>Ga0256794_1000001_pt1 | contig 666387 bp, 625 predicted proteins | sample MC6MC0945MT_FD_186352 | JGI IMG/M metagenome (GOLD analysis project Ga0256794, IMG submission 186352) | Metatranscriptome of enriched soil aggregate microbial communities from Iowa State University, Ames, United States - MC6-MC0945-MT... | ecosystem: Environmental > Terrestrial > Soil >... | reverse complement strand
GAACTGGTTCATCGTCAAGCTGTCGGAACCGACGGCTTCAAGATGCAGAACGTAACCTGCGGTCCAGCCCGGCAGGATCTGGGCCTGACCGGTGAACTTCACGTGGCTGGCGAGCGTCGTGCCAAGATCGTTGACGTAAACGTTCGACTGACCGCCGTCATCCCACCAGGTGACCTGCTGACCGACCCAACCGGAAACCGTCAGCGATACCTTGCGGTTGCCCTTGCGCGCCGTGGTGCTTTCAAGTTCCGCGATGCGTTCTTCGAGATCCGCGCAGCAGTTCCCCCCAAGGTCCGCTGCCGATGCACTGCTGACCGACATGCCGCCTGCCAGCAGGCCTGCCGCCACCAGGGCACTCAGACTGTACTTGCTCATTGACCTACTCCCGTCTGCTTCGACTTGAGGAATGACGGACGGAACGATTAAGTGTTCGGCCCAGCACTCTTCTTTGGCGATGTTTCTTGATTAACCCGTCGTCAAACCCGTCTTCTGCGGCCTACGGGCCATCCCCCCGAATCACCGCTCCGGGCAATGCTTAAAGCAGATAAGGGTTGGGCGTGAAATAGCTTTGGGGAACGTAGCTGTGGAATCGCTGGGGTTTGTGACGCAAATGTCACGAGCGGATGGGCGGCCACAGAGTCGTCAAAATGTGCATTCCGCAGGCTTTCGGACCCCAATTTGCCACGTGCGATGGCCGCAATTGTTTTAGCGGTTCATCGGATCATGGCGTCTCTCTGAGAGAGCGGCCTGCGATGACGACTGGGTCTGAATAAATCTTCGCGAAAGAAACGCCAAGAGAATAACGATGAGCGCCGCCGCATGCGTCACCACGACCATCGTCGGACGTGTGGCGAACGTCGCGAGCACAAAATGTTCATAGAACGCCGGGTGAAAACGATCGATCTGGCCGAAACTCCAGCGATACTGCTCCTGCATCGAGTCAAGCAGCAGATAGGCATTCGTCAGCGCATTACCGTTGATCCATTCGAAGGCCGCCACGCCTATTACCGCGAAAAATTTCGCAATGGCGTTCAGTCCTTCGACGGCGTGATCGTAGATGAACAACAGCGCGAACAGCGCGATGTGAACGGTGACAAAGAATTGCCAGAGAAAGTCGACCTGGCCCCGCACGTCCATCATGGCCTCGACGAGGGTGCTTTCCTGAAGCGGCGACATTCTCATCCCCCGAAAATATCCGCGTGCGTTCGATCTCCCAGCCTGGTCTATAGACTAGCAATCCGGCCGGACCCAACTATTTGCTGGTGACGGTTTCCGCCCGGTCGGCCGTTGGTATGGTCGGACGGGAAAGTCACACACCGGCGGAGGTGCAGTGGAAAATCTGCCACAATCATTATTTAGCACGTTGAAGCTCGGTGTTTGGGCGGCGTTTCGCGCCGGCGTACACCCGAGCCATCAACGCTCATCGCAGGGGCTGGCAGTATTCCAAGCATGACAGGGAAATTGGTCGATCGGCGGTCGGTGCTCGGACAGGCCGCAATGGGAACTTTTGCCCTTGCGGCGGCGAAACTTGCCTTTGCGGCGACCGCTGCGGAGGCGGCAGGCGAGGCGTCGGCGCAGCTCACTCCGTTCAACGCGACGAATGTCAACGCGGAGGCCAAGCGGCTCGCGGACCAACCGTTCTCAAAACCGAGTCTGGATCTTCCTGCGCCCTTCAACAAGCTCAGCTACGATCAGTATCGCGATATCCGGTTTCGCCCCGAGAAGGCGATATGGAAAGACGAGCATCTTGGCTTCGAGGTGCAGCCGTTCGCGATGGGCTGGCTCTATGACATGCCGGTCGACCTGTGGGTCGTGGACAAAGGTTCGGCGTCGCGCCTCGTCGCGGATAGCAAGCTGTTCTCGTTCGGCCCGTTGATCGGTCCTGGACCCGACGCGGCACCCTACGGCTTCTCGGGCTTTCGAATCCACAGTCCGATCAACCGCTCCGATTATTTCGACGAGTACGTCGTATTTCAGGGGGCGAGCTACCTGCGCGCCGTCGGCCGCGGAGAGGGTTATGGCGCATCGGCGCGGGGGCTGGCGCTCGACACGGCGCGGCCGGGGGGCGAAGAGTTCCCATTTTTCCGTACATTCTGGTTGGAAAAACCGAAGCCGGGCGCAACCCAAATCACGATCCATGCGTTGTTGGATAGCCAGTCCACGACCGGAGCGTATCGGTTTGTGATCGAGCCGGGTCAAACGACGGTCATGGACGTTTCGGCTACTCTCTATCCGCGCACCACTCTTCCGCATGTCGGGATCGCACCGCTGACCAGCATGTTCCTTCACGCCAATACCGGACGGCGTCGCCAAGCGGACTTCCGTCCCGAAGTTCATGATAGCGACGGCCTCGCCATGATTAACGGCAACGATGAGCGCCTTTGGCGGCCGTTGAGCAATCCCAAGACGCTGCAAGTCAGCGCCTTCATGGACAAGGATCCGCGTGGTTTTGGCCTCTGGCAGCGCGACCGCTCCTTTCAAAGCTACGAGGATCTTGAGGCGCATTACGAGCGCCGGCCGACCGTCTGGGTCCAGCCGAAAGGGCAGTGGGGAGCCGGATTTATCGAACTCGTCGAAATCCCCGTCGAGAATGAGATTCACGATAACGTCGTCGCCTATTGGCATCCGGCGAAAGAGCTCACTCCGGGCGGACCGCATGTGTTCAACTACCGCCTGTTCTGGGGCGACAATGTCCCTGCGGCATGGTCAGGCGCGCGCGTCGCAAAGACGCGGACCGGGAACGGAAAGAAGGATGGAAACGTTCTCTTCGTTCTCGACTTGACCGGCCCTTCGGTCAAAGACGCGAAGGATGTGCCGCTGGCGGACGTTTCAGCAAGCGCCGGTCGAATTTCCAACGTCGTCGTTCAGCGCAATCGCGAGATTGGCGGGATTCGTGTGACGTTCGAACTGACGCCGGGCAACGCCGATCTCGTCGAGTTGCGGTGTTTGCTAAAAGCTGGTGATCAGCCCATCTCGGAGACGTGGCTCTATCGATGGACAAAGCCGTAAACGAAAATTTCAAAGGCGACTTGCCCGGAGATCCTGCACACGAGCGCAGCCGCGATGCGGGGCCCTGGCGATCGTTGCCGCAGGCCGCGCCGCTCGCCATGCCCGTGCAGGATTTTGCTCGCCGGATCGCGCTGGTTACCGAGCCGAAGCGGCGTGGCTACTGGGTGCCGCGAACGGCAATCTTTGCCGGCGCGGCGGCGCTGACGGCGGCGTTCGCGCACGAGCTCTTCAGCATTCTGGCGTTTGTCGTCATTACGCCGGTGCAGTTTCTTTTTCTTATTCTCTCGACGATCGCTTTCGCGTGGATCGCTGTTGGCAGCCTGAGTGCGGCACTCGGATTTTTGCCGCTCTTCGCGGGCGAGCGTCCGGATACGATCGAGCCGCCGCCGCCAACTGATGCGCTGACCGAGCGAACGGCGCTTCTATTTCCCGTTTATCACGAGGAGCCGACACGTATCGCTGGCGCCATCGAGGCGATGGCCCGAGAGCTTGAAGGGCTCGGAGGCAACCAGCATTTCGACGTTTTCATCCTCTCCGACACGCGCGGGGATGAGGATGGCACGCGGGAAGCCGATGTGTATCGGGCACTGAGCCGAGAACTTGCTCCGATCATGCCGGTCTATTATCGCCGCCGTTTGCAGAACACGGCCCGCAAGGCGGGCAATATCGCCGATTGGGTCGGGCGCTTCGGCGCTGGCTATGAATCGTTCGTCATTCTCGACGGCGATAGCGTCATGAGCGGCGCTACGCTCATTTCGTTGGCTTTGGCGATGACGGCCGATCCGAAGACCGGTCTCATTCAAACCGTGCCACGCATTGTCGGCGGCGAGACGTTATTGCAGCGATTGCAGCAATTCGCGTGCAACACCTACGGGCCTCCGGTCGCAGCGGGATTGGCTTTCTGGCACCGCGATCAAGGCAACTATTGGGGTCATAACGCGATTATCCGGACGACCGCTTTCGCGGAGGCTGCCGGACTTCCTGATCTGCCGGGGCGCAAGCCGTTCGGCGGCCACATCATGAGCCATGACTTTGTCGAAGCGGTTCTGCTGCAGCGCGCAGGCTACGGTGTCCACATGATGCCGTCGCTCGAAGGGTCCTACGAAGGGATGCCGCCGAACATCGTTGACGTCGTGGCGCGTGATCGACGATGGGCGCAGGGCAACCTGCAGCATCTGGCGATCGTATCGCAGCCGGGTTTGACGCCGATGGGGCGTCTGCATCTCGGGATGGGGGCGACCTCCTATCTCATTTCCGGGGTTTGGGCGCTGTCGTTGATCGTCGGCGTCGTGCTGGCGCTGCAGGGCCAACAGATGATCCCGAGCTATTTTCGTGACGCCAAAACCCTGTTTCCGATCTGGCCGATCATCGATCCGGGCGCGGCCCTCAGGCTATTCCTTGCGACGCTGGTGGTGGTGCTCCTTCCCAAGGCCTTGGGGCTGGCGCTGGCGTGGAAGCAAGCTCGGGCCGAACGCAATTTCCTCGGCACCATCCGGGTGACGTTCGGCGTTCTCATTGAAACGATCTATTCGATGCTGATCGCACCCATTTTCATGGTGACGCAGACCGTCGGTGCCGTGGAAATCCTGGCTGGTCTCGATTCCGGCTGGAAAGCGCAACGGCGCAACGACGGCGCTCTGCCGTTCGACGACGCGATGTGGTTTGCGCGCTGGCACACGTTGATCGGCGCGATCGTCGCCGTGATCGCCTGGACGGTATCTCCGGGGCTGCTCGCGTGGATGGCGCCGGTCATTCTGGGCTTGGTGCTTGCGGGGCCGGTGAGTTGGCTGACGTCGCTCAAGGCTGGACCAATCGAGCGCTGGGCGCTGGCCACGCACGTCGACAGAAAACCCCCGCCTGTGCTGGTCGATGCCGGTCATCGGGAGCGCAACTGGGCCCGCCGCGCGGCGACCCCCGGCGATATCATTTCGCAGCCTGAAGCGGCCGCAGCCTAGGCAAGAGCTTTCACTCCGCTTTGTCTGTCCTGTCAGTTCCTCTGAGCGAGCGGAGCAGCTCGCTGAAGATCTCGCGCACGCGGAGCGGTTCGGAATCGAGATTGGGCAGCGGCCGCGTGACCTCCACGGCGACGACCCCCAGCCGCGCGGTCAGTGCGCCGTTGAAGGCGCCCTCGCCGAGGCGGCGGGACAGCCGGCGGAGGACGTCCTGGCCGACGAACTGTCCGAACAGATCATCGGTCATTGCAATGCCGCCGGTGGCAATGACGTGGCCTACGACGAGGCGTGCCAGACGCAAGGCGCCGAGTACGCCGGGGCGCCCGCCATAAAGCCCGGCGATCGACCGGAACATCCTGACGTTCTCCACGAGCACGAAACCCATCGCGATCCACATGATCGGCGAGATAGCGGATACCGTCGCGACACGCTTTGCGGATTTGAGAATGACGCGGCGTGCTTCCCTATCGAGCGGGCTTAGCAGCTCGCGATCGGCGAGCCGCAGGAGTTGGCCCGGCTCCAGGACGTCGCCGATGTGGTCTCTGATCCGAGCCAGTCCCCAGGCGAGATCGGCCCTGCCACGATAGTGCGATGTGAGGGCCGTAACGGCCTGGCGCTCGCCGGCAAGATCCGGTTTGGCAAGAGTCGCTTTAACGAGCGCACGAAGTTTGGCGAGCCTCGCTAAGCGGCGGAACCCGATCAGCTCGCGCAGCACAATCCCGACGATCGCGATTGCGATGATCGAGACCAGTCCGAACGCCAGCCATCCGACCCAATCTCGGCGTTCGAGCGCGACCGACACGAAACGCGCGAACCAGAGCCCAAGCGCGAGCGAGGCGAGGGCGGCGATGGCCGAGAACAAGATCCCGCCAAAACGAAACCCGCGATTGATGTCGGTAACGGTCAAGCGCCGCGACGGCGTCCTTGCGGCGCGTCTGGCGGTCACCGCGCCGGGGCCCGCTTCCGCATCCGCTGACGCTCGTGCAGCGTCCGGCTCGACGAATATGTCGTCCGGCTTGAAGACGCGCGGTCTGCGGGGCGTCGGAGCGTCGTTATCGAATGTCATGCGAGATAATCCGAGATGAGGAAATCGAGCGCACGATCCAATCTGATATGGGGGAAGGCGGCGGCTTTGCCGTCAGGCAAGGTATCCGTCAGCTTGGGTGGCGCAAAGCGCACGAGTTCCAAGGATGCCGACGTGACGCTACGCGCGGCGCTGAGGGCTGCGGCGGGATCGATTGGAAGATCGCCGGGAAAGATCGCAGCTTCTGTTGCGCCGTCGAAGGTTACGCCGCCGATCGTCTCGCCCTTGATCGGCGTGCCGCGCAGGCACGGCAAAATCTCGCTTCCCTGCTTCGCCGTCGCTTCGCGTGTTGCGCGGAGGGCCGAAATGGCGAGAGCGCTGACACCGGCGCCTTCCGTTTCGGCGCGCGAGATCGCTTCATCGACGATGAGCTTCAGAATGGCTTCCAACCGGTCGTGGCTCGATGCGGGCAAATGATCGGCTTTCGTCGCGGCGAAGAGAACACGGTCGATCTTGCGGCCGATCAGCATCGATAGCCAGGAGTTTGCTCCGGGTCTGAAAGCTTTGAGAATGGCGGTCATGGCGCGTTCGAGATCGGCGACGGCATCAGCGCCGCCGTTCATTGCGCCCAGAACATCAACGAGGACGATCTGGCGATCGAGGCGCGCGAAATGTTCGTTGAAGAATGGCTTGACGACAGTCGATTTGTAACTCTCGAAGCGGCGCATCATCATCGCGGCGAGCGAGCCGCGTGGCGGGCGCTCGTTGGAGGTCAGCGGCATCGGGAAGAACGTCAGCAGCGGCGAGCCTTCGAGATCGCCGGGCAGCAGGAAACGTCCTGGTGCAAGCGTCGACTGTGCACCGCCGTCGCGGATGGCGCGCAAATAATCCGTGAAGAGCTTGGCGCCGGTCATGGCGATGTGTTCATCCTCGCCGGCCGCCGGATCGGTGCCGGCAAGGAAAGCGAGAAAAGGCTTGGCGGCTTCGGCGCGCGACGGCGCGGCGGCAAGTGCCAGCGCTTCGGCGGAAAAGGCTCGGTAATCCTGATCGAGGAGCGGCAGGTCGATCAGCCATTCGCCCGGATAATCGACGATATCCAGATGCAGCTTCGAAAGACCGACGATGCGCTTCAGCAGCGATCCCGACTGATATTCTATTGTGACGCGGAGTTCGGAAATGCGGCGGGTGCTTTCCGGCCATGCCGGAGGCGTGGACAGAAGATCCCCAAGATGATCCTCATAATCGAAGCGCGGCACGCTATCGTCAGGCTGTGGTTCGAGGTATGCGCGGACGATCCGATGCTCGGCGTCGGCGGCAAAAAACGGCAGACGGCCTCCCGAGACAAGGTTACGGACAAGGGCGGTTATGAAAACCGTCTTACCGGCACGCGACAGTCCGGTGACGCCGAGACGTACGGACGGCGTCAGGTAGTCGCCGATGCGCGACTGCGCATCCTTGATGAGATCGGAATAAGTGAGGTCAGCCAAGGGATGCCGCGCGTGTCATTCGCAATGAAAAAGGGGACTAAAAGTCCCCTTTAAGTGGCGCAAGTCGGTCGCTCCGACAAGGCCGGACTGGCCGCGCGAGGCCGATACGGCCGTTTCAGCCGTAGAAGAAAACCAACACGCCGGCCGCAGACACGATGATGGCCATCAGCAACAGGGCGCCGGATCGAATGATTTCGGACATGGCACGCTCTCCTTCGCCTATCCGCCTTCCATACTAGGCGGGAGTATAAGGAGTGCTCTTGAATGAACCCTGAAGCATGGGTTCACTTCGCGTTCATGTCCGCAAACGCCGCAGGTCCAAGTCGGTCCGCGAGGTATACTCAGGCGTCGTGGGCCTTTCTGACCTCGAAAATTTCCATGATGCGGCAGCCGCGATGTGGGCCATCGACGACGAAGGTCCATTTTCCTTCCGTGAAGGTGTCGCACATCTTTACGCCTTTCACGAGAATCCAGTGGCCTTCCTTGCCCTTGTGAATTGCGAGGATGTAGTAGGCCCAGGCGTTGCGCGGCTTCTGCATCCAGGTCCAGACGGTCGGACGTTCCTTGCGTGCGCGATGCAGATGCGTTTCCTTCAGCTCCATTCGGTAGCCGAAGTGGGCGAGAGCCGCCTCGACCTCATCGGCATACGTCCCGCGCACGACCGGCTTGCGGTGCGGCGGCAGTTCGCGGCCTTCACGGATCACATCCTCGATTTTCGATATGCCGTAGCCGGTGATGGCTGAAAGTACGTACGGTCCACAGAATGCGACGCGGCCGGTATCGTTATTGGCGCAGCCCAGGCTCGAACCCCGAGGGCCGCTTGAAAGGAAGTCGGTCATGTCGCAGATGCCCTATACAAGTGTACTGGGCGATGCTCGGGCGATACGGTTAAGCAAAAGTTAACGCGAGGTTTCTGCCGCTGATGGGTGAGCGTGTGAATGTTTCGTTTTTCCAGGAGTTGATGAATTCGATCGCGGAGCAGAGCCGGGCGTTGCTGCCGAAGTCACTGTTCGGCCCGGCAGACGGCGACTCGATTGTGGTTCTGGCGCGCGCACTGATGTCGGGTCGTGGAGAGGCTTCGGGCGTCGCGATAGCCCGTCAGCTTTTGCTACAACTCAAGAAAGCACCCAGCGACGAGCGTCTGCAGTTTTATCGTTTTCTTGCCGATGAGTTGCAGCCCGATGCGGCGGTCGTGGCGGATGCCGCGCGCGCCTATCTCGATACGCCGTCCGACAAGACATTGGTGCGGCTGCAGGCTGCCATCTACAGCCCCCGCATGGAGTTCTTCCGGCGCTTGAATCTGACGCCCGGCGCGACCGGCGAGATCGTGGCGCTGAGGGCCGATCTGGTTCGCCATCTCAAATCGGACGACGCCTTGGCGGCTGTCGATCGCGATCTGCAGCGGCTACTGACGTCGTGGTTCAATCGCGGTTTTCTTGTTCTCCGTCGTATCGACTGGCAGACGCCCGCTGCGATCCTCGAAAAGATCATCGCTTACGAGGCGGTGCATGAAATCCGTGGCTGGGATGATCTTCGCCGCCGGCTCGATCCGAAAGACCGCAGGTGCTTTGCGTTCTTTCACCCAGCGCTCATCGATGAGCCATTGATTTTTGTCGAGGTCGCGTTGACGCGGGATATGCCCGATACGATCGCAGAGGTGCTCGACGCGCACCGCGACGATGACGACGTGCTGCCGACGACAGCCGTGTTCTATTCCATTTCGAATTGCCAGGAGGGGCTCAAAGGGATTTCCTTCGGCAACTTCCTGCTGAAACAAGTGGTCGAAGATCTTGTCCGCGATACCCCAAGTCTCAAAACATTCGTGACACTGTCGCCCGTTCCCTCGTTCGCGCGATGGCTCGATGGTGTGCAAGCCGACGCGAACAGCGGATTGAGCCAGGAGGACCGGCAAGTGCTGGCGCGATTGCGCGATCCTCGTTGGGTGGATGATGTCGCCCGGGCCGCAGCTGGCAGTGAGGAGATAAAGCCGGTTTTGCTGGCGCTGGCGGCGCAGTATTTTCTGGCGGCGCGTTCTGCGGACGACCGGCCGGTCGATCCTGTAGCGCGCTTCCATCTCGGCAATGGCGCGCGGCTGGAGCGTCTGAACTGGCTCGCCGATATTTCCGAAAGGGGTCTGCGCGAAGCTCATGGTCTCATGGTCAACTATCGCTATGACCTCTCCGAGATCGAGCGCAACCACGAGGCCTATGCGCAGGACGGAACGGTTGCCGCAGCGCGGGGCGTGCGGGCTTATCTCAAAGCCGGCGGCGTAACGGCCAAAAGCCTTGCGGCCGTTCCAGAACTTCTTGCTTTGCCGAGCACGTCGAAGACGAAAAAGGCCCACTCCGTCGGCTCCGATCGGCCGAAAACGAAGGACGGCGGCTAGGCGCAGGAAATTCTTGTCTTGGCTATTTCTCCGTGCAGTATGAGGCGGCGTTGCGGCGTACGTGGATGCTGCTTGAACCGCAACGCATTCGTCAAATTATAGGGCCGCCATGCGCTACGACCAAGACGATCGCGAAAGCTCGAATGTAGAAGACCGCCGCGGACAAGGTGGCGGCGGATTTCAATTTCCTGGCGGCGGTGGCGGATTCCAAATTCCGATCGGAGGCCGTGGCGGCTTCAGCATCACGACGCTTCTGATCATCGGTGGAATTATGATGCTCATGGGCATCAACCCGCTCGACGTGTTGTTCGGCTCGGGCGGGCGGATCAACATGCCTGAGATGCCGCATTCGGAGCGCCCGGTCGATCGATCGCCGTCCGATATTCCTGGGTTGCCAGGATCGAAGCAAACCCAGACGGCTGGCGCGGACGATGAGAAGGCCTTTATCAGCAGGGTGCTCGCCGATACCGAGGATGTCTGGACGTCCGTGTTCAAGAGTTTTGGCAGGAATTATCCCGATCCGACACTCGTCATCTATTCGGGTATCACGCGCACCGCTTGCGGCGCTGGACAGGCGGCGATGGGCCCCTTCTATTGCCCCCTCGATCAGAAAGTCTACGTCGACCTCGCGTTCTATGACGAGTTGAAGCGCAGGTTCAACGTCAGCGGTGACTTCGCGCAGGCTTACGTGATCGCGCATGAAGTCGGGCACCATGTCCAAAAGCAGCTCGGCATTCTCGATAAGGTGCAGGAGCTGAAAAACCGGGCGGGCGATGAGGCCACGGCCAATCAAATTCAAGTTCGCACCGAACTTCAGGCGGATTGCCTCGCCGGCGTCTGGGCCAATCTCAACGATCAGATGAAAAAGCGTCTGCAGCCCGGCGACATTGAGGAAGCCTTGAACGCCGCGTCTCAGATCGGCGACGACATGATCCAGAAAAGGACCACCGGGCGCGTTGTGCCGGATGCGTTCACGCATGGCACTGCGGCGCAGCGCGTGCACTGGTTCAAGGCTGGATTTGAATCTGGCCGCATGGATGCGTGCGATACGTTCAACACGTCGGGCCCGTGAGAATTTTATAGCAAAAACGCCAGCCGCTGAGATGGGCTGGCGTTTTTCTTATTCAACGAAATTCGGTGCTCTAGCGCGATTCACTCTTCCCTCAGGCCACGCCTACAGAGCATTGCCGGTAAAGTCGCCAACCTTGCACTGGACGGCTTGGGCTTGCAGGTCCTGGCAAAGCTTGATCGCTTCAGCCTTTGTTCTCACCGGCCCTGCGATGAGGTTGAAGGTCGGATTCGAGTCGTTGCCGTTCGTCGTGTAGCGCGCTTTAAGGCGCCTTAGCTTATCGTGATGCTGGTTCGCGAGCTGCGACCAGTTCAAGCGCAAATCCTCGACCGATGCCGAGGATGCGAGCTGAATTCCGATCGGCCTCTGCTCGCGTTTGACGACCGCAGGTCCGAAATTGATGACGGAACTCCCCGCTTTTTCCTTCTTGTGCGCGGGCGGGGACTTGTCGACGCTGCCGGTCACGATTTTCGACTTGTCCGAGGCAGCGTTGATGATCTTCGGAGAGGGGGAAGCCTTTTGGTCACCGGCATCGGTCCCGGCCGAAGCGTCGGGCTCCGTGGATGCGACGGCATTCGGGTTCGCCGGGGCGGTGGAGGCGACGGGCATTTCCGACAAACGGACCTTGTCCTCCAGCGCCGTCAAACGGTCGCCAAGCTCCTTCGTCCGATCATTTTGAGCGTCGGCATCGGACTTGATGCTCGAAACGTCGAGTTTCAGCTGTGCCATCGACGATTTGATGCCATTCACGCCGGCGGTAAGTTTCATCATCGCGTCTTGCGTTTTGGCGCGCTGAGCATCGTGCATTGCCGGCGTCAACTCTCCGAGCCACTGCGGCTCGAAAATGGCGACGCCGAGATATCCAAGGCTGAGGGTACCAAGCATCGACCACAGGACGGCGTAGGACGAGAAAGCCGCTTTCTTAGCTTCCGGTCTGTCAATGGCGGGCTTAGTCATGAGATGTGGTGTCCTTGACGTATGGTGACGGCAGGCAGCGACCTGAATTTCCGAATCATTTTCGCTGCATTGGGAAGATTGGGAGGCGTGGCAGTCCTTCGCAATGGTGGAGAGGGGAGTGTGGCCGCGAAGTTGTGGATGGTTGCAATCGTGCCTTGCAGTGCGGCCATCTATAGGAAATTTTTGAGCAAAATCGATTTTGCGCGACCGGTCGAAAGGCTTTTTCCAGCGCCGGACTTTTCGCTTGCCGTCGTGGCTTGCGGCTGGGGGATGGCGGGCGCTATGGCTTGCCGTTCTTGGCGTTACTTTACGTTCCGGCATCATCGCGTTCATTGCATCACAGGGTAACTCATGACCGCATCGTCTCCGCTGTTTGTCGTTCTCGCTGCCGGCAAGGGAACGCGAATGAAGTCAGACATGCCAAAGGTACTGCACCGCATCGCGGGGCAGTCCATGCTGGCGCATGTGCTGGTCACAGCTTCCGAGATCCGAGGTGTGATGTCGGTCGTCGTCGGTCCGGGCATGGACGCCGTGGCGAGCGAAGCGCAGAGGATCGTTCCTGCGGCGCAAGTTTTTGTCCAGCACGAGCAACGCGGCACGGCCGACGCGGTGCTGGCGGCGCGACCCGCACTTGATGCGCAGCGCGGCGACGTCATCGTGCTCTATGCCGATACGCCGCTCATCCGGTCCGAGACGCTGCTTCGGATGCAAGCGGCACTTGATGCGGGCGCAAATGTTGCCGTGCTCGGATTCAGGCCCAAAGATCCAACAGGCTATGGACGTTTGCTCACCGATCATCGGGGTGGATTGGTCGCTATCCGCGAAGACAAGGACGCGACGGATGCCGAGCGCCGCATTGGCCTCTGCAACTCAGGCGTCATGGCATTCCGAGTTCCCAACATTACGGATTTGCTATCACGCATCGGCAGCGCCAATGCCAAAGGCGAATTTTATCTCACCGACGCGGTCGAGCTTGCGATCCGCGACGGTTTGCGGGCGGCGGTCGTCGAATGTGACGAAGAGGAAGTTCTGGGCGTCAATGCGCGCGATCAATTGGCGGCTGCCGAGGCGATCTGGCAATCACGCGCGCGTCTGGCGCTGATGCGAAACGGCGTGACCATGATCGCACCTGAAACCGTGTGGCTGAGCTTCGATACCGTGATCGCCGCCGATGTCACCATCGAGCCGCATGTTGTGTTCGGGCTCGGCGTGGCCGTCGAGGAAGGTGCCAAGATTCTCGGCTTCTGCCATCTGGAAGGCGCTGTGATCGGCAAGGGCGCGCGTATCGGTCCTTTCGCACGGTTCCGTCCGGGCGCGCGACTGGGGCCTGACGTGCATATCGGCAATTTCGTCGAGGTGAAAAACACAACGCTCGGTCCGGGTGCGAAGGCCAATCACTTGGCGTATCTCGGCGACGGCATCGTCGGTGCCAAGGCCAACGTCGGCGCCGGTACGATCTTTTGCAATTATGACGGCTTCAACAAACACAAGACGGTCATCGGCGACGGCGCCTTCATCGGTTCGAACACATCGCTGGTGGCGCCGGTATCGGTTGGGGCGGATGCCTACATCGGTTCGGGCAGCGTCATCACCAAAAACGTCAGTCCCGGAGCCCTGGCGCTCGAACGCGGCACGCAGGAGGAACGTCCGGGCTGGGCGGAGAAATTCCGCACGATGATGGCCCGCAGGAAGGCGCAAAAATAAAATGTTTCGTTAAGGATACCGGTAAGTTGCGTCAGGATCTTGCGACTTCAAGTGCACGCGTTAATCTGAAACATTCTGTGATTTGAGAAGATGCTTAACGGCCTCCATCGTGACAGTGGGGGCGAGTCAGGCAGGGGAAATCTGATGTGCGGGATCGTTGGTATTCTTGGAAAATCGGCCGTTTCCAGCGATTTGGTCGATGCGCTGCGGCGGCTGGAATATCGCGGCTATGATTCCGCCGGGGTGGCGACCGTCGAAGAGGGATCGCTGGCCCGCCGCCGAGCCGAAGGCAAATTGCGCAATCTGGAGCGGCGGCTTCTCGATGAGCCGCTGGCTGGCCGTACGGGCATCGGTCATACGCGCTGGGCGACGCACGGCCGTCCGACGGAACGCAACGCGCATCCGCACATGACCGCGAAGGTGTCGGTCGTCCACAACGGCATCATCGAAAATTTCCGGGAGCTTCGCGCCAAGCTCGAGGCCAAGGGGCGTCGCTTCGAAACCGATACGGATACCGAGGCCGTGGTTCACCTCATCAGCGAGGAGCTGGAGCAGGGGACCGATCCGATCGCGGCCGTGCACAAGGCGTTGAACCAGCTGCAGGGCGCGTTCGCGCTCGGGATTATCTTCGCTGGCCAGGACGATCTGATGATTGCCGCCAGGAAGGGATCGCCTCTGGCGATCGGTCACGGCTCCGGTGAAATGTACCTCGGTTCGGATGCCATTGCGCTGGCGCCGTTCACCGATGCGATCACCTATCTGGAAGAGGGCGACTGGGCCGTGCTCCGCCGTTCCGGCGCCGAGATTTATGATCGCGACGGCGCGCGCGTCGAACGGCCGATCATCAAGGCGGTGGCGAGCTCGCTCCTCGTCGATAAAGGCAACTATCGCCACTTCATGGCGAAAGAGATTCACGAGCAGCCCGAGGTGATCTCGCATACGCTGGCGAATTATCTCGACATGGCATCGGGCCGCGTCAACTTCCCCGATCTCGGCATCGATCTGGCACAAATCAGCCGCGTGACCATCTCGGCATGCGGTACCGCTTATTACGCGGGACTTGTCGCCAAGTACTGGATCGAACGCTTTGCGCGCGTGCCCGTCGATATCGATGTCGCCTCGGAGATGCGCTATCGCGAAGCGCCGCTCGCCGAAAACGGCCTGGCGGTCTTTGTTTCGCAATCCGGTGAAACCGCCGACACGCTCGCGACGCTGCGTTATTGCAAAGCGAATAGCCAGCGCATTGCGTCTATCGTCAACGTCCGGACATCGACCATCGCGCGGGAATCGGACGCCACCCTGCCGACACTCGCCGGGCCGGAAATCGGTGTCGCCTCGACGAAGGCTTTTACCTGTCAGCTGTCGGTGCTGGCCTGCCTCGCCATCGCCATCGCCAAAGCGCGCAAGGCAATTTCGCCCGAGGAAGAGTTATCGCTGGTCAAGGCGTTGACTGAGGTTCCGAGACACGTGGCGTCGATTCTGCGGCAAGACGAGATTTATCTATCGGTCGCGCAGGATCTCGCGAAGGCGCGGGACGTTCTCTATCTGGGCCGCGGTTCGAGCTTCCCGATTGCGCTCGAAGGCGCCCTGAAGCTCAAGGAAATTTCCTATATTCACGCCGAAGGCTACGCGGCCGGCGAACTGAAGCACGGGCCGATCGCCCTGATCGACGAAAGCGTCCCGGTCATCGTCGTCGCGCCCGAGGACGAGCTTTTCGAAAAAACGGTTTCGAATTTACAGGAAGTTGCCGCGCGCGGCGGCCAGATCATCCTGCTGTCCGATGCCGATCCGGAGAAAGTCGGTTGCAACCCAGCAGTGCACATCCCGATACCGAAGGTTGACCCTTTCATCACGCCGTTGCTTTATGCGGTACCGATTCAGCTCATCGCCTATCAAACGGCGGTGCAGATCGGCACCGACGTCGATCAACCGCGTAATCTGGCGAAGTCGGTTACGGTTGAATGATGGGGGAAAAGGACGGCGCGCCAAGGCCCTGAAATTGCCCAGTTCGGCTGCTTGCTCTATGGGGAGAGGAGGTTGCGCGCCTAACGACGTGGCCACGGGGGAAGAATCGCACATGACGCAATTCCGGAAACTCGCGCGCGGCTCGACGCTCGCCGGTACCGCGGTATGCGCTTTTGCAGCGGCGTGGACCGGCATGTCTTGCGTTGGACATGCCCAGGATTCGAAGCCCGCATCGGAGTCAGCGCAAAAGGAAAAGGATGCCAAACAGGCTGAGGCACGCAAGGCCTATGACGCCGGCCTCAAGGCGTTTGCCAATGGCCGCAATCAACCGGCGGTGGATCAGCTTTCGGCAGCGTTGAAATCAGGCGGCCTGTCATCGACTGAGATGGCCAAAGCGCTTTATACGCGCGGGGTCGCGTACAAGCGGCTGAAACAACCAGGTCTGGCGATCTCCGATCTGACGAGCGCGCTTTGGCTTAAAAACGGCCTTAGCGAAGGCGATCGACAAAAAGCTACGGCCGAGCGCGCTGAGGCCTATCAAACGGCGGGCATTCAGGACACCGGCAAAGGCCCGGAACGGGTTATTGTCGCCGCTCCCGCCGCCCCGAGTTCAGGCGCCAACGCAAGCTCGGCTGGATTGTCGGCGGCGGCGATTGCGCAAGCCGCGGCACAGAATTCAAATACGCCGAAAGGCACGCCGGGTTCGCCTGCGACGCGCCAAGACAGCAGCAGTCCGTCGGCACAGGAAGCAGCGCGCGCGCGCGCGTCCTATGCCCCGGTCGATTCTCTCGCCGGATCGACGGTCAGCACCGGTGGCGCCAAAACGGCTTCGTCCGCCGCAGCACCAGGAACCTCATTCGGGTCAGGCGTAACCGGCTTCTTTTCCAATTTGTTTGGCGGATCGTCATCGGCCTCGTCACCTGAGGCTCCTGCAAGTGTAACGACCGCGTCGACGTCGCCGGCCGTCTCCGAAACGTCGAGCTGGAGCAGTGCAACGGTCGTCAACGAGGGGCACGCGGCGAGTCAGATGAGCCACGTAACCGCGCATGAAACGAAGGCCAAGGCGCACGCTACGAAAGGCAAATACAAGGTCCATATCGCAGCCTTGCGATCCGAGGCCGAGGCCGACGCCTTGGCGCAAAAGATCGTGGCCCAGCATGGCGCTGACCTCGACAATCATGTGCCGACAGTCGATAAGGCCGTCATCGGCAGCATGGGCACATTCTATCGGGTCCGCATCGGAGGCTATGCTTCGCGAGACGAGCCGAGCGGGCTTTGCAAGAAGCTCAGGACCAGTGGCCTAGATTGTCTCGTCGTGACAAACTGAGGGATGCCCGGTCTCCATCGGGTCTTGGCCTGAGTAGGAGAATATGAGCGGACCCCAGTCTCCACCCGACCCGGATCATGATCCACGGCGGCGAGCGGATGCCGGCGCGCGCGATGCGGCGCAGCTCACCGAAGGCCTGAAGCGGCTGGCAAGCAGCGACAGCAGAACGGGCTGGCGGCTGGGATCGCGGTTTCGCAACGCCTTCTTCACCGGATTGGTGATCGTCGGCCCGGTGACGATTACCCTCTGGATCATGTGGGGCGTCATCCACTGGATCGATGCGTGGATCAAGCCGCTTCTACCGACGACATTCAACCCCGACACCTATCTGCCGTTTCCACTGCCCGGACTCGGTCTCGTCGTCGCGATTATCGGCCTGACGATCATCGGGGCGCTCGCCGCAAACCTGCTGGGACGAACACTGGTCTCGTCGGGAGAACTGATGCTGTCGCGCACGCCTATCGTGCGCAATGTCTATGGCGCGTTGAAGCAGATTTTTGAAAGCGTGATCTCGACGACGGGACCGAGCCAGAGCTTTCAAAAAGTCGGCATGATCGAATTTCCATCGAAGGAGATATGGAGCCTCGTATTCGTAACCGGCGAGACGACCGGCGAAATCAAGGACGTGGCGCCAGGAGGCGAAAGCGATCTGCTGACGGTCTTCATGCCGACCGGCATCGTGCCGCCGACAGGATTCATCTGTTTTGTCCCGCGCTCGAACGTTGTGTTTCTTTCGATGTCCGTCGAGGAAGCCGCGAAAATCGTTTTGTCCGGCGGCATCGTCATGCCGGGTGTCGATGAGAAATCGAGGCGGATCGGCATCGTGACTCAGCCGGGTTCCGGTTTTCCGTTGAGCAGCGGCAAGTCAGAGGGTTAGGCCGCTCTGAAGAGGCGGACTGCCTCGTCGCATTCGAACACGTAAAGCAATGTGCGCAGCGCTTTGCCTCGTGGCGAATTGAGGCTCAGATCCCGCGACAGGATCAGCGTGGCATCGTCGCGCGCCGCCGAAAGCAGCATTTCATAGCCGGGAACCTCGGCCACGCGAAAGCCGGGCGTGCCGCTTTGGCGGGCGCCAAGAATTTCACCGCCGCCACGAAGCTCCAGATCTTTTTCGGCGATCAGAAATCCATCTTCAGTTTTTTCCATGATGGCGATGCGTTCGCCGGCGGTCTCGCCGAGCGGTGCCTTGAAGAGCAGCATGCAGAAAGATTCTCGAGTTCCTCGGCCGACACGGCCGCGAAGCTGATGCAATTGGGCGAGGCCAAAGCGTTCGGCATGCTCGATGACCATAATGTTGGCGTTTGGAACGTTGACGCCGACTTCGATGACGGTCGTGGCGACGAGAATTTTGATCCGCCCTTCCGAGAAAGCGGCCATCGTCTCGTCTTTCTCCTTGCCGGTGAGCGCGCCGTGAAGGAGACCGACACTGTCTCCGAACGTTTGACGCAGATGTGCGAAGCGTTCCTCGGCGGCAGCAAGATCGGTCAGTTCGGAGCTTTCGATCAGCGGGCACACCCAATAGACCTGCGCGCCTTCATCGAGCTGAGCGCGAATGCGGTCGATCAGGCGCTCGAGCTTCTCGAGCGGTACGGCTTTCGTGGTGATCGGTTTGCGGCCTGCCGGTTTTTCCGTCAGCTTCGAAACGTCGAGATCGCCGTAATGGGTCATCAACAGCGTGCGCGGGATCGGCGTCGCCGTCATCACCAGAACGTTCGTATCGTTGTTGGCGCCCTTGGCTTGGAGAGCCAGACGTTGATGCACGCCGAAGCGGTGCTGCTCGTCGATGATGGCGACGCCGAGGCCCTTGAATTGCACGTCGCTTTGAAAGAGGGCGTGCGTTCCGATCAGAATGTCGATTTCGCCGGTCGCAAGCCGCTCCAGAACATTGTCGCGCGCCTTGCCTTTTTCGCGCCCCGTCAGCAGGGCGATGCGCAAACCGGCCGCGTCGGCGAGCGGCGCGATGGTTTCCGCGTGCTGGCGTGCGAGCACTTCCGTCGGCGCCATCAGCGCCGCTTGCGCTCCGGCTTCCACGGCAACGGCCATCGTCATCAGCGCCACGACGGTCTTGCCTGAGCCGACGTCGCCTTGCAGCAGGCGCAGCATGCGATGCGACGCGGCAAGGTCAGCGGTAATCTCATCAAGTGCCGTGTGCTGAGACGTGGTCAGCATGAAGGGGAGCGCCTCCGCAATTTTGGCACGCAGTCGCCCATCACCAGAAAGGCGGCGGCCACGTTCGGTTTTCATATTCTGGCGGACGAGGGCGAATGCGAGCTGCCCGGCGAGCAGTTCGTCGTAGGCCAGACGTTGCCACGGCCCCGAACCGTTGGAAACGTCCGGGGCATCGGCGGGACGGTGGATGCGGGTGAGGGCGTCCTTGAATTTCGGCCAGCCGCGCGCTTCCAGCCAGCGCTCCTCTTGCCATTCCTCAAGGTCAGGGACTCGGTCGAGCGCCTGTCGCGCCGCCTTGACCATGATCTTTCCAGAGAGGCCTGCAGTTAGCGGATACACCGGCTCGAGCATCGGCAATTCATGGCGCGCTTCGGGTGAAACGATGTAATCGGGATGCGCCATTTGCAGCGCTTCGCCATAGCGCTCGATGCGACCGGAGACGAAGCGCACTTCGCCGACCGGAAGCTGCTTTTCGATGAACTTGTGTTCGGCGTGGAAAAACACGAGATCGATGCGCCCGGTGTCGTCCTCGCATGTGACTTTGTAAGGGGCCTTCTTGTTGCCGCGCGGCGACGGCTTGTGCTTCACGACCCGAAGCTCCAACGTCACGATCGAGCCGGGAACGGCAGACGAGAGCTGTGGTTCGGTGCGGCGATCGATGACGCCCGTCGGCATATGCCAGAGCAGATCGATGACGCGCGGTTCGGTAACGCCCGGCGGCAAGGTCAGGCATTTTTTCAAAAGCAGCAACAGCCGGGGGCCGATGCCCGAAATGGTCTGCGCCGACGCGAAAAGCGGATTGAGGAACGTGGGGCGCATCGTCTAGATCGGTCTGGAGTTCAGAAACATCCGGATGGGAGGGCGTCCGGGCGACAGTCGCGGCAATAAGCACCGCTCTCTGCGCTAGGCGTCGAGGGCGGCGGGCGCTATAGGAACCCTTCGCACGGATGTCGCACCGTGACGGCTGACCGGCGGCCAGTCAAGCCGCGAAGGCCCAATATCCCTATTTGCCATGCAACCCGGGCTCACAATGACGGACGATCTCGATACGCGGCGGCGCCGCGCCTCCTATCGTGCGCACCATCGCGGCACGAAGGAAATGGATCTGCTGATCGGCCGTTACGCGGATGCGCGGCTCGCGAGTTTCTCGGCGGCAGAGCTGGCACATTTCGAGGTTTTCCTGAACTTACCGGACCCAATGCTGCAGGCATGGGTTTTCTCGGGGACGGGCGCGGGCGACGACTTTGCCGATCTGCTCACCGATATTCGCGTTTTTCACCGCCTTGCGGAAAAGGCAAATTGATAGTCTGGCATGGCGGATAAACCTCATAATCCAAGCGTTGTCTTTTCCGGCGTTCCTGAAGGGTTCGACGGCCGCGTTATTGCGGATATTACGCGAGCAGCACATAGCGGTGATCAGCCGGGTCTGCATCTGCATGTTGCCCGCGACGACCGTCGCCTTGAAGAGCTGCAGGCGGCCGTCGCTTTCTTCGCGCCCGACATCGCCATCGTCCCGTTCCCGTCGTGGGACACAGTTCCTTACGATCGTACCGGGCCGAATGCCGAGATCGTCTCTCGCCGCATTACGACGCTCGGACGTCTGGCGATCGGCGGACGCAAAAAACCGACGCTCGTTCTGACGAACGTCAATTCCATTCTGCAGCGCGTGCCGCCGAGGAGCTTCATCCGTGGCGCCGTGAAGACGATTGCGCCGGGGCAGCGCATCGATCCCGCCGAACTGATCAAACGGCTCGAATCCTACGGATACGACCGGTCGAGCACGGTGATGGAGCCGGGCGAATACGCGCAGCGCGGCGGCATTCTCGATCTTTATCCGCCGGGCCGCAGCAATCCGATCCGTCTCGATTTTTTTGGCGATCAGCTGGAAAGCGTCAAGTCGTTCGATGCCGAGACGCAGCGTTCGCTGAAGCCGGTCGCGAAGTTTTCTTTGATGCCGGTCAGCGAGGTTGCATTCGGGAGCGCGGCGACGGCGCTTTTCCGTACGCGCTACGTCGCGTTGTTCGGTGGCAATACGGGTGATGATCCGCTTTACGAAGCGGTGAGCAGCGGGCGGCGGTATCAAGGCCAGGAGCACTGGCTGCCGTTCTTTCATCCGGCGCTGGAAACGCTTTTCGATTATCTGCCCGGCGTTGGCGTCAGCTTCGATCATATGGCGGATGAAGCCGTTCAGCAGCGGTTCGCGCAGATCGGCGAACACTATGAAGCGCGCGTCGACTCGCTCGAAGGTCAGCGTTTCGGTGCGCCGCCGTACAAGCCGGTGCCACCGGATCAGATGTTTCTCGACGGCAAGGACTGGGGTGCGGCGCTCGGCGGGCGCGCCATTTCACGCCTGACGCCGTTTGATGATCCGGGCACGACGAACGTCTATGCGATGCGGGGACGGCGTGGCCGCACGTTCGCGGCAGAACGTGCCGACCCCGATAACAACGTTTTCGATGCCGTCGTCGGGCATATCCGGCGCGTCCATTCCGACACCCGTCGCGTGATCATGGCGTCATGGACGCCCGGCGCGCGCGAGCGTCTGATTACGCTGCTCACCGACCACGGCCTGAAGGACGTGCATAAAGTCGACAGCTTCTCGGAGGTGTTGGCGCTGCCGGCGAATGCGACGGCGTTTGCGGTCTTCGGCATTGAGGAAGGGTTCGAGACGCCGGACTTCGCGGTCATCGCCGAGCAGGACGTGTTGGGCGATCGCCTCGTGCGTCAGCGCCGCCGGGCGCGCAAGGCCGCCGACGTCCTGACCGAAGCGACGAGCCTGTCGGTCGGCGATCTGGTCGTGCATAGCGATCACGGCATCGGCCGCTTTGCCGGGCTGCAGACGATCACCGCTCTCGGTGCGCCGCACGATTGTCTCGAATTGCATTACGCGGGCGGCGACAAGCTGTTTCTGCCCGTTGAGAACATCGAGCTTTTGTCGCGTTACGGCGCTGATGAGAGCGACGCGCAACTCGATCGCCTCGGCGGCGTCGCATGGCAAACGCGCAAGGCGCGGCTGAAAAAGCGCCTGCGTGAGATCGCCAACGAATTGATCAAGATCGCCGCGCTGCGCGCCATGCGCGAAGCGCCGGTCATGGTGGCGCCGACCGGTGCCTACGATGAATTCGTGGCGCGCTTCCCGTACGAGGAAACCGAAGACCAGGCGGCAAGCATCGACGCCGTTCTCGGCGATCTCGCGTCGGGCAAGCCGATGGATCGTCTCGTTTGCGGCGACGTCGGTTTCGGAAAGACGGAAGTGGCTCTGAGGGCGGCGTTCGTCGCGGCCATGAATGGGGTTCAGGTTGCGGTCGTCGTGCCGACGACGCTGCTGGCGCGGCAGCATTTCCGCACGTTCTCGGAACGCTTCAAAGGCTTGCCGGTGCGCATTGCGCAAGCGTCGCGCATGGTCGGTCCTAAAGGTCTCGCTGAAGTCAAAGCGGGACTCAGGTCGGGCGATATCGACATCGTCGTCGGCACGCATGCGCTTCTCGGCAAAGCCATCGAATTTCAGCGGCTCGGCTTGTTGATCATCGACGAGGAGCAGCACTTCGGCGTCAATCACAAGGAACGCCTGAAAAAAATGCGCGAGGACGTGCACGTGCTGACGCTGTCGGCGACGCCGATTCCGCGCACGTTGCAATTGGCGCTGACCGGCGTGCGCGAGCTGTCGCTCATCACGACGCCGCCTGTCGATCGCATGGCTGTCCGGACATTCATCTCGCCCTTCGACCCGGTCATTCTCAAGGAAGCCCTGCGTCGCGAGCGGTTCCGTGGCGGCCAGACGTATTATGTGGCGCCGCGCATATCCGACCTCGATGACATGGCGGAGTTCCTACGCGAAGCCGTGCCGGATCTGGTGTTCGCACGGGCAACCGGACAATTATCGGCGACCGAACTCGAGGACGTGATGACGGCGTTCTACGAGGGCAAGTACGACATTCTCCTTTCGACCGCGATCGTCGAATCCGGTCTCGATGTTCCGAATGCCAACACGCTCATCGTGCATCGCTCCGACATGTTCGGTCTGGCGCAGCTCTATCAGCTGCGCGGCCGTGTCGGACGCTCGAAGACGCGCGCCTATGCCTACATTACGACCCCGCCGGGGAAGTCGTTGACCGAGGGCGCGGAAAAGCGTCTGAAGGTTCTGCAATCGCTCGACACGCTCGGCGCCGGCTTCTCACTCGCCTCGCACGATCTCGACATACGTGGTGCGGGCAACCTACTGGGCGAAGAGCAGTCGGGGCATATCCGCGAAGTCGGCTTCGAGCTTTATCAGTCGATGCTGGAAGAGGCCGTCGCCGCGATGAAGGGCGGCGATCTGGAAGCCGACGACAAGTGGAGCCCGGAGATCCAGCTCGGCACGTCGATCATGATTCCCGAAACGTATGTCGCGGATTTGCAGCTGCGGCTCGGGCTTTACAGGCGTCTGTCGAGCTTCGAAAAACGCGGCGAAATCGATGCGTTCGCGGCGGAACTCGTCGATCGCTTCGGGCCATTGCCGGCGGAAGTCGAGCATCTGCTCGATGTCATGGAGATCAAAGGGCTTTGCCGTACCGCCGGCATCGCCAAGGTCGATGCAGGTCCGAAGGGCGGCGTGATCACGCTGCACAACAGCCGCTTCGCAAATCCGGAAGGCTTGATTGCGTTCGTGCAGAATTCACGTGGCACGCTCAAGGTGCAGCCGGATCAGCGGCTGGTCTATCGCGCCGATTGGGACTTGCCGGAAAAGCGGCTCAAGGGCGTGCGCACGTTGATTCAGAAGTTCGCCGAACTTGCGAGCAAGACCAAGCAAGCGGCGTAGTACATCAAGACGTCATCCCCGCCTACACGGGGATGACGGTGTGATGGATGCGCTAGAGTTTGTCGCCACCAGTCATCGGCGCAACGCTAACGCCTTGCGCTGGACCTTCCCGTTTGCAGTGCGTGGAATCCGATCGACGAAAACGATCTCGCGCGGCACCTTGTACGCTGCGAGGCGTTCGGCAGCGAAGGTCTTGATCGCCGCCGGATCGGCTTTGGCATCGTCGGCCAACACGACGAAAGCCGCAACGATCGACACGTCGTTGCGAATACGAACTTCGGAGCAGGCAACCTCGGCTACCGCAGGACACAGTGCGATTGCCGCTTCCACTTCGAGCGGTGACACGCGATAGCCGCCCGCGTTCATCAGCTCATTGGCGCGCCCGCGATGCGCGACATAACCATCGTCATCAATGGTACCGAGATCGCCTCCGACGAACCACGCGCCGCGCATCACGTCTGCTTCTTCTTCAGGACGCTTCCAGTAGCCGAGCATCAATGCGGGATCGGAGCGGTGAACCGCGATGAGACCCTCGCTGTTCGATGGCAGCGGCTCATCTCCGTCTTCGACCGGCAGGATCGCGATCCGTCTTCCGGACTGAGGTTTGCCGACGGTGCCGGACTTATAAGGAACGGAGGGGCCGGTCGAAATGTATGTCGAGATTTCGCTCATGCCGAGTGCTTCATAGAGCGGTAGGCCCGTCGCCGCCGTCCACTCTTTGATCAGGCCGGGGGGCGGTGTTTCTCCCGCCATCAAACCATGACGAAGTTTGCCGAGCGCGTTGCGATCGGGCGCCGCATATTTCAAAATTTGACGGTAGACGCCGGGAACGGCAGCGAACAACGTGGCGCCAGTTTGCGCGATTACGCCGGGCCAGAGTTCGGGTGCCTTGTCGCCGATGCAGACGATCGCCGTCGCACCGTTAGCCCACGGATCGGTCAAGCCGACGCCCAGCGTGAACGTCCAGTTGAAAGCGCCGGCATGCAGCATCCGGTCGTCGGCACTGATTCCGTACCAACCCTGATACATCGGAGATCGTCCGTGGGCGGATCGATGCGCATGCAGCACGCCTTTGGGGCGCGCCGTCGTTCCCGAGGTATAGATGAGAAAGGCCGGATCGTCGGCCGAGGTCGGTGCGTAATCCTGCGGCGTGCCATTCGCGATCATCGCCGAAACATCGGCGGGCGATAGGGCGACGATGTCTTTTCGCAAAATCCCGTATGGAACGGCGTCGGACGTGGCGATGACCGCAGCATCGCTATCGTCGAGCAGGACGGCGAGTTCGGATGCGGTGAGCTGATCGGATAACGGCAGCGCCACAAAGCCGCCCGCCATCGCGCCGAAGTACATCAATGCCGAGTGACTGGAATTGCCGAGACGAATTCCAACGCGGTCGCCGGACCGCAACCCGAGTGCCGTCAGTCCATGCGCGATGTTCAACGCGGCGCGGTTGATCTCTGAGAACGTCCACGTTTCCAGCGGGTTCCGCGGATTTAGCATGTCGTAAACAAGCAAAGCCGCTTTGTCGGGCGACATGCGCGCCTGCCGGCCGATTGCGTACTCGGCCATATTGAAGGGCTTGGCGTCTGAGATCATTTTGGGCTCTCGGACCACCACGTATCGACGGCATAACCGAAGAGCGGTGTCTTATCGGGATGACGCAATCGCGCCCAGTACGCGACCCATTGGTTCGGCGTGTAGAAAAGAGGAACCACGTAGTCGCCTGAAAGAAGAACGCGGTCGAGAGCGCGGACGGCCGATATGAATTTCGGCTCGGTGTCGGCGGCGAGCATGGCGTCGATCATCGCGTCGGCGGCTGGATTTTTGACGCCTGCGAAGTTGAACGACCCTTGCGCGTTGGCGGTCTTTGCCGACCAGCGGAAAAGTTGCTCGTTGCCGGGCGAAAGCGAAGCCGGCCAGGTATTTTGGATCATGTCGTAGTCGAACGTCGACAGGCGCTCCTGATACTGAGCGCTATCGACGACGCGGATGCGGACCGAAATACCAAGCGGTTCGAGACTTCGCGCATAACTCAGAAGAAGCGCTTCCTGCGCATTGCTATTGGCGAGAATTTCGAACGCCAGCGGCTTGCCCGTCGTGGCATTGACGAGGCGACCGCCTTTCAGAACCATTCCGGCGTCGGCCAGCAGTTTGAAGGCGATCTTTTGATTGGCCCGGTTACGGCCGCTGCCGTCGGTGGTCGGAAACTTATACGTGCCGTCGAGGATCGAGGGGCGCACCGCATTCGGAAAGGGCGCAAGAAGCTGACGTTCGTCGGCGTCCGCCGGATGCCCCGTGGAGGCAAGGTAAGAACGTTCGAAGTAGCTCGTGGTTCGCTTGAAGAGGCCGTTGTAGAGCGTCCGGTTAATCCACTCGGCGTCAAACAGCGTCATCAAGGCTCGGCGGACGCGCGGATCGGCAAAGATCGCCCGCCGTGTGTTGAAGACCAGTGCCGTCATGCCGGAGGGAAGCCCGATTGGAAACTCGGCCTTGATAATACGCCCGTCGCGAACGGCGGGGATATTATAGGCGTCGGCCCAGCGGCCTGGGTCTTCTTCGAGCCTCAGATCAAGCGCGCCGGACCGAAACGCTTCGAGCATGACGGAGGCATCGCGAAAATAGTCGAAGCGGACTTCGTCGAAGTTGAAGCGGCCGCGATTGACGGCAAGGTCCTTGCCCCAATAATTCGGATCGCGCGTGTAGGTGAGCGAGCGCCCCGGATCGACGCGCGAAACTTTATAGGGCCCCGAGCCGACGAGCGGCGTCATCGAAGACGACGTGAATTGCTCCGGCGTCATGGCATGGGCTTCGATGACGGGCATAAGGCCAAGGATCAGCGGCAGTTCGCGATCGTCGCCGTCTTCGAACGTAAAGCGCACGCCGTGGTCGCCAATTTTCTCGGCTTTGGGAACCTTCGCGAAGTAAGTGCGATGGTTCGGGCGCCCTTTCGTCTTCAGGAGCTCGAACGATGCGATGACGTCGTCCTGCGTAACCGGCTGACCGTCGGAGAATTTTGCGGCGGGGTTCAACTCGAACGTTACCGATTTGCGGTCGTCGGCGATGTCGATCGTTTTCGCGAGCAATCCGTACAACGTGAACGGCTCGTCGAGGCTGCGGGCCATGAGGCTTTCGACGGTGAATTCACGCACCCCGGAGGCCGGCACGCCGGCGACGATGAGCGGATTGAGCGTTTCGAACGATCCTTGGGCGCCGAGCCGCAACTGTCCGCCCTTCGGGGCCGCCGGATTGACGTAGGGGAATGCCGAAAATCCCTCGCTGAGGGCAGGGGTGCCACGGATCGCGACAGCCGTCTGCGGGGCGGCTCCAGCCGTTCCGCACAAGACGCTGATGAGGCCGGCGGTGGCGGCGAGGAGAGAAATTTTCCTGAATGGCATGGCCGGCACCTGAAATTTGATCGACCGGCCTAAATATTCACAACTAAGTCCCGGCAGTGTGGCGTCCTCTTCGATAGATTGGGTTTTCTATCGGTGCCGCATGACGCTTGTCTAGCTTGTCGCAGTGGCATAGACGCAACGGGGGCATAACGCTGCGTTCGTCCCCCGGTTGTTCAGACACCCGGCCACGCGATTGCCGCATTCCAGGCCTTACTCGGGCGTCGAACGGCGGATCGCCGGGGTCCACGCAGCATCGAATTTTCCTGCGTGACGACGAGGGGTAGGGGCCGGATCGCCCGGCAGCAGCACAAGCGAGGATTTTTACGTTGATGGGAAACGCAGTATTGCGCACTGGCGGTAGAGCGCTCGCTTCCGCTTTGGCAATCGTTGTGGCGATGTCCGCCTCGGCAGCATTGGCGCAAACGAACGAGAAAGAGGTCAAGATTGCTCCGAAAAAGGTGCAATCGGCGCCTGCCGCCAAACCGGCTGCTGCAGGCAAGACGGCGGCGGCCGCGGCTCCCAAGAGCGCGTGGGTGAAACTTTGCGAAAAGGCGCCGGTCGGAGTAAAAAAGGGGAAGGATGGCAAGGAGGAGAAAGAGGAAAAGGAACTCTGCCTCACCCATCACGAACGTCTTGATGGCAACACGGGCATGGTTCTCGTGTCGGCCGCCATTCGCGAGATCGAAGGCAATCCGAAAAAGTCTCTGATGATCATGGTGCCGCTGGGCATGGCGATCCCGCCGGGTATCCGTGCGGCTGTCTATTCCAAAGACCAGTGGGCCAGGGCGTCGAAAAACGAAAAGATCGACGAAAAGACTCTGAAGCCGATCACGCTGCATTATTCGCTTTGCCATCCGGCGGGCTGCACGGCCGAGACCGAGGCGACGCCGGAAATTCTCAAGGAAATGTCCACGGGCGGCGGCATCATGGTGCTGGCGATGAATGCTGCGGCACAGCCCGTCGGTTTCCCGGTTCCGCTCGACGGTTACAACGAAGCCGCTGCCGGACCTCCGGTCGATAACAAGAAATATGCCGAAGCGCGCAGCGCATTGATGAAGCAGATCCGCGAGCGTCAGCAGAAACTTGCTGCGGAGTGGAAGGCCAACGAGATGAAGAATCTGCCGCTCGACGCTCCGGGCGCGCCGCCGACCACCACTGGTTCGACGAAAGCTCCTGCTGCAAAGCAGAAGTAGTTCGCCGCGACGAGATCAAAAATGACCGCCCCGGTATCGCCGGGGCGGTTTTTTTTATTGGAGCAGCGGGTCACCGCGTTCGCGTGGCAATAACCCTCTTTCCTCCCGTCATAGCCTCGAAGGCAGCCGTCCACGGCATCCGGCCAAGAGTTAGCATTCGAAGACTTGGCTGGATCCCGGTCTTCGCCGGGATGACGATTGGGTGCGTGGTCGGCATCTGTGTGGACGCAGCCATGAGCGAAGCGGTGCGAGGTCTCCCAACACCGTCATCCCCGCGCAGGCGGGGATTCGTCCAGACGTCGACGATGTCGCTCACCCTGGACCTGGACGGCTTCCAGCCTTCATCGGGGTGACAGGGAGGCGAATCATATTCACTTGCCGTTTGCGGCCATGCGATGCACCCGTTTCGCGCAAAGCCGCGGGCCAAATGCGCTAGCACGGGACCCGAACGCGCGCTCTCAATTGGCGACGCCGGGGCGTAGCCGATAGCTGCCGTCAGCGTCGCTTATGAACTGATCGGCGATGTCCGGGTGGCGCAGCGGAACCTCCGTATCGTCGAGCAAAAGATTCTGCTCGGATACGTAAGCGAGATAGGTGGCTTCGGCGTTCTCCGCGTAGAGATGGTAGTAGGGCTGTTCTTTCCTCGGCCGCATCTCTTCCGGGATCGACAACCACCATTCCTCGGTGTTGGCGAACTCCGGATCGATGTCGAAGATCAGCCCCCGGAACGGATAAATCCGGTGCCGGACCACCTGCCCAATTGCGAACTTCGCGTGCCGTACGGTGCCCATTGCGACAATTTGTGCTAGTCTCCGCGAAGCCGCAAGTCCGGCTTTCGGATCACAGGTCGCCGTAGAGCGCCGCCCGCTCGGGATCCTTGGCCGCCACGATTTTCGCAAGGTCGACAATGACCTTAGCCTGTTTCCAGGTGGCGTCGTCCTGCATCTTGCCGTCCAGCATCACGGCGCCGGTGCCGTCGGGCATGGCGTCGAGGATGCGCTTGGCGAACTTCACCTCGTTCGGATCCGGCGAAAACACGCGCTTGGCGATCTCGATCTGCGAAGGGTGCAGCGACCAGGCGCCAAGGCAGCCCTGCAGGAAGGCGTTGCGGAACTGGGCCTCGCAGGCTGCGAGATCGCCGAAGTCGCCGAACGGGCCGTAAAAGGCTTTCAGCCCGTACGCCTGACAGGCATCGACCATTTTGCCGATCGTGTAGTGCCAGAGATCTTGCTGATAGAACGCGCGAGGTGCGGATGCATCTTTTCCGGGATCGGCGAGGACGCCGTAATCGGGGTGGCCGCCGCCGACGCGCGTCGTCTTCATGCCGCGAGAGGCGGCGAGATCGGCCGGTCCGAGGCTCATGCCGTGCATACGGGGCGACGCAGCCGCGATCGCCTCGACGTTGTTGACGCCTTCCGCCGTTTCGAGAATGGCGTGGATAAGGATCGGCTTCTTGACGCCGTGCTTGGCTTCGAGCTGCGCCAGGAGCTGATCGAGATAGTGGATGTCCCACGGCCCTTCGACCTTGGGCAGCATGACGACATCGAGCTTGTTGCCGACATTGGCGACGATTTCCGTGATGTCATCGAGCATCCACGGTGAATTCAGGCAGTTGATGCGCGTCCACACGCCGGTGCCGCCGAAGTCGTTGTCGCGCACCATCTCGACGAAGCCCTTGCGCGCATTTTCCTTTTGATCGAGCGGCACGGCGTCTTCGAGATTGCCGAGAATGACATCGACCTTGGCGGCGAGGTCTTTGATCTTCGCTCTGATCTTGTCGTTGTGCGGCGGCACGAAGTGAATCATGCGCTCGAGATTGACCGGGAGCGTGCGATAGGGATCGGGAGCGCCGATGGCGAGGGGGGAAAAGTGTTTGGCGGGCGTGCGGGTCGAAGCCATCAGCAGCAGTCCTGTTCAATCTGGAGCGTCAAATTCGGGGAAATGTGGTCGGCACCATTGAGGCAGCCTATCCTCATGTCAATTGGGCACTCTTTCGCTCCGCCGAATGCCCTTAATCCGCCGTTGAGCCGCGTGAACGGGCTGTTAAGCCTGCGAAGGCCGCGTGAGTCGCCGCCATTTGGAATTCAACATACAATAGGCACGGATCGAGAAGCCGCCGTCGACAGCCGCCCGTGTGCGGTGCCGGCGCGCCCGAGGGGGCCATCATGATCGAGGTCACCAATCAGCCGCCTCCGCTAGAGAATTACAATCTATTCGACAGCGACGTCGCATTTCGCGAGGCGGTTGGGCGCGAACGCGCGGGTTGGGCTGAAACCGATCTCCGCAATCTCGGCGCCACTCTTGGAACGGCGGAGACGATTGCGCTCGGAGCGGACGCCAATCGTCATGTTCCATCACTAAGGGCATTCGACCGCTATGGGCACCGCATCGATACGATTGATTTTCATCCCTCTTGGCACGCGCTGCTGACGCTGGCGCTGGATGCGGGCCTGCATTGCAGTCCGTGGTCGGAACCGAGGCCGGGCGCGCATGTGGCGCGCGCTGCCGGTGCGTACATGCTGGCGCAGATCGAGAGCGGCGTCTATTGCCCGATCTCGATGACGTACGGATGCGTGCCGACGCTTTTGCGAGCACCGCATCTGGCGGAAGAGTGGCTGCCGCGCATGTTCTCGCGCGTCTACGATCCGAGCTTTCGCCCATCGACTGAGAAAACGTCGGCGCTTATCGGCATGGCGATGACGGAAAACCAGGGCGGCTCCGATCTCAGGTCGAACGTGACGCGCGCCGAACTCCGCGCATCTGACGGCGATCGCCATTACTATCGCCTGAACGGCCACAAGTGGTTCATGTCGGCGCCGATGTGCGATGCGTTTCTGGTTTTGGCGCAGACGGACGCCGGTCCGACTTGCTTTTTCGTTCCGCGATGGATGCCCGACGGGACGCAGAACGCGATTCCCATTCGCCGCTTGAAGGACAAGCTCGGCAACCGTTCGAATGCGTCGAGTGAGGTCGAGTTCGAAAATACGCATGCGGAACTCGTCGGCGAGGAAGGGCGCGGCATCCCGACGATTATCGAAATGGGAAATTTCACGCGCCTCGATTGCGCCATCGGCTCGGCGGGATTGATGCGGCAAGCGCTGGTGCAGGCCATCCATCATGCCCGCCATCGCCGGACGTTTCAGAAATCTCTGGTCGACCACCCGCTGATGACGAATGTGCTCGCCGATCTTGCGATCGAGTCGGAAGCGGCGACGCTGCTGACGCTGCGCCTTGCGCGTGCCTACGATGAAAGCGGCGAGGAGGCGGCCACTTTCCGCCGCGTCGTGACGCCTGCCGCGAAGTTCTGGATTTGCAAACGCGGGCCGTCGTTTGCGGCCGAAGCCATGGAGGTGCTTGGCGGCAACGGATATGTCGAGGAATTCAACCTGCCGCGCATCTATCGCGAAACGCCGCTCAACTCGATCTGGGAAGGATCGGGCAACATCATGTGCCTCGACGTGCTGAGGGCGTTGGCGCGGGCACCGCTCGCGGCCGAAGTGCTGGCGGCTGAAATGCGCGATGCGGCGAGTGCCGATCGCAGGCTCGGCGAATTTCTCGAGCGGGTGCGGGCGGCGGCGATGGTCGGCGATGAATCCCAGGCGCGGGTGTTCGTCCGCGATCTCGTCATTGCGCTGCAGGCCTCACTCTTGATCCGCTATGCGCCGCAGATGGTCGCTGACGCATTTTGCGCGTCGCGTCTGGGGGGCGGAAGCGGTGCATTCGGAATGCTGCCGCCCGGCGTCGATGCGCGCCAGATCGTGGCCCGCGCCGCCCCGGAGCTGGATTGAGACGCCCTCTCGTCTTCCGTCATGGCCGCGATGGCGGCCATCCACGACGAGCCGCAACAGGCGCGAAGCTGGCGCGATAAAGGCGCGTTCGATCATCACGTCTTCGGGCACGCCGGGCATAAAAAAAGCGCCGCGAGAAACCCCTTCGCGGCGCTTTCGATAGCAGTAAGCGGTCAGATTTATTTGAGCGTCTTCAGGTACGCGATCAGGTTTTCGCGATCCGTCGCGTCCTTGACGCCGGCGAAGATCATCTTCGTGCCCGGAACGTCCTTGCTCGGGCCCTGGAGCCACTTGTCGAGAGCGGCTTCATCCCAGGTAATGCCTGAGGCCTTCAGGGCTGCCGAGTAGTTGTAGCCTTCGACCGATGCAGCCTTGCGGCCCACGACGTTGCCGAGGTGCGGACCGACGGCATTCTTGTCGACCTGATGGCAGGCCTTGCATTTGTTGAAGACGGTCTTGCCCGCTTCCGCATCGGCGGCATTAGCCGCGATCGGAGCAGCGGCAATCATGGCAATCGCCAAAATCCACTTGCGCATCTTGTTTCCTTCCCATTTCGCCTAAGCAACGCTTGTTCAACGCCGCAACTCATAGCTTAGGTCGTGTAAAATGGCATTTTTTTTCTGAACGATGGACGAACAGAATGCCGCAGCGGGAGAAAATCGCGGATTAAATTTCCGACAGCCTGGAAAGCACCCCGATCATTCGACTGCCTTTTTCGCCGGGCCCATACGACGATAGACGAATGCCGGAGGCGTTGCTTCGGCGCTTTCCTGCTCGGCAGCGGCCACGAAAGCGACGTGGTGTGGCGAGAATTTGCAGGCTGGGTCGGTATTGGTCGCGTCGCCTGTAAAGGCCATGGCCTGGCAACGGCAGCCGCCGAAATCGATTTCGCGACGCGGGCAGGTCTTGCACGGCTCCTTCATCCAGCTCGTGCCGCGATATTTTTCGAAGGCCTGGCCGTGGAGCCAGATGTCCGCGAGGCGGCGGTCCTTGACGTTGTCGAACTCAAGGCCCGGAATGGACTCGGCGGCATGGCAGGGGAGCACCCGGCCCTGCGGGGTGACGTTCATGACACCGCGGCCCCAGCCGCCCATGCACGGTTTCGGCGTCTTGGCGTAATAGTCCGGCACGACAAAGTCGAAGACCATGACGCCCTTGAGCCGCTCCTTGGCCTCTTCGACGATCTCGGCGCTCTTCAAGACCTGGGCGCGAGTCGGCATCAGGCTGGCGCGATTCTTCAAAGCCCAGGCGTAATACTGAATGTTGGCGACCTCGATACGCCCGGCCCCCATCTCGACCGCGAATTCGATGATGTTCGGCAGGTTCTCGATGTTGTGGCGGTGGATAGGCGCGTTGATCGTCAACGGCATGTCGAGCTCGCGCACCCATTTGCCGAGTTCGCGCTTTTTCGACAGGCCGCCCTTGTAGGCTGAGATCCTCTCGGCGTTGGCGTCGTCGACGTCCTGGATCGATAGCTGGACGTGATCGAGCCCAAGATCCTTGAGGGTCTTCAGACGATCGCGTGTCAGCGTCACGCCGGCGGTGATGAGGTTGGTGTAGAGACCGGCCTTCGCCGCGACCTCGACGATGTCTTCGAGATCTTTGCGGAGCGTCGGTTCACCGCCCGACAAATGAATCTGCAGAATGCCGAGTTCGGCGGCCTGACGCATGACGTCCTGCCATTCGGCGGTCGTCAGCTCCTGGTTGACGCGCTCAAGCTCAAGCGGGTTCGAGCAGTAGGGACACTGCAGCGGGCAGCGATGCGTCAGCTCGGCCAGCAAACCGACCGGTGCGCGGGCGCAAGCCTCCACAACGGGAGCTTCAGAGAACTGCTCCAACGGTGCAATTTCGTTCATCACGTCAGCTCCGTTCCATCCCAGTATTTCTTACGCTTTCACGACGCCTTTATCCGAGAGTTCCTGCAGCATAGATATAATGTCTGTAAGGATCTCTTGCAGTGGGGCGTTGTACTCTTTCGCGAGTTCATTGGCGATTTGATCGACCGTCGTCGCGCCATCACATCGTTTCAAAATCTCGATAGCGATTGGGTCCGGCTCAAACACCCGCTCGGGTGCGAGCACGTGCCAACGGCCGCGGCCGGCATCGTGGCGCAGCTTGATGTGCGGCGGCAGGCCCGGCTTCGATTCCGGCACGATCATCGTCCGTGTGCGTGGTGTCCCGGCGTCCATCTTCAGACCTCCGGCCGGAATGCGCCGGGCGGGACGTGGCCATCGACATAGGCATGATAAAGCGCGTCGAGCTGCACCCAGAGCACGTTGCATTTGAAGCGCACGGCGTCGATGCAGGCTTCCTGTTCGTCGCGTGTGCGGGCGTTTTTGAGAATGTACTGGAGCGCGAAATCGGCATCGCGCGGAGCCTGCGTCAGACGGCGTTTGAAGTACGCCATGACCTTGTCGTCGATGAAATTGTAATTCTCGAGCATGCCGGAGATGCGCTCTTTGTGAATCTTCGGCGCGAACAGTTCGGTCAGCGACGAGGCGACCGCAACGGTCAGCGGCTGTTCGCGCACGAACGTGACGTAGGCTTCGACGGCGAAGATCGTGGCGGGGAGCGCGCCGCGCCGTGAAACGACATATTCGCGGTCGAGACCGAGGCCGTCCGTCAGAACGAGCCAACGCTCGATGCCGCCTGGCTCGTCAGGGGGAAGGCCATCGTGATCGAGGATGCGGTGCGTCCACTCGCGGCGCAGATCGCGATCGTAGGCGCGGCTGACAAGAGCCGCATCCTTGCGCGGCACGGCCGACTGATAGCAGTAGCGGTTCAGCGCCCAGGCCTGCACTTGTCCCTTATTCAGTTTGCCGCCGTGCAGCATGTGATGGAACGGATGCAGATCGTGATAGCGCTCCGGCCCGATCGCGCGGACGGCCGCTTCGAACTCGGCGACCGACAGAAGCGGCTCGTTGCCGCGAAGCTCTGCAGTTTTTCTTTCGAGGCTGACGGGATTCATAGGCGGACCTCCATGCCGTCGAAACCGACTTCCCAGCCGGCGGCTTCGACAACCCTACGAGCTTCTGAGTTCTCGTCCAGGATCGGGTTGGAATTGTTGATGTGGACGTAAATCCGGCGCTTCACATCGAGTTCGCGAAATGCCTCGATCGAGCCATCGGGACCGGAAAGGGAGATGTGGCCCATGCGTTTGCCGGTCTTGTTGAGAAGGCCTTGCTTGATCATTTCGTCGTCTTCGAACAGCGTCCCGTCGAAGAAGATCAGATCGGCGCCGCGAATGCGGTCGGCGAGGGGCTGATCGATCTCGGCGCAGCCCGGGATATAGAAAAAGGCTTTTCCGGTTTTGGCGTCGGTAATCTTGAGGCCGATGGTGTCGCCGTCGCGGCTGCCGTAATTCCCGTCGGCGCTTCCCTTTTCGAGAAACAGCGCGACTTTGCCGGGCACCGGAAAGGCTTCAACCGTCACGCCGAGATCGGCACCGGCGCCTTTCAGTGCGATCGGCTTATCGAACGGAAGATCGAAGCGCGGCACGATTTCCGGATTGCAGACGTTGAATACCGAATTCGCCTTCAGCGTCTCCAGCACCAGGTCGGAGCCGTAAATTGAAAACGGTTGTCCCTCGCGCAGGCCGACCAATCCGATGATGTGGTCAACGTCGGCGTTGGTGACGACGACGGCCTTGATCGGCGAATTCCGCTTCGGTCCCGAGGCTTTCGGTTGAAGCTCGGGCGTCTCGTTGATTTGCTGCCGGATGTCGGGCGAGGCGTTGAACAGCACCCAGTTCTCACCGTCATGTGAGACGGCGAGAGATGATTGCAGCCGCGCCTTGTAGCCCGCCGCACCGGCCCGCACTTTGGCCGACTGCGGGCCATTGCAATTCCACTGCGGAAATCCGCCCCCAGCGGCAGACCCGAGTATCTTTATGATCATTGATGTCAAATGTGGTTGCGCGACCGGATCGCCAAAGCCGGAGCGCTTTCAAATAACCGAGATAATAAGGCTGCGGCGGCCGATGAGGCTCACCGACCGCCGCGCCGTTATCTCACCGAGTTGTGAGACCGAAGAAAATCGACCGTTAGATGAGATCGATCTCGGCCGGCAGGTAGCTCGTGACTTCGAGACCGACTTCCTGCTCGCGAACTGCGGGTTTCGTCCAAACCTTCATAGTGCTTCCTCCAATGCGGTAAACTGCTTCCATTTCCGCAAGCCCCGCCGAGGGCCCACCGATTGGTGCAGACACTTTTTGTGCCAATCCAATCTGCGGATCAGCTGAACAAAGTCAAGTTGATCTGCACTTCGTTTCCTAAACATCATGATTGGGCAAGGTATTTCAAATCAATGCGTATCACGTCTGCGTGTGACGATGCTGCAGCGTGCGAGGCGCGCTGCGTTGCGGCATGAGGACTTCATCTCGGGCGGATACGGTTCGGGTGTTGGAGAAAGCAGCAGCCCGCCTAACTGACCGGGCAGAGGGCCTGGCCTGCGGCGAGCGGCCCGATACAACTCAGATTTTCGCTTGGATGTTAGAATATTATTCTTATGTTTGGGGTGGAATGCCGCATGACTGTAGAAAATTGTTCCACACGAGCCCGATTTGGGCTTAATAAGGACGTGCTGAGAGACTCGGTGTTAATCAGCGCCGGGGCATAATGAGATCTTACTGCCTGGGGATCGTTCGAAAACGCCGGCCGGTATCGTCCGAATGGCGGGCCGGTTCGGGTCTTTTCCGGTCGCAGGAAGCAATTTACATCCGCGACGATTAACGGCCACGACCCTGACGAGGAGAGTTTTAGGTGACCGCCACTCCATTGCTTCCGCGCAATGCACCTTTCCTGCCGGAAGACATTGATATACTCAATAGGGTTGTTGCCAAGACAACTCCGCAGCAGCGCGCTTGGCTCGCCGGGTTCTTCGCGGGCTTCGAAGCCGCGCAAGGCGGCGGCGTGCAATCTGCGGCGATACCGGTCGCCAAGCCGCGAGAGCCGCTGACCATCCTCTATGCCAGTGAAAGCGGCAACTCGGAAGCGCTGGCCAACAAGGCGAAAAAAGCGGCGCAGAAACACGGCCTCGATGCCAAAGTCTTCGACATGGCCGACGTTGACCTTTCGGTGCTCGCGAAATCGAAAAACATCTTCGTCTATGCGGCGACCTGGGGCGAGGGCGATCCTCCGAGCCGCGCCATGGACTTCTATCAATCCCTGATGGGTGACGCGGCGCCTCGCATCGACGGCGTCCGTTTCGCCGTTCTGGCGCTGGGCGACACGGCCTACGCACAATTCTGCGCCGTCGGCAAAGCCATCGACGCGCGCCTTGAGGAACTGGGCGGCGTTCGTACAGCCGACCGCCTCGATCTCGACCTCGATTACGCCAAGCAGGCGGCCGAGTGGACGGAAAGCTCGCTTGCGAAATTCGCACCCGTCGCCGAGCCGGCCAGCGGCGGCACGGTCGTGCACGTCGATTTCGGCGCCGCGATGATGCCGGCCGACGATGACGAACCGCAATTCACGGCCGAAAGCCCGCTGGAAGCCGAGATCTCGGCACTCGTCAATTTGAATGGCACCGGATCGACACGCGAGACTTGGCACGCCGAGTTCGCGTTCGACACGCCGGCCTTTTCGTATCAGCCGGGCGACGCGATTGGTCTCGTTCCCGAGAATGATCCGCTTCTGGTCGATGAGTTGCTCAAGGCCGTCGGCCTCGGATCGGATGCGGCTCTGCTGCTCAAGCTCCAGAAGTCCTACGACGTGACGACCCTGTCGCGCTCGGCGGTCGAGAATTATGCGAAGCTCACCGGCCGCGACGATGTCAAATCGCTGCTCGAAGGCGAGGCTTATCCGAAGTTTGCTGCCGACCGGCAGTTGATCGACCTGTTCGAAACGTATCCGGAAAAGTTGACGCCCGAACAGTTGGTCGGTCTTCTCCGGCCGTTGCCGGGCCGGCTCTATTCGGTTGCGTCCAGCCTCAAGGCGCATCCCGGCGAAGCCCATCTTCTGGTCGGCGCCGTACGCTGGGAGTCGCACGGCAAGATTCGCAAGGGCGTCTCGTCGACCTATCTCGGTGAGCGGCGGAAAGTCGGATCGCCGGCGAAGATCTACGTCAAGCCGAACCGGCACTTCCGTCTTCCGGCCGACGGCCATACGCCGATCATCATGATCGGCGCGGGCACCGGCGTTGCGCCTTATCGCGCCTTCGTGGAAGAGCGTGTGGCGAACGGCGCCAAGGGCAAAAGCTGGCTGTTCTTCGGCGAAAGGAACTTCACCAACGATTTCCTTTATCAGCTCGAATGGCAGGACTATATGGAATCGGGCGATCTCACGAAGATCGACGTTGCGTTCTCGCGCGATCAGCCGGAGAAAATTTACGTGCAGCACCGTCTGTGGGAACGGCGCGAGGAACTGCGAGGGTGGCTCGGTGAGGGCGCACACCTCTACGTCTGCGGCGACGAGAAAGGCATGGCGAAGGACGTCGACGCGACGCTCGTCAAGATCCTTGCCGAAGCCGCAAAAGGCGATGAAGACGCTGGCCGCGCCAAGCTCAAGGAGCTGACCAAAGCCGGCCGCTATCAGCGCGACGTTTACTGAAGTCCAGTTCAGACCGAAAACCGACAGACCGTGCGCGGCGAACGTTCCGCGAGGATCACAATGACAGACGGCAAGCCATCTAAAACCGAACACATCAAAGAGGACAGCCATTTTCTTCGCGGTACGATCAGCGAAGGACTGGTGCAGGTCATCACCGGCGCCATCGGCGACGATGACTTCCAGCTGCTCAAATTTCACGGCTCCTACATGCAGGACGACCGTGACGTTCGCGGCGAGCGGGCGAAGAAAAAGCTCGACAAAGCCTACATGTTCATGGTGCGGCTGCGTATTCCCGGTGGCTTCGTAACGTCGGCGCAGTGGCGGCAGCTCGACGACGTCGCCGTCAACTACGCCAACAAGTCGCTTCGCATCACGACGCGGGCGACGTTCCAGTTTCACGGAATCATCAAGTCGAACCTGAAGCGCACGATGCAGGCGATCTATGCCAGCGGGCTCGATACCATCGCGGCTTGCGGAGACGTGACGCGCGGCGTGATGTCGGTCGCCAATCCTTATCTGTCGAAGGCGCATCGCGAGGCTTACAACCTCGCCAAGCGCACCAGCCTTTATTTCCTGCCGAAGACGGGCGCCTACAGTGAGATCTGGCTCAACGGCGCTCTGATCCCCGGCAAGGAGACGACGAACCCCGAACAGGAAACGATCTACGGGCACACGTATCTGCCGCGCAAATTCAAATTCGTTTTCGCGGTGCCACCCGATAACGACGTCGATGTGTTCGCGCACGATTGCGGATTTATCGCCATCGTCGAGAAGGGCGAGATCGTCGGCTGGAACGTCACCGCTGGCGGCGGCATGGGCATGACGCACGGCGTCCCCGAGACGTTTCCGCGCCTCGGCGATGTGCTCGGCTATTGCAGTCACGACAAGGCGATCGAAGTCGCAGAAGTCATTCTCAAGATCCAGCGCGACTGGGGCAACCGCTCGGACCGCTCGCGCGCCCGCCTCAAGTACACGATCGAAGATCATGGTCTCGAAAATTTCAAGGCCGAGATCAATAAGCGGCTCGGCTATGATCTGGCACCGGCGCGACCCTACACGTTCACCCGCAACGGCGATCACATCGGCTGGCGTCAAGGCGACGACAAGAAATGGCATCTGACGCTTTATATCGACAGCGGCCGTATTAAGGACACGCCCGACCGCCGATTGAGAAGCGCCATCCGCGCAATCGCCGATCTCGACATCTGCGATTTCGTGATGACGGCGAACCAGAACTTGATCTTCGTGAACGTCAGCGCGCGCTCCAAGGGCAAGATCGACAAGATTCTGGCCGAGCATGGTGTCGCGCCGAAAGCGCTTTCCGGTGCGCGCCAAAACAGCATCGCCTGCGTTGCGTTGCCGACGTGCGCGCTGGCGCTTGCCGAAAGCGAACGCTACCTGCCGCATCTGCTGACCAAGATCGAGGGCATTCTCGACAAGGCCGGGCTGACGGAGGAAGAGATCGTCGTGCGCATGACGGGCTGCCCGAACGGTTGCGGACGCCCCTATCTCGGCGAGATCGGTTTCGTCGGCCGATCGCCGGGGCTCTACAATTTGTATCTCGGTGCAGGTTTCGACGGCGCGCGCATGAACAAGCTCTATGCGCAGGACGTCGACGAGGAACGCGCGTTGGCGCTCCTGGAGCCGATTCTTCTGCGCTATGCGAAGGAGCGCCAGGAGGGCGAGCACTTCGGCGACTTCACGATCCGCGCCGGATACGTCAAGCCGACATTGGTCAGCAACCAGTTCCACGCCGACGTGACGCTCGCGTAAGCAGCCTCGCTTTCGTCGTGGGTGTCATCCCAATCCTCCCCACACTCCATGGCCGGGCTTGACCCGGCCATCCAGAGTCCCACGTTCAAACATCTTCGTTTGTTGCCCTGGATGGCCGCCTCGGAGGGCGGCCATGGAGTGGTGGATGGAGCGACTGTCCCCGGTACCCGTCTCTTCACCGTCATGGCCGCGGCGGCGGCCATCCACGACGAACCGAAATCGGTACTGTGTGGGCGATGAGGCACGGCCTCGACGCAATTCGATTGTTCCTCGCGCTGAACATTGCCTGGGTCCCGGCCTAGGCCGGGATGACGAACGTGCGTGCGCTGCAGTCCTGAGCGCTTGGATTCCATCAGGACTTGCCCTCACCTTCACGTCATGGCCGCGCAGACGGCTATCCACGACAAATGGCAACCAGCGCAGTGTGGGTGTTGAGGGGGCATCCCAATCCTCCCCACACTCCATGGCCGGGCTTGACCCGGCCATCCAGAGTCCCGCGCTCCAACATCGCCGCATGGTGTGCCTGGACGGCCGCATCGAAGGCCATGGATCCCCCGGAGGACGTTGAGGCACAGTCTCATTCCGGACGCGCCGGCACCGTGCCTACCACACACAGCACGACGGCATTGCCGGCCGGCTCGACGAAGGAGGGTCGGCAATGCCCAGCAAAAAAGCAGCAAAGGCGCCGCGTGGCGAGCCACCGGCGGGAATAAAACGGATGCGGAGCGCGCCGGCACCTGGTGCCGATCGTTCCGAAGAAAAAGCGGCGCCGTTGGCGCGCTCCGCGTGCAGGGATTCTGAATCGACCGGATCAGCATGGGAGGTGCCTTACCCCTCCGACGGTTGGTGCCGTATGCGCTCTGATCACTGACCGGTTCGCTACGCCGTGGCCTCGGGCCGTTACTCCCTTGTGCCGACGGCGCTCACCTGCCGCTCACCCCCAATCTCTTCAACGGTCTCGAGACTGTCCGTCGGGCGACGAGGCGAGGTGCGCAGAGTATGAGGGAGGCCCGGACACCGAGGATAAGTTTTTTCGCCCCATGGCGGATTTATGACCTACCCGGTCCGTTCGATATGATCGGCAAGCAAGTCGCATCTGCAAAATAACATTGCTCAAAGTCTCGGCGCTTCGCTAATGGTGCGAACTTGAGCGGGGCATATTTTTGATCCCAGCGCTCAGGGCGGTGGCAGAACTTTTCTAAAATCCGGCAGGACTTCGATGCAGTCAGGGACGGAGCGGCTTGAGCCGCTTTCGAATGGCGTGAGCGCGGCTGTGCTCCCGCGCAATCAGGCACGCTTGGTGATCTTTGCGTTGGCCGTAGGCGGGTTCGCGATCGGCACGACCGAATTCGCGGCGATGGGCCTGTTGCCCATTTTCGCCCGCAACCTCGGCATAAGCGAGCCGACGGCCGGACACGTCATCAGCGCTTACGCCGCCGGTGTCGTCGTCGGGGCGCCGACGTTGGCATTGCTCGGTGCGCGCTGGTCGCGGCGCACGCTGCTCATCTGGCTGATGGCTATGTTCGCGATCGCCAACGCCTTGAGCGCCGTGGCGCCGTCCTATGGCTGGCTGGTCGGCTTCCGGTTTTTGAGCGGCATTCCGCATGGGGCGTATTTCGGCGTGGCGATGCTCGTTGCCGCGTCGATCGTTCCGTACCGGCAGAGGGCGCGCGCCGTCGGCCACGTACTGACCGGACTGACGATCGCCACGATCGTCGGGGTACCGGCGGCGACCTGGCTGGGACAGGCGCTTGGCTGGCGCAGCGGTTTCGCGACCGTGTCATTGCTCGCGCTCCTGACGGTCGCGCTTCTGACCCTCTACGTTCCGGCGCTGCCGCCCGATCCGGGAGCCGGGCCGCTGCGCGAGCTCGGTGCACTGAAACGGCGTCAAGTCTGGTTCACCCTCGGGACAGCTGCGGTCGGCTTCGGCGGCATCTTCGCGGTCTATGCCTATTTGACGACGACATTGACGACCGTGACCCACATGAACGTGCACGCGGTACCGATCGTCTTCTGCATTTTTGGCGTCGGGCTGACCTTCGGGACCATGTTCGCAGGCTGGGCGTCCGACCGGGCGCTCATGCCGACCGCGGGCGGTATGCTGCTGTGGAGCGTCGCGGCGCTGGCGCTATTCCCGCTCGCCGCGAGGAACGTCTACGCGGTTTCGCTCGTCATATTCATGATCGGTTTCGGTGGCGGGCTCGGCACGGCGCTGCAGATGCGGCTGATGGAGGTCGCCGAAGATGCTCAGACACTGGCGGCGGCGCTCAATCACAGCGCCTTCAATACCGCGAACGCCATCGGTCCGTGGCTTGCTGGACTAGCGATCGCACATGGCTATGGTTGGACCTCGACAGGCTGGGTCGGCGCCGTGCTTGCGGTGGGCGGCTTCCTGTTCTGGTTGATCGCGGTGCTGGACGAGCGGCAACACCGGTGGACGCCGCCGGCTCTTGCAGCGCCTCAAGTCTGAAATTGAAGGAGTGTGACAATGAGCTGGCTCACCCACAACGATCCGGTCCCTGGGGATGCGAAGTCGTGTGACGCCATCGAGGATGTCATCGTACCACGGGCCCGCGATCTTGGCGGCTTCGAGGTGCGCCGCGCGTTGCCGTCAGCGAAACGGCAGATGGTCGGCCCATTCATCTTCTTCGACCAGATGGGACCGGCGCAGTTTCTCTCAGGACAGGGGATCGACGTTCGTCCGCATCCCCACATCGGGCTCGCCACCGTCACCTATTTGTTCGACGGTGAGATAACGCATCGCGACAGCCTCGGATCGGCGCTTTCGATCCGGCCCGGCGAAGTCAACTTGATGACGGCGGGGAAGGGGATCGTGCATTCCGAGCGTACGGGAGCGGAGCCGCGCGCCAACGGCCAGAACCTGTTCGGCATTCAATCGTGGATGGCGTTGCCGAAGTCGCATGAGGAAAGCGCGCCGGCGTTCGCGCATTTCGATACGTCCGAGCTGCCGCGTTTCGATGGCGAAGGCAAGCGCGTGCGGCTCATCATGGGATCGCTTTATGGCGCGAGATCCCCGGCGCCCTATCCGCAGCCGTGCTTCTATGCGGAAGCGGTGCTGGCGCCCGGCGCGGTGCTGCCGCTCGATCCCGATTATGATGAGCGCGCGATCTACATCGCGTCAGGCCGCGTCGATATTGCGGGACAAACATTCGAGCCCGGACAACTTCTTGTGTTCAAGCCGGGCGACAGGATTTCTATTCTAGCGGAAACGAACGCGCGGTTGATGCTGCTCGGCGGCGAGCCGATGGACGGCCCGCGTTTCATCTGGTGGAACTTCGTGTCGAGTTCGAAGGAACGCATCGCGGCGGCGAAGAACGATTGGCGCGAAGGGCGTTTCGATATCGTGCCGGGCGACGAAAGCGAATTCATTCCGCTGCCGGAAGATCGCTGATCGCGACATTGCCTCTGCAACCTCTGGAACGTTCGTGCGTGCCGCTCGTATGCGGTTCGTATGTTCAGCGCGCGTTCAACTAAAAACCCCGAAAGTGCACGGCGGCGGTCACAAATGGAGCATGCAAGCTCCGCTACGCTAGCGACGGATGAAACGCATGACGCGCGTTTCACGTTACTCAGGTTCGTTACCTGACTCGTGCCGAGATGCTCCCCCGCGTTTGGCATGTGACACGGCAAATATGCTCAGGCGGCGCAGTTGCCTGAGCTTGGACGATATAATCAGTCACCAGATTAGGAGACTTCAATGCGTAATCTTCTTTTGGCAGTGGCGTTCGCGCTTGGTCTCGGCTTTGCCGCAACCAGCGCTGGAGCCGCAACCGTTGGCGGCAACACGGCCAGCGCGATCGGGACACTTGCGAAGAGCAGCACGCCGCTCGTCGAAAAGACCTACTATCGTGGCCGCCACTGGCGTCATCGTCATTGGCGCCATCGCGGTTACTATCGTGGTTGGGGCTATGCTCGGCCTTACCGCGGTTATGGCTGGGGTCATCGCCACTACCGTCACCGTTATTGGCGTCACCATCATCGCCGCTACTGGCGCTAAGACGTTTTCAGCCACATAGGCGAAAACAACATGCAAAGGTCGGGGTCAGCCCCGGCCTTTGTAGCTTGCGACACCTTGGTCCGGCAGCCACACATCCTTCGGCAACGCTCCCGTCTGCCAGAAGACGTCGATCGGAATGCCGCCGCGCGGATACCAGTATCCGCCGATGCGCAGATAGTGCGGCTCGATCAGCTCTGCGATCCGCTTGCCGATCGCGACGGTGCAATCCTCATGGAACGCGCCGTGATTACGAAACGAGGCAAGAAAAAGCTTCAGCGATTTGCTCTCGACGAGCCATTTCTTCGGAACGTAGTCGATGACGAGATGCGCGAAGTCCGGCTGCCCCGTCACCGGACAGAGCGATGTAAACTCCGGCGCCGTGAAGCGCGCCGCGTAGTGCGTGTCGGCGTGCGGATTGGCGACGCGCTCCAGCACCGCGTCGTCCGGAGACTGCGGCAGTCCAACTTGCTGGCCGAGTTGTTTGACGCCGGGGTCTTTGCTCTTGCGTGTCATCGCGTGTTACTCGGCCGCCAGGCGGCTCTGCGATGACGGTCCGCGATACACGCAGCCTTCGCCGCAACTGTCGCGATGCACCTCGACCTGATAAAGGCCGGGCACGCGGTTCGACAGCCGGTTCCAGATCCACATCGCGATGCGTTCGAGCGTCGGCGCGCTCAAACCTTCGATCTCGTTCAGCAGGCGATGATCGAGCGCCTCTTCGGTGTCGCGAAGTGCGGAAGCCAATTCCTCGAAATGGAAAATATAACCGGTGTCCGCTCCGGGCTCGCCTTCAATGACGATGCGCGCACGGAACGAATGTCCGTGGACGCGCGCGTTCGGCGTTCCTGGCGCCGCCGTCGGCAGGAAGTGCGCAGCTTCGAACCTGAATTCCTTGTAAATCCGCATGCGGGCTGAATACGGGATTTCCGCTTTTTACGCCACCCCAGCGGGAGCTTCGCCTTCGCGGCAAGCTGGCGCGGCGGACGGCGCCCGTTAAGGTATACCGAGGATTTTGTGGGTCTGGACGGAGAGCCGCCATGCCGGGTTCGCCTTGCAGTAGGCGATCGCGGCCCGCGTATTGGCGTCCCGGTCGGGACCGTCCATCGGCTGCAAAAAACGATGCTCGAACGGCAGGGCTACGAACTGCGCCGGATCGAAGCCGTCCTGTGGGTAGACAAGTTTCAGTTCGTGGCCACCGATCTGCTTGAGGTCGCTGCCGGCCTTCGGTGAAACGCAGATCCAGTCGATGGTGCCGAGCACCGGCAACGTGCCGTTCGTCTCGATGGCGATCGTGAATCCCTTGGCGTGCAGCGCGTCGACCAAGTCCTGATCGACCTGCAGCATCGGTTCGCCGCCGGTCAGCACGACCAGCATCTTTTCGGTCCGCTCGTGACAGGCCGTCGCACAGGCGTTCGCCAACGCTTCGGCCGTTTGAAAGCGGCCACCGCCGTCGCCGTCGGTACCGACGAAATCCGTATCGCAGAACTGGCACACGGCCTTAGCGCGATCGGCCTCGCGTCCGGTCCACAGATTGCACCCGGCGAAACGGCAGAACACGGCCGGCGTCCCGGCGTTCGCGCCTTCGCCCTGCAGCGTGTAGAAGATTTCCTTGACCGAATACATGCGCCGATACCTACGGTGCCGCGTCGGCAAGTCAAGTTAAGGAGGGGCGCTGACCGCATGACAGAGAGCCGCTATATGCCGGATCAAACTGGGCTCATCGACCTCGAAACCCTTGTTTCGATGAGCGGTATGGACGTCTTGCAGAAAATCCTGCGCGGCGAACTGCCCGCGTTGCCGATCGGCAAGACGCTCGGATTTACCGTCACCGAAGTCGCCGACGGGCGCGCCGTCGTCATGTCGGAGCCCGGCGTCGAGCACTACAACATCATCCGCACGGTGCATGCGGGCTATACGGCGACGCTGCTCGACACGTGCATGGCCTGCGCCGTGCTGACGACGCTGCCGCAAGGCACGGGGTTCACGACGATGGAATTCAAGATTTCACTGCTGCGGCCGATGACCAAGGACACAGGCCCCGTCCGCGCCGAAGGAACATTGCTGAGCCGTGGCCGCCGTGGCGCCACTGCCGAAGGACGCCTCACCGATGCCAACGGCAAATTGTTGGCCCATGCGACGACGACGTGCCTGATCTTTCCGTTCGAAACTACGGCAGGCTAGGCCAGCGCCGCGCGGATCGCTTCGAGTTCGCTCTTGGGATCGGTGAAATCGTCAAAGCTCCGGTGCGCTTTCGCGTACCAATAGCGGCTGTTGCCGCTATTGCCTTCGATCTTATGCAGGCAGGCATGAAGCCAGCAGAAAAGCGGATCGGTTTCGTCGCGCTGAGCGACGGCATGCGCGCCGTCCCAGTCTCCAGCAAGCGCCAGATCGACCGCCCGTTTCAGGTCTTCCGCGCTTGCCATTCGTTCCATCCCTTGGCGCGCAGTTCGCAAGCCGGGCACGTGCCGCATCCATAGCCCCACGGATGACGGTGCGATCTGTCGCCGAGATAGCAGGTGTGCGTATCTTCGACGACAATGCCGACGAGAGGATCGCCGCCGAGTTTCGACGCCATCTCCCACGTTGCGGCCTTGTCGATGAACATCAGCGGCGTTTCGATTGTAAGCTGCGTATCGAGGCCGAGCGACAGACTTTGCGCCAGCGACTGGATCGTCGCGCTACGGCAATCGGGATAACCGGAAAAATCCGTCTCGCACATGCCGCCGACGAGCGTCGCGATCCCCCGGCGATAGGCGAGGGCGGCGGCATACGTCAGGAACAGCAGGTTGCGCCCCGGCACGAACGTCGACGGCAGACCCGTCGCGGCGAAGGTGATTTCGGTTTCCCGCGTCAGCGCCGTTTCACTGATGCTGGCGAGCGCCGGCAGATCGAGCATCGTGTCGGGACCGAGTTCACCGCGCACGCCGGATAGCGCCGCCAGCTTGGAACGGATGATCGGCCGCTGCTCCACTTCGACGGCGTGGCGCTGCCCGTAGGTAAATCCGACGGTCTCGACACGGTCGTAATGATCCAGCGCCCAGGCGAGGCAGACGGTCGAATCCTGGCCGCCGGAGAAAAGGACGAGTGCGGATGTGGTCACGAGCTAAAAGCTTCTCCCGTCCACGGCGCGCGGTTTGACGTCGGCCAGATCGATATCGTCGAGAGTCCGGATATTGACCGCAACCATTCCACCACCGCCGGGTTTCTCGCCTTTTGCAAAAGGGGCGGTGCCGCAAGTCGAGCAGAAAAGGTGATGGATGACGTTTTTATTAAACTGGTAGTCCGTCAGGGACTCTTGCCCCGAGAGCAGGCGAAACTTCGCCTCCGGCACGAACGTTAATAGGGTGCCGCGTTTCTGGCAGATCGAGCAATTGCAGGAAACAACCTCGGCGAGATCCGATTCGACTTCATAACGGACATGGCCGCAATGGCACCCCCCGGTTCGCGTTTTAGATTCAGCCATGCCTTGGTTCCTCTTGTCAGTGAACTAGCCGTTTGGGTAGGAGGGCATTGCCCGGCAGGACTTTGCTTGATCTCCCAATACGTTTACAACCCGGGCGCAAAGCTCCCATAGCCGCAATACGGCAACAAGCTCAAACAAGAATTAGGTACGCTCATGACCGGAATCGTCGACATCATCGGCCGCGAAATTCTCGATAGCCGCGGCAATCCGACGGTCGAGGTGGATATTTATCTCGAAGACGGCGCTGAAGGCCGGGCGGCGGTCCCCTCCGGCGCCTCGACCGGCGCGCACGAAGCCAACGAGCTTCGCGACGAGGACAAGGGGCGCTATCTCGGCAAGGGCGTGCTGAAAGCGGTCGATGCCGTCAACGGCGAAATCTTCGATGCCATTTCCGGCATGGATGCCGAGGACCAGCGCGGTATCGACGCGGCGCTCATCAAACTGGACGGGACGCCGAACAAGAGCCGCCTCGGCGCCAATGCCATTCTCGGTGTTTCGCTCGCCGTCGCCAAGGCCGCCGCGAAATCGAACAACCTTCCGCTCTATCGCTACATCGGCGGCATCAACGCGCACGTTCTGCCGGTGCCGATGATGAACATCATCAATGGCGGCGCGCATGCCGACAATCCGATCGACATCCAGGAATTCATGATCATGCCGGTCGCCGCCGAAACGTGCGCCGACGCGATCCGTATCGGCGCCGAAATTTTTCACACGCTGAAAAAGGGTCTGAAGGATGCCGGTCACAGCACGTCCGTCGGCGACGAGGGCGGCTTCGCGCCGAACCTGAAAAGCGCCGAGGACGCTCTGTCGTTCATCGTGAAGTCGATCGAAAAGGCCGGTTACAAACCGGGCGAGGATGTCGTGCTGGCGCTCGACTGCGCCGCGACCGAATACTTCAAGAAGGGCAAGTACGAATTGGCGGGCGAGGGCAAGAGCCTCGATAGCGAAGGCAATGTCAAATATCTCGAAGGGCTCGTCAGCCGCTTCCCGATCGTATCGATCGAAGACGGCATGTCCGAAGACGACTGGAGCGGTTGGAAACTTCTGACCGAAAGGCTCGGCAATAAGTGCCAGCTCGTCGGTGACGATCTCTTCGTCACGAACACCAAGCGACTGGCCGACGGCATCGCCAAGGCGACGGCAAATTCGATCCTGGTGAAAGTCAACCAGATCGGATCGCTGTCCGAGACGCTCGACGCCGTCAGCATGGCGCAGCGCGCCGGCTACACGGCGGTCATGTCGCATCGTTCGGGCGAAACGGAAGATTCAACGATCGCCGATCTCGCGGTGGCGACGAACTGCGGTCAGATCAAGACCGGCTCTTTGTCGCGCTCTGATCGGCTCGCGAAGTACAATCAGCTCATTCGTATCGAAGAAGAGCTGGGCGATGTCGCGGCCTATGCGGGGCGTTCAATTCTACGCCGCAGCTGATGTTCGGCGCCTGACGCCGCATCATCTTAATATCGTCAGGAACTGTCTGCATGACTCTGCGTTACGATTTCGGTAGCGTACGCAGCGGGGAGGCAATGGGTCAATCACGTCTGATGCCGGCGGACAGACAGGTACGTCGGCGTGAGCCGCAATTGCGTGGCCGGCCTTCCCAGTTGCGTCGCCGTGCATGGAAGCCCGTGATGGAACGGCGGCGGCGTTCATCCCTGCAACATGATGATGCTCCACGGAGCGAACCGCAGCGCCGCGATGAGACGGCTGCGGATGTTGAGAATGTAAAATCGGTGTTTCTCGATCAAGAGTATTTTCCGCCGAAGCGTTCGCCGCTCGTGCGCGTTCTGCTTCGTGCCGTGGGTTTGACCTCCGACATCACTTTGCTGGTTTTGTTGTCGCCGTTTTTTGCGGTGTGGTTTCTCTATCGCGCCGCGCGCGCAATGCTGTCCCGCTATCAATAAAGCACATCACAAAATGTGACGCCGCGTGAGGCGCGCGCATGCGCGCAGCCAGAATTTTTGCGGGAACGGCGCCAAGGCCCGCTGCGTTTCTCATCGGTGGAGACAAGAAAAAAGGGTTTGGAAACACCATGAGAAAAATGATTGCAGCAACGGCATTCGCAGCCACGGCACTTTTTGTGGGGGTGCCGGCTATCGCAGCTGATGCGCCCAATCAGGATCCTGGCGTGACGACCGGCAAGGACGCACGAACACCCGATAGCAATTCCGTGGGTGTCGAGGGTCAGCCGGGTAACAAAAATGGACCGGCGATGGGAACGGATTCAAATTCCATGAGTCCGTCGAGCAGCGGAAGCAGCACCGGCGCGGCAGGATCTGATGCGGCCGCCGGCGTGAAGGGCGATGAAGGCAACAAGAACGGCCCGTCCGCGAAAACGCCGGAGAGCGGCAGCATGACGACGCAGCCGGACAGCAGCGGCACATCGCAGTAAGTAGGCGTGCGTTTATCGTCGCGTTAATCGGTCAGCCTCGGCGTTCGCGCCGAGGCTTTCTGTTTCTGCGTTCGCCGACCGATCTGCCGTCACCAGAGCAAGACCAGGGCCGCGACGATCAGGATCGCCCAGAACAATGCAGCCGAGCCGGTCGGGCCGGGAGAGTCACGCTGGTCAGAGCCGATAGGCATGAGATCAATCTCGCAAAAAAGCGACGCGCTTGCCCATGCTAGCACGAAAACACCCCGAAGGCGCCAAGCCTATCGGGGTGTTGAAAAGCTTATGCCGAATTGATCAGAAGACGGTCATTCGGCCTAAGAGACCCGCAATAGGGCGGGGGTATCAGCTGGCGTTCCGCTGCTTCTTTGCGGCTTTGGCCTCGCGCTTCTTGGCATTTTCCAACTTGCGTTGGCGCGCCTGGATACGTCGGCGCCGGTCGTTCGACATGGTCGGCATGAAACCATCCTCCGTTGTGTTAATCAGTCGTGAAAACAGAGACTAGAATGTCGTTCAGGAAACGCGGAAGGATGCGCTCGTATGGCAGAATTCCAGCTTTGTCACCCTTGAGACTAATCGGTAATGGACCATATTTCAAAGAGCCTGGGCAACACGATCCGAAGAGGGGCGTAAGGAGCAAGGCAAATGAAATTCTTGATTGTGGCCGTCGTGGCGGCACTGGGGTCAATCGTCCCGGCGCATGCGCAGGATGGCGACGGAGCGTCGCGGATGGTGCCGAACGCGAGCGAATCGAATCCGCAGATCACACGGACGCCGCCGAGCGTGCGTACCGGTTCGGGCGTGCCCGGATCCGACATTCCCGCCATCAATCCATCCTATCCAAAGCGATTGCGGGATTATTCCAATCCCGTTTTCCGCTCGCAGCCTTACAACAGGACGCCCGGAATCCGGCGCAGATAGCTGTGATGATCGTTCGCGCGGTGCTGAGCCGCCGGGCCTGCACCGTCACACGTCAACAGATTCGGGTCCCATCCCCTTGAATTTGTCGTACTTCGATGAGAGGCATTGAGGGGCGAAACGTGGTGCTTTGGCGCCGAGTCGCCGAAGGGGCGAGGGGACACGACATGAAGAACGCAATTCTGGCCGCATTGGTGCTTTTGCTCTTCGCGACACCGGCGTCCGCCCAGATGCGGCGTTATTCAACGGCACCCCGCAATCCCGTCATCGTCAGGACGCCGCCAAGTTCGGCGAACGGAGCCGCCGGCATTTCGGCGCCGACAACGTCGTCGTACAAACCGATGTATCCGAAGGCGATCACGAAGTACCACGATCCGCTTGCGTACGATCCGACCTTCCGAAACCAGAATCTTCGCCGCCGCGGGGAATGAAACTCGTCCTGCCGCGCAGCGCGTTGCTAGCGATGCCGCCGGCGGTGATGATGAAGACGGCGGCTGTAACCGCGGTACGCATGACGATGTTCGATGCGCCGGCAAAAGGCGCTGCGCGTGCCGCTCAAGCAGCCATAGCGTTCAAGCAATTCCGCGTCACGCCCACTGATGGGGCCGCCAGCGCGTGCATTGGCGCGCGCATGTTCGAGTTCTCCGGCGGCCGTTAAACCCTGCGCCGAAGCAGGCAAGGCGTTTGCGAACAGCGCCATGCCGAAAATTGTGAAAATGATTGCGCGCATCGCCAAGCTCCGGGAGTAGCGAAAGCTACAACGATGCGCGCAGCGGCGCGAGAACAACATTGCATCCAACACGCCGCGTTTTCGGGTAAACGCCGTTTCGCTTCCGACGGCGCGCCGTCATATGCCTTCCGGCTTAGTCCTTTGGAAAGAGTGTCAGCGTAGCGCGCTTCGACGTACGCCGCGTTGCAAATCCAGGTCCTGCAGGTGACGTTTCAGGCCGTGTGACCGGTACGCTCAGCTCCTGCCGCAGACGCCTGTATGCGTCTTCGAACCGGGCCGCTCTCTCCAACCGAGACGCGCGCGCACGTTTCACAAACTCGCCGAGTTTCATATGTCCTCTTTTCCCTTGCGATGGTTGCCCATTTCCGAAGTGGCAAACCTAGCCGCCAACGAGAAGTTCCACTTCGCAACGCAAGCGTGTCATGCGATGCAGCGAGAAAATACGCCGCAATGTTTCTCACAAAAATGTAATCGTCCGGCGGCACTTTCCTCCGCAATTCGCGATCCTACATACTGACGGCCCGCGATCTGCGCGTGGCGGAAAGCGGCAAAGGGTTTTGAGACATGACACCGCAAGAACAGCACCTCATCGAGGATTTGTTCACGCGCCTCAGAAGCGTGAGCACATCCGGCAAGGACGATGATGCGGCGCAATTCATTCAAACGCTCATCGCCCGTTTTCCTGACGCGCCTTACTATCTGACGCAGAACGTGCTCGTGCAGCAGCAGGCGCTGGAGCGTGCCGATGTACGCATTCGCGAGCTTGAGGATCTTAGCCAGCGCAATAGTGCGCCCGCATCTGGGGCCGCAACGAGTTTCCTCGGTGGTGCGTCGTCCGTGCCGTCAACCGGTCGTCGTCCGGTGAATGAGCCTGACGCGCAGGAGCGGCAACGCGAAAGCCCTTGGAGCCAGCCGTCGCAGTCGCGGTCAGGAAGTTTTCTTTCGTCGGCGCTGTCGACCGCGACGGGCGTTGCTGGCGGCATGTTTCTGGCGGAGAGCATTCGCAGCCTGTTTGGCGGCGGATCGAGCGGCACTGCCGTCGCCGGGGAGAAGCAGGCCGAATTGGACCGGGCGCAGGATCAAGCGCAGGATGCGGAGGATGATGCCGCACAGGCGCGCAAGGATCTGGCCGCCGACGACGCCGCGCTCGACGACATGCAGGACGAGCAGGATGACGGCTGGTCGGACGACGACGGCAGTCTTGATATCTGATCGCCGCCGTCTTCGGCATTTGAGACAATTGCACAGCACACAGATTGCTGCGGCCGCCGGTGGACGTCTCCCCGGCGGTCTTTGCTTATTTGGCGATGCACGATCGTAGGCTTTGACCGGTCTCGCGAAAATGCGTAACCGACAGGGATGAGCTCATCTGTGTCAAGACTTGACGACGTCGTCGCCGAGATCGTCGAGGCCCTTCGTGACCGAACCGATCGCGGCGAGGTCGCCAGCTATATTCCGGAACTCGCCCGGGTCGATCCCAAGAGCTTCGGCATCGCCGTCATCGACGCCGAAGGCAACACGATCACTGGCGGCGACAGCGACACACCGTTTTCGATTCAAAGCATCTCGAAGGTCTTCACGCTGACATTGGCGCTCGGCAAGGTCGGGGACCGGCTGTGGCGGCGTGTCGGACGCGAGCCCTCGGGCAGCGCCTTCAACTCCATCGTGCAGCTCGAATACGAGCAGGGCATCCCGCGCAATCCATTCATCAACGCAGGCGCGATTGCGGTGACGGATTTGATCCTTTCCGGGCATCAGCCGCGCGAGGCGCTCGGCGAGATACTGCGCTTCATGCAGTTCCTGGCCGATGATGCGACGATCACGATCGATAACGAAGTGGCGGCTTCCGAGCAGCGCACGGGATTTCGTAACGCGGCGCTCGCCAATTACATGAAGTCCTTTGGCGTGCTCGATAACCCCGTCGATTTCACGCTCGGCGTCTACTTTCATCATTGCGCGATTGCGATGTCCTGCAAGCAGCTGGCGATGGCGGCGCGATTTTTGGCGTTCGACGGCTTGCATCCATCGACGGGACTGCCGGTCGTGCAAGCCGAGCGGGCGCGACGCATCAATGCCGTGATGTTGACGTGCGGTCATTACGACGGCTCGGGCGAATTCGCCTATCGCGTCGGCTTGCCCGGCAAGAGCGGCGTCGGCGGCGGTATCCTGGCAATTGCGCCGGGAAAGGCATCGATCGCGGTCTGGTCGCCGGGGCTCGATGCCAACGGCAATTCGTATCTCGGGCGTCTGGCGCTCGAGATGCTGACCAAGAAAATGGGCTGGTCGATTTTCGCCGCTTGAGTTTCCAGCGCCGCTACGTATCCGGCTGATTGAGCAACACGAGCACCGCCAGCACGGAGATATAGAAGCGGAACGCCGCTTCCTGGCCGTTCCAGGTTTTCGACTGCCACATCTCGAACCATTCGCCGCCAATCACCATGAAGCCGAAAAACCAGATGAAGAACGCCAGCGTGCAGGCGGCGATCGCATAGCCCTTGCGGTTATTGAAAACATCCGCCGGTTCATGCCGGACGCGCCAGAGTGCCAAGGCGCCAGTGACGAACAAAATGCCAGTCAGCGCCTCGGCGGCAATGATCGCCACGTAGGCGAGCTGCCAGAGAAGGGGGCTCGTGATGGCGCGATAGCGGAGGCTCCCTTCCGGGAATATCGAGTCCATGCTCAAGACATGCTGCACGAAGGCATAATTGGTAGAGGGATCGATGATGTTGTCGAAGGCGACGAGAAGACAGAACAATCCAAGCGCAAGACACATTGCGATTTTAGAAAGCCGCACGATCAGCATCCGCCCACCTCTTTTTATGTCATGGTCATCGTGCGAGCATAGACTGGTTCGCGCCGCCCAAGCGAAGGCAGTTTATCTCAATCCGCGATAACGGGATTTAACGCCGCCTAAATCGTCGGCCGCATTTCAAATCCGTGAAAGGCTGCACCTTCGACGACATCCGCGACGTCGATGCTCGCCACCTCGGCGGCTTGCGGTCCCTGCCGGCACAGGCCAATCAACGCTTCGACTTGAGCCGGAGCGCCCCGAAGGATCGCCTCGACCGATCCATCGCGGCGGTTTCGAACCCAGCCGTCCACTCCGAGCCGGTGCGCCTCGCTGCCGACGAAGGCGCGATAGCCGACGCCCTGGACCAGCCCTCGGACGCGGAGATGAACCGTTCGGATAGTCTCGGATGCCTGAGGCATTCGTGAACCTCGGATGGACAGGCCCCGAATATACGCGGCCCAATTTGGTACGGTCTCGGGAAAATCGCACCCGCAAGGGCGGCGGCTTGCGGTTGAAGTCTGGAAAACGGGGAAAGCTGCGTTTAGTGTCCGCCGGAATAGGGGTGGGGCGTTTTCCGTATGCTCGAGCGTGATCTCTACGAGCCTGTATACAACTATCTGGAGCTTCGTTTCAGGGATCGGCTGCAGCCGTCGCGCGGCGATCTCCGCCACATCACCGCGATCACCGCCAACTCGGGCGGCAATGCCACGGGCCAATGGTCGAAGCCCGATCTCTGCATGATCAGTTTGTCCCGGCAGAAGTACGGGCTGACGTGGCAGATCGATCTGCATGGCTTCGAGGTGAAACCGGCCGGTTCGTGCACGGTGCAGTCCGTCCACGAAGCGCTCAATCATACGTCTCTCGTCAATTTCACGTATCTCGTCTGGCACGCGGCGGCATGGGATGAAGCCGATGCGCAATGCTCCCGGATTCTCGAACGCTGCGCGCACTACGGCGTCGGGCTGATCACCTTCTCCGACTTGGCGGACGTCAGGTCTTTTGTTCTGCATCTTCCGGCCCGGCGCCACGATCCCGCGCCGGACGCATTCGACGACTTCGTCGAGACGCGGCTGTCCGACGAAGACCGCACGCGACTGCAAACCTGGATCACGGAATTGCGCCGATGAGCATCTCGGTGGCGATTGCGAATGCGAAGGGCGGCGTCGGAAAGTCTCTGACGACGATGATGCTCGCCGACGGTCTGGCGTTGGCGCACAGTGCGCGCGTTCTCGTCATCGACGTCGATCCGCAGGCCGGTGTCACCAAGGCGCTGCTGGGCATCGGCGCCGAGCAGGAACTGCACAATCGACAGGTCGGGCTGGCGACGATCCTCGAAAAATTCCTCGCTGGGCGTGACATCCGGCTGGCGGAGCATCGGGTCATTGCCGGTGATCTGATCGAGCTTCGTGATCGGGAACGTGGCTTGATCGACATCATTCCGTCGAACCACGCGCTGCTTGGCGATATGCCGGATCTGGAACACGCCGCGCGCAAGAAACGGCGCAAGGATCGGCTCGACGTCGTGCTGTCAAATGCGTTGCGCGCCGAACTCAGAAAGATCGAGTCGAATTACGACGTCATCCTGATCGATTGCCCGGCCGGGCCCGGCGTTCTCGGACTGACCGGCATGAGATTGGCGCAGCACATTCTGACCCCGACCAGTCTCGAAACGAATGCCTATTCGACGCTGACGGATTTTCTCAAGTTCATCCTCGATGATGATCTCGATCTTGCGTCGCAGGTGCGCGTGCATCCGCTGATCACGCAATATCACGCCACGAATACGACGCAGCGGGAAATGCTGCATCACATCAAGCAGGGCCTTTATGAACTGAACGCCATACCGCGCCCGGTTCCGTACACGACCGCCCTGCAGAACGCCGCCGCGCATCCGGGGCCGGGTGCCTTCCGCTCGGCGCGCGAGAAATACGGGAACGCGCTTCCTGACCTGGTGGCGCTGACCAACACTGTCGTCCAGAGGATCAGTTCGAACAATTGAGGATGCCGTGACACATCGGATAACGCCGGGCGAAGCCCTGGAACGCATCTTTGAAGTCATTCGCGAGGAAGCGGCGAGCAATCCGTCGTTCGCGCGCCGGATGCTCGACGCCGCCGGCGTCACGGTCGTCTTTTCCGGTCCCGAGGCGGCGAAGGTCGCCGATCCGATCCTGACCGCCGCGCGCGGCGATTACGCGAGCTTCCGCGAAAGCTTCATGGGCTTCACGGAAAAGGATCTGAAGGGTCTGATCAAGGGCTTTGCCCTGGCGACGGACGAGCAGGTCAAGGGCGTCAAGACCAAACCGAAGCAGAGCGGCCTCGTCGATCTGCTTTGGGAGGGCGCCAATCGCAAACTCAGCGAGCGCCGTGCCCCGTCCAGCCGGTAGCCACGAGCGCGCGGCTCCGCCCCTGCGTGTGCGGATCAAGGCGAGACAACTTCCCGTAGGGTGTTCCGCATTACGGTGTGTCCTGATCTTTCCCGGATTTTTCCCCAAATGGGGATGAAGTGCTCTGAGCGTTTGACAAAGACCGCCGTTGCGGGCTGAGGTCCTCATTGCGCGTACATCTCGTGCGGGTGGGGATTATCCGAGGGGAGTTGAAAATGAATTGGCGAATTTGGGGATTGATGATCGTGGGCCTGAGTTTGGCTGCGAGCACCACGGCTGCGGACGCTCGCTGGCGCCGCTCGGACAACTGCAAAGCGCCGCTCGAAGGTGCGGCGATCGGTAAGGGAATTCTTGGACTTGGCAGCGAGCGGGCGCGCGAAGCCGCACGCGACAACTGGGAAGCCGCAGCCGAGGATCGCTATGGCCGTGCCTTCTCTAATATGGACCGGGCGATCAGCGTTCGCTGGGATTGCAAAAAGGGTGCGGTGGTCACCGCCAAATGTGTCGTCGTGGCCCGGCCCTGCGCCTCTCGCATCAGCGGCTGATTTTCCAGGCCGTTCAGACCGAATTGGAACCCATCGGCGAAACCTCGCGTTGGAAATATAAGTCCAACGGAGGTTTTGCCATGGGTAGCACAACTGATAAAATCAGGGGGGCGGTCGATACGGCCGTCGGCAAGGCGAAGGAAAAGGCCGGCTACGCCATCGGCTCGGAAAAGCTCCAGGCCAAAGGCGTGGTCCAAGCCATAAAGGGCAAGGTGGAAACCGGTATCGGTAAAGCCAAGTCCGGACTGAAGAAGGGTATCGATCGCATTTAATCAGTAATTTTGAAAATCATTCCGGGCCCTCACACTGGGTGCGGACCTCGCGATGATGACAGGAGACGGTCATGGCTGGAGCGCTCACGTCGTTTGGCATCCTGGAGCAGGAGGGCGAACTCCGCGGTTCGTCGGAGCCTAAGGGATACGTTCCCAACCGGGCGGATTTCGACGAGCATATCCAGACCTATCGTTCCTTTAAGAAAATCGTCCTCACAGTGATTGCTCTCCTCGCCGTGCTCCTCGCGGGGATGGCTTATTTCCTGCTCTGATCGTCGCGACATCCACGCGCGAGTGAGACTGGTGCCGCGGCTCGGCCACGACGTCCGTCGCGCGCGGTCATCCCGACGAAGGCCGGGATCCAGGCAACCTTCACCAAATGCGCTTTCGCCGCTGATTACACATCGCGTTAACGGACCTTACAAAAACGTATGCCCGCTTACGAAATCGTATGCTCAGCAGACTGAAAATGTTCATCTACGTGACAGGTTCCGGCCCGTAGAGAAATGCTTCGACGTCCGCGAGACGTTTGAAGATCTATGGAGCCAAACTCATGAAGACCTCTATGACCATCGCATTGGCGGCTGCAGCAATGATGCTCGGCGCTGGCGTCGCAAGCGCTGCCGACAGCTATGCCAAGCCCGCCCAGACCACGGCGCACGCCACGAAGCATAAGCATGCATCCTCGAAGACGACGAAGAAGCACGTCGCGTCCAAGAAATCGCACAAGCACGCCTCGTCGAAGAAGCCCGCCAAAGCCGGCTGATTTCAAAAGAGATGCGGGGTTCATACGCGCCTCGCATCTCTTTGCTCGAAACGTGCCGCGCTCAGTGCATCGGTGTCCGAACACGAAAAGTCTCATTGATTTGTATTTGCGGTATCGCCCGAATTGTCGCGCTCGCGATGGTCGCCCACGGGTGAACCTTCGCTGCCGCTGTCCGAATGGCGTTCCTCTGCCGGAGACGGCGCGACAGCAATTTCGGCAACGGCGATCTCACCGTCCGTAACGTAATGGTTGACCCGTCCGATGCGATCTCCGGGCTGGAATAACGTCGCGTGTCGGATCACGCCGCAGCGGCTGAGTTCGTCGATGATGAAATCGCGCTCGGTGTTGGTGTCGGCGTCCGTGGCGTGCGTCAGCTGGAAGGTGAGCCACGTGAGCGAGAACCCGGTGTCGCGCGTGCCGGCGCCGACCCACAGGGCAAGTTCCGTATCGGCGGGGCGGGCGCTGTCGGCCCACAAATCACGGCTGTTGGGATTGGCTCGCGCAATTGCCGGGTCTTGCGCCCAGAAGCGAACGTGATGGCGCTTGCGCGGACTGTCGCCGATCGCCTTCTGAAAGCCGATATCCTGACCGCGCCCGAACAGGTAGAGCGTGCTGAACGGCGCAGTCGGGTAAGACCTGTTCAGGACAAAGGCCCGCGCCATGCGCCACGAACTGGCGAGGTTCAGCCGGTCCGCTTGAACCCATCCGGCCGCGGCGAAGGCTGACCGCAGATGCTCGAACGTTCCGACGAGCGCGATGTTGACCGGATCGCCGGGAAGTCCGTCGCCGGTGACGGTGAAGCGCGGTACGTGGTTGCGCCGGAGAATTCTAAGCCCCATGCGGACCGCGCGCGGCAGGATGATGTAGGCCGCCAGGGCGTACGTCAGGCTGAGGGCCAGGAGGGTGGGCACCCGGTGATCGGCGAACTTGAAGACATCCACGACCAGCCAAATGCTGAAAACGCCGAGCGCAAGGATCGCCACACGCTGTAAAACGCGAATGATTGTCCTCACGGATTGCCTCGCGCGACCGCTTGAAACCGGGCCCGATTCAGGAAAATGCCAACGCGGATGTTACCACGCGGCAGGTGGTCAACAACGGGTTAAGCGGATTTGACGGAGCAAGCGGCGGCCGCGCCAAGGCGGGCTGCGCGTTTTCTCTCCCTCTCCAGAGCCGCGAAAGCGGGCGGAAATGGAATGCCGGGATTGCCCGGGGCTTTATATTCCAATAACCCGCCGCCGGGTTTTGTAGGGTATTGAATACGCATAAAATTTGTAGATATTTAATAATTAAAAGAAATTGGCGATAAATATCGGCTTTTAATCACTGGCTTACGTATTTCGATTTATTTGTCCTGTTCAACTTTAGTCTAACGGGGCATGGAATGTCTGAGGTCGCAACAAAAAAAACAAATCAACGACCGACGCGCGGGCGTGTGAAGAAAACGGCTGATCGTGGACTTCAGAAAGACCAATCCAAATCGGCTCGTGCGCGGATATCGGCTGCGGTGCTTCCCTTTCACGCCGCACATCCCGATGACGGGGAACGGCTGGCTCAGCTCAATAAATGCCTGGAACTCGCTCTCAATAATATGGCGCGCGGACTTTCCATGTTCGATGCCAATCAGCGTCTCATTGTCTGCAACCAAACCTATCAAGAGCTTTATGAACTCCCCGAACGCCTGACGAAGCCGGGGACGTCGCTGGCCAGTTTGGTGCGCAACCACGTCAAACGCGAAACTGGCCTCGACAACTCGACGGAATGGAAAAAGCAGAAAGCGTGGATCGATCAGCACGTCGCTGCAATGCAGCGCGGCGAGACGTTCACCCATACCCAGCATTTGAAAAGCGGCCGGATCGTCCTTGTTACCAATAAGCCGCTTGAGGGCGGCGGCTGGGTCGATATCCAGGAAGACATTACCGAACGCCGTCAGGCCGAGCAGAAAATCCATTGGCTGGCGCGTCACGATCCGCTGACCGAAATCGCCAACCGCCTGCAATTCCATGAAGCGCTCAATGACGCGCTCGAAAACCTCAAGCCGGGCCACGATCTCGTGCTTCACTGGATCGATCTCGATGGCTTCAAAACCGTCAACGATACGCTCGGGCATCCGGTGGGTGACGCGCTCCTGAGAAGCGTCGCAAGGAAGCTGCGGCGCGCCGTTCGCAAAAGCGATATCGTCGCGCGGCTCGGCGGCGACGAATTTGCGGTTCTGCAAGTGCCGACAAAAGGCGCGAAAAAAGTCGATGCCGTTCGGATGGCGCAGCGCCTCCTGAAAGCGATTGCCGGGCCGCACATCGTCGGCGGGCAGCAAGTCACGTCCGCCGCCAGCATCGGCATCGCGTTTGCTCCGCTTCAGGGCCGCACGGCCGAAGAGCTTCTCAAGGCCGCCGATCTCGCGCTTTACACCGCAAAGGCGAATGGCAAGGGAAATGCCACGCTGTACGATCCGTCCTTCGCGGACGGCGCCAACTCACGTTATGAGTTGCAGGCCGATCTGCGCGGCGCCGTCGACCAGAACCAGCTCGATCTGCACTATCAACCGCTCGTTGACATGACGGGCAGGGAAGTCGTCGCGTTCGAAGCCCTACTGCGATGGCATCATCCGGTGCGTGGACTCATTCCACCCACGGATTTCATTCCGATTGCCGAGGAGACCGGGCTGATCGTGGAAATCGGTGAGTGGGCGTTGCACCGCGCCTGCATCGAGGCGACCCGTTGGCCCGAAACGATCAGAGTGTCGGTCAATCTATCGCCGATCCAGTTCGAACGCGGCAACCTCTACCAGACCGTTGCCAACGCGCTCGCACGCTCGGGGCTGGCGCCTCAACGTCTGGAGTTGGAAATCACCGAAGGCGTGCTGCTCCGCGATGAAGTCAATACACGAGCGATTTTGCACAATCTTCGCTCCCTCGGCGTGCGGATCTCGCTCGACGATTTCGGCACGGCCTACGCCTCGCTGAGCTACTTGCGCAGCTTCCCATTCGACAAGATCAAGATCGACCGCAGCTTCGTGCGCGATCTCGAGATGGGACAACGGAAGGATTGCACGGCGATTATCCAGGCGGTCGCCGGATTGGGACGGCAAATGCAGATCAGCACGGTCGCGGAGGGGATCGAAACGCTCGATCAGGCTGAGACCGTCGTAGCGGCGGGCTGCAGCGAGCTGCAAGGCTTCTACTTCAGCAGACCCGTTCCGGCTGCGGAGGTGAGCGGCGTCCTTGCGGACTGCGCCGCGAAACTGAGGCGTGCGAATTAAACGCCTTTTCGATTTCGATTAACGCATTTGCCGGCGGGTGATCACCACAGATCATCCGCCGGTTTTTTTACTTATAACGCCCACCCTCGCGTTGCGGCGTATAGGGCGGAGGCGGATCATTGGGACCGGAATCGAACGTCCCGCGCTCTCCCGTGCTCGCTCCGTTCGAACCCCGATACCTCCTCTCGGGAGCGGGCGCATAATAGCGGTCACGCGCGCTGCCTGGATCGGTTCTTGTCGGATCGATACTGTCGAACGTGCTGCTTCCGTCCTGATAGTGGCGGCTCTGATCCGCCAGGGCCGGTGTGGCGATGGCGAACGCCAAGGCGGCCGAACCGGCGAGGACAAACTTGATCATGGTCGCGTCCTTCGTGTTTTGCGCTTTTGATCCAAGCGCTCGTAGGCGCACAACGCCGTCGTGTTCGCCAATGTTGCGCCGAGGCGGAGAATTATCGCCGACACCCGTTTACTGAACATCTCTCGGGCGCGGTCAGCGACGGCATTGTCTGTGGCCGTCGGGTCACGGCGTCGCGCAGAACAACCCCCTAATGTTGACTCAAAAGGTATAGCTCTCCATCAACGGACCCAAAGCCTCGGGCTGCGCGGCAGAAAGCGACCGCAGCGTCAGAGGCAATGGGGGGAGAATGATGGCTTGGCATACGGCTTTTCGTGCCGCTTTGATTGCAACGGGAACGAGTCTGGCATTTTCCAGCTCGGTCTCGGCGCAAGAAGCAGCCAATCCGGATCAGCCAGCAAAACCCGCAGCAGCGACGGAAGCGAATGAGCTGCCGGCCGTCGAAGTGACGACGGTCGCCGAGAAGCCAAAGCCGAAAAAGAAAAAGGTTGTTGCGAAGAAAAAAGATCCGGCCCCCGCGAAGGCTCCGGTGAGTTCCGGCGAACCGAGCGGCGCGGGCGAGGATACCGTAGTAACCGCCGTCGAAACTCCGACGTCGCATATCGAAGGCTACGTCGCCAAGACATCGGCCACCGGCACCAAGACCGGCGCGCCGCTGCTCGAAATCCCGCAATCGATATCGGTCGTCACGTCGGATCAGATCGCGGACCAGGCGGCGCAGACCCTGTCGCAGGCTTTGCATTATACGCCCGGCGTCGTGGTCGATCTCAATGGCGGAACCTCGCGTTATTCGGAAGCGCGCATTCGCGGCTTCACGCCGATCCAATATCTGGATGGTTTGCCGGTCCCCCTGAATAACTTCTTTGCGACGCCGCGCATTGAGCCATACGGGCTCGAACGCATCGAAGTTCTGAAAGGCCCCGCATCGTTCCTGTTCGGACAAAACTCGCCGGGCGGTCTGCTGAACATGATCAGCAAGCATCCGACGGAAACGTCCTTCAACGAAGTGGAGCTGCAGTTCGGCAGCTACGATCGCTATCAGACGTCGTTCGACTTCGGCGGTCCCGTCGGCCAGAACAAGCGCGTTCTCTATCGCGTGACGGGCGTTCTGCGTGACAGCGACACGGAAGTCGATCACACGCGCGACGACTTGGCCTTCATCGCGCCGGCCATCACCTTGAAGCCGACGGACGATACGACCCTTACGATACTCGGTCAGTACAGCGCCGATTACGGCACCTTTCCGCACCAGTACGTACCGGCACAAGGCTCGCTGCTTCCAAATCCGAACGGGCGCATTTCACGCCATACGTTTCTGGGCGAACCCGACTGGGACAAGTTCGACCGCGAGCAGTGGAATATCGGTTATGAGTTCGATCAAAAGCTCGGAACCGGGCTGGCCTTCCGCTCGAATGCGCGCGTTTCAAGCGTCGACAATTTATTCCGGGCGCACCGCGTCGAAGGACTACAGGCCGACTTGGAAACCGTGAACCGCGGCGCTTACCAGCAAGCCACGGATGCGCTTTCGTTTTCGATCGATAACCAGCTTCAGGCCGACTTCACGACCGGAGCTTTGGCCCATGAAGTTCTTTTCGGAACCGACTATGCGCGCATGAGCGGCGGTTGGGACTTCCAGGGTGCATTCCCGCCCGTGTTTGGCGGCACGGTGCAACCGATCAACATTTTCCATCCTGTTTACGGGGCTCAGGTCCCGCCGCTCATGCCTTTCGCGAAGGTCGACGTCACGCAAGAGCAAGTCGGCGTTTATCTGCAAGATCAGATCAAGCTCGGCGGCTGGGTGCTGACGCTCGGTGGACGGCATGATTGGGCGGATTCGCAAACCACGGACCTGCTCGCCGGAGGGACGACCAATCAGGACGACACCGCCTTCACGGGTCGCGCCGGCTTGACGTATGTCTTCGCGAACGGCATCGCGCCTTACATCAGCTATGCAACCTCCTTCCTGCCCGTCGCGGGAATTGACCGGCTCGGTAACCCATTCAAACCGTCGACGGGCCGCCAGTACGAGGCCGGCATCAAATATCAGCCGCCCGGCACGAATGCGCTCATCACGGCCGCTGTCTTCGATATCCTTCAAAGCAACGTTCTGACGACCGATGCCTTCGATCCGACGTTTCAGACGCAAACAGGCGAAGTGCAGGTTCGCGGCTTTGACATCGACGCACGCGCGAACATCACCTCCAATCTCGAACTCATCGGCGGCTACGCCTTTCTCGATAGCGAGATCACCGCGAGCAACGATCCCGCACTGCTCGGAAATCAGGTGGATCTCGTTCCTCGGCACCAGGCGTCGTTATGGACGAAATACCGGTTTTCCGAAGGATCGTTCGCCGGTTTGAGCCTGGGAGCCGGCGTGCGATATACCGGCGAGCTCTATGCGCCATTGCAGACACCCAGCGTTACGCTCGCCGACGCGATGGTGTCGTACGAACTTGGCCATCTCGACGCTGCGTTCAAGGGAGCCGAGTTGGCGGTCAACGTGACGAACCTGTTCGACAAGTATTATGTCCAGGGCTACTGCGATCCGACCTATTGCAGCCTCGGCCAAGGCCGACTGGTTCTCGGCACCATCAAGTACAGATGGTGACGCTTCGCCGTTCAAGCAGTCAACGCGGCGCGAGCTGACCGATCAGCTCGTTGACGAAGGCGGGCATAGAGGTGCCCGCTGCGAAGTCGAATTTGTTGATCGACATGAAGACGCCGACGCCGCGCGCCGGAGAAAACGCGATATAGGACAACGTGCCTTGCCGTCCGCCGGCCTTCTGCAGGATGAGCGGGCGCGAACCTTCGGGATTCATCACGATCCAGCCGAGGCCCATTGCGTCCATGTGACCGGATTCATCGAGGCCGGAAACCGGATCGAGACCGTCGCGCACGACATAGGCGGCGTGGTCGAGCGTGCGCATTTCGGCGCCGTCGCGTCCGAAACGGTCGAGATGCCATTTCAGCCAGCGCACCATGTCGTTCGCCGTTGAGAAGACTCCGCTGGCGGCCGCCTGCATGTCGCTGACATCGCTCAGCGGATAGGCTTCGCCATCCGGTCCATGCCCCTGGAACAGACGTGCCTTCTGTTCATCGCTTAACCGCACGACGGTATCCTTCAGCCCGGCCGGAGCGAAGGCCCGCTCCTGCAACAGCTGCGCATAAGATTTGCCGGATGAATTGGAGAGCGCTTCGCCAAGCAAATCGAACCCATAGTTGGAATAGTGTAGACCTGTGCCCGGTGCGAAGAGGAGCTGTTGATCCTTGAGCGCGGTCTTATACATCTCGCGCGAGACAAGCTCCGGGTGCGCCGGATCGCGCGCGATCGTAACCTCGCGGGGCAGGCCGGAGCCGTGAGTTGCGAGATCGAGCAGCGTTATTTCGCGGCCGTCCTTTGTCGGCACGGTGGCGCCCGGCCAGCCGAGCCGGTCCTGCAGGCGATCGCTCAGCTTGACCGTGCCGTCGGCGACGAGGCTCGCCAGGACTTGACCCGCGAACACCTTCGAGATGGAGCCGACGCGGATCATCGTGTCGCCGTCAGGTTCGCCGGCGTGATCGGCGCGTTCGCCGTAGCCGACGACGATGCTCTCGCCGTTGCGCACCACGCCGAGCACCATTCCGGGAACCCGCATTTGCAGGAACGCGATCTGACCCTGCAAGGTGACCATGTCCTTGAGGAAGGCATCGTCCGCAGACGCTGTTGCCGTTGCGGAGAGGCCGAGCGCCAACGAGATCGCTGCAGTCCGGAACGCCTGACCCGTTTTCTTCATGGACCAACCTCAACCAAATGCCGCGCGACGATCGCTGGCAATTGTTCAAGTCATAGCATCTGTCGGCGAAGGCGCTCGCCAACCGCAAAATCCGGTTAAAGCTCCGTTGTTGTGTGACTGGCGGACGGGATACCCGCCGCTATCGCGTTGAATCAGCTTCGCCGGCTGAAATCGGCAAGCGCATTATCCAATGGCTCAGTGTCCACGTGCACAGGACCGGTGAAGGGATGATCGACCGATACGATGACGAGCAGACCCATCAGCACCATGACTGACAGAATTCCTGTCATCACGACTTGCGCGGAAAGGCTTTCGGCGCCGAACAAAAACGTGAACCCTATGGTGAGCATAGCCCCGGCAAACAGCACCGCCCATAAAATATCAGGAACAATACCGGCAGCCAGATGCAAGCGAACACGTCGGGCTTGCGTTATTGAATCAAGCTGATCGAAAATTTCTTCCGTGATGGCCCCGGAGAGCAGGCCTTTTTTGCTTATCCGTGTGGCCGTCGCATAAAGCGCATTCAACGCGGAATTTGCCTCCTCGCTTTCCTCGCCGACGGCCATTTGTCGCCAATCCTTATCGACAACAAGCTTCAAGTATTTGTTGAGTGCATCACGTGTTGCAGCAATCTCCGGCTCCGGTCCCGCTGCCAACCTGTAGATCGTTACAGCCGCCCCTGCTTCCTGAAGAACGGCGGCCTCGGCATCATTGAAGCGCTGCCACACGACAATGGTCGCAAACGCAATCAGCACGGCGTAGATCACCCCGACGGTTGCGAACTGAAATCCCGCAATCTCGTTATTGGCCGCCAGCCGCTCCAGGCCAAACTTGCGCCGAATGAAAACAGGCCCCGCCATCGCCACCAGCGTCGGCAGCACAATGACCAGTAACGTCGATAACCAGAGGGGCAGACTCGAAAGAAACTGCGACATCGTCGAGTCCCCGGAACAGGTTCGCCCGGCCCATTCTCCCGACGCGAGCTCGGGCACGAGATTGCGGATCTAGGGGTCGCGGGCCACCCTTTCTTTTTACCCAGGAAGCGCTCCATTTCCAGATAAAAGGGACTGAGCCTGAGAGTGGCGCGCCGTTCTGTGATCCGAACGCCGGAGGGCGGACTGGTGGCGGATGGCGGAACGATGGAGAACTAAGTTCGAACCCCGAGCCATGCGCGCGGCATTTGAAGGGTGGCCGCGCGGCGGCGGGGCTTGTCTGAAACAAACGCCGCATGTACAGAAACGGCCTTCCGGTGCCCTATGGCGCCGCACAACGGGTTCGAATATCCGAGCATCGGCTCAGGCTCTCGTTGCATCGGAAGGGTGGCCGAGTGGTTTAAGGCACCGGTCTTGAAAACCGGCGTGGGTGCAAGCCCACCGTGGGTTCGAATCCCACCCCTTCCGCCATTTTTAGCTCACGCGCTCATGGGCGCTCGGCAGGGGTGCCACCCGACGCACCATGCGAGCAACCTCGACACTGCGTCTTTGTTTCGAACCACATGTTGTCAATCCGAACCCAGTGAACGTCACCGGATTGGCGGTCTCGATTGCGTCGCACAGTGAGCATCGCCGCTTCGACGCTGCAACGAGCAACGGTCCGTGCGCCTCCGCACGTCAATCGCGAAACGCCGGTGTCACGCATGACGCGCTCGTAAACGGTTCCTCAACTTCTGATGTGCCGCGCCCTCGCAAAATCGCGCGCGCTTAACCTGATCCTAAGCCGCATTTGTCATCGTTCGGGCATGCTTCGGCCAATCTCCCGTGCTTGCTTGCGGGTCGAGGGGCGCCGGGGCTGGCGTAATGCGTATCGAGTTGAGTTTTGCGTATGTACAAGGGCCTCTCCGGCCGGCTGGTGTCCCGCGCCATGCTGGTGACGACCGCGGCAGCACTTGCGTCCGCATGTTCGAGCGATCCTCCGGTCCGCACCATCGGCGGTGTTACCCGGTCGGTCTTTTCCGAAGACGACTACGGGGTCAGCTCAAGTCCGCGGCTCGCAAGCGGTTACCGCATTCCCAAAGGCGGTGGGCACTACAAGCTGGGCTCTCCCTACAAGGTCGCCGGCCGCTGGTACGTCCCGCGCGAAAACCCGAACTATGTCGAAACCGGGGTCGCGTCCTGGTACGGCGCCGATTTTCATGGCCGCAAGACGGCTAATGGCGAAGTCTTCGATGCCAACGCCCTGACGGCGGCGCATCCGACGTTGCCGTTGCCGTGCTACGCCGTGGTCACAAACCTCGACAACGGCAAGAGCGTCATGGTGCGCGTCAACGATCGCGGGCCTTACGTCAACGATCGCGTTATCGACATGTCGTACGCGGCGGCCAAACAGCTTGGCTATCTCAAGCGGGGCCGCGCGCGCGTCCGCGTTCAGTATGCCGGCCGCGCGCCGCTCAATGGCGACGACAGGCGCGAACAGCAATATCTGGCCGAGCAGCAGGGACGCGGACGGTCTTTCCCGCCGGTCGCGGTTGCCTCCAATCAGAATTTCAATGCCGCTCCGCCGAGGCGTGAGTATGCAACTCTTCCGCCCGATGCGTCCGATCGCTGGTCGCCGCTCGACTACCGGTCCGCACTCGCGGGAAAACCGGTGCGAGCGCCGCGTCCGGCTGCCGCCGCGCCGGTCGAGACGGCCAGCGTGACGAACTATGACCGACGGCGCATGTCGTTGTCGGCGCCGCCGCCGATCCCGCAAGAGACCATCCGGCCTTTCGCCCCGGCGCGAACGTATGTGCAAGTCGGGCTTTTCCGGGATCGTTCGAACGCCGAGCGGTTGCGCCGTGTGCTCGGCACGGTCGGTCCGATCGAAGTGGCGCCGATGCAAGCGGGCGACGGCACGAACGTTTATCGCGTCCGCGTCGGGCCGGTCCCGCCGCGCGACGTCAATCAGATGCAACAGCAGATCGCAGCCTATGGTGTGGCCGATACCGCGATCGTGACGGATTAAATACTGTTTGTGCCCGGTGGCGTTGACCATGACGCCACGGGACTTGATACTGGCGCCAATCGCAAAATGCCGCCGTTCGCTTGGCGGCCCTTGAGCGAGTTTGGCTGATCGAATGTTGACCAAGAGCCGCGCCTGGCTCGTTGCCTCGGCGCTCATCGCAATGTTTCTTCTCGCGACGGCGGAGTCGGCGGCGGCCGCCGACGGTGCGTTCGTGACCAAGGCTCCGCGCGCCATCCTTATGGATGCGGCGACCGGCGCGGTTCTGTTTCAGAAAAATGCCGACGAGCTTGCGCCGCCAGCGAGCATGAGCAAATTGATGACGCTCGCGGTGCTTTTTCGCGCCATCAAGGAAGGGCGCATTCACAAGACCGACGAGTTCACGATGAGCGTCAACGCCTGGCGCAACGGCGGAGCGCCATCGGGCACCTCCGCCATGATGGTGCCGGTCAACACCAAGGCGACCATCGACGAGCTTATCCAGGGCATCGCCGTTCAATCCGGAAACGACGCCGCGATGTGCGTCGCGGAAGGCATGGCGGGCACCGAACGGGCCTTCGCGCATATGATGAATGCGGAAGCGCGCCGCATCGGCCTGACGCGATCGACATTCGCGAATGCGTCGGGCCTGCCCGATCCGCATCAGCTGATGAGCGCCCGCGATCTGGCGCTCCTCGCCCGCTACATCATCGAGGAATATCCCGACCTCTATCCGGTCTTCGGCCAGAAGGAATTCGCTTACCGCAAGCATCGCTTCAGAAACCGCAATCCGCTGATCTTCATGGACATCGGCGCCGACGGATTGAAGACCGGGCACACCGTCGCCTCCGGCTACGGTCTTGTCGGGTCGGCGGTGCAGGACGGCAAACGGCTGATCGTGGTCGTCAGCGGTTTCGACAAATCCGCCCAGCGCAAGGAGGACGCGGCCAACCTTCTGAACTGGGGATTCAAATCCTTCCAGTCCGTGCGCCTCTTTGATGCGGGCGAGGTCATCGGCTACGCGCGGGCATGGGGCGGCAAAAGCTGGTACGTTCCGCTCGCCGCCAAGAGCAACGTTATGTTCGACATTCCGAAATTTCCCGCCGACCAAAAGATCTCGGCTGAAATCGTGTATAAGGCGCCGCTGAAGCCGCCGGTCAAAGAGGGCGATGAGGTCGCGAAGCTGAAACTGTACAGTTCCGCGAGCGCCGCGACGGAAGTTCCGCTGTATGCGACCGAGGACGTTCAAAGTGGCGGCATCGTCCGGGAAGGGGTCGACTCTCTCGTTCTGATGGCGTTGCGCCGGCTGGCATTCTAAATTAAGCGCCGAGGATCGAGGCAGCACCGATGAAGCGCGGAAAATTCATAACGCTAGAGGGCGGCGAGGGCGTCGGCAAATCCACGCAGGCCAAGCGTCTGGCGGAGCGGCTCGAACGCGCCGGCATCCCCGTCGTGGTCACGCGCGAACCGGGCGGCACGCCGGTCGGCGAAGACGTGCGCGATCTCATTCTCAAGGATCGGCCGACCGATCCCGTGACCGAGCTTCTGCTTTTTGCAGCCGCACGCGCCGAGCACGTGACGTCCGTCATTCGTCCGGCGCTCGATGAAGGAACGTGGGTCATTTCCGATCGCTTCATCGACTCGACGCGCGTCTATCAAGGCAAGCGCTACAATCTCGAACCCGAGCTCGTTTCGGTTCTGGAGCGTTATACGGTGTCGCCGGACTTTCCCGATCTGACTCTGATCCTCGATCTGCCGGCCAGTGAAGGCGTCGAGCGCGCCCGTACGCGCGGAACGCTCTCGCGCTATGACGCGGAACGCATCGAAACGCACGAGACGTTGCGCAAGGGCTTCCTCGAAATCGCGACGCACGAGCCGAAGCGCTGCGTGCTGATCGATGCGAGCCTCCCCGTTTCGAGCGTCGAAACGGCCGTCTGGCAGGCGGTCTCCGATCACCTTCTCGCCGAGGCGAGCTGATGGCCCGCGCGCCATTGCTCACCGACACCGAGGCGCTTCCGGAAGCCGACCGTCTGGACGACTTTCCGCATCCGCGCGAAACGCGCGGCCTCGTCGGCCAGGATGCGGCGCTGTCCGTTCTCACTGAAGCGCTTGCCAGCGGCCGTATGCATCATGCGTGGCTGCTCGCCGGTCCGTCGGGTGTCGGCAAGGCGACGCTCGCGTATCAGTTCGCGCGCATGGCGCTGGCGCGGCCCGAGGAGCGCGATCTCTTCGGCACCGGCATGAGCATCGAGCCGGACTCTCCGACGGATCATCAAATTCGCGCTCTGTCGCATCCGGGATTGCTCGTTCTTCGGCGCACCTACGATCCGAAGACGAAGCGCTTCTCGCAAAACATTCCGGTCGATGAAGTCCGCCGCCTCAAGTCGTTTCTGGCGCTCAGTCCGGAAGAGCAAGGTTGGCGCGTCGTCATCGTCGATACCGCCGACGACATGAACGCCAACGCCGCCAACGCGCTTTTGAAGTCGCTCGAGGAGCCGCCGCCGAGGACGATCTTTCTCGTCCTGACCGCTGCGCCCGGACGGCTGCTTCCGACCATCCGGTCGCGCTGCCGCGTCGTTGCGCTGGCGCCCCTCTCCAATGATGATCTGAAGCGTGCCGCCCACCAGGCTTTGACGAGCGCCGATAAGCCGCTGCCCGAGGCGCATAGCTGGGACCAGCTCGTGCCGCTCGCACAGGGCAGCACCGGCCGCGCGCTGAAACTACTCGCGGGGGGCGGCTTGATGCTGCAGGCGCGCATCGACGGCATCTTGAAGGGGTTGCCAAGGCTCGACACAAAGGCCGTCCATAGCCTCGCGGACGAGCTTCAGCCCGCCGCGCAGGAGCGTAAATTCGAGCTTTTCTTCGATCTTTATCAATCGGCGCTGGCCCGTCTCATCACCATTCAGGCGACCGGGCAGGGAGGGGAGCCCGATGTCGCGCTGGCCGGGCGGCTCATCGGGCCGCAGCGCCTTGCCACATTCGCCGAGCTATGGGAAACAACAGCCCGCGACAAGGCCGACACAAGCGCTCTGAACCTTGATCGCAAATCGCTCATCCTTGGTACTTTCGCCCGCCTGGAGGCAGCGAGCCGCGGCTGAGCCGGGTGCTTCAGCGCCCGTGGCAGGCACTTCAGAAAGAACCCGAGAGTGGCGGAAAAATTTTACATCACCACGCCGATTTTCTACCCGAACGGCAAGCCGCATATCGGACACGCCTATACCGTCATCGCCAGCGATGCACTGGCACGATTTGCGCGCCTCGACGGCCGCGACGTGTTCTTCCTTTCCGGCACCGATGAACACGGGCTGAAGATGAAGCAGACCGCCGACCAGGAAGGCGTGTCGCCGAAAGAGCTGGCCGATCGCAATTCGGCGGTCTTCCGTTCGATGATCGAGCTGGTCGGTGGCTCGAACGATGAATTCATCCGCACGACGGAACCGCGCCACTACGAGACCTGCCGCGCCATTTGGGAGCGCATGGCCGCCAACGGCGATATCTATCTCGGCAGCTACGGCGGCTGGTACTCGGTGCGCCAGGAAGCCTATTTCGACGAGAAGGAAACGACCGTCGGCGACGACGGCGTTCGCCGCGAACCTCTCGGCTCGCCCGTCGAGTGGACGGAGGAGCAGAGCTATTTCTTCCGGCTCTCGAACTATCAGGACAAGCTGCTTGCGTATTACGAAAGCCATCCTGATTTCATCGGTCCGGCCGAACGGCGCAATGAAGTCGTCAGCTTCGTCAAGTCGGGCCTCAAGGATCTTTCGATCTCGCGCTCGACGTTCGATTGGGGCGTGCCGGTGCCGGGCGACGACAAGCACGTCATGTACGTTTGGGTCGATGCGCTGACCAACTACATCACCGCTGCTGGCTATCCCGACACGAACGGCGACAAGTGGCGCTACTGGCCGGCCGACGTGCACATGGTCGGCAAGGACATCGTGCGATTCCATGCCGTCTATTGGCCGGCGTTCCTGATGTCGGCGGGCATCGAACTGCCGAAGCGTATTTTCGCGCACGGATTTCTGTTCAACCGCGGCGAGAAGATGTCGAAGTCGGTCGGCAACGTCGTCGATCCGTTCGATCTCGTGACGGCGTATGGACGCGACGCCGTGCGCTACTTCTTCCTGCGCGAAGTCATGTTCGGGCAGGACGGCACCTATTCGCCGGAAGCCATCGCCAACCGCATCAACGCCGATCTCGCCAACAATCTCGGCAATCTCGCGCAGCGCTCGCTGTCGATGATCTTCAAGAACTGCGACGGGGCCATTCCTCAGCCCGGAGCGTTCACCGCCGAGGATCTTGCGGTTCTGTCCGCGACCGACGCTCTCCACGCAACGGCGCGCGATGAAATGGAACGCCAGGCGATCACGCGCTATCTCGATGCCGTCTGGAACGTCATCGCCGAGGTCAACCGCTATTTCGCGGCCGAGGAGCCGTGGGCGAAGAAGAAAACCGATCCGGCGCGCATGGCGACGATCCTTTATGTCGCCGCCGAGTGCGTTCGCCAGTTTGCTATTCTGGCCCAGCCGGTGATGCCGGAAAGCGCGACAAAACTCCTCGACCTGCTTGCGGTTCCGTCGGACAAGCGCACATTTGCATGTCTGGGGCCGAAGGGGCGTCTTGTCGCCGGCACCGCAATTCCCGAACCGCAGGGCGTGTTTCCCCGTTACGTCGATCCTGCCGCCGAGGCGGAAGCCAAACCGCAAGGCGGAGCCGCGAAGCAAAAGAGCAAGAAGGCGTGATGCTCGTCGATCACCACTGTCACCTCGATTTTCCGGATTTCGCGTCGGAACTCGACAATGTCGTCGCGCGGGCGCGCGAGGCGGGTGTCGGCACGATGGTGACGATCTCGACGCGCATCCGTCAGTTCGACAAAGTTCTGGCGGTCGCCGAACGCTTCGAGGATGTCTACTGCTCGGTCGGCACGCACCCGCACAACGCGCATGAAGAACTCGATATTCCGCTCGAACGCATCGTCGAACTGACACGCCACCCGAAGGTCGTGGCGGTGGGCGAGGCGGGCCTCGATTATCACTACAAGAACTCGACGCCCGAAGCACAAGCCGAAGGCTTTCGCCGTCACATCGCGGCGGCGCGCGAGACGGGGCTGCCGCTCGAAATCCACACGCGCGATGCCGACGACGATACGATCGCCATTCTCGAAGACGAGCACGCCAAGGGCGCGTTTCCCGCCGTGCTGCATTGCTTCACCGGCGGCCGGAAACTCGCCATGCGCGCCGTCGAACTCGGGCTCTACGTCTCGTTCAGCGGCGTCATCACATTCAAAAATTCCGAAGCGCTGCGCGACATCGCCCGTGATATTCCACTCGATCGGCTGCTGGTCGAAACGGACGCGCCGTTCCTCGCGCCTATGCCTTTTCGCGGCAAGCGCAACGAGCCGTCGTATGTCGCGCGTACCGCCGCCGCGCTTGCGGAAGCAAAAGGCGTCTCGCCCGACGAGATGGCGCGCGCGACGACCGAGAATTTCTTCCGGCATTATCGCAAGGCCAAGCGGCCAACCGCGACGACCGGAGGGCACGTCGCGGCATGAGTTATCGCTGTACGATCCTGGGGTGCGGATCATCTGGTGGTGTGCCACGCATCGGCATGAACTGGGGCGCCTGCGATCCCGAGAATCCAAAAAACCGCAGGCTGCGCTGCTCGGCGCTCATCGAGCGAAAAGGTTCGGGCGGACAGACCGCAATCCTGATCGACACGTCGCCGGATTTTCGCGCGCAGATCCTGGCGACGCGCCTGACCGCGCTCGACGGCATCTTCTATACGCACGATCACGCCGATCATACGCACGGCATCGACGACCTGCGCATGATTGCGTTCTCGATGAAGCGGCGTCTCGACGTCTATTTCGATGCGGCGACGGGCATGAGCCTCAAATCGCGCTTCGGTTATTGTTTCGAAACGCCGCCGGGATCGCCGTACATGCCGATCCTCAACGGTCACGAGATCGATGGCACAACGCCGATCGCCGTTTCAGGCGGCGGCGGCACGATCACGGCACGGCCTATAACTCAGCACCACGGTGCTATTGCCTCGCTCGGTTATCGCGTCGGCAATCTCGCCTATTCGCCCGACATCAGCGACATTCCCGAAGCCTCGATACCGCTGCTGCAGGGACTGGACGTCTGGATCGTCGATGCGCTGCGCTACACGCCGCATGAAAGCCACTTCAGCGTCAAGCAGGCAGTCGCCTGGGCGGAGCGGTTGAAACCGAAGCGCACGATCCTGACGCATATGACCAGCGAACTGGATTACGCGACGCTCGCGAGAGACCTGCCCGAGACTGTCGAACCCGCCTATGACGGCATGGTCGTGACATTCTCTTAAAGCCGAATACCGGCGACGACGGTGGTGACGGAAAGAGACGGCGAACCGCTAGCGCGCGTCACTTCCACAGCCCGAGGTCTTCCCACTTTTCCTCCGGGATTTCGGCGCCGAGCTTAAAGTCGAACGACTTCGCCTTCATCTGATCGTCGGTGACGGTGCATTTGTACTTCAATGCGTACCAGTGATGGTTGGCGCGAACGGCGGCGCTGGTAGCGGTGACCACGTTATTTTTGAATGTTGCCCGTTGCTGCGTGCTGGTCTTGACGCGATCAATTCCCCTGAGGTGCGTGCCTTTGCGAATGACGCCGAGACCGCGAATGGTGCAAGCCTGATGCGCGCGCTCCTCCGGCTCAAGCTCCTTCAGGACCCGATCCATTGACGCATCGGCAAGGGCCGCGTTCGTTGCACCCAACGCGCCGGCAGCGGTGATGAGTAGAAAGTAGAATTTCTTCGCTCCAAGCATTGTCTGACGTGTTCCCCGTCCCCGTTTGATCGCAAAAATGGGATTGCGCGCCGTCCCCCGACGGCGGTCCCCAAAACGCGCGAACATGTGTCGGGATTGAGGCGAAAACCGGCAAGCATGCCCATTGCTGCATTGCAGGATCGGAGAGAAGGCGGTCGCAGCGCGCTTAGACGTCGGCGCTCGCGATATGCGGATCGTCGCAGTCGTCGAGCCGTTGCGACGCGCGCCACTCGCGAAAATTGATAACATCGCCATTCCGCATGCAGCGCGGCGACGCGAGTTCGAGAAACAGCGGGACGAGGTCTTCCGGCACCGGCAGCGTTGCAGGATCTTCGCCGGGAAACGCCTTGGCGCGCATATGCGTGCGCGTGGCGCCGGGATTGATCAGGTTGGCGCGGACGGGCGTGTTCGCCAATTCCTCGGCCCAGGTTTTGACGAGAGCTTCGAGCCCGGCCTTGGACGCGGCGTAAGCGCCCCAGTAGGCGTATTTGCCGCTCGCGGCGCCCGAGGTCAGAAAAATCGCGCGGCCCGCATCCGACCGCTTGAGCAGCGGATCGACCGTTCGAATGAGCCGCCAGTTGGCATTGAGATTGATGTCGATCGTCGACAGGAAACCCTCTTCGGTCGTGTGGCCGAGAGGGGAGAGCGGTCCGAGAATTCCGGCGTTGCCAACCAGAATGTCGAGACGGTCCCAGCGCTGGAAAAGTGTCGGGCCGATTTGATCGACGCGGTCGCCCTTGGCAAGGTCGAGCTGCAGCAACGTGGCGGCGCCGCCTGCGGCCTGGATTTCGTCGTCGAGCGATTCAAGCGCGCCGAGCGAACGCGCCGTAATGACGACATGAGCGCCGGCCTTGGCCAATCCCAGCGCCACGGCGCGTCCGATGCCGCGCGATGCACCGGTCACAAGGGCAATGCGTCCATGCAGCGGCGCATCGTGGAAACTGTTGATCATACGCGATACTCAAACCCTTGGGCGACGCTGCTGCATGGGCCGCCCATCATCCGACTTCGGCCAGAAGCGAAAGCTGGCGCGGAATGGATTCCCCGTCGTGATCGGTGAGATTGGTCGGATAGTCGCCGGTGAAGCAATGATCGGTGAACTGCGGCGCGCGATTGTCGCGATGTTCGAGACCGATCGCCCGGTAAATGCCATCGACCGAGAGGAAGGCGAGGCTGTCGGCACCCATGAAGGCGCGCATTTCCTCAAGCGACATGTTGGCGGCAAGCAGGTCTTTCTTGCTAGGCGTATCGATGCCGTAAAAATCCGGATGCGTGATCGGCGGCGATGAAATGCGCATGTGCACTTCGCGGGCGCCAGCATCACGGATGAGCTGGACGATCTTCTTCGACGTGGTGCCGCGCACGACGCTGTCGTCGATCAGGGTGACGCGCTTGCCGCGAATGACGCCCGAATTCGCCGAGTGCTTGAGCTTGACGCCGAGCTGGCGAATGCGCTGTTCCGGCTCGATGAATGTGCGTCCGACATAGTGGTTGCGGATGATGCCGAGCTCGAACGGGATGTTGCTTTGCTGGCTGAAGCCGATTGCCGCCGGCACGCCGGAGTCGGGGATCGGCACGATGACATCGGCATCCGTCGGCGCTTCGCGCGCCAGCTCGATGCCCATGCGTTTGCGGATGTCATAAACAGTTTGCCCGCCGACGATGGAGTCTGGGCGGGCAAAATATATGTACTCGAAAATGCAGGGCCGGGCCGGGCGGATGGGAAACGGCCGATGGCTTTCAAGGCCATCTTTGGTGATGACGACGACCTCGCCGTTTTCGACCTCGCGAACGAACTCGGCGCCGACGATGTCGAGCGCGCAGGTTTCGGAGGCAAGAACATAGGCGCCATCGACACGGCCGACGACGAGTGGGCGGATGCCAACCGGATCGCGAGCGCCGATCATCATTTCGTTCGTGAGACAGACGAGCGCGTACGACCCTTCGATTTGCCGGATCGCATCGACGAAGCGCTCGACGATGCGGCTCTTCTTCGAACGCGACAGCAGATGCAGGATGACTTCGGTGTCGGAGGTGGACTGGTAGATCGCGCCGGACGAGATCAGCTCGCGGCGCAATGTCAGCGCGTTCGTCAGGTTGCCGTTATGAGCAACCGCGAAGCCGCCGGTGTCGATATCGCAGAAGAGAGGCTGGACGTTGCGAATGAGTGCTTCGCCGGTCGTCGAGTAGCGGTTGTGGCCGATGGCCATCGAACCCTTGAGTCGGGCGAGAACGTCGGCCTTCGAGAAGTTGTCGCCGACCAGGCCCATGCGGCGTTCGGAGTGGAAGTTGCGCCCGTCATAGGAACAGATGCCCGACGCTTCCTGGCCGCGATGCTGAAGCGCGTGCAGGCCGAGCGCGGTGATGGCCGCCGCATCGGGGTGGTCGAAAATTCCAAAGACCCCACATTCCTCGCGCAGGCGATCGTCGCCGTAGCGGGTGAACGTCAGACCGTCGATAACAGTTACGCCGCCTTGCTGTGCCATCCGGCACCTCCCGCGCTTGAGCCGCCCAAATGCCCGACTACGGGTAAACACTCTGCGAATTCGACTCGGGCGGTTGACGCCCGCCGCGTCACGCGACCGTCATATAATACCGCTGGCCCTTGATGACCAGCGCGACGGAACGCCCTTTTTGCTGCAGTGCGCCCTGTTGACCACCCGTCGGCGGCTCCGCAGGGGTGGTCGTCCCCGGCGCCGCCGAGGGCTGCGGAATGACTTGCAGCAGGACAGACCGGATCGCCTCGCCCGTGGATTTCACATAGTCGCGAAAATAGGCGTCGCGAACCATCGGATGCTGCTTTTCCTTGTCCGGCGAAATGAAGGCCTCGTAGGCCATATACGGGATGACGAACAGCAGGAAGCCGCGCAGCACGCCGAAAATGAAGCCCAGGATGCGGTCGATCATGCCGACCTGGCTGTCGAGGATCGCGTCGGAAATGCGCGCCGTGATAAGGTGAACGATGATGAGCACGATCAAGGCCACGACCACCGCCACGGCGATCGTTGCGATCTGCGGCGGCAGGCTCGTCTGCGCCGCGATTTCGGCCGTCATGTCCTTTTTAGTGGCGAAAATCCAGTAACCGACGCCGGCGGCCGCGATCCATGACAGGATCGACAGAAGTTCGCGGGCAAAGCCCCGGTACATGGCGAGAAGACCGGAGATGAACGCGACCGCGATCAATGCGACGTCCAAATAGGTCAATGGACCGATCATGGCCGAAATCCCTCTTTTATCCGGTTCCCCAAGGGCCTGAGAGTCACTCGTGTGTTCAGTTGCATGGCACTGCCGCCGCTGCAAGCGACTTGAGATGCCCGATGCGGGATAGCGACACCTTTAGGCCGCTTTCGTCGATCTCGCCGCTTTCCGGCAGGAAAGCCTGGGAAAAGCCGAGCTTCGACGCCTCCTTGAGTCGGGCGGTCATCATCGCCGCGGCCCTGACGGCGCCAGAGAGCGAAACTTCGCCGAAATAGACGGCATCGCGGGGCAGCGGCACACCGGAGACGGCCGAGAGCAGGGCTGCCGAGGCCGCGAGATCGGCGGCCGGTTCGGTGATTTTTAGACCACCTGCAACATTAAGATAAACATCGTGACCGGAGAACGAGACGCCGCAGCGGGCGTCGAGCACCGCCAGCAGCATGGCGAGGCGGTTGCTGTCCCAGCCGACGACGGCGCGTCGCGGCGTGCCGAGACCCGAGGGCGCGACCAGCGCCTGTATTTCGACCAGCAGCGGCCGTGTCCCTTCGATGCCCGCGAAGACGGCGGCGCCCGGGCTCTGGCTATCACGATCTCCGAGGAACAATTCGGAGGGATTGGCGACTTCCTGCAGGCCGCCGGTCACCATTTCGAAGACGCCGATCTCGTCGCTCGGCCCGAAGCGGTTCTTCACCGCCCGCAGAATGCGATAGGAAAGGCCGCGATCACCTTCGAAATACAACACGGTGTCGACCATGTGCTCGATCACCTTCGGTCCGGCGATCTGGCCGTCCTTGGTGACGTGGCCGACGAGCAGCAGCGCCGATCCCGCCATCTTGGCATAGCGGATGAGGGCGAGCGCGGCGGCGCGAACCTGGCTGACCGTTCCGGGCGCCGCGTCCAATGTGTCGGCCCACAGCGTCTGGATGGAATCGATAATGACGAGATCGGCCGGCCGGTCGTCGCTGAGTGTTGCCAGGATGTTGGCGAGATTGGTTTCCGACGCGAGCCCGACCTGTGCATCCGAGAGCCCAAGACGCCCGGCGCGCAGACGCACCTGCGCAATCGCTTCCTCGCCGGAGAAATAGATCGAGCGGCCGCCGCGTCGCGCCAGATGCGAGGCGACCTGCAACAGCAGAGTCGATTTGCCGATCCCCGGCTCGCCGCCGATCAGGATCGCCGATCCAGGAACGATGCCGCCACCGGTGACGCGATCGAGTTCGGCGATGCCGCTGGAAAAGCGCGGCGCTTCCTGCGCCGATCCAATCAGCGATTCAAGTTTGATGACGCGGCCTTTGGATTGCCGTGTGATGCCGGAGCCGGGCGGTGGACCGGCGTCCGTTTCCTCGACGAGCGAATTCCACTCCCCGCAGGCGGAGCATTTTCCGGCCCAGCGCGCGGCGGTCGCGCCGCAAGCCTGGCAGACGTAAAGCGACTTCGCTGGCTTCGCCATGACTCTAAGTTGTTTCCTCGACGTAAAGCCGCGTGAAGCGTGGCCCCAGGCGTGTGAGTATTTCGTAGCCGATCGTGCCGGCGGAAAATCCGGCGTCCTCGAGGCTCAGATCTCCGCCAATGAGCGTCGCGAACGCGCCCGCCCGCGCAGCGTCCTCGGGCAGATCGGTGACATCCACGGTGACAAGGTCCATCGAAACGCGCCCGACAATCGGCGCCATATGACCGGCAATTGAAACGTGACCTCCGGGGCGTCCGTCCGGCGCGCTGGCGGTTCGCGGAATGCCATCGGCATAACCGGCGGCGATCGTCGCGATGCGGCTCGGGCGTTTGGCGCGCCACGTCGCCGAGTAGCCGACCGTCTCGCCGGGAGCGACATCCGCCACCGCGAGAATCCGAGCCGCCACGGTGACGGCGGTTTTCACCGGCGCCGGTGCGATTTGCGAGGCCTGGCCGCCGTAAAGCGCATAGCCCGGCCGCACGACATCGAAATGGTATGACGGCCCCAGCATCAGTCCATCGGAGGCGGCGAGACTGCGCCGCACGCCGGGGAAGAGGGCAGTGAGCGTTTCGAACGCAACGAGCTGATCGCGATTTTTCGGATCGCGCGGATTGTCGGCCGATGCCAGATGGCTCATCACGAGATCGAACATGAACCCCGCCATCAGACTTCGGTCGGCCGCCAGACGCCGCACGTCGCGCACGGGGAGGCCGAGCCGGTTGAGACCGGTATCGATGTGAAGGGCTGCGGGCAACGGTTCGCCGCGCGCCCGGCACAACGCCAACCACGCAATGACGTCGTCCAACGTCGAAAGCACTGGTTTGACGGCATGGCGTGCAAACGCGGCGGCGCTGTTTCCGACAAGACCGTCGAGCGCGAAAATTTCGGCGCTGGGCGCCAAGCGGCGCGCACTCTCAGCTTCGTCCGGCGTCGCGATGAAGAACGTCGTGCAACCGGCGCGCAGCAGAGCCGGGATGACACGGTCGGCACCGAGACCGTAAGCGTTGGCCTTCACGACTGCGCCGCATTGGGCGGGGCGCACTTTCGCCGCGAGCGCTGTCCAGTTGCCGGCGATCGCAGCAAGATCAATGGTGATGGTGCCGGTGGCGCTCGCGAGAGCACCGGACATGCGCGCGTCCACCGTCATCCGATCCTTCCAAATCCCCGCCCGATCAATATGAGGGCAGACTATAGTCCCGCGCCAGATTGCCAAAGCGCGTGAATTGTCCTTCGAACGACAATTCGACCGTGCCGACCGGGCCGTGTCGCTGCTTGCCGATGATGACTTCGGCCTTCCCCGAGACCTGACTCATTTTCTGCATCCAATCCGCGAATTCTGGCGTTCCTTCGGCAGGCTTCAGGCGTTCGACGTAGTATTCTTCGCGGAAGACGAACATGACAACGTCGGCGTCCTGCTCGATGGAGCCCGATTCACGCAGGTCCGAGAGCTGAGGCCGCTTATCCTCGCGCTGTTCGACCTGACGCGACAGCTGCGACAGGGCGATGATCGGCACGGCGAGTTCCTTGGCGAGCGCCTTGAGGCCGGTCGTGATTTCGGTGATTTCCTGCACGCGATTGTCGCTGCGGGCCTTCGATCCGGCGAGGAGCTGCAAGTAATCGACGATCAGCAGGTCGAGGCCATGCTGGCGTTTCAATTTTCGGGCGCGGGATGAAAGCTGCGCGATGGTGATGCCGCCGGTCTGGTCGATGAACAGCGGAATCTTCGACATCTCGTTGGCAACATCCGCGAGCTTGCGGAAGTCGTTCTCGTCGATCATGCCGCGGCGGATTTTTTCGGAACTGATTTCGGCTTGTTCAGCGAGAATACGGGTTGCGAGCTGTTCCGACGACATTTCGAGCGAGAAGAACCCGACCATGCCGCCATCCAGCGTTTCCATCGTGCCGTCGGCGCGCCGCTCGCCGCGATAGGCTTTGGCGACGTTGTAGGCGATGTTCGTCACCAGCGCCGTCTTGCCCATCGAGGGTCGGCCAGCGAGAATGATCAAGTCCGAACGCTGGAGGCCGCCGAGCTTACTGTCGAGATCGGCAAGGCCGGTCGAGGCGCCGGAAAGATGCCCGGAGCGCTGGAAGGCGCTGTTCGCCATATCGATGGCGGTCGTCAGAGCCGAACGAAACGTTTCGAAGCCCTTGCCGTACTTGTTCTGCTCGGCGAGCGAATAGAGGCGGCCCTCGGCGTCCTCGATCTGGGCACGCGGCGCATGATCGACGGCGCTGTCGTACGCCGTGTTGACCATGTCTTCGCCGATCAGGATCAGTTGCCGGCGCGTCGCGAGATCATAGACGGTTCGTCCGTACTCGGCGGCGTTGATGATCGTCGTTGCGTTCGCCGCCAGGCGTCCGAGGTACTGCGGCACGGTCATCGTCGAGTCGATCGGCTCGACGTTCTCGAAGAACGTTTTGACGGTGACGGGGGTCGCCGTTTTTCCCGCATGGATCAGCGTCGCCAGCGTTTCGAAAATCCGGCCGTGCAGGGGATCGAAGAAATGTCCCGGCAACAGGAAGCTGGAAACGCGATCGAGCGCCTCGTTGTTGACGAGGATCGCGCCCAAAAGGGCTTGCTCGGCATCGAGGTTATGGGGAGGCTGACGGAATGTCAGCGGTTCTGTCGCCGAGGAGGCTTGCTGGAGCTTCTCGGCCGGAAGGAATGCGGGGTCTGCCATGCGCGGGACGCTAGCAGATTCCGCCGCCGCCATCGTGCGGCGAGGCGGGCATCACGGGATCCTTCCCCGTTATTAACACCGCCGTGAGGAAAGGCTTGGCCGTTGCGAATCGGGCAACAGCCAAGCCTCTTTGTCGTAAAGCCAATCCGTTCGGATCAGGAATGCTCGGCTTCGTCCGCTGCGGGAGCCGGACGGTCTTCGCTGCCGTCGGCATCCGGGTTGAAGGTCTCGAGTTCGAGCGCTTCTTCCTTGACCACGGCGACGTCTTCGCCACGCGCCTGCTTGTCGGCTTCGTCCTGCGAGCGGGCGATGTTCAGCGTCACCGTGCTGATGACTTCCGGATGCAGCTGGACTTTCGCTTCCGTCAGGCCGAGCGCCTTGATCGGCTTGTCGAGGATGATTTGGTTGCGGTTGACCGTGAAGCCGCCTTCGCTGATGACTTCGGCGATGTCGCGGGTCGAAACCGAGCCGTAAAGCTGGCCGGTATCGCCGGCGGCGCGAATGAGAACGAACGACTGACCGTCGAGCTTCGTCGATACGGCTTCGGCTTCGGTCTTGTGAGCCAGGTTGTCGGCTTCGAGCTGCGCCCGGCGTCCTTCGAACACCTTCTTGTTGTCGTCGGTGGCGCGGAGGGCTTTCTTCTGCGGCAGCAGGAAGTTGCGCGCATAGCCGTCCTTGACGTTGACGATGTCGCCCATCTGGCCGAGGCGGCCGATGCGCTGAAGTAGAATGACTTGCATGGGTAGGCTCCTTTGCGTGTGTTCGAATGATCGAGAAATTTTTTACGGAGTAGGGTCGGGCGGCTTGCCTGCGGTGCGGTAGCCGAACACGGTTTCGGCGAGACCCGCGAGCGCCAGAAGCAACCCGATATGCGGAACGAGAACCGTGCCCGTGTAGAGCGCGGTCAGAAGGAAGGTTCGCCACGGCGAGCCGCGCGTCAGCACATGGACGACGCCGAGTCCGACGAGCGCGAAAGCCAGCGTGAAGGGCGCTGCGACACACGCCGCCATCAGCCCGGTCATGCCGCCGACGAACGTCAAACCAATCGCGACGAGGAGGATAAGGGTCGCGGCGCCCGGCATGCGGAACTGCGCCAAATCCGGCCACGGCCGCACCAGCCGGCCCGACGCCAGCGTGATCCGCCCCGCGAGCCAGAGATTAAGAAGCGTCGTCGTCATCGCCAGCAGACCGAGCGCCCACGGCAAAGTCGCGAGTGTCGAGCGCGTGATGTCATCGATCTCGGCGGCGCCGATCGCCGGAGCGCCGGGAATGTGAGACAGCTCCGACTTGACGAAGGTCTCCACCGCGCCGCGCAGCATCTTGGTCAGCGTTTCAATGTCGCCGCCCATGAGCCCGAGCGCCAGCATCGCGAACAAGCCCGCAAACAGCCCCGCGACCACGACGATACGGCCGAGCGGATACCACTCCCTATCGTCTTCCGGGCCACGGCTCATCAGAGCGAAGCGGGTGCAGACGATGGCGGGAATGGCGGTGCTCACCGCATAGACTTCAGCGGTCAGCGGATTGGCAATCAGCATGACGGCGGTGGTCGCCGTGATGGCCGCGATGGCGGCGGCGACGACGCCGAGGCCGAGGCCCGCGAGATAAAGTGAAAGCGGCGTCAGCAGGAACAGGACGACGCGCAACAGCATGGCGCCGGTCGTCGCCGAAGCGAAAACGACGGCGGAAACGACGCCGGCAGCAATTGCAAGAATGAATACGTTCGTCGGCATATCGCCCTGCTGTCCCGCTTGTTGAAGCGGTTAGAGCCGGATCCGGTTTCCCGTCCCGACCCAACGATTTGGAGTGACTTCCCCTCTCCCCGTTCTTACGGGGAGAGGGCTAGGGTGAGGGGCAGCAACACTCTCGCAAGCGGCAGCCCCTCACCCCAACCCTCTCCCCATTAAAGGAATGGGGAGAGGGGGATGTCTTACTTAATCACGTAGGGCAGCAGACCGAGGAAGCGGGCGCGCTTGATGGCGCGGGCCAGCTCACGCTGCTTCTTCGCGGAAACCGCCGTGATGCGGCTCGGAACGATCTTGCCGCGCTCGGAGATATAACGGCCAAGCGTGCGCACGTCTTTGTAGTCAATCTTCGGAGCGCCAGCACCCGAGAACGGGCAGGTCTTGCGACGGCGCTGGAAGGGACGGCGAGCGCCGCCAGATGAAGCGATCTCAGCCATCGATTAGCCCTCCGATCCTGTGGTTGTGTCACGACGTACCGGCTTCGGCGCATCGCCGTCGCGCGGCGGGCGCGGACCGCGATCCCCGTCTCTTGGGGGACGCGAACGGAACGTCGAGCCGCCATCACGGTCACGGCCACCGCCGAAACCGCCACGGGGCGGGCCGCCACGGCCGCCGCCGAAGCCGCGATCACCGCGCTCGTCGCGATCCTGCTTGCGCATCTGGATGCTCGGCTCGGTTTCGTGCTCCTCGACGCGAACCGTCATGAAACGCATGACGTCGGTGTTGATGCCCATGCGCCGTTCCATCTCGGCGACCGCCGCCGGCGGAGCGTCGATGTTGAAGAAGGCGTAATGGGCCTTACGGTTTTTCTTGATCTTGAAGGCGAGGTTCTTCAGGCCCCAGTATTCCTGCTTGGTGACCTTGCCACTGCCTTCTTCGATGACGCCCTGAAATTCTTTCATCAGGGCTTCGACTTGCGCTTGGGTAACGTCCTGGCGCGCCAGGAACGTATGCTCGTAAAGCGGCATACGACTAGCCTTTCGGTTCGAGTTATCGCGTTCAAAACGCGGGTCGTTTTCCCCTTGGCGCAAAGCCCCAATCAGGCCCGAGAAAGGCCGATCTGGTACCCATCAGGAGAAGACACTGGGGAGCGGCGTTCAAAACGCCTCTCGAGCCGCTGGGCAAAGCCCATGCAACCCAAGCCCCCGTTCAGCCTCCAGCCGAAGCGGAAAGGGCGCTTATACAGGATTTGAGGGGACCGGCAAGCGTTAACGCCGGAGCCCGGGGCAAGAGGCCCGTCGAAGCGATTCTGCGCTCCAGGATTGAAGCCTGAGGCATATACAATCAAAAATAGCCGTGCGTTCCTGCCACTCGAAAAATTTGACGGTCGATGAAGCGTGCGCGGTCATGCCGCCCGACGGGAATCATGGCCTATAGGAAGCCGGCCGGAATTTTGACCCGGCGCGTTGAGGGAGGTCCGACGGTGACGAAGTTCGCAGCTTATACGGAAGAAACGATCTGGTCGATCGAAGACACGGAAGAAGACGCCCGCGCGGAAGGCGAGGCGACGATGCAGGAAGTGGACGCATCAGCCGACGTCGCGGCGCTCAAAGTCGCGCCGATCGACGAGGATCTCGTTGCCGCCCTCGAAGAGGCTGAAACGAGCGGCGCCGAAGTGCTGTTCGATCTGGTTGACGGCGAGCTCTGCGAGGTCGAGACTGTCGAAGGCTAGCCTGTCGTCAGCCGGCGGCGTGAACGTCAACGACACGATCGATCACAGCAATGGCGGATCTCGGTGGCGTCACCGAGATCCTACTTGCGTGCGATAGCCAGGACGTCCCGATCAGGCGTCTTCGCCGCCGGCCTCATCGCCATCTCCTGTCGTCGATTGCACAGGAAGAATCCCCGCGCCGCCAGACAGCACGAGCGTCGGCGCCGTCTTGCCGTTCGCGGCCGTTAGAGCCTGCAGCACGCGCAAGTTCATCAACTCCGGATTGCCTTTAAGAAGACGCGCCGCATTGTTCAGGGTGCGCAACGCCGCCTGCTCACCACGAGCGCGTTCGAGACTGGCTTGGGCTTCGAGCTTGGCGCGCACGGTTTCTGTCGCGATCCGGCGAATTTCCGGCGGCATCATCACGTCGCGAATGTTGGCGCGGAGCAGTTCGCAGCCCTGCTCCTCGCATCCCGGACGTGCCAGCGTGAGCAACCGCTCATCGAGCTTGGCGCGTTCGTCCAATAGAGATTCAAGAGGCGAAGCGGCCGCGATGTCCCGCAATGCCAATTGAAGGGTGCGATAAATGGCGTTTTGGTAGCCTTCGGCGCTGGTTTCGAGCGCCTTGCGCGGATCGCGTATTTTGATGACGGCAATGGCGCTCAGGCGCAGCGTCAACCGGTCCTGGCTCAGAACTTCCTGGCTCGGAACAACGATGGTGATCTCATTGACGTTGACGGTTTTCAGCGTCGAGCGCGGGAAAATCCAATAGCGGCCGGGCCCGATCTCGCGAACGAATTTGCCGTCCCTATAGATGACTCCCCGAAAACCTTCCGAAACGACGGTTTCGGCGCGCGAAGTCACCTTCCAAATATAAATCGCAATCACGCTCGCGATGGCAATCGCCAGCGTCAGAGGCGCGGAGATGGCGAAATCCGGATCAGGATGCATTCTCAAAGCGGTCCTTATTGAAGGAACTTCCGGCGCCGAGGCTGCGGCACGGGAACAGCGCCCGAGGGCGTGTTCGCAGGGTGGCGCAACGACTGCCTTGCGGCTGGCGCCGGAAGCGCCTGGTTCACGGATCGGTCCTCAGCCCGAAGCCACGGAGCAAACTCCTGCTGACGAAAGGCCTACGGCCCTTCCGCAGCCCACCCGCGCGGCGGTGCGAGGCTTACCATGAGCCGTGGCGCAAGACGAGATCGGGCGACGTGCTCTGGCGGGACTGCGTCTTGTCCGACACCCGATGACCGCCATATCTGCGAGAAAGCATGGAGGACGGCATGACAGCAAAAGAAGCCTCAGCACCGGCGCCGAAAGGCTCTGATCCGGCCGCGCCCATCGATGGCGGCGTGAAGATTGGGCATGTGCACTTGAAGGTCGCCGATCTCGACCGTGCGCTGGCTTTCTACAATGGCGTGCTCGGGTTTCAGGTGACGCAGCGGTACGGTGATCAGGCCGCGTTCATCGCGGCGGGCGACTATCATCATCACATCGCGCTCAACACCTGGGAAAGCCGCGGCGGCTCTCCGCCGCCTCCCGGCTCGACGGGACTTTATCATCTTGCGATTCTCTATCCGACGCGGACCAGCCTCGCCGACGCGCTGCGCCGCCTGATGCGCGCCGGCGTCCCGTTGACCGGGGCCAGCAACCACGGATGCAGCGAAGCGCTTTACCTCGACGATCCCGACGGCAACGGCATCGAACTTTATCGCGACCGGCCTCGATCCGAATGGCCGCGAAATGCCGACGGAAATCTCATGATGTTCACCAAGCCCTTGGATCTGGACGACCTGCTGAGCAATTCTTCGGGCTGAATGCCCCTCATTTGCTCGCTCCGTTCCACTTTGCCGCATCATGGACGGGCGCGACCTGCCCCAGCCTTGACAGAAACGGGGAGGGCGTGGACTAAGGCCGCCGTGTCGGCCACCACATATCCGGGCGGCCCCGAACCGAAGATTCAAGGGATTTCATGACACGCGCATTCGTCTTCCCCGGCCAAGGCAGCCAGGACGTCGGCATGGGCAAAGCTCTCGCCGAGGCCTTTCCATCGGCCCGCGAGGTCTTTGACGAGGTCGATGACGCGCTGGGTCAGAAACTCTCGGCCATCATGTCGGATGGCCCGAAGGAGACGCTGACGCTAACCGAAAACGCGCAACCGGCGCTGATGGCGGTCTCGATGGCGGTCATTCGCGTTCTGGAGAAAGAAAACGGCTTCTCGCTCGCCGACAAGGTCAAGTTCGTCGCCGGTCACTCGCTCGGCGAATACTCGGCACTGGCCGCGGCCGGAACGTTCTCGCTCGCAGACGCGGCGCGTCTGCTGAAGCTGCGCGGGCAAGCGATGCAGAAGGCTGTGCCGGTCGGCGTCGGTGCAATGGCGGCGTTGCTTGGCGTCGGTATCGACGCGGCGCGGCAAGTCGCGGCCGAAGCGGCCCAAGGCGACGTCTGCCAGGTCGCCAACGACAACGATCCGACGCAGATCGTGCTGTCCGGTCACAAGACGGCGATTGATCGGGTTGCGGACATCGGCAAGAAGCATGGCGTGCGCCGCGCAGTTCCTTTGCCCGTATCCGCACCGTTCCATTGCGCATTGATGCAACCGGCAGCCGATGCGATGGCCGAGGCGCTCAGCCAAGTGACCGTTAACAAACCATCTGTGCCGCTGATCGCCAACGTGCTGGCGGCGCCCATTTCCGATCCGGAAGAAATCAAGAAGCGCCTCGTCGAGCAGGTGACGGGCACCGTGCGCTGGCGCGAATCCGTCGCTGCGATGGCCGACGGCGGCGTCACCGACTTCTATGAAATCGGCGCTGGGAAAGTGCTTGCCGGACTCGTCAAGCGCACAGCCACGACCGCAAACGCTATGAGCCTCGGCACGCCCGCCGATATCGACGCGGCGCTCGCCGCATTGACCGCTTGAAGGAGAATTTATGTTCGACCTGACTGGTAAGACCGCACTCGTGACGGGTGCGACCGGCGGCATCGGGGCCGAGATCGCACGTGTTTTTCATAAGGCCGGTGCGACGGTCGCCATCTCGGGGCGCAAGGTCGAGGCTCTCGACGCGCTTGCCAAGGAACTCGGCGATCGCGTCCATGTTCTCGCCTGTGATCTCGCCGACCGCGCCGGAGTCGCGAAACTTATCGACGAGGCCGTGAAGGCGCTTGGCGGCCGATTGGACATTCTCGTCAACAATGCCGGTTTGACCAAAGACAACCTGTTCATGGTGATGAAGGACGATCAGTGGGACGACGTGATCGCGGTCAACCTGACGTCGACGTTCATGCTCTGTCGCTCTGCGTCGCGCCACATGATGCGTTCGAAAACGGGTTATGGCCGCATCATCAATATCGCATCGGTGTCGGGCGTGTTCGGCAATCCGGGCCAGGGCAACTACGCAGCGTCGAAAGCCGGCATGATCGGCATGACGAAATCTCTGGCGCGCGAGGTCGCGTCTCGCGGCATCACCGCCAACTGCATCGCGCCCGGTTTCATCAAAACCGCGATGACCGATGTTTTGACGGATAAGCAGAAGGGTGAGATCGCGCAGATCATTCCGGCGCAGCGTTTCGGCGAGACACTCGATATTGCGGCCGGTTGCCTTTATCTCGCATCCAACGAAGGTGGCTATATCACCGGGCAAACGCTGCACATCAACGGCGGCATGGCGATGGTTTGAGCGGCGAACGTAAGCGATGGTAAATGCCCGTTCCACTTCATTTTCTTTGACTTTTGCTTGTGTGCGGCGAACCCGTCCTCGGGTGCGTCACCGTGTGCTTTGCAAGGCTGAGGAAGTGTGTTAACGACACCACGGTTTTGAGGTGTGGAAAGCACGCCATCGGGACAACGCGAAGCTGTGGAAAAACGGCATAGCGTTACGAGAGAGCGGTGCCTCGGCGTAAGACTCACGCTACGGCGACCAAGAAAAGACTTTTAAAACGGGTGCGAGCCCCCTATCCGAATAGGCCGACATTCCCTTAAGTTGGAAACCGGCATGCGGTTTCGAGCGGGTTCTGCAGAACGAACGGGGCGGGCCATTGAGGCGCGCTGAAAAATAGAAAGACACGAGGATAGACGATGAGCGATGTCGCGGAGCGCGTGAAGAAAATTGTCGTAGAGCATCTTGGCGTCGAGGCCGACAAGGTCACGGAGAACGCCAGCTTCATCGACGACCTTGGCGCCGATAGCTTGGATACGGTTGAACTCGTGATGGCCTTCGAAGAAGAATTCGGCTGCGAGATTCCAGACGATGCCGCTGAGCATATTCTCACCGTCGGCGACGCCGTGAAATTCCTCGAGAAGAACGCAAGCGCGGCCTAAGGGCCCTCGTTCCTCCGCAAGTATCGGGCGCATCACACTGCGCCAATCGGATCGGAATCTGAAGGGGGCTGGGATGACCGGCCCCCTTCATGCGCCCAGCGTGACTGCTGAATCAAACAACAAAGCAAGAAGGCTACATGCGCCGAGTCGTCATCACAGGATTGGGTATCGTTTCTCCCGTCGGCTGCGGCGTCGAAGCCGCCTGGTCGAATTTGCTCGCAGGACAGAGCGGCGCGCGGCGCGTCGAGGAATTCGAAGTATCCGACATCACCTGTCAGATCGCGAATTTCATCCCGCGCGGAGCGACGGCCGACGGCAAGTTCAATGCCGACGACTGGATGGAGCCGAAAGAACAGCGCAAGGTCGATGATTTCATCATCTACGCCGTCGCTGCTGCAAGTCAGGCGATTGCGGATTCAGGCCTCAAATTCGAAACGACGGAAGCGCAGGAGCGGGCCGGCGTTCTCATCGGTTCGGGGATCGGCGGATTGTCGGGCATTGCCGATACGTCGATCTTGCTGAAGGAGAAGGGACCGCGCCGCGTTTCGCCGTTCTTCATTCCGGGACGGCTGATCAACCTCGCGGGCGGCTACGTCTCGATCATGCACAAGCTGCGCGGACCGAATAATGCGGTCGTCACGGCTTGCGCCACAGGCACGCACGCGATCGGCGACGCCGCGCGCATTATTGCCCTCGACGATGCCGACGTCATGGTCGCCGGTGGCACCGAAAGCCCGATCTGCCGGATTGCGATGGCGGGCTTCGCGGCATGCCGCGCTCTCTCAACCGGCTTCAATGACAACCCGACGAAAGCCTCGCGTCCCTACGACAAGGATCGCGATGGTTTCGTGATGGGCGAAGGCTCCGGCGTCGTCGTGCTCGAAAGCTACGAACATGCGAAGGCGCGCGGCGCCAAGATCTACGCCGAGGTCATCGGCTACGGCATGTCCTCCGATGCTTTCCACATCACCGCTCCAGCAGAAGACGGCGACGGCGCCTATCGTTGCATGAAGATGGCGTTGAACCGTGCGGGCGTCAGCCCAAGCGAAATCGACTATGTCAACGCGCATGGCACCTCGACGCCGATGGGCGATGAGATCGAGCTCAAAGCCGTCGAGCGTCTGTTCGGCGACAGCGCCGGCAAGCTCGCCATGTCGTCGACGAAATCGGCGATTGGCCATCTGCTCGGTGCGGCCGGTGCGGTCGAAGCCATTTTCTCGACGCTCGCCATTCGCGACAACATCGCGCCGCCGACGCTCAATCTCGATTCGCCATCGGTCGAGACGGCGATTGACCTGATCCCTTACACGCCGAAGAAAAAGGACATCAACGTCGCTCTGTCCAATTCCTTTGGCTTCGGCGGCACGAATGCCTGTCTGGTTCTGCGCCGCGTGGCGTAAGGGCTCCGCAGTCCGCCGTTTTGCCACATTTTGCGTTGAGCGTCGGCCTGGGGTGGGGAGCTGTTGAAGCGGCGGCGTTGAGCTATGCTTGGCCGTCGGGACAGCTTCTGCAAGGGACATTGCTCGCAGTATCATGAGTCAGAACCGACGACGCCCGGACGGGAATAAAACCTCCCGGACCGCCGGCGCACGAAGTCCAGCCGAGCGTCTCGAGCCGGGCCGCGCACCGCGCCGTCCGCAAGGTCTGGACGCGCGCGAGCCGTCGCGCGTCATCTCCGGCTTCGTCCGTGTGATCAGCGGCGTTCTGACCGTGGCACTCGTCACGATGCTGATGATCGGCGGCGCATCGTTCGTCGTCTACAATCAGTTCGAGAGTCCTGGGCCGCTCGACGCGCCGCGCACCGTCATCATTCCGAAAGGGGAGGGCCGCATCGCCATTGCGGAACGTCTGGAGAAGGAAGGCATCATCGCCAACCGCTGGACATTCGTCGGCGGCCATCTACTGAAAACGTTCCTCGGATCGAAACGCAACAACGATCTGAAGGCGGGCGAGTACCAGATCAAAGAACATGCCTCGATGCGTGAGGTGATCGACACGCTCTCGGAAGGCAAATCCATTCTCTACAAGACGACATTGCCGGAGGGCCTAACGAGCGAACAGATCGTCGAGCGCTTGAAGGCCGAACCGAGCCTGAGCGGCGAGATCACCAGCGTGCCGTCAGAAGGGTCGCTGCTGCCCGACACTTATTATTTTTCGAAAGGAACATCGCGGCAGGAAATCCTCGATCGCATGCACTCCGAAATGGAAAAGGCCCTCGGCACGATGTGGGAAAGCCGTGATCCCGATCTGCCGGTGCAGTCGCCCGAAGAGTTGGTGACGTTCGCGTCGATCGTGGAAAAGGAAACCGGCCGTTCCGACGAACGCGATCGCGTCGCCGCCGTTTTCTACAATCGGTTGAAGAAGGGCATGCGCCTGCAATCCGACCCGACGATCATCTATGGCATCGCCGGCGGGCAGGGCGGGCTCGGGCGCGGCATCACGAAGGCCGATATCGAGACAAAGTCGCCCTACAACACCTACCAGATCAGCGGCCTGCCGCCGGGACCGATCTGCAACCCGGGAAAGTCGGCACTTCTTGCAGCATTGCATCCGGCGAAAACGTCGGACCTCTATTTCGTCGCCGACGGTTCGGGAGGGCACGCATTCTCCGAGACGCTGAAGGAACACAACGCGGCCGTGCAGAAATGGCGCGAGCACGAAAAAGAGATGGCCAAAGCCCGGCAGGACGATGAGGACGACAAGGACGGCAAAGACGATGCGGTGCCCATTCCAGGCGCAAAGGGCGGTTCGTCCAGCGCCAAGGCCGCCGAACCCGAGCAAAATGGCAAGGCGACGAAGGCCGCCCAAAATCAAGCTCCGGTAGCGGCGGAGACAGCGCCGTCACCGTCGGCATCGGACACATCGCCCGGAGTTACCGATATCCCGATGCCGGTCCGCAAGCCGAAACGGCAGTGATGGAACGAGGGACGCGAAGGCCCGCAGAGGGTTACCGTTGAAACGCCGGGTTGGCGGATCGCCGTCGAGCCGTTAAGTTGCGCGCCGCGTCCTTTCTCCAGCCGAGACTGTTCTCAATGACAATTTCCAGCATGACCGGTTTTGCCCGCGCCGATGGCACGGCCGAAGGCATCAGCTGGACGTGGGAGACACGCAGCGTCAACGGCCGCGGTCTCGATGTTCGGCTGCGCTTGCCGCCGGGCCATGACGCACTCGAAATCCCGGCGCGTGAGGCAACAGGCAAGCGCTTTTCGCGGGGCAACATCTCCCTCTCGCTATCGGTCGAGAAACAGCAGACGAACGGTGTCATCCGCCTGAATGAAAATGTTTTGGCCGATGTCATCAAAGCCGCCGAACGTGTCTCGCAATTGAGCGGCGCCACTAAGCCCGGAGCCGCCGAATTGCTGATGATCAAGGGCGTGCTGGAAGCCGCGGAGCAAGCGCCGGAGGAAGCCGCGATCCGCGCCGCGCGTGAGCGCGCCATCATTCAAAGCCTTGAGGCGGCGCTGGACGATCTGGCTGAGGCGCGCCGCTCGGAGGGCGCGCGGCTCGATACCGTCATTCGCGGGCAAGTCGCGCAGATCGATGCGCTGGCCGAAAGCGTCAAGGAGTCTCCGTCGCGCCAGCCCGACGCCATCAAGGCACGCCTGAAGGATGCTATTGCCCGCCTCGTCGACGCGACAACCGCCTTGGACGACGAACGCCTGCACCAGGAAGCCGTGCTGATTGCCACGCGCGCCGACGTCGAGGAAGAACTTCAGAGATTGACCGCGCATGTTGCGGCGGCGCGCGAAATTCTTGCCGAGCGCGGCGGTGTCGGTCGTAAGCTCGACTTCCTCGCCCAGGAATTCAACCGCGAAGCCAACACGCTTTGCTCGAAAGCCAACGCCGTCGATATCACGCGCCTTGGCTTGCAACTCAAAACCGTAATCGATCAATTCCGCGAACAAGTGCAAAACGTCGAATAGCAATGACCGCCGAGCCGACCAACACATCGAAAACACCGGCAGCCGCCGAGCCTCATATCGCCCGGCGCGGCTTGTTGTTCATCATTTCCTCACCCTCGGGCGCCGGCAAGACGACGCTGGCGCGGCGATTGCTCGGCGCCGACAGCAACATCGAAATGTCGGTTTCCGTCACGACGCGCGCGCCCCGCCCCGGCGAGCGAGATGGTGTCGATTATCATTTCGCCGACCGCGATGCGTTCGAGATGATGAAGTCTCGTGGCGATCTGCTCGAATGGGCGCGCGTGTTCGATCATCACTACGGCACGCCCCGCGCGCCCGTTGAAGATGCGATCCATGCCGGACGCGACGTCCTCTTCGATATCGACTGGCAAGGTGCGCAGCAGCTTTCGGAGAAAATGGGCGCCGACGTCGTGCGGGTTTTCGTGCTGCCGCCGACCGGCGAAATCCTCGAACAGCGCCTGCGGGCGCGGGCGCAGGATTCCGACGCTATCGTCGCAAGGCGCATGGCGGCAGCGTCGGCCGAGATCAGCCACTGGCCCGAATATGACTACGTGATCGTCAACTCCGATCTCGATCAGAGTGCGCGCGCGCTTCACGCCATTCTGACGGCCGAGCGCTTGAAACGCGACCGTTTGCTCGGGCTTTCCGATTTCGTGCGCGATATGCAGGCGGTGCTTTAAGCCCGTTCCCACTCGCTGCGATCGAGAATGGCGGCGAGGTTTGCGAACTCTGCCACCGACAAATCTTCAGCGCGGCGCTGCGGGTCGATGCCGGCTTCGCGCAAGAGAAGTTCGGCCATCGGCGTCAGCTGCTTGAGGCTTGAACGCAGCATCTTGCGGCGTTGTCCGAAGGCGGCGCCGGTAACGCGCGCCAGCGTTGCGGCGCGGCAGGCAGGGGTAGGCGCGGCGATGGGGCGAAAATCAACCACGGCCGATGCAACTTTGGGCGGCGGCGTGAACGCCTCGCGCGGCAGGTTGAGGACGATCCTGACCTCCGTCCGCCACTGCGCCAGGACGGAAAGCCGTCCATAAGCCTTGGTTCGTGGAACGGCGACGATGCGCTCCGCAACTTCGCGCTGGAACATCAGCGTCATGCGGTCGAACCACGGCGGCCACGGCTCGGTTTCAAGCCAGCCGACGAGCAGCAGCGATGCAATATTGTAGGGCAGATTGGCGGCGATCGTCACGGGATGCGCGCCGTCGATGAGCGACATCCAATCGACCGCGAGGGCATCACCTGATTCAATTTTCAGCCGCCCCGGATATGCCGCCGAAATCTCTTCGAGCGCCGACAGACAGCGCGCATCGCGTTCGATGGCGATGATCCGTTTCGCGCCTTCCATCAGCAGCGCGCGCGTCAGGCCGCCGGGACCTGGCCCGATCTCCACTATCGTCCGATCATCGAGAGCGCCTGCGGCACGGGCGATCTTGCGCGTCAGATTGAGATCGAGAAGGAAATTCTGGCCCAGCGATTTTTTGGCGCCGATGCCGTGACGCTCGATAACGTCACGTAGCGGCGGCAGTCCGTCTCCAGCGACGCTCATGATGCGGAAGCACGCCGGCGCGCGCTCATGTCGGCGGCGAGTTTCAGCGATGCCTTGAGGCTCGCGGGCGAGGCGACGCCTTTGCCGGCGATACCGAAGGCCGTCCCGTGGTCGGGCGACGTCCGCACGAACGGCAAGCCGAGCGTGACGTTGACGCCTTCGTCGAAGGCGAGCGTCTTGATCGGAATAAGCGCCTGATCGTGATACATGGCGATGGCCGCATCATAGGTCGATCGCGCGGCCGAGTGAAAAAGCGTGTCGGCGGAATGGGGTCCGGTGACCTTCAAGCCGTCGGCTTTCAGCACATCGATCGCGGGCTGAATGATATCGCGGTCCTCGCTGCCGAGTGCACCTTCTTCGCCCGCGTGCGGATTGAGCCCGGTCACGACGAGGCGCGGCTCAGCAATCGCGAAATCCCGCTTCAGAGCCGCCGCCACGATGCGGGCTGTTGCAACGATCTTGTCAGTCGTCAGCAGCGACGGCACGGATTTCAGCGGAACGTGGATCGTCACCGGCACTACGCGCAGTTCGGAGGAGGCGAGCATCATCACCGGCTCCGCCGGCGCCGATGGCCAGAACTCTTTCGCGAGGGCGCCGAGATACTCAGTGTGTCCGGCGAATTTGAAGCCGGAGTTATAGAGCACCGCTTTCGCGATCGGATTGGTGACGACGGCGCTCGCACGCCCAGCAGCAGCATCGGCGACGGCGCGCTTGATCGAGAGGATCGTCGCCGCGCCATTCTGTATGTCCGGCTCGCCGGCACGCGCCGGACGGTTCAAGGGCACATCTACGACAGGCAGCGCACGGTCGAATACGCCCGCGGCGTCCATCGCATCGGCAACAGTCACCATCTGTAGTTCGTCGCCGAACAGGCGCCGGCTGCGCTCACGCATGAGGCGAGCGTCAGCGTAGACGGCAAAGGGCGGCAGACGATCTTGTTCGCGCGTGTGCCAGGCGAGAAGGACGATTTCCGGTCCGATCCCCGCCGGGTCGCCCATCGTCAGAGCCAGCGGCAACGGCGGAACGCCCGGTCGAGCGGCCATAATCACCGGTACTCGATATGCGCGTCTTCGCGGAGATCCTTGAGGTAGCGCTTGGCCATGACTTCGAATTCTTTCTGCTTCAGCTCGCCTTCGGCCGCCGTGCGCTTTTCCTGATCCGTCTGGACCGCATCGCGGTTGCAGACGACGTAAAGTTCGACAGCGCCGTCGCCGACCGTCGGGGGGAGCATTTCCCCATCGTTGGCGTTGAGCAAGAGCGTACGTGTCGGTTCCGGGATCGTCGATGATTTCTTCTTGCCGAGGTTTTCGAATTTAGCCCCGGGAATGCCCGTCGCAGCCGTCGCCGTCGATGTGCAGCCAGAGAACCGCGACCGGATTTTCTCGGCTTCCTCGATGCGCTGCGCGATGCCGTGCGCTTCCATCTTTTTCGGCAGCATGATCTTTACACGCTGAATCTGCAACTCAACGTCGGTTTGATCGGCTCCGGCCGCCGAGGCCACCATCTTGTCGACGTCGCGCGTGTTGACGTTGATGAGCGGACCGAAGCGCCGCCGGACGACTTCATTCCAGGAGAGCGCGGCGCGAATTCGGTTCTTCATCGGATCGAGACTGCCGCCGACCTGCTTCTTGAATTGGTCGGTCGTCATCTTGTTCCGCTGCGCGATACCTTTGAGAACGCGATCGATCTCGGCATCTTCGACCGTGACGCTCTGCTTCTTCGCTTCCTGAAGCTTGAGCTTCTCGTCGATCAATTCCTCAAGGGCCTTCTTCTTCACTTCCGGCAGGGCCGACTTGCGCGCGCGATCCAAGGCCTCGCGCTGCAGGCTCATGCCGAATGTCTTTTTGCGCTTCTCGAAGATCGCGATGATCTGCTCGCGCGACTTTCCCTGATTGGCCTGCACGACCTCATTGAGAATGGCCTTCAGCCGTTCCGTCGTCTTCGGATTCTTGATGATCGCCTGGAAGTTGGCTTTTGCCTGCGATTGCACGTTGGAGCCGCCGAGGAGCATGGCGCGCCGGTCGACCTCGAAGCCGGTGATGGGCTCATCGTTGACGAGTGCGGTGATGGCGTTCTCGCCGCTCAAGGGGACGAACGCTTCTTCGCGGCTCGCGGTCTCCGTGCTCTTGCCGCCAGCCGACGATCTCTTGCGGCTGCGTTTGGTCGAGCCCTTGGCGTCTTTGCCGCCATCGACATCTGGGGCGCGAAACAACGTGCTCGTGCCGTCACCCGTGACGGCGACGGTGCCGCTCTGGGCAGAAGCGGGAGCCGGTGCGGCGGCCGATAGGCATACGAAGACGGCAGCGCCCGCAGGCACGAGCCGCGATACAAGATGCACAAAGCTGGTCCGTGAAAACGGCATTCCTTCTGCGTCCACAAATTCGAATCGCGCGGTGCCCCAGAATACAGCACCAGCGCCCGGCCCTTGGGGCGTTATCCACATCAAGAGTGGCCAAAATCCGGCTCTAAGCCTCGAACGGAGGCGAGCCGTATCCTCCGTCAGTTCACGCGCTCGTCGCCGCCCATATTAAAGTCGGTAACGTCGGTCTTGGCCGCGAAGTCGCCGAGGTGCTTGAACTCCAGGCGCACCATGAACGTGTGATCGGGCTCGATCGTATCCTCGGAGTAATTGGACTCGATATAGGAGGCCGTCAGCGCGAAGCACTCGTCGAGGTACTTGACCTGCAGACTATCGTAGAGAAGTTGCCCGGTATCGATGTCAAAGCGGGTCATGCCACCGACGCTCCAACGGTCCGTCAGCCGCAGCGTCGCCGACCCGAGGAACTCCGATTGTGCCTTACCCGTCGCCGTGACTTGCTGGGTATTGGGGTCAATAACGAAGGCATTGGCGTCGTAGCTATAGCCAACCTGCGTCGATAGCGGGCCGAAGTTGAAGACGGCGGCGGCATCCTCGCGCCGCAGATCGGCCGATGACTCGTCGAAGCGGCTCTGGGAAATGATCCGGAACTCATCGACCGGCGCCAGATAAACACCGAGCACGTAGTCGGAACGGTTGGTTTCGAGGCCGCTTGTCGGCGTGTAGACGAAGTTGCCGTCCGGATCGCGTCCGGGGTTGAGATAGATGTTCTCACCCGACAGCTGATAGCTCTGGCCGGCCAGGAAGCGTGCATAGCCGCCGTCGTTGGCCTGGAACGTGTACTGCAAGCCGACGTTGGCACGCGTTCCCGTCTCGATGCGGTCGTAGCCCGAAAACTTCGAGGTCGCGAACAGGTTCGTGTCGTCGAAAACAAGGCTCTGCGCATCTTCGTTCGGCATGCCCCGCTGCGGAATGCTTTCCTGATGCGAGACGATCTGGCCGATGGGCTCGATGACGTGGCTGGCGCCCGCCGTGTTTGCGACCCACGGATAGGAAACGGTCACGCCGCCGTCGGCGATGCCGCGCGCAACCGAGTCGCTGCGGGAGTCGCCGACCCATTCATTCGTGGAGTTCTGGAATTCCATCGTCGTCGGATTGACGGCGTTATCGAACGAATAGACGTCGCCGCGCACGTCGGCGAACGGCGTATAGCTGATGCCGATGGCGTCGGTCAGGCGGCGGCGCCACTTGAGCTCGGTGATGCCGCGCGTGACGTTTTCGTTTTGGACCTCATGGGTAAACGGATTGATCGGCGAACCGTCGTTCCGCGACATGCTGAGGAAATTGGTGTTCCATTTGAGTTCGCCGCCGAGCACCGGATCGGCGAAGACGTAGTTATAATTGATGATCGGATGCGCGCTGGAGTCGGCCTGCGGTGACGAATTGTCGAGCAGACTCTCGAACTTATAGAGGGTGGCGTTGAAGTAATTCCGGTCGGACTGGCCGGTCAGATAAACCTGATTGACGCGATCGGTGACGAGCACGCTGTCGAGTTTATAGAAGCGGCGGAACTCATCGTCGGTTTCGGCCGTGACGTCCCAACCAAACTTCCACCAGCTCGACAGTGAAAAAACGCCATGCGTCTCGACGCTGCCGCGCAGGCCTTCGTATTCCGAAAACTCATTGGGGTCTGAAGGGTCATACCCCGGCAGATCACTCAAGGTCTGATCGACGCCGGCGAGCTTGACCGTGTATTGGCCGTTGGCGAGCCGATGCCGCCACTCGGCCTGCATCATCAACCCCTGGTCGCTCATGTAGGTCGGCGTCAGCGTCAGGTCGGCGTTCGGCGCGATCGCCCAGTAGTAGGGGATGCCGGTGATGTAGCCGAGCGTCGAGGAGTGGCCGTAGATCGGCGTCAGGAAGCCGGACTTGCGCTTCACAGACGGGTCTGGCGTCTGGAAGTAGGGCAGGTAGAACACCGGCTGCCCGTAAATCTCGAAATAAGCGTCCTGATACGTGATCGTCGCGGCGTCGGCGTCATGGACGATGCGCGCGGCGCTGATGCACCACAGCGGTGGCGTGCCGCCATCGCTCTTACAAGGCGTGAAGCGCCCATTCTCGAATTCGTTGACGTTGCCGCCCTTGCGCGTGGCGCGATCCGCCGTGATCGTCGACTGATCTTGAGAAACGACGGACAGCGATTGCACGAAGCCGTCGCGGAAGTCGTCGGTCAGCGTGTAGCGGTCGGCTCGGACGATGTTGCCTTGCGGCTCTTTCAGCGTGACGTTGCCGACGGCCGTCAGCGTTCCCGCGCCCTGGTCATAGACGACCTCGTCGGCGGTCAGGATGTTGTCGTTGTAATAGATTTCGACGTTGCCGCGCGCGATCACGCGATTGCCGGCCTTGTCGTAAATCAGCTGGTCGCCCTGCAGCCGCATCGGCTGCGACTGGTCGATGTTCGTGTTGACCTTGCCGAAAATGCTCTGCTTGCCGAACGAGGAGGGCTGTTTTTTCGCGGCGTGGGCGGTGGATGTCAGTGGGAGCGTGACGAGCACGGCAAGGAGGGCGCACGAGAACGCACGAGCGATCCCGGCAGCCGCGCGGTGCCAAGATCCCTCGCGTGACGTTCCGCAAGCCTCGTGCGGTGTCCGCGTTCCACGCATCACTCAGCCGTCCTCCTGGTGCAAAAGCACCGTCGTCGAGAGGGCGAGAACCACGACAACCGGCAACCAAGCTGCAACCCACGCGGGAGCAAGCCCAGCGATGCCAATTTGTCTCGCGATTTCCGAGAACAAGAAGAATCCAACCCCACCGACCATCCCAGTCGCAACCATAGTCTGGATGCCGCCCGACCGGAATGACCGCAATGACACAGTTGCCGCCAAAAGGACCATTGCCAGGCACAACAGAGGGCGCACCAGCAGCGATTGGTACTGCACCCTCAGCCGCTCCGTTGAAAGTTTAGCCTTGTCAGCAGCTTGGATAAGGCCCGGAAGATCCCAGAACGAGATCGAAAAAACCGTGCCCAAAGCCTCCTGAACGCGATCCGGCGTCAGGTAGGTCGAGACGAGATAGGACTTGAATTTCTCCGGCTCCTGGCCGAGGCGGGCAACCCAGGCGTCTTTCAACTCCCAGTAGCCGTCCTTGAGCTCGGCGCGACCGGCATCGATGCGTTCGGCAAAGTGCCCGTCGCGATCATAAGCGAAGATCAGAACGCCGGTCAGCGTCAGGCCATGATTGGAGGCCGCCGCGGCACCGAGAACCGACTCGCCGTCGGCTCCGTTCTGCCGAATCCACGAACCCCCACCTTGTGAGCGCAACAGGTTGGCTTCGTTCCCGAAGGCTTTGGCGTACAACTTTTCTGAAACCGCCCGTCCATGCGAGGCGAGTGGATTGAAAACGAGCGCCGCGAACAGCCCGACCATCAGGCCGACGAAAATCCCCGGCCCGAGGAACTGCCAGACGGACATGCCGCCCGCCCGCATGACCGCCAGCTCGCTTTTGCGATTGAGGTAGATCAGGGCGCTGATACTCCCGACGAGCACGGCAAATGCGATCAGAAATTCGAGATAGGCCGGCAAACGCAAGAGGGCGATGCGCACCAGCATCGAGCCCGGAACGTCGCCGACCTTGCCCGACATGCGCAGCAATTCGACGAAATCGATCATGAAGATCAGCAGCGCGCATATGGCCATCGTCGTGACGATCGCGACGAAAAACATCCGGGCGATATAGCGGGAGAGGGTGAAGCCGCCCATCATGTGGCCGCCCTTTCGGCAGCGCCGTAGCCGAAGCGCTGGAGCAGCATGGCCCATAGCGCAGCGAGACTATCGACGGCCTTGCCGACCCGGCCCCGTCCCGGCCGCTGCGTTTCGGAGCGCCTGAGCGCGATGAGCGACACCACGATCATCGAAATCGGCAGAGCGTAGGCCACCGGCACCATCGCCGGATGCCGGACGATGGCGTTGATGACCGCCAGACCGCTGAGCCGGCACGTCGCCGCGACAACGAACGTAATAACGAGGCTTTCCGTGCGGCTGCTGCGTGTCGATTGCGCCTGACCGACGAAGGCGATGATGAGAAAGACAAACGCGATGGGGTAGAGAGGATTGGTCAACCGCTCGTGGATCTCGGCGCGGAACTGGCCGGGCTGATCCAGGTACATTCTGCTTTTCTTGTCGGGATAGACCAATTCGTGGAAGTAGCGCTCGCGCGGTTTCCATTCGCCGCCGCCGGTGGTCTGCGGTTCGAAGCGATCGAGATCGACAACGTACTTGTCGAACGCGACGATCTGGGGCGGGGAATCGCCTTCGGTGCGCCGGATGATGTGTCCGGTCGTCATCACCAGATACGCCGTGCCGTCCTGCTTTACGATCGTTCCATGCTCGGCGAGGTAACTCTGCGACTGCGCCTTGTCGCGCGTGTCATGCATGATGAGCCCAAGCAGCTCGCCATCGGCGTCGCGGTCGCGGATGTGAAACATCAGGCCGTCTTCGGGGCTGGTAAAGCGGCCCGGCTGGATGACCTGTGTCAGCAGATCGCTTCGCACCTGGACAAGGTACTCACGCAATTGACGCATACTCCACGGCTGAGCCAGGTGGCTGACGAACGCCAGGAAGATGCTGACCGAAATGGCGAGGAACAAGAGGGGACGCGCAGCCGTCCACACCTTAGAGCCCGAAGCCGACAGCACGATGAGTTCGCTGTCGGTATTCAACCGGTTGAGCGTATGCAGGGCGGCGATCAGGAATGAAAACGGGGCGATGATCGCCATCAGGTTGGGGACAGCCAGCGACGTCATCTTGATGAGCATCCAGGTGTCCTGGCCCTGGCTCGAAACGACGTTGAACTGGCGCAGCGCCAGCGCAATCCAGACCACGACCGTCAGCGATAGGAGGATCAGCAGGAACGATCCCACCGCCTGGCGAAACACATATTTCGAAAAGATTCGCATGCGCTCGCCGTTCCCCTCCGGCCCGGCCGGCCACGGCGCCCCCGCCGCTGGTCTTCGCGTCTATACCCGCTGATCTTCGGCTCCCATAGCATCGTGTCGGAATTTCGGCTGAAGGCATGTGGATCGCCTCGAATCAGCATTAAAAGACAAAGAGTTAGAATACCGGTGAGGGTTACTGTTGCGGTTCAGGCGGCGGCCACGGCCTTGCGGAAGTGCCGGGCGAACCTCTAAGGTGCGGTACCCAACCACCATCTTTCGCTCTCACCGTAGCCTCTCGTCGCGTCGGCACGGAGCCGGGTCGCGGATCGGCGTCTGCGTTCCCACCCAACTTTGACATGCCCGAAGCAATCCCAATGGAGTTGTCCTGAATGTCCGAGCGCTTTGAAATCAGCTTTGCGCCTCTCAATGCCGATCCTGAAGAGGTCACAGTCATCCTTGCGGGCGACGGTCTGGAACTTGGCTCGAAGGCGCGCGAGCTTGAAACCAAATCGGCGAGCGCGATCAGCAAGGCCGCTGCTGCCGCAGATTACAAAGGCAAATACAAGTCGACGATCGAAATTCTGGCGCCCGCCAAGCTGTCGATCAATCGGCTCATCGTTGCCGGGCTCGGCAAGGATGGGACCTTAACGCCCCAGCAATACGTCGATCTCGGCGGCGCCATCCTTGGAGCCATCCAGGCGCGCAAGACGTCGACGGCGGGCCTGATCGTCGATGTCGAAGGCAGCGACGACCTTTCCCCCGAGCAGATCGCGGGACTGCTGGCGCAAGGCGCGTTGCTTCGCCACTACAGCTTCAAGAAATATCAGACCAAGAAATCCGGCGACGACAACGCAGCCGACAAGGACGGCGTCCGCAAGCTCGTTGTCCACGTCGCCCATCCCGACAAGGCCAAGGCCGCCTTCAATCCGTTGAAAGCAGTTGCCAACGGCGTCAACTTCGCCCGCGACCTCGTCAACGAGCCCGCCAACATCCTCGGTCCCGTCGAACTTGCCGAGAAAACCAAGGCGCTCGAAAAGCTCGGCGTTTCCGTTGATATCCTCGACGTCAAGGACATGGAGAAGCTCGGCATGGGCTCTCTCCTGAGCGTCGGGCAGGGCAGCGAACGTCCGTCGCGTCTGGCGGTCATGGTCTGGAACGGCGCCAAGGGATCGAAGAAGCAGAAGCCCGTGTGCTTCGTCGGCAAAGGCGTCGTCTTCGATACCGGCGGCATTTCGATCAAGCCGGCCGCTGGCATGGAGGACATGAAGGGCGACATGGGCGGCGCCGCGGCCGTCATCGGCACGATGTACGCGCTCGCCGAGCGCAAGGCGAACGTCCACGCCGTCGGCCTCGTCGGCTGCGTCGAGAACATGCCGTCGGGCAATGCCGTCCGTCCTGGCGATATCGTGACGTCGATGTCCGGCCAGACGATCGAGGTCATCAACACCGACGCCGAAGGCCGCCTCGTGCTCGCCGACGTGCTTTGGTACGCGCAGGAGAAGTTCAAGCCGAAGCTCATCATCGATCTCGCGACACTGACCGGCGCCATCATGATCGCGCTCGGCAAGGAATATGCTGGCATGTTCGTCAACGACGACAAGCTCTCGGATGACCTCCTGTCGGCGGCCCGCGCGACCAACGAAAAGCTGTGGCGCATGCCGCTCGACAAGGCCTTCGACAAAATGATGGACTCGAAGAACGCCGACATGAAGAACACCGGCGGCCGTTGGGGCGGCGCGGCGACCGCGGCGGCGTTCCTGCAACGGTTCGTGCAGAAGGACACGCCCTGGTGCCACATCGATCTCGCCGGTACGGCGATGGACGGCGCGCGCAACGACATCAATCAGAGCTGGGGCGCTGGCTGGGGCGTCCGGCTGCTCGACAAGTTCGTCGCCGACCACCACGAGAAAAGCGAGAAATAGAAATCGCGCTGGGCCGGCCGGATGCAAGCCCATCCGGCCGGCACCGATTTTCTAAGAGTTGTATTTAACTGATTTTTAAGTCGTTCTACGTATTGGTTTCCATAATATACATTATGCGAAATTGAGAGGCGGTCTTCTGCGGGCGGTCTCGTGTGCCAAATTTCAACGCCGACCGCTAAATGTCCTCCCGCAGCCTGACGCCGCGATACCAGAACGGAAACGGCGCGCCCATGAGCAACATGAGAAACGCCAGCACGGCGTTGCGGACCGGACGACGCTCGAAGTTCGTGCTCTCGATCGACAGGTAGCCCGGCACCTCTTCCGCGCCCGCGATCAAGGCCACCGCGTCTTCGAGGTCCGCCTCCTCGACCAGAAATGAAATGCCGCCGTACAGAATGTTGAATTGCGGGCACTGGGAGATGATGTCCTTCCCTGCCAGCGCATAGCGAATGCCGTGCGCATCGAGCAAACTCTCGATGACGATCGCTTCCGGCAGCATCAGCGTCGTGTGGGCAATGACGAGCGGCATGAACGGCCTCTCTGGCAATTACATCCGGCTTTCCAGTGATCGAATTCCTTCCGCGATCAGCACGGCGTAAAGCGCCAGCACGAACCCGGACAACATGTTGACCGAAACGAACGCGCCGATCGCCTGGGCCAGCGACGGATCGAAGACCCAGGACAGCATACGTACCACGATCTCATCGAAACTCTGTTTCAGAAGAAACAGGAACTCGCTCGCCTGCTCCATGCTGGGCTTCGCCGGAAGATCGAACGCGGCGCGCTTCGCGAGTTCGGTAATCCCCGGCGCCGGCAGGAACGTCAGCCCAGCTGAGAACAAAAGCCCGAGAGGCGCCGCCAAGCGGAAATAGCCCCAACGCAGCGGCCGCGCCTTCAGACGTCCGATAAGGAAGCGAACGACCTGCACGCCGAGAAACAGGCAGACGGCGAAGACGATGGCGACGATCTTCAACCGCTCCTGATCGGTGCCGAGGAACGTCAGCAGCGCCACCACGCCAGCCAGAACGGCCTTCGTGATCGATTCAATTGCACCGACGGCGACGATCAAGATCATCGAGCGGCCTGGCGTGCGGTCGAAGTAAAACGGGAATTCGTATTTGAGCCGCGCGATCTCCAGAGCCGCGCCGACGCCGAGCGCCAACAATGCGGTGCCCGCCGCGAACACGACCGGCGCCGTGTACCCGGCCCAGGCGATGCCATAGATCGCCGCCAGCTCCAGCGCCATCAACAGGCCGTTGAAGAGGATGTACATCGCCGCCCCAGCCGCTGCCCCACGGCCGGGAGAGTAGCACTCCCCTCCGCGCTCTGACACTCCGTTGGCTCTTGGGCGGCGACTGAATCAGACGGAGGCTGAAAACGCGGCGTGATATGAAACGCTCGCCTTCGGGACGGACCCGATGAAAGCTTGCCCCATAAAATACTCTGGCGGCACGCCCTCCAAGGTCAAATTTGGCTCCTGCACGAATCCGAAGCGCCCGTAGAAGCGAGGCTCGCCAAGAACGACGCAGCCACGCGCGCCGCCGCCTTTCAACCGCTCCAGCGCCGACGTGATCAGCATCGATCCAAAGCCTACACCCTGATGCGCGGGATCTACGGCGACCGGCCCGAGGCCATACCAGCCCTCATGGGCCGGTTTCAGTCGGACAGGAGAAAAAGTTGCATATCCTATGATCTTTCCATCCAGAACGGCAACCGCTGGCAAGATCAGTTGCCCTGCGGCCCGTAGCTCACGGACGATGATGTGCTCGGTCTGTTGGCTGTGCGGATGATTGGCGAATGCGCGTTCGACGAGGCTCCCGATCGCATAGATATCGTCAGGCACTTCGTCCCGAATGAGACACGAGGCATTCAGCATATCATTTTCCTGGCAGATGGGGTCCGGCCCTCAACCATTTATCTAAAATCCACACGCCGACCTAATGGCCGATGCACTGGCGTGTCGCGATAGCCGCAGGCGGCGCCCTCGCCGCCAGCGCACGCATCCTCTAGTCTCCGTTGCAATTAAGAGGATGGATATGACGGATACCATGACGCCCTCGCGCGACATTGCGCGGCTCATCGAAATCATGGTCGCACTGCGCACGCCCGTGACCGGATGCCCGTGGGATCTTGAGCAGTCCTTCGAAACGATCGCGCCCTACACGATCGAGGAAGCCTATGAGGTTGCCGACGCCATCGCCCGCAGCGATCTGGCCGATCTCAAGGACGAGCTTGGCGATCTTCTGCTGCAAGTTGTCTATCACGCGCGGATCGCCGAGGAGCAAGGCGCCTTTGCATTCGGCGATGTGGTCGAAGCCATCACGCGCAAGATGATCCGCCGGCATCCTCATGTGTTCGGTGATGGCACCGCGCGCGATCCGTCCACCGTCCGGGCGACGTGGGAGGAACTGAAGGCCGAAGAACGCGCCGAAAAAGCCGCCGACCGCGCCCGGCTCGCGCGCTCCCCTAACCCCTCTCCGCAAGGGGGAGGGGAACCGCGTGAGCAAGAGGCGGCATCGGCGACACTGGCCCACGTCCCCGTCGGCCTCCCGGCTTTGACGCGCGCTATCAAGTTGCAGGACAAAGCCGCCCGCGTCGGTTTCGATTGGCCAAACCTTGCTCCGGTCTTCGACAAGCTGAAAGAAGAGATCGCCGAGTTCGAGGAAGTGGCTCTCCCTCACGATCCTCGCGCAGCGTCCGGCGGCCGGCTCCCCGCAGGGGAGTCGCCGGACGCAAACAAAGAATCCGCCATTAAAGAGGAGTTCGGAGACATGCTGTTCGTGATGGCGAACATTGCGCGGCATCTGCACATCGATCCCGAGGACGCCCTGCGCGCCGCCAATCGCAAATTCGTTCGCCGCTTTGCGCATATCGAAACGCGGCTTGCCGATGAGGGCAAAACACCGTCGCAATCGACGCTCGAAGACATGGACGCATTGTGGGACGAAGCGAAAGCCAGCGAGAAAAAGCGGTGACGCGCGCCCGCGAACCTCTAGACGCCCTTCCCCGCTCTGATCGGCTCCGACACGTGCTCAGGCCGGAATCCAAGTCCGAGAAGCCGCGCCGGAATGCGCGACAACAGGGGCACGCTGGTCAACAATCGGAACACCAGCGGCGGTTTGATCTTTCCCGTTGCGGCAAGCGTCGGTGCGATGATCGAGTTCTGCATCGCCAACTGCAGGCGTTGCGTGGCGCGCGTCGGAAAATCGCGGCGTGCTTGAACCTTTTTCAGATCGTCGAAGCTGAGCCGCTTTTCCTTGAGCGGTTGCCATAGCAGATTGGCCGCCGCCACCGCGTCCTGCACGGCGAGATTGATGCCGACGCCGCCGACCGGGCTCATGGCGTGAGCCGCGTCCCCGATGCAGACCAACCCCGGCCGTGCCCACGCCTTCAAGCGATCGACGGCCACGGTGAGCAGCTTGACGTGATCCCAGTCCGCAATCGCGTTCGCACGGTCCGGTTCAAAGGGCACGAGCGCGCCGACCGACTTGCGGAAAGCATCGATGCCCGCTGCGCGCACTTTCGCATCGCCGCCTTTCGGAATGACGTAGGCGCACTGCCAATAGTCGCCGCGTTGGAGCATGACGAACAGATGTCCGGCATCGAAGCGCGCCTGCGTTTCTTCGGTGTCGGTTGGCAGCCGCGGCAGGCGAAACCACATCACGTCCATCGGCGCACCGAAATCTTCGCTGACGAGCCCTGCGGATTTGCGCAGGATCGACGAGCGTCCATCGGCGGCGACGACAAGATCGGCGCTGACCGTCAGCGGTCCGTCGGCTGTCTTGACGTTGACGCCCGCAACCCGATCGCCGTCGAACACAAGACCGACGGCTTCGGCATTCATTCGAAGATGGAATTTCGGATAAGCGCGGCCCTTCGAGGCAAGAAAATTTAGGAAGTCCCATTGCGGCATCAGCGCGATGTATTTCGTCTTGACCGGCAAATGCGACATGTCGCCGATCGTCAGCCGCGTGTCTCCGAACTGGCCCGTGAGCCTGAAGACCTTCTGGTGCGGAAGTTGCAGAAATTCGTCGAGCCACCCCAGTTCATCCATCATCTGCAATGTCGAGGGATGAACGGTGTCGCCGCGAAAGTCGCGCAGGAAGTCCTTATGCTTTTCGAGAACGAGAACGTCGACGCCGGCGCGCGCCAACAGCACTCCGAGCATCATGCCCGCCGGCCCGCCGCCGGTTATGCAACAGGTGACATGTTGCTGATCCATGCGGCGCACTCTAGCCGTGGACGCTAAGCCTGCAAACCTGCTTTTCGGAGTTGCGCTAAAACCCGGAGTTTTTTTTCACTCGGCAGACCCAGGCGCAATTCGAGGCTGCCGTCCTTGCGAACTTCGCGTGTCAGCACTTCGCACGTCTCATGCAGCCAGTTGAGAAGCTGCCCTTCGCTGCCCGGGACGATGACATCGATGATCTCGTCGGCCGCGCCCAATCGCTTGTCGATGGCATCGAGAAGCGGCGCGATCCCCTCGCCTGTTGCCGCCGAAACGAGGACAGGTTGACCGTCGTCCCGCTGCGTCTCGTGTTGTAGCTCAGCGCGTCGATCATGCGAAAGCAGATCGATCTTGTTCCAGACTTCCAGGATGTGGCTATCGACGGGCAACGTGTCGATGCCGAGATCGCCCAGCACCTGCTCGACGTCGCGGGCCTGCGCATCCGTCTCTTCATGCGCGATATCGCGGACGTGCAGAATGAGATCGGCTTCGACGACCTCTTCGAGCGTTGCGCGAAAGGCCGCGACGAGCATCGTCGGCAGATCGGAAATGAAGCCGACCGTATCGGAGAGAATGATGCGGCGCGCGCTCGGCAGCTTCACCTCGCGCATCGTCGGATCGAGCGTCGCGAACACCTGGTCCATCGCGACGACGCCGGCGCCGGTGATCTTGTTGAACAGCGTCGATTTTCCGGCGTTCGTATAGCCGACGACGGCGACGATCGGATACGGCACCTTGCGCCGGCCCTTGCGATGCAGATCCCGTGTCTTCACGACATCCGCCAGCTCGCGCTTGATGGCGTCGATGCGATCCTGAAGCATGCGCCGGTCGAGTTCGATCTGCGCTTCGCCGGGACCGCCAAGAAATCCGCCGCCACCGCGCTGGCGTTCCAAATGCGTCCAGGCGCGGACCAGACGGCCCTTCTGATACGAAAGATGCGCCAGCTCGACCTGAAGAACGCCTTCCCGCGTTCGCGCCCGCGCACCGAAAATTTCGAGAATGAGCCCGGTACGATCGACGACTTTCGTATTCCACGCTTTCTCAAGATTGCGCTGCTGCACCGGCGTCAGCGCATGATCGACGATGACGAGATCGATCTCGAGATCGTGCACGCGCTGGCCGAGTTCTTCGACCTTGCCGGACCCGAGCAACGTCGATGGGCGCGGCTCCGACATCGGCACGATCGTTGAATCGATGATGTCGAGATCGATCGCCTTGGCGAGGCCGACGGCTTCGGCCAAGCGGCTTTCCGGCGTATGGCTCGCGATCAGCGCCGCCGCCGTGCGATCGCCGCGCCCGCTCCGCTTGAGAACCGGCACAAGCACGAGCACGCGCGTTTTCGGTCTGCGCGTCTCGACGCTTGCGCCGCGCGCTTTGCGAGAGCTGCGATCGCCGTCGTCACGATCTTTGGAACGCGACGTCAACCAGCGCCGCTTTCGCCGTCCTGGTCATTCAGGTTGACTGGACCGCCTGGCATGATGGTCGAAATGGCATGCTTGTAGACGAGCTGCGAATGCCCGTCGCGCCGAAGCAGGACGCAGAAATTATCGAACCAGCTGACGATGCCCTGAAGCTTGACGCCATTGATGAGAAAGATCGTTAGCGGAGTTTTGTTTTTGCGAACGTAGTTGAGAAACGTGTCTTGCAGATTTTGAGTTTTTTCTGCCGCCATGATTCTTGTCCGTTTTTTTCTCGACGTCTTCTTTGAACGCCGGATGCGGCTGCGGTTGAAAAGCAGCAGAGCACCCCAGCGGCGAATTCGAAAGCACCCGGGGGGATGACGATCGAAGTAGACGCCAGTCTACAGCGGTTGTTGCCATGCACAATGCGGCAACATTCGCACTTACACGATTGAAATTTCGGCAACCTGATGAAAACGTGATCGCAGCCGCTGCACGATTGGGCCGGGGCGGCCATCGCCGATCGGTTTTCCGTCGATCGAGATAATCGGCATGACCGTGTTCGTCGCCGAGGTCAGGAATGCCTCTCGCGCCGCCAGCGCCTCAGTCAGCCTAAACGGACGCTCCTCCACCGTCAGCCGTTCAGAGCTCGCAACATCGTTCACGGTCGCGCGGGTAATACCCGGCAAAACGTGGGAATCGAGATTGTGGGTGGTGAGCACGCCGTGCGCTGTCACAATCCAGGCATTGCTTGATGCCCCTTCCGTGACAAACCCGGATGCGTCAACGAACCAGACTTCGCGGGCGCCCTCGCGGTGTGCGGCGTTTTTGGCGAGCACGGCGGGTAGGAGCATCACCGTTTTGATATCGCAACGGCCCCAGCGGATGTCCGGCATCGTCTTGACGGCGATTCCCGTCTTGGCGAGTTCGGCCGCCCATCCCCGAGGTTGCGACCGCGCCAGAACGACAAGCGTCGGGAAAATATCCGGGCCCGGCAGGGCAAAGTCTCTCGGCCCGGCGCCGCGCGTCACCTGGATATAGACGATGCCGTCGCGGACCCGGTTACGGCGCACGACCTCGCCGATCACATGCCGCAAAGCCTGATCGCTCATCGGCGCGGAAATCGACAATTCCGACAGCGAGCGGGCCAGCCGCGCCAGGTGCCGAGTTGCATCGACGAGGCGGCCACCGAGAACCTCGATCACCTCATAGACGGAATCGGCAAACTGAAAGCCGCGATCCTCGGCATGGATCGCGGCCTCCGCGTAGCGCTTGTAAGCGCCGTTGACGTAGACAATGCGTGTCACGCGGCGGCCCTACGACGCCGACCGCAGATCGCCGGAGCGCTGCTCGGACGAAACGCCGAGTGCCCTGAGCTTCCGATGCAGCGCCGAACGCTCCATGCCGACGAACTCGGCGGTGCGCGAGATGTTGCCGCCGAAGCGGTTGATCTGCGCCAGCAGATATTCGCGTTCGAAAATTTCGCGCGCCTCGCGCAACGGCAGCGACATCAGATGCTCCGCACCACCGTTGACGGGTAGCGGCACGTTCGAGCCGATCTCGTCGGGAAGCATATCGGCGGTGATCGCCGCGCTCGGTTCGCCACCCGCAAGGATCAACAGGCGCTCGACGTTGTTGCGAAGTTCGCGGACGTTGCCCGGCCAATCGTGTGCCTGCAGCACCGCGATCGCATCTTCACCGATGCGGCGCGGCGCGAGACCCGAGGTCTGCGCCACCTGCCCGACGAAATATTGAATGAGATCGGGAATGTCTTCGCGACGCTCCGCCAGGCTCGGCACGCGCAACGTCACGACGTTCAGGCGATGGTAGAGATCCTCGCGGAAGCGTCCCTCGCGAATATCCTGATCGAGATCGCGCGACGTCGATGAGATGATGCGGACATCGACCGACACCTTCTGCGAGCCGCCAAGACGGAGGAATTTCTGCTCGACCAAAACGCGCAGAACCTTTCCTTGCGTCTCCATCGGCATGTCGGCGACTTCGTCGATGTAGAGCGTACCGGTATGCGCTTCTTCCAGCGCACCGACCTTGCGCGGGCCGCCGGTGCGATCCTCGGTTCCGAAGAGTTCTTCCTCGACACGCTCGGGGACCATCGCCGCCGCGTTGAGCACGACGAACGGACCATCGGCGCGCAACGACTTCTGATGCAGCACGCGGGCCGCCAGTTCCTTGCCCGAACCAGACGCACCGCGCAGCATGATACGGCTGTTCGTCGGCCCGGCTTTGTCGATGTTGTTCTTCAGTTGATTGATCGCCGGCGACTTGCCGATCATGTCGGCCGAGACGACGGAGCGTTCCTTGAGTTCCCGCACCTCGCGTTTCAACTGCGAGGTTTCGAGCGCCCGCAATGTCACGAGGATCAAGCGATCGGCCTTGAACGGCTTCTCGATGTAGTCGTAGGCGCCGCGCTTGATGGCGGTAACGGCCGTTTCGATGTTGCCGTGTCCCGAAATGATGACGACGGGCAGATCGGGATACGTCCGCTTCATGATCGTCAAAACTTCGAGGCCGTCGAGGCGGCTGCCTTGCAGCCAGATATCGAGGATGACGAGATGCGGCTTGCGATCCTCGATGGCGCGCAGCGCTTCATCGCTGTCGCGCGCCAGGCGCGTCCGATGGCCTTCGTCCTGCAAAATGCCGGCTACGAGATCTCGAATATCGGCTTCGTCATCAACGATCAGAATATCAGCGGACATCACTACGCTCCTGGGGGCTAAGCGGTTCTATCATGCTCCGCTCGCGGCGTGCGAGGCGGTGTGAATTTGTTCAGTGGAAAGGTCGTGGCTGTTTTCAAATTTGATCGGCAGTGTCATGCGAACGAGTGCGCCGCGCGTGCGCGTCTCCGTCAGCGGTGCGTCCTCGAGCGTCAGCGTGCCGCCGTGCTGTTCAACGACTTTCTGCACGATGGCGAGGCCGAGGCCGGTGCCTTTGGCGCGCGTCGTAACATAGGGTTCGAGCAACTTGGCGCGGTTCTGTTTCGGCAGGCCGATGCCGTTGTCGATAACTTCGATCGCGACGCGATCCTCGGCGGGCAGCACGCGCACTTCGATGGCGCTCTTGTAATCCGCTGGCCGGCCTTGCGCCTCACCATAGGACTCGATGGCTTCGGCGGCGTTCTTGATGAGATTGGTGACGGCCTGCGAGATGAGCCGCAGATCGAAACGGGCACGCACGGGCTGCTCGGGAATTGAGAGCGTGAACGCGACGTCCTTGTGCCCTTCGCGGAAAAGCACGGCCGGTTCCTGCACCGCAAGTCTCAAGTCCTGATCCGCCATGACAGGCTGCGGCATGCGTGCGAACGAGGCGAACTCATCGACCATGCTTTTGATCTGTCCGGTCTGGCGCTCGATCGTCTGCGTCAGCGTTTCAAACAGATCGCGGTCGTCGGTGACCTGCTTGCCGAATTTGCGGCGCAGGCGTTCGGCCGAAAGTTGTATCGGCGTAAGCGGGTTCTTGATCTCGTGCGCGATACGACGCGCCACGTCCGCCCACGCACTCGTACGCTGCGCCAGCACCAACTCGGATATGTCGTCGAACGTCACGACCGAGCCGACGTCACCCTCGCCTTCCCGCTCGTGCGTGACTTTGACGGCGAAGGTGCGCTCCTCGTCGCCGATCTGTTTCTTGATCTCGCTCTGGCCCTTGCTCTTGATGCCCTTCTCTTCGGTTGCGGCCAGAACATCGGAAAATTCAGGGACCACTTCGTCTAATGACTTGCCGACGACACTGTCCCCGGAAAGCCCGAGCAGCCGTTCGGCCGAGCGGCTGATGAGCGTAATGCGGTCGGAGCTATCGAGGCCGATGACGCCGGCCGAGACGCCGGACAGAACCGCCTCGATGAAATTGCGCCGCTCGGTCAACTGCGTGTTGGTCAGGTGCAGCGCATCCTGTTGCTGCTTCAGCTCCCGCGTCATGTGGTTGAACGTGTGCGAAAGACGCCGGAGATCGCCCTCGCCACGCTTCTCCGGCAAGGCGATTGCGAGATTGCCTTTCGAAACTTCCTGCGCTCCCGCGATCAGTCGCCGGATCGGCGCCACGAAACGTCCAGCGAACCACATGCCGACCCAGATCGCCGCCAGGAGCGACGTCACGGAGATCATGAAATAGATCATGCCGTGCGCCACCTTGAGGCCGCTCTTGGCTTTGCGCAGGCGCGTGTATTCGTAGACGTTCTGCTCGGTGCTCTTGAGGTGGTTGATCACCTTCGGACTGACGCCGCGAGCGACGTAGAGATAGCGCCCTGGCATGCTGTCGATCTTGGCGATGGCCGAGATGCGGTAGTCGCTCGATGGCGTCGATAACGCCACCTGCCCGGCTTCGGCCTGCTTGATCGCGTCGGGCGGCGGCACCACATACGGCAGCTTCGGATCATCGAGCGCCAGCACGATCGGCACGCCGTCGGAATCGATGATGTAGGCCGACGTCAAATCGCGCAGCCCCGCTTGCCCGATCAGGAATTTCTGAAAGGCGTCGGGATCGGCGCTGAGCGAGGCGGACTCGCCGTTGATGTCGCGGACCATGTTGACGATGTCGGTCCGGATGATCTGATTGTGCTCGTCGACGTAGGCCTTCGCCACGTCGTAGGAGTTCTCGACGATGGCGCTCGTGCGTCCCGAGAACCATCCATCGAGGGAACGCGAAAACGTCGTCGTCGCCGCGACCGCGAGCAGCACGGCGGGCAGAGCCGCGATCAAACTGAAGAGCGCGACGATGCGCGTGTGCAGACGCGCACCGGGGACTTTCTGCTTCCAAGCGCGCCGCAGACCGAGAGCCTGCCAGATGACGATCGACAGCATCGTCAGGATCAGCACCACGTTCACCGCGAGAGCCGTCCAGACATATTCATTACGCGGAGTAATTGCGGTGAGGCCGGTCAGGATGAGATAGCTGGCGAGCGCCGAGAACATCGACAGCAGGACGACGCCGAGTCCGAACCAGAACGCTTTGTCGGACGGGTTGAGCGGCGTCGCGCCCTCTTCCATCAGCCCTGCAGGAGACGGCGGGGCGCTTCGTCCCGTGTCCGGCAAGCCTGTGCTGCTGTTGCTGACGCTCATCAGTACTCCAATCCGGGGATGCCACGAACGGCACATCGAAGGCTCGGAGACCCCCTCCGGTGTGTCGGTACGCAACCCCGTGCAGCCATTGTGCTACACTCAGGAGAGCCAACAGCCTAACTGTGACATTTTCGCGACTAATTGTGGCACAGATCGAGCGGCAGACGCAGGACTTTCGGGAGTCTGGGGATAAATCGTCGTGCCTAGATCGTCAAAAATCAGCTTTCGACGGTGCGGAACACCCGGATATTGAGGTCGCGAATGCGGGCTCTGAGCGTGTTCCGGTTGAGCCCGAGAAGCTCGGCGGCGCGGATCTGGTTGCCGCGCGTTGCGGCCAGCGCCGCACTCAGCAGCGGTTTTTCGACATCGCGGATGACCCGGTCATAGAGGCCCGGCGGCGGCAGCTCGTTGCCGAACGTCGAAAAGTAGCGCGACAGGTAGCGTTCGACGGCTTCGCCGAGATCGCCGCTGTCGGAGGTGCCGTCGAGCGACGGCGCAATGGCTGCCCCGGCGAGCTCTTGTTCTACGATCTGCGCCGTCAACGTATCCTGCGGATGCAGCGCCACGAGACGGCGGACGACGTTCTCAAGCTCCCGGACGTTGCCGGGCCACGGATGCGACTTCAGCCGGTCGATCGCGTGGCTCTCGATGGATTTCTGCCCGAGCCCCTCGCGCGACGCTTGCCGCAGAAAATGCCGGACGAGATCGCCGACGTCCTCCAGGCGTTCGCGCAGCGGCGGCAGCCGGATCGGCACGACATTCAAGCGATAGAAGAGATCTTCGCGAAACAGCCCCTGCTGAATTTGGGATTTGAGATCGCGGTGCGTGGCGGCAACGATCCGGACGTTGGTCTTGATCGGCGTGCGTCCGCCGACGGTCGTATACTCACCCTGCTGCAGGACCCGCAAAAGCCGCGTCTGCGCTTCGAGCGGCATATCGCCGATCTCATCGAGGAACAGCGTCCCGCCTTCGGCCTGCTCGAAGCGTCCCGGCGTTCGTGTTTGTGCGCCCGTGAAAGCACCCTTCTCATGGCCGAACAATTCGCTTTCGATCAGTTCGCGCGGGATCGCCGCCATATTGATCGGCACGAACGGTCCGTGACGGCGCTTGCCATAGTCATGGAGTACGCGCGCCACCAGCTCCTTGCCGGTGCCGCTCTCGCCGTTGATCATGACGGTCAGATCGCTCTGCGTCAGGCGCGCCAGCACGCGATAGATATCCTGCATCGGCAGCGACCGGCCGATGAGCGGCAGCTCGTCGGCCTCACGCTCGCTCGGAACAGATTGGCGTTTGCGTCCCGGCTCCGACAAGGCCCGCGATACGACCGCGACCACCTCGTTCAGATCGAACGGCTTCGGCAGATATTCGAACGCGCCTTTTTCCGTCGCCGTCAGCGCCGTCATCAGCGTGTTCTGCGCGCTCATGACGATGATCGGCAGATCCGGCCGCAGCTTCTTCATGCGCGGAATGAGATCGAAGGCATTCTCGTCCGGCATCACCACGTCGGTGATGACGACGTCGCCCTCGCCCTGGCTGACCCAGCGCCAGAGCGTCGCCGCATTCCCTGTGGCGCGCGGCGAGAACCCTGCCCGCGCCAGAGCCTGATTGAGCACGGTGCGAATAGCGGTGTCGTCATCGGCGATGAGAACGGTGCCTCTGGCCATCAACTTTCTCTCGACGTTTGAGCAAGTCCCATCCGCGAGCGCTGCATCGGCAGCAAAATGCGGAAAACGGTCCGCCGTGGCTCGCTATCACATTCAATAATGCCGCCATGGTCGGCGATGATCTTGGCGACCAGCGCCAAACCGAGGCCGCTGCCCGACACCTTCGTCGTCACGAACGGATCGAAAAGATGCGGTTTCAAATGTTCCGGAATGCCGCCGCCGTTGTCCTCGATCTGGATCATCAGGGGCAGGCTGACGCGCGTATCCGAACCCGGCAGCGAGAGCCTGACGCCAGGACGGAACGCCGTCTGCATGGCGATGCGGCCATTGTCATTTGTATCGCCGATCGCCTCGGCGGCATTCTTCAGCAGATTGAGAAACACCTGCACGAGCTTGTCGCGGTTGCCGAGCACGGACGGCAATGACGGATCGTAGTCTTCCACGAAGCGCAGCTTGCGGCCGAATCCGTGCTCCGCGATGCGCCGCACGTGATTGAGAACGTCATGGATGTTGACGGCATCCTTCGCCAGCGGACGTTCGTCTCCGAACACTTCCATGCGATCGACGAGCATCCGGATGCGATCGGTTTCGGCGCAGATGAGTTGCGTCAGAGCCCGGTCTTCATCCGACAGGCCCGGTTCGAGAAGCTGCGCCGCGCCGCGAATGCCTGAAAGCGGGTTCTTGATTTCATGCGCCAGCACGTCCGCCATGCCCGACACCGAACGAGCCGCCGCACGATGGGTCAACTGCCGCTCGATCATTTGCGCCATCGAACGCTGCTGCAGCATCAGGAACATGTTGCGCGGCTCTTCCGGCAACGGTCCGCCGTAGACATCGACGAGTTTGCCGCCCGAGAAGCGCGGCGTTGCAACCTCGACTCCGTATTCGTTGATGGTCGCGCCGGTCGCCTTCACTTGCTCGACAAGTCCGAGCAATGGACAGCCGAATGCGACGACGTCGGAGATCCGGCTCCGCGTCAGCGTCGTTGCGCTCATCGAAAAGAAGGATTCGGCTGCAGCGTTGGCGAAGACGATGGTCTCGTCATCCGCCACGACAAGGATCGGATGCGGCAGCGCGCTGAGCAGGCTCTCGCAATCGACGACACGCGCCGGCGGCAACACCGTTTCGAGTTTCGATTTACGCGCTGCCGTTGATTTACTCATGCGGCCAAGGGCTCCGCGCCCGAATAAAATGCCGAAAGCCCTTCAAGAACGCGATGCGGATCAAGCGTCGTGCAAAGACGCGCCCGCCAAGCCTTTGCGGTCGCCGCGTCGGCCCCGCTGGAGACAAGATACCAGCCGACGTGCTTGCGTGCGTTCTTGAGACCGAGGTCGCGGCCGTAATGCGTCAGCATCGCGTCGATGTGTTCGAGCGCGATATCGCGTTGCTCAGAAAGGCTCGGATCGCCAGGGTCTTCCTTGGAGGCGAGAGCCGCAGCGATACGACCCGGCATCCAAGGCGCGCCGTATGCGCCGCGTCCGATCATGACTCCGTGCGCGCCGGACGCTTCCAACGCGCGGCTGGCGTCGTCGGGCGTGAGAATGTCGCCGTTGACGAGAACCGGAAGCGAGGTCGCCTCGACCACTGAACGAACCGCTGCCCAGTCGGCGCTGCCGGTGAAGAACTGGCAGCGCGTGCGGCCATGCACCGTGATCAGCTTGACGCCCTCAGCTTCGGCACGGCGCGCCAGCTCGGCGGCGTTGTGGCTCTTGTCGTCCCAGCCAAGCCGCATCTTGAGCGTCACCGGCACGCTGACGGCGCTGACGACGGCACGGATCAGCGATTGCGCATGATCGAGGTTGCGCATCAGGGCCGAGCCGGAGAGCTTTCCGGTCACCTCGCGAGCCGGACAGCCCATGTTGATGTCGATGATATCGGCGCCCTTGGCTTCCGCGATCCGGGCGCCATCGGCCATCCAGCGTTCCTCGCGACCGGCAAGTTGTATAACGAAGGGTGTTAGGTCCCGCCCCTCAGCCCGCCTTAGGACGTCGGCGCGCGACTTCACCAGCTCCTCGCTGGCGATCATTTCGGACACGACCAGGGACGCCCCGAGGCGATGCGCCAAGCGGCGGAATGGCAAGTCGCTCACTCCGGACATCGGCGCCAGTGCAACGGCGGGCGCCTCACGAACCAACGCTTTCAGCATTTGCTCCGGACCGGCTGTCCCCTCAATTGCTCATAAATTATGCAGCTAAAATATGTGCCGCGTGTTTGTGCAGGCTAGACTCCCGCTCAAATTCGCGCAAGAGCCGGAACGGTAGCAGCCGATTTGACGCGGACCACTATAAATTAAACTTATAGAACAATAGGTTGTTTGGAAAATATCTCAATCTAATCAAGGCTTAGGCTTTCACCGAGGCTCGCGCCACGAGCATCCGGCTGCTCCGTGACCCTATCTGGCGTAGGCTTTATGAGAGTTGCGGTTTTTCGATACTGAAGGCAGGGAAGCCGCGAGCACAGCCGATGGAGACTAGCCTTGCGCATTGCGGCATTGATCGTCGCCGCCGGACGGGGGACACGCGCTGCCGCCTCTGGAGGCACGCCGAAGCAATATGCACGGATCGGCGGCCGGGCGGTCCTGAGTCATACGATCGAAGCGTTTGCCCGGCATCCCGAGATCGACGAGATCAAAGTCGTCATCCACCGGGATGATCAGGAACGGTATGCCGAGATTGCGCCGTCCGTCGCCAAACTCAGCGACCTCGCAATCGGCGGTGTCAGCCGCCAAGCCTCGGTTCTGAACGGTTTGGCGGCACTCGCGGCGTCGTCACCCGAGCTCGTTCTGATCCACGATGGCGCCCGACCTTTCGTTTCGGCCGAGACGATTTCGAAAGTCATAAGAACGCTGCTCGACCGGCCGGCGGCTTTGGCGGCACTTCCGCTGACCGATACGCTCAAGCGGACTTCGGACGACGGCATCGTGACCGAAACGGTGCCGCGCGCTGGGCTCTGGCGTGCGCAAACTCCGCAAGGCTTTCATTTTGCGCAGATCCTTGCGGCTCATCGCAAAGCCGCAAACGAAGATCTGGACTCCTTCACCGACGATGCCGCCATTGCCGAATGGGCTGGCCTCGACGTGGCAATCGTTGAAGATGTAACCGGCAACATCAAACTCACCACCGCAGAGGACTTGGAATTGGCAGATCGGCAAATGACGTCGCACAGCAGCTTCGAGCCGCGCACCGGCAGCGGATTCGACGTCCACCGCTTCACCGACGGCGATCACGTCTGGCTCGGCGGTATAAAAATTCCGCACACGCACAAGCTCGAAGGTCACTCCGATGCCGACGTGGTGCTGCACGCCCTGACTGACGCCCTGCTCGGCGCCATTGGCGACGGCGATATCGGACAGCATTTTCCGCCGTCCGATCCGAAGTGGAAGGGCGCCGCTTCCCGGCTCTTTCTTGAGGACGCCGCGCGGCGCATCCGGGAACGTGGCGGACGCATCGTCAACGTCGACATCACCGTGCTGGCCGAAGCCCCGAAAGTCGGGCCACACCGTTCGGCCATGCAGGCCTTGATTGGCGACGTGCTAGGCCTGACGTCCGATCGCATCGGCATCAAGGCGACGACGATGGAAGGCATGGGCTTCGTCGGCCGCCGCGAAGGCATTGCCGCGATGGCCAGCGCCAGCGTCCTTCTTCCCATAGGCGGCGAATGAGCGACGACGAGGCGTTCCCCGACATCGCCCAGAACCACGCACTGAAGCGAACGGTGCGCACCGTCGCCATTTTCAATCTCGGCTATTTCGGAATTGAGTTCGCCGTCGCATTGGCCATTGGATCGGTGGCGCTCTTTGCCGACAGCGTCGATTTCCTCGAAGACAGCGCCGTCAACCTGCTGATCCTCGCCGGGCTCGGCTTCACGGTCGCCCGTCGCGCCAAGCTCGGCATGGTGCTCGCCGCCATCATCCTGGTGCCGGCAATCGCAACGCTCTGGACCGCATGGCAGAATTTCTCGTCCGGCCTCGTTCCTGCGCCTGTTCCGCTGACAATCACCGGCGCCGGAGCCCTGGCCGTGAATTTCGTCTGCGCCCGTCTTCTGGCCCCCTACCGGACGGCAGGCGGCAGCCTGACGCGCGCCGCCTTCCTTTCGGCCCGCAACGACGTCATCGCCAATATCGCGATCATCGCCGCCGGGCTGCTGACGGCCGCCACCGCATCGCACTGGCCGGATTTAATCGTCGGCCTCGGAATTGCGGCGCTGAACGCCGGCGCCGCCCACGAGGTCTATGAGGCCGCCCGCGGCGAGCACCTCAGCGCCAAGGCCTGAGGACTTCGACCAGCCGAGCTGCCCGCTGTATGCAGCAAAGCCTCGGCAGCGATGCGCGATTGCAACCGCATTGATCGTTGACCCACCTGACAGAATCGCTGCATCAAGGATCTAAGTGGTTGTATTGCCACGAAGCCCCGAAAGCGCTCATACGGGAGCCGATATGAACATCATGCCCCACACTCTCGACCGCCCACCCGCCGATGCCGCGATTAGCACCATCGCCGAGATGACGTCTGAGATGTGCCTCGCCACCCGTGTGCGTCAGCTTTCACGGATCGTTACGCGCGTCTACGACGATGCCCTGCGCCCACTCGGCATCACCGCGAGCCAGTACACCTTGCTCGCACAGCTAGCCTCGCGTGACGGGATCACTGCCGTCGAGATCGGACACGAACTCGACATCGAGAAGTCCACACTCTCTCGTAACCTCAAGCGCCTTCTGGCGCTTGGCCATATCATCATGGATCCGCCCGCCGGTCGGCGCGGGCGCGGCCTCCACCTTACGCCCAAAGGTCAGGCCGTTCTGAAGGATGCCTATCCGATATGGCAAGGTGCCCAGAAGCGGACTGTCGGGGCCATGGGTTCCGATAGTCGAACTGTCCTCGACAGTTTGCTTTCACATGCCGAGGTCCTAGCCGCGGCCTGATCAGCCAGGCCGTTTGCACATTCTCCTCTCTCTAGCTACCTTTAGCGGAGAGTGCTTCAGACGAAGCACTCTCCGAATTCTTTTGCAGAGCCCCTCTGCACTCCCCTTGGCACGGAGCGGCGCGTGTTCCCAACGGATATTCTGGAAACCGCGGGACGGCTCGTCGGCATCCTGCGCCTGACCGGTCAGAAGATCGCCACGGCTGAAAGCTGTACCGGCGGCCTCATCGCCGGAGCCATAACGGCCATTCCAGGATCGTCCGACGTCTTCGACTACGGCTTCGTCACCTATTCCAATGCCGCCAAAAGCAGCGCCATCGGCGTTGATCCGAGTCTCATCGAAGACCGCGGCGCCGTCAGCTCGGACGTGGCGCGCGCGATGGCCGAGGGCGCTCTCAAAACAGCAGGTTCCGACCTTGCCGTTGCCGTCACCGGAATTGCCGGTCCCAGCGGCGGCACGCCTGAAAAACCTGTCGGCCTCGTCTACATCGGCATGGCATCCCGGAATACTTCGCCCCGCGTGCAGCGCTACGAATTTGGCGATATAGGTCGCGCGGGCGTGCGTTTGGAATCCGTGCGCCAAGCCTTGCTGCTGCTGGAAAAGGCCGTGGAATGACAACTGGACGTTTTCCGCGTTTTGCAGTGGCGCTTCTTGGGCTCGCGATGCTCGCCGAAGCGTTCGCCGGCGCCCTCCCCGCTTTTGCAGCCGGCCCTTCAGCGCGCGATATCGCCGTCCTTCTCTACAAAACCGCGCCCGGCGCTCATCCCGCAATGAGCGGTCGCGACCTGAGGCGGCTCGATCTCGCCAATCTCGATTTCAAGAAGGCCGATCTTAGCAAAGCCAATCTCTTCGGTGCCGATCTGTCAGGCGCAAATCTATCGGGTACCGACCTGCGGGACGCAATGCTCGACCGCGTGACGTTGATCGGCGCCAAGCTGGATTTCGCCAACCTCGATCACGCCAGCATGATGCGACCGTCGACGTTCACGGATTTGCGTTTCCTTCGCGCCGAAGCGCCGAGCTTCAAGTCCGCCACGCTGAGGGGCGTAAATTTTTTCGGCAGTTTTGCCGGATCGAATTTCTCCGGCGCCGATCTGACGGATTCCGTGTGTGCGCCGATCAACAAGACGGGCTTCATCGAATACATCTGGCGAACCGATTTCTCGAGCGCCAACCTGACGGGCGCCAACCTGACCCGCGCCGACATGACTCAATCGCGATTGAGCTTCGCCGTGCTCAAAAACGCGATCATGCGCGACGTCGTTTTGCAGCAGGCCGATTTGTCGGGCGCTGATTTGTCTGGCGCCGATCTCTCGGGAGCCGATCTCCGGGGCGCTGATCTGACGGATGCGAACGTCACCGGCGCCAACCTCGACGGCGTCATGCTCCACGACGCGAAGGGTCTTGAGTCATTAAAGGGCCTGACCGAGGCGCATAACTCAGAAAAGATCATCCGCTAAATGCCCCACGTCGCCAGCGCCGTCATCCCGGCGAAGGCCGGGATCTGTTCAGGCCGAGGGGTAAGTGACATGGTCGATGCTTGAACAGATCCCCGCCTACGCGGGGATGACGATAGGGAGCGGCCATGCAGCATGGCCAGTGCGAGCGAGACGTGACGTCTTACGTCGACGGTCGCCCGTAGACCTGCACGGCGCGGTCTTCGAAGGCGCTCGCAAAACGCCGGAACGCCTGATCGAACAAGCCGCCGACGAGCGCCCCCATCACCATCGATCGAAATTCGTAATCGATGAAGAAGTCGATGGTGCAGCCCGTCCCGGCCGCATCATCCGAAAACGTCCAATGATTGACCAGCCGCTTGAACGGCCCGTCGAGATAGCTGACATCGATCCGTTTCGTTGCGGGTTTCGTTATTACCCGTGTCGTGAAACTCTCAGCGATCGCCTTGTAGCCGACGTTCATCTTGGCGACGATCTCGTCCTCGTCGTCGAGCTTGCGCCGGGAGATAACCGATAGTCCCGTGCAAAGCGGCAAAAACTCGGGATAGTGTTCGACGTCGGCTACCAACGTGAACATCTGGTCGGCGGTGAAGGGAACGTGTCGCTTGGTGCTGAAGGATGGCATGACTTTGCGTTGCGCCGGTTGCTCTGGCCCGCCGCGTCAACACGCCAGACCGCCCCACCCCTGTCACGGGATCAAATGTCTTAAAGCACAGTTTGCACGCATGTGGATGGGGCCGAGCGGCGCAACGCATGGTAACGTCGAAGCCAACGCTCGACGTCTCGGCCGGTCGTCCCTGCCGCCTAAGTCAGCTCAGGCGATCAATCGTGCCAGCAGCACGATGATGATCGCACCGATTGCCGCCGTAACGACCTGCGAAACGAAAGCGTTGCCAATTCCGAGATTGATGCCAAGCGCCTTGAACAGATAGCCGCCGACGAATGCGCCGATGACACCGGTCACGAGATAACGGATCAGTCCGCCACCGCCAACGACCAGAGACGCCAGGAATCCGGCGATGATGCCGATGATGGCAAAGACAATCAAATCGCGAGTTTGCTCGTCCATGTATCGCTCCGATAGCGTTGCAGTCTCACGCGAAACGTAAGCATACACGATAACGGCAGGCATTGCGCCCTATACGTGGCAGCGCGCACCCAGGTACTGGTTCAGCAACTGATTGTACTTGTCGACGTTGGCCCGCTGGCCCGCCGAAAGACTGCCGCCGCTGCTCGCACGTTCGACTTGCGCCGGAACGCCCTGCTTATCGAGCCGGTTGAGTTGTCCGCGAAGCGAATCGCACGACTCGCCGCTCGGCAGCGGCCGTGGGCCCGGATCGTGATATCCGTTCCCGGACGCTCCACCGCATCCTTGCATCAACGCCGACATGGCGGTCACCGCAACGACCGCAAGAAAACCCCGCATCCGCAATCCCACCCACTTCAGAAAATGGCAGCTCAGGCCGAAATAAGCACGCTGCACCGCAATGACCATAGCACTCTATGGCTTGACAACCGGTCGTGGCCATCATGTGGCAGGGATGCAGCACTCGCCCGAGCCTCAAGCGGACATCGCAAGGATTTGTCCGAAAGAAGCCCCTCGAACAGCGATCGAGGGGCTCAAAAGCTCACCACGGCCTCCGTCGGAAGAACCGCCGGTTTACTGGGTTTTGGCGGCGGGTGCTGGCGCACTTGCGGCAGGCTGTGCACTGGCTGTTTGCGTGCCCGGCTTTGCCGTCGCTGCCTGAGCTGTCGTCTTAGCGTCAATCGACGGACCGCAGCGCGTCTGGAAATCTGCGTAGGCCTTGTTGAGGTCGGCCTGCTTTTGGAGCGCCGCGCGCTTCACGGAAACCTTCGTCGTCTTGCCGTCGGCGGCCTTCTCCAGGCGCTCGATCGTTCCGTCGCCCTTCAATGTGTTGATCTGGCTGGCGAGCGAAGCGCAGACGGGATCAACCTTGGCGGCTGTCTTTTCAGTCCCGAGCGACTGCGTTGTGAGACCAAGGTCCGAATTCGCGCATCCACACGTCAGGCCAGCTGCAAGGACAGCCAAACCAATTTTACTTGCTGCGCCGTTCATCATCGTCCACCCCCGAAGCGTTGCAACCCGCAATAGAACGCGCACATCCCATTTGCATTAGAGATGGGACAGGCGCGGCCGCAAGCGGGCGACAAGAGTCGTCCCCAATGAACAGTCTTCTCTGGGCTCGAATGTGTGGACAGCGGCGAGATGATGCAGATGCGCAACATTCAGGCTGCGGGCCTCCGGGTGGATGGCCCGCGCCGTCTTCAGCGCCGCCTAATGCGTAATGCGGCGACCCACTTTTCCGGAGAGTGTCCGCTCGTTGCCGGGAATGATGGCGTCAAACCCCTTGCGGATTTCCGCGAGCGACCGGCCCTCGTCGATTTGGCCGCTGAGTGCGGAGGCATGGACCACATGATGTCCGATCTGCGCCAGCAGCCGCCCCCACTCCTGCAGTTTGTCGCCAAACGCTTCGCCGTTGAGCGTCACCATCAGGGAACCGTCGGCAACCCAGGCGCGAATCAATTCGACGGCCTGCTCAGCATCCGGCACGCCTTCCGGAATTTCGAGTTCGAGGGGCCGCTCAGCCTCTTGTACGTCACTCATCTCAACGGCCTCCGGCACGCTATGGGTTGTCAAGGCAATCATTTAATCGGCAGCACACCGCGGCTGCAAGAAAATTGAGCCCGGCCGGTGAATAGACACACGGCGGGAGGATCGCACGCACGGATTTCATTGGGCGAAGCGAGAGTTATCGGGCGGCGATGATTTTATCGTCGTGGCGCACGTAGCCGAGCACATCGCGCGCGATTTCCTCGACCAGATCGGCGTTCGGCACTTCCGGAGACAGCAGCGCCACATCACGCCGCAGCTTGGAGCGAACCGTCTGCAGGCCTTTGATTTCGAAATCAAGGAGAGCGGAGCGATCGATCAGACGATTGCGCGCGTCCAGTCCATGCTGACCGTAGCGTGCGTGATAAACGAAATAAGCCGTCGACGTCAGGCAAGCAAGCAACACAAAAACCTGCCGTAAAAGGCGTCGAGGCTTATTTCGTTTATGTGACGGAGGGGAACGCAGCACAGCGTCAGTCTCCGAGGGAGGAGAGCGTCGAAGAAAGGCAACTATGCCGTCGCCGCCTTAAAGGCAGGTAAACTCACCCCGCGCGAAGACGCGCATTCGCAAACGCCGCAGCCGGCTATCGGCAACTTGGCTGTAAGCAATGATGGAATAAAATTTCCGCGCACCGGCCGCGTGGGGTTCGGGCTTTCGGCGCTAGAAGCGATGCTTCACGATCCCGTGGATCATGAGATCCTGCTGATCGGCATCGTTGTTCTGCGAATCGGGATCGGTCGCCGCAGGCTTACCCTCGGCGGCGCCATAAAGAAGCTCGAGTCCAAAATCCATCTTCGGCAGCGTTCCAAGTTTTCCGAGACCCGGAATGCGGATCTCCGTCCCTTGGTCGCTTTTCGAAGACTGCTCCTGCATGTCCGCCTTGGGCGCTTCTGGGCCTGCGCTGGGTACAGCCATCCGCTGCTCATCGAGCGCGACTGCGCCGGTGCTCGCACTGGTGGCCAAGGCCGCCAGCATAGCAATCACCAATCCAGATCGTCTCACATCTACCCCGCAATGCCACGAAAGCACGCACATGCGTTACTGATGCGTGGTTGAAGGCCTAAGTTCAATGCCATTTTCCGACGCGACGGTGCTCAATGTCCGTTTCTCGCGAGGGCTGTTGTAGCATCGCCATGTTGCGGCAGCGACACACAAATCTAAGCACCTGTTTTCGTGAGAAAATCCTTGAATCCATGACCGGATGGTAATGTCGGGCCGCAAAATAGTCATAGCCCGACGAAGAAGGGGCCGCCCACGATGGACGGCCCCTGCTCTGTCGCAGACGGGGAAGACGCGATCAGAACTGGATGCGTGCGCCGGTGATGACCATGTCGAAGGCGTCGAGATCGGCGGTCGTGTCGATCGAGTTCGTCAGGTCGCCGTCGGCATGACGATAGATCACGTAGAGATCCATCGCGGCAGCATCGATGTTTTGGACCACGCCGGCGCCCCAGAAGTTGATGTCGCCACTGTGAACGTAACCGCCGTCGAACGACTTGTTGGTTCTCGAACCAACGTCATCATGGCGGTATTCGCCGAACACGGTCGTCTTGCCGAGCGCAATCCACTTCTGCTCGATACCGCCCTGGATGAACCACATGGAGCTTGTACCTTCGGCGTCCGGGTCGATGTCGTTGACGCCGTGATCAATCGTCTGACCAAAGCCGCCGTAGGCGTAAAGACCGGTCGGAGCGTGCTGGATGGTGGCGGCGCCACCCCACCAGTCGCAGTCCTCACGGGTCGCCCCAGTCGCGCTGAACGGTGCGCAACCGGTCAGGTTTTCGTCCGAGCTGTGCTCCCAGCCGCCCTTGGCGAGAATGTTGAAATCGCCCCAGGTGTTCTTGTAGGTCAGCGATGCGCCAGCTTGATCGTCCTCGCCCCACGATGCCGTCAATGTGAAACCGGCAATGGTCGGCGAGTCATAACGAACGATATTCCTGCGGCCGTTCTGGCCCTCGGTTCCATTGTCGACGCCGCGCAGGATGTCGCTCCAGCGCAGTCCGCTTCCGATCGCACCGCCAACGCCGGCGCCGCCGCTGCGCAGGAAGAACGAGCCTTGCGCGACTGCGGCCGCCTGAGCGTCCGAATAGTTGCGCGTATTCACGCCATCGGCGTCATCGAGCAGATGGTAGGTCGCCGTGCCTTCGAGGCCGACGGTCACCTTGCCGAAGTCTTTGCTCTTCAGCCACCAGTTGCTCTTGCGGACGGTCAGCTGGTTGGCGCTGCTGGACGGGTTGGGAGTCGTCTGGTCAAATTTATTCGAAGCCGCGCCCTGCACGCCAATTTCGAGCGTGTAGCCAGCGGAGTATCCGGGCGAGATCTGCGCTTCGCCGGTAAACTTCACACGCGACTGTTCGAGCGAGTTCGTGCCGACGTAGGCGTTGTTCTCCGTACCGTCGTCCCACAGAAAGACGGCTTCGTTGACCCATCCTGTCACCGTCAGCGAAACTTTGCGATTGCCTTTACGCGCCGCCGTCGCTTCAAGCTCGGCAACACGCTCTTCGAGATCGGCGCAGCAGTTGCCGCCCAAATCCGCGGCGGATGCCGGGGTGAAACCAATGACCACTCCAAACGCGGCCAACAACGCCAACCGGCTACAAGACAATTTGAATACCGAATTCATCGGTGCCCCTCTGTGTTTACAGACCCCAACCAGAACGGCACGCAACCCCCAGTCGCGCGCCGGACATTCTGTCAATGCGCCGTGCGAGCTTTGATCTCGTCTCCAGCGCCTTGGGTTCTGCTAACCACGGGCGTTTTACAGGTGTGTGACAGTTCGCTCTTCCGCCGGTTGCGGGGCGGCAACAGATGGCCATTTCGAACACTTCTGTGCTTTATTGAGCACAAAACTGGAGTTCGACTTGGATCACGAGAGCACGTTCGATGTTGCGGTTGTAGGCGCCGGTCCTGCGGGCCTGATCGCCGGTCTCGCCTGCGCCGAATCGGGCTTGCGCACGACCGTCATCGGGCCGCGTGCCGATGCACGCGACGGACGCACCGCCGCACTGCTGGACGGCTCCATCAACCTGCTGAAGCGATTGCGCGTTTGGGATCGTGTCGCGCAGGCGTCCGAGCCCTTGCTGGCGATCCGCCTCGTCGATGACACCGGCGCCCTGATCCGCGCCCCCGAGGTTCTTTTCCAGGCAACCGAAATCGGCCTGCCCGCCTTCGGCTACAACATACCGAACGCATCGCTGACCGCCGGGCTCGAAGCCACATCGCACCCGTGCCTCACCCGGCTCGTCGATGACAAGGCAACGGTCACCGATCTCGCCGGACCCGAGGCTGTCCTGGCGACCAGCGCTGGGCAGACGATCAAGGCCCGGCTGATCGTCGCCGCCGACGGGCGCGACTCCCCGGCCCGAACAGCGGCCGGCATCCAAACGACAAGTTGGGCCTACGCGCAGGCCGCAGTCGTCACGACATTCACGCATTCCCGCCCTCATGGCGGCATCTCGACGGAGTTGCATCGGCAGGCGGGACCGCTCACCGTCGTCCCCGGTCCCGGAATGACTTCAAGCCTCGTCTGGGTGGAGACCCAAGACAGAGCCCGCGAGCTGGTGGCGCTCGATGACCGGGACTTTAGCCGCGCGCTGAGTAATCACCTTGGCGGCCTGCTCGGAGCCCTGTCCGATTTTTCGCCCCGCCGCACGTTTCCACTGTCCGGCCGCACAGCTTCGCCCCTCGCCGCCAACAGGGTCGCGCTCGTCGGTGAAGCGGCGCACGTCATGCCGCCGATCGGCGCGCAAGGCCTCAACCTCGGTTTCCGCGACGCCGCGACCATCGCCGAGATCGCCGGAGAGGCTTCGGACGCGGGAGAAGATATCGGCAGCGACCTCACGCTCACCCGCTACGACCGCTTGCGCCATTCCGATGTCGCGTTTCGCGTCTTCGCCGTCGATATGCTCAACCGCTCGCTGCTGTCGTCAATTCCCGGCGTCCATCTCGCGCGCGGATTGGGACTTTTCACGCTCGCGGCAAATCGCGCGCTGCGCGCTCACGTCATGCGGCAAGGTATCGTCCCGAGTGCCGCGACCCCGGCCTTGATGCGGCCCTTGTCCGCAACAGGGGAAATCGCCGCCGCCTGACCTTGACGCGCGGGCAGCGCGGTGGCCATGACTGGCGCTTCGTTTCAATACATAAGGAACCGAACTTCTGAAAACGGCCGTTGCCGCCTCTCCGTTGCGCGATCTTCAGTTCAGGCTCGAATATGTCCTGCTGCGCGTCATCGTCGGCTTTGTACGCATATTTCCGCTCGATATGGCGACGCATTTCTCGGCGTGGTGCTGGCGCCGCCTGGCGCCGGTCGTCAACCCGAAGAGGCACGCGCGCGCTCTCGAAAATCTCCTGATCGCCTTTCCCGAAAAATCCGAAGACGAGCGCAAGCGGATCGCAATGGCCCACTGGGAGAACCTCGGGCGCGTCATGGCCGAGACGATGCGCATCGATCAGATTATCGCCGACCCGGCGCGCATCACCATCCGAAACCCGAAGGTCTTTCAGCGTTACGCGAGCAAGCTCGGTCCGATCGTCGGAGCGTCCCTGCACGTCGGAAATTGGGAACTCGCGATCTGGCCGCTGACGATCGCCGGAGCCGATCCCGCCTGCGTTTATCGCTCGGTCAACAACCCTTATATCGACGCCTACCTTCGCTATCAGCGCCGCGACCTCTATCCCGGCGGCATGTTCGGGCGCGGCAAGGTCGAGGGCGAGCACGACGAATCCCAGAAGACCGCGCGCGTCATCATGGATTTCGTGCGTCGCGGCGGACGCCTCGGCGTCGTCTGCGATCTCTATGATCGCACCGGGTTGCCGGTGCCGTTCTTCGGCAAGGACGCAGCCACCGTCGCGATTCCGGCGATGATCGCACGGCGGACGGGTGCGCGTATCTGGATGTCGCGCTGCATGCGAGTCGGCAAAGACAGCCGCTTTGAAATCGAACTGAAGGAGCTGCGCATCCCGCGCACGTCCGCTCACAGCGACGACGTCAAATGGGCAACGGCTGCGATGACCCGGCAATTCGAAGACTGGGTGCGCGAAATGCCTGAACAATGGATGTGGTCGAACCGCCGCTGGAGCTGACCGGCACGCCCCTGAGCGTAGCCGCAGATCAAGCCCTGTCGGACGCGCACCCCCTTGAGCCGGCGGGCGAACGGCCTATCCTGGAACCGGGCCGCAAGGCCGGACGTTTCTAGTGGCTGACCTTGAACGCATCGGTTCGGTATGAGCGATACACTCACCCCACTGCGTCTCGCCGTTGTTTCTCTCGGCATTCTCTTACCCACGATCGCGCTGATCCCGCTCGGGAGCCTATGGCTATGGGAGCACGGCTATTTGCTTCATTGGGCGGTCGCGACGCTCGCCTGCACGCTCATCGCCTACGTCTTCGAGCGCCGGACGCTCGGCCCGGAAAAGCCGCCGATAACAGTGGACCCCGAGTTGCAGGTCACGACCCCCAGGCTCGATGACGAGCCTTTGCGCAAAAGGGCCGGGGCGGCGGTCGAAGCACTTGCCGAGAGCACGACACCGCAGGCGATCGCCTCCTGGAACGATTTGCTGAATACGGGACTCGAAACCGTGGAAACCGTCGCCAAGGTCTACCATCCCGACCGCGCCGATCCGATGCTTCGTTTCACCGTGCCGGAAGCTCTGACCCTCATCGAACAAGTCAGCGGCCGGCTGCGTCCGATCTTCGAGGGGATTATTCCGCTCGGCAGCCGGCTGACCGTCGCGCAGTTCGCCCAGCTCTACCGCTGGCGCGGCATCTACGATGTCGCCGAGCGTGCCTGGTCGATGTGGCGCATCGCGCGCCTCTTCAATCCCGCAACCGCCGCGACCTATGAAATGCGCGAACGGCTTTCGAAATCTTTGGTGCAGTGGGTCAAGGGCTCGATCACCGGGCGTTTGACGCGGGCTTATATCCGCGAGGTCGGCACAGCCGCGATAGATCTTTACAGCGGTGAGCTGCGCAGCAAGCGAAGCGCCGGTTCATCCGGTGCGCCGCCGCGAAATATGCCGGACGAAACATGGCCCACCGAATAACAAAGCGCTGCGGCTGATCCCGGGATAGGTGATCAAGCCGCCGCGCTTCTTCGCACCCTTATGACGCGAGTGCGGTCACATCCTTACGATTTCCAAAGCGCCCCGATAACGAAGCCGACGGCCGCCGCCACGAGAAGCGTGGTCACCGGCTGATCCTTCACCGAACGGTCAATGACGCCTTTGACGTTGCCGGCGACTTCTTCCACCTGCTGTCGCGCGTCTTCGGCGGCATCTGCTGCCGCGTCGTAGGTCTGGCGGGCTCTGCCTTTGATGTCTTCAATTGAGCCGGAAGACGATGTCGTCGACGATGCCATAGTCGAAACTCCTTGTTCAAACTGTCGTTGTGCAACGCCAACGGTCCAGCGATGGTTGCACGGAGTTTCGACGTTCAGGAATTACGGGCGACGGCGGGACCGTGACCCGCGTTCACGGCCATCGAACGAGAGAGCGCGCCGCAATCATTTGGCTGCCGTCCTCGATGAACCGCGCCGGCGGGCGACCTCGGTGGCAGAAACTTCTCCCGCCGCGACAAGCGCCCTGACGCAGCGCTTCGAAAGCCCGTTGCCGACGGCGCGCATGCACGAGCGGACCTGTGGGCTGTCCGGAGAATAGGCGCTGCAGTGGGCGTAGTAATCTGTCGCGCAGGCCAGCTGCACGCCGAGGCTGACGGCGAAAGCATCGCCCGCCGTCGTTGCCGCACCGATCAGGGCCAAAGTCGATGCCGCAATCGCCTGTGCAGCTTTTCGCGTTTCGATGAACGTCATTGTTGCACTCCGATGTCTCTGGAAAGGCCCGTCATTCGGCCCTTTGTGCGACAAGGAATACGTGCGTTCGATCGGGCCTGCTGTTCCCGGCGTGACCGTCCTTTGTGGCGGCGCTCTTTCGGCGCACGAACCCGAACCCTGCTTACCGCGTTATCCTTTCAGACCAGCGGAAGAGCGGAAGGGATGCGCAATGCCGTCAATCGTTAATCTTGTTTCCGAGCGCGACGAACGCGCGGCACGTGACGCGAAGCGCTTGCGAGATGACTTGTTCGAGAAATGCTACGACGCGATCGACCAGATCGACGAGATGGCCGGCTTTGCTCTCGTCGTCTGGGGCAAGAACGGGGACATGCGAACCGCGTATAACGCTGCGAACGGACCGATCGGCCCGGCCCTTGTACCGACGCTTGCAGCCGACGCACTCAATCGCCACGTCGCCGTCGTTCTTGCGGTCGATAAATGCAGCGACGACGAGAGCTCTGGCTGAAGGGCAACGGCGCGCGGACAATCTGTCAGGCAACAGAAAACAAAAACCCGGAGCTCGGGCTCCGGGTTTAATGCATTGCCGATTTCGGCAGGCGCCTGCTTACAGGAAGCCAAACAGGTGCAAGCCGATGATGACGACCAACGGAACGCCGGCCAGCCAAAGAATAATGTCGCGTGTCATGGCAATCTCCTCACAATGAATTGTTGCTTGTTGGCGTCGGGGATGTCCCCGAGCGTGGCAATTGATCCGTTGGCGTCTCTTCTTCCGAACGGACGATGCCGAGCAGCTGATCGAGATGATGGCGCGCCTGCTGCAAATGATTGCGGGCTTCATCTCCACGCAGGATGACACCGTTCTGCGCAGCGCTGCGGAGTTCGTTTTCAATGTCCCAAAGGGATTTGAGAACCTTCGGAACGGACTCTCTGATGGTGCCGGTCATTTTGTCCTCGTTGGCGCATTACGGAAGAAACAACGCACTCGGCGCGTTGTGGGTTCCGAACCGTCGAAACACCCGAATGGCCAGCGGGCGGCAACGCTTTCCTGCCCGCCAAATCATCTGATGAAAAAGACGCAGATGCCGGATGGCCATGGCGCGTGCTAGAAGCGCGTCCGCTGCCCGATTGTAGCGAACGAGATCACCCCGGAACCGCAGGTGATTTAGGTCGTTCTGCGAGCGGCGCACTCTCTCCTTTGCTCTCGCCTTTTTTGGAAAGCGCCGCAGATGATCCCACCATCCATTCTGCCCATCGTCCTGTTGACGATGTCGAACGTCTTCATGACGTTTGCGTGGTACGGCCATTTGAAGTTTACCGACCGGCCGCTTTGGATCGTCATCCTGGTGAGCTGGGGAATTGCGTTTTTCGAATACTGCCTGGCGGTGCCGGCCAATCGCTTCGGACACGCAATCTATGACGCTGCAGAGCTCAAGACGATGCAGGAAGTCATCACCCTCATCGTCTTCGCTATTTTCTCGGTTCTCTATTTGAAGGAACCGCTGACCATCAATCACGCCGTCGGCTTTGCCTTCATCGCAGCCGGGGCCTTCTTCGTCTTCAAGGGCCCTTTGTGAATTCGACGGAAGCGTGGAACGATCTCAATTGATCGGAACGCTCAATTTGAATTTGCTGCTGAGGCTTTTTTCGGCGGCGCCCTGGCCCAAGCCATCGACGTCCGTCGTCACGCTCAACGTGTAAGCGTCCGAGTTCTTGTACGTGATGCCGGCGCCCGCCGAGCGTTCCGGCTCGAATGTGGCGTCGAGTTCGCGGCCCGTTTCCGAAAGATCGAACTCCCGGCGGTACGTCACGAATGGCGAAATCGTCTTGCCGTCTCCGATCGAGAACGACTTGTTGATCTTCGGCGCGAGAACGATCGAGCTTTTTTCCGCAGCCCCATTGGCCGAGGCAAATTCCTCGTTGCCGGCCTGCCATTGGGTGCGGGCATCGAGACTGAAGATCGGCGTTGCCTGCAACGTTACGTACGCCGACGCCTTGGAGTCCTGCTCCGTCCCGCTGCTTGCCGAACGCGCGTCGCCGTGTTCGAGCGCAACGCCAACGGTGGCTGCCCGCGAGAGCTTGTAATCCGCACCGAAGCCGGCGCGCGTCGATTGGGCCGGATCGCCGCTGTACCCGTTGACGTCAAGATTGGTCCAGAGATCGACCGGCACCTTGGGCATCGCCGTTTTCGGCAAGGAAGGGGCGTTGCCTGCGTCGTCGTCCACCGAATAGGTGCGTGTGTTGTAGCTGCGCAAATCGTCGAGGCTCGTGCGCAGCGATACGCCCGCATCCGACGGATTGACCGTCAGCGGGATGCCCTTGTCGCTCTGCGCGATCCAAGGCATCCCATCACCGGACTTCATCGGCGCATTACGCGCGCCGGCCGCGAGCGCGGCATCGATGTCGATCTCAGGCAGATCGCTTTGGCACGTCGTAAAATCAGGCACGGCTTTCGCGGAAGCCGCTTCAAGGCACGCATCGGCAAAGGCTGGCGGCGCCAACCACAGCAGAGCCGCAAGACCGAGAGAGCAAGTCCGCGCAACGCGCGGATTTGCGACATGGGTTACAAGATACGCAATCATGATTGCGCCTGTTATCTATAAAGTTTGATGATCCTATGGCACCGCAACACTTACAGATTCCATAAGGCGTCGGCTTCTCGATGGCTGCACTGGTGCCATGCACGAAACTCGGATCTCCACCAAATACGGCGTTTACGCTTGGCCCCCGCGGAGCTACGGTCTTGGGCCTGCACGCCACGCCATCAACCGTCCGGCTCACACGTGGAACTTTCACCTCGGCGGCCCGTCAACAGAGCAATCCGTTTTGGCAGAGAAAGGCTAGTATCATGTCATTGAGCGATGTCTTGAAAGGTGCCGTTGGAAACGCCCTCGGACAAGCCGAGCAGGCGGCCTTACCCGACGTCATGAAAGGCGTTCTGGGGACCGAAGGCCTGCAAACGATCCTCGCCAAACTGAAGGATGCAGGTTTCGACCAGCAGGTCGGATCTTGGCTCAGCCAGAACAAGGACAATCTGCCGATCAGCGTCGATCAGATTCGTTCAGCACTCGGCGATGAGCATGTGCAGCAGCTTGCAAAGTCCCTCGGCATTCCGATTGACACGATCCTCGCCGGTCTTGCCGACAAGCTCCCCGAGATGACGAATGCCGCCGGCCCGGCGGTCGATCCGGCGAATTCCGTGCAGGACCCCAAAGCGCCGTAACGATAACATTGGTCGTCAGCCGCTCGGCGACACGCTGGGCGGCAAGAGCGACTTGGGTCCGTTCACCCTGCCGCTCGCAGAAACACCCACCTCTCGAACCCGCCGATCACCAGCGCGGCGCTCGCCGAAGTCTGCGTCTCAATCCGCTTCGCCGTTTCCGGAGACTTGTTTCATGCACGCTCGCGCCGTCCGCCTTTCGACGCTTCTTCTGGCGTTGGCCGCCACCTCCCCCGCCCTCGCCGATGAGTGTCAGAACGCTCAAACGACGATCGAGATGAACGATTGCGCGGGGCGGAATTACAAAGCTGCCGATCACCAGTTGAATAGCGCTTTCGCTCGCGCCATCTCGGCGGCGAAGGACACCGACCGCAACGTGCAAGGCGTCGACTATAGCTATGAGCGCGCGCTCCGCGAGGCACAGCGCGCCTGGATTGTGTTCCGCGATGCCGATTGCAAATCGCCGCCGCGCGAACTTGCCGGATCGATCTCGACGATGGAGGAACTCGATTGCCTGGCCCAGAAGACCATTCAAAGGACCAAGGAGCTCAATCAGCGCACCGGTAAATGACGGCCGGTTATGGCGACGCCACGTAGAAACCGCTTTGGCTGCAAACTAGGCCGCCCAGAACTTTATCTCGCCCGTCGGCGTTAGGCTCATAAACGCAGGGTTCGACGGGTGCCTCATTTTGATGATTACGGCTGCTGCAAGCGCCACCGAACGGTCGCTTTGCAGGCCTAACGACCAATTCCGGCATCCGAACCGAAAGTCGATATCACGTTCCGTTTTTCGAAGTTGTGATGGCCGGGCAACGGCGGCGCGTCTCTGCGCCGACCCGAGGAGACAGGAAGTCCATGAAATCGTCACTCGCGAACATGTCACGAATTTTGGCGGGGGCCGTTGCGCTGCTCGCAGCGCCGCTTGTGCTGGCCACGCAATCGGCGGCCGCGCCTAAGGTCGCGCTTGGAACGCTTATCTGCAAGGGTAACGGCGGCCTTAGCCTGATCCTGGGCTCGAAGGAACGCATGCGATGCCTCTTCAAGACCGTTCTCAACTCAGAGCGCCACCCTTATATGGCGACGATCACGAAAATCGGCGTCGATATCGGCTTCAAAGGCGAGAGCACGCTCGTCTGGACCGTCCTCGGCCCGACCGTCGATACACCGGCGGGTGCGCTTGAAGGCACGTACGGCGGCGTGACGGCGGGCATCGCCGTCGGCATCGGCGGCAATGCCAATGCACTCATTGGCGGCTCCACTCAGTCAATCATGCTGCAGCCGTTGAGCCTCGAAGGTCAAACCGGCCTCAACATCTCCGCGGGCGTCGCAGGTTTGACGCTGGAAAGCGGCTGACTCTCATCCTGATGGCGTGCGATCCGTCGCGCTTAGTCCGTGTCGCGGATCGCAGCTTTCACTTTTTGCATCAGTTCCGGCGTCACCTCACGGATGCCATGCTCCTTCGCATGCTCCATCGCGTTCTTTAGGACTTCCTGCTCATCCTTGCCGCGAATGACGTGCATGCATCCCGACGATGGATCGACCTTGGCGCATTCGATCATCTTGCCCATCGCGAATTCTCCCATTTTTAGGGCGACGATCGCGCCCGTTGATTTGGAGATTGCTCCCACACCTTAGCACGTCGCACGGATGGCCAACATGACGAATGCGGAACGCGACGCCCTCGCTCGCAAGCTGATCACGCAAACCGTTCTGTGGCTTGCGATAACCGGGGCCATTCTGTTTCTCGCGGCAGGAACGCTGCGATGGCCCGAGGCATGGGTGTTTCTCGCGATCTGGCTTCTCGGCGGATTGTGGTCCGGGCTGACGCTCGTGAAGGACAACCCCGACATTCTTCAGGAGCGGATGCGGCCGCTCGGACAGCAGGCACAGAAGGGGTGGGACCGGCCGCTCTTGATTGCGATCCTGGTGGGCTGGGCAGCGCTACATATCGTGGCCGGTTTGGATGTCGGATATGACCTTTCCTTTGTGCCCGGCTGGCTGAAGATCGCAGGCGCCATCAGCTTTGCGCTTTCGATTTATGTCTTCCACATCGTGATGCGGGAAAATTCCTATGCGTCCCCGGTCGTCAAAGTCGATGCGGAACGCGGGCATCGCGTGATCTCGAGCGGACCGTATGCCTGGGTCCGGCATCCGATGTACGGCGGGGCAATTCTCTATTTTATCGGCGCGCCGCTTCTGCTCGGCTCCTGGTATGCGCTGGCGATCGGAATTCTGATGATCGGGATATTGGCGCTACGCGCCGTGTGGGAAGAGCAGATGCTGATTGCCGAACTTCCAGGCTACGCCGACTACGCCGAGCGCGTGCGCTACCGGATGGTGCCGGGCGTTTGGTGACTCATCACGGCCGGTTCCGCCGCTTAATTCGTCATGCCCGCGAAGGCGGCCATCTACGACAAATGGCAGCCAGCCCGATGTTAGGGATCACCCCAATCCCCCCCACACTCCATGGCCGGGCTTGACCCGGCCATCCAGGGTCCCACGTTCGAACCTCTTTGCATGTTGCACTGGATGGCCGCCTCGGAGGGCGGCCATGGAGTGGTGGATGAGGCGCAGCCTCCGCGCACCTTGATTGTTCCTCGTGCTGACTCTCGTCTGGATCCCGGCCTTCGCCGGGATGACGGTGCACATAAACTCACGTTGCCGTGCGACTATCGCTGATCGTCACCGCAAATCCGGCGGCACGGCTTCGTCGGCGAGTGACTTCAATGCTTCGTCCAGCCCCATCACCGTCTGTTCCTGCGATCCCAACCGGCGCATCGAGACTTTCTTCTCTTCTGCTTCGCGCTTGCCGACGACGAGCAGCACCGGCACCTTGGCCAGCGAGTGCTCGCGGACTTTGTAGTTGATCTTCTCGTTGCGAAGATCGGTCTCGACGCGCAGGCCCAGCGCCTTCGCCTTTTCAGCAACCTCATTCGCATAGTCGTTCGCATCCGACACGATAGGCGCGACGACGATCTGCAGCGGCGCGAGCCACAGCGGGAAGTGCCCGGCGTAGTTCTCGATCAGGATGCCGGTGAAGCGTTCGAGCGAACCGAAGATGGCGCGGTGGATCATCACCGGCGTCTTCTTCTCGGAATGTTCGTCGATGTAGAACGCACCGAGACGGCCCGCGAGGTTGAAATCGACCTGCGTCGTGCCGCACTGCCAGTCGCGGCCGATGGCGTCGCGCAGGACGTATTCGAGCTTCGGTCCGTAGAACGCGCCCTCGCCTTCCTGAACCTCGGTCTTGATCTTGCCGTTCGACTGCCGCTTCACCTCGTCGAGCACATCGCTCAGCGCTTTCTCGGCCTTGTCCCAAAGCTCGTCAGCACCGACGCGCTTCTCAGGCCGCAGCGACAGCTTGATGACGATGTCCTCGAAACCGAAGTCCTTGTAGCAGGCGAGCAGCAGATCATTGATCTTGAGGCATTCCTCCATGATCTGATTTTCGGTGATGAAAATATGCGCGTCGTCCTGCGTGAAGTGGCGCACGCGCAGCATGCCGTGCAGCGCGCCCGACGGCTCGTAGCGATGCACCTTGCCGAACTCGGCGATGCGCACCGGCAGATCGCGGTAGCTTTTCAGTCCGTGCTTGTAGATCTGGATGTGACCCGGGCAGTTCATCGGCTTGCAGCAGAACACGCGCTCGTCCGGCAGCACGGTCGTAAACATGTTCTCGCCGTAGTTCTCCCAATGGCCGGAAAGCTCCCAGAAGTGCTTCTCCATCATGTCGGGAGAGTTCACTTCCTCATAACCCGCACGCTCTTGCTGACGGCGCATGTAGGCGATCAAAGTCTGGAAGAGCGTCCATCCCTTCGGATGCCAGAAGACCGAACCCGGCGCTTCCTCCTGGAAGTGGAAGAGATCCATCTCGCGGCCGAGCTTGCGGTGATCGCGCTTCTCGGCTTCCTCAAGCTGATGCAGGTAGGCTTTCAGCTCATCCTCGGTCGCGAAAGCGGTGCCGTAGATGCGCTGCAGCTGCGGATTGTTGCTGTCGCCGCGCCAGTAGGCGCCCGCGAACTTCATCAACTTGAATGCCTTGCCGATCTGACCCGTCGACGTCATGTGCGGACCACGGCAAAGATCGAGCCAGTCGCCCTGCTTGTAGATCTTCAGGTCTTCGCCAGCCGGAATGGCATCGACCAATTCGATTTTGAAGTTCTCGCCCTTGTCGCGGAAGAACTGCTTCGCCTTTTCGCGCGACCAGAATTCCTTCGTGAACGGCGCGTTCTTGGCGATGATCTCGCCCATCTTCTTTTCGATCTTCGGAATGTCTTCCGGTTCGAACGGCTGCTGTTTGGCGAAGTCGTAGAAGAAACCGTTTTCGATCACCGGACCGATGGTGACCTGAGTGCCGGGCCAGATCGATTGCACAGCTTCGGCCATGACGTGCGCGGCGTCGTGCCGGATCAGCTCCAGGGCTGCCGGATCGGTGCGCGACACGAAGTTGATCGAAGCGTCTTTGGTGATCGGATCGGCAAGATCGGACAGCACACCGTCGAGCTGCATGGCGACGGTGCGCTTGGCGAGCGACGGAGAGATCGATTTGGCGATTTCGAGGCCCGTGGTTCCCGACTGGACCTGGCGCTGTTTGCCATCGGGGAACGTAATGGTGACGTCTGTCATTTCGGGCCTCCTTTGCTCACTCGCCGCCAACGGGCGCGGCGTAAGACGATGTCGAAACCGCTAATGGGGGGCGGCGGCCTCCAAGTCAAGGCGACACGCGGACGTCGTGACGCGGCCTCGCCCGTAAGCACGCGCCAAGTCCACTTCCTTCTCCCTTGGGGAGAAGGTGCCCCGAAGGGGCGGATGAGGGGACTTAACCGATGAGCACTGCGCTTACTGCCAGCGGCCGTAACGCCAGGGTGTGAAGGTGTGGTGCTCCGATCTGATGTCGGGCACCGGATCGACGCCGTGCGTGCCACCGGGTCCACATCGGACGAAGCGCGACAGCGTCAGCCAGAAGCCGCGCCAAGCCCCGTTCAACTCGATCGCCTGCAGGCCGTAGTCCGAGCATGTCGGCCAGTGGCGGCATTGGCCGCCAACCAGCGGCTTGAACGTGTAACGGTAGACGTGGATCGGCGCTTTCAAGGCAGCCTTGCCGATCCGGCTCATAGGATTTGCCACGTCGTCCGGCTCCGGTAGGACGGCTTTGCCCACGATCGTCAGCAAAGCGCAATCTCCGCCGTGAACCAAGGGGGGGTCACGCCCATCGGCCAACGGGGCGTTAGGGCGAAGGCGGCGTTTCCGCCTCGGGCGACGGTTGCGGCTGGGCGGCGGCTTTGGCCGTGGACAGCGCCTTTTGAGCTTCCGCTAATTGAGATTTCAGGTCGTCGAGCTGCTTTTGAAGCGATGCGACGGCGCTCTCTGCATCGCCCCTGGCTTTTTCCGCTGCAGCCCTGGCGCTTTCGGCTTCCGCCTTCGACTTTTCAAGGTCGGCCTTGGCCTTGTTGGCTGCATCGAGAGACAGTCTGGCTTTCGAACCCTGGTCTTCGGCGGCGGCCAGCTTCGTCTTGAAGCTTCCGGCTTCGGTCTCGGCGGCCGTCAGCTTCGCCTTCAGATCCTGGGCTTGTTTCTCCAAGCCTTGCGCCTTGGTCTCGAGCTCGGAAACCTTGCCCATCGCCGTCGAAACGTCCGCCTTACCGTCTTCGACTTGACGCAAGGCGTCGGCCTCGGCGGTCTTCAGGCGGGCGATTTCGTCTTGCGAGGCTTTGCGCGCATCGGCGGCGTCATCGACCTGCTTGCGCAGGGAGTCGGCCTCGCCCTTCAGAGCCGCGAGTTGGCTTTCGGCCGACGACTTGCCCTGCAAACCGTAAATCGCGAGGACCGCGAGGATGGCGATCAGAGCCCATTTGATCGCCCCCATCGGCGAATGAGCTTCCCTGGCTGGCTTGTCGCCACTGCCGCTATCCGCCGACATTCAATTCTCCCATGACCTGCTTCTGCTTCGCTGCGCGCCCAACCGTTGGCCAAGGCAGCGCATGACTGCAATACGCGGAGGCGGCGCGGACTTCCACCCCGAGTTTGATCTTCTCCGGCAATCCGCTTGAAGATTGCCAAAATGACATGTCGGTGGTCAGGTTTGCTGCTGATGTTCCGGAGCAATGCCATCCACCGTTCCCGCCATGAGGCTCAGAACAGCACTAACATTGCGCTAGAGCCAGCCATGGGGCGGACCCTCTCGGAGAATTCGAGCGTAAAGGTTATTGATCGCCGGAAGCGCGCTGCGCCTCGATATCGGCGAGGGCACTTTCGACGGCATCGAACACAAGCAGGGTGGAAGCCTGCCGGGCCCTGTAGTTGCGAACCGGCTCCAGAACCGAGAGATCGCTCCATCGGCCGTTCGGCGGTGGACCGCCCTCCTTCAGCATCGCGCGCATTTGACGCCCGACCGTGCGCAACTCATCGGGCGTCGAGCCGACGATTTCCCGCGCCATGACGGACGCCGAGGCCTGGCCAAGCAGACAGGCCTTAACCGACTGACCGAAATCACTGACATGACCGTCGCGGAGAGACAGATCGATGGTGACCGTCGATCCACAGAGCTTCGAATGGGCCGTAGCCTGGGCGTCCGGGTGCTCAAGGCGCTCGGTGCGCGAAATCGCGCCGGCCAGCTCTAAAATGCGGGAATTGTAGATTTCGTCGAGTTCAACCATGTCGGCCTGATTGTCACAAGGCCGCGACACTCGTCGAAGCGCCCGGCGCATTGTATATAGGGGCCCTTATATAGGCTGCGCCGGTCCGGAATGCGAGATCGGCGATACTCCCAAAGCTGTAAAGGCTCTGATGAAAAACAGTTCACTCGCGATCGATGTCACGCCCCTCCCCGTTCGCCGGCCGTCCCGGGCCGAGGCGGAAGAAGCGGTGCGCACCCTCATCGCCTGGAGCGGCGACAATCCGGCGCGCCCTGGTCTCGAAAATACGCCGCAGCGCGTTGCGGATGCCTACGGGGAGTATTTCTCCGGCTATCAGGCCGACGCGCTGCAAGAGTTGGCGTCGACGTTCGAGGAACCGTCCGGCTACAACGACATGGTGCTGCTGAAGGACATCGTGTTCGAGAGTCATTGCGAGCATCATATCGCGCCGTTCTTCGGCACCGCGCATGTTGCTTATCTGCCGTCCGACCGCATCGTCGGGTTGTCGAAGATCGCGCGCGTCGTCGATATCTTTGCGCGCCGCCTGCAGACGCAGGAAGGGCTGACCAGTCAGATTGCGACGACCATCGAGAAGGCACTCGACGCGAAGGGCGTGGCGATCATGATGAGCGCCCGTCATCACTGCATGGCAGCCCGCAGCGTCCGGCAAGCGAACGTCGAGACCGTCACGTTCCGCTTCCTTGGCGCATTCGAAAGAGATGCGGCATTGCGCGATCGCTTCATGGCCGCCATCGGCCGCTAGACCCAAAATTGGCAAACTGGAAAATCGATGTCCGACGCGAACAAAGGCACTGCGGCGTCCGCTGCCGAAACGATCGAGCAGACGCTGAGCTTTCGCCCGGCCTTCGATGCCAACGGCTTGATCCCGGCGATCGTCACCGATCGCAAATCAGGAAATGTCCTGATGTTCGCGCATATGAATGAAGCAGCCCTGCAGGCGACGTTAAAGAGCGGGTTTGCGCATTTCTGGAGCCGGTCGCGCTCGAAGCTTTGGAAGAAGGGCGAGGAAAGCGGAAATCTACTCAAAGTGAGCGAAGTCCGCACCGACTGCGATCAGGACGTCCTTTGGATCGTCGCCGACGTAGAGGGCGATGGAGTTGCCTGTCATACCGGAGCCCCCTCCTGCTTTTACCGCCGGCTTGTCCGCACACCGGACGCCGCCGGTGGCACGCTCCTTGAACGGTCCGGCCTGCCATACCCAAGCGTTGGCTGAGTGTCCCAAAGGAAGCTCCGTCGGAAGTTGGCGTTGTCCGCGTTCACCAATTGCTTACCTATTGGTAGCGGGGCTTTAATGCCCAGGCGCTAACATTCGATGGAAGTTCATTGACCTGAAGGACGGGCGTGCTGACCCGAAACGCTAGGTCAAGGAGTGCCGGATGACGCGGACGAGCGGAGTAAAAGTCGGATTGGCGCTAGGCGGCGGCGCCGCGCGCGGCTGGGCTCACATCGGCGTTCTCAAGGCTCTTGCTAAGGCTGGGATCGTTCCCGACATCATCGCCGGAACGTCGATCGGTGCCGTCGTCGGCGGCTGCTACGCCGCTGGCCACCTCAATGACCTGGAGCATTGGGCTCTGGAACTGACGCCGAAGCGCATTTTCGGCTACCTCGATTTCAATCTCGCCGGAACCGGGTTGATCAGCGGCCAACGTCTGTGCGGCCGCCTCGAAAAGCATCTCGGCGATCGCAACATCGAGGACATGGGAACGCGCTTCACCGCCGTCGCGACGGAAGTCGGCACCGGCCACGAGCATTGGCTCTCACGCGGACGCCTTGTCGATGCGGTCCGTGCCTCCTATGCGCTGCCGGGCGTTTTCAAGCCGGTCAAGATCAACGGCCGCTGGCTGTTCGACGGCGCATTGGTCAATCCTATTCCCGTTTCGGTGTGCCGTGCGCTCGGCGCCAGGTACGTCATCGCGGTCAACCTGAATTTCGACATTCTCGGGCGCGGCAGCGTCATTTCAACGCCCGAAACGTTTTACGCCGATGACGACGATCAATTGCATCCGGCCGTCGACGAAGCGAACCAGGGCAAGAAGGGCGTGCGGGCTCTGCTTCACCGCCAGATTTTCGGCCGCGGCGACGGCGCGCCCGGAATTTCGACCGTGATGGTTGATGCCTTCAACATCGTGCAGGATCGCATCGCGCGCTCGCGCCTCGCCGGCGATCCGCCGGATGCGATGGTCTCGCCGCGCCTGCAAGATGTCGGTTTATTTGATTTTCATCGCGCCGAAGAGGCTATCGAGCGGGGCCAGCAGGCCGCCGAGCGCCAACTCGACGACATCATCCGCGAGATCGAGACGCGAGACACAAGGCGCGGACCCGGTCAACCGGATCGCGCGAGTGGTTCGTCAATCGCGACGCTTCAGCCGGTCGCCAAATAACCGCGCATCGCCGAAACTTCCAATTCGACTTCCTCGGTATAGTATTTGACGATGTCGCCTATCGAGACGATGCCGACGAGTTTGTCATCCTCGATGACCGGCAAGTGACGGAAGCGTCCGCGCGTCATCGTTTCTCTCAGTTCTTCGGTCGTGCACGTTTTGGTGCAGGAAACGACGTCGCGAGTCATGCCTTTGCTTGCCGGCATTTCGAGTGCCGCCGCGCCGTGCTCGGCGATCATGCGGATGATGTCGCGTTCCGAAATAATGCCGACGACCTTGCCGCCCTCGCCGACGATGACGATTGCACCGATCTTGCGGCTCGAGAGCCGCAACGAAATTTCCTGAATGGAATCTTCAGGACGCGCCGTCATGACGCCGCGTGGCTTCGATTTCAAAATTTGACCAATAATCACAGGCTCGGCCTCCGTTCTCTGGAACGTTGCACCGACCGGAAGGCCGAAATCGCCTGCGCCAAACTCAAAACGACTTCGCTAGGCTTGCTCGATCTTCTGCCGGCGTACTGCGTTTTCTCACCCAAGATGTGTCCGCTCTATCGGCGAACTAAACTGAAGGCTGAGGCAAGTGAGACACGAATGCAAGCCTTCAATCTCGTTGTGCAGCAGACGGAGGATCGTTTTGCATTGCACTATCAAATAGGCTGAACGCGCATAAACCGAACACGTATCCTCCGATGTGCGCTTCCCATGCGATGGCGCCTGTTGCACCGAATGTTCCGAAGCCGATCGTGGCGAGCAGGTTCAAACCGAGAAAAACGAGAGAGAAGAATATCACGCGGCGATCGCCAAGCGCTTGCTTGAGTGACATGCGCGGGATCGCGCGAGGCTCTTTGCGCAACAGATAGCCTTGCCCGTGATCGACGGCATTGAAGAGAAAGCGCATGACGCCGCCCATCATGGCGGAGATGGCGCCCGAGGCTCCGATCACCGGAGCCGCCAATCCAAAATTGAACGCGAGAAATAAAAGCGCGCCGGAAATTCCTCCCAGAATAGAAAACGCGAAAAAGCGAAAATTTCCCAGACGCGCGCAAAGAACCGAACCAAACGCCAGAAGCCAGATAGAGTTGAAGCCGAGATGCACGATGTCGGCGTGCACGGCCATGTGCGTGACAAACGACGTGACGGCAGCCGTATCGCCACCCGGCAGTTGACTGGCGAAGCCGGCGTAACGAGCGGGGATGAAGGCCAGAGTCAGAATCCACCACTCGCGCAGTTCCGGCGTCAGCAGCGAAAGCGTGATGTGGACGGCGACAAGAATGGCAAGCGTCGCCAGAACACCGCCCGGCACATTGAAAATCGGTTCTCGGTTCTCCACGGCTCCCCGCTCTGGTGTTGACCGGTGCCGCAGTTTGACCGGTGCATATTAATAATGTTGACGCCGCGTCCGTCGCCGCCGAGGGCCAGCAGAAGCCCTCGCTCATCGGATGGCATGAAGGATGCTCCCACGTCCACAAGTCCGGCCCTAGCCTTGCCGGTATGTGTCGGAATGGCACGGTTCGCGAACGACGCCGATCCGTTGCCTGCAAATTTTGGGGGCGATGTCGCTCATGAAAGAACTCGTCAGCCAGGCGCTTTACTCATACTGGAACGGCCTCAGGGGCGACCGGATCGCTCCGAAGCGGTTCGAGATCGAACCGTCGTGCATCGCCAACCATCTGCCCGACACGTTCATCCTGGAACGCCTCACCCGAGATATCGTCCGCTTCCGCCTTGCGGGCACCCGGATTTCGGAGGCCTTTGGCGTCGATTTCCGCGGCGTCAACATCTTCGACCTTTTTGACGAGGCGGACTCTCTGGTGCTGCGGCAGCAGTTTTCCCTCGGCGCCGCGCGTGGCGCGGTGAGCGTTATCCGCCTCAAAGCGTCGAGCCCGGCGGGGCTGGCGACCGATTTCGAACTTTTGTTGCTGCCGCTCACGCACACGCGCGAAAGCATCGATCGCTTCCTCGGCTCGCTCGTGCCCATCAGCAATCCGGACTGGCTTGGTTCTGTTGCCCTGACGGAGCGCAAGCTCCTCGGACACGAAACGATCTGGCCCGACGGCATGGTCGGCCACCCCATCGCTCCGTTGGACGGCCAAGCACCCTTTTTGCCGACGGTTCGGGAAGCACAAATCGTGCGCTCTGATCGCCGCCAGTTTCGCGTCTATGAGGGCGGCCTCAGCCGTCCGGTCACCGATTGATCCAACTTAGTTTTAACCCTTTGGGCGGATCTGCGGCAACGCCCGGCAGTACCTACCGATTATGAGCCGAATTTTAGAGGTTCGTTAAGAGACGGACCGCCATAGTTCCTGGAAGCTGTCGTCGCCGGTGCGTTCCGATCGACGGTCTCACATTGGATTTCCGCTGCGGGCCCAAGGAATGGCCATGGCCATGCATTCGAGCACTCTACGCGACACGACGGGGCATCGGGCCGATGCCCGTCAAACGCGCGACATGCGCCGGCACCGCCGTTTGCCGCTGTCGCTCGCCGGCCGTTTCATGCGGGCCGATCGCAACGAATTCACATGCCAGCTCAAGAATATCTCGGTCGGCGGCGCGTTCGTCGTCACCCCGCATGCGCCCGAAGTCGGAGAGCGGGTCGTTGCCTACTTCGATCACCTCGGTGGACTGGAAGGAAGCGTGGTTCGCCGCACGGCCGACGGCTTCGCCTTCGTTTTCAAAGTCACCGAGTACAAGCGGGAAAAGCTCGCGGCGCAGATTATGTGGCTCGTCAACCGGGCCGAGTTCCCCGGCGAGCAAGGACGCCTGCACGAGCGCACTGGAACTCGCGGACGGCGAACAACGTTGAAGGTGGACGACGTCATTATCGACGTCGAATTGCTCGATCTTTCGGCATCAGGAGCATCGATCGGCACGCCCGCAAGGCCGCCGATCGGAAGTTTCGTCATGGCCGGAAAGACCCGGGCAATCGTTCGCCGCCACCACGAACTAGGCATTGGACTTCAATTCTTGACGCTGCTTTCGCCTGAGGCGTTGCGCGACAGTTTTCCCTAACCGTTATCGCGTTGGTTGTGTGATGCCCCAAATCGCCCGCCGAGTTGCCAAAATCACGAAGTTAAACTTTGACGTAATTTTTACGAGAATGCCGAGGCCGGCATTCATGCTAAAAAGAAGTGTTTCGCGTACTGTATCGTGCCGTGTTCGAGGGCGTATCATGAAGTACGGTAGCGTGGCCATGAGTGTGGCCGTGAGTATGTTCGCTGTGACGTTGCCGGTGGCGGCGCAGCAAATAGCAATTGTAAGCCCGGCATCGCGTGCTCCTGAATTCATGCGGATTTATGGAAGCTCGCAGCCTCCCTATGGGTTCGTGTCTTTCTGCGAACGATTTGCGGCCGACTGCGTCGCGACATCGGCCAATGATTCACGGCTCGAAGGGACGCCCGAACGGCTCAGCGAACTCGATGTGATCAATCGTCAGGTTAATCACGAGATCGAGCCCGCGACCGACAAGGAGATTTATGGCGTCGCTGAGTATTGGACGCTGCCGACCACGCGCGGCGATTGCGAGGACTACGCGCTGCTCAAGCGGCACCGCCTCATCGCGCGCGGCTGGCCGTCGAGCTCGCTGCTGATGACGGTCGTGCGCGACGAGAAGAACGAAGGCCACGCCGTTCTGACCGCGCGCACCACGCAAGGCGATTTCATTCTCGACAACAAAATCGATGTTGTCCGCATGTGGAACCAGACGCCGTATCATTACGTGATGCGCCAGTCGTATCTCAATCCGAAGGTCTGGGTTTCGCTCGACCCGAACGATGCGTCGACACCGGCGGCAATCGCGGGTGTGCAATCGGCGCCGGAGTTTCCGGGGTTCGAGGGCATCGACTCGCTTCCCTGACGGGACTTGTGGCGGGGAGCTATCCCCGCCTCTCATTTGCTCCGCGGCAGCGAATTATTGCCGCCGCCGTTTTCTCTGCGGCCGATTTACTGCGACTGCGGTTTGAATCCGGCCGCATACCGCTTCCAATTCGCAACGTAGCGGCGCGCGGCGCCGCCAAAGCGCGCGACTTCGTCATCGCTCAACTGGCGCACGATTCTGCCGGGCGATCCCATGACCATCGAACGCGGCGGGATCTCCTTGTTCTCGGGGATCAAGGTGTTAGCGCCGATCACGCACTCTTCGCCGATCTTGGCGCCGTTGAGAATGATCGAGCCGATCCCGATCAGGCTGCCACGGCCAATCGTACAGCCGTGCAGCATGACCATATGGCCGATCGTGCAATCGGGACCGATGGTCAATGGGAAGCCCGGGTCGGTGTGCAGCACAGACCCGTCCTGCACATTCGAACGTTCGCCGACCGTAATCAGCTCGTTATCGCCGCGAAGCACGGCGCCGAACCAGACGCTCGCGTCCTCTTCAAGCTTCACTTTGCCGAGAACGACCGCGTTCGGTGCAACCCAAAACGCACCGCTGACGGGAGTCGTAACACCGGCACCATCCAAGTTGTAGAGGGTCATAAGCTGATCTTTGCGCGCCTCAAATGCCTTCGAGATCCATGTCGAGGATAGCCATCTGGAGCTGGTACGACGTTTCGCCGTCCTCCTCCTCCCGATAGAGCGCCGCAACGAACTCGTTGTTGATGAAGACTTCCGCCATATCGTCTTTCTTCGGCTGCGGCCGGATTTCCAGCGATGGCGCTCCAAACGTTTTGCGCAAATAGGTTTGAAGCCGTGCAAGCTCGTCTTTCTTCAAGGTTTTTCTCCTGGTGAATTTCAGAGGCCGCCGAAGTCTTCGACCCAGCCTTGCTCCATCGAGCGCGCAGGCTCCGAGCAGCCGGCGCTACCGACGATTTTCGCCGGAACACCCGCGACCGTGACGTTCGGGGGAACGTCGGAAAGGACCACCGACCCGGCCGCGATGCGCGAGCACGAGCCGATCTTGATGTTGCCGAGCACCTTGGCGCCGGCACCGACCAGAACGTTGTCGCCGATCTTAGGATGCCGGTCGCCCGTCTCCTTACCGCTGCCGCCGAGGGTGACGGCATGAAGGAACGAGCAGTTGTCGCCGACGACCGCCGTTTCGCCGACGACGAAGCCGGTCGCGTGATCGAGCATGATGCCCTGGCCGAAGCGCGCCGCCGGATGAATATCGACGCCGAACATGCGCGAGCCCTGGCTCTGCAGATAAAGCGCGAAGTCACGGCGGCCGCGCTTCCAGAGCGCATGCGAGAAGCGATGCGTTACGAGGGCGTGAAAGCCCTTGAAATAAAGAAGCGGGTCGAGGAAGCGCGTGCAGGCCGGATCGCGATCGTAGACGGCGGCAAGATCGGCGCGGAAACTCAGGCCAAGCGCGTCGTCGTCAAGCACGCTGTGAAACGTTTGCGAGATGAGGCCGGCGTCGACGTCGGTGTGGTTCAGGCGCTGCGCCAAGCGGTGGCAGACGGCGTCTTCGAGATCATCATGGCTCAGCACCGTTGCGAAGATAAAGCTGCCGAGCGCGGGCTCGGCCTTCATGGCGGACTGCGCCTCGGAACGGATCTGCGCCCAAATCGGGTCGACGACCTGAACGTGCGACGTTGCTGTCTTCGTGTTCGACACAGTGAATATGCCTCTCGCCACAAGTCCCTGAACAGACCCTAAAGGTTACTTGCTCGCCGCGAATAAAGAGTTTCACAGGCGATTAACGGTGCCGCGCACCCGGGTCAATCCGTGACCGTTCCCTACTATATAGAATGCCGGCGCCGCGCGCATCTGCCGCCGAGGAGCACATTTGCCGGGCCTGAAATTGCACCTTAAATGGCCGCGCAACCGGAAAGGACGGCGGAATGGCGGACACCAGGGGCGAAGGACCGGCATTGAGATATGCCAAAGACGGTGCAATCGCCTGGATCATTGCCGACAATCCCTCGCGCATGAACGCCTTGACCGGCGCCATGTGGGGAGCCTTGCCGGACGCCGTCGGCGCCGCCGTTGCCGATCCCGAGGTGCGCGTCATCGTTCTGCGCGGCGCCGGGGATCGAGCTTTCTCGGCGGGCGCCGACATTTCAGAATTTGAAAGCGGCCGGACGGGCGACGCCGCAAAAATCTATGACGCCTTGAACGATGCCGCCTTCAACGCGCTGATCCATTGCCCGAAGCCGACAATCGCGATGATCCACGGCTTCTGCCTCGGTGGCGGACTGGGATTGGCGCTGTGCTGCGACATGCGGATCGCGGATGAGACAAGCCAGTTCGCGATACCGGCCGCCAAACTCGGCATCGGCTACAATGCCCGGTGGGTCCGTCCGATCCTCGCCGCCGTGCCTGCCGATCGTGCCAAGCAGCTGTTGTTCACGGGACGCCGGTTCCGATCCGCCGATGCGGAAGCGATGGGTCTCATCACGCAGCTCGTCTCCAAGCAGGACATTGAAACGACCGTTCGCGCCCTGGCGACGGAGATTGCCGAAAACGCGCCGCTCTCGGTCGCGGCCGCCAAGCACGTCATCGACGAAATTTCCCGTCACCCCGAACATCCCGACATGGCGAAATTGGATGCCGTGGTCGAAGCCTGTTTTGCGAGCGACGACTACGCCGAGGGCCGGCGTGCCTTCCTTGCGAAACGCAAACCGGAATTCAAAGGCACATGACCCATTCACAGCATGTCGTTCGCTTCCTGTTGGCCGTCGGCATTTTGAGTGCCCTCGGTGTCGCATCCGCTTCAGCCGGCGACGCGGCGCTTCAGCATGCCTGCTTTGCACCGTCAGGGCTCGCGGCTGTGCCCGGTGAAGAGCGCGCGGCGAAAGGCATTCACACCTACGATGCGCCGACGAAGCTCGGGGATTTCAAACAGGCCGCGCCAGTGCCGGACGCGCTTCGCGGTGCCATCCGGCGTGTCGACCTGCCGAAGGGCGAAAAAGTCATCGCGCTGACCTTCGATCTCTGCGAACAGCGCGGCGAGGTCGCCGGATATGAGGGCCGGATTTTCGATTATCTGCGCCAGCAAGGCGTCAAGGCGACGTTCTTTGCGGGCGGCAAATGGATGACGTCGCATCAAACCCGCACCGAGCAACTGATGCTCGATCCGCTGTTCGAGATCGGCAATCATACGGAGACGCACGCCAATTTGCGCTTGCTGCAACCGGCAGCGGTCCGGCAGCAGGTGCTGGAGCCGCAGAAAGTTTACGAAGATACACGCGCCAAGCTCGGCGCCAACCAGTGCCTCGCGTCGACCCCGAATGCGCTCGCGAGCATTCCCGAGCAGCCGAAGGTCTTTCGTTTCCCATATGGCGCCTGCAATGACGCGGCGATGAAAACCGTGAACGACGCGGGCATGCTCGCCATTCAATGGGACGTAGCAACCGGCGACCCGGATCCGCATGTATCGGCGGCGCGCATCGCAGACGCCATGGTCAACGAAGCGAAGCCGGGTTCGATCATCGTCAATCATGCGAACGGGCGCGGCTGGCATACGGTGGAAGCGTTGCCGATCGCCATTCCGAAGCTCAAGGCCAAGGGCTACAAGTTCGTGACCGTCAGCGAGTTGATCGCGATGGGCAAGCCGGTGATCACCAGCGAGTGCTACGATCGCAAACCCGGTGACACCAACCGTTATGATTTCCTGTGGGCCTTGCAGCGGCCCCTGAACGGCAAAGCGAACGCGACTAAGATGTCCGCTGCGCCGGGGATGCGCGCGACGCACGTGAAGCGGAAACATTGGGCAACGTCCGTCAAGGCGCTACCGGCGCACCGTAAGCAGCCAACTGTCAACTGACATGAGCGAGACCCGCATCGAAGTTTCACCAATCGCCGGCGTGACGTTCACTGCGATGTCGGCGCTGGCGGCGGAGACGATCGGACCATCGCTGGCGAAAATCGATCCCTGGGCGCGCTATGCCTACACACCGGATGCGTTGACGGCCTTCCTGGCGGCCGAAGAGCCGGGCTCGCCACGCTTTGCAATTAATTCCGGCAGAGCGATTGCCGGCGCCTTCGCCATCAAAGAAAACTGGCTGCGCGGGCCTTACCTGCAATTCCTCGGACTGCTTCCGGCGTTTCAGGCTCACGGCATCGGCAGTGCCGTGCTCGCCTGGTTCGAAACGCGCGGCCGCGATGCGCACGCGCAAAATCTCTGGGTCGTCGCATCCGAGTTCAATGAGCGGGCGCTGTCATTCTATGAAAAGCACGGCTTCCGCCGCGTCGCGCCACTCACCGATCTCGTCGTTGAGGGATGCTCGGAAATTCTCCTGAGAAAGAAAATAGAGCCCAACTGAGCTTCGCTCGGTCCTATCTCGCAGATGCAAGAGACATTATTTACAGATCTTTTTTGTGCGCCGCATTCCGAAACGGTGTTGAGAAGAAGCCGCATCACTCGTTCTTCATCGCGAATCCGAGACTAAGCGTGTGCGCCGGAAACTCCTGCGCTTTTCGCACGGCTTCCGCGCCGAATATATTTTCGCCGGCATGGAACGAGCACCAGCGTTGCAGGTTTGTGTCGGTGCTGTACCGGAAAAACGGCGGTCAAACGACTGACGTTCTCCGCAGCGCAAAATGCTTTTCGCTTGTCAGCGATGCGCGCCGCTGCGTAGCTTCGGCCTCGCTTCGCAACGGGAAGCGGAACGAAATCTGAAACTCTCTGACGAGAGGACATGACATGACGATGCAAGTAAGACTCAATGTTCTTGCCGCAGCTCTGTCATTTGGTTTCGTGATGGCGGTCGTGCTCGGGATGATATGAGAGCGATCCACCCGGAGGAAATGCCTGAAACAGTGAACCCGCACCCATAGCTCCAAGGAGCCAACGAGACGGGGAGCTTTCCAGGAGATGGCGCGAGCCAAATGACGTCGGCGCGGCACCGAGGTGACCGCGCCGATTTTTTTCCGATCCGTCGATCGCCGGAAGCAAGACTGCGGCTATGCCGCTTGCGTCGCCTTCGCCGGGCGGCGATCGTAATTCAACACAGGCGACAGCCAACGCTCCGCTTCCTCGACCGTCCAGCCCTTGCGCGCCGCGTAGTCTTCGACCTGGTCGCGTTCGACCTTGCCGACCCCGAAGTAGTGGCTATCGGGATGCGCGAAGTAGAGACCCGACACGGAAGCGCCAGGCCACATCGCGAAACTCTCGGTCAGTTCGATGCCTACGGATTTCTCGACATCCATAAGTGTCCAAAGGGTCGCCTTTTCCGTATGATCGGGCTGAGCCGGATATCCGGGAGCCGGCCGGATGCCCTGATACTTTTCTAGGATCAGTTCGTCGTTCGTCAGCTTCTCGCCCTTGGCGTAACCCCAAAGCTCCTTGCGCACCTTGTGATGCATGGCTTCGGCCAACGCTTCGGCAAAACGATCGCACAGCGCCTTGGCGATGATGCGGTTGTAGTCGTCGGTCTTCTTGATGTGCTTCTCGATCGCTTCTTCCTCGCCAAGCCCGGCGGTGACAGCGAAACCTCCGACGTAATCGGCGACACCCGTTTCTTTCGGAGCGATGAAATCCGCAAGCGCGGTGTGGGCGCGATTGCGTGACGGATCGCGGGCGATCTGTTGCCGCAATGTGTGCAGCGTCGCGATTTGCGACGTGCGGGTGTCATCACCATAGACTTCAATATCGTCGCCGATGCTGTTGGCCGGCCAAAATCCGACGATGCCCGATGCCGTGACCCATTTTTCCTCGACCATGCGCTTCAACAGGATTTGAGCATCGTCGAAAAGTTTCTTGGCTTCGGTGCCGACCTTGTTGTCGGTGAGAATTTGCGGATAGCGTCCCGAAAGCTCCCACGCCTGGAAAAACGGTGTCCAGTCGATGTAGGGCACCAACGACGCCAAGCTGAAATTCGGAAATGCCTTGACCCCGAGGAAGCTCGGCTTCACCGGCTTGAATGAGGCCCAATCGATCTTGAACTTGTTGTCGCGCGCGGCGTTCAAAGTGATGCGCTGCTTACGCGCCTCGTGGGCGAGATGCGTGTCGCGGACCTTCGTGTACTCGGCCTTGATGCTCTCGATGAACGGCGCTTTCTCCGTCTCCGACAACAGTTTCGATACGACGCCGACGGCACGGCTGGCGTCGAGCACATAAACGGTCTGCCCGTGATGGTAGTTCGGATGGACTTTGACGGCGGTGTGCACCTTGCTTGTCGTTGCGCCGCCGATCAACAGCGGGCAATCGAAGCCTTCCCGCTCCATCTCCGCCGCGACGAAACACATCTCGTCGAGTGACGGCGTGATGAGTCCCGATAGGCCGATCATGTCGACCTTCTCTTTTTTCGCGGTTTCGAGAATTTTGGCGGACGGCACCATGACGCCGAGGTCGATCACCTCGTAGTTGTTGCACTGAAGAACAACGCCGACGATGTTCTTGCCGATGTCATGGACGTCGCCCTTGACGGTCGCCATCAGGATTTTTCCGGCAGACGGCATCTGATCGAGGCCCGAGGCTTTCTTCTCGGCTTCGAGGTAAGGTTGCAGATAAGCGACGGCTTGCTTCATCACGCGGGCCGATTTGACGACCTGCGGCAGGAACATTTTGCCGGCTCCGAAGAGATCGCCGACGACGTTCATCCCGGCCATCAGCGGACCTTCGATGACGTGCAGCGGCTTCTCGGCTTTGGCGCGCGCTTCTTCGGTATCGGCTTCGATGAAATCCGTAATGCCGTGGACGAGCGCGTGCGACAGGCGGGCTTCGACCGGCGCCTCGCGCCATGACAGATCTTTTTCCTTGGCCTTCGCGCCGCCTTCGCCTTTGAACTTCGCCGCGGATTCGAGCAGGCGGTCTGTCGCGTCGGCACGGCGGTTGAGGATGACGTCCTCGCACAGCTCGCGCAATTCGGCGGGAATGTCGTCGTACAAGCTCAATTGACCGGCGTTGACGATGCCCATGTCCATGCCGGCTTGAATGGCATAGTAGAGGAAGACCGAGTGCATCGCCTGACGCACCGGTTCGTTGCCGCGAAACGCGAACGACAAATTCGAGACGCCGCCGGAGATATGGGCGAGCGGCATCTTCTCCTTGATCTGTCGTGCGGCTTCGATGAACGCGATGCCGTAGCCGTTGTGTTCTTCGATGCCCGTCGCAACGGCGAAGATATTGGGATCGAAAATGATGTCTTCGGGCGGAAAGCCGACCTTCTCGGTGAGCAACTTGTAGGCGCGCTCGCAGATCGCCACCTTGCGCTCGGTCGTGTCGGCCTGCCCTTCCTCGTCGAATGCCATCACGACGACGGCCGCGCCATAGCGCCGAACCTTGCGCGCGTGTTCGAGAAACGGCCCCTCGCCTTCCTTCATGCTGATCGAATTGACGATCGGCTTACCCTGGACGCACTTGAGTCCCGCCTCGATGACGCTCCACTTGGAAGAGTCGATCATGATCGGCACGCGCGAGATGTCGGGCTCGGAGGCGATGAGATTGAGGAACGTCGTCATCGCCTGTTCGGAGTCGAGCAACCCCTCGTCCATATTGACGTCGATGATCTGAGCGCCGGCTTCGACCTGCTGACGCGCGACGGCGAGCGCCGCCGCATAATCGTTCTGCTCGATCAGCTTGCGGAACTTCGCCGACCCGGTGACGTTCGTACGCTCACCAACGTTGATAAAGGACTGCGCGGCATTGGCTGTGGTCATTTCAAATATCCCTGGCGAATTCGCCCTTCATCGCGTTAGCAGAAAGTCCCTCACCTGCCCTGCGGGCATCCTCTCCCGTTTCGAGAGAGGATGAGTTGCTTCTCTTTCCTTCTCCCTTGGGGAGAAGGTGCCCCGAAGGGGCGGATGAGGGGCTGAGTCTGTGCGTGGCGATTGCGACGATTTCGTCGAGCACACCGCTCACATTCGATTTGAAATCTACGTTCCAGACGCGATGGACGTGGTAGCCCAGACTATTGAGATGCTGCGTTCTGGCGACATCCGCTTCCATCTCATTTTGCGCGCCATGATGCGATCCATCGAGTTCGATAATCAATCGAGCTTCTTCGCAGAGAAAATCCGCAACGTATGGCCCGCACGGTGCTTGCCTACGAAATTTCAGCCCATTCAGCCGGCGGTCGCGCAGCCGGGCCCATAGCAGGCGTTCGTCATCAGTCTGGCGCTGGCGTAGAACCCTTGCGGTCTTTATCAATGAGTTCTTCATTGCTCTACGGACATCAACTAATCCAAGTCCCTCACCTGCCCTGCGGGCATCCTCTCCCGTTTCGGGAGAGGACAGTGTTTCGATCGTCTTACCCGTGAACGAACGGTTCGAGACCGGAGAGACGCAGGCGCTGCGCAATTTCCGGAAGTGCGCGCGGTTTGTGGCCTTTTGCATGCTTGGCGATATGCGCGATGTGATCGGGCGTCGAGCCGCAGCATCCGCCGACGACATTGATCAGCCCATCGGCAAGCCACGGCTCGACCTTGCAGGCCATCTCGTCGGGGCTTTCGTCATATTCGCCCATCGCGTTGGGAAGACCGGCATTCGGATAGGCTGAAATGCGAACGTCGGCGACGTGCGCCAACTCGGCAATATACGGACGCATCAACTCGGCACCGAGCGCGCAGTTGAGGCCAATCGAGAACGGCTTGAGGTGACGCATAGAATACCAGAAGGCCTCCGCCGTCTGTCCCGAAAGCGTCCGCCCCGAGCGATCCGTGATGGTGCCCGAGATCATGATCGGCAGTTCCAAATCTTTTTCCTCGAAGACTTCGAGCGTCGCGAACCCGGCCGCCTTGGCGTTGAGCGTATCGAAGATCGTTTCGATCAGAATGATGTCGGCGCCGCCGTCGATCAACCCGCGCACCTGCTCCTTGTAGGCTTCGCGCAGCTCATCGAAGCTGACGTTGCGATATCCGGGATCGTTGACTTTCGGCGAAATCGACGCCGTGCGGTTGGTCGGACCGACAGCACCGGCAACGAAGCGTGGCTTATCCGGCGTCTTGGCGCTCCATGCGTCGGCGGCGCTCCTGGCGAGCTTCGCCGCCGCAACGTTCATCTCGTAGCCCAACTCCTCCATGTGGTAGTCGGCAAGCGAGATACGCTGCGCATTGAAGGTGTTCGTCTCGATGAGATCGGCGCCGGCAGCGAGATACTCGCCGTGAATTTCCTCGATGACCTGCGGCTGCGTCAGCACAAGCAGGTCGTTGTTGCCTTTGACATCCTTTGAATGATCGGCAAACCGCTCGCCGCGATAGTGCTCCTCATTCAGTTTGTGCCGCTGGATCATCGTGCCCATCGCACCATCGATGATCAGGATGCGCTTGCTCGCGGCTTCTTCCAGTGCAGCCCAACTCGGCTTACGTCTCATGTCACGCCTCGCATGTCTTGGAATTCAAATCACGCCGCATTCGCGTTTGCATTGGCCTTGGCGGCGCGAAGTCCCAACAAGTGGCAAATCGCATAGACCAGATCGGCGCGGTTGAGCGTGTAGAAGTGAAATTTCTTGATGCCTTCGTCGACGAGATCCATCACCTGCTCTGTGGCGACGGCTGCCGCCACGAGGTGCGTCGTCGCGCTGTCGTCCTCCAAACCCTCGAACCGGCGCGCCATCCATGAGGGCACGCTGGCCCCGGCACGTTGGGCGAAGCTGGCAACCTGCTTGAAATTGTGAATCGGGACGATGCCCGGCGAAATCGGCACCCAAATACCGGCGGCGCGGGCACGCTCCAGATAGCGCAGGAAATACGCATTATCGAAACCGAATTGCGTGATGATGCGATCGGCTCCGGCATCGACCTTGGCTTTCAGGTTTTCGATATCGGCATCGACCGAAATGCTCTCGGGATGCTTCTCCGGATAACCCGCGACGGAGATTTCGAAATTACCGATCTTCTTCAGACCGGCGACGAGATCGGCGGCATTCTTATACCCGCCCGCGTGCGGTTCGTATTTCGTGCCGGCCCCTTGCGCCGGATCGCCGCGAAGCGCCACGATATGGCGGACGCCCTCGTCCCAATAGGCCTTGGCGACGGCATCGACCTCGTCCTTCGTGGCATCGACGCACGTCAGATGCGCGGCGGGTTTCAGCTCCGTTTCTCGCAGCAGCCGCGTGACCGTCGCGTGCGTGCGTTCGCGCGTCGAACCGCCCGCCCCGTAGGTCACCGAGACGAACTCCGGCCGCAACGGCGCTAAGCGGGAGATCGACGACCACAACGTCTCCTCCATCTTCTCGGTCTTCGGCGGAAAGAACTCGAAGCTGACAACGATGTCACCCGAGCCGAGCAGCTTACTCTTACGTTCGTTGCTCTGCGCCATCAGCGGGCCTCCTCAAGTGTGCCGGTGATCGCGGCATTACGGTTCGATTGTGCAAATGGATCGTTCGGACGCTCCGCGAGCCAGAGCGTGACCGTCAAGATATCTTCGCTACCTCCCGGCTTGCGGGTCAGATCGCGGACAAATTTCGGAACCAAGCCTGCGTCGCTGAGCCAGCCGCTGATCTGATCGTGCGAAAAGCCCAAGCGTTCGTGCGCCTCTCCGGTCCGCAGGAATTCGAGTTCATGCGGAGCGAAATCGACGATCAGCAGCTTGCCGCCCGGAGCCAAAACGCGCGCCGCCTCCCGGATCGCCAACGACGGGTCGGACAGGAAGTGCAGAATTTGGTGCATGACGATGGCATCGGCCTGCCGATCGGCCAGCGACAATGCGTAGATATCGCCGTGGCGCACCTGGGCGCGCGTGCAACCGTTGGTCTTCAGCTTGGCGCGCGCGTAGGCGAGCATCGCCTGGTTGACGTCGATGCCGAGACCGCGATCGAAACGGTCGGCGAAGAGTTCGAGCGTGCGTCCGGTCCCGGTGCCGAGATCGAGAAGGAAATGGAACGGGCCGTCGCCGAGCGCTTCGCGCATTGCCGCTTCCACTTCGCGTTCGGAAACATGAAGCGCGCGAATGCGATCCCAGTCGGCGGCGTGCTTTTCGAAAAAGGCCTGCGCCGCGCCCTCGCGTTCGCGCTTGAGTGCATCGGCGCGTTCACGGTCGAGTCTGACGGACGGCTCGGCGGGATCGACGTCCGCAACGAGGCGAAGCGCCAAGCGGCCACCGGGCTGGCGATCCGAAATATGGAAGTAGACCCAGCTCCCTTCCCGGAAGCGCTCGATCAGTCCTGCTTCGAACAGCAGTTTCAAATGGCGGCTGATGCGGGGTTGGCTTTGCCCCAGGATGAGCGTCAGATCTTTGACATTCAGCTCGCCCCCCGCCAGCAACAGCAAAATGCGCAGGCGCGTCGGCTCAGCGGCTGCTTTCAGCGCCGCAATCAAATCGGGGGTTCTGAGTTCCGACGTCGTGGACATGTTTTGCAACATATAAAGATATGTTTATGTGTCAAGGGCACAAACGTGCTCTTCGCAAAACGAAGCGGTGCTTAACCACGTTTTAGCAACCCGGCTCTAGCGTGGGTCGCCATAGCGGCCTCGGGTGACGTCCATGCAGCCACACGCTTCCAAATCCTTCGGTATTTCCGGCGGGACTTCTCATTTGCCGATTACGCGCAGGCTTCGAACGCCTGACTTTACGCGCCTGCCCCGTCTGTCCCTGGTGACCGCGCTGGCGGCCCTGATTGTCCTGCCGCAGATTGGTCTTGCAGCCTACGCGAAGGCCTCTCCGGCCTTCCGGGCGGCATTGGCGACCCATCCCATAGCCGCCCTCGAACTCGCTGCGGCCTTCGCATTCTGGGCCGGGCTGGTCTGCTGGCCCCTGCGCAAAATCATCCTCGCTCTAACGTCCGACCGCATCGTCGATATTCGCGACGGCGAGGTCGTGGTCATCGATAACGGCATTTTCACGAGTGGCGGGTGGCGCCTGCCGCTTGCAACTTACGAGGGCATCGCGATCCGCTCGCGAACGTCGTTTGGCGGACGCCAGCATGTGGCGCTCCTCGTTCATCCGGATACGACTCGAACCCTCGTTTTGGCGACCGCTGAGCAATTCGGGGACGGCGAAGTCCAGGAGCTGAGCCGAATTCTTGGACTTCCGGTGTTGCCTGGGCCTCGCCGCAGCATCGGCGGCCCGGAAGGCGGGCATAGGGTCGAGCACAGACTATCTCCAATCACGACCTGATCGGGCATTGTTTTGACGAGATTGTTGCTTCTCTACCGCTGTGGGGTGGTAAGCGCATCCAATCCAGGAAGCGCGCGATTCATTCGGGGCGGAGTTGTGATAGAGAGATCTGATAAGGGGCGCTTTATGCGAGGGTTAGAAACGCAAATGACACTTTGGGCGCGGGCGCGTTTCGCTTGCTGGATCCTTGCCGCGATTGTCTGCTTCGCCGGTGCAACGGCCAATGTGGCGCGAGCCGAGTCTCCCGCTGCTTATATGCAGCGTGTCCAGAACGAATTGATTGCCGCCCAGCGCAAAGGCGGGGCCGACGCTTTCAGCGACGTGCTGCGCAAGCACATGGACGTGCCCGGCATCGGCCTGACGGCGCTTGGACCGCATGCGCGGACGCTGCCGAAGTCGGAGCGCCCCAGCTACTACAACGGCATGATCAAATTCATCTCCAACTACGCCGCCAAGACGGCCCCGCAGTATCCGGTCGCCAGCGCGGTCGTCGTCGGTCAGGGACCGGGCGATGCCGGCGGAACCAACGTCGATGCGCGGGTCACGCTGCGTTCGGGCACCGCCTATGATATCCGCTGGCTCGTCGTGAAGTCGAAGGGCGGCTATAAGGTGCGCGATGCGCAGGTCGTCGGCTTCTGGATGACAACCTTCCTCGATGATCTTTTCCAGAACTACATCACCGAGAACGGCAACAATCCGCGCGCACTGGTTCTCGCTCTCAGCCGCTAGCCTATCCGCAATAGGCGCTTTGCCCTGCTCGCCGAGACTTGTGCTTTTTGTGCAAGCCTCGGGCGAGATTTCGCACGTTCGAGGCCCTGCCACTTATTCCGGCTTGGATCAGCACCTATCTGACATTCCGCCTACGCCGTGTTGCCGGTGACGCGCTTTCGCGTGTCGGTGATCTCAGTTTCGAGATTGGCCATTGACAACGCGGCACAGCCATGAGCGCTAGCGAGCATATCGGCGCGTGGGACCCTGCGATGCGTCTTGGGGTCGATGGAAGGAGCTTCGCGGCTATGGGCAGATCGCGGAGCAGATAGGGAGGCCGTCGTGCTCTTTGCGAAATTTCATTCATGTGCCGTTCTGGCTCTCGCCGCGGCTTCGTTGACGTCAGGAAGTGCATCCGGATTCGCAGCGCCGGATACCGGGTTCGTTATCGCGCAAGAGCAGACCGAACCGGCTGCGCAAGCCCCGGCCCCGGCCGACACGCCCACCGAGAGCGGCGAAACCGCAGCGCCTGCCGCCACGCAGGAGACGCCGGCCGAGACGAGCGAAACACCGGCTCAACCTTCGGATGCCGATGGCGCGGCAAAGCCTGACGATGGCGCGTCGCAGGCCGCACCGGCAGCCGACGACTCCGCCGATGTCGCGCCGGCCGCAACGGAAGCCCCAGCGGCAACCACAGCCGAGCCAAGTGCTCCTGCGTCGTCGGATGCTCAAGCCTCGAGCATCGATGCCAGCCAGCTCAAAATCGGTACGGCGGTATTCGGCTCCGATGGCCAGAAGATCGGCGAAGTCAACGGCGTGAAATCCGATACCGATGGCAAGGTGCAGGAGATCCTCGTCACCGATGGCGTCGCGGCCGGTCTCAATGCCAAGGTCTTCGCCGTCCCCGGCAACAAGATCACGGGCGTCGCCGACGGCGTGAAACTGTCGCTCAGTTCGGAAGAAGCAAAACAACTGCCGGTCATCGACAACGGCAACGGCTAGATCTTGCCGCCGGAATCCTTATCTCCCCTCGGGAGAAGGTGGCCGGAGGCCGGATAAGGGCCTTGCTCAACACGTCCGAGGACAGAGCTGGGAGGACTCACGTCATCCCATGCTTCGTAAATCAAACAGGCCTCAAAGTCCCTCACCTGCCCTGCGGGCATCCTCTCCCGTTCCGGGAGAGGAAAAGCCCGTGACCCCTCTTACCGTTCGAACCGCTTGAACTTGATGCGGTGCGGCTCGACAGCGTCGTCGCCTAGGCGGCGCTTCTTGTCCTCTTCATAATCGGCGAAGTTGCCTTCGAACCACTCGACGTGGCTGTCGCCTTCAAAGGCCAGGATGTGCGTCGCGAGCCGATCGAGGAAGAAGCGATCGTGCGAGATCACGACGGCGCAGCCTGGGAAATCTTCGAGCGCCGCTTCCAACGCACCGAGCGTTTCGGTGTCGAGATCGTTGGTCGGTTCGTCGAGCAGCAACAGGTTGCCGCCCTCTTTCAGCAGCTTGGCGAGATGGACGCGGTTGCGCTCACCGCCCGAGAGCATCCCGACCTTCTTCTGCTGGTCGGCGCCCTTGAAGTTGAACCAGCCGCAATAGGCACGGCTCGGAACCTCTTTCTTGCCGCCAAGCAGCATCTGGTCGAGGCCGCCCGAAATTTCCTCCCACACGGTTTTCTTGTCGTCGAGATGCGCGCGCGACTGGTCGACGTAGCCGATCTTCACCGTGTCGCCGAGACGGATCGTGCCCTTGTCCGGCTGTTCCTGGCCGGTGAGCATCTTGAACAGCGTCGTCTTACCGGCACCGTTCGGACCGATAACGCCGACGATGCCGCCGGGCGGCAGCTTGAACGACAGGTCGTCGATCAGCAGCCGGTCGCCAAATGCTTTGGACAGCCCCTCGGTTTCGATAACGACGCCGCCGAGACGCGGTCCGGTGGCGATCTGGATGCTGGCGCGGCCGGTGTCCTCGCGGCCCGCTTCGTCCGCGAGCTTTTCGTAAGCGGTGATACGTGCCTTGGACTTCGCCTGCCGGGCTTTCGGCGACGAACGAATCCACTCCAACTCGCGCGACAGGGCTTTCTGCTTGCCCTCTTCCTGCGCCTTTTCGACGGCCTCGCGCTTGGCCTTCTGTTCCAGCCAGCCGGAATAGTTACCCTTCCACGGCACGCCCTGCCCGCGATCGAGTTCCAGCGTCCACTCGGTGATGTTGTCGAGGAAGTAGCGGTCGTGAGTCACGAGGATGACGCAACCGGCGTATTCCTTCAGGTAGCGTTCGAGCCAGGCGACGCTTTCGGCATCGAGATGGTTGGTCGGCTCGTCGAGCAGAAGGATGTCGGGCTTCGACAGCAGAAGTTTCGTCAAGGCGACGCGGCGCTTCTCGCCACCCGAGAGCTTGGTGACGTCGGAGTCGCCGGGCGGCGAACGCAGCGCATCGAGCGCCTGCTCAACCTGGGCATCGAGATCCCACAAGTCCTGCGCGTCGATCTGATCCTGCAGCGCCGTCATCTCGTCCGCCGTCTCGTCGGAATAATTGGCGGCGATTTCGTTGTAGCGATCCAGAATGGCCTTCTTCTCCGCCACGCCCTCCATGGCGTTGCCGAGCACATCCTTGTCCGGATTGAGTTCCGGCTCCTGCGGCAGATAACCGACCTTGATGCCGTCAGCGGCCCAAGCTTCACCGATAAAGTCGTCGATCCTGCCCGCCATGATCTTGAGCAGCGTCGATTTGCCGGCGCCGTTGAGGCCGACCACGCCGATCTTGGCGCCCGGCAGGAACGACAGCGAAATGTCCTTCAGCACCTGCTTGCCTCCAGGATACGTCTTGGAGAGCTTGTGCATGTGGTAGACGTACTGATGTGCGGCCATTGCGCGGCGCCTCTATGAGTAAGGTTTAGGGATTGACGCGCGTTCTAGCCGATCGCCGCGCTCTGCTCAAATAGAACATCGGCCCGGCGATTCAACCTGCTGGTGACGCCACATGGCCGCACAGCTCATCAACCGTGGAACGATTTCGATGTCCGAACAATCCAACGAAAACGGTAAGCCGCACAAACCCCGCATTGTCTGCGCGCTGAGCAAGACCGAATTGCCACGCAACGCCGTCGTTAACCTGGCAACCGTGATGCCGTCGCTGGTGGCGCGCATTCGTCGCGATCACCCCGATCTGGCCGACGAGGCGTATATCGCCCGCAGCGAACTCGATCGCTATCGGGGACTCTACGTGGCTGAGCTGCTGCGCGACGAATCCGGCGACCTGAGCCAAATCGAAACGCAGGTGGCGCGCAGCATGGCGACGCACGAAACGCTGGCCGAGAACATCGAAGACGAGCTCGGAGCCAAGCGGACGCTCGGCGAAAGGCTTTCCGATGCCCTTGCCGATTTCGGCGGCAGCTGGAGCTTTCTGATCGTGTTCGCGGCGTTCATCAGCGGCTGGATGCTGCTGAACGCCTATCAGCATCAGGTCGCCTTCGACCCCTACCCCTACATCCTTCTCAATTTGATCCTGTCGACGATCGCAGCAGTTCAGGCTCCCATCATCATGATGAGCCAGAAGCGCCAGGAGACAAAGGATCGGCTGCGCTCGCTCAATGATTACCGCGTCAATCTCAAGGCCGAACTCGAGATCCGCCATCTGCACGAAAAGATCGATCACCTCATCAACAAGCAGTGGCAGCGTCTTGCCGAGATACAGGAGCTTCAGCTTGAAAAGTTGATGGAGAAGCGAAAGTAGCGCCGCCAGCAGACTGCATCAGCGCGACGCCTGCGCCATCAGCCCCGGGAGCAAATTGGCACGCCGCTGCCAGCGCCGCGCAATTTCAGCCGCGATGACGTCAGCAGAATGAAGCGGCTCGTAACTCCACATCTCGATCGGCGCTCCGGGAGGTGGCAGCTGCCGCGTCACACCTTGGCTGGCAAGCGCCGCATGGAAGCGATCGAATTTGGCGCTGCCGCCGGAGGGCGTGAAAACGTAGATCGGCCGGCCGGTCGCCGCCGCTTCGCACGTCATGCTGACGCTGTCTGCGGTGATCATGAACACGTCCGCGTGCGCCAGAAACTCCGGATATGGGTTCGATCCGCTTCCGTCCCAGAAGTACGCCTTGGCGTCACCGACCGCGTCCTTGATGCGGGCAACGAAGCGATCCGGCGTGCGGCGCGACGCGGTGATCATCAAGCCGAACCCGTGTCGCGCGAGCAGTCCCAGCGCATCGGCAAGCCGGGCTTCGTCGGCGTCGTCGTAGCGGTAATCGCCGTTCGGACCGCCGATGAGACACGCGACACGCGGCGTCGGCAGTGCCGCGGTGGCGGACGGCATTTGCGCGCGAAGCGCCGCCAGCCGTTGCGGCGAATATCGGTGCGGAGCCGTCAAGGTCGACAGGACGTTCGGTCCACGGCGGCGATCGTGCTCCGGCACCCAAATCAAATCGGCGCTGTTCGTGCCGGTGCGCGGGTCCATGAGTATCACCGTGTAAGTCGCGATGCCCGCCTGGCGTCTGAGAGCCCGCAGATAAGGAATGGTCGTGCGCCCGGTGGCGAAGGCCAGCGCCGGCCAGGGCGGTCCGAATGCTGATCCGGCGCGGCCGAAGCCTTCGCTCGGCGCAACCGGTCCCCAGGGGGCCATCAATTTGAAAATACCGGCGGGCTGCACACGCTTGATTTCGGCCGCCACGCCCAAGGCTTCGACGACGCCCAGGCACTGAGCCTCGTGACCGGCTTTGCCGTCGGAAAAGATCCAGGCCGTCTGGCCGGCGAGGGGTTTCAAAGAGGACGGCGAAGCAGTCATAAGGCGATGTTGTGGTCGCTCAGGCGCGAAGAGTCGAGGTCCTCGCGACGATTGAACAGAGAAATAAAAGAAATGCCATGCTGGCGACTAGCTTTCCTGATATTACGCATCGGACTCGTGCCTCGGATCGCCTATGCCCATTGAACTCGACGCCATCGACTGGCGAATCCTCAGAGAACTTCAAGCTGACGGACGGATCACGAACATTGCGCTGGCGAACCGGATCGGCCTTTCCGCGCCGCCCTGCCTGCGCCGAGTCCGCACGCTCGAAGAAGCCGGACTCATTTCCGGTTATACGGCACTGATCGACGAGGCGGCTCTCGGCTACGCCTTGACGGCCTTCGCTATGGTTCGCCTTCACAACCAGGCGGAATCGGATCTTCGCGCCTTTGAAAATCTCGTGCTCTCGTGGCCACTGGTCCGCGAAGCCCACATGCTTTCCGGCGAGAGCGATTTCATGCTGAAGTGCATTGCCCGCGATTTGACGGGTTTCCAGGATTTCGTGCTCGATGAATTGACGTCGGCGCCGAACGTCGCGAGCGTGAAAACGTTTCTGACGATCCGGCGCACCAAACGAGAACCCGGCGTTCCGATCGGTTCGGACGGAACTTGAGGCGCGGCTTAGGATTGAGGTAAGCGATGAAGATCCATCCTCTCTGCGCCGCTGTCATCATCCAGATACTCGCCTTGAGCACGGCGCCACTCGACGTAATGCCGGCGTCGGCGGCACCGCTTTCCGATCTTTACGACCGCTACTTCTCCAATGTGCTCGATGGGCGTCCCTGCTTCGCGCGAACCTATGACGATGCCCATTTCAAAAAGCATCCTCGGCAGCGTGTCCAAAGCATCGCGATCGAATTGGCCAAGGCCAATACCGATGGCACGCCGAATTCCCCCGATCGCTTCGAACTCAAATTTGCTCTGCTGCCGCTGACCAGTCCCGAATGGTATGGGCAGACGGCGAGTTGCAAAGCCGACGACACCGCCTTCGAATGTTATCTGGAAGCCGACGGCGGTCTTTTCCGGCTGACGCCGACGGCAGCGAACGGCCTTCGTCTGGAAACGGGCGAGACGGGCCTGGCGCTCGAAGGCACGGCCGATACCATCGAGCTTTCCGGCAAGACGGGCGACGATCGCGTGTTCGACCTCGTACCGTCCAAGGACGAATGCGAGGCCGCACGGAATTTCTTTGAAGGCGGCGCCGAATAGGCGCTCGCGCGCGAAGCCGTTTACTTCCAGGCGACGTGTAGCACTTCCAGCGTACGCGTGCCTTTCGGCGTCGTCACATCGACGCTCTCGCCCTTCGACTTTCCGATCAACGCGCGTGCAATCGGCGACGAAATCGAGATTTTCCCGTTGCGCAGATTAGCCTCGGTATCCCCAACGATGGTGTAGGTCACCTTATCTTCGGAATCGTCATCCTGCAGCGTCACGGTGGCGCCGAACTTGATCGTATCGCCTGACAGCTTCGACGTATCGATGACCTCGGCGCGGTTGAGCTTGTCCTCAAGCTCGGCGACGCGGGCTTCGTTCAGGCCCTGCTGTTCCTTCGCGGCGTGATACTCGGCGTTCTCCGAAAGGTCGCCGTGGGCGCGCGCTTCGGAGATCGCCGCGATGATGCGCGGACGCTCGACGGCCTTCAGTCGTTGCAACTCTTGTTCGAGGTTCTTGTGGCCCTCGAGAGTCATCGGCACCCGTTCCATCATCATCTCCACGTCTTCGAACGGTCTGTCTTCGCGGAGCGCTCGGCTCCGTCCAGATTAACTCTTGGATTGGTGAGCAGGAAGTATTTAGCTGCGCTGGCCGCGCCATACGAAAGTGATCGATCACCCGCGTCGCGGTGGGCTCAACGATGCGCGAAAGCCTGTAGCGGCGCCACCTGAAGCGTATCGGAATGCAACGCCCTTATGGCCCGTGTCACCGCTACCGCCCCCGCCAATGTTGTATAATACGGAATGTGGTGAAGCAAGGCTGTGCGCCGGATGTCCTTACTGTCGCTAAGGGCTTTCGAACCTTCGGTTGTATTAAAAACAAGCTGAATGTCGCCGTTTTTGATGGCGTCGACGATGTGGGGACGGCCTTCCAGCACCTTGTTGATGCCGTCGCACTGAATGCCGTTGGCTTCCAGGAACCGCTTCGTGCCGCGGGTGGCGACGACCTTGAAGCCCATCGCCGCCAACTCCTTCACGGGAGCAACGATGCGCGCCTTGTCGCTTTCCTTGACGGAGACGAAGACCGTTCCATCCGGCGGCAGTTTCTGCCCGGCACCGAGCTGGCTCTTTCCGAAGGCCATCGCGAAATCGCGGTCGATGCCCATGACCTCACCGGTCGAGCGCATCTCCGGCCCGAGGATCGGATCGACACCGAGAAAGCGTGCGAACGGAAACACCGCTTCCTTGACCGCGATGTGATCGTAAACCGGCTTCTGCAGTTTGAAGTCCACGAGCGGTTTCCCGGCCATGATCTCCGAGGCGATGGACGCGATCGGCAAGCCGATGACCTTGGCGACGAACGGCACGGTCCGCGAGGCGCGCGGGTTCACTTCGAGAATGAAGACCTCGCCGTCCTTGATCGCGAACTGAACGTTCATCAAGCCGACGACGCCCAACGCCAGAGCGAGCTCGCGCGCTTGACGCTCGAGCTCGGCGATGATCTCAGGCGAGAGCGAGTGCGGGGGCAACGAGCACGCGCTGTCGCCGGAGTGAATACCGGCTTCCTCGATGTGTTCCATGATGCCAGCGACAAAGGTGTCCTTGCCGTCGGACAGGCAATCGACGTCCACTTCCACGGCGTCCGTCAAATAGCTGTCGATCAGCAGCGGACGCTTGTCGGAGACGATGAGTTCGGACGGGCGGTCAAGCGTCGCCGAAAGGCGCGCGACGTAACGATCGACTTCAGCGCCATCGTGCACGATCTCCATCGCGCGGCCGCCGAGCACGTAGGACGGACGGATGACGACGGGATAGCCGATGGTTTCAGCGACGGCGCGGGCTGCGCCGGGCGATTTGGCAATGCCGCTCTTCGGCTGCTTCAACTTCAGCTTGTCGATCAGCGCTTTGAAGCGATCGCGATCTTCCGCGAGATCGATGGCGTCGGGAGAAGTGCCGAGAATGGGCACACCGGCTTCCTCAAGAGCGCTCGCGAGCTTCAGCGGCGTCTGTCCGCCGAACTGCACGATGACGCCCTTGAGCTTGCCGTTTGTGCTTTCGACGCGGATAATTTCGAGCACGTCCTCGGCCGTCAGCGGTTCGAAGAACAGGCGGTCGGAGGTATCGTAGTCGGTCGAGACGGTCTCCGGGTTGCAGTTGACCATGATCGTCTCATAGCCCGCCGCCGTCAGCGCGAAGCAGGCATGGCAGCAGCAATAATCGAACTCGATGCCTTGACCGATGCGGTTCGGACCGCCACCGAGAATGATGATCTTTTCTTTCGACGTCGGATCAGCCTCGCAGACGGGATCGCCGCTGAGACCTGTCTCATAAGTCGAATACATGTAGGCCGTGGGTGAAGCAAATTCCGCCGCACACGTATCAATGCGCTTGAAGACCGGAGCAACATCGAGCTGCCGCCGCGTCTGACGTATCTCGGCTTCGCTCGTCTTGGTGAGATGCGCGAGGCGAGCATCCGAGAAGCCCTGCGCCTTGAGGGCGCGAAACTGCGCCGCCGACTTCGGCAAGCCATGTGCGATCACACGCGCTTCGGTATCGACGATGCCCTTGATCTCAGCCAGGAACCAAGGATCGATCTTGCAGTACTGGTGAATTTCCTCAAGCGAGAAGCCGACGCGGAACGCCTGCGCGACTTTCAAGATGCGATCGAACGTCGGCCGCGAGACGGCAGCGCGCACGACGTTCTTGTCGTCGCCTTGTCCGAGGCCTTCGAGCTGAATGTCGTCGAAGCCCGTCAGGCCCGTTTCCATCGAACGCAGAGCCTTTTGGATGCTCTCGCGGAACGTTCGTCCGATCGCCATCGCCTCACCGACCGACTTCATCGATGTCGTCAAGGAGGTATCGGCGCCGGGAAATTTCTCGAACGCAAAGCGCGGGATCTTCGTCACGACGTAATCGATCGTCGGTTCGAAGGAGGCCGGCGTCGCGCCGCCCGTAATGTCATTCTGGATTTCGTCGAGCGTGTAGCCGACGGCGAGCTTGGCGGCGACTTTGGCGATCGGAAATCCGGTCGCTTTCGAGGCAAGCGCGGAGGATCGCGACACGCGCGGATTCATTTCGATGACGATCAGGCGGCCGTCCGCCGGATTGACGGCGAACTGCACGTTCGAGCCGCCGGTCTCGACGCCGATCTCGCGCAGCACCGCGATCGAAGCGTCGCGCATCATCTGATATTCTTTGTCGGTCAGCGTCAGCGCCGGCGCGACCGTGATCGAGTCGCCGGTATGCACGCCCATCGGATCGATGTTCTCGATCGAGCAGATGATGATGCAGTTGTCCGCCTTATCGCGGACGACTTCCATCTCGTACTCTTTCCAGCCGAGGACGCTCTCCTCGACGAGAATCTGGTTCGTCGGCGACGCATCGAGGCCGCGCTCCGCGATCTCGAAGAATTCCTCGCGATTGTAGGCGATGCCGCCACCCGTCCCGCCGAGCGTAAACGACGGCCGGATGATCGCCGGCAAACCGACATGCTCAAGCGCTTCGGCGGCTTGTTCACGGGTGTTCGCGAGACTCGAGCGCGGCGTTTCGAGGCCGATGGTCTTCATGGCCTCGCGAAACAGCTGCCGGTCTTCGGCCTTGTCGATGGCTTCGGCATTGGCGCCGATCAGTTCGACGCCGTATCGCTGCAACACGCCCTGCTGATGAAGCGCGAGCGCGGTGTTGAGCGCCGTCTGCCCGCCCATCGTCGGCAGAATGGCATCGGGACGTTCCTTGGCGATGATCTTCGCCACGACCTCCGGAGTGATCGGTTCGATGTACGTCGCATCCGCCAGATCCGGATCGGTCATGATCGTCGCCGGATTGGAATTCACGAGAATGATGCGATAGCCCTCCTCGCGCAGCGCCTTGCACGCTTGCGTTCCGGAGTAATCGAACTCGCACGCCTGGCCGATGACGATCGGGCCGGCGCCAATGATGAGGATGGATTTGATATCGGTACGTTTGGGCATGCCGCGCAAGGGTTTGGCCGAAGCGGAAGCGGTGGACGCGGCCGGCTCGGTGATGACGTTGATGATCTCAGGCTAAGCGGGGCTTATAGGCAAAGCCGGACGGAGGGGGAACCCTCAAAATACTGCGGCATAGGGTTTCCCAAGTGTGACGCGACGTTACGCCTGCCGCACATCGCCATACCGGGCGCGCTCCACCGACGGCAAAAACACCGTGAGCAGGCCGAGTAACGGCAAATACGAGCAAACGTCATAAACGAAGTCTATGCCCTTGGCGTCCGCCACGACGCCGAGCACCGCCGCGGCGATTCCGGCCATTCCGAAGGCGAAGCCGAAGAATATCCCCGCGATCATGCCGACTCGTCCCGGCACCAGTTCCTGTGCGAACACGATGATGGCCGGAAACGCCGACGACAGGATGAGGCCGATCACCACCGAAAGCGCGATCGTCCAGTGCAGGTTTGCGTAGGGCAGCGCCATCGTGAACGGCAGGACGCCGAGGATAGAGAACCAGATGACCGTCTTGGGGCCGAAGCGGTCGCCGATCGGGCCACCAAGCACGGTTCCGGCCGCGACCGCGCCGAGGAAGACGAACAGCAACAACTGCGACTGCTGGACCGAAACCCCGAACTTATGGATCGTATAAAACGTGTAATAGCTCGTCAGGCTCGACATGTAGATGTACTTCGAGAAAACGAGCATCGCCAAGGTCGCGAGCGCAAGGGTCGTGCGGCGGCGCGACAGCGGCAACGCTGCAATTTCAGGACCATCTTTCGGCTGTCGTCGCGCCTGATTTCCCCACTCGCTGACACGCCACAGAATGGCAATCCCGAGCAGCGCGACAAGAGCGAACCAGGCGATGCTTTTCTGGCCCTGCGGTAACACGATGAAAGCCGCCAGCAGCGGACCGAGCGCTGTGCCGAAATTGCCGCCGACCTGAAAAACGGACTGCGCCAGGCCATGCCGGCCGCCCGACGCCATGCGCGCAATGCGCGAGGATTCGGGATGAAAGACAGCCGATCCGACGCCGACGAGCATGGCTCCGACGAGCAGCGCCGCATAGCTGTGCGCGAATGCCAGCAGAATTAAGCCGACGAGCGTGGATGTCATCCCGGCGCTCGTCGAATGCACGACGGGACGCCGGTCCGTGTAGTGACCGATGACGGGTTGTAGCAGCGACGCCGTTCCCTGAAATGCCGTGGTCAGCAGACCGATTTGCCAGAACGACAAGCCGTAGTTGCGCTTCAGCATCGGATAGATTGCCGGAAGCAACGACTGCATGACGTCGTTGAGCAAATGGCAGAAGCTCACTGCCAGCAGAATTGAGAACGTCACCTTGGCTGCCGCCGGACGAGCGACGGCACCAGAATCAATAGCGGTCATGAAGGCTCTCTCCGGGCGCGCTTTTAGCGCCTCGGCGAACGGCGGTCACCATCCCCGGCGGCATGGCAGCTATCGAAAGCCTTGAGGATTTCCCCGTCGCTCCCCTTCGCCACTAGTTCTTCGGCGCAGGTGTCGCACCCTCGGCCGGTGCGGCAGGAGGTGTCGCTGCCGGAGGCGCCGCAGCCGGAGCGATGTCCGTCGGCGGCTCAATCTTCAGATCGAGCGGAAATGCATACGTGGTTTTGAAGATCGGTCTTTCCTCATGCCCGGGAACCAGCAGTTCGGCACTCACGGGCAAACCGGTCATCGCATCGATGTAGAACATCCGATACGTCTGGTTCTTGAACTTGTCTTCTTTTCCAGGCTGGCTCTCGAGCTTGTAGGAGGCGACATCCCGCCCCTCGTGCTTCGTGCGTCCGTTGCACGTATATTCGCCGACGTCCTTTTGTTGATCGATAACAGACTCCTGCATCTGCGTCTGAAGCTGTCCGGCGATCTTAGCCTTCAGTGGCGTCCATTTTCCGTCGCCTTCGCGCGACCAGGCTTCCATGCCGACGAGAATGATTTCCGACGTCTTCTTCGTGGCCACGTTGGTGATCTTCTGATGCATGCGATCGGGAAGGATATAGTCGACTTGCATCGTCGCCGGACCCTTCTCGGTGATCATATGGCTTGTCATCGTGAACCATGACGACTTGCGCAGCTTTCCTAGCGCCGCGGCGACATCATCTCTGCACGGATTAGGTGCCTTGGCCTCGGACCCTGCGTCCTTGGTGACGGGCTGCGATTGAGCCGCCGCTCCGAGCATGATGAGCGAAATTGCAACAATTGCGGTGCGGCGCATCTTTGAAAATCCTGAAAAGCCGGGAACGGGCGAAATCCTATTGGAGCTTTTGCACGGGGGCGTTCGCCGGTGCAATGATCTCAACGTCGGTAGGGTACGAATACTTGACCTTCAGTGCCGGGGGAGCGTCACCGGTCAGCGCGGCAATGACGTTGAACGCGGGCTTGCCGGTCGCTTCATCGACATAGATCGTACGCGCCATAATTTTCGATGTATCCGCACCCGGCGCAACTTTTTCGGCCGTCCGGAACGCAAGATAATCCTGGCCATCGACTTTGGCATGACCCAGGCATTCAAAGGTTCCGAGATTCGCGGGTGCACCGACCGCGTTGTTGAATTCGCTTATGATCGATTGCGTGAATTGCGGCAGCAGCTCTTCGAATGCGCCGCCCGATCCCGCGAAAGCGCGATTGCCGACAAGCATGGTCTGCTGCTCACCGGGCATTGCGGGTGATTCAACCGTCTGCAGCATCTTGTCGGGCGGCATGTAGTCGATCTTCATATGCACTTCGCCCTCGGCGGTCGGCTGACTGAACTCGACGCGGAACGCCTTCGAAGCGCGCTGCTTGGTGAATGCGGCGAGAACATCCTTGGTGCAATCGTCGGCTAAGGCCGGTCCAGCCATCGCGAGCATCAGTAGCGATACGCAAAGGGCGCGCATTATTTCCTCCAGGCAATTTTTTCCCGGGTTATACCGGGATTTACCGGAAGCGCGATCTTAAAGTTCGGCAAGGTTTATTTGCCTGCAAACGAATGCACGCGGGCACGAACGTCCGAGACGGCATGATGCAGCGCCGGCGATCGGCGAGACTTTAGCGTTCGCGATGCGGAGGCTGGCCCTTCTGCTCACGCATCATATTGACGAAGCGCTTGAACAGATAGTGGCTGTCCTGCGGACCGGGCGACGCTTCCGGATGATGCTGGACCGAAAACACCGGCTTGCCATCCAACGCCAGACCGCAGTTCGAACCATCGAACAACGAGACGTGCGTTTCGACGACGCCCTTCGGAAGACTGTCGCGATCGACGGCGAAGCCGTGGTTCATCGAAACGATCTCGACCTTGTTGGTCGTGAAGTCCTTCACCGGATGATTGGCGCCGTGATGGCCCTGATGCATTTTCTTGGTCGTGCCGCCGAGCGCCAAACCGAGCATCTGATGCCCGAGGCAAATACCGAACACAGGCTTGCCGCTCTCGACCAGCTTCTTGATTTCAGGAACCGCGTATTTGCCCGTCGCCGCCGGGTCGCCGGGTCCGTTCGACAGGAAGACGCCATCGGGATTGCGCGCCAGTACGTCTTCGGCCTTCTCGGTCGCCGGAACGACGGTGACCTTGCAGCCAGCCGACGCCAGGCAGCGAAGAATGTTGCGCTTCAGGCCATAGTCGATGGCGACGACATGGAACTCGGGATTTTCGTTGCGCGTGTAGCCCTTGTTCCAGACCCAGCGCTGCTCGTCCCAGGAATAACTCTGGCCGCTCGTCACGTCGGGCACGAGATCGAGGCCAAGCAGACCCGGCCATGCCTTGGCCTCGGCTTTCAGCTTATCGATATCGAATTGACCCGAGGGTTCATGTGCGATCACGGCATTCGGCATGCCCTTCTCACGGATGCGCGCCGTCAGCGCCCGCGTGTCGATACCGGTGATCGCGATGATGCCGCGTGCCTTCAGCCAGGTGTCGAGATGCTCGGCGGCGCGATAGTTCGAAGGCTCGGTGATGTCGGCGCGCAGCACGCAGCCGCGTACGCCGGAACGTGACGCCAGATTGGATGTCTCGGTGTCTTCGTTATTGGCACCGACGTTGCCGATATGCGGGAACGTGAAGGTGATGATCTGGCCCGCATAGCTCGGGTCGGTCAGGATTTCCTGATAGCCGGTGATGGCCGTATTGAAGCAGACTTCGCCGGCGGCGCTACCGATGGCGCCAAGCCCCCTGCCCGCGATCACCGTGCCGTCATCGAGCACAAGGCGCGCGGTCAGTGGCACGTCAGTCCAGGGTTCTGGTGCGGTCATCGAAAATCCGGATGTTGGGGCGCCAAGCCGCTCGGCTTAAATCGCGCCGGAACCTATGGGAATGGCATGGGTCCGTCAATTGCGGCCCACCGTCCGCACGGGATGGCTAACGCTTGCTCCGGCCGCCATGCCCACCTAAACCACGAGGCTCGAACTTCAAGGAGAGCACGCATGCGGGCGAAAATCAGCGACGATCTCAAAATGGCGATGAAAGCCGGCGAAAAACAGCGCGTCGCGACGCTGCGTCTCATCAATGCGGCGATCCAGTCGGCGGAAATCGAAGCCAAGAAGCCGCTGGACGACGCCGGAATCCTTGCCGTGATGACCAAGATGGTCAAACAGCGGCGCGATTCCATCGAGCAATACACGAGCGGCGGGCGTCCGGACCTCGCCGAAGTGGAGCAAGCCGAGATCGCCATTATCGAAGCCTATTTGCCGAAGCAGATGGATGACGCCGAGGTTCAGGCGGCCGTTACCGCAGCCATTCAGGAAAGCGGCGCGGCGTCGGCCAAGGACATGGGCAAGGTCATGGGGGTGCTGAAGGCGAAGTACGCCGGGAAAATGGACTTCCAGAAAGCCAGCGCCGCAGTCAAAGCCGCGCTCGGCTGATCGGCGGAAGCGGGCTTCTCCCGCCGGCATCCTGTGGAAAGCGGGCATGCCTTCTGACAACACGGCGTGAGCGTACAATGTGCTCGGACGAATCACTTAATTGAGTCGGGGTCGATGATCCCGATTCCAATTCATTGAGGCTGACCGAGGCAATGCGTTTCAATCCGAATTTTCTGGATGAGATCCGCGCCCGGATTCCCGTCAGCCAAGTCGTTGGCCGCAGGGTCGCACTGAAAAAGGCCGGGCGCGAGTACAAGGGACTGTCGCCCTTCAAGACCGAGAAAACCCCTTCGTTCACGGTCAACGACCAGAAGGGCTTCTATCATTGCTTCGCCACCGGCGAGCACGGCGACATCTTTACCTTCGTGATGAAAACCGAGGGGCTTGAGTTCCCTGAAGCCGTCGAACGGTTGGCGGCGGAAGCTGGCGTGCCGATGCCGAAGCAGCCCGAGCGCAACGCTGCCGAGGACGATCAACGCGACCGGCTCTATCGCCTGCTCGAAGCCTCAGCCTCCTTTTTCGAGGAGAGCTTGCGCGCCGCCATCGGCGCCGAGGCGCGGCGTTACCTCGACAAGCGCGGGCTTGCACGGGAGACGATCCAATCGTTTCGCCTCGGCTTTGCGCCGAACTCCCGGACGGCGCTCACGGCATTTCTTAAGGGCAAAGGCTTTTCGCTGAGCGATATGGCGGCAGCCGGGATGCTGATCGCGGGCGAGGATATTCCGGAACCCTACGACCGGTTTCGCAACCGCGTCATGTTCCCGATCCTCGATCTCAAAGGCCGCGTCATCGCGTTCGGAGGACGTGCGCTCGAAAAGGACGTCCCCGCCAAATATCTCAACTCGCCCGAAACGCCCCTCTTCCATAAGGGCCACACGCTCTTCAACGCCGCGCGCGCACGCACCACGGCGCACGACCGGGATCGAGTTATCGTGGTCGAAGGCTACATGGACGTCGTGGCGCTTGCCGAAGCAGGCTTCAGCGAAACGGTGGCCCCCCTCGGTACGGCCTTGACCGAAGACCAACTGAAGCTCCTTTGGCGCTTTGCCAAGGAACCGATCCTTTGTTTCGACGGCGACGGCGCCGGACGCAAGGCGGCGGACCGCGCCGTCGAGGTTGCCCTTCCCTGGCTGAAGCCGGGCGTCAGCGTCGCCTTTGCATTTCTGCCGGAGGGCATCGACCCGGATGATCTGATCCGGCAGCAGGGGCCTGCCGCGATGAACGAAGTCCTCGACAGGACGCGGCCGCTGGTGGACGTGCTCTGGGAACGGGAACTTCGCGCCGCGCCAACGGTCACCCCAGAACAACGCGCCGCCCTCGAAGCGCGGCTTTTCGCACTCTCGGGCAGCATTCAGGATGCAACCGTTCGTAGTCACTATCAGCGCGAGCTCCGCGACAGGTTGTATCAGCTCGGACGCGATCGCAATCCACGGCGCGGGCCCGGCGCCAGCGGTGCGTCATTGGCACGGAGCGGTTTTCAGGCGTCCTATGCCAGCCCCAGGATGGGATCGGACTGGAAGGCGCGGGAACGCGCACGCCTCGCCGGCCCCGAACGTCGCGGCTCGTGGAAAAGCCCGCTGCCGGAACTGGTTAATGCCAGCCCTGAACTCTCGGGCCACCTGCGGAGTATACCGCCCCGAGAGGCGCTCATCTTGAAGACGTTGATGAACCACCCTTGGCTGATCGATGAGCATTCCGAGGCCATCGCCGCGATTGACTTCGCATCCCAGCCCCTGGCGGCCCTTCGGGACGAAATTTTAGCGGTGCACGCAAGGCAGAATTCCCTTGACAGGGCAACTCTACGCACCCAATTGAGCAAATCGGGGGTTGCAAAGGTGGTGGACCTCGTCGCGCGAACGATTACGCACATCAGCGACCGTTTTGCCGAGCCAGATGCCTCCATCGCCGATGTCGAAGCCGCCTGGACCCACGTACTCGCCTTGCATCAACGGCAGGACGCTTTGGAGCGCGCGCTGAAAGCAGCAGAAGAGGCTTGGTACCGGGATTGCACGGAAGAGGCTGAGACACACCTTCTCGACATCAAACGCCAGATCGCCCGCGAGGCGTCAATGGATCAGATGGACGCCGAGACTGAACAACCCGCGGATGACGCTCCAATCGTGAAGCGTGCGAGTTAGGCACGCTAAAATTAACCGGTCCTGGGATAGCTGTGCGGCATGTCCCAGAGGCACACAATTTTAGTTGAGGTTCGTTCCGGTACGGAACGGCTGATGCACAAGGATTTAAGGATGGCACGCGCCCAGCAGGCAGCCCAGAAGACGGAAGATAAAGAGCAAGCCACGGCCGACACGCCCGAACGTGACAGCCCGCTGCTCGATCTTTCGGATCAGGCCGTCAAGCGTCTTTTGAAGTCTGCCAAGGCGAAGGGCTACGTCACGCTCGATCAGCTCAACTCGGTTCTGCCGTCGGAAGAAGTCTCCTCTGACCAGATCGAGGATCTGTACGCGACACTCTCCGACATGGGCATCACGGTCGTCGAGAACGAAGACAGCGAGGAAGGTGCGGAATCGAGCGAAGACAGCGCCGAAGAGGAAGAAGGCCGCTCGCTCGTCACGCAGAACAATTCGCTCGTCAAAAGCGAAACGAAATCGGAGCCCGCCGAGCGGACCGACGATCCTGTCCGCATGTACCTGCGCGAAATGGGCTCCGTCGAGCTTCTGTCGCGCGAAGGCGAAATCGCCATCGCCAAGCGCATCGAGGCCGGCCGCGAAGCAATGATCGCCGGGCTTTGCGAAAGCCCCCTCACCTTCCAGGCCATCATCATCTGGCGGGACGAACTCAACGAAGGCCGTATCCTGCTTCGCGACATCATCGATCTCGAAGCGACGTATGAAGGCCCCGAAGCCAAGGAGCTTCCCGAGTCCGCCAACGACGGCGAGTCCGGGGACGAGCAACCGGCGGAACCGCGGGCGCCGGGCGCGCCGGAAGGCGAAGGCGACGACGACGACGAATTCGAAAACGCCATGTCGCTCGCCGCGATGGAAGCCGAACTGAAACCGAAGGTCCTAGAGACATTCGACCAAATCGCTTCGACCTACAAAAAGCTCCGCAAGCAACAGGACAAGAAGCTAGAGCAGCAGCTTGTTGGCGATCAAGGCTCGCGTCAGCAGCAGAAGGCCTACGAAAAGATCCGCGATGAAATCATCGCTGACGTCAAATCGCTGTCGCTCAACAACAACCGTATCGAAAGCCTCGTCGAACAGCTTTACGCGATCAACAAGCGCTTGATCGGCCTCGAAGGACGCCTGATGCGCCTTGCCGACAGCTACGGCGTGCCGCGTCAGCACTTCATCGACGAATACTACGGCAACGAACTCGACCAGACCTGGCTCGACCGCGTCGCCGACAACGGCAAGAAATGGGGACAGTTCGTCAAGAGCGAGCGTCCGCAGATCGAGCAGATCCGTGGCGACATCCATCAGCTCGCCACCGAAACCGGCCTTGAAATCCCCGAGTACCGCCGCATCGTCAAGGCGGTGCAGAAGGGCGAGCGCGAAGCCCGTCAGGCGAAGAAGGAGATGGTCGAAGCCAACCTTCGTCTCGTCATCTCGATCGCCAAGAAATACACCAACCGCGGCCTGCAGTTCCTCGATCTCATCCAGGAAGGCAACATCGGCTTGATGAAGGCCGTCGATAAGTTCGAATACCGGCGTGGGTATAAGTTCTCCACTTACGCGACATGGTGGATCCGGCAGGCGATCACGCGCTCGATCGCCGACCAGGCGCGCACAATCCGTATTCCGGTGCACATGATCGAGACGATCAACAAGATCGTCCGGACGTCGCGCCAGATGCTGCACGAGATCGGCCGCGAGCCGACGCCGGAAGAACTAGCTGAAAAGCTCGCCATGCCGCTCGAAAAAGTGCGCAAGGTTCTGAAGATTGCCAAGGAACCAATCTCGCTCGAAACACCGATCGGCGACGAGGAAGATTCGCATCTCGGCGACTTCATCGAAGACCGCAACGCGGTGCTACCGATCGAAGCCGCGATCCAGTCGAACCTGCGCGATACGACGACCCGCGTGCTGGCTTCGCTGACGCCGCGCGAAGAGCGCGTGCTGCGCATGCGCTTCGGCATCGGCATGAACACCGACCACACGCTGGAAGAAGTCGGCCAGCAGTTTTCGGTGACGCGCGAACGCATCCGCCAGATCGAAGCCAAGGCGCTGCGCAAGCTGAAGCACCCGAGCCGCTCGCGAAAGCTCCGGAGCTTCCTGGACAACTGATCATGGCTGCCGGCCGCTGCAATCAGTGAACCGACTGTTTGCAGTGCGCCGTGGGTTCGACAGGGGCTGTGCGAGGGCCGGCGTACTTGAGCATGTCAAAGACGCAAAATGTCGAACTTTGGGTAGACCGGTTTCCCTTTCTCCAAAAGCTGTCCGCGAGCGATTGGGCGCTGTTCGAGCAGGTCGTCCAGTTTCCGCTCCTCGAATCTGGACAAGTCGCCTATCAGCAGGGTTGGGAATGTCCCAACTACCTTATGTGCGTGGATGGGCGTACGCGCGTTTTCAAGGCAAGTGACTCCGGGCGCGAGATGCTCGTCTACAAGGTCGAGGGCGGCGGCACGTGCTTGCTGACGACACAATGTCTCTTGTCAAACGGCACCTTTCCCGTCGAAAGCGTCGCTGAAAAGCAGACGATGCTGGCCGCCATCCCCAAGAAAAGCTTTCATAAGTTCATGGCCGAGATCCCGGCATTTCGCGACTACGTCATCGGCGATTACACGCGGCTTCTCGGAACGATGTTCTCTCTGATCGACACCATCGCGTTTGCGACGACCGAGCAGCGGCTGGCGCGCCGCTTGCTGACGGATGCGACGGACGCGCAGATCGTCGCGAAGACCCATCAGCAGCTGGCATCGGACATCGGTAGCGTTCGTGAAATCGTTAGCCGCCATGTCTCGGACTGGGAGCGCAAGGGATGGATCAAGAGCAACCGTGGCCAGATCGAAATCCTTGACCGGGCGGCCCTTGCGTCCAGGCAAGCTCACTGAGCCTGCATCAATTCAAATAGGCCTTGTCCCTATTCTTCGCCGCGTCGAAATTTAGAGCGGCGCTGAGGTTTTTTAGTTTCCCCATTCGCGCTGCATTGAGATCAGCTCCTTTGAAATTCGCTCCGGCGACATTGGCGCCCGTAAAATCGGCGGCTGCAAATTCCCCGCCTCGCAGATTGGCGTTCGTGAGGTCGGTATCTCGCAACGATGCAAATTCCATCATGACTCGCGCGAGATTGGCGCCTTTGAAAGAGGAGCCGTCGAGCTTGGCGCTCTTAAACGCGCCGCGCATCAAACCCATGGACTGGTTTTTCTCGTCGGCGGAGAGATCGGCGTCGTCAAAGTTTGCGTTTTTGATGCTCGCGGACGTGAAATCCGCCGCGACATGAGCGTGCGAGAAATTCGCTTTATCGAAATTCGACCCGCCGAATTGGCTGGAGAACAGGCTGGCATTCTTGAGGTTGGCGCCACCGAAATCCGATTTCAATGCCCAGGCTTGATCGAGAACGACGCCTTCGAGATTCGCTCCACGGAGATTGGCATTATTGATCCGAGCCGATTGCAGTTTGACGCGGTGCAAATCGAGCCCCGACAGATCGAGCCCGTTTAAACTTTTGCCGCTGAGATCGAGCGTCCCGCCGGGGGGCAATTTGGAAATCGCGGTTTCGATATCCGAGCGGGTCATCTCGGCTTTGGTAAACGCATCGGACGTCGTATCGAGGCCCGTCATGTCCTGCGCTAGCGTTCGCGTTGCGCCGCACAGAAGAAGGAGCATCGAGAATGCCGAGAAAAGAACGTATTTTGCCATCCGAGCCTCGAGTGGTTCGTTGAAATTCGTTTGGCGTTCTTAGACGGCGAGCAGATTCAAGTCTGTGATTTAGGTCACCAAGCGGGCATATTCGCCGGTTCTCGCTTCAGGGCGTCGCCGACTTGAACTCCCGCACCACCCAGTCGATGAACACCCGAACGCGCGGCGTCAGTTGGCGGCTTTTCGGGTAGAGAAGCGAGACCGGCGTCGGCAGCGGCGGCGTGTCTTCGAGCAGCGGCACGAGACTGCCGGCGGTAAACGCATCCCCGACGCCCCAGCGCGGCACCTGAATGATACCGAGGCCAAGCCGCGCGGCGGCGCCGTAGCTCTCGGCTGCGTTGACTGACAGGACGCTCGGCAGCCTGACCGTCTTCAGAACGCCACCGACTTGAAACTCGAGCGGCAGCACAGTTCCGGTTGCCGAGGAATGAAACCCGATCATGCGGTGCCCGTCGAGCCTGTCCCAGCGTTCCGGGAGTCCGAAGCGCTCAATGTAGCTCGGTGCCGCGCACGTCACCTCGGCAAGCACCGCGATCCGGCGCGCCACCATCTCGCTGTCGGCAAGTTCACCGACGCGCAGGACGCAGTCCACCCCTTCCCGGATCAAATCGACGAAGCGATCGCCTTCGCTCATTTTGAGTTCGAGGCCCGGATACTGCGCGAAGAAACGCGGCAGGCTCGGCAGCAGGAAGCGGCGTGCCAGGCGGCCCTGCACGTCAATGCGGAGCACACCTTTCGGCGCGGCGCCGCCGAACGCGCCTTCAGCGTCTTCGACGTCATCCAGAATGGACAGGCAGCGACGATAATAAGCGTCGCCCTCTGGCGTCAGCCCGACCTTCCGCGTTGTCCGTTCGAGCAGCCTGACACCCAGCCGGGCCTCCAGCTGCTTGACGGCATCGGTCGCTGTCGAGGCCGGAACGCCCAGATCCTGCGCCGCGAGGCTGAAGCTCAGCCGCTCCGCCACGCGGGCGAACAAGCGCATTTGGTCGAGACGGTCCATTATTCGCGATTTCCGAAAATTGACGCCGAATAATGGCTGATTATTCGCCCTGATTAAAGAGGCAAGGTCGCTCCAGACCGGCCCTCGCCGCAAGCTCAGTCAAAGGAGACCTCTATGGCCCAGACCGAAAATCGCTGTCGTAACCGGCGCCAGCCGTGGCCTCGGCCGCAACACGGCCCTGGCGCTTGCTCGGAAAGGCATCGACGTCATCGGCACCTACCACAGCAACAAAAAGGAAGCCGACGAGACGGCGGCCGCCATCAACGCGCTCGGCCGCAAGGCGGTCATGTTCCAGCTCGACACCGGCAACGTGGCGTCGTTTCCGGCATTCGTGTCGGAGGTGCAAACGGCGTTGAAAAGCGTTTGGTCGCGTGATCGCTTCGATTATCTCGTCAACAACGCCGGTATTGGCATCCACGCACCGATCGCGGAGATGACCGAAGCCGACTTCGATCGTCTGATGAACATCCACTTCAAGGGCGTCTTCTTCCTGACGCAGAAGCTGCTGCCCGTCATCGCCGACGGCGGCCGCATCGTGAACCTTTCAAGCGGACTGGCGCGCTTCAGCCTGCCGGGGTACGCGGCTTACGCATCAATGAAAGGTGCGATCGAAGTTTTGACGCGCTACCTCGCCAAGGAACTCGGGCCGCGCGGCATTGCCGTCAACGTCGTCGCTCCGGGCGCCATCGAAACCGACTTCGGCGGCGGCGCAGTTCGCGACAATAAGCAGTTGAACGACTTCGTTGCGTCGGTGACCGCGCTCGGGCGTGTCGGTATGCCCGACGACATCGGCGGAGCGATCGCCAACCTGTTGAGTGAAGACAATCGCTGGATCAACGCCCAGCGGATCGAAGTCTCCGGCGGCATGTTCGTCTGACGAAAAAAGGGCCGCTTTTGCGGCCCTTCTTTCTATGTCGCATGTAGTGGCGAACGTCAGCCGACGACGACTTCGCTGATTTGAATGACCGGCGACAGATCGGTGTAGTTCGGGATATCCGCCATGATCTCTTTCGCGTGCGGACCAAAGCCTGCCTGGAACGCATCGACGGAGTCGCAGAAGATGTGACACATGCCGACGTACGTGGCGGGCGCGCCGGGAGCGCCGCCGGCGATGCCCTTGTCCACCGTGTAGGACTTGCAGCTGTCGCCCATTTTGCTCGCGACCATCGGCATGTGCTTGTCACTATAGTATGCGTGATCGAACCTGGCTCCAGGGACGTTCGGATACATTACGCTGACTTTGATCATGTCTCATTCTCCTCGTGTGCCGCGTTCGCGCGTCACCGGGCGTGCTTAGACCCGGCAAAGCTCGTGCGCAATCGCTTGCTCTTTCAGCCGACGTGCCTTCGGCCAAGGCTCTATTCGATTTTCAAGATTTCCGCTTCGCCGCCGCCGGCCTTAACCACATCACCGACGCTCTTGTCCATCAGCGCCTGCGCCAGCGGCGAGACATAGGAAATCGAACCTTTGGCAGGATCGGACTCGTCTTCACCGACGATCCGGAATTGCTGCTTGCGTCCATCGTCGCGCTCGAGCGTCACGCGCGAGCCGAACGCGACCACGGAGTTGTCCGCTGCCGGCGTTTGCAACTCGGCCGTCCCGAGGCGATGGTTCCAATAACGCAGATCGCGCGACGCGCGCGCAATGGCATCGCGGTCGCCAGACTCCTGCGCCCCGGCCAACTCGCTTTGCAAGCGTTTGACCTCGCCTTCGATGTACGCGAGGCCCTCGGCGGTGACGAGGTTTCTGTGCTCCGATACGAGCTTCTCGGGAAGCTCTTCGAAGCTGTCCGTTTCTTTGACGAATGCTCTGCTCATCGCGATAACATAGGTATTCTGAAGCCCAGGTTCCAGCATGCGCCAGTTTCAACAGACTATACTTGTAGAGACCGCTGGCCCCAGCCTCGTCGAATTCACCTCCGAAGTGGCGAAAATCGTTGCGGCGTCAGGCATTGAGACGGGCCTTGTGCACGTCTTTTGCCGCCATACCTCGGCGTCGCTGCTGATTCAGGAAAACGCTGATCCCGATGTACAGCGCGACCTCCTTGCCTTTTTCAAGCGCCTCGTGCCGGACGGCGACTCGCTGTTCATCCACCGCGCCGAGGGGCCGGACGACATGCCGGCTCATATCAAAACGGCATTAACCCAGACGACGCTGACGATCCCGATTGCACATGGCGCGATGCTGCTCGGCACATGGCAGGGCATTTACCTGTTCGAGCACCGGCATCGGCCGCACCGGCGAAGCATCGTCGTTCACGTGACCGGCGATTGACCATTCCCGACATCAATTCCGCGAGCGGCATTAGCGATCCCATCGAGCATCGAAAAAGGTAGAAATGTCGCGATTGCCGCAACGTTTATGCGCATGGAAGCCGAGTTCACGACCTGCTAAGACGCCGCCAAAGCCTGAATCAGCCGCCGGAGACCCTCATGTCCGATACCACCCCTGAATCGCAAGCCCGCGCCGCAACGGCCGCTCTCATCCGCGATTACTATGCCGCCTTCAATCGCGGCGATACAGACGCAATGCTCGCTTTCCTGAGCGAGGACGTCATCCACGACGTCAATCAGGGCGAGCGCCGTCAGGGCATCGAGAAGTTCCGCGCCTTCAATGCGCGCATGACGCATAACTACAAGGAAGAGCTGAAAGATATCGTCGTCATGGTGTCGAAGGACGCGACGCGCGCATCGGCGGAGTTCAACGTCCACGGCGTCTACAAAAACACCGAGGAAGGCCTGCCCGATGCCGTCGGCCAGAAGTACGTGCTTCCCGCCGGCACCTTCTTCGCAATTCGCGACGACAAAATTGCCCGCGTCACGACATATTACAACCTGACCGACTGGATCGCTCAGGTCGCGGGCTAAGGGACGTTAAGCGCATGACGGCAACCGGCGAGAAAAAGAAGCTCGACGTCAAATCGGTGACGGGCGAGGAGATTTATAAAATCCTCCCCGATCTCGCGCGGCTGCGTATCATCGTGTTTCGCGACTGGCCGTATCTCTATGACGGCACGCTCGAATACGAAGAGAAATATCTGAAGACGTTCGCCGAGGCCAAAGGCGCCGTCGTCATTACGGCCTACGACGGACCCGACATGGTTGGCGCTTCGACTGGGGCGCCGATGATCGAGCACGCGGATGAATTCGGCGAGCCGTTCCGCAAGGCCGGTTACGACATCTCGAAAATCTTCTACTGCGGCGAAAGCGTTCTTCTCAAAAGTCACCGTGGCCACGGGCTCGGACATGCCTTTTTCGACGGACGTGAAGCCCAGGCCCGCAAGCTCGGCGGCTTCCAGCATTCGACGTTCTGCCGCGTCGTTCGTCCCAACGATCACCCATTGAAACCGGCGGATTATGCCCCACTTGATCCTTTCTGGAAAAAGCGCGGCTACGCCCCGGTCGATGGAATTGTCGCGACTTACGATTGGAAGGATATCGACGAGCCGCAAGAGACGCGGCACGACATGCAATTCTGGATGAAGACGCTTTGAGCAAGCAGCCGAAGACCCTGAAAGTCGCGAGCGCACAGTATCCCATCGGGCAGCCCAAGACGCTTGCCGAGTGGGAGCAGAAGGTTGCTGTCTGGGCCAAGAACGGCGCGGCAACCGGCGCCTCGCTTCTCGTCTTTCCGGAGTATGCCGCAATCGAACAGGCTGCCTGCTTCGGGCCGGACATCTACGGCGACTTGAAGCTGACGCTGGCGAAAGTCGCAGAGCTGACGGCGGAGCGCGTGCAGTTTCACGTCGATCTGGCGAAGAAGCACAAGGTGCATATCCTCGTCGGCTCCGGCCCGGTGCTGAAGTCCGACGGCCGCTATGTCAACGCAGCCCAACTCGTCACGCCTGATGGCGCCGTCGGCGAGCAGGAAAAGCTCGTCATGACCCCCTTCGAGCGGGATTGGGGCATTTCGGCGGGTGAGACCGTGCGCGTCTTCAAGACCGGCATCGGCGTCTTCGGAATTGCGATCTGCTACGACAGCGAGTTCCCCCTGCTCGTCCGGGCGATGGCTGAATCGGGCGCCGAGGTCGTGCTCGTGCCGTCGTGCACCGAACGTGTTTCGGGCTTTCATCGCGTCCGTACCGGATCGCTGGCGCGGGCGCTGGAGAACGGCATCGCGACCGTACAGAGCCCGACCGTCGGCGATGCGCCGTGGTCGCCGGCTGTGGATTTCAACGCCGGTGCCGCAGGCATCTACGTGCCATCAGAGCAGGGCATCTCCGATACCGGCGTGCTCGCGCAAGGGACGCTCAACGCCGCCGAGTGGGTCACGGCGACGATCGATCTCGATCGGCTCGTGCGGGTGCGCGAGATGGGCGAGATGCACAATTACAGCGACTGGGCCTTACAGCCCGGCGCGCCGATGCGGCGCGTCGATGTTGAAACGATCGATTTGCAGTAGCGCTTACTTGAGCTGCCAAGTCGTCGTGACGCGAGCTTCGAGCTTGCTCGTGCCGCGCTCGATGGGCACCGAGGCTTGCGCCTTGGCGAAACGTGGCGCTGCGTACATGACCGGAGCATCCGGCGTCGTATCCTCGGAGATCTGCAGGATCTGACCGACTTCGGCGCCCGAAGCCGCCGCCAGAAGCTTCGCACGCCGGAGCGCATTGGCGACGGCATCCTTGCGGGCTTCGTCCTTCAACGTTTCGGCCTTCGACACCTCAAACGACAGGCCCTGGACCTGATTGGCTCCGGCTGAAACCAGATCGTCGAGGACGGCGCCGAGATTGTCGAGATCGCGCACGAAGACGACGACCTGATTGCTGACGCGATACCCCTTCAGCTTCGGCGGCTCGCCATCCTTCGAATAATCCATGACCGGCTCGACATTGAAGGATGCCGTTTGAATGTCTTTGGCATCGATTCCCTTTGCCTTCAGCGCCGCGATGACCTTGTTCATTGCGTCGCTATTGCCGTTGAGAGCTTCGCGCGCACTTGGCGCTTCGGTGCTGACGCCGGACGTGATGCGAGCTTGATCCGGCTCAGCTTCCGCGATGCCCGTCGCCGAAACGGTAATCGTTCGTTGCATCACTTTTTCCTCGGCGTGGGACGGTGAAACAGAGAATGCGAGAGCCGCGGCCATTGTGGCAATGGAAGCGGCCGCGAAATGCGAGCCTTTGCGCAAACCGAAGAGCATGGGCTTTCCTCTATTGCTTTCATTGCCACGGTTATCTCTCCTTCGCGGTAAATCGAAGGCAAAATGTGGTCCGGAATTTTTAAGTTATCTTGGTCGGGCGTAAACATATATCGCGGCCAGTTTCGCGCCTCTCGCGTCTGCTGGCGCGATTAGCGGGCCGCCCGCGGCCATGACAAACGAAGGCGATCGCGGCCGCGCGCCAAGGTCAGATAATAGTAACGCGCCAGATTGTCCTTCATTCTGACACGCCGCCCGTCGAGGTGCTGGACGGTTCTCGGCCAGCCCGCGCATCCGTAGAGGTGCCCTCCTCCCGCGTACCGGCAAATATCGCCCTCAAGGCCCACCGTCTTCAAATTCTCCAACAGCGACCTGTAGTAAGCGACATCGATGATGTGCGGATTATTCGACCGGCCGCTAATTCTGCATGTCGGTATTCTTCCGGTATCGTCGTCTTCGACGAAATAATCGATTCCGAATTGAACATTGCGACGCTTATTGAAGCGAAGATAATTGATCCGTCTTGCACGCATATCATCGATAATGTCGTGAAGGCCGTGCCGAATGCGACGCTTGATGAACATCCAGTCATGCTCAAGCTGCACCGCATAATCGCCTTCCGACATGCGGACGGACTGCCGGTAGCCATCATGCAGGCCGTTTGTCCGGACCGTTTCGTAACGAACGCCGGGAAGCCGCTGCGCAATCGTATTCAGCCACTCATCGTAGTATTCACGATGAGGCTTCGGGTCGATAAAGATCCGGATGATAAGTTCCGCGCCCGGCGCGCCGCTGCCGAAGCAGTCTAGAAATGAGAGGATTGTTTCAGGCGCAAGACAATGACGGGGATCGTTCGAAGCAACATTTGAAAAGACATTCAAATTTATTGCATGGCTCGGCATGTTCTGCGTAGTCTGCCTCGAAAATTTCGCCCCTAGTGAAACAGAATTGATGCTCCGTCAAGGCATGCACAAGGTCATCGCCTGGATTTTCGCGAAGCGCGATTTCCAAGGCGCGCGCAATTTTCTAAGCCGCCTTCTGCTGCCGCTTTGGCCGACGTATGAGTTCGCCGATCTCACCAATGCCGGCGCGGTCACCGGCGCGATCCCTTCCCCGGCGTGCCAACGCACCGGCGACGCCGCCCGCAGGCAATTGCACAAAGTCAACGCCGCCGTGGATATCAACCCAGGCTCGGGCGAAGCCTTTTTCCGAGGACGGCGGCCGAGCGACGGCGCCAGTGTGCGCCGAAGCCTCGGCCCGATCGATCTCTTGTGTCATATTTTTCCGATAAGGCTCGAACGAGAACGCGCGCTCGTTCTTTACTCCGGATCTTCGACCGACATCGCATCGTTTGTCGGTTCGCTTCTACCGCGCTTCTTCGCCTTGGACGAAGTCGGTGCGCCGGCTGATATGTCTTTGCTCGTCAATCTGCGGATGGCGAAGCAAAGATATTTTCAGGACGCATTGATCGATCAGGTCTTCCGGCCGCGCCCGCTCGAAATCCTCCGTCAGTTTCATCTCGTCTCGCCGAAGACGCTTTACGTCCTTCCCGATTGTTCGTGGGACCGGAGGTTGCTTGATCGCGCAGCCGCAAAATGCGCCGAGGTTTACGGTCCTTATCCGATGCAGGACCGCACCGTGTTTCTGTGCGCAGGCGGACAAGCGCGGGCATCAAAACTCGCCGCAAAATTTTTGCATCTCATTCCGGATTTTTTTGAACGGAAATATATCGTCATCGATCCAAACCAAACGCCGCTGAGAGACAGTCTTCATGCCGTGGCGGGTGCGTCACTCGTCGTCGCACCAAACACTGGGGAAGCGGCAATTCTGGCTCTCGCACCGTCGAAAAAGCGCGTATTGTACGAACTTCAGCAATCCAAATCTCCTGGCGCCATACCTCCTGCTGCGATGGAAGACAGCAACGCCAAAATCCGCATTATTCGCATTCCTTGAGTTTGTTCTAAATTTCGAACGTCCACGCTCCGACGCGAGGCCTGCATGACGATCAATGCTGAACATCATCGCAACGGCGCCGGTGATTTCGTCCGCCACTTTGACTCTCCCCTCGTCGTGACCGGTTTCTTTACACCGGACTATACGGCGGCGGCGGCCAGCTTCGCGTCCAATCTCAGCGAGCACGCGATCTCACATCATCTCTATCATCGATCTAAAATCGGAGGTGGTGGTTGGGTCTCTCAGACGCGGCAAAAGCCCAGCGTTCTCAGCCAAGCGCGCATACACTATCCTGATCGCGTTCTGGTTCTCATGGACGTCGATTGCCGCGTACGTGGCGACATCTCCGGCATACTGGATGCACCGGGCGACTTGGCGTTGCGCACCAAGCGCACAACGCTCGGCTCGACGTTCAGCCGCCGCTACGCGCTCAAGCCATGCTCGCGCGTCGTGCTGGCGAGACCTACGCCCGGCAGCGCCGCATTCGTCGCCGCATGGAAAGCGGTATGCGACTCGCGACAGGGCGGATGCGACGAGGCGCTTCTGATGCAAAGCATGGCCGATAGCCCCGACTATTATTCTGTCGGCACATTATCGCTGCGCTATGCCGGATTGGAATTGCGGGACGCGCCGCCCGACGCGATCGTCGTGCACGACAGTATCCGCGATGTTTCGCGTCCGGCGTGGATCGTCAGAAAACGCATACAGACGTATTTCCGTACGGCACGTGACGCGGCTTTTCAGGCCACAACCGGCAAAACGTACGCTGAAACGTATTCGAAACGCGGCCGCCGCCCGGATCTTGCCGGCAAAGAAAATTCGCAGCGCTGAGCGCGCAATTTCGGCCCAATCTGCTGCCTGCCCCGGCCAGGATGCGGCAACTGGAAGTATCGCATTATTCGTTACAGAAATTCACCGCTAAGCTACTGCCACTCCGCGAAACTTCTGTTATGAAGTGCGCCGCGTGGGCCCGTAGCTCAATGGTTAGAGCTGACGGCTCATAACCGTCTGGTTCCAGGTTCGAGTCCTGGCGGGCCCACCAATAAATGCGACTAAAGGTTACGGAGAAGGATGGCCGACATCCTTCGATAAGCTTGAACGGGGGTTCGGCACCGCGAAACGACAATGACAAAAACGAAATCAACGAGGGGGAAATCCAATGTCTGCCATCAGAAGGGATCGCCGTAACGCACAGCCCCGTTGGGTAATCGCGTGGTTTGTCGTCGATACCATCGTCGCGTTGGCACCCCCGCTCTATTGGGCCGTCGACGGCAACAGGACTCCGATCTTCGGCGTCCCCGTTGCGGTGCTCTATTTCATTGCCGTCGCGACCTGCATCGCAGCGAGCGTCGTCGCCGCCTATGTTGCTGAAGCGTATCGCGGGGAGATCGACTGATGCTCATCACCTTCGGATGCATCGCGATCTTCTTCTTCGTTATCGTTGTCATTTTGCAGCTCAGCGGCATTCGCGATCGCAGCTTTACCGAATATGCAGTCGGTGGCCGTTCATTCGGCGCCGACTATCAGGCGATGTCGTTTCTCAACACCTGGTACCCAGGCGCAATGTTCACGGCTTTCGGGGGCATGGCGGCAAGCGCGGGCGTCATATCGTTTTATGTGTTGTCTTACAGTCTGCTCACGGTCGTGCTCATGTATCTCGTCGCGCGGCCCGTGTGGATTTGGGGCAAGATATTCGACCTACGTACCCAGCCGGACCTTCTGTCACTGCGCTTCAATTCCCGGCACATCAAAACCATCGCGGCCGTCATCGGCATCGCATCAGGCATTCCGTGGCTGGTTCTCGGCATGCAGGCGCTCGGCACGCTCTTCCAACACATGTCGCTCGGGGCGCTATCATTCTCAGAAGCCGTCATGGTCGGCGTAGGCGTTATCGCGCTGCGCCAAGTTTGGACGGTGCGGATGGGGATGCGAGGTGTCGTGATCTCAGACTTTGCCCAAGGCATCGTTGCCTATATCGTTGGCGTTATCGTGCTCGCCGGGTTGATTGCTTGGATGGTCACATCGCAAGGCATCACCTTCGCGTCGCTGGATGATACCAAGTTCGCGATCCCGAGCTTGGGCTCCAAGGAAGGCCCGCTCTACATCTTCAGCCTCGTCCTCACCGGCACGATCGGTGGCTGGTGCTGGCCGTATATCTTCGTGCGACTCTTCACGGCAGACGGCGTGCAAAGCCTGAAGAAATCGGCGGCGCTCGCCGTGCCATTGTCTCTTGCTTTCGGCATTGCTCTACTGATCTTCGGTATGCTCGGCTCGCAAGTTTCCGGCGTCTCCGCTGCACCTAACGACGTTTGGTTCATCGTCGCGCAGAAGGCGGGAGGGCTCTGGCTGCTCGGTCTTGCGGGAGTCATCGTGCTTGCGGCTTCGATGGGTCACACCGACGGCAATATCCAGGCGACGGGCGCGCAGATTGCCAACGATCTCATCGGCAATTACTGGAACCTCGATCAACGCCAACTCATCATCATCGCCAAGATCGGTATGTTGGCGCTGACAATCCTATCGTCCTGGCTGGCATGTCTCGAATTGCCAGCTTTATTCCAGCTCGCCGTCCTCGCCTACCAGGGCATTATCCAGCTCGCCGTCCCGCAATTCCTCGGAATCTTCTGGAAGCGTGGAAATAAGTATGGCGCCATCGCTGGAATGGTCGCCGGTTTTGCGACCGCAATCGTTCTCGAACTCGCCTACCCGGGTTACCTGCCATGGGCGTATGGACTGACATCAGGCGCGGTTGGTCTCGCCGTTAATCTGGCGATCTATGTGGCGGTTGCTTATCTCATACCGCAATCGCGGGGTGAACAGCAGCGCGTCGAGGATCTGTTTTCACTTGTCGAAGAGCGGCGGTCTGCGAAGCTCGGCATATCGAGTGCGGCTCCTCAGCCCGTGTGATGCACAGGACTCGAAAATAACGTCTGGTTCCAGGTTCGAGCCCTGGCGGACCCACCAAAAATCAACGAATTGATCGGATTTCCAGGAGCATCGCCGGCGCGCGATCGCCATTCCTGGACTTGAGGAAAAAGGGCGCGGACAAGACACCGCCGCGCCCTTGATAGACCGCTTTATGGAAGCGCCCATACGGTCAGGGAACCGCCAAGGTTCGTGTAGTTCGCGAGCGAGGCGTAGCCTCCGACAGCGCCGAGGCCATCCGTCGGATTCGTCAAGCCTGCCGCGAGACCGATCCCGGCCCAACCGCCGACTCCTGAGTAAACGCCAATGTACTGTTTGCCGTTGTGCTCATAGGTGAAGACGTTGCCGATGATGCCCGACGGCGTTTTGTATTTGTAGAGTTCCTTGCCGTCCTTCTGGTCCAGGCACTTGAAGTATCCTTCGAGCGTGCCGTAGCAAACGATGCCGCCCGCAGTCGTAAGCGCGCCTGACCATACCGAAAACTCTTCCGGTTTCGACCAGACGATCTTGCCCTTGCTCGCATCCCACGCGATGAAGTTGCCCATATGGCCTTCTTGGCCTTTTGGCGGGAACATCGACAGCGTGGCGCCAACGTAGGGTTGGCCAGCGGTGTAGGAGACCTTGAACGGCTCATAGTCCATGCAAACGTGGTTCGTCGGGACGTAGAACAATCCCGTCTCCGGCGAATAGGATGCAGGCTGCTGGTCTTTCGTTCCTAGAGCGGCAGGACAGACATCCTTGGTGTTGTTGTCTTGCCCGTTCTTAAAGGTCGACTTCGCAGCGACGCGCTCCGGTCGGCCATAGTTGGGGCTTTTAGGATCGAGGTTGATGGCTGTCGCCCAATTCACAACCGGATCGAATTTGTCCGCAACGAGCGGAATGCCCGTCTTGCGATCAAGGGTATAGCCGAAGCCATTCCGGTCGAAGTGAACCAGCACGTCATGTTTCTTGCCGTTGATCGACATGCCGTCGGCCAGGATCATTTCATTGATGCCGTCGTAGTCCCACTCATCGAACGGAGTCATCTGGTAGGCCCACGCCGCCACGCCCGTATCGGGGTTGCGGGCGAAGATGGTCATCGTCCACTTCTGGTCGATGGGTTTTCCATCCGGGCCGGCGCGCTGCACGGGATTCCATGTTCCGGGATTGGCGGTGCCGTAATAGATCAGGTTCAGCTTGGGATCGTAGGAATACCATCCCCATGTCGATCCTCCGCCTGTTTTCCATTGGTCGCCGTTCCATGTCGAAAGGGAGCTGTCTTTCCCGATCGGCTTGCCGAGAGACATCGTGTGTTCGGGATCGACGAGCAGGTCCTTGTCGGGTCCAGTCGACCAGGCCTTCCAGACGAGTTTACCGTCCGAAATGTTGTAGGCGGTGAGACGTCCGCGTATGCCGTACTCGGCGCCGGATATGCCGACGATGACTTTGTCCTTGACGATGAGCGGAGCGCTCGTGCCGGTCTCGCCTTTCTTCGGATCGCCGTTGACGACCTTCCATTTCTCCTTTCCCGTTTTGGCATCGAGCGCCACGAGCGTCGTGTCCGCTTGATAAAGGAAGATCATGCCGTCAGCGTATTGCGGACCACGATTGACGGTATCGCAGCACATGACGGGGATGACCGACGGATCCTGCTTTGGCGTGTATTTCCAGACGATCTTCTGGTTGTTGTCGAGGTCGAGCGCGAAAACGGTATTGGGAAAAGGCGTGTGCACGTACATCATGTTGCCGATGACGAGCGGCGAGCCTTCATGACCTCTGAGGACGCCGGTTGAGAAGGTCCAAGCGGTATGTAGCGAGCCGACGTTCTTCGCGTTGATCTGCTTGAGCGTGGAGAAGCGGTGGTTGCTATAGTCTCCTTGCTGCATCGCCCAATTTTTGGGATTGGCCGTCGCCTTGAAGACGCTTTCATTTGCGGACGCCGGGCCTGCCGATGCGACCGCAGCAAGACCGACACCGAATATCAAAATGCTTTTTCGCATTTATAGTCTCCTTGGACGTGCCGCGTCTTGCCTGAGGGTGCGCGTTACGCTCGTGGAGAAGAAATTCCCAATTACATTTTCGAATGTTCCCGTGAGGTAATTATGATGGAACTTCGAGAGACTTCGCTGGTTTACCCAAGCTCGGTGTGACCGTTCTTCATCCTTAAAATTGTCGCGTACCTCCTCCTGCCCGCCATCATCCTCGGCCGGTTCGTCGTCGTGCATCGTCTATTTCGGCGATGACTATTCGCTGCCCTCGAACACGTGCTGTGATAAGCCGTGGCTATGAGCATCATCTATCGGAAAGCCACCAACCTCGACGCCGAGGCCTTCATCAGCATTCTGACTCGCTCCGGCTTGGCGGAGCGACGCCCTGCTGGAGATCGGGACCGCATCGCGCGCATGCTGGCGGGTTCGAATCTCATCGTCGTGGCCCATGACGGTGACCAACTCGTCGGTGTCGCCCGCTCGATTACCGACTACGCCTATTGCTGCTATCTCTCCGACCTTGCTGTCGACAAAGCCTATCAAGGTCAGGGTATCGGCAAACGGCTTATCGACGAAACGCGGCGGGCGGCAGGCCCGGAAACGATGTGCCTGCTGATTTCGGCTCCAGACTCGATCGGATTTTACGACGCTATTCAAATGCCGCGGCAACCGCGCGCCTTCATGTTCAGTCGCGAGAGATAGCGATTGGCCCGCCGTCGAATTCGCCGACCAGAGATGACTTGTCGATGGCTGCAATCGTGCGCACACCGGACAGCGCCATCGTGACGTCGAGTTCCTTGGCGATGAGTTCGATGGCTTTGCGCGCACCCTCTTCGCCAGCTGCGCAAATGCCGTAAAGATAGGCGCGGCCGAGTAAGCAGGCCCGCGCGCCAAGCGCCAAGGCGCGAAAAACATCCTGACCCGAGCGGATGCCGCCATCGAACAAAACTTCGGTCTCGGAGCCGACCGCGTCTGCAACATGCGGAAGTATCGAAATCGATGATGCGGCGCCATCAAGTTGCCGCCCGCCGTGATTGGAGACGACGATCGCATCGGCTCCGGCATTCACCGCCTGGCGCGCGTCATCAACGTCGAGAATACCTTTGATGATGAGCTTGCCGGGCCAACGCTCGCGGACCCAGGCGACGTCGTCCCAACTCAGCGCCTGATCGAACTGGCTGTTGATCCAGTCCATGTAGGAACTGAGATGCTGCGTGCCGGCGATGCGCCCGTGGACGTTGCCGAACGTCTTGCGCTTGCCGAGCAGAACGCCCGCAATCCATGCCGGCTTGGAGAGCACGTGAGCGATCGTTTGCAATCCGATGCGTGGCGGAACGGTCATGCCGTTGTGGATGTCGCGATGCCGTTGTCCGAGAACCTGCAAATCGGCCGTCAAGACGAGCGCGCTGCACTTTGCTACGCGCGCGCGGGCGATGAGGTCGGCGATGAACCCGCGGTCCTTCATGAAATAGAGCTGGAACCAGAACGGCTTTTCGACAGCGGCCGCAACGTCTTCGATGGAGCAGATCGACAGCGTGCTCAGCGTGTAGGGAATGCCCGCCTTTTGCGCCGCGCGTGCGGCAGCAATCTCGCCGTCGCGATGCGCCATCCCGGTCAGACCGACCGGCCCGAGGACGAGCGGCAGCGCCTGCGGATTGCCGAGCACGGGTTGCGACAGATCGCGATCCGAAGCGCCCGCGAGAATGCGCTGGCGGATTTTGATCTTCTGAAGATCCTCGCAGTTGGATCGTAGCGTCTCTTCGGAATAGGAGCCGGATTCGTAGTAATCCATGAACTCGCGCGGCACCTTGCGGTGCGCAATCCGGCGCAGATCTTCAATGCAGGCGACGGTCTTGAGAGTCACGTATCGAGCCCGGACAAATCTGCGGATGCCCTGGCAATGCCAGCAGGTTCAAGCATCTTCGTGAATGGAAATTGCGACGCCCGGATGCACCGATTTGAGTTGGCGGACGTCATCCAGTGCTTCCGCCCAAACGTTGCACGGCCCGGCGAGGCGAATTTCTCCGCGCGTACGCGATAAGGGCGTTGGGCCGAAGCCAATCGCGATGGCGTCGCCGTCCGGCCAGAAGGCGATGTCGCCCGGCTTCACGACCACGCGGGCGTCGGGCTCGGCGGCGGACGTAACAGGTGCATCGAAGTACACCTCTTCGCCCCACGTTCGGGCTGCCGCTTGAATCGGTAGCGCCGCCCAAATGCGTTCGGCGGTGGGCGTATCGAGCAAACGCGCACGGATGGCGACACCCCCGGCCCGTATCACGATCTTTCGCATGTGCTTCAACCCATCCGAAGGCTCGCGCGACCGGGACGACAGGCGGCCGCAAGGTGCAAGTCTCTCATTGCACGCCGCTGTCTTCAAGAGTTTCCCGATGGCCGGAACGGCAGAAATTGCGCCCAGAGCCTGAAATCGCCGCCGTATCGTGCCGCAGCGGCGCCATTCAGCAACAGAAACGCTCGATCCGTGGATTTAAGCCGCACGCGCGACCGACACGTTTCCGGCGCAAACCGGACACGCGCCGTTTCCGCGTGCGTCAGGCTGCTGGCGGAGGACCGAAGACCACCACGGCGTTGAGGCCACCGAATGCGAACGAGTTCGACATTGCGTAGGTGACCTTCTTGTCGCGTCCGACATTCGGGATGTAGTCGAGGTCACAGCCCTCGCCCGGTTCGTCGAGTCCGATGGTCGGCGGGACCCAACCCTCCTGCATCGCCCGGATGCAAGCGACCGCTTCAATGCCGCCACCGGCGCCGAGCGGATGGCCGTGCATCGACTTGGTCGATGAGATCGGCAGCTTGTAAGCATAATCGCCGAAGACCTGCTTGATGGCCTTCGTCTCGTTGATGTCGTTATCCTGCGTCGCGGTGCCGTGAGCGTTCAGGTAGTCGATCTGCTCCGGCTTCAGCCCGGCATCGTCGAGCGCCATCTTCATGGCGACGCTCGGCCCTTCGACCGTCGGCTTGACCATATCCTGACTGTCCGACGCCATGCCGTAACCGCAGAGCTCGGCAAGGATCGTTGCGCCGCGTGCCTGTGCGTGCTCGAGGCTTTCGAGAACGAGGATGCCGGCGCCTTCGGCGAGGACCGTGCCGTTGCGCTTCTTGGCGAATGGGAAGCATCCCTCGGGCGATAGGACGTGCAGCGCCTGCCAGGCCTTCATCGTTCCGTAATTGATGACCGATTCCGAAGCGCCGGCGATCGCCACGTCGACGACGTTGTCGCGGATATAATCGCGCGCGATGCCGATGGCGTGCGTTGCCGTCGAGCAGGCCGAGCAGGTGGCGAACGTCGGTCCCTTGACGCCGAATTCGATACCGACGTGAGCGGCGGCCGACGAGCCGATGATGCGCAGCAGCGTCAGCGGATGCGTGGCACGCTTATTGAGAATGAAAAGATCGCGGTAGGCCGTTTCGAACGTCACAAGACCGCCCGCGCCCGAGCCGATGATGCAAGCCGAACGATAAGGATCGGCTTCCGGCAATTCGAGCCCTGACATGCGCACGGCTTCGTCGGCGGCAGCGGCGGCAAACCACGAATAGCGGTCGGCCAAGGTGATGATGCGATCGCGCTTGAAATGCTTCAGGCGCTGCTTCGGATCGAAATCCTTGATTTGAGCGGCGATCAGAATTTTGAGATCTTCGAGCGGAAAGCCGCCAAGCTCGCTGACGCCGGATTTACCGGCCCTCAATCCCGCCCAAAAATCATCGACATTCGTGCCGATCGGCGTCACGACCCCGAGACCCGTGACGACAACGCGCCGGCCCTTACCATTCGACATCACAAACTTCTTTCTCGTCCCGCAAGGATGCGGACGCTTCGGTCAAAACCGGCGCCCGCAACTTCGCTTTCGTGGGTGGGTTCCGCTGAAATCGTCAAGCCTTGGCGGCGGACGCCTGCTTAGCCGCGATCAACGATTTGACGCGATCAACGACGGAGCCGACGGTCTTGAAAGCCTCGACTTCCTCATTGGCGTTGTAGGGAATCTCGATACCGAAACCATCTTCGATGTCGAATACGATCATCGCAAGATCAAGCGACTCGATCTTGAGATCAGTGAGCTGGGTGTCGAGCGAGATATCGTCGCGCGGCTCCTTCATATGCTTCTTGAGGATTTCGATAACCTTAGTCGCGACTTCGTCCATTGGCCTCTCCCACCCTCGCAAACCACTGCGACGGGCCAGTTTTGCTTGGCTTCTACCTAAATCAAGACCATTACATCAGCAAGCGGGGCGGTCACTTATCCTTAAACGCCCGCCGTGTCCAGACGCGGACCGTGACGGGGCCTGTAATGGCTCTAAAACCTTTTGAAACCGGCACCTTAAGATCCGGTTATGATCGTCAATCCCTTCGATCGTCCGCTAGCCTTTCGGGCTCAAAAGTTGTTCAATCGACGCGACTCTTTCGCCCGAACCGGCGATGAGTCGCGTGAACACGAGTTGGCCTCACATCTTGACCGAACCGGACCGCCATGACGCCTGAAGCCGCCCAGCCGCCTGCGTCGACGTCCCTGCCCTGGATCGCTGCCTATCCCACCAACGTCGATTGGCATATGCCAATTCCAGTGGGCCCGGTACCGGAACTTTTGGAGCGGGCAGTTCGCCGCTTTCCCAATAATCCCGCGATCAGCTTTCTCGGGCGCACCACTTCCTACACCGATCTTGCCGCCGAGGTCGACCGCGTTACGGCCGGTTTACAGCAGATCGGCATCGAACGTGGCACAAAGGTCGGGCTGTTTCTGCCCAATACCCCGACGTTCATCGTCTATTACTACGCAATACTGAAGGCCGGCGGCATCGTCGTCAACTTTAACCCGCTGTATACCCTGGAGGAACTGACCTATCAGGTGAAGGACAGCGAGACCGAGGTCATGGTCACGCATGACCTCGATATGCTCTTTTCTAAACTCGATACGCTGATGCAGCGAGGGGTCATTCGCCGCACCATCGTCGTGCCGTTCCGCAGCGTTTTGCCGCCGCTCAAGGGCCTGCTGTTCTCGATTTTCAAGCGCGGCGAGGTCGCCAACGTCCGGGCATCCGGGTCAGCTGAGAAAGTCGTCGACGGGACTACGCTGGCAGCGACGCGCGAGCCCCCTCGCCCCGTCACCATCGATCCGACAGAGGATGTCGCGGTCCTGCAATACACCGGCGGCACGACGGGGGTGCCCAAAGGGGCGATGCTGACGCACGCCAATATCGTGGCGAACACCAAGCAGGTCGTGGCCTGGGGCGTCGGCCTGAAGCACGGCGAAGAAATCATTCTCGGGGCCTTGCCGCTCTTCCACGTTTTCGCGATGACCGTCGTCATGACGGTCGGCGTCGAATTCGCGGCCAAGATGGTGCTGATGCCGCGTTTCCAGCTCCTGGAAGCGCTGAAGCTCATCGATCGAGAGAGGCCGACGATGATGCCGGTCGTGCCGACGATCCTGACCGGAATGCTGAACTTTCCCGATATCAAGTCCTTCGATCTGTCGTCGCTGCGCTTTTGCCTCTCGGGCGGAGCGCCGCTGCCGATGGAAACGAAACTCAAGTTCGAGGCGCTGGCCGGTTCGACCAAGGTCGTCGAGGGCTATGGCCTGTCGGAAACCTCTCCGGTCCTGACGTGCAATCCCATCGAAGGCCCGCCGGTCGCCGGCTCGATCGGACTGCCGCTGCCCGGCACGATCATTTCGCTGCGCGATCTCGACGATCCGACGAAGGAAGTCCCCCAGGGTGAGCGTGGAGAGCTTTGCGCCAAGGGTCCGCAGGTCATGAAAGGCTATTGGAAGCGGCCAGCCGACACCGAGAAGCAATTCGTCGGCGACTTCCTGCGAACCGGCGACGTCGCGGTGATGGATGAGAACGGCTACTTTTCGATCGTCGACCGGATCAAGGACCTGATCATCTGCTCCGGCTACAACGTCTATCCGCGCCGCATCGAGGAGGCCATCTACGAGCATCCGGCGGTCGAAGAAGTGACCGTCGTCGGCATTCCCGATGCCTATCGCGGCGAAGCCCCCAAAGCCTTCATCAAACTCAAAAACGGGATGACCGCGACCGCCGCCGACATCCTGAAGCATCTCGGACCGAAGCTCTCGAAAATTGAAATGCCGGCGGCGATCGAATTCCGCGACTTCCTGCCGAAAACGATGATTGGCAAACTGTCGAAGAAGGAGCTGGTCGCGGAGGCGGCGAAACAGGGCCAGAAAACATGACCGGCAAGGTGCAGGAGTCCGTCGTACGCACCGCTGCGGCCGAAACCGTACGTTCAGCGAAGGAACCGCACTACGCGATTTCGGCACTGGCCAAAGAATTCGGAATCACACCGCGCGCCATCCGGTTTTACGAAAGCCGTGGTCTGCTTTCGCCGGAGCGTATCGGCACGACGCGGCGCTATTCGAAACGCGACCGGGCGCGGCTGATGCTGATATTGCGTGGCCGCAATCTGGGATTCACAATCGAAGACGTCGGCGAATACCTCGCGCTTTACGATGCCGATCCCGGACAACTCGCACAGACGAGATTGTTGCTCGGCAAGGTGACGAACGCGATCGCCGGCCTCGAAACAAAGCAGCGCGACATCGAACGCTCGCTCGCCGACCTGCGCGATATTCGCGACCGTTGCGAAGGACATCTGAGGAAGCGGGATTAGGGATTAGGTGCTACCCACCCCCAGTACCGTCATCCCGGCGAAGGCCGGGATCCAGACAAGCCTCAACGACCATCGCTCATCGGATTTGCCTGGACCCCGACCTGCGTCGGGGGGACGTGTACGGAACTTGCGACCCGTGCTTACCGCGCGACTTCCCAGGTCGTTTCAATTTCGCCGGTTTCCTTATTCTTCGTATCTTTCAGCGAAATGCCCATCTTCGCGAGCTCGTCGCGGATGCGGTCGGACTCGGCGAAGTCCTTGCGCTTGCGGGCGTCGAGACGAGCGGTGATGAGCGGTCCAACTGTGGACGCCAAAGATTGAGCGCTCTCCGCTGCCCGCTCTTCCGCTTTCTTCAGCGTCGTCCCGTCAAATCCAAGCAAACCGAGCGCCGCACCAAGGCTTTTCACATCCTTCGCGGCCGCAAACCCATGAAGCTCGGCAATGGCCTTCGGCGTATTGAGATCATCTTCGAGGGCATCCAAGACGTTTCCTTGAACATCTCCGCTGAGGGACGCCGTCACCCCCTCAAGCGCGAACCAACCGGCAAGAATTTTCTGGCTTTCATCAAGCCCCTTCTTCGTCCAATCGATCGGCTGGCGATAATGCGTGCGAAGCATATTCAGGCGCAGAACTTCGCCCGGCCAGCCATCAGCCAGCAGCTCATTTATCGTCACGAAGTTCCCAAGGCTTTTCGACATCTTCTCGCCTTCGACCTGCAGGAAGCCGTTGTGCATCCAGACGTTGGCCATCGCGCGCGTGCCGTGAGCGCAGCGTGATTGGGCGATTTCGTTCTCATGGTGCGGGAACGTCAGGTCGATGCCGCCGCCATGAATGTCGAAGACGGGTCCGAGCAACGCGCCGGCCATCGCCGAGCACTCGATGTGCCAGCCCGGACGCCCCGGCGTCGCGATCCCACACGGCGAAGGCCATGCCGGCTCGCCGGGTTTCGACGGCTTCCAGAGCACGAAGTCCATCGGCCCTTTTTTGTAGGGCGCAACCTCGACGCGGGCGCCTGCCTCCATCTCGTCGAGCGAACGGTTCGAGAGGCGGCCGTAGTCCGGCATCGATGCGACGTCGAACAGCACGTGATCTTCCGCGACATAGGCATTGCCGCGCTGAACAAGCGTCTCGATCAGCGACACCATGCTCTCAGCGCCATCGTCGCGGCGGATGTATTCGGTAGCGCGCGGCTCGAATGTCGGCTCCAGAACGCCGAGCGCCGCGATATCCTCATGGAATTGCTTTTCGGTCGCCTCCGTGACTTTGCGGATCGCGGCATTCAGCGGCAAATCCGGAAAATCGCGCGCCGCCCGCGCGTTGATCTTGTCATCGACGTCGGTGATGTTGCGAACGTAGGTGACGTGCTCCGATCCGAAGATGTAACGCAGCAGGCGGAACAGTACGTCGAACACGATGACGGGACGCGCGTTGCCGATATGGGCGTAGTCGTAGACCGTCGGCCCGCACACGTACATCCGCACATTCTTGGGATCGATCGGCTCGAACTCGGCCTTTTTCCGGGTCAACGTGTTGTAGAGCTTCAGCGCCAAATCTCGACCTCGTGACTCTTTCTTCCAAACTGCGTCAGACCGCGCCGCGCGGCCTCGCGCTAAGTATGGCACACGGCATCAGACCGGGGATAACTTTGGTCCTGGCCTTAGCGATTTGCCGGGCTCAACGTCAAGTTTTTGAATGCACTTATAAAAACCGTGCGGTCGCAATTGCTCCGCATTGACCGGCTAGCAAATCGCTGCTTAAGGCTTCCCAATGCGCCGCGACCCAACGACTGGGCGCCTTCAGCTATGCGCAGATTTGATATGCGGGTTCGAGAGGCTGGCGTGAGCCGAGCGGGATCATTCGGAAGACTTCTTCGCCGTGTTGTGCTTGGCCTGGCGGCGTTGACGCTGGCTTTCCTTGTCATACCCGAGGCTGCGTCGGCGCAAAGCTGGTGGCCGTTCGGCGGCGGGGGCGACGAGGAGGAGCGGGACGACCGCCCGCCCATGCCCCAGGAGCCCGTCTACCGCGATCCCCAGGACGTCCCCCCTGCCCCTCCGGCTCCCCGGCAACCGCCGCCCCCGATGGCGCCGGGAGTGCCGAACGCCCCGCCCCCGCCGGGCGCGGGTGCATCGTCATCGCCGGGAGGAAACTGGTCGCAGCCGAGAAACCCGATCTGCTTGCAGCTCGAGCAGCGTCTCGCGCAGGAAGGCCAGAAGAACGGCCAGTCGCGCGCCGAGCTCCCTCGCGTCGAGGATGAAATCCGGCAACTCGAACGCGCGGTGAACAGCGGCGAATCTCAGCTCGATCGCGGCTGCTATGACTCGTTCCTGTTCACGAAGACGCTGCGCAATTCGCGCCAGTGCAAGGATCTCGCGCGGCAGGTCGATGCATCGAAGCGGCGATTGTCGGATCTCGACGCCCGCCGCCAGGAAATCCTCGGCTCGTCGGGACACTCCTATCAGGACGACATCATTCGCGAGCTGGCGCGCAACAACTGCGGCGCCAACTACGTCGCGATGGCACGGCGGCGCAGCGACGGCATGTGGGAGGACGAAGAGTCGAGCGGCGGCAGCACCTGGTCGCCGCACTCGCTGAACGGCGCGCAAACCTATCGCACCGTCTGCGTCCGCCTCTGCGACGGATATTACTTCCCGATGAGCTTCTCGACGCTGCCGAACCACTTCCAGCAGGACTCCGACTCCTGCTCGTCGAAGTGCGCCGCCCCTGCTGAGTTGTATTACTATCCCAATCCAGGCGGCTCGATGGATCAGGCCGTGGCGCTCAAAACCCAGGAAGCCTACAAGAAGCTGAAATTCGCCTTCCGCTATCGCAAGGAAGTCGTCAACGGATGCTCGTGCAAAGCCGCGGAATACGTTCCGGCTGATGGCAGCGCCGATAAGAAAGCCGAGAACGCGCCGGCGACGGCCCCCGCGCAAGCCAACGATGCCGCAACGGCGGCAGCACGCGCATTGGCGTCGCAATCATCAGCACCGCCGCCACCCCAGCCAGGCAATAACGACGGCTGGCAAACGCAGGCTCAACCCTAGCCGCGTTTGCCCTCAAGGCGTGCCAGCGCGCGATCGCGACCGATCAACGGCAACAGCGTTTTCAATTCGGGACCGGACTCCTGGCCTGTCAACGCCAGCCGCAGCGGATGAAAGAGCGCACGGCCTTTGGCGCCGGTTCGCGATTTGACGGCAGCCGTCCACTCCGACCACGTGCTCTCGCCCCACGGCTCCGGCGGCAGGATGCTGGCTGCGGCGACGGTCATCTTGGAATCCTCGATGACCGGCTCGATATCGCCGGCGACGACCTCCCACCACAGCCGCGCATCCGCGAGACGTTCGACATTGCCACGGACCGCGTTCCAGAAGGTTTCGCCGCCCGCGATGCCGAAATCGCGCAATCGCTCCGCGACGTCCGCATAACCCAGCATGTGCAGAAGTTTGCCGTTGAGCGATTTCAGCTCGGCGACATCGAAGCGACCCGGCGCCGTCGAAATTTTCGAAAAATCGAGCTTGGCGGCAAGTTCGTCGCGCGAGGTCAGAGGTTCGATCGCATCGGAGGTTCCGACGAGCGCCGCATGACACAGCACCGCCATCGGTTCCAGCCCTTCATCGCGAAAGCTCTGGATGGACAAAGCACCGAGACGCTTCGAAAGCGCCTGTCCGTCCGTGCCGATGAGCAGCGAATGATGCCCGAACGCTGGCGGCGTTGCGCCCGCCGCTTCGAACAGAGCCAACTGCACGCCGGTGTTGGTGACATGATCTTCGCCGCGCACGATGTGCGTAATGCCGAAGTCGATATCGTCGACGACACTGGTGAACGTGTAGAGAAACGTTCCGTCTTCGCGGATCAGAACCGGGTCGGACAACGATCCGAGATCGACCGTCTGGTCGCCACGGATCAGGTCGTTCCAGGAAACAAGCGTCGGCTGCGGAGCAAGTCCCGCGCCCTCCTCCGTGTTCGGAAGGCGAAAGCGCCAATGCGGCTTTCGTCCTTCGTCGATTTTTTCGGCGACGTTGGAGTCCGTGAGTTTCAGCGCGGCCCGATCATAGATCGGCGGACGGTGCATCGCGAGTTGCCGCTTGCGCCGCCGATCGAGTTCTTCTTCGGTCTCGAACGCCGGATAGAGAACGCCCTTGGCCTTGAGCGCCGCCGCCATCGCTTCGTATCGCGCCGTGCGATCGCGCTGGCGCATCTGCTCGTCCCACGTGAGGCCGAGCCATTCGAGATCGTCGCGGATCGCCTGCGCGAATTCTTCCGTCGAGCGTACCGTGTCGGTGTCGTCGAGCCGCAGCAGAAACGTGCCGTTGTGCTTTCTGGCGTAGAGCCAATTCAGCGCCGCCGTGCGGATGTTACCGATGTGAAGGCGCCCGGTCGGGCTTGGTGCAAAGCGGACGCGCGGAGTCATCATTCAATCTCACGGTTCGATATGCGGCGCACCCTACGGCGCGGCTCCGCGATGGCCAAGCTGGACGACGTCATTTCGCGGCCTTGGGTTTGGCCAGCGACGACGCAATGCCGGTTGCCTTATCCGGCGCGACGGTGTCAGCGGACGCGGCCTTGGCGGCAATCTCTTCGCGGAATCGGTTAGTAATCGGATAGCGCCGGTCGCGGCCGAAATTGCGGGCCGAGATTTTGACCCCCGGCGCAGCCTGACGCCGCTTGTACTCGGCGAGATATAGCAGCCGCTCGACCTTCTTGACCGTCTCCGGCGCATGGCCACGCGCGATGACAGTCGCCACCGGCATTTCGTTCTCGACCAGGCTGACGAGAATGTCGTCGAGCGCATCGTACGGCGGCAGGCTATCCTGATCGGTCTGGTTGGCGCGTAGCTCGGCCGTAGGCGCCTTGGTCAAAATCCGCTCGGGAATGACGACTGTAGCCGGTCCGAGGCCACCTTCAGGACAATGCTCGTTGCGCCAGCGCGCCAGCGCATAAACCTGCGTCTTGTAGAGATCCTTGATCGGATTGAAGCCGCCATTCATGTCGCCATACAGCGTCGCGTAGCCGACCGACATTTCACTCTTGTTGCCGGTCGTCACCAGCATGGCGCCGAACTTGTTGGAGATCGCCATCAGGATCGTGCCGCGCACGCGGCTTTGCAGATTTTCTTCGGTGGTGTCGGCGTTCGTCCCGGCAAAGAGGTCTTTGAGGCCCCACGACAGCCCGACGACGGCCGGCTCTATCGAAAGTTTGTCATAGCGAATGCCGAGAGCCTTGGCGCACGCCGCGGCGTCTTGAAGGCTCTCATCGGACGTAAACTTCGACGGCAGCATGACGGCATGGACGCGCTGCGGTCCAAGCGCATCGACGGCCATCGCCGCGACAAGCGCGGAATCGATGCCGCCTGATAGTCCGAGCACAACGCCGGGAAAGCCATTCTTGTCGACGTAGTCTTTGAGACCGAGAACGCAGGCGTGGTACGCCGCCGCCGAACCTTCCGCGAGCTTGGCGGCCGCGCCGGCTTCACAGACCCAACCGGACGACGTTCGCGTCCAATTCGTGATGGCAATCTCCTCGCGCCAAGCCGGGAGCTGCACGGCAAGACTACGATCGCTATTCAAAACGAACGATGCGCCGTCGAACACGAGTTCGTCCTGTCCGCCGACCTGATTGAGATAGGCGAGCGGAAGCCCGCTTTCGATGACGCGCGCCACCGCGACATTCATCCGGTTGTCGGTCTTCGGCCAATCGAACGGCGAGCCATTGGGTGAAATGAGGATCTCCGCTCCGGTCTCCTCCAGCGTTTCGACAACCTCGGCCGCCCAAATATCTTCGCAGATCGGGATGCCGATGCGGACCCCGCGAACGTTCAGCGGACCGGGCATCGGACCGGAAGCGAACACACGCTTTTCGTCGAACACGCCGTAGTTCGGCAAATCGTGTTTCAACGTCACGGCTTCGATGCGTCCGCGATCGAGAAGCGCAACAGCGTTGAAGACCTTATCGCCCTCGCGCCAGATCGTGCCGATCAATAGCGCCGGTCCGTCGGCGCACTGGACCGCCAGACGTTCAAGCTCGGCGCGGGTCGCATCCTGAAACGCCGGCTTCAGGACCAGATCTTCCGGCGGGTAGCCGTTCAGGAACAGCTCGGGAAAAACGATGATATCGGCGCCAAGTGACTTGGCGCGCGCGTGTGCGTCGGCAGCCCGCCGGGCATTTCCGACGAGGTCTCCGACGGTCGGGTTGAGTTGGGCAAGGGCAATGCGCATGCGGCGGCGGGAGTCCTCGAAAAGCAGCCGGCGCACACCCTATCAGGGGCGCGCCGATGCCTGTCTTATGCCGCCTCAAGGCAACCGTTGTCACCCACTAACGCGCGATGATGACCGTGCAGTGCGCCTTGCCGGCGATGTCAGCCGCCACGGAGCCAAGAACAAGACGGGACAGGCCGTGCTTGTCTCCCGTGCCGGTGACGATGATGTCGCAGTCCTCCTGCTCGGCATAGGCGACGATGCCAGCCGATGCTTCTCGGCTGCGCAGAAATGCCGTTTGCACATCCTTGGCGCCGGCGGCAGTGGCGGCCTTCGCCGCATTATCCAGCACCTTCCGAACTTCGCTTTCCTCGTTGGCGTACATCGCCCCGGAGCGTATGCCGCCGATCAGGACATTGACCGAAGCGATTGTCAGTTTCGACCCGAGCTTGTTTGCCAACTCGGCAGCAAACTGAACAGCCTTATCCGAATGGGAAGTGCCATCGACTGCACAAACGATTTTGTGGACCATGATTTCCTCACAGGGGTGACCTTCTAAGAAAGATATAGGACGCCTGAGAAAAAAACATTCCCATGTCGTGCAGCGCGAAAAAATCCGCGTTCTGTTTTCGGTATAGTAAATTCAAATGATCTAAAGCGCAGTTTGCTGCCTATTGCGTGGGCAAACCTGGAAAGCGCACAACAGACGCTCAATCATCATCGTCGTCGCAAGCTACGGGAAACTCGACGTCCGGATCCCAGCAGACAACCGGATCCTGAATCTGCCGGACAATCGTCTGCCTTATATCGGCAGCCGCAACGGCCGAAACCTGAAGAAGAAATGCGATCACCAAGACGATGCGACTGGTCATGCTGGGCATTCCCTTTCGCGACGTTCAATACCGGCCGACAAAAAAGTACCGGCGCGCATCGCGCGCGCCGGCAAATCTGCTTCAAGCGATCAGGGTTCTCGGCTCCGGGCGTGCGTCCGCCGCACGCTCTTTCTTCAATTGCTCAGCGACGAGGAACGCAAGTTCAAGCGCCTGGTCTGCGTTCAAGCGCGGATCGCAGTGCGTATGATAGCGGTCGGACAAATCCTGCTCGGAAATCGCCGTTGCGCCGCCGGTGCATTCGGTGACGTTCTGGCCGGTCATCTCGACGTGAATGCCGCCGGCGTGCGTGCCTTCCGCCCGATGCACCTGGAAGAACGACAAGCTCTCCCGAAGGATGCGGTCGAAGGGGCGCGTTTTGTAGCCGTTGACGGCCGAGATGGTGTTGCCGTGCATCGGATCGCACGACCAGATGACGGAACGGCCGGCCTTCTTCACCGCGCGGATGAGTTTCGGCAAATGCGCTTCCACCTTGTCGAAGCCGAAGCGGCAGATCAGCGTCAGCCGGCCCGGCTCATCCTTCGGGTTAAGAAGATCGATCAGCCGCAACAGCTCATCGGGATCGAGCGACGGCCCGCACTTGAGGCCGATCGGGTTTTTGATGCCGCGGCAGTATTCGATGTGCGCATGGTCGGGCTGGCGCGTCCTGTCGCCGACCCAGATCATGTGTCCGCTCGTGGCGTACCAGTCGCCGCTCGTTGAATCCTTGCGCGTCAACGCCTGCTCGTATCCGAGCAGCAGCGCTTCATGGCTCGTATAAAAATTCGTCGTGCGCAGCTGCGGCGTGTTCTCCGAGGTGATGCCGCAGGCGCGCATGAATTCCATCGTCTCGGCGATATGATCGGCGAGTTCCTGGTAGCGATGACCTTGCGGGCTATCCTTGACGAAGCCCATGTTCCATTGGTGCACACGCTCGAGATCGGCGTAGCCGCCGGTTGCGAAGGCGCGAATAAGGTTCAGCGTCGCTGCCGACTGCCGGTACGCCTCAAGCTGACGGCTCGGATCGGGAATGCGTGCTTCGGACGTGAACTCCGGGCCATTGATGATGTCGCCGCGATAGCTCGGTAGCTCCAGGCCGTCCTTTTTTTCGAAGGGCGACGAACGCGGCTTCGCAAACTGCCCGGCAATGCGGCCGACTTTGACCACCGGCTGACCACCGGCATACGTCAGCACCACCGCCATCTGCAGGAAGACGCGGAAGAAGTCGCGGATGTTGTCCGCCTTATGCTCGGCAAAGCTCTCGGCGCAATCGCCGCCTTGCAGCAAAAATCCGCGACCAGCGGCGATCGACGCCAACTGCTTCTTGAGATCGCGTGCTTCGCCCGCGAAAACGAGCGGTGGGAACGTCGCGAGGCGTGCCTCGACATCCTGCAGCGTTCCGGCGTTGGGATAGTCGGGAACCTGCACGATCGGCTTCGCGCGCCAGCTCTCCGGGGACCATTTTTCTGTTTGGGTGGCCGATGCCATCTTTTACTCCTGGAAGCGGTCGAGGCCGCACCTGCCGGTGCGGCTGCCAAACTCCGCTCTGCGTCGATTTATCCCGGCTTATAGGAGATATCATTCTCCCGCGCCAGCGTGCCATTCGACGAATGGACGTGGCTTAAAGGCCCGCCGCCATGCCGCCGTCAACGGCCAGCTCCGAGCCAGTACAATATAGGCTGTCGTCGGAGGCAAAAAAGACGGCTGCGCCAACCAGATCCTCCGGCTGGCCGAGGCGTCCCATCGGCGTTTTGTCGATCAGGGCCTGCTTGACGGGCGGCAGCTTCAGAAGCCGGTCGGTAATCGCCGTCTCGACATAACCCGGCGCGATCGAATTCACGCGGATATTGAAGGGCGCGTATTCGACGGCGAGCCCCTTGGTCAGCGCGGTGACGGCACCCTTGGTCGTCGTATAGGCCGCAAGCGGACGAAGGCCGCGGTGCGCCATGATCGAGGAAATGTTGATGATCGATGCCGACCGGCCCTTGCGCAGCAACGGCAGCGCGTCGCGGCACAACCTCAGAATGGCATCGATGTTGACTTCGCGCAGCTTCGTCCACTCGGCATCGGAAAGCTGACGGACTTCACCCCGGACGAGAATACCGGCGTTGTTGACGAGAATGTCGGCACGGCCGTGCGCCGCATCGACGTTGCGGACGAGCGCGGTCAAATCCTGACCTTTCGAAACATCGACGAGCATCGCGGTCGCGGCGCCACCCTTGGCTTTGATGCCGCGAACCGTTTCCTCGGCCGCTTCTCCGTTAATGTCGGTGACCCACACGTGTGCGCCTTCGGCCGCGAAACGCTGGGCGGTGGCTTGTCCGATGCCGCCACCTGAACCCGTAACGATCGCAACTTTTCCGCTGAGCCGTGTCATGCCGCCCTCTCGCCAACTGCCTTGGGCAATCCCTTAGATCGGCGCTTGAGCCCGATCAACCAGCCGCTTCGCCCGGCGCCACCCATTTTTCGCGCAAGGTTACGAGTTCCTCCGCGGCCGATGGATGCAGCGCCATCGTCTGGTCGAAGTCGGCCTTCGTCGCCCCCATGCGCACGGCGATCGCCGCCATCTGAACGATCTCGGCCGCATCCGGCCCGACGACATGCACGCCGACGACCTTATTGCTCGACGTTTCGACGACGAGCTTCATCAGCATGCGCTCGTCACGGCCGGCGAGAATGGCTTTCATCGGTCGGAAGGCGCCTTTGTAGACGTCGATTGCGCCGAATTGCGTACGCGCTTCATGCTCCGAGTACCCGACGGTGCCGATCTCGGGCGTTGCGAATACCGCCGTCGGAATCGTCGCGTAATCGACGTTCGTTGGCTTGTTGCCGAAAACGGTATCGGCAAATGCATGACCTTCGCGAATGGCGACCGGCGTCAGGTTCACGCGGTTCGTAACGTCACCGACGGCGTAAATCGACGGCACGGATGTTTGCGATGCTTCGCCGACGATCACGGCCCCTGCCCGATCCAGCTTGACACCGACAGCTTCGAGACCGAGCCCAACTGTATTCGGCGATCGGCCTATGGCGAACATGATGGCATCGGTATTCAGCACTTCCCCGCCGGTGATGTGCCCGGCAAGGCCTGCCTCCGTTTTGTCGATGCGCGTGAAGACCTTGTTCGTGATGATGCGGATGCCACGCTTTTCCATCGCCGCCGTCAGCGCATCGCGCAAATCGTCGTCGAAGCCGCGCAGAATTTTATCGCCACGGTAAATCAGCGTAACGTCCGTGCCGAGGCCCTTGAAGATCGATGCGAATTCAACGGCAATATAACCGCCGCCCGCGACCACGACCTTGCGCGGCATCGCCGGCAAATGAAACGCTTCATTCGACGTGATAGCGTGCTCGATGCCGGGCAGCTTTGCATCGACGTTCGGATGGCCGCCGGTGGCGATCAGAATGTGTTTCGCAGAGATGCTGCGCCCAGACTTCGCCAGTCGAATTTCGTTCGGACCTGCCAGCGTCGCGCGTTCGGCAAAGGCTTCGACGTTGAACCTGGCGAGCGTCGCGCCATAGGCCGCTTCGAGCCGCGCGATCTCTTTGTCCTTCGCAGCAATCAAAGACGGCCAATCGAATTTCGGCGCATCGAGCGACCAGCCAAATCCAGCGGCGTCCTCGAATTCGTCGGCGAAGCGGCTGGCGTAAACGAAGAGTTTTTTCGGTACGCATCCGCGAATAACGCAGGTGCCCCCGACGCGATATTCTTCGGCGATTGCGACGCGAGCGCCGTGGCTGGCCGCAATACGTGCGGCACGCACACCACCGGAGCCCGCGCCGATAACGAAGAGGTCGTAATCGAAATCAGTCATGAAATGCGATTCAATTTATCCGTTATTTTGCTTCGGGCGCGGCTGGCGGTGCGGGGACGGGCGGAACTTGATTTGCGGGCGCCGTGGCCTTCATCTGGTCGGCGATCTTCTGACTGTACTTCATGCCGATCGCCGCGCCCTTCCGCATCAGCTCCGGCGTCATCGCGATGAATTTCGCTCCGGCCCCGGTGCGATAAAAATCGGCAACGGTCTTCATTTCTTCAGCGGTGAAGGTCTGCGCATAAAGAGTCGCGAAATCAGAAATCATCTGACCCTTGTATTCGAGCAGTTTCTTCATTCCGGTGTCGAATTGAGCGGACAGCTCCTTGCCAGCCGGGGAGGTATCGGCGTTCGCGCCCTTCGCGAAGCCGTGTGACATGGCTTCGACCATGCCGTCCATCTGCTTCGTGACACCCGTCACTTCCATCAGCTCACGCGCCGCCGCCATGCGCGCCGGGTCAACCGGAGGCGGCGTCTCCTCGGCGAACGCCGGAACAGCAAAGCCTGCTGCGATCGCAATCGCGAACAACAAGGCACGCATTGTCAATTCTCCTCTTCGAAATCGGATTCGATCGCCGACAGAACTTCAACGCCCTTTGGTCCCGCAACGATCCCGACGTCCGCAATGCCGAGGAACAACCCGCTTTCCACTACGCCGGGAATGAGCTTCAGAGCGTCGTCCAATGCTTCAGGGTCGTCAATCGCGCCGAAAGCGCAATCGAGAATATAGTTGCCATTGTCTGTCACGTAGGGTTTGCCGCCGGCTTCGCGCAGCTTGATTTCTCCATCGCAGCCGCAATCCGATGCCAGTTGCGTAATCATATTCTGCGTCGCCACAAGTCCGAAGGGCACGACCTCGATCGGCAGCGGGAAGCGGCCGAGGACCTCGACGCGCTTGCTGGCATCGGCAATGATCACGAGACGCTCGGACGCGACGGCCACGATCTTCTCGCGCAGCAGTGCGCCGCCGCCGCCCTTGATCAACCGCAGCTCGTCGTCGAGTTCATCGGCTCCGTCGACCGTCAGGTCGAGCGCCGGATGCTGATCGAGCGTCGCGAGCGGGATTCCGAGCGCCGCAGCCTGAGCGCGTGTTGCCTCCGACGTCGGCACGCAGACGACATTGAGGCCGGCTTTCACCTTGGCGCCGAGCAAGTCCACGAACTTGGCGGCTGTGGAGCCGGTGCCGAGCCCAAGCTTCATGCCATCCTCGACGAAACTTAAAGCCTGCTCGGCTGCCTGCCGCTTCCAGTCGTCACTGCTCATGCCCGCTCCCTGGAGTTCAACTGTCCTGCGACGGCGCCGCCGACATGACGACCGCGTGCTCTCTGTATGCCGCCGCCAAAATCCTTTCAAGCGGAGCCGCCCGCGATAAGCCTTCGTGCCGCCGTGACAACATCCGGCCCGGCCGATACGGTACGCTGCGATTTAAGGAGAATTCATGAAGGGCTGGACGATCGTTTTCGACCTCGACGGAACACTTGTGGATACCGCACCCGACCTGGCGGAAGCGACGAATTACGTGCTCGGGACACTTGGCCTGCCGCGTGTCGACGAACTTCAGATCCGCCCGTTCGTCGGACACGGGGCGCTGGCGATGATCGACGGCGCCATCAAGGCGCACGGACGAACGCTATCGGAACGCGAACTGTACGATCTGTTCGAAGTCTTTATCGCCTATTACGGCACGCATATCGCTGACCGCAGCGTGCCGTATCCAAATGTCGTCGCGACGCTGGAAGCCCTGCGCAAAGACGGCGCGACGCTGGCCGTCTGCACAAACAAGATCGAGCAGCAGGCCCGCGAAGTGCTCTCCGCTCTGAAACTCGACGGCTATTTCGCGGCGTTGACCGGGCGTGACAGTCTTGGCGCGTATAAGCCCGACCCCAAGCATCTGACGGGCACGATCGCGCGTGCTGGCGGACGGCCCGAGACGGCCATCATGGTCGGGGACAGCGAAACCGATATTCGTACCGCCAAGGCGGCCAGCATTCCGATCGTCGCGGTGAGTTTCGGCTACAGCGTCGATCCGGTGGCGTCGTTCGGACCGGATGTCGTCATTGATGATTATCGCGAGCTTCCGGCGGCCCTCGGCAAATTCTGCGCGCCACCCGTCAGTACGTAAGCACTTTGCTCTCGCCCGACATGATCTCTTCGATCGCATGCGCCGCGCCGACGACGCCGCTGCATTCCGGAATCAGGTCGTCTTTGTGCATCCCGAAAAGATCGAGCGCCGTCGAGCAGCAGAAGAATTTTACGCCGGCTGCGTGAGCGTCCTTGAGAAAATCATAGATCACACGTGTCTCGCCCGGCTTTGCCGTGATGCCGGCAGCGACACCGGTCTTCAATAGCTTGGCGGACGTTCCGGTGCAGATGATTTCCACGTGATAGGACATCGTCGCGGCAACCGTCGCCTGAACGATCGGCGCGATCAGTTCCTCAGCGTTGCGAGGATCGGAATTCGCGAGAACGATAATCAGTTTCTGAGTCACCGCTGCCTCTCGATGCGCCGTCACCGCACACGAGACTAGACCGGGTTCACACGCCACTGCAACCGCACCGCATCAAAAATGCGCACTGATATAACGGCGATAAACCAGAATGGTGGCGGGCAGGAAGACAAGGTCGGCGATGAGCGAAGCAAGCAACGTCACGCCGCAAACGAAACCGAACAGGCGGAGCGACGGCAAGTCGGAGAACACCGTCACGCCGAGCCCGAATGCCAACACGATCGTCGTCAGGATAATTGCGGGGCCCACCAGCACGCGCGCCCTGCGAATGGCCAGCTCCGGCGGCACGCCTGGACCTTCCTCGAGTCTCAACCTGTTCAAGAAATGGATAAGCGCATCGACGCCGAGGCCAAAAACGACGAGAAGCGCGACGACGGAAGCAAACTCGAGCCCCCCACCCATGAAGTAAAGCAATGCGCCGGAAGTCACGACGGGGAACAGTCCGGGCAGCAGGCTGATGACGCCGACGAAGAACGAACGGAATGCCAGCGCCAGCAAAACGGCCGCGACCAGAACGCAGAGCGGAATGCTTTCATCGAGTTGCGAAATCATCCGGTAGCTGTTGCGCGCCGCGAGCGCCGGCAGCCCGGTGACCGAAATCTCGTAGGCCGGATAAGCCTTGCGAACCGGATCGAGAGCCTTGTCGACTTTCTGGACGATCGGCAGGATTTGGCTGGCATCAACGTCTGGAAGGCGGCCGGTGACGAGAACGGCATCCTGATTTTTATCGATGAAGCGCCGGACGAGATGCTCGGGCAGGATTTTGACGTACTTCTTGATCGTCTCGACGTCGTCGTTGCCGTTCTCGCGCAGCCAGCGCCGCAGGCTTTCGAGCGACCAGACATTGCCGAGCCCCGCCGCCTTTTCGAGCGCCAGATGGGTATCCTCGATCACCTTGAGCGTCGACGGATCGTAGAGGCTCTTGTCCGCCTTGTTCCAACGGATCATGACGTGGAAGGGATTGGCGCCCGTCAGCTTGGTGTCGATGCGGCCCGTCGCGTCGATGGCCTGCTCACGGTCGGGAACCTGATCGGCGAGCCGGTAGCGCGGTTCGAGTTGCAAATGGAAATAAGCGAATGTGCCGAACAGCGCGAAGCCGAGAAGCGTGTAGAGCACCGCATGTTCGACGACGCGATCGACGACCACGCCAACGAACGAGCCGAGCGAGTCCATCATGCGATCGGCCGGATTATGTTCTCGCGCCAGCGTCTTCTCGTTGCGAATGAGCAGCAACGCCAGCAGCGGCAGGACGATGATGACGGCGACGAACGAAATGCAGACCGCCATCGCCCCCGCCTCGCCAAACGTGCGGATGAGACCCGATTCCGAAAACAGCAGCGCCAGGAAGGACAGCAACGCCGCGCCATGCGCCAGCACGCAAGCCGGTCCGACGATTTTAATCGCGAACCGCACGGCTTCGAGCTTGGTGTCGCCTTCGCGTAGGCGAATGCGGATGGCCGACACCATCTGCATACTGTCGGCGAAGCCCATCACCATGATGAGCGGCGTCATGACGTTCAAGAACAGGTTGAGCTTGAAGCCGAGCCATCCGAGCAAGCCGAGCGACCATACGACCGCGATGACCGGTGGCAGCGCGGCGACGAGCATCAGCGACACGCGGCGGAAGAAAATTGCCGCGATGGATGCTCCGAATAAAAGCCCGAGGCCGTTGTAGACGATCTGATCGCGCTCGACCGCATTGCGGATTTCGAGCTGCATCACCGGCGCGCCGGCGAGTTTGACCGACAGTCCGGCCGAATTGAGATCCTGCTCGGCAGTTTCCTGAATGCCGGCGATGACGACCTTCGCGGATTTCTCGGCGACGACATTGCGATCGAGCGCCAACACCATCAGCGCCAGCTGGCCGTCATCGGAAAGGAATTTGCCTTTGACGATGTCATTGTTCTTGAGTTCCGACAGCATGGCGTCGAAACCGGCTTTGTCTTCTGGCAGATCGTCGGGCACGACGGGCGGCGCATACCCCGTCGCGTCGGGCTTGCCGCGCGCCGACAGCATCGAGACGATCCCGTCCACGCCATCCGCAAGTTGCAGGTCGGCGGCAGCATTGCCGAATGCCTTGAGGCCTTCGCGCGTCAGAAGGGTCTTACCCTCGACAACAACGAGGACGTCATATTCGCTCGACGGAAACAGCCGGTCGATCGCCTCGTAGGTTTTGAACTCCGGCGTATTGGTGCGGAACAGCTCCGACAGGCTGTCATCGACTTTGAGGCGCGTCAGTCCGAAGCTCGCGATGCTGGTGATCACAAGGACAATGAGGACGGCGAACAACGGCGCCCGCAGTCCGATCAGACCCAGCTTGTTCAGCCCCAAGGATAGCGGAAATGGACGCGGCGGCTCTTCGAGCTGCAAACCTTCCTCCCAAGCGACTTCGTTTTTTCAGAAGTCGCGGCAGCGCCTTCCAGTTCGCACGTCGTCGTGCGACACATCGCATTTTGGCACGGTGATGCGCAAGGGCACGTGGCATTGAAGACACGGTCAAATCGCGCTTTTTACACCGAGTTCTATGGCGCATCGCATCATCGAAAAACCGGCGCAAAACAATGACGCTCAAGGGCGGCCCATTTCCGAATGACCGTCATTTCGCGAGACCTCGGGTTTGATTTCCCGGGCTATCAACCTGTGCCCCACGTCCATCAGCCGCGAGGCCGAATTGGCGATTCTCGGCCTGGTCCATTCTCCTGACCGCTTGACAGGCTTGGGGAGCGCCTCGCATAAGGTCCGTCTTCAACCGGGCGGTTAGCTCAGCGGTAGAGCACACGCTTCACACGCGTGGGGTCACAGGTTCAATCCCTGTACCGCCCACCATCTTTGTCAGAGTCGGGTCTTTAGCCGCTCAATCGCGTTAGCGGATTGATCCTGCACGGTTCCGTTCGCTTATTGCTCGCATCCGTCCGGTCGTTTTGCATTTCCATGCGAACACCGTTAAGCGCCTCCCGTGTCCCGCCGAGACATTTTCGTCACAAAATACCGAATTTGGCCATGAAGCACGGGCATGCGTCACAAGGGGACGAGGGAGAGCACTCATGTCATTCAAACATTTAACTGTGGCGCTGCTGGCGCTTTTGGCGGTCGTCATCGCGGCGCCGCAAAGCAAAGCCGCGTCGGCAGGCGAAATCAACGCCGGTGTCGATGCGACGCTCGACACCTTCTTTTATCAGGTGCGGGGCGCGCGCGAACTGGCCCACAAGGCCGTCGGCATTCTCGTCTTTCCGTCCATCGTGAAAGCCGGCTTCGGATTCGGCGGCGAATACGGCGAAGGCGCGCTGCGCGTTCATGGCCGCACCGTTGGCTATTATAACAACGTCTCCGCTTCTTTCGGATTCCAGCTCGGCATCCAGTCGCGCTCGGTGATCATCATGTTCATGACGCCTCAGGCACTCAATCAGTTCCGGAACACGGCCGGTTGGAAAGTGGGCGTCGACGGCTCCATCGCGATCATCACAGTCGGCGTCGGCGGCTCCATCGATACCAACAAGATCACAAGCCCGGTTGTCGGCTTCATCCTCGATCCGAAGGGCTTGATGTATAATCTGACGCTCGAAGGTTCGAAGATTTCGCGCATTTCCAGGTAAGTACGCGCCGCGCTGTTCCCGACGGAACAGCGCCCGCCGGACCGAAAGCGTTTGCATCTCCCTCGGTTACCAAAAGGGGGGCCCATGCAAAGCCAATGTCGTCGGGGCGGGTTGCTGGCTACGACCGCAACGCTGTTCGTCGTATTCGCGGGCGGACCGGCACACGCCGCACATTACGTCTTCGATAAACGCCGCACCGAGGTGCGCTTTACGTATGTCATGGGGCTCGCGAAACAAAACGGCCGCTTCGCCCAAGTCGACGGGACGCTTCAGTTCGATGACGACGCTCCGGAACGCAGCCGGGTGACAGCCACGATTGCGACGGCGAGTCTCCAAACCGGGCAACCTCTCGTCGATGACACTCTGAAGAGCAGCGACTTTTTCAATGTCGTTGCCGCCCCGGTCATGACTTTCCATAGCCGTTCGGTTCGGCCGACCGGAACCGATACCGCGGAAATGACCGGCGACATCACAGTCAACGGCATCACCAGGTCCGTGACGCTCCGCGTTTCGCTTCGCCCGCATTCGAACCCGGCACTGAAGTACAGCATCGGTGCCCGCGAGTTCATCGCCAAGACACGCATCAAGCGAAGCGACTTCAATATGACGGCGTACCAATCGATGGTCGCCGACGAAATCGACATCGAAATCGACGCCATCGTGCGCAAAAAGCGGTAAAATCACTCCGATTGCGCTCTGTAACGCTACGGACGCCGGAGGCGTATCCAGAGCATGCGCCCGCATCGAGCGCTCACCGTATATCAGGCGAGGAGAACGCCATGTCGCCAAACCCGTCTCAGCCGACCGGCTCAAATTCTCATTGGTTGAAGGGAGCACTCGTGGCCGCGGCGACGCTCGTGGCCGTCGCCGGTGCCTTCAGCGTCTCGCGCTCGTCGGCGGAGGAAGCCCGCGCGATACCGGCACCAAAATTAGACGAGCCTGCCGGTCAGAGTGGTCACATGGAAACCGCCGTCTTCGCGGGTGGGTGCTTCTGGGGCGTGCAAGGCGTCTTTCAGCACGTCAAAGGCGTCAAAGAAGCCATCTCGGGCTATGCGGGCGGCGAAAAAAGCAGCGCGCATTATCAAACCGTCGGGACCGGACGAACGGGTCACGCCGAATCCGTGCGCGTGACGTTCGATCCAAGTGTGGTCAGCTACGGGCGTTTGCTGCAGATGTATTTTTCCGTGGCTCACGATCCGACCGAGCTCAACAGGCAGGGGCCGGATTCCGGCACGCAATACCGTTCGACGATCTTTCCGACATCGCCGGAACAGGCCGAGGTTGCCAAGGCCTACATTTCCCAGCTCGATGCCGCGCACGTCTTTCCTCGTCCGATCGTGACGACGATCGAGCCCGGCCGTCATTTCTTCCCCGCCGAGGACTACCACCAGAACTTCCTGGCGAGGAACCCGACCTATCCCTACATCGTCATCAACGATCTGCCGAAGGTTCAAAACCTGAAGCGCTTCTTTCCCGACAACTATCGCACGGCCCCGGTTCTCGTCGCCGTCGCCAAGCCTTCGAATTGAGTCGGGTACCGCTCATCTTCTTCACTCCATGGCCGGGCTCGACCCGGCCATCCAGAGTATGAGCATGTGGCGCTGGATGGCCGCCTCAAGGGCGGCCATGACGTGTCTGGGATGATGCTGGATACTCAGGCGTTGCGCGCGACAGGCTGAAGATCCTGCGTGTAGATCGAATACATCGGCTCGTCCTGCAGGATGACGTCCTTGTACTCGCCATAGCCGTTGAAGCGCGTTCCCATCGCCCGCGCGTAGGCCCCGAGATTACCGATCTCGATGTAATCGCCCTCCCGGACGGACGCGGGCAACATGAAGGGGCCCTTCATGTGATCGATGGAATCGCACGTCGGACCCCAGAGCTCGAACGCTTCCATCGGCTCGTTCGGGTCGAGGCCGCCCCGGATGAGGCGGATCGGAAAGATAAATCCGAGATGTGCGCTGTCGAACAACGCGCCGTACGAGCCGTCGTTGAGATAAAGCTGGTTGCCGGGCTTCCTGAGATCGACCTTGACGATCAGGCTTTCGGCCTCGGCGACCAGCGCGCGGCCCGGTTCGCAGATCAACCGGCAATGCTCGGTCACCGGCATCTTGGCCATCGACGCCTTGATGACCTCGATGAAGTCCGAGAGGCGCGCTGGAACGCTGTCGGTATAGCGCGACGGGAACCCGCCACCGATGTCGATGGCATCGACGACGACGCCAGCCTTCACGATGTGCTTCTTGACCTCTTCGAACGCCATCGCATAAGCGTCGGGCGTCGTCGTCTGCGAGCCAACGTGAAAGGTGATGCCCAGTTCGTCCGCGACCTGCCGCGTCTTAACGAGCAGGCGTTGCGCCCTCTGCCCGGTGACACCGAATTTGTGTTCGAGCGGCACGCGGCTGTTCTTCGCCGGCACCGAGATGCGGACGAACAGTTCGAGGTCTTTCGCTCCGTCCGTCTCCTCGACGATCTTCTGCAACTCGTCCTCGCTATCGAGTGCGAAGCATTTGATGTCGTAGTCGAAGTAGGCGCGCCGAATGGCATATCGCGATTTCACCGGGTGCATGAAATGCAGGCGGACGCCCGGGATCGTAGCGGCATCTTCCAATTCCGCGACGGATGCGACGTCGAATTGCGTGATGCCGGCGCCATAAAGCGCACCAACGATAAACGGTGAGCTGTTCGCTTTGTAAGCGTAAGCGACCTCGCCGGGAAAGTTTTTGATGAACCAGCGGGCGGCACGACCGGCCGCATGGGGGCGCGCGGCGAAAACCGGCAAATCCGGCTTCATCTCCGTCACCATCTCGAGCGCGGTTGCGAATTTTTCCATCGCGAAAGGCCCTCTTGAAGAAGGAACATCCGTGCTGGGTTGCAATGGCCGAGCGAAGCCCGTCCTCGATGCGTCAGCAGAGGGGTGCATTTAGGTGCGACGGTCCCCCGTGTAAAGGTTTTTGATGCCCCAGCACTTCGGATGGCTGCTGCAGTCTCTCGGAAAAGGGATCGAGTGCCGGTTAACGCTGCGATCCGAGGCTTTCCGCATCGACCGGTCATCAGCGAAGACAGACAGCCGCGCGAGTGCTACGCGACATTTTCATGACGTTCGCCGGCGCCGTGCACGGCTGCCGATAGGCTTGGGGGACTACTTAAGGCCGAGCACGAGAACAGCGCGGCCGTCACGCAGCGGCCGCTCGGTCGGCACGTCGGGGCGCAGCGGTTCAATCCGCTCACCCCGTTCCTGCCGGCGCTTGATGGCGCCGGTTCGGGCGATGCGCGCCCGCTCCGCCTTTTCGGGACTGGCACGCATTTCAGCTTCGGTCACGAGCGTGTCTTCGATGAAATTTTCCCAATTTCCAAGCGCGGTGAACCGCTGGCGCTCAAAATCGTGTTCGATGCCGACGGGAGGCGCGGCGCTGGTCGAACAGCGTGCCAGCAAAGTCTCGCTGCCTTCCGACTGGAAGCGCAACTGGAATGGCGCTTCGGGCGGCGGAATGCTGACGGCCTTTCCGGCGGTGATGAGATTGTCGCGCTCGAAGTCATTCGGGAAAAGTACGGTCGCCGAGCCCTTCGCGTCGACGCTGATCACCGTCAGATAGCAATCATTGTCGGCTTCCGTCTTGACGGTAACGAGATCGCCGGGGGCCGGGCGCGGCTTGTCAATCCACATGCTGAGGCCGATCTCGGATTTCGTGTCCCGGAGGAATCCGGCGGCGGCCGATGGTGCAGGCTGCGGATCGTCAATGCCCTGCAGGAGCGAGAAAAGCCGTTCGAGCTCCGGCCGGGAAATGTTGCCGTGCAGGAGCCTCCGCGCCAAGGGCGCGGCCGGGCCCTTGGTGTCGGTGAGTTCCGCCATGAACACATCGCGCGCGAGGCCGGTCTCCCCCAGCGCGACCTCGAAATTGGCCCCCTCGCGATATCGGCGCGCCAATCCCGTTACCAGCTCTTCACCATGAATGCGCCGGTCGGGATCGATGCCGGCGAGCTTGGCGGACAAACGATAACGGTCGGTGCTGCCGACCATCAGCAGCGCATTTTCGCTGTCGGTGCCAAAGAGGCGACGGACCGCTTCGCGGGCCCGGCTCGGCGTTGCAGACGATCCGGCCAGCGGGGGCGCGTTGAAGTCGTCCCGCGCCGCGATCAGGCCCTGCGTATGACAGGAGAAGCATCTCCCTCCCGCTCGGGTGGTCGGCTCGACGGCATCGGCCTCGACACCTGCATAAGGCTTTTCGAGCCCCGGCAGCACGCGATCGATACGGTTGCCCGCCGCGTTGTAGAGCGCAAAGGCATAGAACCCGTTCGGCAGCATAAAAATGGCGCGGATTTCGTCGGGCTTGAAAGGCGACGTTCCGGATTTCGCGGATTTCGGTCCCTCCGGGTGCTCAAAAATATCCTGATCGCCGGCGCTGGTGGCAAAATCGTAGACGAGCCAAAGTCCTCCTCGTGCCCCCGGATGACGTTCGATCAACCGATTGGCGCGCGTCACCGCGCTGCTTCTGACCGCGATGCGGCGTACGGCATCGGTATCGATATCGCGCTCGATGTCGACGCCGTTCGATTTGGCGAGATCGGCAAGCTTCGCCGGGATTCCGAGGAGATCATAGTAGAGTGGTGTTTCGGTGGCAGCCGCCGCCAGCCAGTCTCCATTGACGATCACGATCTTCGTCCCCGCCGTCGCGATGACGTTCTTGGCGACGTCGCGCACGAGGGCTTTCGGGTATGCGGCTTCTATCAGCGCCCAATGATGAGCATCCCAGCCAAAGTCGGTCAGACGAAATGAAAACACTGTCCCGGCCGCATCCAGTGGCGTCAGCTTCACAGGCTCGCCGGCCCGCGAGAGCGAGTTCATCAATTTGTTGAGCGCCTGCGCATAGGCCGCCATGTCACCTGGCGTCACGCATGAGTTGTAGAGATGGACGAGCGAGATGAAGCGAACGTCCTTGCCCTGATCGCGTTCGAGGCGCTGCGCATCGCGCATCATTTTATCGATGTCACCGCGCCGCACCGGCTGTCGCGATGGACAGGATCGGACGTCAGGCGGCAAATTCTTGATCCAGCGGCGTATGCTTTCGATATCGTCGGGTTGAGGTTCAGCGGTCCCCGCGCCGGTGAAAACCTCCAATGGAGCGTGGCGCGTCTCGAGGACATCATAGAGACGCGACGCATCTGGAATGCCGGGACGCACGAGAAGCGGATCACGAGCCAGTTCGTCGATCGCCAGGATGTCAGCCAAGCCGCCCGACGCCAACGGCTGCTCAAGGCGACCGGACTGATGGCAACGCGCGCAATAGGTCTCGAAGACATCGTAGGTCCGGGCGGCCTCTGGCTCGTCCGGCCGTGCGGGCGCGTCCGTCGCCGCAGCAGGTGCAGCAGGTGAGGATTGTCCTGCACTCGGCACAGGGGGACTCCCCGCCGAGTCGGTCGCATATGCGACGCCCGCGCAGGCGAGCCAAAGAAGCCCAAGAAGGCCGAGAAGCACGGGCTTCACGATTATGACATTTGCGCAATGCAATGTGCTCTGAGCCCTGTCCTTACCCGCAGCCGCAGGCGTGTCCCTACGGCCGCCGCGCGGCACCATAGTGGCGCGGGCCCATATCACAAGCTCGCTATCCCTCGCCCGGGAGGCCCAGGAAAGCGGGCCGCCCCGAACCTTACCGAATCCGCCGCGACGAAACGCACCACATCTCCCCTGAACTCCTGCGTCCCTCTCCAGTTAGCGGAATGTGTTGGGCTGCGCACTTCAAGGGAGTGATTGCATGGGTGACCTATCGGAATTCGCACATCACCCCTATCGATTCATTCGCAGAATTCTTTCCGGATATCCCTTGAGCCATGCTGGCATTCTCCTCGCCGTGCTTGGCGCAGTGACATGCTCTGTCTCGACACAATACGGAATCAAACAGCTCGTCGATGCGCTCTCCGATCCATCACGGAATTCGGCCGTATGGGTGGCTTTCGGCATTCTCATCGCTTTGATCGCCGCCGATAACATGTTCTGGCGAATTGCCGCCTGGCTCGGCCACTCGACATTCGTCAGCGTCTCGGGCAGCGTCCGCCGCAAGCTCTTCCGGCATCTGACAGGACATGCACCGAGCTTTTTCAACAACCAGCCGCCCGGCGCCTTGACGAGCCGCATATCGGCGACGGCCAACGCTCTCTACACGACCGAGAACATGATGACGTTCAACGTCATGCCGCCGCTGATCGCAACATTCGTCTCGATCATCTACCTCGCGACGGTCAGCCTGCAAATGGCAGCGTGCATCAGCGCAGTCGTCGCCATCGTCGTTCTCGTCATCTTCTATTGGGCGGCCAGCGGGACACCACTGCATCACGCCTACGCTCATGAAGCCGCCGGCGTCGACGGCGACATGATCGATGTCGTCTCCAATATCTCCGTCGTCAAATCCTTCGGTCGCCTGAAAAGCGAGCATCGCAGGCTCGCCGGTGTGATCGGGCGCGAGATGCGCGCGCGCATGCGGAGCCTCTATTTTCTCGAAAAGCTGCGCATCTTTCATGCCGCGGCGACGGCTCTGCTGACCGCGGGCGTGCTCGCATGGGCCATTTCCCTTTGGCAGGCTGGAAAGGCGAGCCCCGGCGACGTCATTCTGGTTTGCACGCTCGGCTTGTCGATCCTCAGCGCAACGCGCGATCTCGCGGTTGCCCTCGTCGATGTCACGCAACATCTGGCGCGTTTCTCAGAGGCTCTCAAAACGCTGCTCGTGCCGCATGAACTCGTCGCTCCCGCCGTCGGCTCAAACTCCCGGCCCGCTCGTGGGACGATCGAATTTCGCGACGTGAGCTTCGCCTATCCCGACGGGCGCCCGGTTTTCAAAAACCTCGATTTCAAGATCGATGCCGGCCAGCGCGTCGGCATCGTCGGACCTTCAGGTGCAGGCAAGACGACGATCTTCGCGCTGATGCAGCGCTTCTACGAAATGCAATCGGGCTCCATCCGGATTGACGGGCAGGAAAGCTCGGCGATGGCGGATGCGGCTTTGCGCAATGCGATTGCCGTGGTTCCGCAGGATGTCAGCCTGTTCCACCGGTCGCTGCGCGATAACATTCGCTATGGGCGCCCGAACGCGACGGACGAGGACGTGTGGGACGCCGCCGACATGGCGCGCTGCATGTCCTTCATTCGCGACTTGCCGGACGGGCTCGATACGATCGTCGGCGATCGCGGCGCTAAACTCTCGGGCGGCCAAAGGCAACGCATCGCCATTGCGCGGGCCTTCCTGAAGGACGCGCCGATCCTGCTGCTCGACGAAGCCACGTCGGCCCTCGACGCGCACTCGGAGGAACTGATCCGCGAGGCCCTCTCGACGTTGATGAGGGGCCGAACGGTTCTGGCGATCGCTCACCGTCTTTCAACGTTGCGGAGTTTTGATCGCATCATGGTCATTCAGAAAGGCGAGATCGTCCAGGACGGCCGCCCCGATGCGCTGCTCAGCAAGGGCGGCGCGTACAAATCGCTTATCGATCTCGAATTCAGCCGTCTGCACAGCGCCGCCGCCTGAGCCGTCGCCGTTAAGAGGTGTGAACATTTCGTTAAATTCACACTTCCGACATTAGTGATGGCGGGACTTCCGCTTCGACCGAACATTCAATTTGGGTTACAAGAACCTTACCGAATTGATGCGGATACAGGCGAGCGCGGCAATGGATCTCGAAGCTGCCCAGGACCGGAATACGAAAGCGGACAGGCTGACGCGAATTGGAATGCTGTTCTGCTTCGGCCTAGCCGGCGCGATTCTGCTCGGCTCACTTGTGATTGACTCTCCGACGGAGCCGCAGGCCATCGTGACGTCCGCAAGTTCAAGATAGGCGGCTTCAAGCAAGGTTTTCACGACCCCCTACCTACTACCCCGATCCAAACTGGCCTTACGTTTCCGCGTAAGGCCTTTTTCTTTGCGGCGGAATAGCATGCGAGGCGGTTTGAACCGCTCAGCCCAACGCCGACCCGGTACTCTTCACCAGCACCGGATAGCCCCCTCCCTTCAGGCCGGACACGACTTGCTCAAGATGCGCCCGGTCCCGCGTTTCGATCACGAGATTGAGTTCGGTCCCCTTGGCTGGAACGTCGGTGAAAATCCGCTGATGATAAACTTCCAGGATGTTTGCACCGGCGTTGCCGATCAAGCCCGACACCCGCGCAAGTTGGCCGGGGCGATCCGGCAGGTCGATCGACAGACGTGATAACCGCCCCTCGCGCGCCATTTCGCGAGTGAGGACGCTGGCCAAGAGGCGCGTATCGATGTTGCCGCCGCACAGCACCAGCCCGATCTTGCGATCCTTGTAGAGCCGCTTGGCGGCGATCAGCGCCGCAAGTCCGGCTGCTCCGGCGCCCTCGACGACGGTCTTCTCGATATTGATCAGCAATGCCACGGCGCGCTCGATATCCGCTTCGGAGACGAGCAGGATGTCGTCGACGAGCGCTTCGATGATCGGCCGCGTCAGGGTTCCGGGCGAAGTCACGGCAATGCCTTCAGCGAGCGTGTCGCCGCCCACGGGAAGAGACGACTTCTTCACCGCATTCAGCATCGACGGATAAAGCTGGGCTTCGACTCCGACGACTTTGATCTTTGGATTGATGGCTTTCGCCGCGACCGACATGCCGGAAATCAGGCCGCCGCCGCCGACGGGGACGATCAGTGTATCAAGATTCGGAGCCACTTTCAGCATCTCGACGGCGACCGTGCCCTGCCCGGCAATGACGGCGGGATCGTCGAACGGATGCACGAACGTCAAATTGTGCTCGGCCCCGTGCGCCATGGCAAAGCGATAGGCTTCGTCGAGCCCATGACCTTCGAGGATGACGGTCGCGCCGTGGCTACGGGTATTTTCGACTTTGATCGTCGGCGTTGTGGCCGGCATGACGATCGTCGCCGGAATACCGAGGCGGTGGGCGTGGTAGGCGACGCCCTGCGCGTGATTGCCCGCCGACATCGCGATGACGCCGTTAGCCCTCTCCGTCTCGGTTAACGACAAGAGCTTGTTGAGCGCCCCGCGTTCCTTGTAGGACGCGGTAAACTGCTGATTTTCGAATTTGAGCCAAATTTCCGCGTCGAGAAGCCGGCTGAGCGTTCGGCTCGGCTCGAACCGCGTTTCGATCACCGCGCCGCGAATGGCCGCCGCCGCCTGAACGACGTCATTGTATGTGACCGCCAGCGATGCCGGCGTTTGAAGCGCGTCTGATTTCGTCATCTTTTCAGTATTTCTCAGGTTGGGCAGGACCGCCCAGGCTCATAGCACGTTCCAATCGCACGCCTCAAAAACCGCCGCGCGGCATCCCGTCGCCAAACGGAAAAGCGTCGTTGGCCCGTTCAGCTTCGGCTCAGGGAGCGTTATGCACGCTATGCTAACCTACACCTCCCATCCCCGTGGAGATCTTCGATGTCTTGCCTGCCTCTCAGAACCGCGATTGCGGTTGCCCTCCTCGCCGGTGCCACACCGATGACCGTCAAGGCAGCCAATAACGACGCCGACAGCATCTACAAATACCCCGCTTATGGACAGCAAGGCTCCCCGGCGAGCGGCGCCACTCAGCCGGCGATCAATCCGCCGGTAGACAGTTCCGACGAAGAAGGCGCTCCGTCTCCGGGTGCCACCGACGATCAACCCGGCGGCGATATGCAGGGCGCTCCGCCCGAGGACGACTCCGATCTGCGCGACAGTGCCCCGCCGTCACCCCGCGCGACACCAAAACCGCCGCCGCGCCACGAAGGTCGCCGGCGCATAACGGCAACGGCGAGCGCACCCGACCGGAGCATTCCCTACGACGTGCGGGAGCGAGATGCGCGACGCGCTGCCATCGGAGCCTGGCGTGAAAAAGCTGCGGCGCGCTTCGGGCCGGATTTCTCGCATTGGCGCACAGCCGCGCACCGGCGCGTCGATTGCCGACCTGCGCGACGTGACGATGTCATCTGCACCGTCAGCGGCGAGCCCGTTCGCGGCAATCGACGTTAGCGCCGCCACATCGATAGCCGGAGGTCCATTCGCCGCTGCACGCCGGCGCGCAAATCCACGTATAAACCCGAGCCTTTAGACGTTGGACGAAACGGCAAGGAAAGCGCGGCATGGCGAAAGTGGCTTGGCTCGGATTGGGCGTCATGGGGTATCCGATGGCGGGCCATCTCAAGGTTCGCGGCGGGCATGATGTCACCGTTTACAATCGGTCGCGCGCCAAGGCCGAAACCTGGGCGAAACAATTCGGCGGACACGTCGCTGCGACGCCAGCCGAGGCGGCGCGGGGTTGCGATGCTGTCTTCGCCTGTGTCGGCAACGACGATGACGTAAGAAGCATCACGACCGGCCCCAGCGGCGCCTTCGAAACCCTGCGCGATGAAGCGATCTTCATCGACCACACGACGACATCCGCTCACGTCGCCCGCGAACTTGCCGAAGCCGCGAGCAAACGCGGAGCGTACTTTCTCGATTGTCCCGTTTCCGGCGGTCAGGCGGGCGCGGAAGGCGGCATCCTGACGGTCATGGCGGGTGGCGATGAAGGCGCGTTCGCGCGCGCAGAACCGTTGATCTCGACCTTCGCACGCAGCATCCGGCGCATGGGGGCCTCGGGCTCGGGGCAGCTTGCCAAGATGGCGAACCAGATTGCTGTCGCCGGTGTCGTCCAAAGCCTGTCCGAGGCGATCCATTTCGCGGAATGCGCTGGACTCGATATCGAAGCATTGATCGCAACGATCTCTAAGGGCGCGGCGCAATCGTGGCAGATGGAGAACCGCTGGAAAACCATGCACGCGCGCGAATTCGATTTCGGTTTCGCCGTCGACTGGATGCGCAAAGACCTTGGCATCTGCCTTGACGAAGCGGCCTCGAACGGAGCCGACCTACCCGCGACCCGGCTCATCGACGGCTTCTATCGAGAGGTTCAGACCCTCGGCGGCAATCGGTGGGATACCTCCAGCCTCATCGCGAGGCTCGGGAGCAAAACGAAGTCCAAGTCTTGACCCTGCATTGAACCTTAGGCTTCGGCGCGCTGGCGCTTTTCCTCAACCTCCGGCAGTGCGAACTGCAGCGGCAGGGCGGTCGTGTATTTGATCTGCTCCATCGCGAACGCCGACGAAACTTTGGCGATATCGATGCGCGAAATGAGCTTCTTGTAGAACGTGTCATAGGCGGCAATATCGGGCACGGCGACCCGCAACAGGTAGTCGATGTCTCCCGACATCCGATAGAATTCCACGACCTCCGGAAATTCTGCGACGGCGCTATGGAAGCGCTCAAGCCACGACAACGAATGTTTGTCGGTCTTGATCGACACGAACACCGTAACGCCTGCGTTGACCTGATCGGCATCGAGGATCGCAACGCGACGCTGGATGACGCCTGCCTCCTCGAGCTTTTGCACGCGCCGCCAGCACGGCGTGGTCGAAAGCCCGACCTCCTTGCCGATATCGGCCACGGGGCGGGTGCAGTCCTGCTGAAGAATGCGCAGAATTTTAATATCCATCTCGTCCAACATACCGGCGTCTCCGAAACATGTTTTTTACATATACGGCTTGATGGGATTAAAATTTTTCACGAAGTCGCTGTCAATGAGTATTTTAGTATTTTTTTCTATTTTAGCGCAGGGACGCTAAGCGACGGCGCTCGGCCGCGCCGAAACGACGGCGTACCAGCGCATCACATTTACAAAGGCATCTGGCCGCACGAGGCGCGCCGGCTTCATGAAATCCACGGCGACAAGAGCCGTGATATCGGCAATCGAATACTGATCGCCGGCAACGAAAGCATGATCGGCGAGCCGCCGATCAAGCCGTTGCAGTTCATCGTTCACCTTGTCTTTGTTGGCCTCTCCCCAGGCCTCGACCTGCGGCACTTCCAAAGATGCCATCTTCGGATGGAGATGCCGAAAGACCGAGGCGACCGCATTGAAGAGGCCGAACTCCAGGCGCCGGTTCCACATCTCGACCTCGGCTTTGCCGAAGGCACTTATCCCGAACAGAGCCGGTTCCGGATGAAGCTCTTCGAAGTACCGGCAGATCGCGACCGACTCCGAAATCGTGCGCCTGTCGTCCAGCACGAGCACCGGCACCCGCTGCCAGGGATTCATGGCCGAGAATTCGTCGAGGCGAAGCTCTCCGCTCATCAAATCGCGTTCTTCGCGGCGCACCTCGATGCCTTTCTCGGCGAGGAAGATCGAGACGCGCCGTGGATTGGGAGCCCGATGAGTTTCTATGATGTGCACGGGTTCTCACCTCGATCGTTTATTTCGGGTTGGCATCGCGCCATTGACGCGGAGTCTCGAATTGCGAGTCCCAGAGACCACGGCGCGCTGCTTTCGCTTGCGCCTCTTCCCGCCAATATCCGCCGTACGCCACGGCCATGCCCGCCGCCACCATCCCGGCGTTCAAATTCCGGTCGCCTGCGCGGCAGTCGGCGAGTAGCCGATTGTACCGGTCACGGTCGCGGACGTCACAGGTGACCGTCTGCCGTTCGATCATATGACCGAGCGCGTCGCGCGCAGCGTCCCCACATTTCCAGATTGCGCCGTCGCGCCGGCAGGTTTGCTTCCCCTCTGGTGCATCGATCCCCTTGAGGCGGACTTCGTATAGTCCGACCCATAAGCTGTCGCCGTCAATCAGGCGCGCGGATCCGGTAATCTGGCTCGGAAACGGATCAGCCCAGCGCCGCCGCAGGGAATCCAGCCAGCCGCCGGGAGCCAGCGCGGCCACACCGATCGCAAGCGCGATCAATGCCGCAAGGCGCACACGCTTGAGTTGTCGTCTCTGCGGAAAACGGGACCAGCGCCGCATCAATCCGTCCTTCAATGGGAACGGTCTTAAGCCTTGCATTAACGAATTAACGCCACTTTACGGAGTGCGCCGCGCGATCCGAGTTGCTGCGGCATGTCAACGAGGTTCGGCTCGCTGTATGGACGACAACGCCGATAGCGCTGGAGCGGCTGCAACAATGCGGCCCGGACCGTCGCGCCGCAGCGGGCCTGACGACGAGATGAAATCGTTTCGCGACCGCCTGACCCACGGCACGACGCACAAGCCGGAATTCGAATACGAACTTCTGACCATGTTCGCGCGCAACGAAACGAGCGCGCCATTCGCCATGCCGGCGCTGTGTTTCATTTTCTACATTGCCTCGATGTTCTGGGCTTCCTTCATCGAAGCGACGATGTGGATCGCGATCGTTTCGATAACCCGCGTTTACATGCTCGACCAATGCCGCCGCCTGCTCACGGCGCCGCGTGCCGAAGTCAACGTCGGCCAATGGCGCACGCACTTCGTGCGCATCGAACTGATGAATGGCTTAGCACTGGCGGCGTTCGCGCTGATCGGCATTTCGGTAAACTCACCGGCGCACGCTTCACCAGCAACGTTCTCGTCACACGTCTTCATCTTCGCGACGCTCATGGTAGTTCTGGCGATCCGCATGACGTTCGCCTCGACGCTGCCGCGCGTCTTTCTCGCCGGAACGGTGCCGATGACGCTCGCCGTCGCGGGCCGGCTCTTCACGCTTGGCGATCCATTTTATTTTGCTCTCGCGTCGATGGCGATCGGCATTCACGTCTTCTTCGTCTACCTCGCGCGCGGGCTGCATTCGACGGCCCTCGCGATGGTCGAATATCGAGCCGAGAAAGACGATTTGATTTCGACGCTCGAAGAAGCCAGCGCCATTTCGGATGAAGCCCGGCGCCGCGCAGAGGCCGCCAACAAGGCAAAATCGCGTTTCCTCGCCACGATGAGCCATGAACTCAGGACGCCGCTCAACGCCATCATGGGCTTCTCGGAGGTCATGGAAAAGGAACTGCTGGGACCGATCGGCAGCGACACCTATCGCGAATACGCCCGCAACATTTACACGAGCGGCGATCACCTCCTCTGCATCATCAACGAGATCCTCGACCTGTCGCGCATCGAAGCCGGGCGCTACGATCTCAATGAGGAAACGATCCGCCTGACCGACGTCGCTGAGGAATGTCAACGGCTGGTCAAGATCAAGGCGGACGCAAAATCGCTGCAGCTCATCGAGAATTTTGCACCCGACCTGCCGCATGTCTGGGCCGATCCCCGCGCCATGCGCCAGATCTGCCTCAACCTGTTGTCGAATGCGCTGAAGTTCACGCCGCGCGGCGGCCAGATCACGCTCTCGGTCGGCCATACGTCCGACGGCGGGCAATTCATGACCGTCACCGACACAGGCCCCGGCATCCCGAAGAACGAAATTCCGCGCGTGCTGCAAGCGTTCGGACAAGGCTCACTCGCCCACGAGGCTGCCGAGGGTGGCACCGGGCTTGGGTTGCCGATCGTACAGAATTTGATCCAGCTGCACGGCGGAGCCTTCGATCTCCAGTCGGAATTGCGAAAGGGCACGGAAGTGACCGTGACTTTGCCGCGCCAGCGCGTGCTTCACGCGATCACGCCGTTGCAGCCGCTCGGCCAGGAACGCCATCGCGATCCCGCGCCACCCCGCCCGACACGGCAGCCACGCATGCGCACCAACTCTCCTTATGGCTCGTCGGCGCCCTATCGTACCGCTGGAGGTGCCTGAAGATGTTCGCGCTATTGCTCACGGCAATCCTGGCTCTTGGCGGCGGCGTGCTGTTCGTACTTTGCAGCGGCTCGAGCTTGGAAGCACTGCAGGGACCGCCGATCGCCATCGCGGTCATCGGTGCGTTGATTCTGCTCTATCTGCTTTCCACGCACGGTAGCGAACAGCGGCTGGGACGCCTACCGGCGATGCTCGCACTTGCCGGCATTGCTGTGATCGGCGTGCTCGCGGCTCATCCCGACAGCGCGCTGCTTGTGACGACGTACTTCAAGCCGATCCAGCACGACGACGCCGCACAATTTCAGCCGACACCGGGGCCGGCATCCGTCCGCATCCGCAGGCTCGCCGATGGCTTCGTCGCCAATTCCGAAATCAACGGCCAATCAATGCCGGCGCTGATCGACAGCGGCGCGGCGACCGTCGTGTTGCGTCAGTCGGATGCGGAAACGGCGGGGGTCGATATTCGAAGCCTGACGTTTGATACGCCGCTCAAGACCGCGAACGGCACCAGCTATCTGGCGCCCGTGCGTCTCAAGTCCGTGCGGGTCGGAGATATCGTTGCTGACGATGTCGAGGCGCTGGTCGCGAAGCCCGGAACTCTTAACGAAAACTTGCTCGGTATGAGTTTTTTAAGGCGTCTCGCGTCTTATGAAGTTGCCGGGGATTTCGTCACGCTTCGACAATAACCGATCACCACACGCATCAACTCATGTGCCCTTCGAGGCGTTCAGGATGTCTTCGGCAACCGCCAGTCTCTTTGCCTCAGTCGCGCTCGCAGCCATCGGGGCAGCGGGTTTCGCCTTCACGCTGACGCATCCGGGTGTCGTCGCGAATTTTGCCGCACGCCTGTTGGCCCCTCCCGGAACGGACCATGCCGACGCGCCCGTCACGGCGGCGGCACGCGGTCAAAACATGCCGGAGACATCGGCCGCAGCCGCCGGGACGGTTTCGCTCCCCGCCGGCGCCTATGGTCATTTCCAAACCGAAGCCGACATCAACGGACGCTCGATCGAGGTGATGGTCGATACTGGCGCGTCGCTCGTCGCCCTGACCTACGGCGACGCCGAGCAGCTTGGCATCTATGTCAATCCCGGTGATTTCACGCATATTGCAAAAACGGCCAACGGCACTGCCCGGGTGGCACCGGTTACGATCTCCCGTATCAGCATCGGCGATATTACGGTGCGCAATGTCGCGGCAGTCGTTTCCGAACGGGGGAAATCCGAGCGCTCCCTGCTCGGAATGTCATTTTTAGGGCGACTTTCCCGCGTTGAAATGCGCGGCGGAACCCTAGTGCTGCAAGAATAGTTCCTCTAAGTCTCTCACCCAACACTGATGGACGCTGATACCAGCGCACGGCGCTCCGATTGCCGTGCAGCGTCACGACATGAACAACAGGATGATTTGCATGCTGCCGAAGCCACGTGCCGACCTGAAGCCCAACACCGCCGATTTCGAACGGCTGCCACTCGTCAAGCCGACCGGGTTTCGGGAATACGACGCACGCTGGCTATTCCCCGACGAAATCAATCTGATGGGATTGAACGCCGTCGGCCTTGGGATGGCGACACTCTTCACGCGCCGCGGCGTGCCGCGCCGCATCGTCGTCGGACATGACTACCGCTGGTATTCGGCTGCGGTGAAGCAAGCGTTGATGACGGGTCTGCTGGCGGGCGGTTGCGAGGTCCATGATATCGGGCTCGCCTTGTCGCCGATGGCCTATTTTGCGCAATTCGAACTGGACGTCGAAGGCGTGGCGATGGTCACGGCAAGCCATAACGATAATGGCTGGACCGGCATCAAGATGGGGCTTTCACGTCCGCTGACGTTCGGCCCCGATGACATGTCGGAACTAAAATCGATCGTTCTCAACGGCGAATATGAAACGCGCACCGGCGGTCGCTACATTTACGTCGCCGACATGGCGGAGCGCTACATCAAATCATTGACCGACCGGCCGAAGCTGAAGCGGCGGCTGAAGGTCGTGGCAGCTAGCGGAAACGGCACGGCGGGCGCTTTCGCTCCGCAGGTTCTGGAAGCCGTCGGCTGTGAGGTCATTCCGCTCAATGCCGATCTCGATCATTCCTTCCCAAACCACAACCCCAATCCTGAAGACATGAAGATGCTGAACGCCGTCTCGGCCAAAGTGCTCGAGACCGGCGCCGACGTCGGCCTTGCTTTCGACGGTGACGGCGACCGTTGCGGCGTCGTCGCCAACGACGGGCACGAGATCTTCGCTGATAAAGTCGGCGTCATGCTCGCACGCGATATTTCCTCGCTCTATAAGAACGCGAAGTTCGTGGTCGATGTGAAATCGACGGGCCTTTTCACGACCGATCCCGTGCTCAACGCCAATGGCGCCACGACGACCTATTGGAAGACCGGACACAGCTACATCAAACGCTTCAACTTTGAACACAAGACGCTCGTCGGGTTCGAGAAATCCGGGCACTTCTTCTTCAACGAGCCGCTTGGACGCGGCTACGACGATGGTCTCGTCTCGGCCCTCGCCGTTTGCGACATGCTGGATCGCAATCCGGGCAAGTCGGTTGCGGATCTCAGGGATGCGCTGCCGAAGACGTGGAGCTCGCCGACGATGTCTCCGCATTGCGACGACGAGAAGAAATACGACGTCGTCGAGCGCGTCACCGCGCACTATAAGCGCCAGCAGGAAACGGGTGGTCAGATCGCAGGACAAACGATCCGCGATCTCATTACGGTCAACGGCGTGCGCGTGATGCTCGATGACGGAACGTGGGGCCTCGTTCGCGCTTCATCGAACAAGCCAGAGCTCGTCGTCGTCGTCGAAAGCCCGACGTCGGAAGCCAACATGAAGGCGATATTCAAGGACATCGATCAGCAGCTTTCGCGGTTCCCGGAAGTTGGCGAATACAATCAGAAGATCGCAGTCTAAGTTGGCGCTGGCGGCTCCCCTGCGCGGAGCAAGCCGAGTTTTTGCTGCCCTCGGCGACTCTCCTTCGTCGAGCCGGCCGCCGCGGGTTAGTCGCCGACCAACAGCGTCCAAAGAAAGCGCGCCACCACGCATGCGAGGAAGGCGGCGAACGCCAGTTCCAAGGCGCGTTTCGGCAAACTGTGCGCGGCTCTCACACCATAGGGCGCCGCGAAAACACCCAGCGGCGCAATCAGCAAGGCGCTGGCATTGACATAACCCAGCGACAACGGCGGCAGCCCAGGCGCGCCCCAACCGGAGATCGCATAGCCGATGATGCCCGGAATGGCGATGATGGGACCGAGGCCCGTCGCAGTCGCTACGGCTTGCAACAGAGGCCGGCCATAGAGTGTCAACAACGGCACTGTGAAGCTTGCGCCGCCGATCCCCATCAACGTCGAGATCGTGCCAATGCCGAACGCGGCGGCCTCAAGTTTTGGCGGACGTGGCAGCTCGTCGGCGATGCGCCAGTCGTCACGGCCCAGCGCCATCTTGATCGCCAGCACCGAGCCGAAAATCACCCAGATCCAACGCAGGACGTCGCCGCTGGCGCGATCCGCAATCAATACGCCGAGCGCCACACCGAGGAATATCCAGGGCCCCATGCGCCGAACGACATCCATGTCGATCGACCCGCGCGCCCGGAATGCCGCGAACGATCGCAGCACCGTTGGCGCGACGACGCCGAGCGTCGTGCCCAGCGTCACGTGCATGCGCACATCGTCCGGCACGCCGACAGCGCCGAAGACCTCATAGAGCACCGGCACGAGAACGCCGCCGCCTCCAATCCCAAGCAGACCGGAGAGGAAACCCGCGATCAGCCCAGCGAAGGCAAGCAGCAAAAGCAATCCGGCGAAGTGTTCAACGGAGCCGGTCGCGAGCATCGCATCGCCCTAAGCTGCGCGGGATTGGTCGTCACGACCGGGATCGAATTCGACCAATGCGATGGCCTCGTGCAGCACGTCGGCGCTTGCCGAGATGTCGGTTGCTTTTTCGCTGAGATGCCGGCGAAAGACTTTTCCGCGCGGCTGGCCGTGATAGAGGCCGAGAACGTGCCGTGTAATGTTCGAGAGGCGGCCGCCGCGGCCGAGGTGCTCTTCGACGTACGGAACGATCGCCCGCAAGATCTCAGCCCGGCTCGAACTTTCATCGGCCGCATCGAAAATCATCCGGTCGACGTCGGCGAGAATAGCAGGATTCTGGTAAGCAGCCCGACCGAGCATGACGCCATCGACGTGATCGAGATGCGCCCGCGCCGCTGCGATCGTTTCGATGCCGCCATTGATGACGATCTCAAGCTCTGGCCGTGCTGCCTTCAGGCGATAGACGCGCCCATAGTCCAGCGGCGGTACCTCGCGGTTCTCCTTCGGCGACAATCCCTTGAGCCACGCCTTGCGCGCATGCACGATGAATGTCGCGCATCCGGCCGCGGCAACGGCATCGACAAACCGGCGGAGATCCTCTTCGGCATCCTGTTCGTCGATGCCGATCCGGCATTTGACGGTGACCGGAACCGGCTGACTGTCGCGCATTGCTGCGACGCATTCCGCGACGACATCGGGCTCGGCCATCAGGCAAGCGCCGAAACGCCCCTCCTGCACACGATCCGACGGGCAGCCGATGTTGAGATTGATTTCGTCATATCCGAGGTCGGCGCCAATGCGCGCCGCTTCCGCGAGTTTCACCGGGTGCGAGCCGCCAAGCTGCAAGGCAATCGGATGCTCAGCGTCCGAATATCCAAGAAGCCGCTGGCGATCGCCATGGATCACGGCATCAGCGGTCACCATTTCAGTATAAAGCAGCGCGTGCCGGCTCAACTGACGGTGAAAGACGCGGCAATGCCGGTCAGTCCAGTCCATCATGGGGGCAACACAGAAACGGTGGCTGAGCTTGGTCATACGAAAAGTTTATGCACCGAGATTTTCTCTTTCCGCCTTGTAGTGGACGAAAGGCGGCGCGCCAATGGCGCGATTAACGCACCTCTTTCGCCATAACGACCCCAGGAGCGCCCGGCGGAACCCCGTCGCGGCTTGCCGGTTCGATGAACGTGCCGCGCCTTGGTTTATCATCATTAACGCTGCGCCGCATTCTTGATGCCGCAGGCGATACATCTGCTACGTAAGCGAAATGCAATGAGTTGTCGGCGTCAGCCGCATTATTCGGAGATTGGACATGAAGCGATCCCGCGCAACATGGGCATTCTTGATTTCTGTCGCCGCTCCCGGCCTTGCGAGCCTGACCGTGCCGGCCGTCGCTAGAGATAGCCTTCCGGAAAGTCTGCGGCTCGAAGAGCAGGCCAAAAAGGACTACGAGCAGCAACCCGTCGTCCCGATCGAACGGGGCAATGCCCACCATCGCGATGTCGGCGGATCGGGAGGCGATGTGTTGCCGTCCGACCCGGCGCTCACTCCATCGACGCCAAGCACGACACCGCCCCCTCCGCCCGCCAACTCTGCGCCTAAATAATTCGAAATGCGCAGCATCCCGGCGTTCGGCTCAAAACGGTCCGCGTGACGCGATCGCGGCCATGACATCGTTCAATTCGCCGATACGTCTGTCATAGGCCTTCGTGAGACACACGATATCGCTGCCGCAGGCGTCGCGCTTACTCAGCCAGGCGCGCTGTGCATCCTGAATGTTGCCACGCTGACCCATCGCAACGAGCGACGTCGATACGGCGAACAGGGTCGCCATTCGCGCTTCCATCTGCCCGAGATCATAGTTCCGGCAGATCGTGCGTTCCGCTGGCGTGCTGGCCTTGCCGCAATCGATCGGTGCGTAGGTTCCGGCGTGGGCGGACGGCGAAGCGACTGCGGCCATCAACAGAATTATCGGAAAGAGCTTGCTCATGTGCGTTCTCCCGCTCAGTTCGCGTCTTCGTGCCTGGCAGCTTTTCATTGCCGCTTTCTTACCTTTTACGGCTGCGCCTTGACCGTTGACGTAACAACGGCCGCGACGGCTTTCGCATCCTTCGCTGTCGGATCGCGATCGCCAGGCAGGTCCGTGGTGCCCGGCGATTGCTCGATTGCAGCAAGCCATTGAGCCGTGCGTTCGTAATCGGGATCGGCCAGAAATTTCTCGCTCGGCGTAAATCCGTCGGCGCGACTGACGGCCTGCGCCACGAGCTTGCGGAACTCCGGCACATCAAAATAGGACGCATGCACCAGTTCCTTCCAAGTGAAATAGGTGCTGATCGCCGTGTCCGTCGTATGCGGAGGCGTCGCGAACTGGATCCGGCCAATGGCTTGCCGGAATTTGGCGATCGACTGGCTTGCCGCGATATTGCTGTAGTCGGTCACCAGATCGGCGATGGGAGCCGACAATCGCGGCTGTGATCGATCGAGCCACGACGGGCGGTCCGCCGCTCCGGTCACAATCTCGCCCTCGGTATCGTTGCCGAACCCGGCGCGTTTGACTTCGGCGTTGGTGACGCCGTTCAAGAACCGGCTGGTGACGCGGCTGACGACCGTGGCGAGCGCATGAATTGTCGCCATCAGGATCAGCGCCAGGACACCAAAGATAATCGGCGTCACGACCATCGAGATTGCGAGCGACCAGAGCGAGTTTTGCCGTCGGCGTCCGGGCGTATCGTCACCGCCCAACGCCCACGACAGCTCATCGGTTACGAGGTGCAGGAGAAGGCCGCTGTTGTACGTCAAATCATGGCCTGCCCCACAGATGATCCCGCCCTCGCAGGGCTTTCCGTCTTTTTCCAGAAACCGCTGGCGGAAGCGCATGGCGCGTTCGATCTCGGAGAAATTGGGATATTTGTCTTGGAGCGCGCGCCGTTTTTCACGGAACTGGCGCCAAAGCTCGGAGCGGGGCGACGACTCGTCGGCGGCGCCGGTGGTGTCTTTATCCGCCATGCGGCTGCGGCGGATGGCGCTGAGATCGTCGCGCAACGCCTTCATGTCGGCTTCGACCTCCGGAGTGAGGTTGACCTCGTAGACATGCGTGTAGATCCAGTTGGACAAGCCAACGATCGCCGGCGGAGACAAGAGCACCGCGAGATAAAAGAGCGGCAGCGCCACGACCGAGACCAGCGTAATCGTCGAAACCGCGAACGATGAACTGAAGAACGACAGAGTTGCGCTCGGCAGCAACGACAACCCCTGGATGGCTTCGTCATCCGGATGAGAAAGCGCCCGCCACCTGGCGCCGAAATTCTCGCGCGCACGCCGCGTCACCCCTCGCCGGTAATCGAGCATGGAACGGCCATCGAGGTACTTGAACAGCAAGTAAATCGCAAAAGCGGGGATGCTCATGAACGCGATCGTCCAGTATTGCACCCGAGGAAAAAGCCCTCCGAACAAAGCGCGATCGCCGGTGAAGATCGTCGCCGCCTGGTAGATGAGCAGCATCATCAGCAGCATCATTGAGGCGACGAAGATGACTTTGCGGACGAGGCTCAACCGAGTCAGCAACCACAGCTCCTTGCGCAGGTTGATGAATGGCGTGCCGACCGTGATCCAGCGTTTCAGGCTTGGCAGTGTCTTGCGGCGCGCGGCGGCCTCAAGCAAAGCCGACGAGACGATTGAGCCGCCGTGGCTGTGTCCAATGACGCAGTAAGGTTCGCTTTTGGCTTCGAGCTCTCGCAGTGTTGTGGCAAGCCGCTTGCCTGCCGCGCGGCGCTCGACTTCGCTGTTGTCGCCAGGCCAGACGAACGGCTTCACATCCAAACGGCCGTCTCGCGACTCGACCAGTTCGCGAATATCCCGTTCGAAGGTACTCGAAGGTTCCCACCATTGCACATCTGATGAGGTTTCGCCGTCGGGGCTGAGCTCCGTCGGCTTTGCAAAGGTGCCATGCACCGTAATGATCGTGGCCATCGCCCCCTCCCACATCCGGAGCACCGATCAGATGGCCGCGTAACCGGCGCCCATGAAGCGACAGAGTACGCACACTATCTTCCATCTCCCGCAGCGGCACGTCCGATGCCAAATTGGGCGGCCGGATGATGCCCCATTCTGTTCGGTGTGACAGCAGTTCGGGCCACTGGATTGCCGCTAAAATCAAGACGTGTGGCCGCAAAACCCCGGCCTTTCCACAGCTACTTATCGGTCAGCGATCGAAGCAGCGTCCAGCGCCTAGGATTCCGGCGTGTCAAAAAAATATTCTCCGGTGTCAAGACACGCGCTCCGATGACGATTTACGCGATGAGATCGCGGACTCCGCGATCGTCCGCAGAGTTGATGAGCGAATAGCCGCTCGGCATGGCATCGACCGACCTGTTGCCGCCGGAACTCGTCGCCTGCCGCGTTCTCCGTTTGCGTGTTTCAGTATTGGGCATTAGCCGCGCCGCGTGTTTTCGCACGCGCGAAGGCGGAGCAACCGGAAAATTCGGGTGTGTGAGGAGCAATCTCCCGCACATCCTATTTTCACAACCGTGAGAAACGAGACTTGAGCTGCCGACTTATGTTTCTTCGGTCAGCGTTTGCATACGGATGAATGCCTTACGGAAAGTGGGAGACGGACATGCGCCAAGACAATGCGGCACGCTTTCAAAAATCTATTCTGCATCTGCTACGGCGTTTGGACCAGCACGCCACCCAGCTTTACTCCACCGAAACAAGCGATAACGATCTGACGCTGAGACAGCTTGCCATCATGACGGCGATCTCACGGGAGGAAAATCTCAGCCAGACGGATCTCGTGACAATCACGGGCATCGATCGATCGACCGTTGCCGGAATCGTCAGCCGTCTCATCCGCAAGGGGCTTCTGGATCGCCGCCGCTCACCCGATGATGGGCGCGCATACTGCGTGAAACTTTCAAAGCGCGGACAGAAAGCAGTCGCGGGTGCGGATCGACTTTACACGCGAATTGAGAAAAAGCTGCTTTCCGGCGTTCCCGCCACGGAAGCAAGCCAGTTCATAACGACTCTGAAGTCCATCGTCAGCGCCCAGTCGGAAGATGCGGAACAGTCCGTCGGTGCATGACGTTCCTGCCTCGCAATCGCAGCGATGAAGGCATCACATGAATAGTCTGTAATAGCTGGAATTTACGTTTGACCAGCGCGGCATAAGAACTATCATTCCGACGGCAGTCGGAGATGGGGAACGTGCCGAACATGCGCACAGCGCGACAGATATTCCGGTGACGTCTTGGCTACGTCACTGATAACGACTTCATCCGTACACCCGCGGGACCGCTTCGATTATTGGATCGAGACGGCCCGCAGTACCCTTGCGCCGTTCGAGGCGAGCCCGCGTGATCGATTTTCGTTCGAGGGCGAGATCAAAGCGATGCCTTTCGCCGCGGGATCGCTGACCGTTGCCAGCAGCAATGGCTTGACGACGTGGCGAACGCCTCGACAGATCGCCCAATCCCGGGACACGGTCGTCGTCTGCGTTCAGGTCACAGGACAAGCAGCCTTCAGAACGAACGGCCGGGAAGCGCTTTTACGAAGCGGTGATCTGGTTCTGATCGATAGTGCGGTGGCAAACAAGACGGCAACTGCAATTCAATCCAAAGTCATACTGGTCGAATTCAAGCGGCGCGCAGTGGAAGCCCGGCTCGGACGTCTCGCGCAATGGACCACACGGCGTGTCGATGGCTCCAACGGTGCGGGTGCGATCGTTTCGAATTTCATTCAGTCGCTGCCGCGTCAGATTCCGCTGGTGAGCGACGCGGCGCAAAATCAGATCGCGCACCAATTGATCGATCTGTTCGCTCTGGCGCTGACCGAGGGCGAAAGCATGGCGTCAGCTCAATCGTCCGGACGCCTGGTATCGTTGCTGCGTCTCAAGTCGGTCATCGACGCCAACCTCACGAACGCCAGCGTCACATGCGAAGACCTGGCCGCTTCCGCCGGTATCTCGGTTCGCTACGCCAATCAGCTGCTCGACGACGAGCACACGTCGCTGCAACGATTATTGTTCAGCCGGCGGATAGCGAAATGCCAGGACGTGCTGTCCGACCCGATGCAGATGCACCGTCAGATCAGCGAAATTGCGTATTCCTGGGGCTTCGGAGATGTCTCACACTTTGGACGCCTTTTCAAAAGCATGACGGGCGTCACCCCACGAACCTTCCGAAAGCAAGCCCTCGAGCGTGCTGCACCGCGTTAGTGCATCTGCGTTGCACAGCATTTGAGGATTTCCAAATCCTTTTCGGAACCTCGTCACGGCCATAGCCGTTTGATTACGAGGTCGAGGGAAACTCCGTAGGCGTCCGTACCGCTCCGGCCATCTGTCGCCCTAATCGAAACGTAACCAAACTCTGCAATGGTGGCGCATCGATGCTCGCCAGAGATGTTGGAGCTTGTCTTGAGCGCCCGGCACGAGTTTCTGATCCGCGCAAAGGCGCTTCGAGCCGAGGCGACCGCAAGAGCCATCAAGTTCGTCGTGCAGACTTCGACGAACCTGTCTCGTGCCGTCTTGCTGGGTCTCGCGGCGCTGCTGTTCGTGCGCCCGCCGTCGGAGCGTATTGAGGTCGTGATCCAACCCGCCGATGTCGCGATCGTTCGCAACGATCCGGCACCGGCGCCGGAAGTTTCGCCGACAAAAATCGCTCCCACTGCTCCTTCGGAAGATCAGGCGCCCAAGGTGAAGCCGGAAAGCGCAAAGCTGGAGCCTCCGGACGCGGCCAAGGCGTCCTCGCCCCCGAGTTTGGACACGAAGCCCCTTCCCGCACCGCTTCCTCCGGCCGAGCAAGAAGCCCCGCCGTGGAGTGACGCCGAAATCGCGGACGCGAAGGCCGAATGTGCAAAGCTTCTCGATAAGGTTTCGGTCGTCACCGAACCCCTGCCACCTCAGAGAGAAGGCATTTGCGGCGCTCCCGCTCCTCGTGAGCTCAGAAGTTTCGGGGACAGCAAAGTCAAACTTCATCCGCCGGCGACGCTCACCTGCCCCATGATCGCGGCTCTGCACACGTGGGTCTCCGATAAGTTGCAGCCGATGGCGAAGGAAAAACTGGGCTCGCCGATCGCCAGCGTCGTGGCGGGCTCTTACTCATGCCGCAACCGTTATGGCCGGGCGCGCGCTCCGATCAGCGAGCACGCTCTGATGAACGCCATCGACATCTCCGCCTTCGTGCTTGAGAACGGCAAGGTGATCCGTGTTTCCTCCTCATGGACCGCCCCTCCCAAGGACGAGGCGGAAGACGAGCCAAAGCCTGACGCCGCCACGCATCGAAAGCCCGCAAACGGAATCACGCTCGCTTCGATCAAACGGGGAGCACGGCATAATACGGCTCCGCACGACGCAGACGATAAGGACAAAAAGAAGCCGGACGATGCCAAGGACTCGAAGGAGACGGCGAAGATCGCGGCATCCGAGTTCTTGCATCAGGCGCACGACGATGCCTGCAGGATCTTCGGAACGGTCTTGGGGCCCGACACGAACGCCGCGCACCACGATCACTTGCATCTCGACATGAAAGCCCGCAAACGCCGGTCGATCTGCCAATAGCGCACGCGAGCGCGCTGCGCCTCGATTATTCGGTGACGGCGAACGGGCGCGCAGGCTTGCCGGACTTGGCGATCTCGACCATCGTCTCGAAAGCGGACTCGATATTGCGTGTGTATCGCTTCGTGTCGAACAACGCCGAGGTTTCCCGATGGCGCGCGATCTTCAATCGAAGCTCGTCGAGCCTCGTTCGATCGCGAGCCAGGTTCAATGCGATTTGCGTATAGTCCTCGGTGCTCGACGCAATCAATTCCGGCAAGCCCATGCCCGTCAGAAGGCTTGCAGCAACCCGCCCCGAGAACGTGCTTCCAAGAGCGGTAAGCACCGGCAGACCCGCCCATAGCGCATCGCTCGTGGTGGTGTGGGCGTTGCACGGCAGCGCATCCAGGAACAGGTCCGCCAATCGGTGCCGCGCCAAGTGGTCGGCTATCGGAACGCGGCGTGCGAAAACAAGCCGGTCCGGATCGACGCCGCGGGCGGCGGCTTCACGGCGAAGGTTCTCGGCACATAAGTCCGTCGGCACCAGGAACCACATCACCGATCCCGGAATGGTCTTCAGGAGCGGCATCCAGATATCGAACATCGCCGCGTTCAGCTTGTAACTGTTGTTGAACGAGCAGAAGACAAACGCATCCTCGGGCAGGCCGAAGTCCGCACGTTTCACCAGGCTATCGGAAATTCTCCGTTGCCGGTCGTTGGGCTGATAGCAATTCGGCAAATGCACGATGCTTTCCGAATAGTCCGGCTGATGCTCCATCGGAGCGACGACGGCATCGGCCAAAAGATAGTCGACGCCGTCCATGCCCATCGTGCTTGGATAACCGAGATAGTTCACCTGAATAGGCGCGGGCCGGAACGCCATGATCTGCGGGCGGCTGTCGCGCGTGTAACCCTTGAGATCGACGAGGATGTCGACGCCATCGTCGCGGATCGCTTGAGCGGCGCTTTTGTCGGATAGAGTTCCGATCTGAATGTAGCGATCGAACGAAGCGACGATCCGCCGGCGCATGTCTGAGCCGTCGTCGGGACTGAAACAGTAGCCCGATAACTCGAACCGCTTTCGGTCAAATTGTTCGAGAACTTCGACCAGCAGCAGCGCCGTCGCATGATTGAAAAAATCGGACGACAGAAAGCCGACGCGGATACGCTCGCCGCCCGCAGCGAACGCATTGATATGATCTCTGATACGCAATGACTCGGGAACCGAAAGCGTCGCGGCATGAAGCCGTCCAGCCTTGAGCTGATCGGCTCGGGTTGCCGGAGTTGAGACCAGCTGGAACGGAGCGATGTGTGTCGAACGTGCCCGGAACCGATCGAGGCATTCGCGTTCTTCTGCGTCGAGCCCAGGCCAATCGCAGAGGACGCGGCGCAGATTGGCGAGTTCAAAACGATTGACGATTGAATCCGGCGCGACTTCGACCGCTTTGACAAAGGCCGTCCGCGCTTCCTCAAAACGATCGCGCAGCTTGAACGTCACCGCCAGATTGTAATGCGCGATGGCCAGTCTGGAATCGAGTTTTATCGCCTGCTCGAACGCCTGGATGGCGCCGTCATACATCTCCATGCTGCGCAGCAGATTGCCGACATTGGCGTAGGCCTCGGCGCGATCCGGCTCGATTGCCAGTCCGGCCTGATAACTCGCCAGCGCCTCCTCCTTGCGGCCAAGGCTTTCGAATGCGAGCGCCATGTTCAGGGCCGCGTCAGAGCATGATGGATCAGCGAGGGTCGCGCGGCTGTAAGCCTCGATCGCTTCGTCATACCGCCACTGGGCGCGCAAGCTCTCTCCGAGCGCATTGAGATGTTTGGCCAGCTCCGATGGCGTCGCGGATTGCGCGGCGAGAATGGCTTCGGCATCATCGACCGACTGCGAAAGCGTCAGAATCCGTTGCTGCAGCCTATGCGCGGCAGGAAGCAACGGATCGAGTTCAAGTGCCTGCTTGCACTGGGCGAGCGCTTCACCGGTCTGCCCAGCTTCCAGCATGATCTCGCCGAGCTTCACGAGAACCGAAGGCTGCTGCGGCTTGAGACGAAGGGATGCCAGATAGGCATTCGCCGCGTCGGCGTTGTCTTCAGCGACGCGCAGAAGGTTTCCGAGAACTTCGAAGGCCGCAGAACTCTCCGGCTGCAGTTCGACGCATTGGCGGCAGGCATCGATGGCCTCGGTCGAGCGCTTGAGTTCGCCAAGGATGATCGCGAGGTTCAGCCATGCCTGATGGGAGCGCGGATCCTGCTCCAGGCTTTCACGGATGTACTCGACCGCCTTGCCGCCCTCGTTGCACTTGAAGGCGATCAAGCCAAGATGATGCAGCGTCGGTGCGTGGCGCGGAGCTTTCGCCAGAACGCGGCGATGCGCGGCTTCCGACTTACGCCATTCTCCGGCCTGCAAATACGTGATTGCCTCGCGAAAATCGCTGGCAGCCGCGGGATCGATCTGTTGCTGTGGCGCTGCTCGCGAAGTTGCCTGCGCACGCCGTCGCTCTTTGCGGTTCATCGGCCACTCGAATGCATGCCCTGTCGGCACAATCGAGTTCAGTCATGACTCGCACAACCTGCGCGGAGCTTGCGGATCGGAATTCCGTCCGTTCGTCTCGATACGGCAGCGGCCTTGGCCGCCGCCGTTTCGCGTTTACTCGGCCGGATGCAATTCCGATTCTGCCGCGCGGCGGCGGCGGCCTAGACCGGCGAGCCAGCGGCAGATCACGTAGAACACCGGCGTGAAGATCAAACCGAACACGGTCACGCCGATCATGCCTGAAAACACCGCCGTTCCGAGCGCTTGCCGCAACTCCGACCCGGCGCCGACGGCCCAGACCAGCGGCACGACGCCGAGAATGAAGGCCAGCGACGTCATCAGAATCGGCCGCATTCTAAGGCGCGCCGCCTCGGTTGCGGCCGCGAAGCGGTCGCGGCCCTGCCCTTCAAGTTGCTCGGCGAACTCCACGATCAGAATGGCGTTCTTGGCAGCGAGACCAATGAGCACGATGAAGCCGACCTGGGTCAGGATGTTGTTGTCCATTCCTCGAAGGATGACGCCGAGGATCGAGGCGATGAGACTCATCGGAACGATCAGGATGACGGCGAGCGGCAACGTCAAACTTTCGAACTGCGCGGCCAGCACCAGAAACACGAAGGCGACACCCAACGCGAACGCGAAGACAGCGGTATTTCCGGCCTTGATCTGCTGATAGGCAAGATCGGTCCAATCGTAGCTGAAGCCCGGCGGCAACGTTTCGGCCGCAAGCTTCTGCATGATGTCGATGGCTTGCCCCTGCGAATAGCCGGGTGCGGCGGAGCCATCCAATTCGGCCGCCGGATAGAGGTTGTAGCGCGGCACGCGCGAGGGACCGGAGACGTCCTGAATCGTCGTGAACGACCCAAGCGGCACCGCATCGCCATTGGCGTTTCGCACGCGAATGTTGAGCGCGTCCTTGCTCGACATACGGTAGTCCCCCTCGGCCTGCGCCGTGACGCGGAAGGTTCGCCCGAGGATGTTGAAGTCGTTGACGTAGATCGAGCCGAGATAGGCCTGCAACGCCGAAAAGACGTCGGGAATGTTGATGCCGAGCATCTCCGCCTTGACGCGGTCGATGTCCAGATAAAGCTGCGGCGTCGATGTTTCGAACAGCGAGAAGACCTGCCTCACGCCCGGTGTCTGCGCCGCCTTACCCATCATATTGTTGATGACGTTCTGGAGAGCCGCAGGCCCGGCGCCCGAACGGTCCTCGACCATCATGCGGAAGCCGCCGGCGCTGCCAAGACCGCGCACGGGCGGCGGAGCGACGACGAGCACCAGGCCATCCTGGATCGCGGAAAACTTGGCGAGCAATTTTCCCTGAATGGCTTTCGCCGACATCTCGGGATTGTGCTCTCGGACCTCAAACGGCTTCAAGACGACGAACACCGCGCCGGCGTTGGAAGCATTGACGCGCGTCGCGCCCGAAAAGCCGACGAGGCTCACGGCATGCGCGACGCCCGGAACCTCGAGCGCCATGTCGACGATGCGGCGGTTGACGGCGTCGGTACGCGCCAGCGAAGCCGCAGGCGGCAGCTGCACGACGGTGATGAGATAGCCGCCATCCTGATCGGGAATGAAGCCGATCGGCGTTTTGCGGAACTCATTGAGACCGAAAACGATGAGGCCGCCATAAATGATGAGCATCACCAACGTGAAGCGGACGATCTTCGAGACGAACCAGCCGTAGCCGGACGAGAGCTTGTCGAAGCTCCAGTTGAACATCCGGAAGAAGGCGTGGACCGGCCACATCAACCAGCTGGTGCCGTGCGATTCCGAATGCGGTTTCAGAAGCAGTGCGCACAATGCCGGAGAGAGCGTAAGCGAAACAACCAGCGAGATGATCGTCGCACCGGCGATCGTCAGTGCAAACTGTCGGTAGAACTGTCCGGAAATACCGGTGATGAACGCCGACGGAACGAAAACCGCGGTCAAGACGAGTGCAATGGCAAGCAGCGCCGTACCGACTTCCTCCATCGTGCGATACGAGGCTTCGCGTGGACTGAGGCCGTTGGCGATATTTCGTTCGACGTTCTCGACGACGACGATGGCGTCGTCGACGACGATGCCGATGGCCAGAACCAAGCCGAATAGCGACAGGTTGTTCAGCGAGAATCCGAAGATCGCCATGATGAAGAACGTGCCGATGAGAGACACCGGAATGGCGACGATTGGAATAATCGCCGCGCGCCACGTCTGCAAAAACAGAATGACGACGAGCACGACGAGAACGATGGCTTCCAGAATGGTCTGAACGACCGCGTTCACCGACTGCTGAATGTAGTCGGTGGGATCGTAGATGATGTCGTACTGGACGCCGGGCGGGAAATTCTTGGCAATCGCCGCCATCGTATCTTTGATCTTCTGGGCGGTATCGATGGCGTTGGAACCCGGCAACTGGAAGATGCCGAGGCCGACGGCGGCCGTTTTATCGAGGTACGAATTGACGCCGTAATCAAGGCCGGCAAGCTCGACCTTCGCGATGTCCTTCAGCCGAACGACGGCATCTCCGCTTCGCTTGACGATGATGTTGCCAAACTCTTTGGGATCGGTCAGTCGCCCCAACGTCTGGACGGTGATCTGGAACGCTCCCGGTTTATCGACGGGCGGCTGATTGAGCGTACCGGCTGCGACCTGGACGTTCTGGCCTTGCAGCGCTTTCACCACATCGTCTGCCGTCATTGCCAACGATTCGAGGCGGTTCGGATCCAGCCAGACCCGCATCGAGTAATCGCGACCGCCAAACACGGTCACGGAACCGACGCCCTGAATACGGCTCAGCGTGTCGACGACGTTGATGCTCGCGTAGTTGGAAATGAAGAGCGAGTCGCGCGAATTGTCCGGCGAAAGAAGATGCACGACCATCATCAGGTCGGGCGACGCCTTCGCGACGGTGACGCCGATGTTGCGGACATCGGCAGGAAGCCTCGGTTGCGCGATGGCGACGCGGTTCTGAACCTGCACCTGCGCGATATCAAGGTTTGTGCCGATATCGAACGTGACCGAGATCGAGAAGCGGCCGTCATTCGTCGAGTTCGACGAAATGTAGAGCATATGCTCGACGCCGTTGATCTGCTGTTCCAACGGCGTTGCAACCGTCGCCGCGACGACCTCGGCGCTGGCGCCGGGGTACTGTCCCGTAACGTTGACGACCGGCGGCGCGATCTCGGGATACTGCGCGATCGGCAGACGCGAAACAGAAACCGCGCCCAGAATAACGAACACGATCGAGATGACGGCCGCAAAAATGGGGCGGTCGATGAAAAAGTGCGAGATGCGCATCCGCTAGCTCGTCCGATCAGTTGGTGCGGACCGTTTGGTCCTTTGTGGTCGTCGCGTCCGCAGTCGCTTGTTGCGGCGTGACCTTCGAGCCTGGGCGGACACGCATCAGGCCATTGACGATGACGGTATCATCCGGAGACAAGCCGGCCGTTATGACCCGCAGGCCGTCTACGACGGGCCCGAGCGTCACGTACTTCGGTCTGGCGACATTGTCCTTGCCGACCGCATAGACGAACTTGCGGACCTGCTCCGTGCCGATCGCCGCGTCGGGAACGAGCAAGGCTTCGGCGGGAGGCGCAGCGGAAATCCGAATGCGGCCAAACATTCCCGGAGTCAGCTTGCCGTCCGCATTGGCGAATTCGGCGCGGCCGCGGATCGTGCCGGACGAGCGATCGATGACGTTGTCGACGAAGTCGATGCGGCCCTGGTGAACGAAATCATTTTCGTCGAGCAACTTCAGCGAAACGGGCAATCTCATGCCGCGGTCGACGCTGTCGGCCTGACCCTTCGCCGCAGCGTTCAAATACCGAAGGTAAGAGCCCTCATCCATCGTGAACTCGAACCTGATGGGATCGACGGAGACAATCGTGGCCAGCAGCGTTGTGGTTCCGTTCGAGCCGCCCGTCACAAGATTGCCGATGGAGACGCGACGATCACCGATGCGACCGGAAATCGGTGCGGTGAGTTCGGTGAATTCGAGATCCAGTTCCGCTTGCCGTGTTGCGGCTTTCTGAGCCGTAACGGTCGCCTCGGCGACGCGCTTCGTCTGAACGCGCTGATCCAATGTCTGCTGCGTGATCGAGGTACCACGAACCAAGTTTTTACCGCGTTCCAAGTCACTCGTCGCGAACGCCAGGTTCGCCTCGGCCTGCTCGACCGCAGCCTTCGACTGATCGAGGGCTGCCTGGAACGGCCGCCGGTCGATCGTGAACAATGGATCACCGGCCTTCACGAGCTGACCGTCCGTGAAGTGGATCTTGTCAAGGTATCCCGACACGCGCGCACGCACTTCGACGAAATCGACCGCCACGAAACGGCCGACGTATTCGTCGTAGTCCGAGACGAGCTTCTTCGTCGGCTTTGCGACCGTAACTGCGGGAGGCGGCGGCGCGGCGGCAGCGCTTTGCGCGTTCGATTTCTCGTTCGAGCAACCAGAGAGACCGGCAACAAGAAAAAGCATCGCGACCGCGATTGAGGGAGATCGGCCTAACAGCATTCCAGTCCTGTCATTTGATCGCTGCAATGATTGTCTCATGGCTGGCTCATTGGTGGGGCGGCCAAAAAGCGACCGGGTTCGCCCGAAGATGGAGGCTATGCGCAGATGATCCCGCGCATGGAAATTCACAAGCGGCAGAGACGCAGCGCCACGAAAAGAACCGAATGACACGGTCAATCGAGTCGTGGTACCAGTTACCGATCGGTAACGTGTAGGTACTGACCGGTAACTTTCTCGTCAAGGGGCCATGAACACAACTCAGATCAATGCAGTGCGCAGGGCAAAGTCAGACCTCGCGACGCGGCCGCCGCGCGAGCGCATCCTAATTGCGGCGTGCGATCTATTTTACCGTCACGGGCTGCACGCCGTTGGCGTTGAGGCCATCGCCGAAGCCGCTCTGACCAATAAAATGACGCTTTACCGGCACTTCAAGTCGAAAGACGACCTAATCGTCGCATATATCCAGCAGCTCGCCGACGAGGGCGAGGAGGTCTGGGATCGCATCGTTTCCGGCAATCCAAACGATCCACAAAAGCAATTGGACGCATGGGTCGATTTCGTCGAGGACGTTCTGACGAACAAATTCGAACGGGGTTGTGCCATCGCCAATGCCGCCGTTGAACTCGACTCGGAGCATCCCGCGAGGGCGCTGATCGAGGCCTACAAACATCGTAAACGCATGCGATTGGTGAAAATTTTCAGGGAAGCGCACTATCGCGATCCCGATCTTCTTGCGGACGAAGTTTTCCTGCTATTCGAAGGGGCGCGGATCAATATCCAGTGCGGCAAAAAAGGGCCGGCGTCGCGGGTCGCACAAATGTTGCGCAACCTTCTTGCCAATGGCGCCCGTGGCAATCGCTCCGATAGCCGTGCGAAATCCGAGCGGCGAACAACCAAGACCTCCTAAGATATTGCTTTTTAATTTTATTTTTCAGAATCCTATAGGCTCGGGCCGCTTCCCTATTCAATTGCTGCCCGACCCCTGCGTCATGCGTGACCTCATTCCTATATTGCTATAGTATTCAGGAAACTCTGGCAGGCGCCGCTCGGCACTGCCGATGCCAGCCCGATACGAGGCCGTTATGAACAAAACAATCATTCGTTCCGCAGCAATCGCACTGTTGGGTGCCGTGCTGACCTTCGGTTGGAACGCGAGCGTTCGCGCCGACGACAACGATGCAGCCTGGAACGGAATAAAGGATGCCACGTTCGGCGACCGCCCGATTCTCGACGGGGCGGGCAAAATTACGCTCAAGGCGCCGTATCGTGCGGAAGATGCGTCGACCGTTCCCATCAGCGTCCGGCTGCCCGCCGGGTTCGCACAGACGGTCAAATCGCTGACGCTGATCATCGACAAGAACCCGTCCCCCATCGTCGCGACGTTCGCCTACGGCGAAGCGGCCGGTGCGGGAGAACGTGTGCTGGCGACGCGGGTGCGCATCGATCAGTATTCAAACGTTCGCGCCATCGTCGAAACGGAAGACGGCAAGCTCTATATGGCGGCGCGCTTCGTCAAAGCGTCGGGCGGCTGCTCGGCACCGGCATCGAAAGACGCCGTCGAAGCGGCCAAGACCATCGGCAAAATGAAGATCAAGACGGCTTTCAAGGATCCGGAAAACGCCAAACTCCAGGAAGTCGAGGTCATGATCAAGCACCCGAACAATTCGGGGCTGCAAATGGATCAGCTGACCGGTCTCTACACGCCCGCGCATTTTATCGACAAACTCGACGTGAGCACCGGAGGCAAGTTGGTGTTCTCGATGACGGGCGGCATTTCGATCAGCGAAAATCCGCACTTCCGTTTCACGTACGAAGGCAAGCCGTCCGATGTGATGAGCGTCCAAGCGGAAGATTCAAAGGGCATGACATTCTCCGGGAACTCGACGCCCCAGCCGTCGTGATGATTTTGAGCTCGGAAGGTGGCCGGAAAATTTTCCGATGAGGATCTGAAGCCGGTCGCGGGTGGCGGACTTTTACACCGCCGCTTGTTGCTAAAGCGCGGGCTTTCATTCGCGGCGGCGGTGGCCGCCGTGCCAGCCATTGAATCTGCGGCCGCAGACAACGGCTCAGCCGAAAATTCAAAACTCGCCAACCCTCCGTGGCTGCACAAAACGGGCGGACCGTTCACCGGTTATGGCGTCCCGTCACGATACGAAGATCATGTCGTGCGCAATATCGGCGGCAATCGCTCACCCGCCGGAGACGGCGTTTCGTGGACGCCGCTGCAAGACCTCAACGGCATCATTACGCCGAGTGGGCTGCATTTCGAGCGCCACCATGACGGCGTTCCCGATATCGATCCGGCGCTGCATCGCCTCGTCATTCACGGGCGCGTCCGCCAGTCGCTCATGTTCACGATCGAAAATCTGCTGCGCTATCCGATGCGCTCGCAGTTTCTCTTTATCGAGTGCGGCGGCAACAGCAATGCGGGATGGCACGAGGAACCCATTCAACGCCCCGTGGGATCGTTTCATGGCCTTGTCTCCTGTTCGGAATGGACCGGCGTGCCGCTTTCCATCCTTCTCGATGAAGCCGGCATCGAACCCGGCGCGTCGTGGGTCATTGCGGAAGGCGCCGACGCGGGCCTGCTGAATGTCAGCGTGCCATTATCGAAGCTGATGGATGACGCCATCGTCGCGCTCTACCAGAACGGCGAACGGCTTCGCCCCGAGAACGGCTATCCCGTTCGTCTCGTTGTCCCCGGCTGGGAGGGCATCACGAACGTCAAGTGGCTGCGGCGACTGCAGGTCACCGATCAGCCGGCGATGACGCGCGATGAAACGGCCAAGTACACCGAACTGCTCCCTTCCGGCAAAGCGCGGATGTTCACGTTCGTCATGGATGCGAAATCGCTCATTACCTCTCCATCGCCCGGACAAGTCCTGAAACAACACGGCGTCTACGAAATTCACGGTCTCGCCTGGAGTGGACGCGGCAAAATCGCCAAAGTCGACGTCTCCGCCGACGGTGGCGCTTCGTGGGCGCAAGCCCATCTCGACGAACCGGTCATGTCGCACTGCTTCACGCGCTTTCGCATGCCGTGGTCGTGGCAAGGAGAGCCCGCCGTCCTCAAAAGCCGCGCCACGGATGAAACCGGCTACGTTCAGCCGGAGCGTGACGTGCTCGTCAAAGAGCGCGGCCGTAACGGCTACTTCCATTTCAACGGCATCGTCAGTTGGGCCGTCGATGAAGATGGCGAGGTCAGCCATGTTTATGCGTGACCGGATTGCGCTGGTCTCCGTTCTGGGAATTCTAGCGCTCACGTCGCACGCACGCGCCGAAGATCGTCAGTTGACGCCGCATCTCGGAACGCCGATGTCGGCAGCCGAGGTCGCCAAATGGAACCTGACTATTTTCCCGGACGGCCGTGGACTGCCGCCGGGGCACGGCACGGCGACGGAGGGGCGAACGCTCTATGCGCAGAAGTGCGCGTCCTGCCACGGCGACCGGGGGCAAGGCGCAACGGCTCAGGATCTCGTTGGGGCACCCGAGCCTCCGACCGCTGAGCGTCCGAGCCAGACGATTGGCTCCTATTGGCCTTATGCGACGACCGTATTTGATTTCATCCGGCGAAGTATGCCCCCGGCGGCCCCGGAGTCGTTGTCGGCCGACCAAGTCTACGCCCTGACCGCCTTTCTGCTCGCCGCCAATAAAATCATCGGCGAAACCGATGAAATGAATGCCCAATCTTTACCCAAGATAAAGATGCCGAACCGCGACGGCTTCATCCCCATCGACGCCAAGAAGTGACCGCCGCAGAAGCGCTTGCGCTGTCATATTCGGTCCGCCGTCGCGCACGCCGCCCTCGGCGAACCCGCCAGGACGGCTAACGCCCTTGAATTGGTGTTGAAATCGGCGCCCGCGTGCCCTATCTCCCGGCCCCAGCGCGATCATTGCGCTTGCTCAATTGCCGGCGCGGCCGGCTCATCATATTTGGGAGCGGCTGTTGGACAACGTACTCATCATCGGAGCTGGCGCGGCAGGTTCGGTCGTCGCGAAAAAATGCGCGATGAATCGTGACGTCTTCAAGAAGATCCACCTCGCCTCGCGCCGTCTCGAAAGCTGCAAAAAAGTTCAGGCTGAGTGTAAGACGCCGATCGACATTTCGCAGGTCGATGCGGACAACGTCGCCGAAACGGTGGCGCTGCTGAACAAAGTCAAGCCGGACCTCGTCATCAACATGGCCCTTCCCTACCAGGATCTGCCGATCATGGATGCCTGCCTGGAAGCCGGCGTCAATTATATGGATACGGCCAACTACGAACCGCGCGACGAAGCGAAGTTCACCTACAAATATCAGTGGCCGTACCACGATAAGTTCAAGGCCAAGGGGCTGATGGCCGTTCTCGGCTGCGGTTTCGATCCGGGCGTTACCAACATTTTCTGCGCCTACGCGCAGGAAGAGCTACTCGACGAGATCCACACGATCGACATCATCGATTGCAACGCCGGCAGCCACGGTAAAGCGTTCGCGACCAACTTCAATCCGGAGATCAATCTCCGCGAGGTGACGCAACGCGGCAAGTACTGGAAAGACGGCGAATGGATCGAGATCGATCCGCTGTCGATCTCGACGATGATCGATTATCCCGAAGTCGGCCCGGTCAAATCCTACCTCATCTATCACGAGGAAGAGGAAAGCCTGGTCGAGAACATCAAGGGCCTGAAGCAGATCCGCTTCTGGATGACGTTCTCCGATAACTACATCAAGCACCTCGAAGTGCTCGAAAACGTCGGTATGACGCGCATCGATCCGGTCATGTACAAAGGCAACCCCGTCATTCCGATGGAGTTTCTGAAATCGCTGCTGCCCGAGCCCTCGTCGCTTGCCGAGAATTACACCGGCAAGACGTCGATCGGCGTCGTCCTCAAGGGCGAGAGAAAGGGTAAGAAGAAGCGCTACATGATCTGGAACGTCTGCGATCACGCTGAGACCAACAAGGAAGTCGGCGCGCAGGCCGTTTCGTACACGACCGGCGTTCCGCCCGTCGTCGGCGCGATGATGATGTTCCGTGGCGAATGGAAAGGCACCGGCGTCTTCAACGTCGAACAGCTGCCGCCCGTGCCGTTTCTCGAAGAGCTTGGCAAGCAGGGCTTGCCATGGCACGTCGAGGAGATCGAAAAGCAAGACCAGAAGAAACTATTTGCCGTCGAGACCTGATGAGCGAAGCCGAAATTCTAGCGATACGCAATGACCTGACAGGGCTGGTGATTTCCGTCGTGTCGGTGAGCTTCGGGATGATTTCGGCTTACATCGCCGGTCTTTGGCTGTTTCTCCGTGAAGCTCCGATCTCGCTTCGGCTTCTCGCCTTCTTTCTGCTGTCGTGCGGATTGGCATTCATGGGCGCGTTGACGTTGGGCTTGAACGGCCTGCTCGTCGGCACCGATCATGCCTGGGCGAAACTCGCCACGCGGGCGACGGATATCGCGGGGTTCGGCGATGTTCGTCCTCCGTGGCTCTACGGTCTGAGCCTCTACGAAGCCTCGGCCGTTCTCGGTGCGATTGCCTTCGGCGCGATCTATCTCGCGCTGGCCTATCTGACGTTCGGTTACAAATGGCCCGGCACGACCGCCGCGCCCGTGCGCGTCGCGACCTGAAGCGCCAAGAGAAAGTGAACCCGGTGTCGACGTTGACAAATTCATCCGGCTCCCGACTTCAATCTTTTGATTGGGCGCGGACCATCGCGACCCCGGCCTATGTGCTGGACGTTGCAGCGCTGAAGCGGAACCTTGCTCGCGCCGCCACGATCAAGCGCGAGACGGGCTGCAAAATTCTGCTCGCAACGAAGGCGTTCGCCTTGCCGGCCGCTTTCCCTCTGATGCGCGATGTCCTCGACGGCACGACGGCGAGCGGCGAATACGAAGCTCGCCTTGGACGGGAGACGTTCGGCAAGGAAGTGCACGTCTATTCGCCGGCATATGCGCCCGGTGAGGTCGAGCGCCTGACCCGATTGGCGGAGCACATCTATTTCAATTCGCCGGAGCAAATTGAAAAGAACCTGCCGACGCTCGCAGCGCACCCAAATCTCAAGATCGGCCTCCGCATCAATCCCGGATATTCGAACGCCACCCTCGGAGGCGCGCTCTATGATCCGTGCGCGCCCTTCTCGCGCTTCGGGGCCACACGCGACATGCTCGACCGCGTTCCCTGGGATCGCATCGACATTCTGCATACGCACGCGCTGTGCGAATCCGGCGACGCCGGGTCCGTCGGCCTCATCGAACACGTCGCTCGCGAATTTTCCGATTATGTGCGCCGTGTCAAAGTCGTGAACTTCGGCGGCGGTCATTTCATCAACAAGCCCGGCTACGACATCCAGAAGCTGATCGCAGCCATCCAGGCGTTCAAACGGTCGTTCGATGTCGAAGTCATCCTGGAGCCCGGCGCCGGTCTCGTCGTCGACACCGGCTATCTCGTCGCGACCGTCCTCGACCTGCATCATAATGAAAAAGATATCGCAATTTTAGATGCATCCGCTTCAACCCACATGCCGGATGTGCTCGAAGTGCCCTATACGCCGACGGTCATCGGCGCCGGTGCGCCGGGAGAGAAGCCTCACACCTATATTCTCGGTGGCAAAACGTGCATGACCGGCGACATCATCGGCGAGTATTCGTTCGATCAGCCGTTGAAATCAGGCGATCGCGTCATTTTCACCGACATGATGCAGTATTCGTTCGTCAAGAATAATACGTTCAACGGCGTCCCTTTGCCCGACCTGGGGATATTGAACGAGGATCATGCGTATACGATCCTAAGGTCGTTCGGTTATGAGGACTTCCGCTACCGTCTCGGCTGATCGGCCAGCGTAGTCAGGACTCCGCCGAATGGATATGCTTGTCGCAATAATTGTCTGACGCGGCCGGTCCGCTGCACGCGAACCGGCGCGGGGGTATCTTATGAAATCAGAAAGTCCGAAGCCCGTTCTACTCGCCGATTATCTGCCGTCGGAATACCTAATCGATACGGTAGACCTCGATATTTCTCTCGCTCCCGCACGGACGCGCGTGTTGTCGAAGCTGGCTATCCGGCGCAACCCGGCATCCAAGGCCGCCGGCAAAGTTCCCCTGAAACTCGATGGCGAGCTGTTGGAGCTGGAGAGCATTTCTCTGAACGGTAAGAAGCTCAAGCCGTCCGCTTATGTCGTCGATGAGGCGAGTCTGACCATCGTGTCGCCTCCAAAAGAGCCTTTCACACTGGAGACAACGACGTACGTCAATCCGGAGGCGAACACGGCGCTGCAAGGCATCTATCTGTCGCGCGGCGTTTATTGCTCGCAATGCGAAGCCCAAGGCTTCCGCCGCATCACCTATTTTCTCGATCGGCCGGACGTCCTCGCGCGTTACACCGTGCGCCTTGAAGCCGATGCTTCGACGGCTCCGGTCTTGCTTTCCAATGGCAACCCAATCGAGCGCGGCACGCTTGCCAACCGGGAACGCCATTACGCCATCTGGCACGATCCGCATCCGAAACCGTCCTATCTTTTTGCAATCGTCGGCGGCGATCTGGCCCCGGTCTCATCCACATTCACGACCGCATCCGGCCGCGAGGTCGATCTGCGTATTTACGTCGAGCACGGAAAAGAAGAGCGCGCCCATTGGGCCATGGATTCGCTCAAGCGATCCATGCGTTGGGACGAAGTGCGATTCGGCCGTGAGTACGACCTCGACGTCTTCAACATCGTCGCCGTCTCGGACTTCAACATGGGCGCGATGGAGAACAAGGGCCTCAACATCTTCAACGACCGGCTGATTCTCGCCTCGCCCGACACGGCGACAGACGCGAACTACGAGTCGATTGAAAGCGTCGTGGCGCACGAATACTTCCACAACTGGACCGGCAATCGCATTACCTGCCGCGACTGGTTTCAGCTTTGCCTCAAGGAAGGCCTGACGGTCTATCGCGACCAGGAATTTTCCGCCGAAAGCCGCAGCCGCACCGTGCAGCGTATCTCGGACGTTCGCCAACTCAAGGCGTTGCAGTTTCCCGAAGACCAGGGACCGCTTGCGCATCCCGTTCGCCCCGAGAGCTATATCGAGATCAACAATTTCTATACGCCCACCGTCTACGAAAAGGGGGCGGAAGTCGTCCGCATGCTGGAGACTCTATTGGGCCGTGAAAAATTTCGCGCCGGTATGGATCTCTACTTTGAGCGGCACGACGGCCAGGCCGTAACCATTGAAGACTTTCTCGCCTGCTTCGCCGATGCGAGCGGCAAGGATCTCTCTCAGTTCCATCGCTGGTACACGCAGGCGGGAACGCCCGAACTTGTCTGTGATTTGACTTATGACAGCCGCAAGAAGTCCGCAGAACTCACCGTGCATCAGACGCTGAAAGCGTCTCCCGGCAGGCCGAAGAAGCAACCGAACTTCATTCCGCTATCGATGGCGCTGCTCGGCGCAAACGGCAAGGAGATGGATGTCGGCGTCGAGGAAGGCGAGGAAATCCGATCCGGCGTTCTGGCCGTCACCGAGCGCACGAGCACATTCCGGTTTTCGAATGTCACGTCGCGGCCGGTCCCGTCGCTGCTGCGCGGCTTCTCGGCGCCGGTCAACGTCACGATTGCGCTCTCCGACGACGATCTGGCGTTCCTGATGCACCATGACAGCGATCTTTTTAATCGCTGGCAGGCCACCAACAAGTACGCGACGCGCAGCATCCTGGCGCTTCTCGATGCGAAGACGCCGAAGGCGATCGCCTCCAAAGCATCGAAACTGGCCGAAGCGTTGCGGCACGTACTTCAGGATGGGAAGCTCGACACCGCCTATAAAGCCGAACTGCTCAGGCTCCCGGCCGTTGCCGACGTGGCGCGCGAACAGGCCGTCAAAGTCGATCATGCGGCCATCTTCGAGGCGCATCGGGCCTTCAGCCGCGCGGTGGCGGATCACCTCGTGGATGATCTCAGCGACGTGTACACCAGGACGACCACAAAAGCGGCGTTCTCTCCCGATGCCAAAAATGCCGGACGGCGTGCGCTTCGCAATGCCGCCCTGTCGCTGCTGACGACGCGCGCCACGCCTGAGGACTACGCGCGGCTCGAAAGCCATTATCGCAAGGCGTCGAACATGACCGACGCGGCGCAGGCGATGGTCCTCGTCGCGGGCGTCGACGCACCGGGCCGCAAGGCGGTGCTCGAAGATTTCTTCGAGCGATGGAAGCACGATCATCTCGTCATCGACATGTGGTTTGCCGCTCAGGCGCAATCGCCGCGCGATGAAACGCTGGACGACGTCAAAGCGCTATGTCGGCATCCCCTCTTCAAACTCACGACACCGAATAAGGTCAGGGCCTTGATCGGCGCGTTCGCGATGGGCAACCCACTGCAGTTCAATCGGGCGGATGGCGCCGGATACGATTTTCTTGCCGGCAAGGTCGTCGAGATCGATGCGCTCAACCCGCAAGTCGCGGCGCGCATGCTGGCCGCTTTCCGCAGTTTTCGTTCGCTGGAAGCAAAACGGAAGGCGAAGGCGAAGGCTGCGCTCAAACGAGTTGCATCGACTCCCCATCTATCGCGTGACTGCCAGGAAATCGTTTCGCGCATGCTTGACGAATGACCTTTGCAGGCAAAAGCGAGCGCCGGCGCGGCTGCGCTTCTTTTGCTCGGCACCACCCTATCAAAATTTGAGTCGCCCGATTTTTTCTCCCTCGACAGGTGAGTCGCAAATCGGTGATTGTCGAATCAATGGCTTGAGGTACCGATTCGGTCCCGGCCAGGATTGGGGCACTAAATAAAATTCGGCAAGGAATACGGAAGATGGCTCGGACTTGGTCCGTTCCTCAAAGGGGGAGCTTTGCTGGCTCGCCGGCCCTCAGATCGCGGCGCGTTTCGCCGTTCGGGCGACTGGTCGGAGCGGTCGAACGCGGTGCCCAGAAGGCGCCTCTTCTGTTGGTTTCTGCAATTCTGACAGCCATCGGCATCGCCGTTCTGAACATCGATTCGCAATCGTTAGCGACTGTGCTGCTCGTGGCTGGCGCAGGGCTGGCAGCGATCGTCATTCTGTTTTCCGGCCAAATAGCACCGATCGCGGCCGCGACTCGCGACAGGCAGGCGGGCCTTGCTACGGTACGCGCCGCGCAGACGCCGGCTCAATTCCCCGAACTGCTTCGATCTCCGTCACAACCGGCGCTGGATCGCGCGGTCTGGGCAAGGCTCACGGCCCACATGAGTCATGAACTCAGAACGCCGCTGAACGCCGTGCTCGGCTTCTCCGAACTGATGTCGAACGAAGTGTTCGGCCCGCTCGGCTCGAGCTGCTACGGCGATTATGCCCGTGACATCCATGCAAGCGGCCGCTCCTTGCTCAAATCCGCAGAAGATGCGCTTGCCATCACGGCGTTGCTCACCTCCCCGGAACGTAAGGGGCCGCCGCAATCGTGCTGCCTGAACTCCGTCCTGGACGATGCGCGTGCCTTCGCCGCCCCCGATCTTGGCGCACGTTCGATCAGCGTCGCATGCCAGCTTGCCTCGGACCTGAATGTCATCGGCGAAGCGCAGGTGATGCGGCAGATGCTGATCAATCTCATTGCCGAAGCCTCGCGGGTCGCCAAAGACGGCGCCGTGCTACGCATCGAGGCGATCGACATGAAGGACTCTGTAAAACTCTCTGTCGCCCTCGATCAAGGCGATGCCGACAAGGCATCGGAGGGCGATGCCTTTCCGATGATCCTCGCACGGACTCTTTGCGAGCTATCCGGCGCTGCTCTTACAGCTTCGGCAACAGTGGGCGGTGGCCGCGTTTGGAGCGTGCAGTTCCTCGCCGCGACACAGAACGATCTCTTTCAAGGCCGGGCCTGATCGATCGAAGATCGTCAGTGCCTCGCGCCGACGACGGGCGATACGTCAGCAACTTCGCCCACCGAAACCCTTCTTACTTGTCGCTATTGCTGGATTTATCGTCGTGGCGCTTCAGAAACCGCGCCTTGCGCTTTGCTCGCCAGGTCTGGAGCAATTTGCGCTCCTCGGGCGAGAAACTTGCCGCGATATCGGCGAACTTGCCGCTCAGTCCCGTCTTATATCGCGCATCGACTTCTCTCAGCTTCGTCAGGGCGGCTAAAAACTTGTCCCTGTCGAATGGCTCGGTCGTCAAAAGAGCGTTGGTCTCGAGCCAGGCGGCGCGAACCTCCTCCCGTTGACTCTTCAAGGCTTCCCTCGCGGCCGAAACCTGCTCACGAAAGGCGTCCTGACGGTCTTTCGGAAGCTCTCTGGCAAACGACAGCAGGCCACCCTCATGGCGTCCCTGCATTTGACTATGATGCCAGACCGCAGCACCAATGCCGCCGATGAATAGCAGGTTCAATGCCAGCGAAACGATGAAGGCGGGATAGAGCAGCCGGGAACGCCCGGGCGTTGGAGTGTTGGCGTCAACCGTCACAGCATATCCTCATCGAGCAAGACATCTGTATCGTCGGTTTGCGCGATCTGCCGGCTGGCGCCCGTCGCGCTCGAATTCGAATTCCAGACCGAGTTGACGATACTCGATTGCCCGGCCATGACGCCGAGCACGAGCGAAGCCGCCAGCGCCGTCGCCGCCAAACCGTGGAAACGGCGCAGGATCGTCAGCGGCGCCGCCTCGGGACGCGAGGCGACCAGGCGCGGCTGGTGCACGACTGCATTTTCAATCCGCTGCTTCAGGCTGTCGAGACGCGCCGCATCGTACTGTGGAGCGCTGTCGAGAAGCTGATCGAACAGCTCCGCATCGCGAAGCAATTTCCTCGCCTCGCCGTCGCCGGCAATCAATGCGGAGAGCTCGTGGCGGAGCGGTGCCGGCCAGCGCGTGCGGTCGGCTCCATAGGTGTCGAGCGCCGTCTCCAATCTGTCGAGCCCAACAGGCCGTAGATTGCGTGTCATTGTCTTGCCGTCTCCCGCATCTCAGTGCTCGTTATCATTGCGCAGCGATTCCCATTCCGATTTCAAATCCGCCTTGAGCTGCCTGCGCGCGCGGCTCAAGAGGGATTCAACGGCTTCGTCCGACACTCCGAGGACGTTGCCGATCTCGATCTGGCTCAGCCCCTCGAAGTGAAAGAGGGTCAGTGCCAACCGCTGCCGCTCCGGCAGCTTTTGCATCGCGACTTCGACCCGCCGTTGCACATCCTGACTTTCAAGAACGGCGAGCTGCTTCGCCGGCTCCGGAACTTCCGGCAACTCGTCCACCACCTTCACGCGCACCTGTCCGCGAACGCGGTCGAGGCACAAGTTCGAAACCACGCGCCGCAGCCACGGCCGGACTCCGGCCGGACCGATCTCCAGCGTCGCCCCCGACCGCCACAGCCGCAAAAACGTCTCCTGCGCCGCATCCTCGGCCTCGGCGTCGTCCCGCAGCATCCGGCGGGCAACCGAGACGATGCTGCCAAGGTGCCGCTCCATCAGCACACCGAAGGCATGCCGATCGCCAGCGCCTACCTCGGCGACGAGAACGGCCTCGTCATTCCGGGTATCCGCCGACGGCCGCGGCTTGGCCGGGCTGCCATCGGTCTTTATCGCCGCCACGTATCCCCTCGACATGCTCTCCGCTGCCTACTTGGCTATCGATCCACCATCAGGCGAGCAGGGTTAATTCCCGGCACCCAATGTGCATCAATTTCCCTCAAGAACGCTATAGGGCAGCACAATCCGTCGCCGCTGTTGCCGCGCTAGGCAATCAGCCGGTCGAAAGCGCTCCGAATGTCGGCAAGCGCCTGTTTTAGCTTCTGTTCCAGCTCTTCGAAGGAAGCGGCGTCGGCGGCTCTGACGAGAAGCGATTTGAGACCTTTCGGAGCCGAAGCCGGAATGAACGGGCCTTCGAGCGTCAACCGCAGGATTTGCGTCAGGTTGTGCAGAAGCTGTCCGGCAGCCAGTAGCCGCCGGTGATCTTCGGGCGGGATCAGCCCCTCCGCCGCCGCAGCAGATAATGTGGACAGCGTCTTCTGATCGAGAATCGCCGGATGATCAGCTGCAAAGACCAGTTGCAAATGCTGGGCGATGAACTCCAGATCGACCAATCCCCCTCGAACCTGCTTGAGATTCCAAATGTCCGTCGTCGCCTTTTCGGCTTCGATCCTTTCGCGCATGCTGCGAATGTCGGCCGCGACCTTGGCGCGGTCGCGGCGCGTCCTCAGAACCCTGCCAATCTCATTTTCGACGCGCGCCGAAAGATCCGGCGATCCGGCGATGACACGCGCCCGCGTCAACGCCATGTGTTCCCAGGTCCAGGCATCATTGGCCTGATAGCTCGCAAAGCTCGAAAGCTGCGTCGCGACCGGCCCTTTCTGTCCCGATGGCCGCAAACGCATATCGACCTCGTAGAGCGCGCCTTCGGGCGTACGGGCCGAGATGGCGTTGATCAAACGCTGCGTCAGGCGCGTGTAGTAGTGTTGCGGCGCGAGCGGTTTCGGTCCGTCCGATTGTTCGGCGCCGCGTTCGAAGTCGTAGATCAGAATGAGATCGACGTCGGACGCCGCCGTCATCTCGCGCCCGCCGAGCTTGCCCATCGCAACAATCGCCGCAGCGCCTCCCGGCACGCGGCCGTGATCTTCCTGCATCTGGCGGCTGACTTCGCGAAGAAGCCCGGCGATTAGTCTTTCAGCAATGGTGGCGTAGGCAATACCCGCGTCGGCGGCGGAAATGCTGCCCGTCAGGAGTCGGACGCCGATCAAAAATGTTTGCTCGCCTCCGATAATGCGTGCGGTGTCGAGAATTTCCTGCGTCGGATCGCCTCCAACGGAATCGCGCGCCGCGGCGAACGACTTGATGAGCAGATCGTCGATCTGATCTTCGTCCATGCGGTTGCCGAGCGCCTGCGGATCGAGCACGGCGTCGAGCAGACGGCGGCGCTTCGACAGGATATGCGCCAGACGCGGCGCCGACCCCATGATGTCGGCAAATAGCCGGATCAATCCCGGCTGCGCCTTCAGCAACGAAAAGAACTGCACGCCGCCCGGCAACTCCGAGAGAAAGCGGTCGAAGCTGGCGATCGCGGCGTCCGGATCGACGGTGTCGGCCAGCGCCGAAATCAGAAGCGGCTGCACCTCGGTCAAACGCTCGCGCGCCCGTGGCGAGCGCACGGACGGTGTGCGGCCGTGGTGCCAGCCCCGAACGATCGACAGCACTTGCGCCGGCTGCGAGTAGCCGAGGCGTTTCAATTCCTGGGCCGTCTGGGGATCGTCCTGCGGACCGGTAAAGACCAGGTTCGAGTCTTCTCCGGTCAGAGTGGGCGCATCCTCGAACAAGCTGGCGTAATGCCTCTCGACCGTTTCGAGCTGTCGCGTCAGCTCGGCAGACAATTCCTTTGCGCTTGGGTACCCGGCGAAATGCGCGAAAGACTCCAGCGTCTCCGCACTCGTCGGCATGTCATGCGTCTGCTCGTCTGCGACCATCTGCAGCCGATGTTCCAGTCGGCGCAGATAGCAATAGGCCTCGTCCAATTCCGAGCGAACGGAAGACTTGACCCAGCCGCGCTCTTCCAGCGCCCTGAGGGCGTCGAGCGTGGCGCAAACGCGCAGACCAGGCTGGCGGCCTCCAGCGATCAGCTGCTGCGTCTGGACGAAGAATTCGATCTCACGAATACCGCCGCGACCGAGTTTCAGATTCTGCCCGAGCACGGTGATGCCGCCGATATCCTTATGGGTATGAATCTGACGCTTCATCGCGTGGATGTCAGCAATGGACGCGAAGTCGAGATATTTGCGCCAGATGAAGGGCGCCAGTTCGTGCAGGAATTCGTTGCCCGCTTCGATGTCGCCCGCGATCGGACGCGCCTTGATCATCGCGGCGCGCTCCCAATTCTGACCGACGGTTTCGTAATAGCCGTGGGCGGCCGTCGTCGAGAGCGCGATCTGTGTCGCCCCGGCATCCGGCCGCAAACGCAAATCGGTGCGGAAGACGTAACCATCCCCCGTTCGCTCATCAAGCAGCAGCACGAGATCGCGTGTCAGGCGAACGAAGAACGATTGCAGATCATCGGTGCTGCCGGCGAAACGCGCCCTCTCGCGATCGAAGAAAACGATGAGATCGATATCGCTCGAATAGTTGAGTTCGAACGCGCCGAGCTTGCCCATCGCCAGGACGAAATAGCCGGAGTCTTTTTCGGGTGCCGCCGCATCAATCGGCTGCCACTGCCCTTTCTCCGACGCCTGCCGGAAGAGGAAACGTATCGCTGCCCCGACGGCAACGTCGGCGCACTCGGACAGAACCCGCGTCACCGTCATCACAGGCCAGACGCCGCCGAGATCGGCTAACGCCGTCAGCAGCGCGACCTCGGCTTTGTAGAGCCGGAGCGCACGCTTCGCCGCCGCCATGTCCGTCGCGGCTCCCATGTCGGCATCGAGCTGCCGGCTGAGATTTGCGAAACGGTCCTCAGGAGAGTCAGTCAAAATGCTTTCAAGACGCGCCGGGTCGCGTGTGGCGAGCGTCGTAAGATAAAGCGAACCTTCGAATGCGCCGCGCAGCAAGGCGGCGATTTTCGAATTCCGCAGCAATGCCGCCAGAGTCGGAGCGCTCGCCCCCACCTCCGTGGCAAATTCTGCAAGCCGTTCGCTGCCCCGGCCCTCGGCCGGAGCGACGGGGCTTTCGATGATGCGCGATGCGAACGTCGAGTCGATTGGCTGGTCCATCGGCTTATTGTGCCGCAATACCGGCCCGAGCGTCACCCTCCCCGGCATCCGATCCGGCAATCAGGCACTTGCGCGACAGCAGAACCACGACCTTGAGGCCGGGTTGATTGTCTTCGAGGCGCACCTCTCCGTGGTGCAGACGCGCGACGGCGGCGACAAGGCTCAGGCCGAGACCGGTTCCTGGCTGCGTCCGGCTGGCCTCCAGACGGATAAATCGCTTCAGCGCCCGCTCTCGATCTCCCGCCGCGATCCCTGGGCCGTGATCGCCAACGGAAATGGCCGGCTGGCCTTCCTCGCGGTAGGCGCGGACGGTGATCGCGCTTCCGGGCTCGCCGCCGCGCGAATACTTGATGGCGTTATCAATCAGATTGGCGACGGCCTGACCGATGAGCTGGCGATTGGCGCGGATCAGGACGCCGTGCTCGGCTTCGATCGCCAAGGCAAATCCGGCTTCCTCGGCGGCCGGGGTATAAAGTTCCGCTACGTCTTCGACGAAGCGTCCAAGATCGAAGGCCTCGACACTTTCTTCCAGCGGCCCGGCTTCAAGACGTGCGATGAGAAGCAGGGCATTGAACGTTTTGATCAGCTCGTCCGACTTCTCGATCGTGCGTTCGAGCCCTTCGCGATAGGCGTCTCCGCCGCGCGGATCGCGCAGGGCCGCTTCTGCGGCATTGCGCAGGCGATTGAGCGGAGTTTTCAGGTCGTGCGCGATGTTGTCTGAAACCTCACGCAGGCCGCTCATCAAGCCCTCGATGCGGTCCAGCATTTCATTGAGATTCTGGGCCAGCGCATCGAGTTCGCCGTTTCCGCCGCTGGTCGGAATGCGTTGCGAGAGATCGCCTTGCATGATCGAGCGGCTCGTTGCCGTAATCGCATCCATGCGGTTGAGAATGAGCCGGCTGACGGCAAGACCGCCCAAAAGTCCGGCGATCGACAGAATGCCGAACCCCAACAGAAACGCCAGCCGGATCGAGTCCGCGAAAGTGCGCTGGTCTTCAATATCGCGGCCGACGATGAGACGGACGTCGGAGCCGAGATCGACGGGAATGGCCACCGCAAGATGCGCCGCCCGGCTGTTATCACCCGCCGGCTGATAGCTGAAAACGCCGCCGTGCGGATCGTCCGTCAATTCGGGGGGCACGCGGTTCAGATTGCCGGCGATTTTAACGCCTTTGTCGTCAGCCAGATAATAGAGGCCGGCGCCCTGCAATCGCGACATCGCACCGACGGTTTCGGCGAGCTTGGCGCGTCCGCCGACATTCATTTCGGAGGCAAGAATGCGCGCCTCGGCGTTCAGAACCCCGAGAACTTGATGCGTGAGCAGATTGTTTGTCTGCCAAAACAGGAAGCCCACGACAATGGCGGCGGCAAAAAGGAAGAATGCCACCGCCGCCGCGCTTAGTCCGAATACTGTCGTCGATGCCGCTTTTGCGACGCGCTCAAGTGGGGCCGTCACGGATCGTATATCCTGCGCCCCGAACGGTGTGCAGCAGAGGCTTGTCGAAGTTCTTGTCGATCTTGGCGCGCAGTCTCGAAACATGCACGTCGATCACGTTGGTTTGCGGATCGAAATGGTAGTCCCAGACGTGTTCGAGCAGCATGGTGCGCGTCACGACCTGACCGGCATGCTGCATCAGGTATTCGAGAAGCCTATATTCGCGCGGCTGCAAAAGAATATGTTCGCCGCTGCGTGTCACGCGATGCGAAAGACGGTCGAGCACCAGATCGCCGACGGTGTAGCGGGTCTGCTGCTCCTCCGGCGCCGTTCGCCGCCCCAGCGCTTCGACGCGCGCCAGAAGTTCAGAATAGGCGTAGGGTTTGGTCAGGTAGTCGTCGCCGCCGGCGCGAAGACCTTTGACGCGGTCGTCCACTTCGCCGAGCGCGGAAAGGATGAGCACGGGCGTCCGGTTGCCCTCGGCCCGCAGCGATTTGATGACGGACAAACCGTCTAGTCGCGGCAACATGCGATCGACGATGAGCACGTCATAGGCGCCGTCCGAAGCGAGCGCGAACCCGGCCTCGCCGTCTCCCGCCAAGTCGGCCGTGTGCCCATTTTCTTTCAAAGACTTCTGAAGAAACAGCGCCGTTTCCTTATCGTCTTCGATTACGAGCACGCGCATGGCGTTCTTCTGTTCCTGAGCTTCAGCCGAATCCGGTTTTAGCTGGCCAGCCGCCAGACGTCGAGACAGCCCCGCCGTTTGGTTGACGGAGCTGTCTGAACTGGTCATGGACTCACCCTTAGCCTTTCTTGCTGGCCAGCTGAATGGCCACGAAGCGCTTCTGGTCGGAAGACTTGATGTGCAGCAGAACGGCGGTCCGCTTCAGATCCTGGGCCTTCTTGATGCCGGTAACGACGTCATCGGGAGATTTAACCGTCAGGCCGGAAACCTCGAGGATGATGTCGCCTGGCTTCAGGCCCTTCTCGGCGGCATCCGACGACGGATCGACTTCGGCGATCGCGACGCCTTCGTCCTTCGAGCCGTTACGCGCCGGCATCAGCGTGACGCCGAGCTGGCTCAGCTCCAGCTGCGGCGGAGACTTATTGTCGTCGCTCTGCTTGCTGCTGTTGTCGTCATCATTATCGTTCATCAGGGCTTCGGCGTTCTTCGGGAAGAGACCGAGCTTAACGTTGATGACCTTCTCGCCGTTGTTGCGCCAGACCTTGATGTTGACCGGCGAGTCCGGCGACAGCTCGGCAATCTTGCGGGCCAGATCGCGGCTGTCGACGATCTTCTCGTCGTTGACCTGGAGGATCGCATCCTGCGTCTCGATGCCTGCGGCAGCCGCCGGACCGCTCGGTGTCACCTCGCTGACCAGCGCACCGTGGGCTTCCTTCAAGCCGAGGCTGGCGGCCGTATCTTCGTCGACGTTCTGAATCTTGACGCCGAGCCAGCCGCGCCGGACCGTGCCGTGCGCCTTGAGCTGAGTCACGACTTCATTGACCGTCTTCGCGGGGATGTCGAAGGCGATACCGACGTTGCCGCCGGACGGAGAGAAGATCGCCGTGTTGACGCCGATGACGTCGCCATCAAGATTGAACGTCGGGCCGCCCGAGTTGCCCCGGTTCACCGCCGCGTCGATCTGCATGTAGTCGTAGGGGCCGGAACCGATGTCACGCGCCAGGGCCGAAACGATGCCCGCCGTGACCGTACCGCCGAGACCGAACGGATTGCCGACCGCGAGAGCCCAATCGCCAACGCGCGGCTGCTTCGTCGAGAATTTGACGGCCGGGAATGTCTTGGTGCTTTGGATCTTCAACAACGCAACGTCGGTACGCGGATCGGTGCCGATCAGCTTGGCCTCGTATTTCGTCTCATCGTTGTCAAAGGTGATCTGGATTTTCGTCGCGCCGTCGATGACGTGGTTGTTCGTCACGACATAACCGTCCGGCGAAATGACGAAGCCCGAGCCCTGTCCCTGAACGACCTTCGGGCGCTCCGGCTGAGCGAATTCCTTCGGCAGGTTCTTGAAGAAGTCATGCAACGGGTGGTCGGGGGGAAGATCGGGGAAATTGAAGTTGTTGCCGCCGTTCTTTTTATCGTTTTTGTCGTTCTTACCGTCTTTGTCGTTCTCGGCCATCTTCGAAGCGCCGCCGTCGTTGACGACGGACACGGACACGACCGCCGGCTTGACGCGCTCGATGAGGTCCGCAAACGACAGAGGCGCGCGGCCCATCGGCGTTTCGACCGTCTGTCCCGCCGTATCGGCGAGAACAGGCTGAGACGGTACGAAATAGCCAAATCCTACCGCGGCAACGGCGGCGAGTGCCACGAACGCCGGCGCGATTTTGGACGAATATGCGTTCGACGTCGTCGAAACGCGGTGGGGAAGTTGCATCCCTGAAGATCTCCAAGCTGAAATCGGCCCTACTTAGCCTTGGCAAGCAGCGGTAACGAAGGCGGGATTACAGCAGGATGTCAGCCAACTTAACAGTTGGTAATCTCAAGTGGGAGAATGGTTCTTCGCGGTCTTGGCCGGCTTAAGGACTGCCGTCCGCCATGATCTTGGCGATCTGGGCTTTTTCCTGTTCCGACAGGGGCTTGGCTTCGGCTGCCGGCTGCCGCGCGACGGCGCGGGCGGCGACCGTCAAGCCCACCAGGAAGACCAGGGCGGGCGTCAACCACAACAGCACGGTCGATAGCTCGAAGCGCGGCTTCAGCAAGACGAATTCGCCATAGCGAGCGACGAGATAATCGAGAACCTGCTGATCGGTATCGTGGGCCACAAGCCGCTCACGAACCAGACGCCGGAGATCGGCGGCGAGCGGCGCATCGCTGTCGTCGATGGATTGGTTCTGACAAACCAGGCAGCGCAGTTCCGCCGAGATGTTGCGGGCGCGCTGTTCGAGCACCGGATCGGACAGCATTTCGTCTGGCTGCACCGCAAGGCTCGTCGGCACGTTGGCGAAGATCGCCAACGCAAAGGCCACAATCGCGAAACACCGGCGCATCATTGCCTACTCCGCTGGAATGGGTATGGGGCGCGGGACATGCCGCGCCGGCGCGCCAATGCGCAAACGGCGATCGGACAGCGAGATGCCGCCACCGATGAACATAATCAACGCGCCAAGCCAGATGAAGCGTACGAGCGGATTGAAATAGGCGCGAACGGCATAGCCGCCGCCCGGTTGCCCATCTCCAATGACGAGATAGAGATCGCCGCGCCACGACGCATGAATGCCGGCTTCCGTCGTCGGCTGCGGCGGCGCGTCATAAACACGTTTCGACGGCTTCAGGCGCGCAATGGAGCTTCCATCGCGTTTGACGTCGAAGTCGGCAAAGTCTTCTTTGTAGTTCGGACCGCGCCCGCTCTCGACGCCCGTGAACGTCACGTTGTAGCCGCCGACGGAGAGGCTCTGGCCCGGCTTCATGACGAGGATATGTTCCTCGCGATAGGCGCTTGTCGCGATGATACCGACGACCAGCATGCCGACGCCGAAATGGGCGAGCAGCGTGCCGTAGGCGGAGCGTGGAAGATTTCTGGCGCGGCGCGCCGCTTCGCCAAGTCCGGTTCTCCCGAGCTTGATCCGGTCCGCCCATTCGATGACGGCGCCGGCCATGACGTAAACCCCGAGCGCGATGCCGAACGGGGCCAGCCACGGACCGCGATGACCGATCGCGAAAATCGCCACCACCGCAACGATGGCCATCAGCACAGCGAAGCCCAGTCGCTGCATGACGCCGGCGAGGTCGCCACGTTTCCACGGCAACATCGGACCCAGCGGCAGCGCCAGAAGCAGCGGGATCATCAACGGACCGAAGGTCATGTTGAAGAACGGCGGGCCGACGGAAATTTTCTGTCCCGTCAATCCTTCGAGCGCCATCGGATAGAGCGTGCCGACAAGCACCGTCGCCGTCGCGGTGACGAGCAGCAGATTGTTGAGGACGAGGCTGCCTTCGCGGCTGATCGGCTGGAACAAGCCGCCCGTCTGCATATCCTTGGCGCGCAATGCGAAGAGCATCAGGCCGCCGCCGGTAAAGAAGATCAGGATGGCGAGAATGAACACGCCGCGCGCCGGATCGACGGCGAAGGAGTGCACCGACGTCAGCACGCCGGAGCGGACGATGAACGTGCCCATCAGCGATAATGAGAACGTCAGAATCGCCAGCAGGATCGTCCACACCTTGAGAGCTTCGCGCTTCTCCATCACGAGCGCCGAATGCAGCAAGGCCGTACCGGCGAGCCACGGCATGAACGAGGCATTTTCAACCGGGTCCCAGAACCACCAGCCGCCCCAGCCCAATTCGTAGTAGGCCCACCAGGAGCCCATCGCGATGCCGATCGTCAGGAACATCCAGGCGGCGAGCGTCCAGGGGCGCACCCAGCGCGCCCAGGCGGCGTCGATGCGGCCTTCCAGGAGGGCGGCAATCGCGAAGGAAAACGCAATCGAGAAGCCGACATAGCCGGTGTAGAGGAACGGCGGATGGAACGCGAGCGCCGGGTCTTGCAGAATGGGATTGAGGCCGTTGCCGTCGGACGGCGCGGGATCAAGTCGGATGAACGGGTTCGACGTCAACAGCGAGAACAGCAGAAAAGCCAGCGCAATCGCCGCCTGCACCGACAGCACGCGCGCCTTCAACGTCGGCGGCAGATTGGTGCCGAAGACGGCGACGGCTGCGCCGAACAGGGCAAGGATCAGCACCCACAAAAGCATCGAGCCTTCGTGATTACCCCAAACGCCGGCCATTTTGTAAATCATAGGCTTCGTCGAATGCGAATTCGCAGCGACGTTCGCCACCGAGAAATCGGACGTCACGTAGGCGTACATCAACGCGAAGAACGCGATCGCGATCAGAAGCAGTTGCGAGATAGCGGCGGGCTCCGCGACGCGCATCATCCGCTCGTCCTTGAAGGATGCGCCGGCCGCCGGCACGACGACTTGAACGGCCGCGACCAGCAGCGCCAGGATCAAAGCGAAATGTCCGAACTCGACGATCAAATCCGCATCCTCCCTATGGCGCTTCGGCCTTGAGCTCGCCCGGATGCGCGCTCGCGCCGAGTTTTACGCCCTTGGCTTCGAGAGCCTTCGCCACTTCTCTCGGCATATAATTTTCGTCGTGTTTGGCAAGCACGCTGTCGGCCGTAAAGTTGCCCTTGCCGTCGAGAACGCCTTCGGTGACGACGCCTTGCCCTTCGCGAAAGAGATCGGGCAGAACGCCGGTGAAGGCGACGGGAATATCCTTAATGGTGTCCGTCACCTTGAAATGGACGGTCGTGCCTTCATGCGTGACCGAGCCTTTTTCGACAAGCCCGCCAAGCCGGATACGTTCCCCCGCATGGACGCCTTTTTCGATCACATCGCTCGGCGTGTGAAAGAAGACGACACTGTCCTTCAATGCGAAAAGCACGAGGATCAGAGCGACGGCGAGCGTCGCGACACCGCCACCAATCAAAACGCCACGCTTTTGCTTTCGTGTCATCAGACTTTCTCTTCCACCACGATCAGCCCCCGAGCTTCAGTTCACGCGCCAAATTCTCGACACGCGCCAGCCCCGCCTGATCGCTTCTCAAATTCGTTTTGGCTTCTCCCAGCGCTTTGACGGCGTCATCGCGACGACCCAACACGTTATAGGCGCGAATGAGACGCAACCAACCCTCGACGTCGTTTCCGTTCGTCTTGAGGCGGTCGGCCAACCGATCGACCATGCCGTTGATGAAAGCTTGCCGTTGCTCCGGCGCCATCGATGCGACGGCCGCTGCATTTGGAGTAGCGTCGGAAGCCGATGGCGTTGACGGCGTTGCCGCCGGGTTGCCGGACGTCGGCGGCGCGGTTTCGGCTGCCGGCTTTGTCCCAGACGTCAGACTGGCAAGCCGCGCTTCGAGGACTTTACGCCAGGGCGCGTCCGTCGGTGCTTCGTCAATCAGCTTGCGATAATCGGCGATCGCCTCATCGATCTTGCCGTCCTGCTCCTTCGCGAGCGCCAGCCAGATGCGCGGCTCCTTGTGATCGGGGGCGATGACGAGGATGCGTTGCAGAGCCTTGCGGGCATCGGCCGGAACGATGCCGTTTTCGGCACGGATGCGTGCGTTGGCAAATCCCTGCAGACGTTCCGGCGTCTCTCCGACCAGACGCATCGCGTTGGCGTAAGCGGTGGCGGCGTCGATGTAGCGGCCCATCGCATAGTAGACGGGCGCCACGACGCTCCAGCCGGTGCCGTCATCGGGATGCTCGCGAAGACGCTGCTCGACCCTGGCGATCAGATCGTTCGGATTGCGCGTGTTCTCGGCCCCGGAAAGACGCGCGCTCAACGGATCGCCGGGCAATCCGGGTGTTCCGTACGTCAGATAGAGGGCCATGCTCGCGAGCGGAAGCGTCACCAGCGTCAAGCCGTAGGTAACGGTCGCAAACCGATTTCGCCGGCCGGGCGATGGAGTTGCAGCGCCTTCCGTTACGGCCTGCGAACGCAGCAGGCGGCGCGCGATTTCCGAGCGGGCGCTCTCGGCTTCCGCCGTGCCGAGCGTTCCGCTGACTTCATCGGCGGCGACTTCTTTCAGCTGATCCTTGTAGACGGCGATATCGGCCTCGGCGGCCGTCGCGTCCGCGTCCGGCTCCTGCTGCTGTTGGCGCAGAAGCGGTCGCGTAATGGCGAACGTAACCGCCGCCACCAAACAGGCCACCAAAATCCAAAAAAACATCGCCGCGCGATCCTCAAGGTTCGATGAGGGAATAGGATCGCTTCGACGCGCAAGCAAGCCGACACTGGCTGGCTCAGCACATCTGTCGCGGATATGAATTAACTGTCATGTTGCAGCGGGTTCCCGCTGCACTGCATCAGCCGACGCTTTTCCAGCTTCCATCCGAACCACGACATGCCGTGCCGCGCATTTGCTTGGGCCGGCCATCGATGTAGACCGTGTGCGTGTAGTCACGGCAATCGGCGACGCCGCGCTTGTACGGACGGCTCGGGACGACGTCACCGTAATGGCCCGTATCGGGATCGCGCCATTGACGCGAAACGCCGGACTCGCCGCGTTCGAGCGCGTCGTATTCGGCTTCCTGAGCGTAGCGGCGATCGCGTTCGTCGAGGCTCTTGCCGATTTCGCTGCCGACGATACCGCCGACAACTGCGCCTGCGACCGTCGCCGCGACGTTGCCGCCGCCCTTCCCGAACTGATTGCCGACAAGTCCGCCCGCAATGCTGCCGAGGACGAGCCCGGTCCCCTGGTTATCTACGCCCCCTTGGCCGTTGCTGCACCCGGCAAGCATGACAACCGCCAACAGCGGAATCGAAAAGCGCGCAACGCGCATGGCGAACCTCGTTTTTCGGTTTTCTTCCCCCGCGCCGATCCCCCGGCGCCAATCTTATCCGTTTGGCTAGACCGATATCGCTCACTCGACAAGGTAGAAATCCACCACAAATCCGGCAAACAAACGACGTTCGCACCTGATGCTGCATCGCAGCAACGCTTTGATCGGACATTCGTATGGAGCCAAGACGGTCGTTGCCGGTTACGCCGCCGGCAATTCAAGCGTGGCCTTGAGCCCCCCGTGCGCCGATGCGTCAAGCGCCAGCCGCCCATGATACGAGGTCGCCAGATCGCCGACGATCGACAGCCCGAGACCGGATCCCGGCTTCGTCTCGTCCAGCCGCAAACCGCGTTTGCCGATTTTTTTGCGCTGCTCCGGCGATAATCCGGGGCCGTCATCTTCCACAGAGATTTTCAATTTTCGGCGGCGCGGTGAGCTTGTCTGCGCGTCCACCGCCGCCGTCACGTAAACGTGGGTCTTGCCCCACTTGCAGGCGTTGTCGATGAGATTGCCTAGCATCTCTTCGAGATCCTGCTTCTCGCCTTGAAATTTGGCGCCGGCTTGAACGGTGTAGGAGATCGCGATGCCCTTGTCGGCATGGATGCGCTCGATGGCCCGGATAAGGGGTTCGACGGTCGAGTCGACCGGCGTCACGCGGCCGATGGCGCCCACGCGCGCCGCCATGCGCGCCCGGTCGAGATAGAGGGTGATGTGATCGCGCATCAGTTGCGCCTGCTCGGCGACCTTCTTGCCAAGCGGCGAATGATCGTCGCGCGCTTCATTGACGATGACGGCGAGCGGCGTCTTCAGCGCGTGGGCGAGATTGCCGACCTGCGTTCGCGCCCGATCGATAATATCCTGATTGGAGTCGATCAGCGCGTTCAGCTCGACCTGTAGCGGCTCGATCTCGGCCGGCAATTGGCCGTCGAGGCGCTCCACCTCTCCGGAACGAATGCTGGCCAATCCCCGCTCGATACGGCGAAGCGGCAGCAGGCCGAAGCGTACTTGGAACACCGTCGCCGCCAGCAGTCCGAGACCGACCAGCGCCAGGGCGCTCGTCAGGCGGGTGCGAAACTTGGCGACCGTCGCTTCAAACCAGTCGAGCGGTCCCGCGACAATGACCGAATAGCGCGTTTTCTCGGGATCGTGGCCGGGAGAGTCGAGGAATTCCAGAACACGAATGTTCGAACCCGTGGGACCGGGAACATTCATCCAGCGCGTCCCGCCATTGTCGGGCTTCATCTTATGATCGTATGGAGACGGGAGAACGGCAGTCGCCAATGACGGCGAGACGAGCGTGCGGCCGGGCGCACCATCGATCGGGCGTATCTGCCAATACCAACCCGATTGCGTGACTTCGAACAGCGGCTCGTAAAGGTTCGGCGGGATCAGGGGCACGTCACCGCCGGTCCCCATGCTGTCGACGGTGATCTGCGTCAGCAGCTTCTTCAGCTGCGCGTCGAAGCTCAACTGCACGTCTTCGCGATACAGCGAATAAATGATGTAGCCCGCGAGCGGCAGAGCCAGCAGCGTCCATGCCGCCGACGTCGCAAACAGCCGCAACGCGAGCGAGTTAAGCCTCATCTGATCCGTGGCTCATGCGATAGCCGAGACCGCGTACCGTCTGAATGACATCGCCGGGAATTTTCTTGCGCAAGCGGCCGATGAAGACCTCGATCGTATTTGAATCGCGGTCGAAGTCCTGATCGTAGAGATGCTCGACCAGTTCGGTCCGCGACACGACCCGGCCGTTGTGGTGCATCAGGTAGGCCAGAAGGCGAAATTCGTGCGAGGTGAGCTTGACCGGCAGGCCGTCACACGTCACGCGCGCCGACTTGGTGTCGAGCCGGATCGGCCCGCACTCGATTTCGGATTTGACGTGACCGGAAGCGCGGCGGATCTGCGCCCGCACGCGCGCCAAAAGCTCCTCCATGTGAAAAGGCTTGGCGAGGTAATCGTCGGCCCCGGCGTCCATGCCGGTGACCTTGTCGCTCCAGCGGTCGCGGGCGGTCAGCAGAATGACCGGCATCTTGCGGTCGCTGCGGCGCCATTGTTCGAGAATGGAAATGCCGTCCATCTTCGGCAGGCCGATATCCAATATCACGACATCATAAGGTTCGGTGTCGCCGAGGAAATACCCTTCCTCGCCGTCCGCCGCCGTATCGACCGCGAAACCGGCATCGCCAAGCGCCGCCGCAAGCTGACGGTTCAGGTCTTGATCATCCTCAACAACGAGCGCGCGCACGCTGATTCATCTCCCCCTTGTGCGAATCGCCAAGTTGTAGGGGTATCGGAAATAAATCTCTACCCACCAGCGGCGATTCTTCACCGGACCTTAGCCGTCATAACGGTCGTTTTAAGCTGTCCCGTCGGGATGCGGATGACAAGGCGGTAGAAATAGCCCTCGGGCGAATGGCAGAGCGTCGTTTTGACGAGTTCGCCGATGCCGTCGGCGGCAAGCGACTTCGAGACGTCCTCGACGGTTATCAGCTTTTCGCGGCGAACGATCTGGCCTGCCCTGCCCCAGTCCGTCATGCAGTCGTCGTCGGCACATGCCGGACCGGACGGCAGCAAGGCCACCGCCGCGATAATTGCAAACGCACTGATCGATCCGGACATACGCACATCTTCCAGAGGTTCGCCGCCCATACCGGCCGGTCGTTGAACGGCGCATGAACATGGCTGGCGCGGCGCATTAACCCTTACGCAGCGTCAACGGCGTGTCGGCCTTCAATCGTCCATAGATCGCTAACAGCGTTCCGAACAACCCGGTGACCGCCTGAACGGCCGTCATCGCCTGGTCGCCGAACGTCGTGATCATGTCGGCCGGTAGCACGACGCCGATCGCCGGAGCCAGCGCCGGGATAACAGTCGCTGCCGCCGTGATGAGAGTCCCCCAGAGCGTCTTCGAGTGCGCCCACCATTTGCTGTCGTCGCTCTCGGTGTTCGACCCGGACTGTGCGTTCGTTGGATTGGCCATTTCGCTTCAAGAAATTCTTCGAAGGCGCGCGCGGTTTCTCCGCCCGCCCCCTTGGTTTCGAGGGAGGTCATGTCTGTCATGTCGGTGTCCTGTGTGAAGTTGGAATTCCCTCTCCCCATTCGCTGCACTTGAATGGGGAGAGGGAGATTAGGTTGCCTGCATCAGCCGCGCGGCTTCGCGAAAACGCGAAGCGAGCATGGCATCGTCATCGAAGGTCCGGCCCGCATCCCGCAGAGCCTTCAGTCCGTTAAAGCCCGAGCGGAGCACCGCCCGCGCTTCCATTCGCGTCAGCCCCGCATCCCGCGTGAGCCAACGCTCGAATTCTCGCATCGTCGGCGCGCCGCGGTCGAACGGCCGCGCCTTCACGCTTTCGACGCGCGCACCCGGCAGCATCGGAAACGTGACGACTGAAATTTCCCAAAGATCGACTTTCTCCAAACGGCGCACACCCGTCGCCGCGTCGCGTCGCGCTTTCACCGCCTTGAAACCGATCGACAGTCCGTCGAGCGCGCCGGCGCGCATCAGCATCAGCACCTCGCGCGCTTTCGAGACGGCCGTCATCAAGCGGCCGCGGACGTAAAGCCCGCGCGCGTCTTCACGGATTTCGTCCCAGACACCGATCGGCTCGGCCGGATCGTGCTGGAACAGCATCTTGATGCGCGCTGCACCTCGGCTCGCGAGACTTTCGCGAAACGCACCCGGCGCAATGACGTCGTGACCGAGATCCTCGCGATTGAAGAGGCTGGCGTAACCTTCGAAGACGCCATCGTCGAGCGACTTCGCCTCGAGCGGCAACGCCCGGCTCCGTTTCGACAACGAAGCCGGCAGCAGGAAGTGTTCGGTCGCGTGCATGTGCGCTCCGTTTTTGATGGGCTCGGCGTCTCGCGTTCCGCGAGGCGTCCGCCGAGCGTGGGAATGTTTGATGGCAACCATCATTCATCATCGTCATCCCGGCGAAGGCCGGGATCCATCCGAGCGGCCGCCTTTGCAATAGCGATCAGCTTGGACGGATGCCCGCCTACGCGGGCATGACGGAATTGGGAGCGGGATGAGCTTTCTGTCCCGCTTCAAAAGGCAGAAGCGGGTTGGACCGCGCCTCCCTTCGCCGCATATCCCGCTGCAGCGCGTTTTTCGTCGTCGATGAGGAAGCTCGCGACTTCATGCGCCGAGCTGCCGGCTCGACGAAGGAGAGTCGCTCGGTGCACTAAAGGAGCGGCGCTTCCAGAGTGCGTCGCGTTCGGGTGCGAGTGCTTACTCGTCACCCCGCCACCACTCATAGCCACGCTCGGTGAGAATTTCGCGCGACTTCGCCAACCCCGCGGGCGTTGTTAGAATTTCCATCATGGGGAAGTTTTGATCCCACCTCCAGATGCGCTCGTTGTCGCTAAACCGCACGCGATCATCGATCGTACCTATATCGGCGATTGATTGATCTTTCGACACAGGAACTAACTTACCCGTTTTTGCATCTTCGTAAGCGATTCTTACGAAATCAAAATTCGTCAGCTGAAGCAAAGCCGATTGCGCATGCGAAATTTCTTCGATGTTTCCAAGCACAGATTCGACTGTGTTTATCGTCGACGAAATGTTCTCCGCGTGTGCTTCCTCAAGGTGGGCCAAAATTCTCGATGCCAGCTCGGAAAGCTGTGTCATTTTATTCCTCCTCGATACCTTTGCGCTCATTCAACTTCTCTGGAATAGTCGTATGTTGGCCCCAGCCTTGATCTACTCCCGACCTATATCTGTAATAATAGTCGTTTTGGTGCTTTTGAAATGGGTCGGTTCGATACTGCGCATTCGGTCGCTTCATAATCCTGACCTCCGCCCCGGCATCATTGCGATAGAGATAGCCTTCCGCATCGGTCGGCTCAACAAACCGATACCCTTGATTGTTTAATTCCTTGCGAAGTCTATTCACACCCCAGCTTGCGTTGGTGTTTGGCACCGCGTCTCGTCGAAGTTCTTGAAACCGAGTCTCAGCCTCACGCGCTTCGGCTTCACGTGCCGATATTGCGCCTTCAATGCTTTCGTACGCCTGGGCCGATGGCCGCCAGTTTGGATCGATTTCGCGAACGCGCGCAGTTGCTGCATTAGCTGCGCTCGTAGCGATTGACAAACGCATGATCTCAGCTGGCGTAGCATCGACCATTTGGCCGCCAATTCTGACGGTCGAAGAAGGACGACGAGTCTGCGCCACTTGCGCACCGTCGTCACTCGCACCCGACGCTGTAGCTCCGCTCGCAGTCGCGAAGCGGCCGAGTTCGTCGTGATTGGGATTGAACTTCGAGCCGCGCTCAAAAGGGCGGGTGGGTTGGCCCGCGCCTCCCTTCGCTGCATATCCCGCTGCAGCGCGCTTCTCGTCGTCGGTAAGGAAGGATGTGCTTTCCAGCCGCTTCCAGAGTGCGTCGCGTTCGGGTGCAAGCGCTTCGATCTGATCGAGATCGGGACGTAACTCGAGCGCGCTTGGCGGCCGGCTCCCCGGAGGGGAGTCGCCAAGCGCCAACAAAGACTCCGCAAACGCAGAACTCAGCCAGCTTGAAAGCGCGCGTGCCGTTCGGTTCACCAGCGGCAACACGGTTTGTCTCCAGAAGGCGCGCTGCGCTTCCTGATAGTTCGAATACGTATTGTCGCCCGGAATGCCGAGCAGCATCGGCGGCACGCCGATCGCCAGCGCGATCTCGCGGGCGGCGACGTTCTTCGCCTCGATGAAGTCCATGTCCTTCGGCGTCAGCGACAGCGGCTTCCAGTCGAGGCCGCCTTCCAGAAGCAGCGGACGCCCGGCGGCGCGTGCGCCCTGGAAGCTCGTCTCAAGCTCGGTCTTCAGGCGCGTGAACTGGTCTTCCGTCATTTGCCCGTTCGAAGCGGCGTAGACGAGCGCGCCGGAAGGCCTGGCCGAATTGTCGAGCAGCGCCTTGTTCCAGCCCGACGCCGTGTTGTGAATGTCGATCGCCGTCGCCGCCGCCTCGATCGGGCTCATGCCGTAGTGATCGTTGATCGGGTGAAAAAGCTTGAGATGCAGGATCGGACGCACGCCTTCGACGACGTCGCCGGTGAACCGCACGGATCGTCCGCAGGCGGTGTATTCGTAACCTTCCGGCCAGCCGTCGAGACCGGGGATCACCTTCATGCGGTCGGGACGCAGAATGTGCAGCTCGCGGAGTTCGCCGTCGAGCGCCACGGCTTCGACGTAGGCGTTGCCCGCGACGAGCAGGAACCCGTACCAGGCTTCGAGAAAGTCGGTTCCAGTGTGATCGAGGCTCGGCCGCCGCAAGAGATCGAGCAGCGGATGTGTCTCGATCTCGTTCGTGCCTTCGTAGAGAAGCAACGGGATCGACGCAGCCGCCTCCGCGATCATGCGCACGGAGCGATAGACGATGGCGTTCTGCATGAAGCCTTCGCGGGCGAAGGCCGAATAGTCCCGCGGCGCCCACACCGGCTCGCCAAGAGTCTGGTAGGCAATGAGCGGGCCAGTGGAAGAGCCTTTATTGATTGTGCCCGGTGTAGACTCTTTGTTTGTGCCCGGCGACTCCGCTTCGCGGAGCCGGCCGCCGGGCACGCGCGTTTGGATCGGCAGCCAGCGCATCAGCGCGTCCGAGATCAGCGACATGAACTGTCCTTTGAAAATTCCGATATGTCCCCTCTCCCCATTAATCCAATGGAAAGAGGGTTAGGGTGAGGGGCAGCCTCGCGAATGGTGCAAGCTGACGCCCCTCACCCCGACTCTCCCCGCACGCGGGGCGAGGGAGAAATCACCTGCGTCATCCTCGGCCGAGTGTGGCAAAGCCGCGTCGATGGCCGGGGATCCAGCGCAAGGCTCGTCCGTTCGAGGATGACGGACGCCGTTAAAGCATCCGCACCGACGGTTTCGTCGTGTCGCTCAAGAGCAAATCCGTGATCGCCCAGACCAGCGCGTCGGCGCGGTCCGGGCTGCGGCCTTTGACCGTGCCATCGGCCCCGAACGCACACATCTGATCCTCAAGCGCATCGAAACGGCCGATGTGCGCGACGCGACCTTCCGCGTAGAGCGCCGCGACCGGCTCGGCGCGAACCCATTTTCCCCGCGTCGCTCTGACTTTGACGACGGGGAAATTCTCGCGAAACTGCTGCAGAACCGAAATCACCAGATCGCCGCCCTGGTTGACTTCCGCAACCATGCGGTCGGCTTCGAAATCATCGTAGGCGCTGAGCGCCGCGCGCGCCCACAACTCCGGCGTTCGTCCCTGCACGGTGCGGTCGGCCAGAACGTAAGCGCGCTTGTCGACGCCCAATACGGCGACAACAATCCCGCACGCATCCGACGAGGCCGTCGCCGTCACCGGCGGATCGAGCGCGACAACGACGCGCTGCATCTCGGGTGCGGCTTCGATCCGCGCTTCTTCGATCCAGTGCCGCCGCCATAATCCGTCGCTGGCGTCATCGACGATCTCGCCGAGCAATTCCTGGCGGCCGATCGCCGAGCCCGCATACCGTCGCGTCATCTCCGCGAGGAACGTCGGCGCAAGATTGGAAGCGTTATCGGCCGTCGCGAGATTGACCGTCACCGTGGCTTCGTCGGCCATGATCGACTTCAGAATTTTGCGGGCGCGAGGTGTCGTCGTCACGCAGGCGCGCGGCGCATCGCCAAGCCGCAAAGCAAACTGAAGCATGTCCCAGGTTTTCTCGGCGTTGCGCCACTTCGCAAGCTCGTCGCACCAGGCCGCCGTGAACTGCGGGCCGCGCAGGGCTTCGGGCTCATCAGCGGAAAAGAGTTCCGCCACCGCGCCATTGGGCCATGTCAGCCGCCGCTTCGACGGCTCGAACAGCGGCCGCTCGCGCGCGGGGTGAATGGCGAGCAATCCCGATTGCCCCTCGATCATCACGTTGCGCACATCGGCGATCGTTTTGCCAACCAGTGCGACACGGACCTCCGCGCCGGACGGCCGGCTCCCCGCAGGGGAGTCGTCCGGTGCCAACGTAAGACTCCTTACCCATTCCGCACCTGCCCGGGTTTTTCCCGAACCTCGACCGCCGAGCAGCAGCCATACTCTCCATTGCTTTGCGCCTTGCGACTCTGCTTCGCAGAGCCGGCCGCAAGGCGCGGACTCGCGGAAAGAGCTCGGCGCGACAGCCGACGCAGCCGGCGATACGACTGGCGCTTCCGGCCGGCTCGCGGAACGCGAGTCGGAAGCGCCCAACAGAGACTCAGGCGCAAGCTGTTCGTCGCGCGCCCACAGCTGCCAGTCGTGCGCGATAAATTCCAGTTCGGCGGCGCTCAGCTCATTCAGAACTTCGGGGAGCCGCCCGCTTGCGATTGAGGCGTTCAAGGCGTTCCGCAATTTCGCGGCGTAGGTCTTCCGCATGAGCGAGCGATTCCCTGCTCTTGGCGCCGCCTCCCGAGGTCTTCGTCTTCGTCATCTCACGTTGCATCTCAACTGCTTTCTCCAGAGCATTGACCATTTGCGACAAGGCCCGCGAGGCGCGTTCGCGATCCTGCGAAGTCAGGCCTTTTTGCTTTTCGAGCTTCGTCAGCTCACCGTCGATCGTGTTGTAGACACGCTGCACGAGGGATTTCTTTGTTGGCGCGCTACGACTCCGCTTCGCGGAGCCGGCCGCAGCGCGCCGGCTCGTTTCGTCGGCGCTCAGCGACCCGCCTTCCGCCATCGTTCCGCCGAGCGCACGCGCAGTCTTCGTTGCCGTTGGACTTGCGGTTAGCGCATCGCTCGCTGCAACGGCCTCGACTTCGACCACCGCCTTGCGCGCGGCGGTCGCTTTGGTGCGTTTCGTCGCCGTGGATTTCTCTGATGCGGATTTTGATTTTGATTTCGCTTTTGCCGTCTTGCCGACGGTCGCGGCGCTCTTCGTTGCGCGGGCGCACGCCGTCCGCCGCACGCTCGATGCCGCTGCCATGCGCCGCCCACCTTTTCGGAATTTCAATTGGAGAAACGCGGTTGGCTGGAACGACCAACATCAAAGCGGCGAAGTCATCGCCTCACACTTTCCGCGTTATACAGAGATGATGCCCGAGAAGCGTCGCGCTGTCAATTCGTAAAATGACATAAGCTTCTGAAATTATTACAGTTATTGGCAACATCCAGCACAAACCTGCCAATTATAAATCAGCCCGCGACACCGGGGATAAGTTTTTGCCGAATGCTTTGGTTTTCTGATGCTCAAGTTGATCGGCTTAGCCTGTTCTCACTCACGTCATGGCCGGGCTTGACCCGGCCATCCAGGGCAGCTTGCAAGACCATCATCAAGCGCCGTTAGAAGCCGGCGTTGATTGAAAAGAACTAATGCTCAGTGGAACTGATCTGGCGGAAGAAAGCGGCCGGCGGAAGGGAATCTGGACATCTCTCTCGGCGCATGGTTGAACCACGATTTCACACTGCCGGGGGAATTTGGCATGGACTTCAAAGCCGAATATAGACGTCTTCGCGATCAGCATCCCAACGCTCCGGCTCAATTCGAAGAAGTCATAACCGGCGTCTATACGTCGGTTCTTCAGCCAAACGATATTTCGGTAGATTGCGGAGCGCATACCGGAAAGCACACACTCCCTATGGCCCGCTGCATTGGGCCCGGCGGTCGCGTGTTCGCGTTTGAACCCATCGCCGAAAAGCTGGCTGTTCTCGAAAGCAAAGCCAAATCGGCGGAGCTATCGGAGGTTATCACGGCTCGAAACTGTGTCGTGGGGGATAAGCGGGGTCCTATATCTTTTAACTTCGTTCAAGCCGACCCCGGCAAAAGCTCTCTCCGTCTTCGGCAGGATCTGCGCAGTGACGCGAAGAAGATGGAGACGAATCTTGTTCGCCAGCTTGAGATGGTAAGGCTCGACGATTGCATACCGGAGAACGGCCGGTGCCGTTTCATCAAGGTTGACGTTGAAGGCGCCGAACTATTGGTGCTCAAGGGTGCCGAGCGTACGATTGTCCATCATCGGCCCATCGTGCACGTTGAACTCGGGATGATTTGCCTGAAGGAGTTCGGCGCGTCCCCGGAAGAATTATGGGCGTTTTTCTCTGACAAAAATTACACGCTCGTCGACGTAGTCGGCAATGTTCTGGAGACCGAAAGCGACTTTCTGGCAAGCGAGGCAGCGTCCGGTCTCTATGATTATTTCGCAGTCCCGCACGACATTGAGACGGATCTCATAGAGCGTGCGGCAAGCCGCGTGTTCTAGAGCGCGAGGCCTCTTAAGACGACTCGCCATCACCCAAATCGGGGATGATGTATTTCCAGTAGTTCTCTTCCTTCACGCGGCGTTCGCTCATCGCGAAGGACTTCACCGAAATGCCCGCCTGATGCACGGTCTCGGGCGAGCCGGAAACGAGCGGATGCCACCACGGCAAGTCGCGCCCCTCACCGACGATGCGATAGCCGCACGTCGCCGGCAGCCACGACAGTTCGCGCGCCCGCTTGACGTCGATCTCGAGGCAGTCCGGCATTTTGCTGAAGCGGTTCGCGTAGTCCTTGCAGCGGCAAGACCGGACGTCGAGCATGGCGCAGGCCAGCCGCGTCGTGTAGACTTCGCTCGTATCCTCGTCCTCGAGCTTCACGAGGCAGCAGCGACCGCAGCCGTCACAGAGTGATTCCCACTCCTCCCGCGACAGCTCATCAAGCGTTTTCGTCTTCCAGAACGGATCGCTGTCGCCATCCAACATCAGGTCTCGCTCTTCACTTGCCAGCGCCGCCGAATTGACCACAATTTGGTCGTCTTGGGACGCCTAACGTCGGCACCGCGGATTTGGCGGTGCATCCGACGGGGCGCACCGCATTTGGTGCTTGCAAAGCGCCATGTTGTCTGGTGCTCAACATTGGTGTCATCAAGGGGCTTAAGCCCCCGCGTCCGGCATGGCAAGCGTGACAAGTGTAAGCGCGGCATGGCGGAGCGGCGGGGCAAAGGGCGGCGGTCGTGAACGATTGGTTCTTCAAGCAAGGCGGACGCGACCGTTTCATTAACTGGCTCGCTCTCGATTCCAAGCTCAACGCGACGCTCGGCGAGAGCTGGTCGCGCACCAAGGACTATTGGAACGCCGGCTCCAGCTATTTCGCGCGCTTCCAGCTGGTCGGCTGGCGGCGGCTGCTGAACGAGTTCGCTTCGGAAAGTCTGACGATGCTGTTCGGCGGCTTCGTCGTTCTTTACGGGCTCGCCCTTCCCGCCTTTCAGGAATTCGACGAGAGCAAGTTCCAGACCGGCAAGTACGCCGTCACGTTTCTCGACGTCAACGGCAACGAGATCGGCAAGCGCGGCATCCTGCATAACGATGCCGTGCCACTCGATCAGATTCCGGACGTGCTGATCAAGGCGACGCTGGCGACGGAAGACCGCCGCTTCTTCGAGCACTACGGCATCGACGTCCTGGGCACGCTGCGCGCGCTGATGACGAACGTGCAGGCCAACGAGGTCGTGCAAGGCGGCTCGACGTTGACGCAGCAGCTCGCCAAGAACTTGTTTCTCTCCTCCGAGCGTTCGCTGCAGCGAAAGATCAAGGAGCTGTTCCTCGCCTTCCTGCTCGAAAGCCGATACTCGAAACGGCAAATTCTGAAACTCTACTTCGATCGCGCCTACATGGGCGGCGGCACGTTCGGCGTCGAGGCGGCGGCCCAGTATTATTTCGGCAAGTCGGTGCGCGACATCAACATGGCGGAAGCCGCGATGCTGGCGGGCCTGTTCAAGGCGCCGACGAAATTTTCCCCGCTCGTCGATCTGGCGGCATCACGCGCCCGCACCAATCAGGTTCTCGATAACCTCGTCGAGGCCGGCTACTACACGGCCGGTCAGGTTCACGCCGCGCGCATGAACCCGGCGAAGATCGTCGACAACCGCATGACGAGCAGCCCCGACTGGTTCCTCGATTGGGCCTACGAAGAAATCCAAAGACTGGCCGAAGGAAAAGGTCAGTACGTTCTGACGGCACGGACGACCGTCGATCTGACTCTGCAACGGCAGGCGGAAGAAGCGCTCAGCGCTGCGCTCAAACGCAACGGCCGCGCCGACCATTTCGATTCCGGCGCCATCGTCGTGATGGAGCCCGACGGCAAGGTTCGGGCGATCGTCGGCGGACCGGACTATGGCGAGAGCCAGTTCAACCGCGCGACGCATGCGAAACGGCAGCCCGGCTCGTCGTTCAAGGTCTACGTTTACGCGACGGCGATGGAGAACGGCTTCACGCCCGACACGATCGTTCGCGACGCATCCCGCTCATGCGGACGCTGGAGCCCGTCGAACTATGGCGGGCGTGGCGGATCGGGTATGCGGATGCCGCTCTGGCAAGCACTGGCGCGATCGCTGAACACCGTCGCGACCGAACTCTCGTTCGTCGTCGGCCGCGACAAGGTCATTGAGATGACCAAGCGGCTCGGCATCGAGGGCGTCAAGAAAACGTGCTCGATGGCGCTCGGCGACGGCGGCATGACGGTGCTCGAACATACCGGCGGCTTCGCGACGTTCGCCAACGATGGCAAGAGCGCGCGTCCCTACGGCATCCTCGACATCACGACATCAAAAGGCGACCTTCTCTACTCCCGCGAGCGCGACGAGCCGCCGCCGAAGCAAGTCGTGTCCAAGAAGGTCGCGGAAGAAATGAATGTCATGCTCAACCGCGTCGTGACGGAGGGCACCGCCGGCCGCGCCAATCTCGATTTCACCAACGTCGCGGGCAAGACCGGAACGTCGACCGGACCCAAGGATGCGTGGTTCATGGGCTTCACCGGCAAATATGTCGCCGGCGTCTGGGTCGGCAACGACGACAACCATCCGATGCGGGCCGGCGTGACCGGCGGCCATCAGGCGGCGCCGATATGGCACGATCTGATGACGGTGGCGCATACCGACATGAACATTCCGACGATCCCGGGGCTCGCTCCGCATCCGCGGCAGGTGGAGGAACAGCAGCGGCTGGCCACGCTGAAGGCGGCGCAGGTGGCGGCGGGTCTCGATACGCCGAAGGCATCCGACTCCAAGTCCGGAAGCATCATGCCCGAGAAGACGCGCGCCGTGCTGAAGTCGATCGTCGCCGCGCTTCGCAAAGCCGAGGGGGCACCCGACGAACCGGCAGCATCTCCGGCCTCGGACGAACCCGGCGGCGCGAAGTCCCCGCCGGGCAGTCCATCGCAGGAGCCACAAAAGGACAAAGCCACCGAACCGCCCGGCCGGAGAGCCTCGCTTTCCGATGTTTCGAAAGACGATCTGACGGTACCGGCCGCCCTTTCCGCAACCGCGCCATCGTCCGCAACGAGCGCCCACCCGGGCGCGCGATAGGAGGCGGATGTGGCATCGATCGGGCTCGACTCATCTGACGGACTTTCGAGCGGCGGGCTCATTCGCAGCATCTTCGCGATCCTGTTCCGCGCCGTCAGCCTGATCCTGACGGTGGCGCTGGCGACGGGAGTCGGCGTCTGGTCGAGCCGCTACATGATCGCGCGCGGATCGCCGTTGTCCGCCGACATGTATGGACCGTGGCAACACTGGCGCGACCTCGGTCGCGACGCCGCCGATCCGTACACGCGGGCGCATCTCGCTTCGAGCGGCAAGCTCCGCATCTCCGCCGACAGCGCCGGCACCTTCGAAGCGCGAACCGACATGCAGGGCGCGCGGCTTCATTCGTCGTGCAATTATAAAATCGAAGGCATGAGCCTGCCGGGTCTGTGGTGGAGCCTCGCCGTCTTCGATGCGCGTGGCCGGCTCATTCCGAACGACGCCGAACGCTACGATTTCACCGCCGATACGATTGCACCCAATCCCGACGGATCGTTCGTCGTGACGCTCGGCCGCGATGCGCGTCCGGGCAACTGGATTCCGACGGGTGGCGCCGGCCGTCTCGTGCTTGTCTTCACCGTGCTCGATCCGGCGAACGGCTTATCGGACGAGCAGCGCGCCGAACGCAACAAGCGGCTGCCGGTCATTGAGCGCGAGGACTGCTCATGAGCTTCCTCCGGCGCATCGATTGGCGATTGTTGGTAATCTTCCTGCTGGCGGCGACGATCGTGCACATCGTGACGACGTTTGCCGCCGTCAACAAGCAGCAAGGCACGGCCTACGCGCGCATCGCGCGACTGTTGCCGCATAACACGATGACGATCGCCGATCCCGTGTCGCCGCAGCAGGCGTTGCTGCCGTATCTGGCGCCGGACGCACGCTACGCCTTCTGCCCATTCGATACTGCCGATGCGTCGATGCGCGTTCATGCCCTGCTGCCGGATCTTGGTTGGACGGTCGGCGTCTATGCGCCGGACGGCACCAGCCTCTACTTCGCTGCGGCGTCCGCCGACCGCGAGACGACGATCAATCTGTCGATCATTCCCGCCGACGATCGCTTTCTCGGGTTGTCCGCCGAGGTTCACCAAAGCGCCGATGCCGATCAGACGATTGCCGCAAAGAAGGGCTTTATCGTCGTGCGGGCTCCGGACCGCGGCGCACCCTATCGGGCAAAGACTCGATCCATCCTCGAACAAGCGTCATGCATCGCAGGGCACGCTTAGCCGTCATCGCGACGCGCTCGCTTTCCGAGTTCAAATGTTCGGCCTGATGCTGCAGCTATCGCGACGGCCTTCCGGCAGCTGCGCCACGCTCACCAAACGTCATCCCGGCGTAGGCCGGGATCCAGGCAAGTTGCAGCAAATCCGATTTCGCGATTTTACGCGACCACGGCGCACCTCGGTGATCCGGCCTGTTTGCGCTTGTCTGGGTGCCGACCTCCGTCGGCATGACGGTGAAAGCGGATACATCCCTCAAAACGCCGGGACGATCGAATGGATCGTCTGCTCGCCCTCGGGAGCGCAAGGCGCTCGATCCCAACTGTCAGCCTTCGAGCTGCAGCGTATCGCGGCGGCGCTTCGTCTTCTTCGTTTTTGCGGCTTCCGGTTCCGGCAGGCGTTCATAGCGGACACCCGGAAAGATGACGATATCGGCGGAACCGCCCTTCATTGCCGATGGAGCCGGCGCGCGTCGCGGCGGACTCCTGAATTCCACGATCGTTGCCATGCGTGGTCCCTCAAACGCCCGGAGCGTGTTCCGGGCCCGGCGGCTCTCCCCGTCATGAGGCTCTCAACCACTGAGTTATAACACCGTACGAAAACCGTCGTGGTGCGAATGCGTTGTGGCCGCACGAATCATCGCATGAGTCGATTAGGCTTGCACATGCCTTAACGGCCGGTAAACCGCCAGCATATGTCAGGCGCCTTCGATCGGCTGCACGTCGCTGGCGTCGAGCTTCGACAGCATCTCGTCGATCGACGCGCCGTCGATTTGCAAATCCGGCGCAACGTCCTTGAGCGGAATGAGAACGAACGCCCGCTCGGCGATGCGCGGATGCGGAACGACGAAATCCGGCTCATCGATCTTCAAATCGCGGAACGTCAGAACATCGACGTCGATGATGCGCGGCCCCCAGCGCTGAATGCGAACACGCTTCATGTCGTTTTCGACCGCCTGGCAACGCCGCAGCAGCTCGCGCGGAGACACGTCCGTCTTGACCGCCAGGCAGGCGTTGACGAACCAGTCCTGATCGGTGACGCCCCACGGAGCCGTACGGTAGAACGCTGATCGCGCCGCCACGCTGACGGCGCCGTCCGCCGTCAGCAGCTCAATCGCGTGCTCGATGTTGCCGGCCCGGTCGCCGATGTTCGAACCGAGTCCGATCGTCGCATCGAACGCCGCGCGCGATGACACGCCAGTAGCGTTGGCTGGTTGAGCGGCGCGCGACATGCGTCAGCCGATCAATCGTACTTGATGTACGCGAACCGCATATCGCCATGCGGCGTGCCTTCAAGGCCTTTACCTTCTTTGCCCGGCTGCCAATGCACGACGTCCTCGATCTTCTTCGCAAGCTCGAGGTCCTTCGACGTGATGCCCTTCGCGGAATGCGTCATCAACCGCACCTCGACCCAAGCGTAGGACGCCGTGATGTCGGGATGATGCCACGCCGCTTCCGCAAGATGGCCGATGGTGTTGACCACCATCAGAGTGCCCTTCCAGCTCGCCGTCTTGTAGGTGCGGCGAATCCAACCATCCTCGAGCTTCCATGCCGGCAGATTAGCCTGTAACCAAGCCTTAACGTCGGCCTCTGACATGGGTTTTTCGCGTTCGGCGCTCATCTTGCCCTTATGCTCCTTTTGTCGGACAACTCAGCCCGAATCCTAGCGCCGCTCGCCCCTCGAACGCAAACGCGACCCGGCCGCATGGATACTCAGCGAAAGGAATTCCGCTTCGTGAGGCATAATCCTCCGCCTTCGACCACGATCCGCGTCATTGCGCCCGCGCGCCTTCACCTTGGTTTTCTTGACCTCAACGGCAACCTCGGGCGGCGCTTCGGCAGCATCGGGATGGCTGTCGATCATCCGGAGACGGAGCTGACATTAAAACACGCCACCCACAACGAAGCCCATGGTTTTGAATCCAAGCGGGCCTTGGCGCTGCTGCGGAAATTCGCACCGCAATCGTCGGCGGGCGGCTATAGGGTCGATATTCACAAGGCTATTCCGGCCCATACCGGCCTTGGGTCGGGCACACAGTTGGCGCTCGCCATCGGCGCAGCGATTGCCCACATGGAAGGCCGCGAGCTATTGGCCAGCGATCTGGCGGCATTGGGCGAACGCGGCGCCCGCTCCGGCATCGGGCTATCGGCATTTACCTCTGGCGGCTTCATCGTTGACGGCGGCAAAGGCCCGAACGGCAGACCGCCACCGCTAACCCTGCGCGCCGATTTTCCCAGCGACTGGCGCGTCCTGCTGATTTTCGATGACCGGGGGGCGGGCGTCTCCGGTGAAGCCGAGCTGACGGCCTTCGCCGACCTGCCCGAATTCCCGCAAAGCGCAGCGGCCCACATCTGTCATCTCGTTTTGATGAAACTTGTACCGGGTTTGAAGGAAGGCGATATCGTCGCCTTCGGTTCGGCCATTACCGAAATCCAGCAGATCGTCGGCGGCCATTTTGCCAGCAAACAGGGCGGCAGCGCCTGGACCAGTCCCGCCGTCGGCCGCCTTGCACATCGCATGCAGGACCTTGGCGCGACAGGCATCGGACAAAGCTCCTGGGGCCCGACGGGCTTCGCCTTTGTCGAGAGCCCGGCGGCGGCACAACGCCTCTATGATTCTTTGGTCGAAGACGCTAAAGGCGACGGTCTCAGCATTCTCGTTGCGCGAGGCCGCAACACCGGCGCCAGCATCGAACCAATTCAAATCTAAAAAGAACGGAGCTTGAGAGATCCATGAGCGACGCTACCCCTATTTTGCACATGCTCGCGCCGCAGAAGCACATGAGCCCCTTCGACGTGAATATGGCCGCCGACGCAGGCTATAAGGTCATCGTCCCTTATATCAACGTCGAGCTGAATGAGGTTGCAGGTCTCATTCAGGACGCCATCTTCTCGCGTCCCCCGAATTACGGCGTACGCACCGGATTCTTCATGGGCGGCAAGGACGCCATCCTGGCGCTCGACATGCTCGATGCCGCGAAGAAGGCGATGGTGCCGCCGTTCGAATGCTCGGTCTTCGCCGATCCCGCCGGTTCGTTCACGACGGCCGCCGCAATGGTCGCCTGTGTTGAAAAAGTCCTGAAGGACAAATTCAACCGGGACTGGAAGGGCGTGAAAGTCGCCGTATTCGGCGCCACCGGCGTCGTCGGCTTTGCATCCTCGATCATCGCGGCGCTCGAAGGCGCTGACGTTCAGCTCGTCGCCCATCGCGGCGTTGAGCGTGTCATCAAGAGCGCCAAGGTCTCGAAGGAACGCTTCGGCGTCGATCTCGAAGCCGTTGCCGGCGAAACGCCTGAGCAGAAGGCGGACATCATCGCCAACGCCGACGTCATCTTCGCCGCGGCCGCCGCCGGTGTGCAGGTCGTCTCGAAGGAGCACAAGGCGCTCGCGAAAAACCTGAAGGTCATCGCCGACGTCAACGCCGTGCCGCCTCCGGGCGTCGAAGGCATGGAACTGTTTATGAATGGCGAGAAGATCCCGGGCTGCGATGCTCTCGGCGTCGGCCCGCTCGCGATCGGCGACATCAAGTACAAGTGCGAATCCGGCCTCTTCAAGGAGATGCTCACGTCCGACAAGCCGCTGTCGCTCGACTTCCGCCACGCTTATGCGAAGGCGAAAGAACTCGTCGGCCTCGCTTAAGAATGTGGCTGGCCAAGCGGTCCTGATCGCAGCGTTTTCCGGGCGGGCTCTCGCGCAGTCCGCCCGGCGCGCCGGCTATCAGCCGCTGGTCGCCGATGCCTTCGGCGATCTCGACACGCAAGACGCGGCATCAGCCGTTGAAGTGATCGACGGCGCCATGAGTGCGGGCTTCCGCACCAAACCCCTTATCGCCGCACTCGATACGCTCAGCGCCGCCGCAAGCGCCCCACCGATCGGTCTCGTTCTCGGATCGGGCTTCGAAGACAAACCACGCCTGATCGCGGCACTCGGCAGTCGCTTTCGACTGCTCGGCAACAGTGCGGCAACGTACAAAGCCTGCAAAAATCCCGCCGTCTTTTTCGCCAAGCTCGATGAACTCGGCATCGCGCATCCCGAAACGCAATCCACCCCTCCGGCGGACGCGAACGGCTGGCTCACAAAACGCATCGGCGGCAGCGGCGGTCGCCATATCCGCATCTGCAGCCCGAACGCCACGCGCCGTGCGCGCCGTTACTTTCAACGCCAGCTATCGGGGGATCGGATTTCAGTCGGCGGCATCTTCGGAGCGCCCTCCCCGCACCTGTCGCTCACGCGCCAGTGGATCACGTCTTCGCCCGAACAGCCCTTTCGCTTCGGCGGCGCCGTTTCGATGCCCGATATCACCCCGAGCCTGCGCCAGACGTTGGAAGACGCGGCCACTCGGGTTGCATCCGCCTTCGGCATCGTCGGCATGGCGTCCTTCGATTTCATCGTCACCGGCGGAACGCCGCATCTGCTCGAAGTCAATCCGCGGCCGGGAGCCTCGCTCGATGTCATCGACAACGCGCACGGCAGCCAATTCCGCACGCACATCGATGTCTGCGCTGGAATCGAACCGGCGGCCACGCCGCACCCGCCGCGCCGTGCTCGTGCGATGGCCATTCTGCACGCCGACCGCCGGGCGTTAACCCTTGGCGCGACACCGTGGCCCGATTGGAGCGCCGATCGCGGACCGCCAGGCACCTACGTTCCTGTCGGCGCGCCGCTGGCGAGCGTTTTCGCGGACGCGCAAACAGCGGATGAGGCGCAGCGTCTCGCCCTGGCGCGCTTGGCGGAACTCGAAGACCTGCTATACGAACACGCAAAATCATGACGTCACCGGAGTTCTCCACCCGATGCAAAGTGCAAAACAGCCCAGCGTTTCGGCGCGCGCCGCCAAGCTCGTCGATGCTATCGTCGCCGACGCCGATGCTCTCCGCATCTCCGTTACGACCGGCAGCCACGGCGAGCGCATCATTGACATGGGCGCCAATGTCGTCGGCGGGCTCGAAGCCGGACGCCGCCTCGGCGAGGTCTGCATGGGCGGCCTTGGCACCGTCGCGTTTACGCAGTCGTCGGGCCTGACGAACTGGCCGCTCGGCGTCGTCGTCACCTCCAATCACCCGGTGATCGCATGCCTCGCCAGCCAATACGCCGGTTGGACAATCACCGACGAGGCCACGGGCTTCTTCGCACTCGGCTCCGGCCCGGCGCGCGCGCTGTCTCGCGTCGAAGAGCTCTACAAAGAACTCGGCTACATCGACAGCAACGCGCAGACGGCGCTGGTGATCGAAGGCGACAAGGCACCGCCACCGGCCGTCATCGAGAATATCTCGAAGCACTGCGGCATCGATTCAAAAGGCTTGTCGATCCTCTACGCAACGACGTGGAGCCTCGCAGGCACCGTTCAGATCGCATCGCGCGTCTTGGAGGTCGCAATCCACAAGGCCCACGCTCTGCACTTCCCGCTGGAGAACATTCTCGACGGCACCGGCACGACGCCGATCGCACCGCCCGTCCCGGATTTCGTCAAGGCGATGGGCCGAACGAACGACGCCATCATCTACGCCGGCCGCATCCACCTGTTCGTCAAAGGCCCGGACAGCGATGCGAAGCGGTTGGCCGAAGGTTTGCCGTCGAACACCGTTTCGGCTTACGGCAAGCCCTTCGCCGAGATTTTCGCCGACGTCAAAGGCGACTTCTATAAGATCGATCCACTGCTGTTCTCACCCGCCGAAGTGATCGTCTCGAACGTCGAGACCGGCAACTCCTTCCGCGCGGGCAAGCTGGCTCCGGAGATCGTCGATGCGAGCTTCCGGTGAGGCGTCGGCCACGCCACATCTAAAACAGGGGGCGGGGCTCCACCTCGCGCTCCTGATCGAAGAAGGGCGCGGCGAATGGCATGCGCGCCGCATCGTTCGCTCGCTTCAAGAGATGGGCGCGCGCGTCACCGTCTCCTCACTTCCGCATTGCGCCTTCGACACCTCGCTCGAATCCGGCATCGATATTCCGGGCTTTGATGGCGCGCTTCCCGACGGTGTGTTTGTCCGTTCCATCTCCGCTGGAACCCTGGAACAGATCACGTTTCGCTTAGGCCTTCTGCACGCGCTGCGTGAAAGCGGTGTCCGCGTCTGGAACGATGCCCGCGCCATCGAACGCTGCGTCGACAAATCCCAGACGACATTCCTCCTGCACAAGAACGGCGTCGCCACGCCGCGAACGCGCGTCTGCGAAACGCTCGAACATGCGCGCGAGTACACCGAAAATCTCGATCGTCAGCTTGTTATGAAGCCGCTGTTCGGCAGTCAGGGCAAAGGCATCGCGCTGGCCGCATCGCAAGACGAGCTTCCAGCACCTGAAGCTGTCGATCAGATGTACTACATGCAGGATTACATCGCGCCGAAGGACGGCGTCTTCGAAGACTGGCGCGTGCTTGCGACCCGCCATCGCGTTATTGCGGCCATGACCCGCCGCGGCACCAACTGGGTGACCAACATCCATCAGGGCGGCAAAGCCCGCGCCCATAGTCCCGATGCCGAGATGACGGAAATCTCGATGGCCGCGATGCGCGCCGTCGATGCCGATTACGCGGGCATCGATCTGATCCGCACCGCTGACGGTGAATTGCAGGTTCTCGAAGTCAATTCGAATCCGGCGTGGCGCGGCTTGCAGGGCGTTGCCGACGTCAACATCGCCTGGGCCATTGCCGAAGATTTTCTGCGCACCGTCATCGCCCACCGCGCCGGCCTCGGCATCGGAGCGCCCGTCGCACTCGCAGCCGTGTCATGACGGCGCCGCTCGCGCCAGATCGGATCGCGGCCGCATTCCTCGCGGCCTGCCACACCGAACTCGATGCGCTGAAACCCGGCAACGTGCATCGCCATGCCGCCGGTCACGGAATGGAGGTGGCGCACTTCGAACGCGCCGCCGTAGCAGCCGCAGCACCGATCGCCGATCCGGCCCTCAGCGTCGGCCAGCGCATCCTGCGCGCCACCGAAGCCAGCGTCGCAGCGACCGGTCTCAATACCAATCTCGGCATCGTGCTGTTGTGTGCGCCTCTCGCCAAGGCGGCGAATGAAACGACCCTCGGGATCGGCCTGCGCCGCCGGCTCGACACGATCCTGTCGGCGCTCGATGAAAGCGATGCGCGCGACGCCTTCGCGGCCATCCGCCTCGCCAACCCCGCCGGCCTCGGCAAGGTCGAAACCGGCGATGTCCGCGACGATACCGCCCCCATGACGCTGATCGCTGCAATGCGGCTCGCCGCCGAACGCGATAGAATAGCCAACGCCTATGTCACAGCATACGCAGACATTTTTGATTTCGCGTTGCCTGTGCTCAACGACGCGCGATCCTCGACCTCCGACCCTCTCCTGCCGGTGACGACGCTCCACATGGCGCTTCTCGCCGAGTTCCCCGACACCCACATCATCCGCAAGCATGGCGCTGCCGCCGCCGAGGCTGTGCGGCAAGAAGCGCGCGCACGACACGCGCTATGGGCGCCTGTTGCATCTGCGAAATCGATTCGTGCCCTCGTCGAATTCGACACAAATCTGAAATCAAAGGGGTTGAACCCCGGAACGACCGCCGATTTCGTCGTCGCGACGCTCTTTGCCGCGGCCCTTATCGAGCGGAAACATTCGTGAACGTCCCAAAGCTCCTACTTAAGGGCTTGTCTCGCGCGTTCACCTGAGGCTAATACAGGCTCCGTGTCCGTAAAGATCACGGGCCTATCCATTGTGTTGACGCTGGTACTCATGACACCTGGGCGCCGACGTGGATATTCATCGCCAGAGCAGTACAGCGACGCCTCGGCATCTGGCGAGGAGCGTTGGTGCTCGTATCGTTTCATTCGTGGGAGGAACCCCCCTAATGGCCAAAATCAATAAAGTCATGATCGGCGAGTCGCTCGTCGGCGACGGCAACGAAGTCGCTCACATCGACCTGATCATCGGACCGCGCGGCTCGGCTGCCGAAACGGCGTTCTGCAACGCTCTGACGAACAACAAGGACGGCTTCACCACCCTCCTCGCCGTCATCGCGCCGAACCTCGCCTGCAAGCCGAACACGATCCTTTACAACAAGGTCACGATCAAGGACGCCCGCCAGGCCGTTCAGATGTTCGGACCGGCTCAGTACGGCGTTGCAAAGGCCGTTCAGGACTCGGTTGCTGAAGGCGTCATCCCGGCTGCTGAAGCTGATGATCTCTACATCTGCGTTGGCGTGTTCATCCACTGGGAAGCTGCCGACGACGCGAAGATCCAGGACTACAACTATCGCGCCGTGAAGGAATCGATCGCGCGCGCTGTTGCTGGCAAGCCGACGGCTGCCGAAGCAACCGCCCAGCGTAACTCGGCTCAGCATCCGTTCGCTGCCAAGTCTTGAAGCGGAAACCGTCCTCAGCAGGTCGATAACGATAAAAATTCCGCCCCTCCCATGAAGGGGGGTCTGCTGCAGCGATTGGGTAGACTGCTCTCAGGCCGTTACAGCGGTTAAGACAAAGGGCCGGAGCCGCATCATTATTGCGGTTCCAGGTTCACTAGAGTGGCTGCCGCTTTGACCATTATCGGCCGGCGATCTCTTTGAGGTCGCCGGCCGAAACTTTTTGCGCATGCAGAAGCGACGCGACGAGAACGCCGGCCGCGCCCGTTCGCTTGACGCGATCGAGATCGGCACGATCGCGGATGCCGCCAGCCGCGTAGACGCGCCGTTGACCGGCCCGCCCCACGATGTCTTCCAGCAGTTCGACATTGGGACCATTGGCGCTTCCAATGCGATCGAGCGTCATGACGATCACGCGCGACGGCCACAACGACGTGTCCGCCAGCAGCGCATCCGGCCCCATGAACTCTCCCCCCCGAAAGTCCAGTGAGAGAACCGTGCGCGACAGGCCTTCGGACGCGATATCTTTCCAGTCGCGGACCGACTCGAGGCTTTCCGTGCCGACAACGAGCGTCACGATCGGCGCCGCCAGCACCGCCCGCGCCGCGCTGCGCGAGCCGCTGCCCGCATCCATCCAGATCTCCGCATGCGAGAGCACCTGGCTCAGCGCCGGAACGAGATGCGTATTGCGTCCACGCCCCTCGATGCCATCGAGATCGGCGACGTAGTATCTTCGGAACGGAAACAGCGTCTTGAGACCGAGCGCGACATCAGCGGGCTCGGGCGTCGGCGCCAGCGGCGTCTCGATGGGACGGTACATCGAGCGTTTGCCTTCGACGGCGCGGACGACTTTGCCGCGCGCCACATCGATAACCGGAATTATGTCCACGACTTGCCTCCTCGTTCATTGAGTGTATCACGAGGCTGAGTGGTGAGGTGAAGACGCAATGACGATTGTCGCCGGATATGACGTAGGTGGCGCACATCTGAAAATTGCGCGCGTCGAGAACGGAACGCTAACCGCCGTTCGCCAGCTGCCCTGTCCCTTGTGGCAAGGCCTCGACCAGCTCGATGCGGCGCTGACGGAGGCCGAAAGCGTGACCGGCGAAGCCACGGTTCATGCCATCACGATGACGGCGGAGCTGACGGAAATCTTCGACAGCCGCGAATCCGGCGTCGTCGCCCTGTTCGAAAAGCTGCGCACGCGCCTTCGGGGCGAGATGCGGATTTTTGTCGGTCTCAAAGGCTTCGCGGATGTGCAGACGGCACGCGGCGATCCGCTGTCCGTCGCCTCGGCGAATTTTCTCGCGACCGCCCGCGTGGTTGCCGCACGGCGTCCGCAAGCATTGCTGATCGACATGGGATCGACGACGACGGACATCCTCGCATGTGATCGTCCACAAGGCCTGAGTGACGCCGAACGCCTGCAAACGGGCGAACTCGTTTATACGGGACTGACGCGCACGCCCGTGGCATCCATCGCGACGCGCTGCCCCCTCGCTGGCCAATGGCAGGGATTGGCACGCGACGCCTTTGCCACGATGGCCGACGTCCGCCGCATCCTCGGCACACTACCCGATGACGTCGATCATCACGCCACAACCGACGGCAAGGGGAAATCCGTGCCCGAAAGTCTCGCACGGTTCGCGCGCGGATTCGGACGCGACGCCGACATCCGCCACCTGCCGACGTGGCAAGCCTCCGCCGCCTACGTTTGCGAACGCCAGTTGCGCGCGATTCACGACGGCGTGCTGCAAGTCCTGTCCCGGCCCGGTCTGGAGATTTCATCCGTCGTGACGGCCGGGATCGGAGCCGAGGCCGCCGAAGCGATCGCCGTCCGCCTCAATCAACCGGCTATCGATTTCGGATCACTGATCGAAGCCTCCGCCGAACATCGGCTCTGGGCGACACGCTGCGCTCCCGCCGTTTCGGTGGCGTTGCTGCAGCCGACGCAATAACGAAAAAAGTCGGCCGCGATACTGAAATCGCGGCCGACCTGAATTCAGCAAATCTGAATCGCGTTACCGATTAATCGTGCTCGCGTTCGAGATCCACGATGTCGAATGTGCCGGCTTCGAGCTTCATGTCGTAGCGATGGCCGTTCTCACGACGCGCGTCATAGACTTTCCAGTAGCCGTGATCCCAGCGGATGCGGCGCCAGTCGATAAAGCCCATGCGGTGCAACCGTTCGGTGACAACGCCCGGATCGTCCCGCATCTCCCGATGATCGGCAAGAACCGGCGTTGCCATCGCGAATGCCACGACGGCCGTTGCGAATGCGCGACGCGCAAAGCGAGAGACTTGGATCATTGAACTCTACCTTCTTTTGGAAATGTTAGTCAGGATGGCACCGGATAAACGGAAATGACCCGGCTTGGTTCCCTTTTCATGGGAGTAAGCAGGAAATGAGACAAGGGCCCATCAGTACACTTCCGATTATTCAACATCCTTAAGTTGAGCCGCGAGGTGATGCGTCGCGAATCCGCTTGCGCGTTTCAACGCTAGGTATTGCTGACGCGCACGTTCGCGGTTGACGTTCGGAGATTTCGTCGCGGCAATAAGAATGTTTTTCGACGTGTGTTCAGTCGAAACAAATTCGATCATCGTCACTTTATAGCCGGACGCTTCAAGCAGCAGTCCCCGCGCCGCGTCAGTAACGAGATCGGCCTGACGCTGCTTCAACAGCGGATACTTGATGATGCCGTCAAGACCGTCATTCGTATCTTTGATCTGCGGCGCCAGTTCATGCTGACAGCACGGCGCCACCAGGATCATTTGCGCAGCCCCTAAAATGCCGAGCGCCAGAGCGTCGTCCGTTGCCGTATCGCAGGCATGCAGAGCTATGACGACCTCTGCGGCTTTGCGCGCCGATTGCTGCGCCTCCGCCGCTTCGAAGGACAAACCGGAAAAACCGATTTTTCCCGCCAAGTCGTTGCAAAGTTCGACAAGATCGCCGCGAACCTCGATACCCATCATGTCGCAAGCGCGAGCCAGCGTCGTGCGAATGTGATCGTAAAGCGCGAACGTCAGGTAGCCTTTGCCCGATCCGATATCGACGATCGACAGCGGCGCGTCGCCCTGAAGCGCATCGGCATCCTTCAGCAGTCCGTCGAAAATTTCGACGAAGCGGCAGATCTGCCGGTATTTTCCCTGCATCGTCGGCTTGACGCGGCCGTCCGCATCCGAAACCTGCAACGCCTTGAGATAAGGCCGGTCCGGCGCGACGAGATACGATTTCGAACGGTCATGCGCCTCGGGCTCCACCGCTTGGCGCGTCGGCTTGCCGATCGAAAGATGCGGCACGCGCTTTTTGCTGTAGGTCAGCGTTACGTCGCGTTCGGTCGAGAACAGCGTCGCGCTGAGATAGACATCGCCGATCTTCGATTTGATGTGATTGATGCCGTCGTTGATTGAAAAAGTTTTCGTCTCGTCCTTGCGCGCCAGACTGGTGACGATTTTCAGGTGCGGAACATCCTTCAAAAGCACGAGCGTCGCGACAGCCTTGCTCGGCTCGCCATCCCCGCGAAATTTACCGAGCGTCAGCCTGACGAACGTGTTGCTTTCGAGCGCGACGGCAAGCGCCGATATGAACGCGGACTTCTCCTCGTGCTTCAACGTCATGAGGCCCCGGAGGTATCGAAGCGCGTTTGACGCCACGTGTTGATTTTTTCCATCAGCCATTCCCACGCTTCTTCCTCGCGCGGGCCTGCGGTCTTCGAAATCGCAATTTCGAGATACTTCAATTCGCTTTCGACTTTCTCGGGCGGCAGCATCTTGAGCCGCGTCGTCAACACTGCCAATTCGAGCACGGCGGCTTGCGCCCGATTGAATCCTTCCCAGACCTTATGTGTCTGCTGATGAACGATCGAACAGGCAAATCGCGGCCGTTGCTCGTCCTCGATGAAGCGCTCGACCTTCAATTCCCAGTGCGAAACGCAATCGGCGAGGCGGCGTCCGTTGATCTTCGTCGCGGGCTCCAGCGGCCACAGCTTGCGGCCGGTGACGCCGCCGGCAAAAACCCGAACGTCGTCGGTGTGGCTCGCGACGGCAAACGGATGCGCGTTGAGATTTTCGAGCGTCCGCGACGGCTTGAACGGCGCGATGATCCAATGCGGTCCGTCCGCGATCAGCCCGAGCGGCGCGATATAGGGCTCGCCCACAGCGTCGAGCGTCGTGATGATGGTTTCAACAATGCGCGGCATCACGTCTATCCTTCGCCGTTCAGAATGGCTCGCAAGCGGGCGTCGTCGGAAGGTCCAAAAATGGACCACGAAAGGCAACCTCGCGCAACGATCGACGGCAGCACAGAGTCAACGACGCTGCGCTCTGCTAACGTGTTGATGCTTTCGGTCTTATCGACGTCGACCGATTTAAGAAGCAGCAGGCGCGCATCCAGAAGCTCCGCGAGACGTGCCGCCAGACTGTCCGACGTCGCGTCCCAATTGGCGGCAATAGACTCATCAGCCGAGATCATCCGCAGCGGCGCCCAGACCGGCACTTGGCTTTGCCGAAATGCGAAAGACATATCTTCGAGCGTCTCGACGATCCGCAATCGCTCCTGTTGCGCCGACATGAACTCGGCCATCTGACGCATCGCCAGCATGGCCAGCCGATGCGCGGTTCCATCATCGTATCCCATTGTGGGCTGCAATGCCCGGATGGCGTCCGCGAACGGCCCGCCTCCCGGGACAATGACGACTGGGACTTTCGCGCTGACGATGGTCGCCAGGACCGACGCCATCCGGCCCGTCTCGGCGAGACTGCCGCCGACCTTGACGACGAGCGGACGAACGCCCGCCGCCGCGCTCTCATCCACGGCCAAACTCGCGCGCCGCGCTCCGTGTCGCCGGGCGAATAATATCGACGCCGCGCGCCGGGCCGCGCTCCAGTTTTTCGAGGACGACCCGAACCGCCACGATGCGCTTGTCGGCCAGTACGCTCGCGGCGATGCGCTCCGCGAACGTCTCGACAAGATTGATGTGTCCGCCGCGCGCCAGCGCCACGATCACGTCGATAATGTCGGCATAGGACGGAACCTCCGCCATTTCGTCTTCGAGGCTGAACACATCCGGCGCCAGCCGCGCATCGACCGAAAACCGTACCCTCTGCGTCACGCCTTGCTCTTCGGCATAGACGCCGACGTTACAATCGACGACGAAATCGCGAACGAAAATGCTGTCGCCTATTTCTCGCGACTTTGACGCTTCTCGTTTGCCCTTGGCGGATTTCACAGGCGTCGACGGTTTGCCCACTTTCTTCTTGTCCTTCATGCGACCGATCTCTCCTGCGCCGTCGTCGTATCCCGCGCACGTCCAATTTCAAGCCTAACCGCTGCGAGGCGTGTCGGATCGAGCTGGCTTGTCCGACCGCTCGTGCACAGTGCGCCACGAAAACCGAGGATATCGGAACCGTGGTTCGCAAGCCCGGCAATGTCTTCCATTCGGAGCGACCCCGCCAGCCCGCACATCAGATGATGCGTACGCGCCGTCTCCACGAATTCCGACAAACTGTCCGCTGCCAGGATCGACGTCAGGCGTCCGGCCGACTTGTCGGCGGTGTCGAGCATGACACCGGCAAATGTGTGCGCCGCCAAATGTGAAATGAGCGTAAAGTCAGGCTTCTGATCGCCCATCAGCACTGCCACAAGTCGCGCGCCCGAAAGACGCTCCTGACCGAGAGCCGCGATCGCGGCGCGCGCATCGGCATTGCCGAAAAAACCGACCTTGACGATATCGACCCCAGTCGCGGCCATCGTCACGGCGGCGGCAGTCAGCACTTTCGGATCGGACGGCAAATCGCCAACCGTCGCGCTGACCGGCAGCCGGCCGCCGATCCGCGTCACGATCTCGCGAACGGTCGCTTCCGGCAGAGCCCCGAGAGCTCCGGATTTGGGATCCTTGCAATCGATGACGTCGGCGCCCCCCGCCAACGCAAGACTTGCTTCGTCGGCGCTCGTCACGCTCGCCAGAAAAGCGGGACGCCGCCGTTTCAAACTGTCAATCATTCCATCGTCCGAGATTACGATCCGCGGGTCCGCAGGATCAGGTCGCAAAAATGCGGTTCTGCTCGGCAAGCACCGCAGCGCGGTCTCGGCGCTGCGCATCCGTCAGGCCCACAACCGCATCCTGCGCGACACTCGCCTGTCCGGGCGCCAGACGCAAGATCCGGGTCCCGAGTTGTATCGCCTCGGATCGGTCGTGAGTCACGAAAATTACGGTTGTCGGCTGCCGATGCCACAGTTCCATGAGCAGTTCCCGCAGGCTCGCAGCTGTCGGATCGTCGAGCGAGACGAAGGGCTCGTCCATGAGCAGGATTTCCGGCTGCAGAATGAAACCCCGAGCCAACGCCGCGCGCCGCTGCATGCCGAGCGACAGCATCTCCGGGTAGGCATTTGCCGCCTGTTCCAGGCCGACGCGCTCCAGCATCGCCGGAATTTCCGCGTGGCGTGGGTCTCCGTCAGGCAAGACAAGCGAGATATTCTCGTAAAGCGTCCGCCACGGCAACAGCCTCGGCGTCTGGAAAATGAACGTCACGTTGTCTTTGGCAGGCCCGAGGTCGATTCTGCCTTCGAAGTCCTTGTCGAGCCCAGCGATGATGTTCAGCAACGTCGACTTGCCGCATCCCGATGGTCCGGTCACGACGAGAAACGATCGCGGCGCCACCTCGAATTCAACATCGCGAAGCACAACCTGCTCACCGCGATTTCCGACGGGCGGAAAGGCCTTGTGCTTGACCGAGACGCGAATGACGCCCTCCGGCTTCGTTCCGTTCAGCGGCGCCATGCATTCACCCGTGCCTGCAGCGGCTGCAGCACCGCGAACTCTATGATCTGCACGATCAGAATGAAGGCCAGCGCATAGGCCAAAATCGTGCCCACGTCGAATTCCTGAAACGCAATGCCGAGCCGGTAGCCAACGCCGTTCGAACGGCCGAAGGCTTCGACGACCAGAACGATCTTCCAGACGAGCGACAAGCCGGAGCGCGCCGCCGCCGCGAAGAACGGCGCGAGCTGCGGGATCGTCACGTGGCGCAACGTCTTCCACGGTCCGAACTTGTACATGGTCGCCATCTCGGAGAGATCCTTCGAGAGGCTGCGCGCACCTTCACGCATATTGACGGCGACGTTCGGGATCTTGTTCAGCGAAACGGCAGCGATGGCTGCGGTATCGTTCAAACCGAACCAGATGTAGCAAAGCGTGATGGTGACAAGTGCCGGCAGATTGAGGAACAGGATCAGCCACGCATCAAAAAAGCGATCGGCGGTTTTGTATTTGCCAAGCGCCAGGCCAATGGCCGTACCGATAAACATCGAAATGACGAATGCGATCGCAACGCGCCTCAGCGTTGCCGACGTATGCTTCCAGAGATCGCCATTCTTCGCTTCGCGAAGCATCACATCGAACACTTCGACCGGCGTCGGCAAATAGCGGTTTTGAAGAACGTCGGCGAGCACCTGCCACAGCAGCCCGAGCACCAGCAGCGATCCCGCCATCCAGACGAACCGCTCGATCGTGGACTCGGACCCGGAGGCGCGTGTCGGCCTAAGTATGGAAAAGCTTTTGGTCGAAACGGGTGCCATCGCCTACGAGTTCCGCATCCCCAAGATCAATGAGAAGATTCGTCAATTTTTTCGCCGCGGCCGTTTCATCGGCACCCCAGGGCCCGGGAATGCCCGAGCGGTAGTAATCCCGAATAGCGACGAGTTCGGCGTCCGAAGCGGGCTTAATCAACGGCCTCAGCCGTGTCCAGGCCGCATCGGACTTGGCGAGCACGGCGTTGGCATCGGCAACCGCGCTCAAAAGGACATCGACGGGAATTGCGTTGTCGGCGACCTCCTTCTCCGACCAGATGAACCCAACAAGCGCCGGCGTCGGACTGACGCCAAGTCCCTTGACGACGTCCGACATCGACAGCAGATGCGTGGCGCCGCTCGCCTGCAAGCGCGCCGCATAGGTCCAGAAATTGAGCACGGCATCGAGACGGCCCGACTGGAATTCGGCGGTGACCAGCGGCGCGGCTCCGAAAATCGGTTCGGAAAAATCGGCGATGTCCTCGCCGACGATCTCGCGCGAATAAGCCCGCAGCAGAATCCAGCTCTTGTCGATGCCCGTACCGGCGACGCCGATCCGCTTGCCCTTGAGATCGGCAATGGATTTTATTGGGCTTCCCTTCGGCACCATGACGCTGCCTAGCGCCGACGAATAAGGCGCGAATTTCAGATCATATCCTCTTGCGCGCTGGCGCAACGCCCACGTCCAGTCGCTGACGATGACATCGGCGCTTCCGGAGAGCAAAGCAATCGGCGCGGCCGGATTGTTCGCAACCTCAACCACCTGCAGGTTGAGCCCATGCTTCTTGTCGATGCGTTCGGCGCGGATGGTTTCGATCAGCCAGCTCACCGACCCGAACTTCACCGACGTCAGCCGCACCGGCGTTGCAGTCGCGGCGCGCGCAAATCGCGGCACCGCCGCCGTGGCGGTCAACGCCATGCCTGCCGTGAGTGCCTGTCGTCGCGTCAGATCGATCATTTCTGCTCGGCCTCGACGTTAAATCTGTTCTTCCAGAGATAGCGGATGCCATGAAGCCAAAGATCATCGCTATTGCCGTTGATCGTCGCTGACATCGTCTTCACCGGCTTCCCGGTGGTTGTATCACGCGCAACAAGCTGCAGCGTTATCGAAGCATTCGATAGTTTATCGACGTAACCGGTCACCGCGAGGTCCGCCCCCGCATCTTTGGCGATAGGAACCTCGCACCCATCACATTTGTGGAACGGCGAGGCTTTTTCGATTTCGTCGGCCTTCGAGGACAGGTCTACGACCTCATAGTCACTGTCCTTCTTCATCAGCGCCTTGAGTTCATCGGTAACGAGTTGCGTCTTCCTCAAATCCTCTGGATCGTTTTGCGGAATAAGCTCGCCGTCCTGTTGCGTATCGTGGAAGTCGAAAGGAAAAACCGCTGCCTTGGTGACGGCGGCCGCAGGAGAGGCGATCACGAAGAGAGAAAAAAGAACATATAAAGCACGCTGCATCATGAGGCGTTCGATCCATTTCCGGTGAGGCGGATAGAGAGATATGCCGCGCTCGGCCGAAGCGCCACATTGGTTAGGTGCTAGCTACGGCTATGACTTTGCAAGAGGTTCCTTTGAATTTTAGCAAGATTGCCCGGTAACAAAGACGCGAGCCGGGACACACCGCCTTGACAAGCCGCTTCTACGCCCCCTTTTACAGCAACACAGTAACAGTTGCGAGCGATCGGCGGTCGCTCTGCGCGTCGCGTCGGAATGGAATTTATGGAGTTGGATCATTTGGTAGTCCCAACAGCCCGCTCTGTTGTGCAATCGCGTCCGTGGAAATTTCTATGCGTCGGTTTCATCGCCGGATGCGCCGCGCTTGCGGGGCCAGCTTTTGCTGAGGACGCACCCAAATCGGCGCCCCCGGCGGTAGCGCCGACACCCATTCCGATCCCGACGACGGCCGAAAAAGACAAAAAAACCAAAAATATATCAATACTTTACGTCAAGCAGGACCGGCCACGGCATCTGATGCCGCTGTCCCTTCTCGATCTGCCATCGCCCGATGACGGCATCGCCGGCGCCAAACTCGGCATCGCAGACGACAACACCACCGGCCGCTTCTTCAACCAGAAGTTCAAGCTCGACGTGCTTAACGGGACCGTCGACGACCTCATCAAAGGCGCGACTGAGAAAGTCGGCGCGGGCGACAATTTCATTATCGCCGATATGGGTCCGGACGAACTGCTGAAATTCGCGGACGCTCTCAAGGACAAGAACGCGCTGATCTTCAACGTCGGCAATCCCGATGATCGCCTTCGCCAGGAGGATTGCCGCGCCAACATTATGCACATCGCTCCGACACGCGCGATGTTGGCCGACGCCCTTGCCCAATATCTCGTCTGGAAACAGTGGCCGAACTGGCTGCTCGTTTACGGCCCGGAACCCGAAGACAAGCTGTTGGCCGACGCCTACCGCCGCGCTGCAAAAAAATTCGGCGGAAAAATCGTTGAGGAACGCGAGTTCAAGCAGGAAACCGGAAGCCGGCGCGCCGACGGCGGCTATGAGCAGGTCCAGCAACAGATTCCGTCATTCTTGCGCGGCGCCAAGGACCATGACGTCGTGATCGTCGCCGACGAGAAACAATTGTTCGCCGACTACTTCCCGTTTCGCACGTTGATCCCGCGCCCCGTCGCGGGCTCCGCCGGCCTTACCGCCTCGAGCTGGCATCCGGCGCTCGAATTCTGGGGCGGCACGCAGTTCCAGCATCGCTTCATGCGCCTCAATAGCCGCCGGATGCATCCCATCGACTACGACGCATGGGTCGCGACCCGCGTCGTTGGCGAAGCCGCAACGCGCAAGCACGCGGGCGACTTCGAGACGCTCCGCGAGTTCATCAAATCTCCGAAGTTCGAGGTTGCGGCGTTCAAGGGCGTCGCCACGAGTTTCAGAACCTGGAACGGACAGCTGCGCGAGCCGCTCATCATCGGCACGCCGAATCTCCCGGTCAGCGTCTCACCGCAACCCGGATTCCTGCATCAGTCCAGCGTGCTCGACACGCTTGGCTTCGATAAGCCGGAAACCAAGTGCAAGGCCTACACGCAATAGTTCGATGCCCATATCCAATCATTTACCGCCCGCCTTCAATCACAGCCTGTTTTTTCGGAGACTAGGGATGTCGCGAACGTCAACAATTCTCACTGCGCTTCTCTCAGCCGCCGCTTTCGCCTCAACCGCGAGCACGGCCGAGGCATATACCGCTTACGTGACCAACGAAAAGGACAACACTGTCAGTGTCATCGACACGGACAAGATGGAGGTCATCAAGACCGCCAAGGTCGGACAGCGTCCGCGCGGCATCGTCATGTCGAAGGACGGCAAATGGGTCATCATTTGCACGAGCGACGACAACGACGTGAAAATCTACGACGCTAAAACCCTCGAATACGTCAAATCGCTTCCGTCGGGGCCCGACCCCGAGCTTTTGACGCTGCACCCCGACGGCCGGCGCCTCTACATCGCCAACGAAGACGATAACCTCGTCACCGTCGTCGACATCCAGACATCGAAGGTCATCACCGAGATCCCGGTCGGCGTCGAACCGGAAGGCATGGGCATGAGCCCGGACGGCAAAGTGCTGGTCAACACGTCGGAAACGACGAACATGGCGCACTTTATCGACACCGAGAAGCACGAGACGTTCGATAACGTGCTCGTCGATAGCCGCCCGCGCGTCGCCATGTTCAATGCGGCGCAAACACAGTTGTGGGTGTCGTCCGAGGTCGGCGGCACGGTTGCTGTCATCAACCCGGCCGATCGCAAGATCATCGCCAAGATCAACTTCGAAATTCCGGGCATCACCAAGGAAGCCATCCAGCCGGTCGGCATTCGCATCACCAAGGATGACAGCCTCGCCTTCGTCGCGCTCGGCCCAGCGAACCGCGTCGCCGTGATCGACACCAAGACGTTCAAAGTGCTGAAATACATTCTCGTCGGCCAGCGCGTCTGGCATATGTATTTCACGCCCGACTATAAATACCTGCTGACGACCAACGGCGCTTCGAACGATGTGACGGTGATCGACGTTGCCAGTCAGAAGGGGATCAAGTCGATCAAGGTCGGGCGCTATCCGTGGGGTGTGGTCGTCTCGCCCGATTGAACGACCGGCACCTGAGATCAAAACAAAAACAAGATCGCGAAACCGATGACGACGATGCCAAAAACAGATGCGAAAGTGGGCGCGGTTGAGACTGACCGCCCCCCGGCGCTCGTTGTCAGCGGCGTCAGCCATGCCTTCGGCGACAAGAAAGTGCTCGACGATGTTTCCCTGACGGTCGAGCGCGGCGCCTTCGTCATGTTGCTCGGCCTCAACGGCGCCGGCAAATCGACGTTGTTCTCGCTCGTGACCCGTCTTTATGACAACGTCAGCGGCCAGATCGACATTTGCGGCTACGACGTACGCCGCAAGCCGTCGCAAGCCTTGCAGCGCCTCGGAGTCGTCTTCCAGAGCCGCACGCTCGATATCGACCTCACCCTGCTACAAAACCTGAAATACCACGCGGCGCTGCACGGCTATTCCAATCGCGACGCCAAGCGGCGGGCCGAACAAGCTCTTGAACTCGTCGGGCTGGCCGATCGCGCAGGCGAGAAAGTCCGCGCGCTCTCCGGCGGCCAGGTTCGCCGCGTCGAGATCGCCCGCTCGATGATGCACCGCCCGGACCTGCTCTTGCTCGACGAGCCGACCGTCGGTCTCGATCTCGGTTCGCGCGAAGGCGTCATCAAGATCGTCCGCGATCTCGTTGCCAAGGAACGTCTCGGCGTCCTCTGGGCGACGCACTTGATGGATGAAGTCCTGCGGACCGACCAGGTCGTCATCCTCCATAAGGGCGTCGTCTTGTTCAATGGCGGCGTCCCGCAGCTGCTGACGCAGACCGGCGCGCCGAATGTGCGCGAGGCCTTCCGGACGCTGACCGGCACCCAGACTTCGATCGATGAGGCCGCCTGATGTCCACACCGGCCTTCTCAGCAACCGCTTCCGCGACATTCGATGACTCGGGTGCAACGGCCCGCAATCGTCTCGGCATTGCCGGATATTTCGCCTGCTTCAAAGGCATCGTCTGGCGCGAGATCCTGCGTTATCTGCATCAGCGCGAACGTTTTCTTTCCGCACTCGTCCGGCCGCTCATCTGGCTTTTCATATTTGCCGCCGGATTTCGCCAGACGCTCGGCGTGTCGATCATCCCGCCGTACCAAACCTACGTGCTCTATGAAGAGTTCATCGCGCCCGGCCTGATCGCGATGATCCTGCTCTTCAACGCCATGCAATCCTCGCTGTCGATGGTCTACGACCGCGAAACCGGCACGATGCGGACGCTGCTCGTCAGTCCGTTCCCGCGCTCGTTCCTGCTGCTGTCGAAACTTCTAGGCGGCGTCTCGGTCGCCCTGATGCAGGCTTTCGCCTTCCTGTTCGTCGCCTACTGGTGGGGAATCGAACCGCCGCCGATCACCGAGATCAAGCTCTTCACCTTCTTCGACGCGCCAAGCTGGGCGGGCTCAACGCTTCCGACGATGTCCGATCCGATCGTCAACACGCTCTTTTCCGTGCCGAGCTTTTTGCAGCCGGCCGCCGGATACATCATGGTCGTTCCGGCGATCATCCTGGCCGGCCTGATGCTCGGCGCTCTGGCGCTTCTCATTTCCTCGCTGATCAAACAGCTCGAGAACTTTGCGGGCGTGATGAACTTCGTCATCTTCCCGATGTTCTTCGCATCCTCCGCCCTTTATCCGCTGTGGCGCCTGCGCGAGGCGAGCACGCTTCTTTACGAAATCTGCCGCCTCAATCCATTCACGTACGCCGTCGAATTGATCCGCTTCGCGCTTTATGGACAGGTGGACACAATTTCACTTGCCATCGTGGTCGCCTGCACCGCGTTGTTCCTCGCGGCAGCCGTCTTTGCTTACAATCCATCCAAAGGCCTGATCGCCCGTCGCGGCGGTCCGGGCGGATGAACATGAGGTCCAATATGATGAATACTTCCGCGTCCCGCCGATTGGTTTCGGTTATCGCCGGCTTCGCCGCGTTTGCATCGATCGGACTGGCCTCGGTATCCGCAATGGCCGATGACACGCAAGCTGCTGCTGAGAAAGCCGCTTCTGCTTCGAAGGAGGAATGGCCCTGCATCTACCGCAAGGTCCCGGAGCTCTCACCTGCGATGATCTGGGACGGGCCAGCTATCACCGACACCAAGAGCTGGCGCAACGACGACGCCATCCGAAAGCTCTCGCAGTATTTGATATCCCGGCGCGTGAAACCGGACGAGGTTGACGCCGCCATCAAAAAGTTCGCCGCAGGGCTCCCGGCCGACCAACACGACGCCAAGCTGACGGAACTCTTCGCCGCCGTGCTGACGCGCACGAACGAAGATCGCAAGGTCGTCATGCACGGCATCGAGAAGATGCACAAACGGCAGGTTGAGCGCTCGCACGAAATCCAGCAGGAAGCCCTGACGCTGCAGCCGGAAGAACAGGCCGCAGCCGAAAGTCCGACGGAGGAAGCCGGTGTTGCCGGCCAGGCGTCCGATGCTCAGGAGAAATACAAGTGGGAGGTCCGTGCCTTCCAAGAAAAGCAGGCCAACATCCCGATCGCCTGCGAAATTCCTCAGTTGATCGATGAACGGGCCGGCGAAATCGCACGCGCCATTCGCGCGGAAATGAAGAGCTAAGCTCCAGCTGCTCTGATGATTTGAACGTCTGAGGCGTCCGCATCCATGCGGGCGCCTCTTGCGTCTCAAATTATAAAGTTTACCGCCTGTTAGCCTTAACGCCTCCTTAACCAAGGTTGACGTAACCTCAACGCATGCGGTCCCCGACGCCGGTCTCTCCCGGCACCGCCGACCGGCAATGCAAGTGAATGTGTCGTCTTCCCTGTTTCGCGTTTTGTGAGGTTGACAGATGCAATACGCCTTTGTTTCGCGTGCCGTTGCCTACGTTTCTTGTCTCTCGACAATGAGCCTGCTGATGACGTCGATGGCCATCGCCGCCATCAACGTCGGAAAAACCCACACCCAGTTCGCAAGCCCCGCGACCGCCTCCGTCTCCGGCATCGTGGTCGCGAACGCAGAGCAATTCGGCGCTCTCGCCGATCATTCCCAAATTGAAATGCTGGCTGCCAGATTCTGGTCTGCAAAGATCTAGAATGCCATTCGCTCCGGGCGACGTGAACGTCACCCAAAGCCCTTGGGCCTGCGAAGCGCCGGAGTGGATATCACCGCAATGACCGCAGCTCTCCGGGCTGCGGGAACAGGCACCGGATGCGAGCCGCTAATCCCGGCTCGCGTTCCGCTACTGCTTGACCACCCGGTCGATCGCCTGCAACTCCGCGATCAGCGCGCCGAAGTCCTTTAGCGGCACCATATTCGGGCCGTCGGACGGCGCGCGATCCGGATCTTCATGCGTCTCGATGAACAAGCCCGCGACGCCCGCAGCGACTGCGGCGCGCGCCAGAACCGGCACGAAGCGCCGATCGCCGCCGGATGAGGTTCCCTGCCCGCCCGGCTGCTGCACCGCATGGGTCGCGTCGAAGATCACCGGAGCACCGGTTTCCGCCATCTGAGGCAGCGCGCGCATGTCGACGACCAGCGTGTTGTAGCCGAAGCTCGATCCGCGTTCGGTGACGAGCACGTTCGGATTGCCCGAACCCGTAACCTTGGCGACGACGTTCTTCATATCCCAGGGTGCGAGGAACTGCCCCTTCTTGATCTTGACGACCCGTCCCGTCTTCGCCGCCGCGACCAGCAGATCAGTCTGGCGGCAGAGAAACGCTGGGATCTGCAGGACATCGACGACTTCGGCAACGAGGCTGCACTGAGCGATCTCGTGCACGTCCGTTACGACCGGCAGACCGTAGCGCTCGCGAATTTCCGCGAAGACCGGCAGCGCCGCGTCGAGCCCGATCCCGCGCTTGCCGCTCAGCGACGTGCGGTTGGCCTTATCGAACGAAGCCTTGAAGACCAGACCGAACCCGAGGGACTTCGACACCTCGGCCAGAGCCGCCGCCATGTCCAGCGCATGCGCCCGGCTTTCCATCTGACACGGCCCGGCGAGCACCGAAATCGGGGCATCGTTGGCAAAGAGCACATCGCCGGCGCGAACCTGCGCAGCGGGCTTTATCGTCTCGTGTTGCGTCATGCTGGCGGTTATAGCGGCCGGGGTGCGCCGCTGCGAGCCCTCTCGCTGAATTAGCCCCGCAAAACAAAAACGGCGGCCTACTGGCCGCCGTTCAGGAACCCTACGGTTCGAATTCGTTAGATCAGGTCGATCTCGGCCGGCAGATAGCTCGTGACTTCAAGACCGACTTCCTGTTCGCGAACGGAAGGCTTTGTCCAGACTTTCATGGTGTGTCCTCCTTGAGATTCGACAGGTTTGCTCCTGTTGGTTGTTTACATAGTGAAATAACGTCCAAAATTCCAATCTCATTTCGCTAACGGCGTCCAAACTTTTCGTGATCGCCGAAGCTAAAACGTTACGTTATTTCATCTACTTGCACCCCGCACGTACGATCTCGCGGTAAAGGAGGTGCGTCAGCCGTCGCGGCGGAAGTTGCCTCGCATCCCGATACGTTTTCGCGAGGGCCGGCGCACAGCCAAGGCCGGCATGACGGGTTGCCGTTTCGGCGACGGCCGTATCTTCACAAGAATTTCGATTTCCTACTCGTAACTCTTTGAAGAACCATAACTATAATATGACACAACTTGTGCCATTTGCGCCCCACGCAGACCATCGGTTGGCCTGCGCTGCCGCGACGGCGTTAGGTCGGACCTCATCCGGTGTGATACAAAATTAACCGCAAGCCGCGAGTCGGGAGGCGGCACAACAAAAATGATGGGGACTACAAATGCTTGAACAATATCCTTGGATCGAGCCCGTTCTGATCGGTGCCGTGATCGTGTTCGTGCTCGATCTGATCGGCAACATGATCTCGTTTTCGAACCGGTTCCTGAATGCGTTGGCGACGGCGATCGTCTTCGCGGTCGTATTTGGCGGACTGCTTTACAGCGGCGCGCTCAAGCTGGACGTGAAAACGGTGGAAACCGCGCCCGTCGAGGCTCCGGCAAACACGATGGCGCCGGCCACGCCCGCTCCCTCGACAACGCCCTGACGGCGCACGACGCACAACAAAACAAGCTCGAAAATGAAAATCCCGGCCTTGGTGCCGGGATTTTTGCTTTCTGAAGGCTTCGAAAAGCGCGTCTCTTACTTCTTTTCTTCGGTGACCTTCAGGCTGGCCAGATATTCAGCAACCGGCTTCAGCGTCTCTTCGTGCACCGACTGCAACAAAGCCGTCATGCCGATGTAAGTCTTACGCTCGTCGGTACGGAAATCGTTCATCGTCTTCAGCAGATATTCGGCATTCTGCCCGGCCAGTCGCGGACGCTGGGTATCGCCTTCGTATTGAGCCTGATGGCAGCCGTCACAGTTGATGGTGTCGAGAACACCGCGTGCTGTCTTGACGTCTTCCGCCGACGGAGCCGGCTGCTCGATTTCAGGCCACTTCTGCTCGGAGAAATACGTCGCGAGCGACTCCATATCGGATTTGCTCAAGCCATCGACGATCGGAGTCATCATATCGTTTTTGCGCCGGCCGTATTTGAAATCCCAAAGCTGATTCAGGATATAGAGGCGCTTCTGTCCCCAAATGACCGGTACGGTCTTATCCATTGGAATGCCGGCCTCGCCGTGGCAACCGGCGCAAACGTCGGTGAGATCCTTAAGGCTTTGCGCGGACGCCGTCGCAGAATTACCGGCGATCAAGGCGCCGATTAGGAACAGTCCTGCAGGAATTGCGGCCACCGTCTTCTTGGTCATCCAAAGTCTCCGTCAACAATTCAATTCTTCAGAGTGGCTGCCACACTGCATGCGACGGCCATGATTCAGCGAAGGTCCGGTAAGGGAAACAAAATCGACCGTTCTCTTATGAGCATTGACGGAGATCAGTCAAACGCACAAGGCCTACAAAAAAGCGCTTTTGACACAGGCACAAGGTGTGCAGCGCAAAAATGCAATGCGGCGCGCTGCACAACGATTCGCCTAAACCAACCGGCTTTGTTCGACGGCGGCTGCGATGAAGCTCGCGAACAGCGGATGCGGATCGAACGGCCGCGACTTGAGCTCCGGATGATATTGCACGCCGATGAACCAGGGATGGTCCGGGTATTCCACCGTTTCAGGCAGGAGTCCGTCGGGTGAAAGCCCCGCGAACCTGAGCCCGGCACGTTCAAGCCTTTCGCGATAGCGCATGTTGACTTCGTAGCGGTGCCGGTGGCGCTCCGAGATCGTCGTGGCGCCATAGACCTGCGCGATGCGGCTTCCCGGAAGGAGTGCCGCCGCGTAAGCCCCGAGCCGCATGGTGCCGCCAAGCTCACCGCCCTGGCGGCGTTCTTCCAATTCGGCGCCGCGCATCCACTCCGTCATCATGGCGACGACGGGTTCCGCCGACTCTCCGAATTCCGTTGAACTGGCGTTTGCTATACCCGCCAGATTGCGCGCCGCTTCCACGCACGCCATCTGCATACCGAAGCAAATGCCGAAATACGGAACGCCACGCTCGCGTGCGAACTTCGCCGCCAGCACCTTGCCTTCGGAGCCGCGCTCGCCAAACCCGCCGGGTACGAGAATGCCGTTGACGCCTTCGAGATAGGGCGCCGGATCCTCGCGCTCGAAAATCTCGCTTTCGAACCATTCGAGCTTGACCTTGACGTGGTTCGCGATGCCGCCGTGAACCAGCGCTTCGTTCAAGGATTTGTAGGCATCCTTGAGGCCGGTGTACTTGCCGACGATCGCGATCGTCACCTCGCCTTCCGGCTGTGCGATGCCGCGCGAAATCGACTCCCAGCGCGCCAGATCGGGCTTCGGCGCCCCGGTGATGCCGAAGGCTGCCAGCACCTCGCGATCGAGCCCTTCGCGGTGATAGGCAAGCGGCACATCGTAAATCGACGCAACGTCGAGAGCCTGAATGACCGCTTCCGGACGCACGTTGCAGAACAGCGCGATCTTCTTGCGCTCCCCGACCGGGATCTCGCGATCCGAGCGGCAGAGAAGAATATCGGGCTGAATGCCGATCGAACGCAGCTCCTTGACGGAGTGCTGCGTCGGCTTGGTCTTGAGTTCACCCGCCGACGGAATGAATGGCATCAGCGTCAGGTGAATGAACACCGATGACCCGCGCGGCAGCTCGTTGCCAAGCTGGCGGATCGCCTCGAAGAACGGCAAGCCCTCGATGTCGCCGACCGTGCCGCCGATCTCGACCAGTACGAACTCGACGTCCTCGTTGCCCGACAGCACGAAATTCTTGATGGCGTCGGTGACGTGCGGGATGACCTGCACTGTGGCCCCGAGGAAATCGCCGCGGCGTTCCTTGGCGAGAATATCCTGGTAGATGCGCCCCGTCGTGACGTTGTCCGACTTCTTGGCCGGAACGCCGGTGAATCGCTCGTAATGGCCGAGGTCGAGGTCCGTTTCGGCACCGTCATCGGTGACGAAAACCTCCCCGTGCTGATACGGGCTCATGGTGCCCGGATCGACGTTCAGGTAGGGGTCAAGCTTCTTGAGCCGGACTGAATACCCGCGCGCCTGAAGAAGCGCGCCAAGAGCGGCTGAAGCGAGACCTTTTCCAAGGGAGGAGACCACGCCGCCGGTGATGAAGATATACCGTTGCATGGGCCTTGGTTCTCGCACAGACAGCCCCGGATTCGGAAGCGGCTTTTTTGCACCTAACCGTCCGAAAAGGTCGCAACACCCGGTCTTTACGGCGTCCGGCTACGTTGCAGCTACCTACCACAGTGCTCGGCGACCTCCTGAGTGGCCGCAGCCTGCACGTCGGGCGGCACGGATTCAGAAGCGATTTCAGCCTTGAGGGCCGCGGCCGTCCCGTGTATCGCGCGAGCCGCCGGATCGCTCGGATCGGAACCGTAGGTGACATCGATCGCCACCGTCCGATAGTCCAGCGGACGGACGTTTATCTGCTCCGTCTTGGTGCTGATCTTCGTCCTGCCGCATGTCATCGAAGTCTGGGGCGCACTCGGCCGGAAGGTCTTGGCGTGCTGCTCCTCCCCATATTCGGCGGCTCGCGCCAGCGCGATCTTTTCGAGGCGTGAGGCCGGCGTTCCTGGCGGTCCCGACGCTGTGACGCGCAGGCTGCCATCGGCATTCGCCGTCACGGCATAGCCGTTGGGGGAGAAGAAGCTGGCCGGCTGATAAGTGGCGATCGACGCCGTCGAAAAATCGCTCAGATCGGCGCCGCAGGCCGTCAGCGACAGAGTCGCGAACGCGGCTGCCAGGATTGTGCCGGAACGCCGGACTCCGCCAATACCGCCACTATGCCGGCGTTCGTTCCGCACGCGCGTGCTCATGAACAGCCCCTCGCCCCAGATTCCCCGCATCTATCCTCGCAGGGAAACGAGCGCCGGTCCATCCGGCCGCATGAAATGCGACGTGCAGATCGCTACTGGTTTTGCGGAACCTGAGGGGACTGCGGCTGCAGCTTGTCCAGGATACCACCCCGACCCGGGGCAGCAGGCTTGGAAGTCTCGCCGGGAACAGCCGGACCCGACACCGGAGCGCTGCCAGGCTTGACGGTATCGAACACCGAACCGACAGGAGCCGAGTTGCGCGCCAGCAGCGTCAACAGAATGCTGGTCAGGAAAAAGGCCGCCGCCAGACCGGCAGTCGTCCGCGTCAGGAGGTTGGCCGTACCGCGGCCGGTCAAAAATCCGCCGCCACCACCGCCGCCGCCGATTCCCAGTGCCCCGCCCTCGGATTTCTGCATGAGCACGACACAGACAAGCGCCGTGGCGATCATCAGATGGATAACGAGCAGAACGGTGGCCATAATCTAGCGATCCAGAAGCTTAAAAATCTCGTTGGCGGGGACTTAGCCCTGCAAGCGGCACGCTATACACCACACCATGGCGTCCGGCCAGCCCCATGCGCCCGATGTCGCCGTGAGACCGGCGATTGTGGGCAATGGCCGCAGCAGGTCTGAGGCTAGGGCGCCTCGTAGGGAAGAACGGTCGTTTCGCCGAACCCCAAGATCGGCTGATTTGAGGTCCCATCCGTGGCGGCAGCTTCCGAAGCGGCGCCGCCCGAATGGCCTTCTCTGGCGAAGGCCGAAACGGCCTGCGACAGACTGGTCGGCGCGCGCCGGGGCGTCACACTGCTGGATTTCTCCGTTGCCTTGGCCTTCTTGTGATGAGCCGGTTTTTGCGCCGGCTTCGTATCGGCAGCGGGCTTGCCATGGTCCTTGGCATCCTTGGCATTCTTGGCCCCGGGCTTCGCCGGGTCCTTCACCACTGGCGCGATCGGGTCGGCATCGGAATTGAGTTCGATCCGCGCCGCCGCCTTGCTGGCCTTCTCGGCGTCTGCCGACAGCTTCGCGTCCCGGCACCCGAAACGTACTTCCTCATCGAGCTTGATGTAACGGGCGATCTCCCGAACCCGATCGGCGGAGAGATTGGTTTTCGCCCATTCCGGCCCTTTGCTGATGTCATTGACAATGCCGGACTTCAAAGACTTGGTCTGCTCAAGACGCAATTGCGTGCAGGTGTCCTTGTCCAGCTTCGGCTTGGTCGCGTGTGCCGCGACCGGCAGAAGCCAAGCGATAAACAGGACAGCGGTGAATCGAATCGAAGGCATCATCGGCTCTCGTAAGCCCGAACTATGGCCAGAAAATCGCTCGCCTTCAAACTTGCCCCACCGACGAGCGCTCCATTGACGTTTTCCACCGCCAGAAGCGTCGCGGCATTATCCGGTTTCACGGACCCGCCGTAGAGAATGCGGATCTTCGCGCCTTCGTCACCCGCTACCTCGATCAAATCCCGTCGAATGGCGCCATGCACGTCTTCAACGTCGGCTGGCGTCGGTGTCAGCCCGGTGCCGATGGCCCACACGGGCTCGTACGCGATAACGGTGTTCGCAGCCGTGATTTCGCTGGGCAGCGATGCCTTGAGTTGCTGAGACACAACATCAAGTGTCATGCCCGCCGATCGTTCGTCTTGGGTTTCGCCGATGCAGATGATGGCAACGAGCCCGGCGCGATGGGTCGCCGTGGCTTTCGCTTTAACGTCGGCGCTGGTTTCTCCGTGGTCGGCGCGACGTTCCGAATGCCCGACGATGATCGCCGAAGCTCCCGCATCCTTGAGCATTTCGGCGGCGATATCGCCGGTATGGGCGCCAGACGGCTTGGCGTGGCAATCCTGGGCGGCGAGCAAGAGCCGGGAGCCGGCCACGACAGATGAAAAAGAGGCAATGAGCGTCACTGGCGGCGCAATCATAACGTCTGCATTGAGCGAACTGAGCGGCCCCGCCAGTGCCTCCCGGATTGAAAGAATCTCGCTCTGGCTACCTTTCAAACCGTTCATTTTCCAGTTCCCGGCCACCAGAGGCCGGATGTCGTAACGTTGCCCTGCCATGCTGTTCCTTCTTTATGGGGTGGAAGCATCTTTTTCGGGAAGCCCGTCTCCACACGGCGACGAGGCCTCTGCCCTTGCAATCTGCGGCAGCCTGCGCTTCATATCACGCCAATCCGCCCCGTCACGGGGTCGTTCACCACCCGAAGCCTGTTGACCCTACGCTCTATCGCGCGGCAGCGTCACGCTTCCATCAACCGGAACGTCAATTTCCATGCTTGAAGCCCTAAGACGCGGCGCCCAAACTCGGGTCGCTAAGGTGTTGTTCGGAATTCTGGTCTTCAGCTTCGGCATCTGGGGCGTCGCCGACGTCTTTCGCGGTTGGGGACAGGGCTACATCGCAAAAGTCGGCCACACCGAAATCTCTGCTGAAGAATTCCGCCGCAGCTATCAGCAGGAACTGGACCGGCTTTCGCAGCAGACCAAGCAGCACCTGACCGCCGAACAGGGCCATGCCTTCGGCCTCGATCGCCAAGTGCTCGCTCAGCTCATTGCCGGCACGGCGATTGAAGCGCACGCCGACCAACTGGGCCTCACGATCTCCGATAAAACGCTCGTCAAGGGCATCGAGAACGACCCGAATTTCCAGACCGATGGCAAGTTCAATCACCAGGGCTTCGAGCAATTGCTCAACCAGATCGGCCTTTCCGAACGTGGCTTCCTCAATCTCCGTCGCCAGGATGAACTGCGCGCCGCAATCATCGGTGCGTTCCTCAAGAGCCAGACGGTTCCCAAGCCCCTGTTCGAGCTGATGCACGCCTACAACGACGAGAAGCGCGTCGTCGAATGGGTCAAGATCGATCCCGAAGCGGTGACCGTCGCGACGCCGGACGAGGCGACGCTCAAGAAGCGTTATGAAGACGACAAGGCGCGCTACATGACGCCCGAGTACCGCAAGGTTCAGGTGCTGACGCTGACGACGGACGAACTGAAAAAGCAGATCGATATCAGCGACGACGCGATCGCCAAGGCCTACGAGGCGCAGAAAGACACCTACAACACCCCTGAGCAACGGCGCGTTCAGCAGATCGCTTTCAAGGATAAGGCGACCGCCGAAGCCGCCTTGAAGGATCTGCGCGACGGCAAGAAAACCTTCGGCGACGTCGCCAAGGAAGCCGGCGCCAAGGACACCGACGTCGACCTCGGTCTCGTCACCAAGAAAGCGCTTATCGATCCGAAGGTGGCCGATGTCGCCTTCTCGCTCGAAAAGGACAAGTTCTCCGATGTCGTCGAGGGCCGCTTCGCGACGGTCATCGTCCGCGTCACCGAAATCATTCCCGGTGTGACGCGCACGCTCGCCGACGTGAAAGACAAGGTCCGCGACAAGCTCGCGAGCGATCAGGCTCACAACGACCTTCAAAACAAGCGCGATGAAATCGAAGACGCGCGTCTGGCCGGCAAAACCCTGAAAGAAATCGCCGACGAGAAGAAGCTCACATTCAAGGAAATTCCGGCGGCCGATGCCAGCGGCCTTGCCCCCGACGGCAAGCCGGTGATGGACTCTCCCGATCTTCGCAAGATCATGGCCCGCGCTTTCGCGCCCGATAGCAACGACGATAGCGCCGTCGATCTCACCAACGACGGTTTCGCATGGGTCAACGTGCTATCGACCGAAGCGCCGAAGCAGAAGACGTTCGAACAGGTCAAGGACCAGGTGAAAGACAATTACATGTCGTCGGAACGCCGCCGCCTCATCGACGAATTGGCGAAGAAACTGACCGACAAAGTCAACGCCGGCGAACCGATGACCGCGATCGAAGGCGAAGCCAAGGGCAAGGTCGAGAAAACCGACCCGATCACGCGCAAGATGGTCCCGACCGGCCTGACCCAGGCCGCCGTTGGGCAGGCGTTCGCGCTTGCCAAAGGCAAGGCCGGACATAGCCCGTCCGCCGACCACGATAGCGAGGTCGTGTTCCGCGTCGCCGACATCATCCCGGCCGCGGCGCCGTCGTTGACCGAAACGGACCAGCTCACGCATGAACTTGCGGAGCAATTGTCCAATCAGACCCTGGGCGAGTACACCGAGGCCTTGAAGAAGCGTTTCGGCACCTCGATCAATCAGGCGGAACTCAATGCCGCCGTCGGCGTCAGCGAGCAGTGAGAAAAAGGTGACCGCCTTGACGGCAGCGTCTTCACTGAGCGGCGCCGGGTCCGGCCACGGCGCTGACGTCTTTCCGAATCCGGACGACTTCGCGCATGCCTATCAAAATGGTACGCCGCAAGTCGTCTGGACACGCCTCGTCGCCGATCTCGAAACGCCCGTGTCGGCCTATCTGAAGCTTGGCGAACGCCGCCCGATGAGCTTCCTGCTCGAATCCGTCGAAAGCGGCTCGGCGCGCGGACGCTACTCCGTCATTGGCTTTTCACCCGACCTCATCTGGCAGGCGGAAGGCGAGACGGCGCGCATCAACCGCACACCCGTCACCGATCCCTCCGCGTTCGTCGCCGACGACAAACCGGCGCTCCAATCCCTGCGCCAGCTGCTCGCCGAAAGCACCATTGCGCTGCCCGAGTCATTACCGCCGATGGCCGCCGGCATATTCGGCTATATGGGCTACGATACCGTTCGCCTGATCGAGCGCCTGCCCGAGATGGGGCCCGACGCGCTCGGCGTCCCGGACGCCATCCTCATTCGTCCGACACTGATGCTGATCTTCGACAACGTGCGGGACGAGATGACCCTCGTGACGCCCGTTCGTCCGAACCCGAATGTGTCAGCCAATGATGCCTATCGCCAAGCCATCGAACGCCTGAAGGCGGCAATCGACGGCCTCGACGCGCCGCTGCCGCATGGATCGAAAGCACCGGCGACGCCAGTGACGCTTGCCGAACCCGAGTCGAACACGTCGGCTGGCGAGTACATGGAGATGGTCGCCAAGGCCAAGGAGTACATCAAGGCCGGCGATATCTTCCAGGTTGTTCTGTCCCAGAGATTTTCCGCACCGTTCGCGCTGCCGTCATTTGCTCTCTACCGAGCGTTGCGCCGCCTCAACCCGTCGCCGTTCCTGTTCCATCTCGATTTCGGATCGTTCCAACTCGTCGGCTCGTCGCCCGAAATTCTCGTGCGCGTCCGCGATGGCGTCGTCACGATCCGTCCGATCGCCGGAACCGCGCGGCGCGGCGCCAACGAGGCCGAGGACAAGGCGCTCGCCGCGTCCCTCCTCGCCGATCCCAAGGAACGCTCCGAGCATTTGATGCTCCTCGACCTCGGCCGCAATGACGTCGGCCGCGTCGCGACGCCCGGCACCGTATCCGTCACCGATCAATTCGTGATCGAACGCTACAGTCACGTGATGCACATCGTCTCGAACGTCGTCGGCACGCTGGACGAAAAGAACCACGACGCCATCGACGCGCTGATGGGCGGCTTTCCGGCGGGCACCGTTTCCGGCGCTCCGAAAGTCCGCGCGATGGAAATCATCGCCGAGCTTGAGAAGGCCAAACGCGGCCCATACGCCGGATGCGTCGGCTATTTTTCGGCGGGCGGCGAAATGGACACCTGCATCGTACTCCGCACCGCCATTCTGAAGGACGGAATGATCCACGTGCAGTCGGGCGCCGGTATCGTCCACGACAGCATTCCCGAGAACGAGCAGCAGGAATGCATCAATAAGGCGAAGGCTGTCGTCAGAGCCGCCGAAGAAGCCGTGCGGTTCGCATCAAAAGGTTCCGCAACGCCCGATTCTGGCGGCAATGGCGGAACGTTCGGCTGACATCTCACGTTCCGTCATCCCGGCGAAGGCCGGGATCCATCCAGGCTTGCCGTTTAGCAAAAATTCGATGCTTGAACGGATCCCCGTCTGCGCGGGGATGACGGAATACGGTGAAGCTGCGAAAATCCAGAGCAAGGCCCCCATCCACATCTATTCAAGCCTTCGGCTGCAATTGCGGTTGCTGCCGCCAGCGCTTCCCCCACGCGCGTTGCCAGGGCGACCAGCGCGGCCGCCACATCAGGCTGACGACGCTGTGCCAGATCGTATAAAGAACAAACCAGAACAGCACGCGGACCGGCGCGACGCCCAACGCGAAAACCCAGCGCTGCGCGCGCTTCGACGCCGCTGAACCGTATTTCTGCGTGCGAGCGCGAACCCAGGCGCGCACTTTCTCCTGCCCCAGCACACGTTCAGCGATGCGCAGTGCAACAAATACAATGACGAGAATGGGCAGAACGAACCACAGCACGAGCCAGAACAGCTGCGTCACGATCCAAAGCAAAATGCTGAAGATCAGTCCGATGAGCCAAATGAACGGCGCCAGCACGTAATCCATCCGTCACGAGCCTTTCATTGCGGTCGGGCCAACTTTCCCCTACCGCTTAACGCAACGATCGCCGTGTTATAGTCTCGGACCTGTCTCTCGGCGCACAGTCACGGCCGGTTTTCCGCAACGCCAGCATCGGGGCGCAATGCTGACACTCGCAATTCTTCGCCACGCGAAATCGAGCTGGGAAGCCGGCGATATCGACGATTTCGACCGGCCCCTCAACGCACGCGGACGTGCCGCCGCGCCGCTCATGGGGCGCGTCCTGAAAGAGGTTTCGTTCGAGCCACAGCTCATTCTCTGCTCGCCTGCGAAACGAACGCGCGAGACGCTGGCTCTGTTGTATCCCGACGCCGATCCTTCGCACGCCGAAGCCGTCTTCGATGAGCAATTGTATCTCACCGGACCGGTCATGCTGCTGGACCGCTTGCATCAGATCCCGGCGACCTGCAAATTGGTGCTGATGATCGGTCACAACCCTGGACTGCACAACCTTGCCCTGATGCTCATGGGAACTGGTGATGCCAAGTCGATATCCCGGCTTGAGGACAAATTTCCGACCGCAGCTCTGGCCCTGTTTACGTTTCGCGAAACGGCATGGCGGGATATCGGACCCGCCTCCGGCCACCTCGAAGCCTATGTGACGCCCCGCGACCGCACATGAGCCGGTTTGCCGGCCACGTCGAGGGCGACCATATTCTTCTGTCACCCCGCACCGCCTGTCTGCTAGATAGGACCGAAACCGGTAAGTTTCTCCGCGAAGGCCAATATGCTGATCCTGATCGATAACTACGACAGCTTCACCTACAATCTCGTTCACTATCTTGGCGAGCTTGGAGCCGAGAGCGTCGTGATCCGCAACGACAAGGTCTCGGCGGACGAAGTCATGGCGAAGAAGCCGCAAGCCATCGTCCTGTCGCCCGGCCCGTGCACGCCGAACGAAGCCGGCGTTTGTCTCGATCTCATCAAAAAGGCCGCTCCGACAATTCCGTTGCTCGGCGTTTGCCTCGGCCATCAGGCGATCGGGCAGGCCTACGGCGGCAAGGTCGTCCGCGCGCCAACCCCGATGCACGGCAAACTTTCGACCATCACGAACACCGGCGAGGGCATTTTCGCTGGCCTGCCGAAGCAGTTCGAAATCACCCGCTACCATTCGCTCATCGTCGATCGCGCGACGCTGCCCGATTGCCTCGAAATTACCGCCGAAACCGATGACGGCATCATCATGGGCTTGCAGCACAAGACGCACCCGGTTCATGGCGTCCAGTTCCATCCCGAGAGCATCGCATCCCAACAGGGCCACGCCCTGCTCGCCAACTTCCTCAAGTTGGCCGGCTTCACGCCGAAAAGCCGTAAGGCGGCCTGACGTGACGACAACACCCGGCACAACGACGATTCCCAATCCGGCGCGCGAACTGAAGCGGCTGATGAACGCCATCGCCGATGGAGAGGCACTCGGCGACCAAGGCATGCAGGACGCTCTCGATCTCCTGATGTCGGGCATTGCACCGCCCGTCGCGATGGGAGCGTTTCTGATGGGCCTGCGCCTGCGCGGCGAAACCATCGACGAAGTGACCGGCGCCGCCAAGTTCATGCGCAGCCGCATGACGACCGTCGATGCTCCACCCCACGCCATCGATATCGTCGGTACCGGAGGCGATAGTCGCGGCACCTATAACGTTTCGACGGCGGCGGCGCTCGTTGCGGCTGGTGCCGGTGTCATCGTCGCCAAGCATGGCAATCGCGCCGTCACGTCACTTTCAGGCGCTTCCGATGTGCTCTCCGCTTTGGGCGTCAAACTCGACGTCCCGCCCGTCGTTGTATCACGCGCCATCGCCGATGCCGGCGTCGGCTTCCTGTGGGCGCCGCTCTATCATCCGGCGATGAAGGCGTGGGCTCCGGTTCGCGCCGATCTTGGCTTGCGCACGATCCTCAATCTGCTCGGACCGCTTTGCAATCCGGCCGAGGTCACGCGCCAAGTGCTCGGCGTTTACGATCGCAAGCTCGTTCAGCCGATTGCCGAGGTTCTGCGTAAGCTCGGATCGGAGCACGCCTGGGTGGTGCATGGCGCCGACGGCATGGATGAATTGACGACGACCGGCGCGACCCATGTTGCCGAATTGAAGAACGGTACGATCCGCACCTTCGATTTGACGCCGGAAGACGCGGGCCTCTCCCGCAGCGACATCGCCGCGCTCAAGGGAGGCGACGCTGCGACCAACGCCGCCGCAATACACACGCTTCTGCAAGGCGAGCCCAGCGCTTATCGCGACATCGTCCTGCTGAACACGGCCGCGGCGCTGATCGTTGCCGGCAAGGTTTCCGACCTGCGCGACGGAATTGAAAAAGCCGCCGCTGCGATCGATAGCGGTCAGGCGGCCAGGGCGCTCGATCGTCTCGTCGCCGTCACCAACGATGAGACCTGAGTCATGGCCGACATTCTCGACAAGATCACCGCCTACAAGCGCGAGGAAGTGGCCCGCGCCAAAACACTGAAGCCGCTGCGCGTCATTGCCGAATATGCGCGCTCTGCTCCGAGAGTCCGATCCTTCGCCGGGGCGATCGAAGCCAAGCACAAGCAGAAGCAGCCGGCTCTGATCGCCGAGATCAAGAAGGCATCGCCGTCAAAGGGACTGATCCGCGCCGATTTCGATCCACCGGCTCTTGCGAAAGCCTATGAAGCGGGCGGCGCCGCCTGTCTGTCGATCCTGACCGACCGCCCGTCGTTTCAAGGCGCGCCCGAATTTCTCACAGCCGCACGCGAGGCGACCTCGCTCCCCGTGCTGCGCAAGGATTTCATGATCGACACCTACCAGGTTGCGGAAGCCCGCGCCTGGGGCGCCGATTGCATCCTCATCATCCTGGCCGAAGTGGACGACGCGACGGCGCGCGACCTCGCGACCGCCGCCAAGGATTGGGGCATGGACGCCATCGCCGAAGTTCATAACGCTGAGGAACTGGACCGGGCGTTGAAGCTCGACTGTCGCCTCATCGGCGTCAACAATCGCAATCTCAAGACGTTCGACGTGAAGCTCGAAACGACCGAGGAATTGGCTCCGCAAATTCCGAAGGACCGCATCGTCGTTGGAGAAAGTGGCATCTTCACACCCGCCGACATTGCGCGGCTGGCGAAGGCAGGTGTCAATACATTCCTCGTCGGTGAAAGCCTGATGCGCCAAACCGACGTTACCGCCGCCACCAAGACGTTGCTCGCCAGGAGCTGATAGATCGTGGGCAAACTTTCGCACATCGACGACAAGGGCGAAGCCCGCATGGTCGACGTTTCCGACAAGGCGAGCACCGCCCGCCGTGCCGTCGCCGAGGGCCTCATCGCAATGCAGCCGGAAACGCTGAGGCTCGTCGAAACAAGCGCCGCGAAAAAAGGCGACGTGATCGGCGCCGCCCGCATTGCCGGCATCATGGCCGCTAAGCGAACACACGAATTGATCCCGCTATGCCATCCGCTTGCGATCACCAAGGTCGGGATCGACTTCGTCCTGACCCAATCGCCGCCGGGCATTCATGTCACCGCCGAGGTCAAGGTCGCGGGTCAGACCGGTGTCGAAATGGAAGCGTTGACCGCCGTGTCCGTCGCCTGCCTGACGCTCTACGACATGCTGAAAGCCGCCGACAAAACCATGACCATCGAAGGCATCCATCTCGTCGAAAAGACCGGCGGCAAATCAGGCGCGTTCAAAGCTCCCGCGCGTTCGAAAGGAGGCTGACGCATGGCGCTGCTTCCGGTCGCCGAGGCCCTCAAACACGTTCTCAAGACCGCCGATACTCTGAATGCTGAGCAAGTCGGTCTGCGTGACGCGCTCGGCCGCACGCTGGCCAGTCCTGTCGAATCCCTGATGGATAATCCGCCGTTCGATGCCTCGGCGATGGACGGTTACGCCGTGCGGATCGAAGACGCCACGCAAGCGCCAGTCACGCTGACACTCATCGGGGAATCCGGCGCCGGGCGTCCCTACTCCGGCAAGATCGGCAAGGGAGAAACCGTTCGCATTTTCACCGGCGCGCCTCTTCCCGATGGCGCCGATGCCGTCGTCATTCAGGAAGACGTCACCGCAAACGGACAGAGCATCACCATTCGCGAGGCTGCAAAGCCCGGTGGCAACGTCCGTCCCAAAGGCCAGGACTTCACGAAAGGCCGCGCGCTGCTTGAACCCGGACGGCGCTTGACGGCGCGCGACATCCTTCTGACCGCAGCATCGGGACACGCCGCGCTTTCCGTTGTCCGCAAGCCCATCGTCGCCCTTCTCTCGACGGGCGATGAACTGGTCGAACCGGGCATGGCGCGTGGCTACGGACAGATCCCGGCATCAAACTCCTGGGGATCGGCAGCCGTCGTCGAAGCGGCCGGTGGCGAAGCCCGCATTCTCGATATCGCGCGGGATTCAATGCACGCGCTGGCCCACGCGCTCGAACAGGCTGCAGGCGCCGACGTGCTGGTGACGATCGGCGGCGCTTCCGTTGGAGATCATGACCTCGTTCGACCGGCGCTGGAAAAGGCCGGGGCCAAACTCGATTTCTATAAGATCGCCATGCGCCCCGGTAAGCCGCTGTTCTTCGGTTCGCGCACCGTCGGCGGATCGCGCCAGATATGCCTTGGACTTCCCGGCAATCCTGTTTCGTCGCTGATCTGCGCCCGCGTGTTCCTTGTGCCGTTGATCGGACGCTTGCTTGGCCGCGACGTCCCGATGGAAATCATCGACGCCGTACTTGCCGAACCCGTCGCCGCGAACGGACCACGCGAACACTACATGCGCGCCCGTCTCGATTTGAGCACGTCGCCGCCGCGCGCCGTACCGTTCAAGAACCAGGATAGCGGCCTCATCACGGCGCTTCAGCACGCCGATTGCCTGGCCGTCATTCCTGCCGACGCACCCGCGCAGGCGGCTGGCGCACCCGTCAAGGTGCTGAAGCTCGACATTTGACGGAAGCAGCGCGGATGTCGTCGCGTTTTGCGACTGACCTGTTTCCTAAAATGAAAATAGCCGCTGATAAGGCGGCCATTCCAAAAATTGCGATGCGTGCGAATGATTGCCGCTCGACACGGCAAGCGCCTCAGTCCTTGGCGCGCTCGACGTAGGAACCGTCCGTCGTCATGACGACGACGCGCGTGCCCGTCCCAATGTGCGGTGGCACCATCACGCGCGCACCATTCGAGAGCTTTGCCGGTTTGTACGACGACGACGCTGTCTGGCCCTTCACCACCGGATCGGCTTCGACGATTTCCAGTGTCACGCGCTGCGGAAGCTCGATCGAGATGGGATTGCCCTCGTGGAGAGAAACGAGGCACGTCATGCCTTCCTGCAACCACTGCCCCTGATCCCCGACAACGTCCTTGGGGATGGTGATCTGGTCGAAGGTTTCGGGGTGCATGAAATTATACCCCATGTCGTCTTCGTAGAGGAAATTGAAGTCCTTTTCATCGAGGTAGGCCCGCTCGACCTGATCGGTCGTGCGATAGCGCTCGACGACCTTGACGCCATCGGCGATCCGGCGCATTTCGAGATGCGTAACAGGCGTGCCCTTGCCGGGGTGGATGTTTTCGGCCTGCATCACGACGGCCAATCGGCCATCGAGATCGAGCACATTGCCTTTGCGGATCGAGCTTGCGATAACCTTGACCACCTAAACGTCTCCGTTCTGAAATCCAAACGCCGCGATCGCCTGCGTGGCGGCCGGTCAGCGGGTACCCCTTCTGGGAATCTGTCGCGTCTCCTTACCTGCTTAGCCTCCTGCCGCCAAGTGCGGCAACGGCACCGCAAAAGCTCTAATTTCAGCCATGTCTCAAGCATCGCCCTGGTGGAACCCCGACCGGCATTCAGATCGACGGCCCTTTCTGGCTGCGCGAGGCCGCATCAAGGGCAACTTAAGGGATTGGTTTAACGCGCAGGGCTTTGTTGAGGTCGAAACCGGCTGTTTGCAGGTTTCACCGGGAAACGAGACACATCTGCACGCCTTCCGCACCGAACTCATCGGCACCGATCTGTCACGCCGCGACCTCTATCTTCATACCTCGCCCGAATTCGCCATGAAAAAGCTGCTGGCCGCGGGCGAGACAAAAATTTTCGCGTTCGCCCCCGTTTTCCGCAATCGCGAGCGCGGCGCGATCCACGCGCCCGAGTTCACCATGCTCGAATGGTATCGCACTGGTGAGCCCTATGAGACGCTCTGGACCGACTGCAAAGCGATCCTGAAAATCGCAGCCGACGTCGGAAAGCATTCACCGTGGAGCTATCGCGGCAAGACCTGCGATCCAGCAAATGATTTGCAGGCGCTCACTCTTAATCAGGCATTTGAGCAATTGGCTGGTATCGCTCTCCGCGAAACGATAGCGGCAGCCGATGTCGATCGCGCACGGCTGGCGGCGCTGGCCGGGGCCGCAGGCATCCACTTTGGCGCGGACGACACATGGTCGGATATTTTCAGCCGCGTGCTGGTCGAAAAGATCGAACCGAAACTTGGCTCGCCGCGTCCGACTGTTCTCTACGAATATCCGGCCCACGAAGCGGCGCTGGCTCGACCCTCACCGGAAGACCCAGCTGTTGCCGAGCGTTTCGAGCTATATGCCTGCGGCGTCGAACTCGCGAATGGCTTCGGCGAATTGACGAATGCCACCGTGCAGCGCCGCCGGTTTGAAACGTGGATGGCGGACAAAGATCGCATCTACGGCGAGCAATATCCGATCGACGAAGATTTCCTGTCCGCCCTTGCAGGGATGCCGCCCGCTTCGGGCTGCGCCCTGGGTTTCGATCGGCTCGTTATGCTGGCGACCGGAGCGGAGCGCGTCGACCAGGTCATCTGGACGCCGCTGCCGGAAGCGGGCAGGTAAACTGAATTATCCAAGTCCCCTCTCCCCGTTCTTACGGGGAGAGGGTTAGGGTGAGGGGCGGCATTGAGGCTGGAGCAAGCGGCCGCCCCTCTCCCCATTCGAGTGCAGGAGAATGGGGAGAAGGAGGAAAAGCGATGGCCGATGAAACACACTCCGGCGGATGCCAATGCGGCGCCGTGCGGTTTCGCATCAAGGGTCGCCTTGGCGACGCCTCCATCTGTCACTGCCGCATGTGCCAGAAGGCCTTCGGCGGCTTTTATGCGCCGCTCGTTTCGGTCCGCGACGCCAAACTCTCCTGGACGCGCGGGCAACCGACAAAATTCCGCTCATCGAATTTCGTCGAGCGCGGTTTCTGCGCCAATTGCGGAACGCCATTGACCTACGAAGCTCCCGATGGAATTGCCGTCGCCATCGGCGCTTTCGACCGTCCGCAAGAGATCGCACCCAAAATGCAATGGGGCATCGAAGGTAAACTGCCCTACGTCGATACCATCCCGACGCTACCCGCAAAGCACTCCCTGGCGGATGTGAACGCCGCTCCGTTCCTGCAACAGCTTGTCTCCAATCAGCACCCCGATCACGATACCGAACAATGGCCGCAGACGTAAAACGCATCGCGCGAAAACTGACGTCGATCGACGATCTCGTCTCGGCAGGATTGGTGCCGGAGGCGAACGCCACCGCACTCGGCGAAGTCGGTGCACGCTACGCTATTGCTCTCACCCCCGCGATCGCCGACCTGATCGACCGCGATGGTCCGACCGATGCAATCGCCCGCCAATTCCTACCCGACGCGCGAGAACTCGAAACTCATCCCGCCGAGCTTGCCGATCCAATCGGAGACCGCATCAAAAGCCCGGCGCCCGGCATCGTCCATCGTTATCCCGACCGTGTTCTGCTGAAGATCGCCAGCGTCTGTCCGGTCTATTGCCGGTTTTGCTTCCGCCGCGAAATGGTCGGCCCTGATAATGGCGACGCGCTCTCGGCCGATGATCTCGCCGCCGCGCTCGACTACATTCGCGCGACGCCCGCAATCTGGGAGGTCATCCTGACGGGCGGAGATCCTTTCGTCCTGTCCCCCCGGCGCATTCGCGACGTTACCGAAGCCCTGTTGGACATCGCCCATGTCAAAGTTCTGCGTTGGCACACGCGCGTACCGGTGGTCGATCCCGCGCGTGTCACGGACGAACTCATCAAGGCGCTGCGAGCAACAAGAAAAACCGTCTTCGTCGGCTTGCACACCAATCACGCACGCGAACTGACGGACGCGGCGCGCGCAGCCATCGCCAAACTCATCGACAATGGCATCCCGCTTGTCAGTCAGACGGTGCTTCTGCGCGGCGTCAACGACGATGCCGACACGCTCGAAGCCCTGATGCGCGCCCTCGTCGAACTGCGGGTCAAACCTTATTATCTGCATCACGGCGATCTCGCACCCGGCACCGCGCACTTCCGCACCACCATCGCGAAAGGCCAGGCGTTGATGTCGGAACTCCGCAAACGGCTTTCCGGGTTGGCGCTGCCGACCTACGTTCTCGATCTGCCGGGCGCGTATGGCAAAGTTCCGCTCGAAACCTACGCAGCGTCCGATGCCACTGCCGGACGCACGCGCCTCCGCGATGCACACAATCGCGAGCATATCTACGACGATTGCTGCAGCGCTCCCGACATTCCTTGACGTTTCAGATTCTACGCCGCCAGGCGCTGCTGAGATATTCAGCCGGCGGCGGAACGCCATCGCCGAGGTCCAGCGCATCGACGGCATCGAACCATCGGTCGCGTGCACTTTCTGGCAAGCGCGTGCCACACCACGGACAGTGATCGATCAGAAGGTAGGATGCGGTGCCGTCATGGATGATGAGCCCGTATTCGTTCATCACCTCGTTGTAGACCACGAGGGCGTCCGCGCACTCGAACGGATCGGCATGCAGCGCGCATTCGAACTCCAGAGCCTTCACCATCGATGCACAGCAGTGATCGGCTCTGCCCTTCGGCCGGCTCCAATCTCCGAGCGGCAGCCAGATCAAGCGGCGATCAGGAAATAGGGATCTCATCGCGAACACACCTCTCGGCGCAATTGTAAGCCCTCTCGTGGCGCATCACCATTCGACTAAAACACAGATTCTTTGTGAAAATCAGGGCATTGCAGATATCGGGAAAAATTTCAGTTGCAATACGCCATACCTGCGGATTCGTTCGTAATTTTGCTTGGTATTGCCAAGATGAGATGCCAGACTGCGGCAAAATAAAATGAGAAGTTCATCCATGAACGGATGTCTTCCACGCGGGAGTGAACGATGAACGAGCAGATTAAACGAGATAAGTTTTTTGGCGCATGCCCGCACGATTGTCCCGATACGTGCTCGATGGTTTATGAAGTCATCGACGGGCGGCTGGTCGAAGTTCGCGGAAATAAAGAGCATCCGATGACGCGCGGCGGACTGTGCGTCAAACTCAAGGATTTCCACGATCATCACGCCAATCCCGACCGCCTGATGTATCCGCTGCGACGGACCGGACCCAAAGGCTCCAAGCAGTTCGAGCGCATCACCTGGGACGAAGCGATTTCCGAGATCGGCAGCCGTTGGCGCGAGATCATCGCCCAATACGGCTCGCAGGCGATTATGCCGTACAGCTATCTCGGCAATATGGGCCTCGTTCAAGGCATCAATTCCGGCGATCCATTCTTCAATAAGCTTGGATCGACGGTCAACGAAAAGACCTTCTGCGCCTCCGGGTCGTCAACCGCTTGGCTGCTGACCGTCGGACCGACGGGCGCCGTCGATCCCGAGAGTTTCGTCCATTCGAAATTTATCGTCATTTGGGCGTGCAATTCGATTTCGACCAACCTGCATCATTGGCCATTCGTTTTGGAAGCGCAGAAGCGCGGCGCCAAGGTCGTCGTCATCGACTCGTTCAAATCACGCACCGCGAAGGCCGGCGACTGGCATATCTGCCCGAAGCCCGGAACCGACGGCGCCCTGGCGATGGGCTTCATCAATTCGATCATTGAGCAGGGGCTCGTCGATCAGGACTACGTCGATAAGTACACATACGGCTATCCCGAGCTTAAGGCCCGCGCTGCGGACTTCACACCGGAGTATGTCGAGAGCGTCACCGGCGTGAAGGCCGCGGACGTCGTCAAATTCGCGCGCGAGTTCGCGACCGCGCAGCCGTCCGTGATCCGTCTTGGCGTCGCTTTGGAACGAAGCGCCGGCGGCGCCCAGGCGATCCGCGCCGCATGCTGCCTGCCGGCACTCGTCGGTTCATGGCGCCATGTCGGCGGCGGACTTTTGCAGATGCCGCTCTGGGATTTCCCGGTCGATTGGGTCAAAGCCGCCCGCCCCGATTGGATCAAGCCCGGCACGCGCGTCGTCAACAACCTGCGCCTTGGCGCGGCGTTGACCGGCGAAATGCAGCTCGACCCGCCGATCAAGAGCCTGTTTGTTTTCTGTACCAACCCCGTGTCGCAAGCACCGGAGACGAACAAAATCGTCGAAGGGCTGCAGCGCGAGGATCTCTTCACGGTCGTCTCGGAGCACTTCCTCACCGACACGGCGAAATATGCCGACATCGTGCTCCCCGCCGCGATGGCCGGCGAAGCCGAGGACATGATGTGGTCGTGGGGGCACTTCTATTTCACGTACAATCAGAAGGCGATCGATCCGCCGGGCGAATGCAAGCCGACCAGCGACATGTGGCGCCTGCTCGCCAAGGAGATGGGCTTCGACGACCCGGTCTTCAAAATGACCGATAGCGAGCTGTGTGCCGAATACATCAATTGGGCCGACCCGAAGATGGGCGGCGTCGACATGGAGTATTTCAAGCAGCACGGCTACTACAAGATCGACGTCGGCTCTGCCGATACGCGAACGCCTCATGCCGAAGGCAAATTCCCGACGCCCTCCGGCAAGGTTGAATTCCTGCTGCACGACGCCAAGAACTTCGTCGCCGGACCGTTCCGCGCGATGTACGACGGTGAGCAGTCGGGCGAAGATGTCGATCCGTTGCCGGGTTACGTCCCGGCGCGCGAACGGCCGGAGACCAACCCGGAACGCGCCAAGCTCTATTCGCTCAATATCATCTCGCCGAAGAGCCATGCCTTCCTGAACTCGTGCTACGCCAACGAGCCGCACAAGATCAAAGCGCAGGGTGATCAGTACGTGATGATCTCGCCGGGCGATGCGCAGAAGCGAGCGGTCCGCGATGGCGATCCGGTGCGCGTTTATAACGACCGCGGCGATTTCGAAGGCGTCGCGCGCGTCACGGACGACGTGCCGGATGGCGTCGTCGTCGCAACGCTCGGCTATTGGCGCTCACTCAACCGCTCCGACGGCTCGGTGAACTGCATCTCCTCGGACGCATGGTCGGGTCTCGGCCGCGCGCCGACCTTCTCCGACAACCTCGTCGAGGTTCAGCGTGTGAACTAGCGTCAGGGGAACTGCGCACGCACACAATCTCATCCCGGCTGCTGCGCAGCGGCCGGGATGACAACTCGGCAGGGCGAGCCAAACGCCACCTGTTCCGCAGGGAACAGCCGCAGACATTCGAGTTGCTGTAGCTACGATGTTCAAGCCGTCTTTTTAGAACGCCGAACCTCCCGCGTGGGAGTTGGGCGAAGCTCGGCGTAGCATCGGATCGTCATGTCACCCGTTCACGCGGCGCTTGCCGCAATGACCTATCTGCTGGCCAAGCACGCCGTCGCAGATTTTCTGCTGCAGACGCCGCAGATCTATTTGCAAAAGGGGATCTATGGCGCACCCGGCGGGTTGCTCCACGCATTCATCCATATCTTATTGACTTTGCCGGTTTTCTTTCTCTTTCCGGGCGGCAGCGCCGAGCTCGCGGCCACGTTGCTCGCGGCCGAATTCGTCGTCCACTACCACATCGATTGGATCAAGGAGCAGATCGTCCGTCACTACGGCTGGAAGTTCGCCGACCGTCAGTATTGGTGCGCGCTCGGCATCGACCAGTTCCTGCATGGACTGACCTACATCGCTATTCTCTGGATTTGGTTACCCGCCAACTGATTTAGGCGCCGGGGCAAATTCGCGCCTCCCATCTTGCGAACCTTGCTGGGTATCTGCCATATGCGGCAAGAAAATTAGCCCAGTCGCTGGTGCTTGCTTCCTCAGATGTAACGTTTTGTCGTCCGCAGACGAAGCTTCTAGAAGGCGTGGATTTGGACCGGAAGGCTCGAGACGCGGAATGGTCGAAACTGATGCGCTCCGCGATCGCGGGCGACGAAGCGGCTTATCGTGTTCTTCTTGACGGAATTTCACAGCTTCTCAGAGGGGTTGTGCGGCGCGGCTTCGCTGGCGTCGGCGTTGCCCGAGATGATGTCGAGGACGTGGTGCAGGACGTGCTGCTGGCCATTCATTTGAAACGGCATACCTGGGACCCGGCGATGCCGCTCGGGCCCTGGGTGCTCGCCATCGCCCGCAATAAGATGATCGACGACTTGCGGCGGCGTGGACGCCGCCACGAAGTTGCAATCGACCTCACCCAATTCGATATCGAGGGCGAAGATCAACAGGCTTCGATCGATGCCCACGATGTCACCCGCGTGCTGAGCCGTCTGTCGGATCGCAACCGCGACATCGTCCGCTCGATCAGCATCGACGGGCATTCGGCGCGCGAGGTCGCCGACCGGCTCGGCCTCACCGAGGTTGCCGTGCGTGTCGCGCTGCACCGAAGTCTGAAAACACTGGCCGATACCTACCAAGAGAAAGCGGAATGAAGACTGACGACCTCATCAAGGCTCTTGCCGCCGACGCCCAAAGCGTCGAGCCGCCGATTGCGCGCACGCTTGCCGTCGCGGTCGGGGCCGGAGCGTTGCTGTCGCTGATCGGCTTCATGCTGACGATCGGACCGCGGCCGGACTTCTTCGAGCTTTTGTCGACCTCGGTCCGCTACACCTTCAAGCTCATCGTCATGCTGAGCCTCGCGATCCCCGCGTTCTTCCTTGTTCGCGGCTTGTCGCGGCCGGATTTCAAACCGGATGGCAGTTTGTGGTGGCTGGCCTTCGCGCCGGCATTGCTGCTTCTGGGAATAGGGCTTGAGTTGGCCGCGATGCCCTCCGATACGTGGCACGCACGGATGATCGGGCACAACTCGTTCTACTGCATGACGATCATCCCGATCCTGTCGCTGGCACCGTTCATCGCCGTACTTTATGCGTTGAAATCCGGCGCGCCGACCTATCCCACGATTGCCGGAGCAGTCGGCGGAGTGCTCTCCGCCGGTATTGGGGCGACGCTCTATGCCAGCCACTGCCCGGACGACAGTCCGCTGTTCGTGGCGCTGTGGTACCCCGTCGGGTTCGCGCTTATGACTGTGCTCGGCGCACTCATAGGCTCACGCTTCCTGCGCTGGTAGGGCGCCTAAAGCACGTCGCGCAGGCGATAGTAGAGCATGCCGAGCGCCAGCATCTGGTTGCCAAACCAATCGCTCAATGGCAAACGCGTGTGCCGGATGCGATCGAAAAGATCGAACCTCTCCGTCGTACCGCAAATCGCATCGGAAACGATCTCCGCCGCGATGTGCGTGGCGTTGACGCCGTGCCCCGAGTAGCCCTGCAGAACGTAGAGGTTTGGCTCCAGCCGCTCGATCACCGGAACGCGATTGATCACGATGGCGATCCGCCCGCCCCACGCGAAGTCGATTTTCGCGTGCCTGAGTTGCGGAAAAATCTCGACCATGCGCGGCCGCAAGGTCGCGCCGATGTCTTTCGGATCGCGGTTTGAATAATTGCATCGTCCGCCGAACAGCATCCGCCGATCGGCCGAGAGCCGGAAATAATCGACGACGACATTGCTGTCGCAAACCGCGAGATCCTGCGGATTGATGGCGGCGGCAAGCGCTTCGCTCAATGGCTCCGTCGCGATGATGTAACTGCCCGTCGGCAGCATCACACCCTTAAGCCGCGACTGGCCGAAGCGATCGAAAATTTCGCCGCCGATCACCACCGTCTCCGCTTCGACACGGCCACGCTCGGTCTGCACCCAGGGCTTGGCACCGCCGCCGAGCGCGATAGCTCGCGTATCCTCGAAAATCCGGACACCGAGACCCGCCGCCGCCCGGGCCTCTCCGAGGCAAAGATTGAGCCCGTGCAAATGGCCGCTACGGCGATCGATAAATCCGCCATGATATGCTGATGTGCCGAGAACCCCGGGCATCCTCTCCGGCTCGACGAGTTCGAGATGACCGCCCTCGCCTTCCGCAACACGCTCTTCGAAATGCGCGCGCATGGCCTGCATGTGGCGCGGCCGCGCCGCAACCTCGATCCAGCCGCGTTTGAGATCGCACGCGATCCCATACTTCGCGATGCGTTCCTCGATGATCTCATGCCCGCGATAGCGAATGTCGCGGACGAGCTTGGCGCCCGCCTTGCCGAGTTGCCGTTCGATGGTCGCTTCGCCGCTGATGCCGCCGATCATCTGGCCGCCGTTGCGCCCCGAAGCGCCCCAGCCGATACGATGCGCTTCGAGCAGCACGACCGAGCGGCCACGCTCTGCAATCGTCAGCGCCGTCGCAACGCCGGAGAAACCGCCGCCAACCACGCACACATCGGCCTTGAGCGTGCCTTCGAGCGCCGGATAGCGCGTCCGCTCGTTCGCGGTCGCCGTGTAATAGGAGGAGATGTCGCCCTGAGCTGTCACGATCGCACGCTTACCGTGCTTCGACGCGAAGCACAAATCTCGCATCGCCCTGGACCACTCAGGCTAATCCGCCGCGCCGAAGGCAATGCGGCGTTCGCGTTCGCGCTTCAACGTCTGCTGTCGCGTGAAGAACGCGGCCACGAGCACGCCCGCCGTCACGATGCCGATGAGGATCGTCGAGATCGCGTTGATCTCCGGCGTCACGCCGAGGCGCACTTGGCTGTAGATCTTCATCGGTAGTGTCGTTGCGCCTGGCCCGGTCGTGAAGCTGGCGATCACAAGGTCGTCGAGCGACAGTGTGAAAGCCAACAGCCACGCCGAGATGACGGATGGCGCAATGATCGGCAGCGTTACCTGAAAGAAGGTGCTGACCGGTGTGGCGCCGAGATCCATCGCCGCCTCTTCGATCGATTTGTCGAAGTCCTGCAACCGTGCCTGAACGACAACGGCGGCGTAGCACATCGTGAACGTGATGTGCGCCAGCGTGATCGTTCCAAGTCCACGATCGATATTGAGCGCCACGAAGACCAGCAGTAGCGACAGGCCGGTGATGACGTCCGGCATGACCAGCGGAGCGAAGATCATGCCCGAGAAAAGGGTGCGCCCTCTGAAGCGCCCCATGCGCACCAGGGCAATTGCACCCAATGTCCCAAGGATCGTCGCGATGGTCGCCGACATCAGCGCCACGCGGATCGTCACCCAAGCGGCGTCTTTCAGACCCTGGTTTTGCAATAGCGATGCGTACCACTTGGTCGACCATCCGGCCCACACCGTGACGAGCTTCGACTCGTTGAAACTGAAGATCACCAGCAGCAGGATCGGGATGTAAAGGAACGCGAAGCCGAATGTGATCGACGTGGCGTTGAACCACGAAAACTGTCCCTTCATCGGCCCGCCTCCATAGCCTTTTCCTGCTGCCGCTGGAACAGCACGATCGGAATGATCAGCACGAACAAGAGCAGCACGGCAACGGCCGACGCCAATGGCCAATCGCGATTGTTGAAGAACTCGGTCCACAGCGTCTTGCCGATCATCAGCGTATCGGAACCGCCAAGAAGATCAGGAATAACAAACTCGCCGACCGCCGGAATGAAAACCAGAAAACAGCCCGCGAGCACCCCCGGCAACGACAGCGGGAACGTAATTTGCCAGAACGAGCGCCATGGCCGCGACCCGAGATCCTGCGCCGCTTCCAGCAACGACGGGTTGATCTTCTCAAGGCTTGCATAGAGCGGCAGGATCATGAACGGCAGATACGAATAGACGATGCCGATATAGACGGCGGTCGTCGTATTCATGATCTGCAGGGGTTCGGAGATGATGCCGAGCTTCATCAGAAAGAGGTTCAGAAAACCTTCCGGCTTCAGGATCGCGATCCACGCATAAATGCGGATCAGGAATGACGTCCAGAACGGCAGAATGACGAGCATCATGAGCGTCGGCTGCCACGCCCTCGGCGCACGCGCCATCCCGTACGCCATCGGATAGGCAACGAGCAGCGTCAGCAACGTCGAGATGAATGCGATCTTGAGACTGGAAAGGTAGGCGTTGATGTAAAGGGAGTCACTGAAAAGGAACGTATAGTTCTCGAAATCGAGTTGCTTGAGAAAATCCCAAATGCCGGTGGACCAACTGAATACCGGCGTATACGGCGGAATCGCGGTCGCTGAATCCGACAGCGACAGCTTCATGACGATAAAAAATGGAACGAGAAAGAAGACCAGCAGCCACACGTACGGAGGCCCGATCACGTACCAGCGACGGTAGCTCGTGGTGCTGCTGCTCATGTTTCCCCCTCAGCCCATCAGCACCACACCGGCCTCTTGCGGCCAATCCAACCACACGTCTTCGTCCCAATTGATCGTTCGCTCGACGGCATGCGCGGAGTTCGCACGCAGCGCGGTGACACGATCGCCTGCCGCCGTCCTCACGTGATAGTGCGAAATCGAACCCAGGTAGCCGATGTCCTCGACCTTGCCCGCAATGGCGTTGACCGTGTTTTCCGGCCGCGTATGAGAAATGCGGATTTTCTCCGGCCGCAGCGCCAGCCAAACCTGCTGCCCGACCGATACGGGCTCGCTGCTCTTCGCCGTAAACTGCGAGCCGTCTTTCCCCTCGATCTGAATGACGCCGTCGGCGATCGAGCTGACGGTGCCTTCGAAGACATTCACCTCGCCGATGAAACCAGCGATGTAGCGCGTCCTCGGATTTTCGTAGATGTCACCCGGCGTCGCCACCTGGACGAGCACGCCCTTCTCCATCACCGCGATACGGCTGGCGACCGTCATCGCCTCTTCCTGATCGTGCGTTACGATGATGAAAGTCGTGCCGGTCGTCTCCTGGATGCGCATCAGCTCGAACTGAGCCTGCTGGCGAAGTTTCTTGTCGAGCGCTCCGAGCGGCTCATCGAGCAAAACGATGCGCGGTTTCTTCGCGATGGCCCGCGCCAGAGCGACACGCTGTTGTTGTCCGCCGGAAAGCTGGTTCGGCTTGCGCTTCGCAAACGGCTTCAACTCGAGCATGGCCAACGCTTCGTCCACGCGCTCGGCAATTTTGTCCTTCGCCATCCCCTCCTGGCGGAGGCCGAAGCCGATATTCTTCTCGACCGTCATATGCGGAAAAAGCGCATAGGATTGAAACATCATGTTCACCGGCCGCTCATAGGGCGCCAGCGCCGTGATGTCCTGTCCTCCGACGATCATCCGCCCTTCCGTCGGCTGCTCGAAACCCGCCAGCATACGCAAAAGCGTGCTCTTCCCGCAGCCCGATGGACCGAGGAGCGCGAAGAACTCACGTTCGTAGATATCGAGCGTGACGTCGTTGACGGCGGTGAAATTGTCGAAACGCTTCGTGACGTTTTCAAAGCGCACGATCGGCTGCAGAGCAGGATCTTTCCACGGAGCGAACCCCGATTGCGGCGCCGCCGTTCGCGGCCCCGCGCGTTGCTGTGAGGCGGTGGCCTGACTTCCGCCCGCGGCCAAAACAGCCATGATCGATGTCCCCGAAACTGGTGTTGCGCTCTGCCACAAGGACGGCAGATCGGAAAACGAAACCGCGCCGGAGAGGTCCCCGGCGCGGCGCTTGCTTATTGGCCTGTCGTAATCTTCGTCCACATGCGGGTGACGGTCCGCTGGGTTTTGTTGTCCCACGACGTCTTCACGAAGAGCTTCTTCATCGTTTCGGGATCGGGATAGACCGCCGGATTTTTTATGACCGGCTCATCGATGAATTTCTGCGAAGCAAGATTACCGTTCGCATACTCGACAAAATTCGAAGCCTTCGCCATCACTTCTGGACGGTTGAGATAGTTGAGCAGAATATGGGCTTCCTCGACATCCTTCGCATCCGCCGGAATGGCCATCATATCGAACCACATCTGCGTCCCTTCCTTGGGGATGTGATATTCGATGATCTGACCGTTCTTTGCATCCCTTGCGCGCGCCGCCGCCTGCAGGATGTCGCCCGACCAGCCGAGCGCCATGCAAGCGTCGCCGTTCGCCAAGGCGTTGATGTACTCGGATGAATGGAACTTCTTGATGTACGGCCGGATCTTCATGATCAGATCCTCCGCTTTCTTGAAGTCTTCCGGATTCGTGGTGTTCGGATCGAGACCCAGGTAGTTCAGCGCCACCGGCAGAATGTCTTCCGGGGAGTCGAGAACATAAATTCCGCAGTCCTTGAACTTCGCGGCGATCTCCGGCTTGAAGATCATGTCCAGCGAATTGACCGGTGCGTCCGGCATGCGCTCCTTGATCTTGGCTTCGTTATAGCCGACGCCCGTGGTGCCCCACATCCAGTTGACCGCATAGTCGTTGCCTGGATCGTACGCCGCGACCCGGTCATAAACCTCCGGCCAGGCGTTCTTGAGGTTCGGAATCTTGGATTTATCGAGTTTCTGGAAGACGCCGGCCTTGATCTGCCGCGAAAGGAACGTCGCCGTCGGCACGACAATGTCGTAACCCGTATGCCCGGCCAGCAGCTTTGTCTCGAGAACCTCATTGCTGTCGAAGACGTCGTAGACAACCTTGATCCCGGTTTCCTTCGTAAAGTCGGTGAGGATGGAGGGGTCGATGTAATCCGACCAATTATAGACCTTGACGACTTTATCGGCGGCCTCTGCAGGCCCCCCGGCAAAAGCGACCGCCGCGACGGACGCGAGCATCGCCAACGAAAAAGAACATGTGAGATTGCGTGCCGATTTCCCGAACATCAACATCCAACGTCTCCACGGCTTATGTCCTTAGACCCTGCGTCGAGCCGGCCCCGTCAAGGCGAACGCTTACGGGAACTGCCGCGTCACACGGCCGTACTGAGGTCGCCATTCTGCGCAGGTAAAATACGGAGTACAACAACATCCTGAACGAAAATGGTCGTCCCCCCATGGGTTTGCCCATTCCAAATTCATGACGATGCGCGATTGGGCGCTGTACGCCCGAATGACATGCATACCCCCGACCTTTGACCGATGGACGCCAACCGGCTCGCCTTGAGAACGGACCGCATTTATGATGACTATGGAAATTAACCCCGCGGGCTCGGTTGCGGCCGCCGGACGTCCTATTCTCTAAGACCAACGGATGTCCGTTCGTCGGAGGCAACGCCCTGCGACGCGCCGCTCGGTAATGCCTCGTACTGAACTGACGTCCGCCGGACTGCAAAAGAACATTCAGGTGCCATCATGACTGCCCCACTCGGAGTGATACCCAGCGAGGACGGCGAATTCGGATTCGGTTCGACGCCGGAAACATTGCGCCATTGGCTGAGGCAACATCGCATCGAGGAAATCGATTGCGCCGTGCCCGATATCGCCGGGGTCGCACGCGGCAAGACGATGCCGGCCGAGAAATTCGTCAAGCTCGACTCAGTGCATCTTCCGATCTCCATCTTTTATCAGACGATCACCGGCGATTACGTCGGCTTCGAGGAAGACGGTCAGCGGCTCTACGCCGAAAGCGATTTGATGATGGTCCCGGATCTGACGACCATCCGGCCGGCGCCGTGGGCATCGAGTCCCACCGCCCAAGTCATCCATGATGCGCTTTGGCAAAATGGCGAGCCCGTCGAGATTGCCCCGCGCAACGTCTTGAAGCGTGTCGTCGCCCTCTATGAAAAAGAGGGATGGCGTCCCGTCGTTGCGCCCGAGCTCGAATTTTATCTGACGAAAACCAACCCCGATCCCGATTATCCCCTTGAGCCGCCCACGGGCCGCTCGGGCCGTCCCGGCGCGGCAAGACAAGCCTACAGTCTTGGCGCCGTCGACGAATATGACAAGATCGTCGATGACATCTACGAATTCGCCGAACGCCAATACTTGAAAATCGACACCATTATTCAGGAAGGCGGCGCGGCGCAGCTCGAAATCAACCTGCTGCACGGAGATCCCGTCGATCTTGCCGATCAGGTGTTTCTCTTCAAGCGCACGATACGCGAAGCAGCCTTCACGCATAATTGCTACGCGACGTTCATGGCCAAGCCGCTTGCCAACGAACCCGGCAGCGCCATGCACGTGCATCAGAGCATCGTCGACATCAAAACCGGCAAGAACATCTTCACACTCAACAACGGAGAACCGAGCAAACTCTTTTTCAGTTTTCTAGGTGGGCAGCAGACCTATCTGCCGTCGGCGATGTGCCTCATCGCGCCTTACGTCAATTCTTATCGCCGTCTCGTTCCGAACGGCGCCGCGCCGATCAATGTCGAATGGGGCTATGACAATCGCTCCGCCGGTCTGCGCGTTCCGATTTCCACCGAAAGCGCCCGTCGCGTCGAGAATCGTCTCGCAGGCGCCGACTCCAATCCCTACCTGGCGCTCGCCGCCAGTCTCGCCTGCGGTTATCTCGGCATGAAGGAGGCTATCGAGCCACGCGCAGCGGTCGTCGGAAACGCTTATCGCAATGCCCACCAATTGCCGCGCGGCCTGCTCGAGGCGCTAACGGATTTTGAGGAAAGCACGCCGCTGCATGAGGTGCTGGGCCAGCGCTTCTGCCACGTCTATCTGGCGCTAAAGCGGAGCGAATTTGAGGAGTTCATGCGCGTCATCAGCCCTTGGGAACGAGAACACCTTCTGCTGAGCGTGTGAGAACGCCATCCCGGACGGCCTCGATGTTCATCCAGGCGTCCCATTGATGGACACCTGCCTACCGGGCTTTAATCTTAGCGCTGACTATTTCAAAATTGCGACGATAGATTCATTGAATCAAATTGGTTGAAGCGCATTTGCTGGACGGTGACGCAGCGCAAAAGTCGGCGCTGTATCGCCGGCGGCGGTCAAGCACGTCATATTCGGCTTGGCTACGGGACAATTATTCTTTCACGCCACACGACGGGCGAGATGCTGGATTTCAAATGAGCACTCAGACGGAAACGGTTGCAGCCCAACACCCAGGCGGGACCATTCTATTCGTCGATGACGAGCCCCTCTCCCTCAAATACTTCAAAGCGTCGGTCGGCAAATACGCCAAGGTCGTGACCGCCAACACCACCGAAGCCGCCCTTAAAATTCTTGAATCCGAGGGCGACGCGATTTCGGTTGTGGTGAGCGACGAACGCATGCCCCGCGACAGCGGCGTGTCGTTCTTGAGCGACGTCCGAAAATCGTGGCCGTCCACCGTCCGCATCCTGACGAGCGCCTACGCCAACATCGACCTGCAGCAGGCCATCAACGGCGCCGCCATTCACCGCTTCGTACCGAAGCCCTGGAACCTGGATGAGCTGTGCGAAGCCATGAAGGAAGCTCTGCAGGCTGAGCGAGCGCAGGAAGCTCAATCATTTCATCCGACCGGACCTGGCGAGGCCGAATGCGCCAGCATCGAATTGCTCGCCGTTTTGACCCGCGAACTCGTCCAGCCGCTGCAAACGCTCGAACGCGATGCCTTGGCGTTGAAGATGAACGGCCGCGCCAGCCTGACGCCGGCGCCACACGGCCAGTCGCAGAGCGAAACCTGGTCGGCGCAATTGCGCGCCGGAAAGATCGCCGCGGCCGCCGACCGGATTCACAGGAACGTCTCCTATTGTCGGGAGTTGGCGGAACCGATCGCGGCGTTGGCGGTGAGTCTTTGCGAACCTGCAGCAGCCCTCACCTACTCGATGGCCGACACAGCTTCGGAAGTACTCGACAAAGTTGCACAGGCATCGCCCAGAAAATTCATCGCACTGGACGCCAGTGATGACTTCGAATATCGCGCCCCCAAGCAAATTATCGTGCTAGTGCTCACAACCGTCCTGCAACGCGCGGTGGAGCGCGCATACGGCACGCACTCGGACATCACAGTCGAGTTGCGCTCCAGCACCGGCTACAATGACGTTGTCGTGACCTCTGCCACCCCGGAAGGTGAAAAATTCTCGGCCTCCAGTGATAGCGGCCGGGTAGCGCGAAGTGCGCTTTGGGCTTTTGGCGGCGAACTGTTGCATTCGCACAACATCGCAGCGGCGACCGAAACGACGTGTCTTCGGCTTCCGAAAGCACCACGCGATCAGGCCCGCCCAAGCCATTAACAAAACTTAAAAAATCATCTAAACGAGATCTTAATCAGACGCACCATAATTGAACACATGTGGTAAGGTTGATGCTACAGGCCACATGTCAGTTATGGGGAGCGGATCATTGCGTATCGAGCGAGATATCGACCGCACGGTCTCCTTTAGAAGTAGCCAGGGGGCTATCGTCCGGGGCACGCTCAGCAAGCTCTCACGACGAAATATAGTTTTCGAGATTTACAACCCTTTCTCGCCTATCCAGACGAGCGAAGTGTTGAGCGATCTCAGGGTGCGGCGCGGCAAAAACATCGTCTACGAGGGCGATGCCGTCGTCACCGGAGTGGTCACGACCAGCATTTTGGTCGTCGTCTCCGCGACGCTCGTGAACAACTGGTCTGCTGTCGACACGATCGTCTCCGAACCGGCCGGATTGAAGTCGGAAGTCGAACGATTTGTCGGCGATTGGGAACGGCTCAACAAGCTCGACCCGAATTACCAGCTCAAGGTCGCGGACCTCAGATCATTCCTGACCGATCTGAGCTTCTGGCTCGATCAGGTCGATCTCGCCGTCGAAGGTGAGCCCGGCACGACGCCCATGCTCCTCGACGCCGAACGCTTCGAAGAGATAAGAGGCCCCGTGATGCCGCGTCTAACCGCGCTGTTCATGGAGCTCGAAGAAGCCTGCCGCCAGCTTGATGTCGATGAGATCGAAAATCACAAGCAGCTTGCCCAACGCGATCTGCTGCCGCTGATGATGGCCTCGCCGTTTTTCAATCGCGTCTACTCTAAGCCCCTCGGCTATGCCGGCGATTATGAAATGGTCAACATGATGTTCCGCAAGGAGCGAAGCGGCAAGACGACCTACGCACAGATCGTCAACGATTGGCTGCTGAACGGCGGCCCGCCGGAGGCCCATCGGAATCGCATCTTCATGCTCGAGAAAATGCTCGAGAGTGCCGCCGAGGAAGCCCGCGTTACGAACCACTGCCCCCGCATTCTCAATGTCGGGTGTGGGCCGGTCCAGGAACTGCAGCTGTTCATCGGCAAGAACGAAGCCGCCGGTCGCTTTTCATTCGATCTGCTCGACTTCAACGCCGAGACCCTCGCCTACGCCAAGAAGCAGATCGAATTGATTACGGCTGACCGCAGGGAAGCACCGAAGGTCACCTATATCCTCAAGACGGTGCAGGAGCTTTTGCGCCAGGCGATCGAAATGCCGGCAAATTCTCAAAGTTACGATATCATCTACTGCGCTGGCCTGTTCGACTACCTCTCCGATCGCGTTTGCGCGAAGCTCGTCAAGCTGTTCTACCAGTGGTGCGAACCGGGCGGCCGTGTCGTTGTTACAAATGTGCATTCCTCCAATCCCGTGAAAGGGTTGATGGAACACGTCATGGAATGGCACTTAGTGACCCGTGACGAGTCGGATATGCTACGATTGGCGCCCGATCCGGACGCGGCCAAAATATACACGGATGAGACCGGCATTAACGTCTTCCTCGAGCTCGTTAAGCCGTCAACTTAGATTGAATGGACGATAAGCTAGACCTTCGACAGGCCTTTGAAGCCGAAGAGCACGAGCTTCGATTAAGGCAGTCGAAGGTTGCATGTATATTGGGTATCGTCCTTATCCCGGCGGGCATCACGCTCGACTTCATCACCTACCCTGCACAGATCGTCGCGCTAACGGGCATCCGGCTCGTCGCCGCCGGCCTGATCGCCGTCATCTATGCGCTGCACTTCGGAAACAGAACGGCCGTCCACGTCCGCTATCTCACGATGGCCGGCCTGCTGATCGCGGTTGCGTCGATCGCCTCGATGATCGCGATCACGGACGGCGCTCAATCGACCTACTACAATGGTCTGTTTCTCATTCTGTTTGCTGTCGGCGTGCTGGCTCCGATGCAGCCCTTCGAGGCGACGCTGCTCTGCATTTCGACGCTCGTCATCTACATCATCGGTTGTTCGATGGTTCCGCACTCGGAACTGATGCGCAACACGCTCCTCAACAATTTGTATTTCCTGGTCCTGACCTGCATCATCTCGGTCACGGCCGTCCACTTCAATTATCGTCGCCGGTTCAACGAATTCCGGTTGAAGTTCAGGCTCGCGGCCCAGCATCAGGAACTGTCCGCTCTCGATCGCCTGAAATCGCAATTCTTCGCGAACGTCAGCCACGAGCTTCGCACGCCGCTGACGCTCATTCTCGCCCCCGTTGAAAAGCTCAAGACCGACGTCGCCTCTCTCGGCGGTCCGGCTCAAGAACTTCTTGAGGTCATCGAGAACAATGCGCTCCGGCTGTTGCGCCTCGTCAATGACATTCTAAGTCTCATTCGTCTCGAAGAAGGCCGCGCCTCGCTGGCCAAGAAGTCGATCGACATGGCGCACTTCCTCAGCCACACGACGGCTTCGATGAAGCATCTTGCGGCGATGAAAGGCATCGGCCTGGAGTTCGCCGAACCGCAAGGCGACCTTCACGTCAATGCCGATCCCGATGCCCTCGAAAAGATCGTCGGCAACGTCATAGCCAACGCCATAAAATTCACGCCGCCCGAAGGCCGCATCGATGTTTCCGCAGCGCACGAAGGCGACATGGTGACGGTGCGGATTTCCGATACCGGCATCGGCATTCCAGCCGAGCAACTGCCGCATATTTTCGATCGCTTCTATCAGGTCGATGGGTCCGCGACCCGCCGGCATCAAGGCTTGGGTCTTGGCTTGGCTCTCGTCCGCGAACTGCTGACGCGGCACGGCGGCGACGTCACGGCATCGAGCGATTCCGGGCACGGCACGACATTTGTTTTACGGATTCCTCACGCCCAATACGATACCCAAGACGACATGGCACAATCCGAGCCGACACCGGACCGCTTGGCGAATGACCCCTTGCGAACCTTCGATCGCAAGGCCACCGCCCACGCCCTGACGGCTCCCGAGCCGATGCCCGCGAGCCCGCCCATAGAGAATGCCGCCCCCGCATCCGCCGACGACCGGTCCAAGCTGCCGCTTCTGCTCATCGTCGACGACGAACCCGATATGCGTCGCTATCTGGCGACAATGCTGCGCGAAACCTATCGTGTCATCGAAGCCGGGGATGGCATCGCCGCGCTCGAAAAGGCGCGTGCCGCGCTCCCCGACCTCATCCTGCTCGACGTGATGCTACCGGGCGTCAGCGGTCTGGAAGTTTGCAAGAGCCTGAAAGAACGCTCCGAAACACGCGCGATGAAAATTATCGTCCTGACGGCGCGTGCGGACGAAGACGCAAAAATCATCGCCCTGAAGAACGGCGCCGACGATTTCCTTCTCAAGCCGTTCAGCGGCCTCGAAGTTCGCTCGCGCATCTCCAATCTGATCCGCGCCGCACAGCTCGAACGCGATCTCCAAAGCACCAACGTCGAGCTGAAGCAAAGCCTCAAACAATTGCGCGAGACGGAGGCCGCCCTCGTTCAAAACGCCCGCCTGAGCGCCCTCGGCACGATGGCCGCCGGCCTCCTCCACGAAATCGGCAATCCGCTGAATTTCATGGGCACCGCGCTGCAGCTCGCCGCTCGCGACCCGACCATCCAGGGCGATCCCGACACCGCCGATACCATGCGCGACATTCAGGCGGGCTATGACCGGATTCACCGCGTCGTGACCGACCTTCGCGGATTTACCGCGCCCCAGAAGCCCGAGCATCCGCGGCCCTTCCCGATCGAAGGCGCCATCGATCATGCGCTTCGTTTTACGGCACACGTTCAGAAAGGAATAAACATAAAGCGCGATGTTGCGGTCAACGGAACCGTATTCGGATCGCAGTCGACGATCACACAGGTGCTGGTCAACCTGATCGCCAATGCCGTCGCCGCGGTCCGCACGGTCGAAGACCGGCGCCAACCCGAGATCAGAATCAGCTCATGGATTGAGGGCGAGCAGCTTTTCGTTTCAGTTCGGGACAACGGCACCGGCATTGATCCGAAAATCCAAAGCCAGATCTTCGATCCCTTCTTCTCGACCAAGGATGTCGGCGAGGGAATGGGCCTCGGATTGGCCGTCAGCCACCGGATTATAGCTAATCATGGTGGTTCACTGAGTGTTAAGAGTTCCCTTGGAGAGTGGACCGAGTTCCGTTTCAATTTGCCTCTGGCTTCAGAGAAAGAAGATCAGGTCCCTCATGGACTCGTTTCGTACTGATCAACCTGTTGAGATTCTGATCGTCGACGACGAGCCTCAGGCGGTAAAGTATTTCAAAAAAGCATTTGGCACCAAATACGATGTGCTGACGGCGACAAGCGCCGACGAGGCCGAAGCCCTCGTTCTCTCCGGCAACCACAACATCGGTCTCGTCATCACCGACCAGCGCATGCCCGGGCGCAGCGGCGTCAGCTTGCTCAACCGCATTCGCGACGAGCGGCCCGACATCATACGGATGCTCACGACGGCTTACGCCGATCTCGATAGCGCCATCGATGCCGTCAACAAGGGCGAGATCCTCCGCTATATCTCGAAGCCTTGGGATCTCCGCGTCCTCGAAGCCGAGATCGATCAGGCCATCACGTTCTATCTGCTGAAAAGCGAATACGACATGCTTCTGCGCGACAAGCTGAGCGCGCTGCATCGGACCCTTCTTCGCGACCGCATGAACGGCCTTGCCGTCATGGCGGGCACGCTGCCGTACAACAACGCCCCGTTGACGATGTACCAGTACCTGAAGGATGCGCTGGCCGAAACGGCGTGGCGTCCCGGTGTTCAGAAGCAATGGTCACAGCTTCGCGTCCAGGATCACTGGCGCATTCCGGTCGAGGAAACGCAGCGCGCCATCGACCTGACTGAAGATCTGATGGATCATGCATTCCTCGCCGGCAACGATACCGGCTCAGGCGCCGATCTGCTGCTCATCGCGCAGGAGTGCGCCCGCGCCATCAACGAGGAATATGGCAGCCAGGACATCCGCGTAACGAGCGACCAGGACAAGATCGTCGTTCCGGTGAATGCCTACGCCGTGCAGTCGATGATGCAGCGCGTGATGGAGCCGATGCGGCGTTGGATTGCGCCGGGCAGCACGCTGCAGATCGATCTCACCCGCAATGCCGACGGAGAAGCGAGCATCCGTTTCGAGGCGCGCAATTGCGAACCCGGCAGGGCCATGCAGGATTCGGTGCTGTTCAGCCCCGCCTTCCAGACGATTTCCAAGAGTGCCAGCGATCTGCTGAAGGCCTTCCTCGCCATCGGCCATATCGGCGGCCGTATCAGCTCACCGCCGATGGAAAACGGCTATAAGCAAATTCAAGTCAGCTTGCCGGCGCGCAACTTGTCGGAGCAAAAGGACGCAACGGCGTTCCCGAAAGAATGGGTCCAGGAACTGAGCGCCGACTACGAAAAGTGGGTGCTCGGCACGCTCGACATGGCAGCCTGACGCGACCAGATCTTTAGCCATTGTTTATGTTGGCGTTTATGGCGACCGGTGCCGATGCGCAGCGGCGCCTGGCCGTGCCAAAAGGTCTCGAAAACCTTGTGGACCTCGCATTAGCCTCCTAGCTCCTAAACAGATGAAGCCGTTTGGCGCGCGCCGGCGGCATTTGCGGCCCTGATGCCGCCGCGAAGCAGCGATAATGCCTTCTGGCGGCTATTCGATTTCTGTTCAGTGGACCGCACTCCTCCTTGCACAAGCTGCGCGCAAGCCGCAGCGTGTGGAACTGCTTCACGCATTTCGGGGATCTGATAGCGCAGGCGCGACGAGTCGAACTCAAACGCCATTTGTCTGCGCTGCGACGGCGAGCACGAGAGAGGGATCTTTATGACGGCCCACGTTTTGCTGAAAGACGAATTCCTGTTGAGCGGAATTCTGTCGAGGCAACGCGATGCATTCTTTCGCGAAGGCGCCCCCTCCCTCGCACAACGCAAAGCCGATCTGCGCAAATTGAAAACGGCGGTGCTCACGCGACGTTCGGAAATCGAAAAGGCCGTCAGCACCGACTTCGGAAATCGCTCGTTTTACGAAACGCGGATCATGGAGCTGGCGCCCGTGATCCAAACCATCAACTATCTCCGGCGCAACCTGCGCACATGGATGCGTCCCGAGCGCCGCCGGGTCTCCCTGCATTTCGCCTCGGGCCGCGCGTCGGTCGTTCATCAGCCTCTCGGCGTCGTCGGTATCGTTTCGCCCTGGAATTACCCGCTATCCCTCGCGTTGATCCCGCTGGCCACGGCACTGGCTGCCGGCAATCGCGTCATGCTCAAGCCGTCGGAACTGGCTCCGAACACCACGGCGCTTCTCAAATCCCTTTTGCAGGATTTGTACTCTGAGGATCAGGTCGCAGTGGTCACCGGCGGCCCCGAGACCGGAGCCATGTTCGCCGGTCTGCCATTCGATCATCTGGCCTTCACGGGAAGCACGACGGTCGGCCGCTGCGTAATGAAGAAGGCTGCTGAAAATCTCGTGCCGGTCACGCTGGAGCTTGGCGGCAAATCCCCCGCCGTTGTCGGACCGGGAGCCAACATCGCAGCGGCAGCGACGAGCATTGCCTATGGCAAGCTGGCAAACGCCGGACAGACCTGCATCGCACCCGACTACGTTCTGCTTCCCGAAGACGGTGCCGAGGCATTTCTCAATTCCTATCGGAATGCTGTCTGCAAACTCTTCCCCGAAGGCGTGCGCGGCAAAAATTACACGTCCATCATCGATGCACGCCACGTCACGCGCCTGCGCGACCTTGTCGAGGACGCACGCCGGAAAGGCGGCCGTATCGTCGAGATTGCGCCGGGTGCGCTGGCGCATGTCGGCGACCGAAAGTTCACACCCACGGTCATTCTCGATGTGACGGATGACATGATGGTGATGCGGGAGGAGATTTTCGGCCCCATTCTACCGATCGTGACGTACCGCGACATCGACGACGCCATCGCCTATGTCAACGGACGGCCGCGCCCCCTGGCGCTCTACTACTTCGGCCGCAACGGAGAGAGCCGCCGCAAGGTTCTCGAACGAACGACGTCCGGTAACGTCACGGTCAACGACACGTTGATGCACTATGTGCAGAACGATCTGCCGTTCGGCGGCATCGGCGAAAGCGGCATGGGCGCTTATCACGGCCGAGAGGGATTCAAGACCTTCAGCCACGCCAAGGGAATTTTCGAACAATCGCGCTGGAATCTCGGCGGGCTGCTGCGCCCGCCATTCCGTCGGATCACCAATACGGCGATTCGATACCTCTGCTGGTGATAAGCCGGGGAAGTCCCCGCCTGCACGAGACCAATCACGGTCCCATGCAGCTATTCTCGTAATCGGTCGCTTCCTTCGACTTCGCCTCATGCGAGGCTGGCCGCCCTCGCCCCATCGCGCCGTCCGAGCGGGCCCTGAGGTACACGTAGATGTCGTCGAGATAGCACATCACGTTCTTGTTGGTGCCGAAGGCCGGCATCACCAGCGTTTGCGCCGTGTTGACGTCCTGCTTGCCTCCGGAAACGATGCCGGCAAAGTCCGAATAGTCCAGCGATTTGAGCGCCTGCGTCAGATCGGGCCCGAAACTGGACCCGGCCCCATCCGGCCCATGACAAACGTCGCAGGTGCCGTTGAAGCGGCGATAGCCTGAGAACGTGTACCAGTCGACTTTGCCGTCCGGACCGATCTTGTAGGTCGGATCGCCTTTGGCGTCGAAGTACTTGCCGCCCTCTTTCTTGACGGCTTTCGAACTCGCGGGAATTGCGGCATTCGCGACCCCGGCGGCGCAGAACATCGACAAGGCCAAACCCGCCAATACGCGACAGAAGTGAGACGAGATCATCAGTATCTCCAATTCTTGACAAGGCACGCGCGTGCGTCCGGCACGAACAGCCGGATGCGCGCTTGCAAGTGAAGGACGTCAGGGGATTGGCCCTGGGAAGAGGCGAATTGGAAACCAAAGGCAGCTTGTCGAAGTCCGGCAGCGGCGATCGAGTTTGCCAGTCGCGACATATCGTTGACGCGAGACGCAGGAGTTTTGTTCCGGAATTGGCTATTTACATTCGTGTAATGTCAGCGAAAAACAGGAATGTGATGCGGCACCGTTGGCGCTAAGCCGCGCGTGCTGGTGCCGCGCATTCGGACGAACCGAATTCATGATCGGAAAAGGAAATGTCGTGTCAGAAACTGTCGTAAGAGTCATATGCGCCATCGGCCAGTCCGGCCAATTAGGACTCAACGGTGTTCTGCCGTGGGAAGGAAACCCCGGGCACGAATACGTCGCGGACGTCGCGCGCTTTTTCGACATCACACGCGGCCATGTGTTGCTCGCTGGCCCGAAGACGATCGCCAGCGTACCCAAGTTCGCATTTGCCGATCGCACGATCGATGTACTGCGTTCGCACATGGACCCCGATCAGGTTTTGAAAAAATACGCCGGCCGCGTTGTCTTCATCGGCGGCGGCCCGCCTGTGTGGGATATTTACGCGCGCTACGTCAGCCATTGGGACGTTACGCGCCTGCCCTACGACGGCCCTGCCGACCGCTGGTTCAATCCCGCATGGCTGACGTGCGGCGCGCATCAGCAGCGATAACGAGCACCACGCGAAACCTACAAAAATTTTGAGGCGGCACAAACGGGCCGCCTCTCAAAACATCGAACGCTATTGTCATGCGAAGCGGCGATCAGTGCCGCTTCTCGTTGAACGTAAATTCGAAATCGTCATTGATGTTCTGCGTGGCCTGCCGCCAGTCGGCGCCGCCGACACCGTTCTGCGGAGGCTCGATCTCCGGCTGCTCATAAACATGCGTCTGCTGATCAATTGCAGCGACAGTGGCCCGCGCCGCATTTCGCGCCGGAAGAGCCAGCAATCGCGTCGCCAAAGTTTGCAGCTCTCCGACAATAGCCTCGCGGCGCATCTCGTGCTGGATCGTGACGTTACGCACTTCCCGCAAGAGCTGTTCGTCGACGCGACGGATCGCATCCCCCAATGCGCGGATGAGCTCCGTCTCGCCTTGCGACTCCTCCGTCAGGCGGACAAGCATCTCATCGACGTTCTGATGTATTCGAGTCATGTATTTCTTCGCTCCTAGACACCTGGATCTAAACTTGTGATTCTAGTGGCGAAAAAATGATCAGCGTCGGCACGGACATGCGCAATGGTGAAACTGCGACGCGCGGCCGAAAGTCGGGGATGAATGCAAAACGTCATCACACGCCGTAAATATGCTCGCGTTGTGTCTTGTCATGGAGCGATTGCGAGGCCGTAGTCGTTAGCCTCAATCAGCACCTAAGCATATCGCGCTACTCCACTTTCCCGGCCGGTCAGGGATCATCGACCTGACTGCTTGGCAGTTGTTGCCAACCGCGACTTACGCGATCGTGGAACCGGCGCGGCTCGCACTCGTCTCAATAAGCCGATCGATCTGTGCACGGATATGTGCGGCCTCCGTCGCAGTATTGGCGCGCGCGATGGCATGATCGAACGCGACGCGCGCCTCATCGTGGCGTCCGAGCTGCATCAAGAACGCGCCGCGAAGCCCATGAAAATAGAAGTAGCCGGACAGCGGCTCCGCCAGCGGTTCGATCATCGACAGCGCAGCATCCGCCCCACGCACTTTCGCAACCGCCACCGCCCGATTGAGTGTGACGACGGGTGATGGCTGCATCCGCTCAAGCGTCCCGTAGAGCAGATCGATTTGCGCCCAATCGGTATCCTCGGCGCGACTGGCCTGAGCGTGCAGCGCGGCGATCGCGGCCTGCACCTGATACGGCCCCGGCCTCTGATGCCGAACGGCTTTGTCGATCAGAACCAGCCCCTCCGCGATCAGGTTTCGGTCCCACCGACGGCGATCCTGATCTTCGAGAACGACAATCGTGCCGTCGCCGTCGAGCCGCGCCTTGCTGCGGGCATGCTGCAGCAAAAGCAAAGCGGTCAGCCCCATGATCTCCGGCTCGCCCGCGAAAAGGCGCAGCAAAAGCCGGGCCAGGCGGATGGCCTCCTCGCAAAGCGGCGCCCTGACGTGCGCATCGCCGCCGCTGGCCGAGTAGCCCTCATTGAAAATGAGATAAATGACGGTCGCGACCGCCGCCAGCCGCTCCGACCGCTCGACGGCGCCCGGCGTCTCGAACGGAATCTGCGATTGCCCAACCCTACGCTTGGCCCGCGTAATGCGCTGCTCCATCGCGGCCTCGCTCACCAGAAAGGCGCGGGCGATCTCCTTGACCGTCAATCCGGACACGATGCGCAACGCCAGCGCGATCTGCTGGTTCGAAGGCAGGACCGGATCGCAACAGACAAACAAGAGGCGAAGAATGTCGTCGCGGTAATTTGCATCATCGAGATGCTGGGCCATTTCGCCTTCCGCATCCTCTGTATTCGAAATGGCATCTTCGCTCGGAAGGACATCCTCCTTGCGCTTGCGGCGCAGGACATCAAGCGCAACGTTGCGTCCGACAAAAATCAGCCACGCCGCCGGATCGCGTGGCGGCCCATTGACCGGCCACGTTTTCAACGCCCGGACGCACGCTTCCTGAAAGGCGTCCTCGGCCATGTCGAGGTCGCGGAAATTGCGCAGCAGGGCCGCGACCGCCTGCGGACGCGCCGCCGCCAGCAAAGTTTCTATGCCATCCAGGTTCGTCACGACGCGCCCACTTTTGCCGCCGATCCAGCCTGAAAGAATGAAACCGGACGTATCTCGTAAGCCCCGCCAGGGTTGGCTCTCGCGAGGTCTCGGCAAAACGCCAGAACCTCGTCCAGTCCCTCGCAATCAACGATGTAAAAACCGAGAAGCTGTTCCTTGGTCTCGGCGAATGGACCGTCGAGAACGAGAGGCGGATCGCTATCCTTGCGCAGCGTCGTCGCGGCCGTCGTCGGCATCAGCCGCGCCACCGGACCGAGCTTTCCGGCTTTCGCGAAGCCCTCTTGAACCGTCATGAGCTTGGCCATGACCGCATCGTCTTCCTCCTTGCTCCAGGAGCAGACGGCATCTTCGGAATGATAACAAAGTATGGCGTATTGCATGTCGGTTCCTCGCGCTTGATCTCAGAACGAATGAGTAAGCACAAGACCGACAGCGGTCTGCAAAAAAAATCAGATCGGCCGGATTTCGAAGCCGTCGATAGGAAGAAGCCCGGCACCACGAAGCGCCGGGCCTTTCGGGAAATGCTAGAGAATGGTGAAAGTTCTATTCGAGATATTCCCCGGATTCTTGAGCGGTTGATCGGAGCGTTCGATCACTGCGCGCAGGCGTTCGCCCTTCTTAGGCATTGGGTTAAGCGAGACGCTGACGTTACGATGATCGCCGGGATCGAGCTTCACGGTCCCCAGCGGGTTCGTACCCATTTTTCCCGATGACGAAACGGCATAAACATCCAGCGTGCCGCCCTTAGGCAGAAACGCATAGGTGATCGACACCGCGTCGCCCTTCGGCTTCTGGTTCCTCGCGATGATCGACGCGGGCGAGGCACTTACGGCCGCGAGTGCCGCGCCGCTTGCGAGAAGCGTTGCGAGCAGCACGCCGCTGAAAAGGGCGGTAGGACGTTCGAGGGGAGAGGCATTTGGTTTTGACATGGCGATTTCCTTTCTTCCGATCGATGGACGGATGCATTGCGCATCCGTGACTCCCAACGGCTCAAAGAAATCCTCCGGCTCCGGAGAGGTCTCATGGGTCGCTATATTCCCCTGCTTGTTCATTTGGCGCGATCACGAGGAATGACAACGGGTAATCTCCCTCACCTACGAAAACGTAAGATGAGTCACATCGGCGTGAACGCAAAGGGCCTTCAAGCGCCTGCCCCACCACACCTGAAGCACACGCTTGAGTAGGGTCAGCGCTTGCTAAGATGCCGTTGCGTGGTAAATGCCCTTTCGTGCACGTTCCGAATGTCCTTCAGGACTGTGTCTGTCCGAGAGCGTTCGTTTACATCTCTGATCATGCCGAAAAGAGGCTCTGGTGCCATCACCGCCGAACCCCGTCTCCTCCGCGCCCCCCATTATCGCCCATGCCGCACCGCTCCTCGCGCGCTATGACGTGCTTTTCTGCGATGTTTGGGGCGTCGTTCACAATGGCATGACGGCCTTCACCGGCGCCTGCCAAGCACTCGAGAAATTCCGTGCCGGCGGCGGAACGGTCATTCTGGTGTCGAATGCACCCGTACCGAAGCAGCGTGTTGCGGACACGCTCGCCCTTCGCGGCGTCCCAACGTCGGCGTGGGACGACATCGTTTCATCCGGCGGAATTGCGCTGACCCATATCGAGGAGCACGGCTTTTCACGAGTCTACAGCATCGGGCCGCAAGACCGGGATGAAGCCTTTTTCAAAGCGTTGAAAGCACGCCTCGTGCCTCTTGCGGAGGCGGAAGCGATTGTCTGCACCGGGCTTGACGACGATCGCAACGAAACCCCGGATGATTATCGCGGCCTTCTCGCCGAGGCGCTCGACCGGCGATTGCCGTTCGTATGCGCCAATCCCGATTTCGTCGTCGATGTCGCCGGCACGCTTTACTACTGCGCAGGAGCCATCGCCGACATCTATGCGCACATGGGAGGTGCGGTCTATTGGGCGGGAAAACCGCACCTCAATGCCTACGAAACCGCGCACCAGCGAGCCGAAGCGCTTCGCGACAGCAATGTTCCGCGCGAAAAAGTCCTCGTCATCGGCGACTCTCTGCGCACCGACATGAAAGGGGCTGCAAATTTCGGATGCGACGCACTCTTCATCGCATCCGGCATTCATCGGCATGAGACGATGGACAACGTGAGCCTCTCCCCAAAACGTCTCGATGAACTTTTCGAGGCGGGCTCACCTCCGGCGATCGGCGCGATGACCGAACTGCGCTGGTAGGCCGGATCGCTATGGCGCGTCCGGCTGATCGTCTTGCGGGCTCACGATTGGCGCTGAGGGTGTTTCGCTCTTCGGCCGCTTCGGAACCGGCCCGTCCGAGAAACTATTGAACACGATATCGGGCGACGTCGTGTTGTGTTGCGACGGCGTCAGCCTGCCGATCCAAACGTCGGTCGCGCGTGCGTGGTCGAATTTCATGATGTTGTCTTCGCGCCATCCCTTGGCGCCCTGCTCGCGCACAGCGATGCGCGCCGCATCGTTGTTGAATTCGGTGACGTACATCGACCGTACCATCGCGAATGGCGCGCCCTCGATACCCTTGTCGAACGAAACATCGAGCGCGATCCGGCTCGAATTGACTTTGGCGATCTTGAGCGTCGCGGACCCGCCTTTGACGAATTTCAGAGTGAACGTCCGCTTTTTCGGATCGATCGAAACCTCGTCGATGTTGACGTACGGCCGGCCTTCATATTCGACGGGGCCGATGAGAAACGACGAACCGTAGGCCGTCGTGCGCATGTTGTCGGGAGTCTTCGGGCGCGGACGCCAGTATCCATCCTGCGGATAAAGAACGAGAACTTCTTCCGCGTCGTCACCTTCATGGATCCAGAACTGAAGCATGTGGATGCTGTTGTCGACGCGATCGCCGATCCGCACCTTGGCCGTGGCCGGTCTCCAGAACGACGGGAGCGTATAGCCGATGACCCAGACCGAAGGATCCTCATAAAGCGTGATCTTCTTCGGCTCGCCGGGGGGCTTATGTTTCGGATCGGCCGACATATCGCACGCGGTCCAGTCGGCCTCCATGTTGTTGCGCATGGCGGATGAGAGATAAACCGGATGCGCAGCCTCGATGCGGAAGGCGCGAACATCCTTGCTGCTGAACGACACGGCCACGTTGTCCTTTTCCGCACACAGCACCGGCTCGCTCTCATTTTTCACATCGACGGCAACGCCATCGAGCGATGCGGCGCGTGTCTCTAGGGCAAACGGCCCAGTGAGAAGAAGCGCGACGGCGAGAGCACGGAAACAATGCGGCATTGAAAACTCCGATATGGCCAAAACAAATTTTAACGATACGCCGCCAAAGCGGCGTAGATGTCGCCCGACGTCACAACGCGCGGTAGGGCGGAAGAGATGCCCGGCGATCCCACGGACCGAGCGCCATTGGTCGAACGCCAAAGTATGGTTCTCCCCTGTCGACGAGTTGTAACGGTAATCGCCCAATAACGACAACCGTTCGAGAGAGACCGCAGCAATGTCACGCATGATCGCGATGAAATTGAACGAAAGCACCATGATCGGATGTGACGGCTTCCGATCGATCATGTCTTCCAACTTTGGAACGCCGGCCATTGGAAGTCCCGTAACGTGATTGCCTCGCGGCCCGCCGGTGTCGTAAGGCTTGCGTCGGCGGCGACCGGACCAGAGGCAACCTCTGGCGGTGTTTTACGTTCTCCAACGGCCGTCATGTCGGATTGAAGTTCTCGCAATGAGCGACCCGCGCAGTACACTCGATGATCCTCGCCAGTTGCGCCGCAGCTTCGGGCAATTCGTCGTTGCACGGTCGCTTTGGTACGCAAAGCCCGGACAAGCCGAAATTCGCAACCAGCGGCTTCCTCCCGTCGCCCCCGGCGAAGCGCGCGTCGCCACGGAGTATTCCGCCATCAGTCGCGGCAGCGAACGCCTCGTCGCGCTCGGCAACGTGCCGGAAGGCGAATGGCAGCGAATGCGCGCACCATTTCAATCCGGTGCATTTTCTTTTCCCGTCAAATACGGTTATTCGGCGACCGGTTTTGTGACAGCCGGGCCTGACGAGTTTGTCGGCAGGCGCGTCTTTGCGTTGCATCCGCATCAGGATCATTTTCAGATCCCCGCCAATGACCTCATCCCGATCCCTGAGAGCGTTCCATCGCGCCGGGCCGTGTTGGCCGCGAACATGGAAACGGCCCTCAACGCCCATTGGGATGCGGGCACGACGCTCGGCGACCGCGTGTTGGTCGTCGGCGCCGGCATCGTCGGCCTGCTCGTCGCGTACCTCGCCCGGCGCATCGCCGGAACGGAGGTCGCACTGACGGACATCGATCCCTCGCGCGCCAATGAAGCCGCCGCCCTCGGCGTGCCATTTGTCAATCCGGCCGACGTCGGCACGGACTATCGCATCGTCTTTCACGCCAGCGCTTCAAGCGCCGGTCTCCAGACGGCAATCGACGCTTGCGGGTTCGAAGGCCGGGTGCTCGAACTGAGCTGGTACGGCGCAGCCCCCGTGACGGTTAACCTTGGGGGCGCCTTCCATGCACGCCGTCTAACCCTGTTGTCGTCGCAGGTCGGTCACGTCGCGCCGAGCCACCGCGGCAGCTTCAATCACCGGCAGCGGCTGGCGCGGGCGATCGGCCTCCTTGATGACTCGGCGCTCGACGTGCTTGTCTCCGGCTCCATACGCTTCGATGAGCTGCCGAACGCATTGCCGGGGATATGGTCATCCGCCACGCTACCGCCAGTTGTCTGTTATTGATCCGAGCTGAAACGAATAGGGCCGCATGTTCTCCGTCGAAGTCCGGGACCGCATTATGATCGCCCATTCTCTCCCCGATCCGTTTTTCGGACCGGCGCAAAACCTGCACGGTGCAACCTACGTTGTCGATGTCGCCTTCTTTCGTGATTCTCTCACAGACCAGAACGTCGTCGTCGATATCGGCGCTGCTCACGCCGCCCTCGATGAGGCGCTGAAGCCGCTTGCTTACCAGAATCTTGATGCTTTACCTCAATTCGACGGACACCTCACAACGACGGAATTTCTCTGCAAGTATGTCTTCGACCGCTTGGCTCGTTCCGCCTCGTCCGGCGCGCTCGGCGCGGACGGAAAAACACTTTCGCGCATCCGTGTGACGTTGTCTGAAACGGACCTGGCGCGCGCCACGTATGAGGGACCAATTCGTGGCTGAAGCCGTTTTCGCCATCCCAGGAGATCTGAAGGGCGCGACGGGTGGATACGCCTACGACCGGCGCGTCATCGAACTGTTGCCGGATTTCGGTGTGCCCGTTTCCGTCTTGCAGCTTCCGGCATCGTTCCCCAATCCAACCGAGGACGACCTCGCCGAGACGTCCCGCCTGCTCGCGACGAAGCCGCACGATGCCGTCCTCGTCGTTGACGGTCTGGCTTTCGGAGCGTTCAATCAGGACATTCTCGACAGCCTCGAAGGCCGGGTGATCGCGCTCGTGCATCATCCCCTGTTCCTCGAAACGGACCTTCCACATGCGCGCAAGGTCGAACTGAAGGCCAACGAGGAATTGGCGCTTGAGCGCGCCAACCATGTCGTTGTCACCAGCCGTGTGACCAAGCGCATTCTCACCGAGAGCATGGCGATCTCGCCGAACAAGGTGACGATTGCCGAACCCGGCACCGATCCGGCGCAACGCGCGACTGGGACCGGCGCTCCGCTGCAGATCCTTTCGGTTGGTGCAGTACTGCCGCGCAAGGGCTATCCGGTTCTCCTCGAAGCACTGGCGGCACTCAAGGATCTCGACTGGAGGCTGACGATTGCCGGCGCACTCGACCGCCATCCCGAAGCCGTGGCCGCACTCCAGAATGCAATTCACAAAAATGATCTCGGGGAACGGGTCACGCTCGCGGGCAAAGTCGTTCCCGCGACGCTCGAACGCCACTACGAAAGCGCCGATGTCTTTGTCTCGGCGTCGTTGTTCGAAGGCTACGGCATGGCGCTCGCCGAAGCGATGGCCAGGGGCCTGCCGATGGTGATCGCCGTTGGCGGTGCGGCCGGCGAGACGGCAGATGAGACGACCGCTTTGCACGTCGAAACCGGCAACATCGAAGCTCTGGCGGCAGCCCTGCGCCGCGTCCTGACCGACAAGAAATTGCGCGATCGTTTGGCCGACTCCGCCTGGGAAGCCGGACGCACGCTGCCGACATGGCACGAAACCACCCGCCGCCTCGCGGCCGTCATTCTCGGTCTTCGTCCGTGAGCGAATTTTCATCAGAGTGGCTCGATTTGCGCGAACCGGTCGATGCACGCGCCCGCTCCGCCGAAATCGCCAACGCCGTCGCCGCCCGTTTCGCGCTCCGGGACGAGCTTTGCGTTCTCGACCTCGCGTCCGGCACCGGAGCCAATCTGCGCGCCGTTGCGCCGCTGCTTCCGAAGCGCCAGACCTGGAAACTCGTTGATCGCGATCCCCGGCTTCTGGACGCTGCGAAATCACGGCTCGTCGCCTGGGCCGACACCTCGGAGTCTGATGACGCGACTTTGACCCTCGAAAAAGACGGCCGCGAAATCGTCGTTTCATTCACGATCGCTGATCTTGCGCGCGACACCGGCGATCTTATCGGCGAGCCCTGGCAGCTCATCACTGCGTCCGCATTCTTCGACATTGCATCAGAAAATTATATCCGCTCCCTCGCGAAGGCCGTGGCCGAAAGGAAAGCCGCCTTCTATGCCGCGCTGACCTACAACGGTCTGCGCCGCTGGACGCCGCATCGACCGGCCGACAACCAGATGGCCGCCGCCTTTCAACGCCATCAAATGCGCGACAAGGGACTTGGCATCGCCGCCGGCCCTCTGGCCGCCGCGCAACTGGGCGACCAATTCCGCCTAAACGGCTACACGGTTCTCGAAGACGACAGTCCCTGGCGCCTGGAGCGCGGCGACCGCATGTTGACCGAAGAACTTGTGCGCAGCCACGCCGTTGCCGTTTCCGAGGTTGGCGGCGTCGATGACAAGACCATCGTCAGCTGGGTCAATGTCCCGCGCACGGGCGCCCTTATCGGCCATACGGATACGTTCGCCGTACCCGGGGCGGAATAAACCCATGGCGTCGCCGGAACCGAAGCCTCTGGGTCTTCTTCAAATCTATACGCGCGCCCTGAGCCTTCTCGCTTCGGAAAAGTATCTCGCAATCAGTCTTGCTGCGGCAGGCATCCTGATCGCCGCCATACAGCTCGCCGAACCGATCCTGTTCGGGCGCGTCGTCGATGCCCTGAGCAAAGGCCAGAATCCCTACGGCTACATCGGCCTTTGGGCGATACTCGGATTATTCGGCATCATCGCCGGAGTGATCGTCAGCATCCATTCCGACCGGCTCGCACACCGCCAGAAACTGCTCCATCTCGCCAGTGTCTTTGAGAAAACGATTGCCTTGCCGCAGAGCGTGCACGCGGCGCGCGGGTCCGGGGCAACGATCCGCACCATTCTTTCCGGAACGACCGCACTTTTCTGGCTGTGGCTCGGCGCCATGCGCGAACAGCTCACCGCATTCTTTGGCATTCTGCTGCTGATCCCGACCGCGATCACGATGGACGAGCGCATGGCCGCCATCCTGCTGGCGCTCGCAGCCGCCTATACGCTGATGAGCGTCTTCGTCATGCGCCGGACGTCCGACGGACAAGCCGCCGTCGAGAAATATGAATCGGCATTGTCGAGCCGCGTCGTGGACGTGATCGGCAACGTCATGGTGGTGCAGAGCTACACGCGATTGCAGGCCGAAGCCGATACGCTGCGAACCTTTTCGCGCGATCTGCTGACAGCCCAATACCCCGTTCTGAATTGGTGGGGGGTGCTGACGGTCATGCAGCGTTCCGCCGCGACGTTGACGATGGTCGTCATATTCGTTGCCGGGGCCATGCTCGTATCGCGCGGCGAGCTGAGCGTCGGCCAGATCGTTGCCTTCGTCGCCTTCGCGAACCTGCTGATTGCGCGCCTCGATCAATTGTCCGCGTTCATGGTCCGGATACACAAACAGGCGCCGTCCTTGAACGCATTGTTCGAATTGATGGACGAGCCCGGCGGCGTTCAGGACAAAGCCGATGCGAAGCCGCTCGTCGTCTCGTCCGGCACCGTTGCGTTCGATAACGTGACGTTTCGCTATTCCGGAAGTCCGCAAGGCATCACGGACGTCAGCTTCACCGCCAAACCCGGCAGAACGATTGCCATCGTCGGCCCGACCGGCTCCGGCAAATCGACCACGATTGCCCTCCTGCAACGTTTTCAGACACCCGAGGCGGGGCAGATCGCCATCGACGGCCAAAACATCGCCGGTGTCACGCTGTCGTCGCTGCGCCGTGCGATCTCCGTCGTCTTCCAGGATGCCGGCCTGTTCAATCGAACGATTGGTGACAACATTCGCATCGGCAAGCCGGATGCAACCGACGCCGAAGTCGAACGCGCCAGCAAGCTCGCTGAGGCGCACGACTTCATCATGCGCAAGCCCGGCGGTTACGACTTCATGATCGGCGAACGCGGCCTGTCGCTGTCCGGCGGCGAACGCCAGCGCATCGCCATCGCCCGCGCAATTCTAAAGGATGCGCCGATCCTGATCCTCGACGAGGCGACGAGCGCGCTCGATTCCGAAACTGAAGCCAAGATCAAGCGCGCACTTGATACGCTCCGATCCGGACGCACGACGTTCGTCATCGCCCATCGTCTGTCGACGGTTGCCGACGCCGATCAGATCCTCGTGCTGGATCATGGCCGCATCGTCGAGCGCGGCCGCTTCGTGGAGCTTGCGGAAGGAACCGGACTGTTCGCGCGCCTTGTCGCCGAAGGCGGCTTCACCGTGCCGAAAACCACCGAAACCCCGCCCGAGACAAACGGCAAAGGCTAACGACTCTCCCTTTCACGTCATGGCCGCCCTTGAGGCGGCCATCCAGGGCCACGCCCACGGTCGTCGCCTAAAGTCTGGATGGCCGGGTCAAGCCCGGCCATGACGTAAGGGTATAATCACCGATACAAATCCGCCCGCGTCGGCGGCAAAGTTCGGCGGCCTTCAATGCCGGGATCTGAAAAATGCGCAGCGACCATCGCTGTACTCGCCACGCCCTACCGAGCATGTTGCACCTTGTCTGGGTGCCGACCTACGTCGGCATGACGGGGTAAAAAGCAGCACCCGACCTCTCGTCATCCCGGCGAAGGCCGGGATCCAGCCAAGCATCAACCCCGAAGATCTCCTCAGGCAGCCGGAGGCCGCAGCATCACCGATACAAATCGGCCCGTGTCGGCGGCAGCGGCGGCGGACGCTTGGCCGATTTCGACGCCAGTGTCTGATAGATGCGCAGCGATCCGCGCGAGAAGCCGAGGCTGACACCCGCGAGATACGCAACCCAGATGCGGTATTTTTCTTCCCCGACGTAACCGATGGCCTCGTCCTTGCGCGCCGTCAACCGCTCGCACCAAAGCTGACAGGTCCGGGCGTAGTGCATGCGCCAGGCCTCGACGTCTTGAACTTCAAATCCCGCCCATTCCATCGCCCTGATCGAATGACCGATGTCGTCAAGCTCGCCGCCGGGAAAAATATATTTGGCGATCGCCTTTTTTTCCGGCCGCGTCATCCACTTCTTGCCGCTCTTCGGAGCCCGATGAGAAATGGCATGATTGAGAAACAATCCGTCGTCGCTGAGCAGCGAACGGACCTTGTTCATGTAAGTCGGAATGTTCTTCAGCCCGATATGCTCGTACATGCCGATCGATGCGATCTTGTCGTAGGTGCCCGTAACCGTGGTGTAATCCGCCAATTCGAACGTCACGCGATCGGCGAGCCCCAAACGCTTTGCCTTCTCGCGCGCGAAGGTCAGCTGTTCCTCGGCGAGCGTGATGCCATGCGCCGTGACCCCATAGGTCTTGGCTGCGTGACAAAGCAAACCGCCCCAGCCCGCGCCGATATCGAGCATGCGGTCGCCCGGCTTCAACCGCAGCTTTCGGCAGATCATTTCGAGCTTGTCGTGCTGCGCCTGCTCGATGCCGTTCGACCAGTCGGTGTAGTACGCGCAGGAATAGACCATCTCGGGATCGAGAAAGAGCGCGTAAAAGTCGTTCGAGAGGTCGTAATGGAAGTGGATGTAGTCCTTGTTGTCCGCCGTCTTGCGATGCGTGCCCTCGAAGTCGCCGCCAAACCCGTAGGCATCTTGAGCAACGCGCTTCTTCGAAAAAAAGAACGGCAGAAGATTACGGCCGACGCTGGCGATGTCGCGGGCTCTGAACTTCGGGGATTTATTGTCCGTCTGCAAATTGCGGCCCAAATCGATCAGCGTGCCGCCGGAAAAATCGAGGCCCTTTTCGATGTACTGGCGAATGATCGTATCGAGGCGCGGGTTGCGAACGATCGCGCCGATCACGCCCGGATCGTTGATCGAAATCTCGAAATTCGACGTCGGAGCCTTGCCGAGCGGCAAGCGCGTCCCATCCCAGAGGCGGGCCCAGGCATTGAAATCGAAGCGCTCCGCAACGCTGCGCACGAGTTCTCGCGCCGCCTCGAGTTGCTTGTCCTGCTTCGCGCCCATACGATCGCCCTCACCTCTCATTGTTTCGAGGTGCATAGCGCATTCAGCCGCGCCCGTCTCCTACGCTGACGGCGGTGTCACGCCGCGGCGCGCGCTTCTATTGTATTCGGTGCCTCCATAATCGCCGCGACGCCCATCCCCCCGGCAGTGCAGACCGAAATCAGTCCGCGCCCGCCGTTGATCGACAGCAGCTTGGCGAGGTTGGCGACGATACGCGCGCCCGTTGCAGCGAACGGATGCCCGAAGGCCAGCGACGAGCCTTTGACGTTGAGCTTGCTGCGGTCGATGGAGCCGAGCGGCGCATCTTTGCCGAGTTGGGTCTTGCAATACTCGGGATCTTCCCATGCCTTGAGCGTGCACAGAACCTGGGCCGCGAACGCCTCGTGGATTTCATAAAAATCGAAATCCTGCAGCGTCAGCCCGGCGCGATCCAGCATCTTCGAGACGGCAATCGTCGGAGACATCAGCAGCCCGTCGCCGCCGACGAAGTTGTTGCCGATGTGCTGCCCGTATGTGAGGTAGGCAAGCACTGGCAAATTGTGCGCCTTCGCCCAATCCTCCGATGCCAGAAGCACGGACGATGCTCCGTCGGTCAGCGGCGTCGAATTGCCCGCCGTCAACGTCCCGCGATCGGATTTGTCGAATGCGGGTTTCAACGATGCGAGCTTTTCGAGCGTGATGTCCGGCCTCAGATTGTTGTCGCGATAGACACCCGCACACGGCACGACCAGATCGTCCATGTAGCCTTCGTCGTAGGCGGCTGCGCCCTTCTTGTGGCTCTCGTACGCCAACTCGTCCTGACTGGCGCGCGAGATTTTCCATTCCTGCGCCATCAGCTCGCAATGTTGTCCCATGGAAAGGCCCGTGCGCGGCTCCGCGACGGCTGGCGGCTGTGGCGCAAGCTCGGCGGGCGACAATCCCTTGAACGCTTTGATTTTGTCGAGCGCCGTCTTGCTCTGCCCGACTTGCATCAGGCGTTTCGAAAATTTCTTCGAAAAGACGATGGGCGCGTCCGACGTCGTGTCGGACCCCGTCGAGATGGCGCTTTCGATTTCGCCGGTCGCGATTTTTGCAGCCGACATCAATGCCGACTGCAATGACGTGCCGCACGCCTGGATCAGCGTCACGCCCGGCGTCGAAGGTGCGAGCTTTGATGACAGAACGGCTTCGCGCGCCAGGTTGAAGTCCTTCGAGTGCGTCACGACCGCGCCGCCGACGACTTCATCAATGTGCTGGCCCTTGAGGCCGAACCGATCGACGAGGCCATTGAGCGATGCACTCATCATGTCGAGATTTGAGAGATCGGCATAAAGCGTATTGGAGCGGCAAAAGGGAATACGCACGCCGCCGATCACCGCAACGCGCCGAAGTTCTCGTGTCATTTCACGTCTCCAATGTTCCCCTCTCCCCGTGAGGACGGCGAGAACGAATAAAGCTATTCCGCAGCGGCTCGCGTCGTGGGTGTGGTCATCGCTTCCGGATGCATCTTCTTGTAGTGCAGCGGACCGCCGCGGAACGGCGCGAAGCCGGTGCCGAAGATCATCCCAGCATCGACGAGATCGGCGCTTTCGACGACGCCTTCGTCAAGCGTCTTCTGCGCTTCCGCAATCATCGGCTCGACCAGTTCACGGCCGAGCGTGTCCAACTCGGCCTTTGAGAATTTGCGATCTGATTTGACCGGCTTTCCGTCCTTCCAGACGTAGAACCCTTCCCCGGTCTTCTTGCCCAGCCGCCCGGATGCGACGAGCCGGTCGAGCCGCGAGCCCTCGCTCGACTGGCCGAGAATTTTTGCGACATGGGCGCAGATATCGAGCCCGACGTTGTCGGCAAGTTCGATCGGCCCCATCGGCATGCCAAAGGCGCGCACCGCTTCGTCGATCTTTTCCTTATCCTCGCCCTCTTCGAGCCGCTTCATCGCCGCGAACATGTAGGGCGTCAAAACCTTGTTGACGAGGAAACCCGGCACGTCCTTCGTGATCAACGGGAACTTGCCGATGGCCGTGACGAATGCGGCGCCCTTGTTCACTTCGTCGTCGCCGGTCCGCGCGCCGCGCACGACTTCGACGAGCGGCATTTGCGGCACGGGCGAAAAGAAGTGCAGCCCGATCAGCCGGCCGGGATGCTGCATCGGCGCCGAGATGTCTTCGAGCTTCAGCGATGACGTGTTGGTCGCCAGCACCGCACCCGGCTTGATCTTCGTTTCGAGATCGGCAAACAGCTTCTGCTTGATGTCGAGCCTCTCGACAATCGCCTCGATGACGACGTCGGCGCGAGCGACACCTTTTCCGTCCGGATCGGCAATCAAGCGCGCCTTGGCCGCATCGCGCGTCGCCTTTGTCTTGAACTTGCGCGCGAACAGCTTGCCCTGCGCCTTGATGCCCTTCTCAAGCTGCTCCGGCGAAATATCTTGCAGCGTCACTTCCATGCCTGACGCCACACAGACTCCGGCAATATCGGCGCCCATCGTTCCAGCGCCGATGACATGCACCCGGCTCGGACGCCATTTGAATCCTTTCGGAGCCTGGTTCTTCAAAAGCTCGGTCAGACGGAACACGCGGCGCAGGTTGCGCGACGTTTCGGAGACCATCAGCGGCGCGAAGGCCTTGGTTTCCGCCGCCTTCATCGCCTTGAGATCGCCGCCCTCCTTTTCGAAGAGATCGATCAAACGGAACGGCGCCGGATAATGATCCTCGCGAACCTTCTTGGCCGTCTCCTGCCGGATTTTATTCGCCAGCAGTCCGCGCACCGGCCATTTCGTCAGCAGCATCTTCGCCGTGCCCGCCGGCTTCGAGCGCCGGTTTTGCAACACCGCCTTGCGAGCCGCCCAATGCAATTCGCCCGGGCTGCCGACGAGTTGGTCGATCAAGCCCTGTGCCTTGGCAACGGAGGCGCGGATCATGCCGCCGGTCAGCATCAACTGCATGGCCGCCATCGGTCCCGCCTGCCGGATCGAACGCGCCGTGCCGTTGAAACCGGGGAAGATGCCGAGCTTCACTTCCGGGAAACCGACGCGGGTTGAATCGTCCCGCGTCGCGATCCGGTAATGGCAGGCGAGGATCAATTCCAGCCCCCCGCCGACGCAGACTCCATGAATCGCCGCGACGACCGGGATCGGCAATTTCTCGATGCGTTCGAGCAGCGCGTTGACCGGCTTCAGCGCGTCGATGACATCCTGCTCGCTCTGAAACGTTTCGAACTCGCGAATGTCGGCGCCGACGATGAAGCCGCGCTCCTTGCCCGACATGATGACCAATCCGCGAATGGTCTTTGCCGGTGCATCAGCCTCGACGCGCGAGATGATCGCGTCCAGCTCCTCGATGGGGCGCCGGCCGAGTGAATTGGCGCTCTCGCCCTCTCGATCGAAGATCGCCCAGGCGATGCCCTCGCCGTCGATGGAAAAACGCCAGTCCTTCAAGTTCGCCGTCGCCTCGCTCATCGCTCACCTCAAAACAGACTGCAAACAGCTGCCTTTACTCGGCAGCCAGCGGCTCGCCGCCACGAACATTATGACCAAGCGTCGCGTAATTCGGCTTCAATTCGGCGGGATCGAAATGATCGACAGCGATGACGCGCGCCACGAGGCGTTCGATCTCGCGCAACTGCTCCGCTTCCTCGGCCGTGATGACGCCTTTCGCTTCCGCCTCGGCGAACCAGTCGATGCCGTGGTAGCGGCGGACCACGCCTTCGCGAATGGCCTTTTCGAGTTTTTTCTCGGTGGGCTCCGCCGCGATCACCTTTTCAAGCGTGACTTCGAGAAGGCCGGTCGGATCGTCGACATTCTTCGAAACGAAGATATGGCGCGTCAGCCGGTCGCGAACCGCTCCAGGCTGCAGAGCGTGCCTGGCAACCTTGTGCCCGAGTGCATCGGAGGCCGGACGGAAGCGCTGCCCCAACGGAAAGACCACGAGCCGCATCAACGGCCGCGCCCAGCGCACCGGGAAATTATTGACGACGCCGGACATCGCTTCCTGGAAGCGATGCAGCGCGTTCTTCGCCGACAGTTCGACGATGTGCTCATCGCCCTCCGGCCGGCCGTCGTCCTCGTAGCGCTTCAGCGTCGCCGACAGCATGTAAAGTTCGGACAGCGCGTCGGCCATGCGGCCAGTAATCTTCTGCTTCGTCTTCAAGCCGCCGCCGAGCAGCGCCACGGTCAGATCCGCAACGAACGCGAAGGACCGGCTGGCGCGCGCCAACTGCCGATACCAGTGAGACATGCGGTGCACGCCATCTGGTGACGATGCCAACGCTCCGCCGGTGACGTTGTGGACGAACGCGCCCGTCGCATTGGAAAGCGAAAAGGCGATGTGATTGTTGAAGGCGTTCTCGAAAGCGTCGAGCCCGCGTTCGCGATCCGGGTTCTGCGCCGCCTGCACTTCCTTATAGAGATAGGGATGCGATCTGAGCGCCCCCTGGGCGAAGGTGATCAGCGTCCGCGTCAGGATGTTGGCGCCTTCGACCGTGATGCCGACCGGCACCATCTGATACGCCGATTGCAGATAGTTCGAAGGACCGTCGCAAATACCGCGACCGCCGTGAATATCCATCGCGTCGTTGACGGCGCGGCGCATCTTCTCCGTCGTCTGATATTTCATGAGCGCCGAAATGACCGACGGCTTCTCGCCGCGCGCCACCATCGCCGCGGTCATCGCCCGGGCGGCTTCGTTGACGTAGGCCGTTTCGATGATCCGAACCAGCGGCTCCTCGACGCCTTCCATGCGCGACACCGGAAGTCCGAACTGCTTGCGGATGCGGGCATAAGCGGAGGTTACCCGCAGCATTGACTTGGCGCCGGCCGTTGCCGACGACGGCAAGGAGATGGCGCGCCCCGCCGACAGGCACTCCATCAGCATGCGCCAGCCGTTGCCGGCCATCGCCGCTCCACCGATGATCCAGTCGATCGGAATGAAAACATCGCTGCCCCAGTTCGGGCCATTCGGGAATGCCGCGCCCGACGGCAGATGCCGCCGCCCGATGTTGACGCCCGGATGATCGGCCGGGATCAGCGCCAGGGTGATGCCGATGTCTTCGCCTTTGCCGAGCAGATTGTCCTCATCGAAAAGCCGGAACGCTAGTCCGACGAGCGTCGCTTTCGGGCCGAGCGTGATGTAGCGCTTTTCCCACGAGAGCCGGACGCCGAGCGTCTCCTTGCCCTGATGCGTCCCGCGCGTCACGTAACCGATATCCCGCATGGTGGCGGCGTCGGAACCCGACGTCGGCCCGGTCAGCGAGAAGCACGGCACCTCCTCGCCCTTCGCCAAACGCGGCAGATAGTAATGCTTCTGTTCGTCGGTTCCGTATTTCTCGATGAGTTCGCCGGGGCCGAGCGAATTCGGCACCATGACGATCGTCACCACGTCCGGCGAGCGCGACGCGATCTTGCCGAGGATCAACGACTGCGCCTGGGCCGAAAAACCGAGGCCGCCATGCTCCTTCGAAATCAGCATCCCGAGGAAGCCGTTGACCTTGACGAAATCCCAGATCTCATCCGGGATTTCCCGCAGCGTATGACGAACCTGCCAGTCGCTGATCATCCCGCAGAGTTCTTCCGTCGGTCCGTCGAGGAATGCCTGTTCCTCGGGCGACAGCGTGATCGGTGGGATCGAGCGCAGCTTGTCCCAGTCCGGCGTGCCTGAAAACAGCTCCGCATCGAAACCGACCGTCCCGGCTTCGAGCGCCTGCGCTTCGGTGTCGGAAACTTTGGGGAGCATCTTGCGGATGGTCGCGAAGACCGGCGCGACAACGATTTTGCGGCGAACCGAGGGGATCGAGAGCACCGCCAGCGCCACGAACGGCAGCCATGCGACCAGCGTCCCGATGCTCATGCTTCCGCCGGTCGCCAGAAGCGTCAGGAGGCCCACTGCGGCGGCCCAGACCCAGAGGGGGGCACGGATCATCCCGAGCGCAAGAAAGCCGCCCAGCGCCAAAATCAGAAGAACAACGGCCAACATTTCCGAGCCTCCTCGTGCGAACCGCAGCTTGCCGCCACGCCCCCGGACAGGCGCCCCCGATTAGCACAAGGTGACGTATACGTCACCTTAACGACGTCGCCGTTGGGCCGGGAACACCAAAAGACATTTAATCACGTTTGACCGCCGCCGCTAACCTTGGAAAGCAAGCGCACGCGCGCAGCCACCGGCGATGCTGCTCGAAAAATCTTAAAGACCTGAAACTTTACGGAGCAGCGGCGCGCGATCCTTCGCCGAACAGTTCCTCGACAGCCGACTGATACCACTCGCGGCTCTCACGGTTGACCTCACGGCGCAGGGCGTCGCTATCGTCCGGCTTCGAGACGAAAGGCTCCCTCTCCTCAAGATACGGTGCGCCATCCAGAACCCCGGGCACGTAATCGCCGCCGACCTTGGCGCTGTTGTCGGGCGCCACCATCGACCAGCACGTATTGCGAAATTGACCCGGCGGACGCGGCTTGCCGGAAAGATCGGCGATGATGTCCGCCGCGACGACACCCGCTTGACTCATCGCCGAGTAAGCCGACTTCGGCATCTTCGAAGCAATCGCCGCATCGCCGAGCACATAGACATCCTTGGCCTTGGTCGATGCGAAGTTCTGCGGATGTACCGGACACCAGTCGCCCTCCGTCAGCCCGGCTTTGGCCGCAATCGCACCGGCTTTTTGCGCCGGAATGATGTTGGCGAGCGCCGCGCGCTCACTGCGTCCCGACTTGGTCACCACTTCGCCCGTCTGCGCGTTGACTTTGACGACGTTGAAATCGTCGATCTCATTCGTCAGATTGAGCTCGATAATGTCCTTGTAATACTCGTCGAACGCCTGCTCGAAGACTGCCTGCTTCGAGAACGTCTTCTTTGCGTCGAAGATAATGAGCTTGGCGCGCGGCTTCTTCGTCTTCAGAAAATGCGCGATCATGCACGCCCGTTCGTACGGGCCCGGAGGGCAGCGAAACGGGTTCGGCGGCGCCGCCATGACAACCAAACCGCCATCGGGAAGCGCCAGCAGCTTTTCCTTCAGGATCCACGTTTGCTCGCCGCCTTGCCAGGCATGCGGCATGATCTTCGCGGCTTCCGGCGAATAGCCCTCGATCGTGTCGAACTTGAAATCGATACCGGGCGCGACGACGAGCCGGTCGTAGGAGAGAGGCGACGCGCCGCGTGCGAGCGTCACCGTCTTGGCTGCCGTATCGATTCCCGTCGCCGTATCGGAAACGACCGTGATCCCGCGCTTCTTCACGCCTTCATAATCGAACGTAATCGATTTGAACGAGCGGAAGCCGCCGAGATAGAGATTGGAAAAAAAGCAGGTCGTATACTTTTCCTTGGGCTCAACGAGCGTGACATCGAGATCGGGCCGGCTCTCTTTCAACTGGTTGGCGACGGCCGCGCCCCCCGCGCCCCCTCCGATGATGACGATCTTCGCGGACCCGACCGCCAGAGCTGGCCGGGGAACGTCCGATGTTGCCGCGACGACGCCTGCCGCCAGCAGTGCAAATTCGCGGCGTGTGATCTTGGACATCTTCCGAGCCCCTCTTCCCGACCGTTCATGACTCTGGATTTATTTTTCGGAGTTGGTCCGATTTCGTGAGACGATCGCGCCACGAAGGACCATTTCGCAGAAACCGCCTGCTTGTAACTGGAACTGTTGCGCTTCGCTATCCTATATGAGTGGTCGCAACATCATCCATTTCAAAACTGTAAGAATGCCGGAACACGCAAAAATTTCGATCCTCAACCGCCGGTCGTTCTTGATCGCGGCATCGGCGGCTGCCGGATTGGCTCCGCTGCTCGCGCATGCCGAGACGATGCAAAGCACCCCGCTCACACGCAGCAAGGAATTCGACGAAGCCTTCGCGAAATTCACCCACGGCGCAACGCCGACCGAAGACAGGATCAAAGTCGAGCTTCCCGAGCTGGCCGAAAACGGCAACTTCGTTCCGATCACCATCACGGTCGATAGCCCGATGACGGAAGCGGATTACGTCAAAGCCATCCATCTTCTTTCGACGCAAAATCCTCGGGCCACAGTCGCGACGTTCCACCTGACGCCGATCAACGCCGTCGCCTACGTTCGAGGCCGAATGCGTCTCGCCAAGACGCAGGACGTCGTGACGCTTGCCGAGCTTTCAACCGGCGAACTTCTGATGGCGACGACATGGGTGAAAGTCGTCATCGGCGGCTGCGGCGACTGAGAGGGCGAGACATGGCGACCAAACCGAGCATCCGCATTCCCGAAAGCGCCAAGGTCGGCGACGTCATCGAGGTCAAGACCCTGATCCGGCATCCAATGGAAACCGGCAATCGTCACGACAAGCACCGCAAGCTCATCCCGCGCGACATCATCAACACCTATGTTGCGAAGTACGGTGAAACGGAAGTATTTCGCGCCGAATTCGGGCCGGGCATCTCAGCCAATCCCTTCGTTTCGTTCAAGATGCGCGTGCCGGGCCCCGGCGTCTTCGAATTCGCCTGGACGGACGATCACGGCGTCACGACAATCGCAACAGCACCGCTAAAAGTTGTTTAGGAAAATAATCGCATGAAAAAACCGGGGCGCACTTTTTTGATCATCATCATTGCCAGTGTGATCTTCTTCGGCCAACGCTGGTATAATTACGTCACCAACAAAACCAGCCCCTATGACGAGTCCGGCATTCAGTTGAACAGCGCCATGCCCGCGCCGATCAGAAAATGGGGATGCGATAAGTTGCACGCGACATTCCCGAAGTCGCTACCGCCCCGCGGCTGCGAAGCCGAAGACGGCAAGAGCTGGATGTAGGACAGGACGCGGAGACGGTCGCGCCGCTTGACACCTCAGTTGGCGCCGGCGTTGTCTCGCAGCAACTTGTAATTGATGCTGTCGAGCAAGGCTTCGAAACTCGCGTCGATGATGTTCGATGAAACGCCGACCGTCGTCCACCGCTCACCGGTCTCGGTATCGTGGCTTTCCACCAGCACGCGCGTGACGGCGTCGGTACCGCCGTTGTGGGTCTGGGTCAGAATACGAACCTTGTAGTCCACGAGTTCGACGTTCTCGATGTGCTTTTGATAGCGGCCAAGATCGCTGCGCAAGGCCTTGTCGAGCGCGTTGACGGGGCCGTTGCCTTCACCGACTGAAACCAGCGGCTCGCTCTCGCCCGCGATCGACACGGTCACGATGGCCTGCGATTGCGTGCCGGTGCCGTTCATGGCGCGTTGACGCTCGACGGTGACACGGAAGGAATCGACGGAAAAATAGCGGGGCACGCTGGCAAGCGAACGCCGCGCCAGCAGTTCGAACGACGCTTCCGCCGATTCGTAGGAATACCCCTGGTCCTCGCGCGCCTTGATCTCATCGAGCAAAGCCTGGACACGCGCGTCGTCCCTGTCCGACGGCAAGCCGAGACGTTCCAGCGACGCCGTCAGCGACGACCGTCCGCCCTGCTTCGACACGAGAATGCGGCGCTCGTTGCCGACGCTCTCCGGCGGCACATGCTCGTAAGTCTCGGGCGCCTTGAGCAGGGCCGACGCATGGATGCCGGCCTTCGTCGCAAAGGCGCTTTCCCCGACATAGGGCGCGTGGCGGTCGGGCGCCTCGTTCAAGACCTCATCCAGAACGCGGCTCGCGTGCGTCAGCGTGCGAAGTTTTTCCGGCGTGACGCCCGTTTCGAATGCGTCCGCGAACTCGCTCTTCAATAGCAGCGTCGGAATGATCGACGTCAAATTCGCGTTGCCGCAGCGCTCCCCGAGGCCGTTCAACGTCCCCTGGATCTGGCGGCAACCGGCACGAACCGCCATCAGCGTGTTGGCGACGGCGTTCTCGGTATCGTTGTGCGTGTGAATGCCGAGGTGCGCGCCGGGAACATGCTTGGCGACGTCGGCGACGATGCGCTCGACCTCGTGCGGCAGCGTCCCGCCATTCGTGTCGCAAAGCACGATCCATCGCGCACCGGCGTCGAAAGCGGTCTTCGCGACGGAAAGCGCATACGCGCGATTGCCCTTGTAGCCGTCAAAGAAATGCTCGCAGTCGATCATCGCCTCGCGCTGCGTCTCGACGATGGCCTCCACCGATTGCGCCAAGGCCTCGAGGTTTTCCTCTTTCGAGATGCCGAGCGCCACGCGCACCTGATATTCGGATGATTTGGCGACGAGGCAGATGCTGTCGGCCGACGACTGCAGAACGGCCTGAAGTCCCGGATCGTTGGAAACGGAACGGCCGGAGCGCTTCGTCATGCCGAACGCCGTGAAACGCGCCGACTTGAAATCGGGCCGCGATGAGAAAAGCTCGCTGTCGGTCGCGTTGGCGCCGGGATAGCCGCCTTCGATGTAATCGACGCCGAGCGCGTCGAGCACGCGCATCAGGCGGCGCTTGTCCTCAAGCGAGAAATCGACGCCCGTCGTCTGCGCTCCGTCGCGCAGCGTCGTATCGAAGAGATAGAGGCGTTCTTTATTCATGACGATTTGGCCGGCGATGCCTTTGGAGTGTTGGCCGCAAGCGGCTTTATCATGGTTGTATTCGAAAGCCACTGATCATCGAGCGGAACGGAATTGCGCCGCACGGCCGTATAGCCCCGTCCCTCGAAAAATCGAACCGCCGTATCGCTGGCGTCAACCGTGACGGCGTCCGCACCCCGGGCCTGGGCGATCCTTTCCAGGGCATCGGCAAGTGCCGAGCCGACGCCCTCACCCGCGAAGTCCGGATGCACATAAAGCATATCAATCGTTTTATTGTCCTTAAGGGATCCAAAGCCCAGGTACTCGCCGTCGAGATGCACCACGAGCGTCAGCATGGCTCCGAGGCGGGCGCGAAATTCGTTTCCGTCTTCGGCGGTGGCCGCCCATGCGATGCGTTGATCCTCGTCGTACTCGTCCGCCGTCAGTTCATCGATGCTCTGGGCGAACAGATCGCGCAGCGCCATCGCGTCGGCAGGAAGAAACGGGCGAAGCGGAAAATCGTCGGACATTGGAATACTGGACCGCAAAAAAGCGCCGGGCAAAGCCGGGCTGAACGACATGGGCTCCAGTCCGGCGTCTATCGTCAAGGCCCAGGGGATGCAACCCCTTCGCGGCGACGCGCGGCTATAGGCGACACGGCGCACCACCGCCCATCTCGCGATGACCGATGGCGACGCTTCCCCTGATCGAGCTAGATCTTGTGCGCCATGCGCGAGCGCTTCGTCTCGAGATAGCGCTTATTGAACTTGTTCGGCCGGATGACCAGCGGCAGCCTCTCGACGACACGAATGCCGTGCGCCTTCAGCGCCTGTTCCTTCGCCGGATTGTTCGACAGCAGCTTGACTTCCGAAACGCCGAGGTCGCCAAGCACGCGCGCCGTCAGCCCATAATCGCGGCTATCGATCGGCGCACCGACCTCGATGTTGGCCTCGACCGTGTCCAGGCCTTTGTCCTGCAGCGCATAGGCCTGGATCTTTTTGAAAAGACCGATGCCACGCCCCTCGTGATACGGCACATAGACGATAATGCCGTAAGGCACTTCCGAGATGATCTTCAGCGCCGCCTGGAGTTGCTGATAGCAGTCACAGCGGAGCGAATGGAAAATATCGCCCGTGACGCAGCCGGAATGAATCCGCACGACGGGAATTTCGCCATCCGAGGCCTTCGGATCGCGATGCACGAGAACGACAATTTGCTCTTCTTCGATATCGCCCTGATATGCGTGGGCTTCGAGCATCAGCTCGCGCCCTTGAAATTCGATCGGAAGACTAGTCTCGACCGACCAGTCTCCTGGCAGTTTTACCGACGTCAAGGCACCCGACTTCATGGTTGTGGTTGCTCCGGGGTTCGTCACAGGCATATGCCCCATTCAGGCCGGGAACGCAAAGTCTAGCAGCGGTTCGAGCGCGCACGCGCTGCCGCACCGCGTCAGCCCGTCACAACTTTAGCCACTACATTAGATGGTCCCGAGGGCTCCGAAAACATAGATGCTCAGGATGCCGCGGCGTTCCCGAAATTTCTCGGCAGCGCGCCGGATCAGGTTTAACGGCCCACAAGACGGGAGAATTCGATCTTCGGGCAGCGATCCATGACGACGGTCAATCCGGCGGCTTTGGCCTCGGCCGCGGCTTGTTCGTTGATGACGCCAAGCTGCATCCAGACGATCGTCGCGCCGAGCCTATCCTTCTCCGCGACCGCGTCCCGGACTGCCTGCAGGGCGGCCTCCGGGTTACGAAAGACATCGACGACATCGACGGGCGACGGCACGTCAGCCAACGCCCCATAAACCGTCTGCCCAAGTATGAGCTTGCCCGCGTGCCCGGGGTTGACCGGACGGACGCCATAGCCCTGACCGATCAGAAACTGCATCACGCCGTAGCTTGGCCGGAGGGGCTTGGCGCTGGCGCCTATAACCGCGAATGTCCGGACACGTTCGAGGATGGCACGAATATCCTCATCGCTCAGCCCATCGGCGCTCATGCCGGGGCCTTCGGCAGCGTGACGCGGCCGTCGGCATCGAGCGGCATGAACGGGTTGTAGGCAATCTCCCAGAGATGCCCATCAGGGTCGGCGAAGTACCCCGCATAACCGCCCCAGAACGTCTTCTGCCCCGGCTTTACAAGTTTCGCGCCGGCAGCGACGGCCTCATCGAGCACGCCATCGACATCGGCTTCCGAATTGACGTTATGCGCCAAGGCGATGCCGGAAAATTCACTCTTCGTGGTCGCAATGGAGGCATCCATGGCGAGCGCCTCTCTGCCAAAGACGGACAGCACGACGCCGCCAGCATCGAAGAACGCAACGCTGTCCGCCTCGCTCGCGGGCGAGGCCGTGAAGCCGAGAGCCTCATAGAACGCGCGCGACCGTCCGACGTCGTCGACGCCCAGCGTGACGAATGAAATCCGTGGCTCCAATTCAGCTGTCCTTCCAATCCGGCTGACGTTTATCGAGGAACGCGCCGATACCTTCGCAAGCGTCGGCCGTCATCATGTTCTTGACCATGACCTCGCTGGCGAAGGCATAGGCCTGATCCAGAGGCATCTCGGCCTGCCGGTAGAACGCCTCCTTGCCGATCGCCACGGTCGCCTTCGATTTCGCGGCGATCTTGCGCGCCATCCCGAGCGCTTCCGGCATCGCCTGACCCGGGGCGACAACCCGATTGACGAGACCGGCCTTCATCGCTTGCCCGGCGTCCAGCGCTTCACCCAGAAGCAGCATCTCCATCGCCTGCTTGCGCGAAACGTTGCGCGACAGCGCCACCATAGGCGTCGAACAGAAGAGTCCGATGTTCACGCCCGGCGTCGCGAAATCGGCCGTTTCCGACGCCACCGCCAGATCGCACGTTGCGACGAGCTGGCATCCGGCTGCCGTGGCCCGGCCTTCGACTGCCGCGATCACCGGCTTCGGACAGGCGACGATCGCCTGCATCATCGCCGAGCAGGCCTGCATGGTATCGCGGAAGAACGCTACACCGCCATCGTTGTCGCTGCGGTGCGCCGTCAGCTCCTTGAGGTCGTGCCCCGACGAAAAGACTTTGCCGTTCGCCGCGACGATGATCGCCGCGATCGTGGGGTCGCCGCCGAGCCGCTCGATATGGTCGCGAAAATCGCCCAGCAGCGCCCGTGATAAGGCGTTGCGCGCCTCGGGACGATTGAGCGTCAGAACCGTGACTCCCCGTTCCGCCTCCGAAACGAGAAGCAATGGCGACGCGCCGGGTGATCGATCCTGCATTTCCTACCTGCAAATCAGCGGCGCCAGCGGCCTCGATCTGCGCGCTACTGCAACGCCTTTTCGATCTCCGCCTTGTGCGCCTTCACGATATCAACGTTTTCCTTGTACTGCAGTTTCGGCGTCGTGCTGATGGCCTCTGTCAGTTCGTCCATCAATTGCTTTTTGTCCGTATCGGGAATGCTCGAGTCCTTCTCGACATCGTCGCGCTCCTTCTTCAGCGCTTCGACCGGATCGACGAAATTGCCCGTTTTCGCATCGAGACCGGCCATGACGATGGAGATGTTGGCGGCAACGTCGTCGAGCTCCGCAAAATTGCTGAAGCCGTGCTTCGTTGCGATCCCTTCGAGCTCCGCCTGCAACGCCGGGTCGGGATTGTCGCCGGCCGCCTGAACCTTGGAGGCGACAGCCGAAAGGTCCGGCTGGGCGGCGATGAAGTGCTTCACCTGGTCTTCGGTGAGCTTGATCTGTTTGACGTCATCCGAATTGCTGCCATCATCGGCAGCCGCTGCTTTGTCGGCAGCTGCCGGAGGCTCTGGCGTTTGCTGTGCGTGGGCCACCGCAAGTCCGCCCAGAAGCCCGACAGCAAGCAACCCAACTCGTCCCGCCATCACGGCTTTCGAGACCCGCATCGTGTTCCTCCACGTTGAACCCAACCCGACCATATGCCTGATCGCTGTCAGCGACCTGACATGGCGACTGAGACAAGATTAAGAAGGGCTCTCGCTCCGCTTGGGAACGGCCAATCAGGCCAGCGCGCGGCGACCGTGCCGGATCCGTTGCAAATCGCTCAGACTGCCCGCACCGAGCGCCACCCGAAGGCCGCCCCAATAGCCACGCTGCGAACGTACATCGCAACCACCCAATGCGGGTCAAGTGCCTGCATCTCGAGCAGCGTTTCGCGTCGCACATGCCGGCGCTGGACCAGATCATTCGCAAGCTGGCGCGTGGACTTGGCACAGATTTGGCCGATACGCGACCTGCGGAACGACTTGGCGACGATGTAACATCCGCAAACGAAGCATCCGCTGGCGAGGGCTGCAGTCGACATAATTGCTCTCCCCTGAAAAAGCCGAGACCGTGAAAAATAGAAAGTATAAAGAAAGTATGTACACTGATTCTCTTCGGCGAATTGCATTTCGCGGAAGCCACAACGACCAGATTCCCCCAGCAATTATCTTAGCGTGGATTAGAAGGGTGGTATTATGATACCGCAAAACGGTAATATAATACCTGTATAAGTAATAGACTGATTTTATTGACTTTTTACGTGGCAAACGATTTCATCTTGCCATTTTCCCACACATTCGATATCAAGCCCGCTTTCCGAACCGGCCCGGCCCGGCTGCGCGTAACGCGCGCGCTCGTCGATCCGCCGGCTCATTCCGCCAAGGAGCCTCACGTCAATGTCTACCTATGTCGCCAAACCGGCCACGGTGGAGAAAAAGTGGGTCCTCATCGATGCCGAAGGGCTCGTTGTCGGCCGCCTCGCCGCTCTCATCGCGACCCGCCTCAAAGGCAAGCATAAGGCCATCTACACGCCTCACGTCGATTGCGGCGACAACATCGTCGTCATCAATGCCGAGAAGGTCGTCTTCACCGGCGCCAAGCGCGAAGACAAAGTTTATTACAAGCACACGGGCTATCCGGGCGGCATCAAGGAGCGCACGCCGCGCCAGATCCTCGACAGCAAGCACCCCGAGCGCATTATCGAGAAAGCCGTCGAACGCATGCTGGCGCGCGGCCCTCTTCATCGCCAGATCATGCGCAATCTGCGCGTCTACAAGGGCGCCGAGCATCCGCACACGGCACAGAACCCCGAGAAGCTCGACGTCGCGAAACTCAACCGTAAGAATGTGAGGGTCTGAGATCCATGACCACCGAAACCAAGACCCTCGCCGATCTTGCGAACGTCAAGACCGCTGAGCCCGAAGCGGCGCCTGTCCGCACGCAGAAGCTCGACAAGCTCGGCCGCGCTTACGCGACCGGCAAGCGCAAGGATGCCGTTGCACGTGTCTGGTTGAAGCCTGGCAAGGGCGTCATCACCGTCAACGAAAAGGACTTCAAGGCCTACTTCGCCCGCCCGGTTTTGCAGATGCTGTTGCAGCAGCCGCTCAACATCGCCAACCGCGCGACGCAGTATGACATCCGCATCTCAGTTGCCGGCGGCGGCCTCTCCGGCCAGGCCGGCGCCGTTCGCCACGGCATCTCCAAGGCTCTGACCTACTACGAGCCGGAGTTGCGCGGCGTCCTGAAGAAGCAGGGCTTCCTGACGCGCGATAGCCGCACCGTCGAACGTAAGAAGTACGGCAAGGTCAAGGCACGTAAGTCGTTCCAGTTCTCGAAGCGCTAATCCGGGAACCAGCCACGATTTCGAACAGCCCGCCCACCGGTGGGCTGTTTTTGTTTGCGCATCTGGTGGGCAAAAGGGTTGCCGACGCGCCGGAGCAATGCCACATACCGGCAGATTCTATGCAAACGCCTGGGCCATGCACAGCCGGGATCTCGGAGAAAGAAATGGATTGGCTGCTGCACGGGCTCCATGAGCTGTTCTCGACGCTTGTCACGGACATTGGCTATCTTTTATCGCCGCAATGGTGGCGCACGCACAGCGTACCGCTCTTCAATATCCTTATGATCGACCTGACGCTTGCCGGTGACAACGCCATCGTCGTCGGCATGGCGGCGTCGCGCGTGCAGCCGTCGATGCGGGCGAAAGTCATCTTCTGGGGCATTGCGGGCGCTGTCCTGCTGCGGATCATATTCTCCAGCATCGCCCAGCAGATGCTGCAGGTGATCGGCCTGACGCTCGCGGGCGGCATCCTGCTGCTGTTTGTGTGCTGGAAGATGTACCGGCAGATTGTCGACGCCGACACGCATTCCATCCACGAGATCGAAAAGAACCTGGCCTCCCAGACGGCGCATCCGAACGAGTCGACGTTCTGGGCGGCTCTCTGGACCATCATTCTTGCCGACCTGTCGATGTCACTCGACAACGTCCTCGCGGTCGCTGGCGCTGCCGGTGAGTCAACGCTCGTTCTCGTCATCGGCCTCGCCATCGCGATCATTCTGATGGCGGTCGCCTCGTCGTACATCGCCAAGCTCCTGGAGCGTTATCCCTGGATCGCCTGGTTCGGCCTCTTGATCATCCTCTATGTCGCACTCGATATGATCTATCGTGACAGCCACCGGATCGCCTGCGTCAACTTCGACGTTGGCTGTTCTGAATCAATCTGGGAAGGCGTTATGCATCGGCTCGGGTTCGGCGGCTGACATGACGGCGACGACGGCACAAATGGCGAAGGACGCAACCGTATTCATCGATGGCGAAGCCGGCACGACCGGCCTCGAAATCCGCGAGCGGCTGGCGAAATTGCGCGGCGTCACCGTCAAAAGCATCGACCCCGCGCGGCGCAAGGACAAGGCTGCCCGCGCCGACATGATGCGTGGCGTTGATCTTGTCGTTCTGTGCCTGCCCGACGACGCCGCTAAGGAAGCGGTGGCGCTGGCAAACGAGCTTGGCACTGAGGCTCCAAAAATCGTCGATGCCTCGACCGCACATCGCGTTGCGCCGGGCTGGGTCTACGGCTTTGCCGAAATGACGCCGGGTCAATCGGATGCGATCCGCACGGCGGCGCGCGTCACCAATCCCGGCTGCTACCCGACGGGCGCGATCGCGCTCATTCGTCCGCTCGTCGACGCGGGGATCGTTCCCACCGACTATCCGCTGACGGTCAATGCCGTCTCCGGCTATTCCGGCGGCGGACGCAGCATGATCGAATCCTACCAGGCGGGAACCGCGCCGTCGTTCGAGCTTTATGGCCTCGGCTTGGAGCACAAGCACGTGCCCGAACTGCAGAAGTATTCGGGTCTGACACGGCGGCCGATTTTCGTCCCGAGCGTCACCAACTACTACAAGGGCATGCTCGTCTCGATCCCGCTGCACCTCGATACGTTGCCGGGAAAGCCAAGCCTGCGCGATATCGAGCTGGCCCTCGATGCACGCTATCGGGGAAGCGAACACGTCCGCGTCGTCGCCGAGCCGTCGGCCCAGATGGCGCGTCTCGAAGCGGAAGCGCTGAACGGCACCGACAAGCTCGAGCTTTATGCATTCGGCAAACCGGAGCTGAACCAGGCCGTGCTCGTCGCCCGGCTCGACAATCTCGGCAAAGGCGCCGCCGGTGCCGCGGTTCAGAACATCAAGCTGATGCTGGGCCTGGACTAGCCTCCGGACGGACGCTCCACCGGCGCCGCGCCCGAGCCCCGGAGATAACGCATGGCGTTCGCAATCAAAGCTGAGGTTCGCGATCCCCGCGCCAAGACCTTCCCCTTCGCCGCGCAAAAGACGATGTATGGAGGCAAGAAAATCGTCGAGAGTGACACGATTTTCGTATTCGCGAGCGAGAACGAAGGCGGGCAAGGCCTGATCGCGCAAGGCGTGGTGACGTCGGTTACAGCCGTCGCCAGGAAGCGCGGCGTCATCCGTCAAACGCCGCGTGTAAGCATCACCATAAAACGGACTGCCGTCGCCAAGCGGCCGCTGGGACGGCGTGAGCTCAAGCATTTGACGAACTGGAACGACGGCCAGCCCGGCACCGAGCTTAATTTCAAACTCTATCGTCAGGCGACGAACAAGATCGTCGGCATCTCCGATGAAACAGCAACGTTCCTCGGCGGATTCTTCTAGCGCACCCGGTCCCAAGTCGAACGGCGGATCGCATGCAGGTGCACGACCGCAAGCACGAACACGATCGCACCGCCGAGCTGATGCGCGACGCCAAGTTCAAGCGGAACATGCGCCAGTAGCGTCGCGATGCCGAGTCCCACTTGCCCGAAGGCAGCGCAAGCGAGAAGCGTCGCCGTCGTTCGAACACGGCGATCGATAGCCGAGCGCATCACTAGCCAGAACTCGATCAGGATAACGGCGACGACGAAGTAGGCCATGACGCGATGATTGAATTGCGCCGCCGCATGGCTTTCGAAGAACGTCAGATACGCGGGCGTCGTCCAATAATCGCTCGGCACCCACTGGCCATTCATTGTCGGCCAGGTGTTGTAGATGAATCCGGCCTTGAGGCCCGCAACGAACGCACCCAACACCACCTGCAGCACAACGATGGCGACGATGAATGCGCCCATGCGCCGGATCGCCGGCGTTACAGAACCGGCGGCGGCCCGCGCCGCATCGGGCCACTCTTCGAGCGCCAGCCAGACAAGCAATCCCAGGATCGCGAACGCCGTCGTCAGGTGCAGCGCCAGCCGGTATTGGCTGACGTCCACGCGATTGACGAGCCCCGACTTCACCATGTACCAGCCGATGAAGCCCTGCACGCCGCCGAGCGCCAGCACGCCGAGAAACTTCGCGCCGCTGCCCGGCTTCAGCCGCCCGCTCAGCCAAAAAAAGACCAGCGGCAGCGCAAAGGCGACACCGATGAAGCGGCCAAGAAACCGATGGCTCCACTCCCACCAGTAGATGGATTTGAACGCATCGAGCGTCATGCCCTGGTTCATGATGTGGTATTGCGGGATCTGCCGATATTTCTCGAACGCCGTCAGCCAATCGGCGTGGGTCAGCGGCGGGATCGCGCCGAGCAGCGGTTGCCACTCCGTGATCGACAGGCCGCTTTCGGTGAGACGTGTCGCGCCGCCGACGACGACCATCGCGATGACGAGCGCGGCGACGCCCCATAGCCAGATCGAAATCGCCCGATCACCGGCAATTCCGCCGGTCGATGCGGCGCTCCGGGCATGGTCTTCAGCGCGAGCCAGCGTCATGCGGTAAATATCCCTAAACGAATGTATCCGCGATGTGATACTCCCTCCCCCGCAGCGAACAATGCGCCCAACCGGCGCGGTTCCCGCAAGGTTGTTTCACCGTATGAATTGCCCCGCATGACCCAGCGCCAACGCAAGTTCCTCGGCACGATCGCACTCTTTTTGCTCATCGCGGTTTACGCCCTGATCGCGATGGCGGTCGCCATTGTGCTGCAGGTGCACAATGCCAATAAATTTGTCGAGTTTTTGTACTACATCGTGGCCGGACTGCTGTGGGTTGTTCCGGCCGGCGCGCTCATCTCGTGGATGCAGAAGCCGGATACCTGATCTCGTCCGCGACCACGCCGCGCGACCCGCCTCGAACCAGCCGGAGGGCGCCCTTCGCGCCATCGCGCAGCGCGAACGGTAGCCCCGAAAGCAGCACCTTGACGTAACGCGCATCCTGATAGTCGCCGTTGAGCGACAAACGCGGCAGCGCCATCATCGAATTCGCGTGCCCTGACCGCAAGAGCCCTTTGCGCGTCGTCACGGCCGTCTCAAGACCCAGCTCGCGCGCGATTTCAAACTCGCGATTCCCAGCGCTTCCCTCGTCCCCGTATGGATAGCTGAAATGCCGGATCGGATTGCCCAGCTCTTTCGACACGCGCGCCACGCTGTCGGCGATCTCACGCCGCGAGCTTTCAGCGGAAAGCTTGGCGAGAGCAAAATGATTGGTCGTATGCGCCGCGATCGTAACGAGCGGGTCGGATGCGAGCGCCCGGATCTCATCCCAGCTCATCACCAGATCGCGGCATTGCTGGGCCATATCGAACCCGGCCGTCGCCGCGAGCGCCCGCACGATGGCGCGCGCGTCGGCTTCCGGCATTTTCCGCAAGTTCCAGTAGATATCATGGAACGCCGAATTTTTCTCCGCGTCGGACGCCAGCGAATACGCTCGCGTGATCCCGTCGAGCGAAACCTCGGCACGCGGCAAGCGCCTTAGCGCCTCTTCGAGCGCCAGCCACCACAGCTCGCCATGCCCGTCGGCATACGCGGTCGGAATGTAGACCGTGAATGGCGCGTTATGCTTCTTGAAAATCGGATAGGCGAAATCGCGATTGTCCTTGTAGCCGTCATCCAGCGTAAATACCGCGAACGGCTTCGCTGCACGCCCGCCACCCAGGCGCGCTTTGACGTCGTCGAGCCCGACGATATCGAAACCCGCCGCCCGCACGTGCGTGATGACACCTTCGAGGAACTCGGGCGTGACCTTCAATAATCCATTCGGCTCGAAGGCGCGCGGCGCATCGGGCACCACGTGATGCAGCATGAAAATGACGCCGTCGCCACCGGTCAAGGGCGCTGCGATACGGTCGAGGCCCGTATAATGCAGCGTCGAGAGGACGGTCTTCAAAATGTTTGTCGTACGGCGAGACATCGAACCAACTCACTCACAACCCGCGACGCGCCCACGCGATCGGCGATCAGGCCGAACGCTTCATGTCGCCTGCTCCTCGGCGCGTGGCGCGAGCGATCCGCTGCTGGATCGGCGCACCGTCCGACGCTTGCCGCTCGAAGCGGATGACATCGATGTCGGCCACTTCGAAGCCCAGGAACGTGCCGGCCGGATCGTCCAGAACCGGCGCCCGTTCGCGTGGCTCGACGACGACGACACCAGCATCGAAACGGCCTTCGATTGTTTCGAACAGCTTGCGCGCTTCGTCATGAAGCCCCGTAACGACGATGTGATCGTAAGCCTCGTCGAGCGCATCGAGCACGAGATTGATCTGGTCGGGATCGATTGTCATCGCGTCACCATCCAGCGCCTTGCCGCTGGCGATCGCGTGCACGTTCGTCCCCGAAAGGCGTTGGATAGCTTCGCCGAACCCGGCGTCTCCACGCAGCAGATCGTTGACGCCGACGCCGGGATCGAGCCCGATCTCGCGCGCCATGCCGTTGCCCTTCGGGCTCCAATCGATCAGGATCGTTTGCACGCCGCTTTCGGACAACGTCTTCACGAGATCAAGCGTCTCTTTCGTGACGTCGATGGCGTCCGTATCGCCGGTCAGCAACGTCCTGTGGCCGCTATCGGCAGGGCGCTTCTCGCCGAGGCGCGACGCCAATGCGCCAATTTCGCTTTCGCTGACGACAGTGACGGGCTCTCGCTGCGACGGCTCGGGCAATGCAGGACGGGCGTCCTCTTCGACAGCCTCTAGCTCCGGTTCCGACAGAGGCTCCGGACGCGGCGGCAACACGGGATCAGCGCGCACGGCAAGCGGCTTGACTGCCGCCAGTTGCGGCTTTTCACCGAGCGAACTCCGCCGGGCTTCACGGAAGAGAGCAATCGTCACCACCCACGCGGTTCCGAACATCAAGACCGCCAGAGCGATCAATGCCGATAACGAGCCTTTCCTCGGGAACACCGGCACGCTTTCCGGCTGCGCGTTCGAGATGATCTGCGCCGAAACAGGCTGCGCCCGCGCATCCAGCCGCTTGCGGTTGGCTTCAAGCTGCGCCTGAATGTTCTCAAGCTCGGTTCGCTTGGCTTTGGCCGTCGCCTCCAATTGCCGAAGTTTGGCTTCCTCCGGGGCATTCGTCACGACGCGCTTTTTAATGTCGTCCAGGCTTTGCTCGATGCTCGCTTCGCGCCCCTTCGCGACTTTCGCTTCCTTGTCGAGGCTATCGACGATCTTCGAGATTTCCTTATTGATCTGAACCTTCAAGCCAGCCAGCTCGGCATTGAGCTGCCGCATGCGCGGATGCCCCGACAAAAGCGTCGTGGAAAGCTCGGAGATTTGCCGCTCGATGCGCACGCGCTGCTGCACGAGATTCTGGATCAGCGGCGATTTTTGCACGTCGGCCAGCTGATCCGCCGACCCGACCTTGATCATTTCCCGCGCCGACTGCGCCCGCGCTTCCGCTTCGCCGCGCGCCGCTTTGGCCTTGGTCAGCTCCGCCGTCAGCTCCGACATCTGCTGCGCGTTGAGGCCCGTGTTCTGGGCTCCCCCGCTGAAACCGTCGATCTTGCCGCGATAGCGATCGGTCTCGGTTTCGGCGGCGGCGACTTCGTTCGTCAGCTTGGTGATCTTCGTCTGCAAGACGTCCTGCAGGTCATCGACCTCCGTCACGCCCTGCGCGGCAAGCGACGCGCGGTAATTCTCCGCCAGCGCATTGGCGATCTTGGCCGCCAGCGCTGGATCGTTCGATGTCATATTCACGCCGATAAAGCGGCTCTCCTTCGCGGCATAAACTTCGAGCCGCTTGCGGAATGCGTCGAGCACGCGATCCCGCGTCGTCTCACCCTTGCGCGGCCCGCCGATCCCGATGGTGCGCAACGCCGCGTCCAGCTTATCGACCGGGCCCAGCGCGCTGTTGAACTCGGGCCGCTCCGCGAGCTTGAGATCGTTGGCGATCTTCTCTAGCAGCTCAGGCGACTGCATCGCCTTTACGTGCGTGTTGATCGCTTCCTTATCCATGCGCGTGGTGACGAGGTCGGGCCCCGCCGACGCATTGCGATCGGAGAACGTACCCGCCGCGCCTTTAGCGACGATCGCCAATTGGGCTTCGCTCTCATAGCGCGGCGCGACTTGTAAAAGGATGCCGTACGTCAATGCGCCGGCCAGCAGGCTCACGAGCAGCAGGCCGGGCATACGCCGTTTCAAGGCATTGAACACCGATGCCATATCGATGTCGTCTGGTGAGACATGACCGCGTGGCCGCATAACTCTACTCGATCAAAGGTTTTTCGCCTCAGACAGGTATCGTCGTGCGCGGTTAGCAAGTCCTTAAGCGTTTCAAAAAAACGCGCGCTCTCAGATTTTATTAACTCCGCGTGGCTACGGTCATCGGCGTTGTGGACGTTGCGGGAATAGTTGCAGATGTCAGTACGCATTCTCCTGGTCGCATCGGCAGCGGCAGCGCTGCTCGGTGGATGCGCTTCAGGACCGGAATTCCTTTCGGGCTTTAACCCGGAATTGCAGGACGATACGGTCATCGCCGGCCCAGCGCCGGGCGACGGTCAGCCTGTTGACGGGTACCCCGTTCCGATAACCACGGCATCGGCACGGCCGGTGGTGTGGGGCGAGCCGACAATTATTCCAGCCGTCATTCAATCCGAAACGATTATCGATCCCACGGGCCCTTACCGGCTCGATACGGGCGACCGGCTGCGCATTTTCGTCTATGGCCAGCCGAACCTGTCGCGGCTTTATATCGTCGATCACGAAGGCAAAATCGCCGTGCCGTTGATCGGCAACGTCACGGCGCGCGGCAAGACGACGAACCAGCTTCAGGCGACGATCCGCGCCCGCCTGGGTTCCGAATACGTCAAAGACCCGCAAGTGACGGTCGACATTCAGCAGAACCGGCCGTTCTTCATCCTCGGCGAAGTCAAGAATGCCGGCCAGTTCCCCTACGTTTCCGGCATGACCGTCGAGACCGCCGTCGCTATAGCCGGCGGCTACACCGAACGCGCCAGCGAAAGAACGTTCCGCATCACACGCAAGGTCGACGGCGTCGTCCAGCAAATCGAGGCCCCGAGCGACACGCAGCTGCGGCCCGGCGACACCGTTTACGTGTTCGAGAGGTTTTTCTGAGACACATCAGACCTTTCCCGGCGTATCGGGTAGGTCAGCATGCGTATTCTCCACTGTCTTCGGGCGCCGGTCGGCGGCCTCTTCCGCCACGTTCTCGATCTCGCTGAAGAACAGGCCAACCGCGGCCACGATGTCGGCATCCTCGCCGACAGCAATTCCGAAGACCGATTGACGCCCGCCAAATTTGCGGCCGTCGCGCCGAAGATGACACTCGGCATTGCCCGCATTCCGATGCGCCGCCAGCCCGGCCTCGGCGATCTTGCGGCCGTCCGCGCCGTCCGCTCTCATATCGCGACGCTCGACCTTAACGTGTTGCATGGCCACGGCGCCAAGGGCGGAGCCTATGCCCGGCTCGCAGCCCGTAGCCTGGCGCTGCGCCACTCAGGCGTGAAGACTTTCTACACGCCGCACGGCGGCAGTCTCAATCTGAGGCCGGGGCTGGAACAGCGCGCCCTGATGATGGTCGAACGCGCGCTGGAACGCATGACGACCGGCCTGATCTTCGAAAGCGCACACGCGGCGCGCACATATCGCGCCCGCGTCAGCGCCAAGGGCTCACCCCAGCGCATCATTCCCAACGGCCTCAAGGCTGCCGATCTCAACGCCGTCGAACCGCGAACCGACGCGACCGACGTGCTGTTCGTCGGCGAACTCCGCGATCTCAAGGGCGTCGATGTCCTGCTACAGGCCCTCGCCGCGCTCAACGAGCGTCAGGTCACGGCCACGATCGTTGGCTCAGGTCCCGACGAAACAAAATTCAAGGAGATGGCTCGTGCGCTCGGGCTTGATGAGCGCGTCCGCTTTACCGGCGCCATGCCAATCCGCGAGGCCTTCGCCCTCGGGCGCGTCATGGTCGTGCCGTCGCGCGCCGAAAGTTTCCCTTATGTCGTGCTCGAAGCCAGCGCCGCCGGCCTTCCCCTGATCGCAACGAACGTTGGCGGCATCCCCGAAATCGTTGCGGACACCGACACGGCGTTGATTGAACCGGGCAACCCCTCCCTCCTCGCGACGGCTTTGGCCGCGACCCTCGACAATCCCGAATTCGCCCGCGCCCGCGCAGCCCGTCTCAAAGCGGGAATTAAAAGAAAATTCACCGTCGCCGCGATGACCGACGCCGTGCTGAAGTTCTACGCCGCGCCGCCGTCGCACCCCGAACCGCAGGGCTATCCCGCGACCAACTTGCACAGCCAACGCGGTTAACCGAAATGGCACGCAGTCTGCTTCGAGCCGTCACGTTTTCCGAAACGGGACGCACCAAAAAAATGTCAATGACCGGCGACATCAGGCCTATGGCGATAAACGGCTTCGTGAACGCAGCCGCGTTCAAACATGCGTTCACCTACCGCAAGCCGAAACTCGTCGATCGCACCGACCATCAGCGCACGTTTTCGCCGGTCGTGGTTCGAGGCGCCATTCGCGGTATCGAATTTCTGATGGTGACGCTTCTCGGCTTGGCCATCGCGCATCTCTACGTCGATGAAACCGGTGTTTTGAGCAACACCATCTACCTTCTCGCGACCGCGGCTGTCGGCGCCGCCACCGTCGTGGTGTTCAGCCTGCTCGATCTCTATAGCCTTCGCGCGCTCTCCGCCTACATCAAGAACCTGCCCGCGGTGATGTTCGGCTGGACCGTCGTATTCGCGGCGCTCGTCGCCGGTATGTTCTTCCTGAAAGTCGGCGCCGACGTATCCCGCTTCTGGCTTGCCGCCTGGTACGTGTCCGGCGCCGCCCTGGTCATGCTGGAACGTGTCACGACAGGCTGTTTCATCCGCAATGCGGCAAGCACCGGCCGCCTCTACCAGCGAGTTGCGATCTACGGCGCCTGCCCGCTCACCGAGACGCTGCTCAATGAGCTCGAAGCGGACTCGCACTCGATCGTCCGCATCGCCGGCATTTTCGACGACCGTAGCGACGAGCGCGCCCCGAACCTGATTGCGGGCTACCCGCGCCTCGGCAATCTGAACGACCTCATCAAGATGAGCCGCGCCAAGCAGCTTGATCTCGTCGTCGTGTCGCTGCCGCTCGCCGCCGAAGGACGCCTTTCGAACGTCGTCGGACGCCTGTCGGTCTTGCCGGCCGACGTGAAAATGCCCGCCCGCGCCAGCGGCCTGAGATTTTCGCCGCGCACGTATTCGCATGTCGGCTCAGTCGCGATGATCGATCTCTACGACAGGCCGATCGCCGACTGGGACAGCGTCTCCAAATGGCTCTTCGACAAGGTGATTGGCCTGCTGGCGTTCACCGTACTGACGCCGGTGATGCTGCTCATCGCGCTGGCCGTGAAACTCGAAAGCCGCGGGCCTGTGTTCTTCAAGCAGAAGCGCTACGGCTTCAACAACGAGTTGATCGAAGTCTTCAAGTTCCGCTCGATGTACGTCGACCGCTGCGATGCGACGGCTTCCAAGCTCGTTACTAAGGACGACCCGCGCGTGACGCGCGTCGGCCGCTTCATTCGCAAGACGAGCCTCGACGAGCTCCCTCAGCTCTTCAACGTCATCAAGGGCAACCTCTCGCTGGTCGGCCCCCGGCCCCACGCCGTTCAGGCGAAGGCCGCGGGACATCTCTACGACGAAGTCGTGGATGGATATTTCGCGCGCCACAAGGTCAAACCCGGCATCACCGGCTGGGCGCAGATCAACGGCTGGCGCGGCGAGACCGATACGGAAGAAAAGATCCTCAAGCGTATCGAGCACGATCTCTACTACATCGAAAACTGGAGCGTCTTCCTCGACCTCTACATTCTCTTGAAAACGCCGCTCTCCCTGCTCAACACGGAAAGCGCCTACTGACGGCCATCGTCAACGCCCCTTCAACCGCGGATAACGAAAGCCCGCCGAAATGTCGCCGGTCTTAGGCATGCCACCGACGCTCGTCCGCTTCGACCTCGCGAGAGGAGGTCGAAAGAGCGTCGCGCATCGCATTGCTTTGGCCCTGGTTTGGCTGACGATTGCCGTGAGTTCGATCGTCTATACGGAACCCGCTCCCGTCGATGCGCTGACGATCGGGCTCATGCTGCTGTTGCCGATTGTCGGACTCGTGGACGCAAAACCGATGCTTTGGGCTGGCTTTGCGGTCGTCTTCACAATGACGGCGTGTGGCGAACTGAGCGCCGCATTGGCGCGCGAAACCGGCATTGCCGTGTCGCATATGAATGTCTCGCTCTATCTTGTCGGCGCCTGGTTCCTGTTCGCGGCCTTCATCGCCAAACGCCCCAAGGAACACACGCGGCTGATCCTCAACGCCTACCTCCTTGCCGGCATCATCGCCGCGCTCTGCGGCATCGCCGGTTATCTCAGCCTGTTCCCAGGCGCTTTCGATCATTTCACGCGCTATGGCCGCGCCTCGGGACCGTTCAAGGATCCCAACGTGTTCGGGCCGTTCCTGATTGCGCCGCTGCTACTATCGCTGCACCTTTGGCTGGTCAGGCCGCTCCGGCGCGGGATTCTGCCGCTGATCTCCGCCGCGATACTGGCCGTCGGCATTCTCTTTAGCTTTTCGCGCGGCGCTTGGGCCGCGACAGCCATCGGCCTGCTGATTTTCTGCTATGTCTACACGATCACCGTGAAGACCAATCGCGAACGGCTGAAACTCGCCGCGCTCTTGCTGCTCGGCGCGCTCACGCTGGCCATGATCCTCGCCGCCGCCCTGCAATCGTCCGCCATCTCGGATTTGCTTGAGCAGCGCGCCTCCCTCACCCAGTCGTACGACGTCGGACCCGACGGCCGCTTCGGCGGGCAGCGAAAGGCCGTCGGCCTGATACTCGAAAATCCGCTGGGTATCGGATCGGCGATTTTCACCCGCTTCTACCATCACGAAGAAGTCCACAACATCTATCTCAGCATGTTTCTCAATGCCGGCTGGGTTGGCGGACTGCTCTACCTGATGACGTGCCTCGGCACATTGGCGCTCGGCTTGCGGCATGCGTTCAAGAGAACGGAGACATCTCCCTATTTCCTGATCGCCTTCGCCGCCCTCGCCGGAAATATCTGCGAAGGCGTGCTGATCGACAGCGACCACTGGCGGCATTTCTATCTATTGCTGGCGCTCGTCTGGGGGATGATGGCCGCCGACCAGTACGAATTCGCCGCCCGCCCGGCGCGAATGCTGCGCGATCTACGGCCGATCCTTCTGCGCAGCGTCCTGCTCATTCCGCCATCGCGGCGACACGCGCGGATATTGGCCGTCCGAAGAAAGATTGACGTCCAAAAGCTCAGAACCCGCGTTTTAGGAAAAATTCCCGGATGGCGTCCCGGGCGCGGTCGGATTATTGCACCAGCATGAGTGCTGAACCGGAGTTAAATCCGGATCCGAATGATGGCCGATCAGGAACTTGACCCCAACCTAACGCGGCAACCCGCGAAGCGGTGAAGCGTCTTGCGTTCTACCGGCACGGCCCGTGTAGGGTTGCCCATTGAGCGGATTAACGACGAGAGAGGGGCGCGCCCGCTCATGACGCAGGAGCGTCACATGTTGATCGACGAACTCCGCAAGCCGGACGCGATTGAGGTTCGATGCGTAGGATCGGAAATACAGCGTCATAGGATGAAACGCTCCCTGCTTTCGATCCCTCCGATGCAGGTTTTCTGCCATGCCGGGCCAATCGCGCCGGCAAGCCTTGACGTGCCGCGAACGCTGCTTCAAAGTGTTATAATGTTACAAGATCGGGCGGAGTATCTGGCTCAATGTTCTTGAGACGCCGCCTTATGGTTCTTGTGGCGCTCGTGCTGGGCGTGTGCCTCCTGCTCGGCGGCGTGCTGACCTATTGGACCAGTCTGCGCAAAGTCGAAACCGAGATGTCGTCGGCGATCGAAGTCGGCAACAGCACCGTTGGCGACGCGCTGGCGTCGATCGCGATCAGCGGCGACCCACTCACCTATTTGCAACGTGTGATCGGATCGTTCGACGGCGACCGGCATGTCGTTGCCCGGCTCGTCGCTCCCGACGGAACGACGAAGATTACCTCCCGCTTGGAACCCCCGCGCGATCCGCCGCCGCATTGGCTGCACCAACTCTTCGCCGGAAACACATACATCAAAGAATTTTCGCTTCCCGCGCCGTACAAAGGCATTGGCACGGTCGAACTACAATCGGATTCACATAACGAAGTGGGCGAGGTCTGGGAGGATCTGAAGCTCAAGTTCATCATCCTAGCGGGCTTCTGCGCCACAGTACTGGTACTGATCTATGCCAGCCTCGGCCGGGCGTTGAAGCCGCTGGAAGATCTGTCGGCCGCGTTGAACCGCGTCGGAGAAGGCGACTATACCGCTCACGTCGCCGAGCAAGGCCCCGAAGATCTCAATATGATCTATCGCGCCTTCAACCGCATGGCCGAACGCCTCCAGGCCGCGGAATTGCAGAACCGGCGCTTGAACGAACAGCTGTCCACCGTGCAAGAAGAAGAGCGCTCGGAAGTCGCTCGTGATCTTCACGATGAGATCGGACCCTTCCTGTTCGCGGTCGACGTTGATGCCCAATCGATCCCAGCTTTGCTCTCGCGTGACGCCGGTGAAGGCGTCGAGGGACGAGTCGCGGCGATCCGCCAGTCCGTTCATCACATGCAAATGCATTTGCGCGCCATTCTGAGCCGCTTGCGGCCTGCGATGATGATCGACCAGGGATTGACGCACGCAGTCGAACAGCTCATCGCCTTCTGGCGGGCCCGACGTCCGAACATCACCTTTCACAGCGACATCAGCGAAGCGCGGTTTCCCGCTCATATTGAAGAGACCGCCTTTCGGATTTTCCAGGAAGGCACCAGCAACGCCGTCCGGCATGGCAAGCCGGACACCATCGAGCTTTCGGCGCAGCAAACTGAAACCGGCCACTTGCGCATCGTCGTTTCCGATGACGGCCAAGGCATCGCCGAGCCTCAAAGACGCGGATTTGGCCTGGTCGGCATGGGCGAGCGCGTCGCCGCTCTTAATGGAACAATGAAGGTCACCTCTCACCAAAATGGAAAAGGTGTCATTCTTGTCGCTGAGATTCCACTTCCCCCTGAACGCCGTGGGAAAACTGAAGAAACCCCGAAAGCCACGAGTACAGCATGAAAATACTCATCGTCGATGATCACGGTGTTGTCCGCGAAGGTCTGCAACGATTGTTTGCGGCACACTTCGACGCCCAGGTCTGCGAAGCCCCCGATGTCGAAGAGGGATTGGCCGTCTACGCCCGCGAACGGCCCGATATCATCATCCTCGATCTCAATCTCGAAGGAGCCGGCGGACTTGAGTTCCTCCGCCGCATGTTGTCGGCCGACAGCAACGCCCGCATCATCGTCTTCAGCATGCACCACGAACCGATCTATGCGGTTCGTGCGCTTCGCGGCGGCGCGCGCGGTTACGTCAGCAAGAGCGCCCCGGTTGAGGAGTTGATCGCAGCGATCCGCAAGGTGCGAGCCGGCGAGCAGTACATCGACCGCGACCTCGCTTCACGCATCGCCGTCAGCCAGATCTCGACGGACGATCCGTTGCAGTCGCTATCGATCCGCGAAGTCGAAATTCTGCGTATGCTCGGGCAGGGCAAGAGCATGACCGCCATCTCGGAAAGTCTTGGCATCGCCTACAAGACGGTCGCGAACATCTGCACCCAGATGAAGGTCAAGCTCGGCGTCGATCGCACCGCCGATCTGATCCGCCTCGCGATCGAGACGCTCAGAACCTGATCGGCTCTCACTCTGCCGCGCCCAAAAAACAATCATCCCGGCTTTCGCCGGGATGATGTCGCGTTTCATCTGAATAGACTCGAAGAGTGGACGAAGCCTCGCTTAGTCCTTGTCGTTGTCATCATCCGGCTTTGTGCCCGCCTGCGCCTTGATGTTGTCGAGCCCGGCCTGGAAAATACCGTCGATGACATCGTGCGCTTCCTTGTTCGGCTTGCCATTGGCATCGAACGTCGCCGACCACGCGAAATTGATCTCGTCTTCATCGTCGTCGTCCGGCGTCAGCGCGAACTGGGCCTGGTAGTTCTTGACCGGCAATGGGCTCTCGAGAATTTCGTAACGGTAGAAGTTGGGCTTCACGTCCAGAAGCTTTTCCTTGATTTTTCCGCCGTCCTTCAGCGTCAGCACACGAACCTTCGCACCATCCTCGGTGCTCTCTTCGCAGTTCGCGATGGCCGGATGCCAATCCTTGATCGCACACCATCCACCGAACTTCTCCCAGAGCCGCGTCCGCTCCTCGTTCATTTTCGTCGGATCGACTCTGAGTTCGAGCTTCTTGCCGACGGCAATGCTCGCTGCATTCGCTGCCGTACCGGCCGCAACGGAGCCGGCAAGCGCCACGACGCCGGCAACCGCGATGCCCTTCACAAACCTCATTATTCCACTCCCACTGGTTTCCTCTGGCAGCTTGCTCTTACGAGAAAACGCGGGCCGGAGGTTTCACAAGGCTGTTACTCTATTACAATGGGAATGTTCGGAAAAGGCTTTGATGCGCGAAGCCGCAATCGGGATTAAATCCCGGCGTACCATTCGTAGCCGCGATCTTCCCAGAAGCCGCCTTTGCCACCGCCGATGCCGACCATCGACGACACGGCTTCGATCCGCATCACATATTTCGCGTGCTTGTAGCCGAGTTGCCGCTCGACCCTGAGACGAAGTGGAGCGCCGTGCGGAACCGACAGAGCCGCATCATTCATGTCATAGGCCAGGATAGTCTGCGGATGAAACGCATCGATCAGATCGATGCTCTCATAATAGCGCGCGCCCGGAGCCAGCATGTCGGCGCAATGAAAAACGAGGTAACGCGCTTCCGGTTTTAATCCGACGCTCTGCAGCAGCGGCGTCATCTGCGCGCCCTTCCATTTGCCGATGGCGCTCCAGCCTTCGACGCAATCGTGCCGCGTAATCTGCGTCCGCGACGGCAGCCGGCGTAGCTCGTCAAGGCTCAATTCGGTCGGGCGCGTGACAAGCCCGTCAATCTTCAAACGCCAATTCGAAAAACCGAGCGGCACCTGCGCCTGATAGGTCGGATCATCGACGTTGAGCGAACCGTTGGCCTTGAAGTGCGCCGATAGATCGCTTTCGCTGAATTCCTTTGCCAGCGACCTCTGCGACAGCACGAACCGCTGCACCCGCTGCGTCACGCCCTCGGCCTTGCCGAGAATATCGCGAAATGCCGGAGACTGGGAAAGCTGATCGCAACCGCCGAGCAGCAAAGCGCCGCCGGCAGCGGAAAGCCGCGTGAGAAAACCGCGACGGCTGAGCTTCGAATTGAATTCCATGGCCCTACTCCGCCGGCTCGATGCGATAGCGCCCGGTAATCATCGAACGCATGTTGTTCCAAACGCCGGAAATAAGCACCATGAAGACGTGAACGAAGACGAACAGCACGATGCCCGTCGCGCAGAGGAAATGCACCGTGCGCGCCGACTGCCGCCCTCCGAAAAAGTCGACAAGAAATGGAAAGGCCGCATCGAGCGCCGGCGACATCGTCATCCCCGACAGAACCACCAGCGGCAGCAGCACCAGAATGACGGCGAGGTACGCGAGCTTCTGCAGCACGTTGTAGCGCTTCGCATCCTCACCTTTCGGAAATTTCAGTTTCAGATGCTCGACGATGTCGTGACCGATGTTTTTCAGCTGCCGCCCAGTTGGCGCCAGATCGCGCCGCAGGTGGCCGCTGACGAGCGCATAGGTCAGATAGGCAAAGCCGTTCAGGACAAAGAGCCACGCAAAAAAGAAATGCCAGCGCCGCCCCGTCGCGAGATCGCGATAGGATGGGAGCGTGATCCAGCTCGGAAAGCCGACGGCTTCCCAGCGTCCGTTCGCGCCTTTGGAAAGACCAAGCACACCGGTCGTATCGAAGGTCACGTTACCGATCGTCGTCTGACCCGCGTACGTCCCATCGGGTTTCTGAACCGCCCGCATCGAAAGCACTTCATGCGCGGGATCGGAGCGATTACCGAGATACAGACTTGTATGAGCGTTGAAGATCTGCAGCCCGCTCATCAGTAGGATGGCGAGGCAAAGAACGTTAATCCAATGCGTCAAGCGTACCGGCAGCGTATGCCGGTAGACGATTTCCCCCGTCCCGGCCGCTTTGCTTCGCGCATCCATGCTTAAAGCGTCCATGTCGATCCTTCAGATGCGTTCGATCCTACACCTGCCACACTGAAGATCGAATACGTCGCGCGGAGCGCCAACGTTTCACGCCAAGCCGTTGAATTGCCCATTGCGTGTTGGCTGTTGTCCGACCGGAACTCGGTCCGGGAGCGATAAATAAACTCTTCGCTTGCTCAGACGCACGCGCCGCCGCCTACGCGGACTTCGGTCACGACTTGCGAAAGGCCGCGAAACGCGCAGCCAGCCTGTAGAAAATCCTTCGCGATGAAGAGCGGCAGAGACACCCCGATCCCCTGCGAACCGGGGTGCTCCACTTGCGCCACAGCGTTGGGGGGCAGTCGCACTGAGGGAGGTGCGAGCTGTGGCTTAGGGGTTACTGAGCAAAACGGCCTCGGGTTTCCGCATGCGTCAAAAAACAACGCTCAGGCCAATGAACGCGCAAGCGCCCCCTTTCGGCCGGAACCCCGGCCGCGGCCCATCCGTTTACACATGTCGATGGGTCGAAACGGACGGAAGATAAAATGAAGCATCTTATTCCGGCTGCAGCGTTTTTCTGCGCTGCCGTGCAGCTTTCCTCGTCTCCGGTGGCGGCGACAGAAGTATCGGTCGACGTTCATTCGGTCACCGCGAGCGGCGTCGGCGACAAAATCGGGACGGTCGAAATCTCGGACAAGTCGGGCGGCGGCCTGGAATTCAAAGTTGACGTTACCGGCATTCCGGCGGGCGAGCACGGCTTCCACCTGCATGCCAACGGCGATTGCGCCCCGGGGGAAAAAGAAGGCAAAGCTCAAGCCGCGCTTTCGGCCGGAGCGCACTACGATCCGGCCGCAGCGAAAAGCCATAAAGGTCCGATGGGCCAGGGTCACAAAGGCGATCTGCCGTTTTTGACCGCCACGGATAAGGGCGTCAACGTCGTCGTCACCGCACCAAATTTGAAGATGGCCGATGTCTTGGGTCGCGCTTTGGTCATTCACGAAGGCGGCGACAATTACACAGATCACCCCGAGAACGGCGGCGGCAAAGGACGCATCGCCTGCGGCGTCGTTCCGAAAAGCTAATCCTTCGAGGTTGAAATGCGCACGTTGTTTTTATTGCCGGTCGCGGCACTCGCCTGCGTGATGCTGACGGAGGCATCACAAGGCGCTGAGCCTGAGGCTCCGCAAGCAGCACCCGAAGCGGCTCAGCCCCCGGCATCTCCCAACGCGACGTCACCGAATGACAAATCGACGGACAAACCACTCGGCAAGAAACTCGACGAAACGGAAGGCGTAATAAAACCGCCGAAGGGTGTCGATCCGGAAATGCACATCAAGCCGCCGGCGAGCACCGGCGATAAAATGCCGGTCATCGTACCCCCCGGCGAACCGGGAGGCGATCAGAGCGTCCAGCCAAAATAATTCGGCATGCTTAGTCGGCGGAGCTACTGCTTGGTCGTCTCAATCGTCGATGTCTGAATCTGCGCGGGCTGCTGCGCCTTCGGCTCGCCTGCGACTTGCAGACTGTCGTGAGACTGACGCCGCACACGCACCAAAAAGTCTTGCAAGCTCGGGCCCCAGATATCCCAGCCACGTCGATCATCCGCAAGCGTATGACCTTCGTAGCTGTAGGGTGGAAAGATGTGTTCCTCGACGCTGCCGCCCGCCGCACCCCATACCCGCGCCAGATCTTCCGCCAGCTTCGGACCGAAGTAGCTGTCGTTCTGAGCGTAGAACCAGATCGTCGGCTCGCGTGCCTGACTGGCATACCGGCGCGCCGCCGAAAGCAGCTCTTTCTTTCCGCAAATCGCGCCGGGCTGACCATAAGCATGACCGCCCCGCCCGCCGGAAAAATTCACGATTGCCATCACCTGTGGAAGATTTCGCGCCGAAAGCGCCAGCGACGCCCATCCTCCTGTCGAAACGCCGACGACGACGGAGCCGTTCGGTTCAACAAACGGTTGCTCGGTCATGTACCGCACCGCCGACGCGATATCGGTGGCGGCAACGTTGCCCGATGCATAATGATCCGGGTGCGCACAGGTTCCGATCGACTCTTTCAGCGGCCCGCCCGTTGCACCATGACCGCGCCGCTGCGGCAGCACCACGACATAGCCGCGTTCGACGAACCAGCGTGACATCCAATAATAGACGGGCATCGACACGGCTTCGCGTGTCGCCTCGTCCGTCCCGTGATTGATGACGACGAGCGGCCGCTTCGGATCGTGCCCGGAGGGCGCCGCATCGGGTCGAAACACCGTGGCGCGCATCGGCACCTTGGGATCGCCGCTCGGCAGAATCCAAAGCTGCTCGCGCATGCGTGCGCCTTCCGGTCCGAACGCACCGAATTGCCGTTCCGTCGCCACCGAATTCGCCGGCAGCATTGTACTGCAGCAAATCAACAATCCCGCAAACAGCAACGCATAGCCCGCTGCCGAGCCGGGCAAGAAGCCCCGTGCAAATTTCATCAATGAGTATCCCCGTCGGCATCCCGTATGCCGGCAATATGCGGCGGTATTGGAACGACTGCTCGTAACGAGGTCAAGCGGCAATCGCTGCGGCCCATTTCGCGCCACTGAACGTGACAAAATCGACATCAGAGCAGCGTTGTGAAACGGGCCGCCTGATCATCGGTCAGCCCAGAATTCTCGGGCGAATCCGGGGATCACGTGCCCCGGAAAAAAGGAGATTGTCGCACCATCTCACCCCGCCTCGAACTGCGGTTGTGCGAACGTTCCAATTTCGATCTTTGCCACGGACCCGCCCAATTTCACCGCACCGGCGATGCCGTCGCTGGCGGCGGACATGCTCCCGAAAGGCAGCCGGGCACCAATGACGGCGCTCTGATATTCCGCACACGTCGTTGCGTCATGGCGTCCAGGTCACCCGCTTTAATCGTCGGGACAGGAACGAATTTCGGGCGACGATGTTGTTGCCTTTAGTCGCGTGGGAAAGATCTCAAAGGACCTCTATGAAAATTGCACAGATTGGCCCATTGATCGAAAGCGTGCCGCCGAAATTTTACGGCGGAACCGAGCGCATCGCCTCCTATCTGACTGAGGAACTGGTCGCGCAGGGCCACGACGTCACGCTTTTCGCGAGCGGAGATTCAACGACTTCGGCAAATCTTGTTCCATGTTGCCGGCAGGCGCTTCGTCTCAACCCGGACGTTCGCGATCCGATCCCGTACTACATGATCATGCTCGACCGCGTCCGGCGCATGGCTCACACCTTTGACGTTCTGCATTTTCACATCGATCAATTTCATTTTCCGATCTTCCGCGGCGCTGCGCGAAACACGATAACCACGCTGCATGGACGGCAAGATTTGCCTGATCTGCAACAGCTCTATCATGCGTTTCCGGATATGGGTCTCGTCTCGATTTCGAATGCCCAGCGCGCTCCGATACCCTATGCAAATTTTGCGGGCACGGTTTATCACGGGCTTCCGGAAGATCTGCACCGGCCGACATTCTCGTCGCGCGGCGGATACTTCGCCTTTCTCGGACGTATTTCTCCAGAAAAGCGTCTCGATCGCGCCATCGAAATTGCACGTGCAGTCGGCTTCCCGTTGAAAATCGCGGCAAAAGTCGACGCCGTGGACGTCGATTATTTCGAGAATACGATCAAGCCGCTGCTTGGTGGCAGCGATATCGAGTTTGTCGGAGAAATCGCCGACGCCGACAAATCCCAGTTCCTTGGCGAAGCCGCCGCGCTCCTTTTTCCGATCCATTGGCCGGAGCCATTCGGATTGGTCATGATCGAAGCTATGGCATGCGGAACGCCCGTGCTCGCTTTCCGGCATGGCTCGGTCGAGGAGGTCATCGATGAAGGCGTTACCGGCTTCATCGTCGATGATATCGAAAGCGCGGTCGCTGCTGTCCCGCACCTTTTGAACCTCGACCGTCGTCGCGTTCGCGAGCAGTTCGAGGAGCGCTTTACCGCCGAGCGGATGGCAAAGTCGTACGTATCGCTCTATAGTCGGGCCAGCGCACCGCTCGGACGCCTGAAGGTCAACACCGAGAACGTCATCGAACATTCGGTTCGAGCCGCCGTCAACTGACGGACGGGGCATCATTCCGGAGGGAATACGCGGCGATCGCACCGGGCGCCGCGACTTGGGGAGAGTTCCATCATGACAGGCGCGCCGGGCCGCGACACGACAGAGCACGATCGGGAAGAGCCCGAGTTCCTCATCGCAACATCGAATGGGTCCGGACGCGCTCATGAAACATTGAAGCACGACGACGCTTTCGCGGTCATCGATGCGCATGGAGACATCGGCGCTCTCGGCGACCGCGGCAACGGTTTTTTCTATAAAGACACGCGCTATCTTTCACGCCTTGAGCTGCTTGTTGCGCGCAATGCGCCCCTGCTCCTCGGATCAACGCTTGATAGCACCGACCTGCAGCTCGTCTCCGATCTGACCAATCCCGACATCTTCGCGAACGGTACGCTGTGGCTGCATAAAGATGCCATTCACATCTACCGCACGAGCTACGTTCGCGACGGCGCCATGCGCCAGCGCATCCTGGTTACCAACCACAGCAGCCAGGATCTCAAACTTTCCGTCTCGGTCATCTTCGACTGCGATTTTGCGGACATTTTCGAGGTGCGCGGCGTACGGCGAGGCAAACGGGGTACGGTGACCCGACACGTCCAGCCCTCTCAGTCCGTCGTCTACGCCTACGAAGGCCTTGATAAAGTCATAAGACGAACGACGGTCCATCTCGAACCGAAACCAGCCTCGCTGACGGAAACCGCCGCCCTCTATCACTTTAACTTGCCCCCGAAACAATCCGCGAAGATTTTCGTCAACGCCGCGGCCGAGGGCGGCCAACCGGCACCTGCCTGTTCTTACGTCAAGGGATTGCGCGACGCGCATCGGAGCCTGCGGCGCACCGAACTCGAAACGACGAGCGTGTCGGTATCGAACCCGGATTTCGACAGCGTCATCCGGCGCGCCGTCTCTGATTTGCGTCTCCTGACGACCAACACCGACGATGGCCCCTATCCCTATGCCGGAACGCCCTGGTACTCGACGACGTTCGGTCGCGACGCGCTGATAACCGCACTGCAGGTTTTGTGGCTCGATCCATCGATCGCCCGTGGCGTGCTCCGGCGGCTCGCGCGCTTCCAGGCCGAAAGTCACGACGCCGATGCCGATGCGCAGCCGGGGAAAATCCTGCACGAGATGCGCGGCGGCGAAATGGCTGCGCTACGCGAAATTCCCTTCGCCCGATATTACGGCAGCGTCGACTCGACGCCGCTCTTCATCCTCGTCGCTGGCGCGTACCTGGACGCAACAGCCGACAAGGATTTCCTGATCGAAATTTGGCCATCCGTTCTGCGCGCTCTTGATTGGATCGACAGTTCGGGGGATCCGGACGGAGACGGCTTCGTCGAATACGCGCGGGAAACGGAAAGCGGCCTTTCCAATCAAGGCTGGAAAGACAGCCACGACGCAATCTTCCACCGTGACGGCAACCTGGCCGAAGGGCCCATCGCGCTCGCTGAGGTGCAAGCCTACGTCTACGCCGCGAAGATTGCCGCCAGCCGAATGGCCGCCGATCTCGGCGACCACGAGCGCGCCGGCATGCTCCAGCAACAAGCCGAGACGCTACGCACCAGATTCGAGGACCGCTTCTGGTCCGACGACATCGGCTGTTATGCGCTGGCGCTGGACGGCCGGAAGCGGCCCGTCGAAACGCGATCGAGCAATGCGGCGCATCTTCTAATGACCGGAATTGCCTCGCCCGCGCGCGCCGCACGCATTGCCGAACAAATGCTGACGCCGAGCTTCTTTTCAGGATGGGGTGTACGCACGATTGCCACATCGGAAGCGCGCTACAATCCGATGGCCTATCACAACGGTTCGATATGGCCGCACGACAACGCGATGATCACCGCCGGTTTTGCACGATACGGCTTTCGCGATCATATCCAGCCGATTTTCGATGGGCTGCTCGGGGCTGCCTTGGAAATGGATCAACGGCGTCTACCGGAGTTGTTTTGCGGATTTCGTCGCCGGCCTGGCCGCGCGCCGATCCTCTATCCGGTCGCGTGCGCCCCCCAAGCCTGGGCAAGTGGCGCCATGCTGCACATCCTGAGTGCGTTGCTCGGACTGAAGATCGATGCCGCGTCGCGCACGATTATTCTCAGCTCACCGCGCCTGCCCGAGAGCGTCGGCACGGTCTCGGTTCGCGACTTGCGCGTCGGCGGAGGATCGGCCGATTTTGTTCTGCGCAACAATGGCGGCACCGTAATTGCCGATGTGACGAACTCCCGAGGCGGCGCCAAGGTCATCATGGCATGACCGGCGGCAACCGCCGGGATTGACCGCCACGGCTCGGAGCTAGGCGGCCGCCGTTCGCGGATGCGCCCGCGTGTCGAAGAACAATGCCTGGCTGATGATGGCCATCACCGTTTCGCGTTGAAACGGCTTCGAGATGAGAAACGTCGGCTCCGGCCGCTCGCCCGTCAGGACCTTCTCCGGGTAGGCCGTAATGAAGATCACCGGCATATCGCTCTCCGCCACGATTTCCCGAACCGCGTCGAGACCGCTGCTGCCGTCCGCCAACTTGACGTCCGCGAGGATGAGGCCGGGCTTCTGCCGTTTGACGGCAGCCAACGCCTCGGTCTTGGTCGTGGCGACATCCTGAACGGAATGCCCGAGGCTTGTGACGATCGTCTCCAGATCCATCGCGATGAGAAGCTCGTCCTCGATGATAAGAACATTGGTGGCCACTTGATGAGCGATTTCCTGCCCGGCGATATCCAGAAGGCTCTCGATATCCCGTTCCCCGATTTCAAGGATCATCGCAGCCTCGGCGGCCGTAAATCCCTCGACCGCGACCAAAAGGAATGCCTGCCGCGGCAGGGTGCTGATCGAGTTGATCCGCCGCTGCGCCGTCGCCAGCGATCCCTGCAAGTCATCGCCGCCGTCTTGGGACAGACGTACGGAATTCCAAACCTTCAAAAACAAATGATAAAGCGCGACGCGCGCCGGCACATCCGTCGGAAAGTCTGACGGCGTCGATACCAAACCCTCGAGCAGCGTCGCGACATATGCGTCGCCGACTTCCTGCGCCCCGGTCAAAGTGCGCGCAAAGCGCCGCAGATAGGGCAAGTGGGGACGAATTGTCTGGGCGATTGACATGGACTTTGCACCTCCCGGGCCGACATCAGGACACACGCCATGCGTCCTTGCAGTCAAGCTGCAGCGTTACCCAAACGCATTCATGAAACGTTGGTTCCCAAGCGGAACGAATTCTCTGTCCTGACGTTCGCCAGCAGAGACCAGATCGCCTCAACATCCACGCCAACTTTGGCTCAAACGAGGCCAATCGAAAATCAGCAAAGATCAGGAGAGGCTAGGTTTTTTAATTATGCAACATCGCTGTGACGAGGCGGACGAGCGTACGCGAGCGAACCAGAAAAAAACCGAACTGGAGCGGCGCCGGGAGCCGGCGGCTGGCCCGGCAACCGTCGCTAAGCTCCCGGGAATTGCAACGCAGCTCATCGGTGAACGCATGCGAACCATGTACGCATCGATGGTCCGCGAACCCGTCCCCGACGACCTCTTACAGCTTATTCGAAAACTCGAATCCAAGGAGGGATCGGAGTGACAGGGACTCCAAATTTCTCGACTGCGTTGATCAATGCGATCCCCAATTTGCGGGCGTTCGCACATTCGCTGAGCGGCGACGGCCAGCTTTCCAATGATCTCGTCCAGGAAACGCTTCTAAAAGCTTGGGCTCACAAGGATTCGTTCGTTCCGGATTCCAATCTCAAGGCTTGGCTGTTCACGATTTTACGCAACACCTATTTCACGCATTATCGCAAGTCGCAGCGCGAGGAGCTGGACGAAGATCACGCCGCAATGAACGCCAGCGTACCGGCCACGCAATTGGTGCAGCTTGAATTTGCGGACATGCGCAAGGCGCTGATGCGTCTCTCGCCGGACCATCGCGAGGCGCTGCTGCTCATCACGGCCGAGGGCTTTTCCTACGAAGACGCGGCCCGCGTCTGCGGCTGCGCCGTCGGCACGATGAAGAGCCGTGTCAATCGCGCCCGCAGCCGCCTCGTCGAGGAAACCTCCGGCCAATCGCCGAAGACGGCGGCGGATCATCACCATCATTCGGCCGAGGAAACGCCGCCCGTCAAACGCACGAGCCGTTGATCTGCGCCCAAAGACCCTCGACCCCGCCAAATCCAGCTAACACGCCAAAAGCCGCTTTCTTGCCACCATCGTTGAGCTATTTTTCACGCAAGATGGTCGGCAACGCAGCGAGCGGACGGCGGCGTGCTTCTCGTTGCGGCGATCTTCGCAATATCGAAATTTCTCATCGAACGCCGCGCCGCAGCGGAACCCTTTGCCGGCGGCCTGCGTTTACGAACGTTTAGGCGCAGTTCGGAGGGGTGGACTTCATGTCGGAGCAGATCGGGGCGGCAGAAGCCGGGCGCCTCATGCGCAGCCCAAACGCCGTGCTCGTCGAAGTGCTCCAGGCCCTGCAGGCTGTCCGAAGTGGCGATTTCAGCGTCCGTATGCGTGATGATTGGGACGGCCTCGCGGGCAAGATCGCCGATACCTTTAACGACATCGTCGCGGCCAATGAGCGTATGGCCGGTCAGCTTCGCCAAGTGGGTGAGACGGTCGGGCGGGAAGGCCTGACGGATCGCCGTGTTAATCTTGGCCTCCCGCATGGCGCCTGGAGTGAGATGCAGGAGTCCGTCAACTCTTTGGTTGACGATCTTCTCCGGCCGACGGTCGAAGTTACCCGCACGATCGCCGCCGTGGCGCAGGGCGACCTGCTGCAGCCCATGCGCCTTGAAGTTAACGGCCGGCCACTGAAAGGCGAATTCCTTCGCTCGGCCACGATCGTCAATTCGATGATCAAGCAGCTGTCGATTTTCACCTCGGAAGTGACGCGCGTCGCACGCGAGGTCGGCACCGAAGGCAAGCTCGGCGGCCAGGCACAAATTCGCGAAGTGACGGGCGTGTGGAAGGACTTGACCGACAGCGTCAACTCGATGGCGTCCAATCTGACCGGGCAGGTTCGCAACATCGCCGAGGTCACGATCGCGGTCGCCAACGGCGACCTGTCGAAGAAGATCACGGTCGACGTGCGCGGCGAAATCCTGCAGCTCAAGGAAGCCATCAACACGATGGTCGAGCAGCTGCGCTCGTTCGCAGCCGAGGTGACGCGCGTCGCCCGCGAGGTCGGCACCGAGGGCCGTCTCGGCGGCCAGGCCGTCGTGCCGGGCGTCGGCGGCACATGGAAGGACCTGACCGACAACGTCAACCTGCTCGCCGCCAATCTGACGACGCAGGTTCGCAACATCGCCGAAGTGACGACCGCCGTCGCGCGCGGCGACCTCTCGCGCAAGATCACCGTCGACGTCAAAGGCGAAATTCTCGAACTGAAAAACACCATCAACACGATGGTCGATCAGTTGAACGGCTTCGCTTCGGAGGTGACGCGCGTCGCCCGCGAGGTGGGCACCGAAGGCCGCCTCGGCGGACAGGCGACCGTTCCGGGTGTCGCCGGGACGTGGAAAGACCTGACCGACAACGTCAATTCGATGGCCGGCAACCTGACGGGACAGGTGCGCAACATCGCCGACGTCGCAACCGCCATCGCGCGCGGTGACCTTTCGAAGAAAATCACCGTCAACGTCTCCGGCGAGATTTTGCAGCTCAAGGAAACCATCAACACGATGGTCGACCAGCTCAACGCCTTTGTCTCGGAAGTGACGCGCGTCGCCCGCGAAGTCGGCACCGAAGGCCGTCTCGGCGGCCAGGCCGACGTGCGCGGCGTCGCTGGAACGTGGAAGGATCTCACCGAGAGCGTCAACTCGATGGCTTCGAACCTGACGACCCAGGTCCGCAACATCGCCGACGTTTCGACCGCCATCGCATCCGGCGACCTGTCGAAAAAAATCGACGTTGATGTGCGGGGCGAAGTTCTTGAGCTTAAAGAAACGATCAACACGATGGTCGATCAGCTCAACGCCTTTGCATCCGAAGTGACGCGCGTCGCTCGCGAGGTCGGCACAGACGGCAAGCTCGGCGGTCAAGCCGTGGTGCCGGGCGTCGCCGGAACGTGGAAGGACTTGACCGACAACGTCAACTCGATGGCGTCCAACCTCACCGGTCAGGTGCGCAACATCGCCGAAGTGACGACCGCCGTGGCGCGCGGCGACCTTTCCCGCAAGATCACCGTCGATGTGAAAGGTGAAATTCTCGAACTCAAGAACACCATCAACACGATGGTCGATCAGCTGAATGCCTTTGCATCGGAAGTGACGCGCGTCGCCCGCGAGGTCGGCACCGAAGGCAAGCTCGGCGGACAGGCGCAAGTCTCCGGCGTTGCCGGAACGTGGAAAGATCTGACCGACAACGTCAACTTCATGGCCGGCAACTTGACGGCACAGGTTCGCAACATCGCCGAGGTCGCGACGGCGATCGCATCCGGCGACCTGTCGAAAAAGATCACCGTCGACGTGCGCGGCGAAATTCTGCTGCTCAAGGAAACGCTGAACACGATGGTCGAGCAGCTGCGCTCGTTCGCCGCCGAGGTGACGCGCGTCGCCCGCGAGGTCGGCACCGAGGGCCGTCTCGGCGGCCAGGCGGTCGTTCCGGGCGTCGGCGGCACATGGAAAGACCTGACCGACAACGTCAACCTGCTTGCCGCCAATCTGACGACGCAGGTCCGCAACATCGCCGAAGTGACGACGGCCGTGGCGCGCGGTGACCTTTCTCGCAAGATCACCGTCGACGTCAAAGGTGAAATTCTCGAACTGAAAAACACCATCAACACGATGGTCGATCAGTTGAACGGCTTCGCTTCGGAAGTGACGCGCGTCGCCCGCGAAGTCGGCACCGAGGGCAAGCTCGGCGGACAGGCGACCGTTCCCGGCGCGGGCGGCACGTGGAAGGATTTGACCGATACGGTCAACGTCATGGCGGCCAACTTGACCGAGCAGGTGCGTGGCATCGTCAAGGTCGTGACCGCCGTCGCCGAGGGCGATCTGAAGCCGAAGCTGACGGTCAAATCGAAGGGCGAGGTCGCCGCACTCGCCGAAACGATCAACGCCATGACGGATACGCTCGCGATTTTCGCCGATCAGGTGACGACGGTGGCGCGAGAGGTCGGTGTCGAAGGCCGTCTCGGCGGTCAGGCAAACGTGCCGGGCGCATCCGGCACCTGGAAGCATCTGACCGGCAACGTCAACCTGCTCGCTGAAAATCTGACAAATCAGGTTCGCGCCATCGCCGAAGTTGCGACGGCCGTGACCAAAGGTGACCTGACGCGATCGATTCAGGTCGATGCGTCCGGCGAAGTCGCCGAGCTCAAAGACTACATCAACACGATGATCGATAACCTCCGCCTGACGACGGAGCGCAATACCGAGCAGGATTGGCTGAAGACCAACCTCGCCCGCTTCACCAATATGCTGCAAGGACAGCGCGATCTATCGACCGTCGGCAGAACGCTGTTGACGGAGCTGGTACCGCTCGTCAACGCGCATCAGGGCGTCATCTACCAATTTGATGCAAGATCGGAAAACCAGCTGAAGCTGCTGGCGCGCTATGCCGACGACACCGCATCGCAATCGCCGGAACGGCTCGAGTTCGGAGCAGGCTTGATCGGCCAGTGCGCCGTCGACAAACAGCGCCGCCTTATCAAAGACATTCCACAGTCTTCGGCTCCGATCGATGCTGTCGTCTTCAAGGCGTTACCGCGCAGCGTCATCGTGCTGCCGATCACCTTCGAAGACCAGATCAAGGCGGTGATCTCGCTCAGCTCGCTACACGACTTCGAACCGGCGCATTTGACGTTCCTGGAACAATTGACTGTCAGCATCGGTATCGTTCTGAACAGTATCGAAGCAACGATGCAGACAGAAGAGCTTCTGACGCAATCTCAAGAATTGGCGGCCGAGCTTCAGGATCAGCAGAAGGCGCTCCAAAAAACCAACGAGGAGATGGCGCAGAAAGCCCAGCAGCTGGCCGAGCGTAACGTCGAGGTCGAGCGAAAGAACGAAGAGATCGACCAGGCCCGCCGCGCCGTCGAAGAAAAGGCGGCCGAACTCGCCCTCACCTCACGCTATAAATCCGAATTCCTCGCGAACATGTCTCACGAGCTGCGGACGCCGCTGAACAGCATCCTCATTCTCGGTCAGCAGCTGACCGACAACCCCGACGGCAACCTGACCGACAGACAGGTCGAGTTCGCGCGCACGATCCACGGCGCCGGCACGGATCTCCTGACCTTGATCAGCGACATCCTCGATCTGTCCAAGATTGAATCCGGAACCGTATCGGTCGAAGCCGAGGAAATTTCCTTCAACGGCCTGCTTGAAACGGTCGCGCGTCCCTTCCGTCACGAAGCCGAACGCCGCGGCCTCGACTTCGAAATGTCGTTCGATGCCGATCTTGGCCGGACGCTCCACACCGATTCAAAACGACTTCAGCAAGTCCTGAAAAATTTGCTCTCCAACGCTTTCAAGTTCACGCGGCAAGGCTATGTCCGCTTCGCCGTTAAATCCGCCGAAGCCAGATGGAATCCCGACCACCCGGCCCTCGCCACCGCTTCGACCGTTGTTGCATTCGAGGTCGAGGATTCCGGTATCGGCATTCCATCGGACAAGCAAAAACTCATCTTCGAAGCCTTCCAGCAGGCCGACGCCAGCACGAGCCGCAAGTTCGGCGGAACGGGTCTTGGGCTGGCGATCAGCCGCGAACTGGCGCACCTGCTCGGCGGTGAGATTCAGTTGCGCAGCGAGCCCGGAAAAGGCAGCACGTTCACGCTCTACATCCCGATACGGTATGCGATGCCCGCAGATACCAGGCAGCGAAATGAAACTCCGGCAATCGATGCCGCGGCACATCCCGTTGCCATCTCCGGTCCGCCCCCGTCCCCGCCGATCGAAGATGACCGCGACGCCATCATCGCAGGCGACGACGTGCTTCTCGTTATCGAAGGTGAGTCCCGCGAGGCCGGGCTTATGCGCGACGCCGCGCGCGAGACAGGATTCAAAACCATCGTTTCCCAACGCGGTGCCGAGGCCCTCTCCCTCGCGACGGAATACAATCCGACCGCCATATCGCTCGACATCAACTTGCCCGACATTCTCGGCTGGTCTGTCCTCAGTCAGCTGAAGCACAATCCGTTGACGCGACACATCCCTGTGCAGATCGTGGCTCCCGATGATGACGGGCACCACGGACTTGCCCGCGGCGCTTACGCCTACCTGACGAAGCCGCTGCAGGCGGACAACGTCAAAGCTGCATTGCACCGTATTTCGGAGTTTTCGAAGTCTCCGTGCAGGCGCCTTCTGATCGTCGAGGATGATGCCGCTGAGCGCATGAGCATCGCCGAGCTTTTGACAAGCGACGATATCGAAATCCTCACCGCCAACGACGGCGCTGGCGCCATGACCATATTGCAGACCTTGCCGATCGATTGCGTCGTTCTCGATCTCAAGCTCCCGGACATGTCCGGGTTCGAAATTCTCGAACGGATGTGCGCCAAGCCATTGATGCGCGACATTCCGGTCGTGGTCTTCACAGGCCGCGAGCTTTCCAACGATGAAGTTTTGAAAATCCGCAAGCTGGCGCGCACCGTCATCGTCAAGGGGGTCGAATCCCCTGAAAGGCTGCTCGATGAAACCGCGCTGTTCCTGCACCGTGTCATTTCCGACCTGCCGGTGGAGAAGCAGGAACTGCTGTCTCGATTGCACGGCACGGACGATTATCTGGTTGGTCGCAAGGTGCTGCTCGTCGATGACGACACACGCAACATCTTTGCCTTGAGCAGCTTGCTCGAACGCAGGGGCATGCAGGTCCTGACTGCAACGACCGGCCTTGAAGCCATTGAGATCCTGGACACGACGGCCGACGTTTCAATCGTTCTGATGGATATCATGTTGCCTGAAATGGATGGTTATCAAACGCTGCAGCGCATCCGTGGCAGCGGCAAGCACCTGCGGCTTCCGATCATCGCATTGACCGCAAAGGCGATGAAAGGCGATCGCGAAAAATGCTTGGAAGCCGGCGCGTCGGACTATCTGGCAAAGCCAGTCGACACCGATCAGCTGCTGTCGGCGCTGCGCATGTGGCTGCATCGGTAACGGGGGAAAAACGATGTCAGACGACACAGTCAATATCCTGCTCGTTGACGATCAGGCCGGCAAGCTCCTCGCCTACGAAGCGATCCTTGAAGGTCTGGATGCCAACCTGATCAAAGCGACCACGGCCGAGGAAGCGCTCGCCGCGCTGTTGAAGACCGACATTGCCGTCATCCTCATGGACGTCTGCATGCCGGATCTCGACGGCTTCGAACTTGCCTCGATGATCAGAGACCATCCCCGCCACGAAAAGACGGCCGTTATTTTCATCTCGGCCGTGCGCCTCGATACCGATGATCTTCTGAAAGGCTACCGCACGGGTGCCGTCGATTACGTGCCTGTGCCCGTCGTTCCGGAAATTCTCAAGGCAAAGGTGCAGATCTTCCTCGAGTTGTACCGAAAAAGCCGCCAGCTCGATGCGTTGAACGCAGAGTTGGAGGACCGCGTTCGTCAACGCACCGAAGAGCTTCAGGAATCCCACGCCCTGCTGCAACAAAGCGAGGAACGCTTGCGTCTCGCCAGTGAGGCGGCACGCTTGGCGACATTCGAATACGACCAGCCGGAGCAAAGTTTGCAGTGGTCGTCGAACATTGCCGACGTTCTGCACGTCGGCGTGCCCGGGCGTCAGGATTTCGCAGACTTCATCAACCTCGTCCATGCCGACGATCGCGAAGCCGCACGCAGCTACTTCAAAGCCGCGAACTTCGCCGACACGACCGCCGAACTCGAATTCCGCATCAACACCATGCGCGGCGTCGCCTGCGTTCTGGCCCGCGCCCGCGCGTTCAAGATCGGCGAAGGCGGCACGGTGCGCATCATTGGAACGCTGCTCGACGTGACCGAACGCCGGGCCGCCGATAGCCATCAGCAGCTTCTGATGGCCGAACTTGATCATCGCGTGAAGAACATTCTCGCCAACGTTGCCGCTATCGCGCGCCTGTCGAGTTCCAACGCCACATCGCTTGGTTCATTTGCTGCGGCGTTGGATGGCCGCATTCACGCCATGTCGGCGGCTCACGACCTGTTGCGCCAAAGCAGTTGGACGGGCGTCGATCTCCACGAACTGGTCGCCGGCGCGCTCGAACCGTTCCGTTCGCGCACCGACAATGACATCGTGATCGAAGGCGATAAGATTCGCCTCACGTCGAAGTTCGCTCAATCGATGGCGCTCGTTCTCCACGAACTGGCCACCAACGCCGTCAAGCACGGCGCATTGTCCGCACATGGCGGCACCGTCCGGGTAGGCTGGGAACGCACCCCGGCTCCAGGCGGAGACAAGCTAAACTTTGTCTGGAAAGAGAGCGGCGGCCCACCGTGCCCGACCCCGATCCGCAACGGTTTTGGACTGACGGTCATCCGCAGCGCCGCCTCCGAATGCGGCGGCAAGGCCGATATGAATTTGGCCGAACAGGGCCTCGAATTCAGCTTCCAAGGAGATCTGTCGACACGCGCCCAGCTGGTTGGCGCCCGGCACATCGCGATTGTGCCCAAATCGCGCTCTCTCCCGCAATGCACGGCAGGCACCCCACCACCAAGTGGTTGTAAAATTCTTCTGATTGAGGATGAGGGCCTCGTCGCGCTTCAACTCAAATCGGATCTTGAGGCCGAAGGCCATACCATCGTTGGACCCATCGCCCAGTTTTCCGAAGCCCTCCGCGCCGCCACCGAGAGCGAATTCGACATCGCTTTGATCGATATCAATCTCGGCGCCGACAACAGCGCTCCGATCGCCGAAATCCTCGATCGTCGCAAAGTGCCGTTCGCATTCACGACCGGATACAATGACTTGATCTTTCTTCCGCCGCTCCTGCGCGAATATCCGCACCTGACGAAACCGTACAATCCCACGGATGTGAAGGAGCTGGTGTCACGGCTGCAGCATCAAGCCATGGAAAGGCCGCCGCTGCCGCGCGATGAATCGAACCAGGTTGCGTGATACGCATCCGCATTTCATTGGTCGACGCTGCTTACGGAACGCCGTCTGGCGAACTGTGCAGAATGGCGCGCCCGGTATGAGAGGGATTTCCATCCTTCCGCCGCATTTGCGCATAACCACCGCACTCGCGTTGCTCGCGGAATTACAACACGAAACCGAAGGCTTGAATCGGGCGTTATTCCCTATTCCAAACTGCGCCTTCTTTCGGGGGTTTTAATGTACGACACGACCTATCGCTCATCGCTCGACGTCGCCGCCATCGGTAATGGTCGCGTCGCGGCGCTGATTGATCCGGGCGGGCGCATCGTCTGGTGGTGCACGCCAAGGCTCGACGGCGACCCCGTGTTCTGCCGTCTGCTATCGGGGCCTGAAGACAAAGGCTTCTGCGATATCGTGCTCGAAGGACAGGTGTCCGCGACATCCAGCTATGTGCGCAATACAGGCATTCTCGAAACGATCCTGGTCGCCAACAATGGCGCCAGCGTCAAGATAACGGACTTCGCGCCACGGTTCCTGAAGTTCGGACGTTCTTTCCATCCCACTCAGCTTATCCGCCGGATCGAACCGCTGAGCGGCCTGCCGCGCATCGTTTGCCGAGTTCGCCCCACATTCGAGTATGGCCAGACCGCTGCCGTTCCTTCACAGGGCTCGAACCACATTCGCTATGCCGGAGGCGGAACGCCGATCCGCGTGACGACCGATCTCGCGGTGTCCTACATCGTCCACGAAACGCCCTTTGCGTTGACTCACCCCGTAACCCTGGTGCTTGGCGGCGACGAACCGATCGAGAGCGCAATCGACGCGATGTCCCGGGAATTTCTCGATCAGACCCGCGACTATTGGGTGTCGTGGGTGCGCGGTCTCGCCATCGGTTACGAATGGCAGCCGGAAGTCATCCGCGCCGCCATCTCTCTCAAGCTTTGCACGTTCGAGGAAACCGGCGCCATTACCGCGGCGCTCACGACGTCAATTCCCGAAGCGCCGAATACGCCGCGCACATGGGATTATCGCTTTTGCTGGCTGCGTGATGCGTACTTCGTCATCCAGGCACTCAATCGCCTTGGCGCCACGCAATCGATGGAGCACTACCTCAATTACATCACGACAATCATCGCCGATACCGAAAGCCCGCTGAGGCCTGTCTACGGCATCGTTCACAACGATACGACCGAGGAACGCATCGCGCCCGAGCTCAAGGGCTTCCTCGGCATGGGTCCGGTGCGTGTCGGAAATCTCGCGTCGAAGCAGCTCCAACACGATGCCTACGGCAGCGTCATTCTCGGCGCATCGCATATGTTTATCGACCAGCGGCTGCCGCGCATGGGCGACGTCAGCCTCTTTCACCAGCTGGAGCATCTCGGACATCAAGCACGCCGCCTCTATCTGGAACCGGATGCCGGCATCTGGGAATATCGGGGACGCGAGCGCGTTCACACGCATTCCGCCACGATGTGCTGGGTGGCCTGCGATCGCCTCGCACGCATTGCGAAACTTCTCGGCATTTCCGACCGGGCCGATTTCTGGCGCCAATGGGCTGACCGCATTCGTTCGGAAATCCTGACGCGCGCCTGGAGCGAAAAGCGCGGCGCATTTACCGGCGCCTTCGACCACACGGAGCTGGACGCCAGTGTTCTCTTGCTTGCCGAACTCGGTCTCGTTGCGCCCGAGGACCCGCGCTTTATCAAAACGTGCGATACCATCGGCCAGGAGCTGATGCGCAACGGCTTGATGTTGCGCTATGCGGCGGAGGATGATTTCGGCCTGCCGGAGTCGGCGTTTCTCGCATGCCAGTTCTGGTACATCGATGCTCTCGCATCCATTGGCCGAACAGACCAGGCTCGCGAGCTGTTCACGGACGTGCTCGGTCACCGCAACGCCTTCGGCATGCTGAGCGAGGATCTGCATTCCGCGACCGGACAACTCTGGGGCAACATTCCGCAAACCTATTCGATGGCTGGACTGATCAACTCCGCCATGAGGCTGTCGCGCCGCTGGGATGACGCATGGGCGCCTCTGCCTCATGCCGATCCTCGGGCCGTCGTTGCATCCGAGGATTCCGGCTTCAGCGAAGAGCAACTGAAGGAAACGCTTCAGCGCAGGGCTTGAAATCAGCGTGATCGCAGGGCTGGGCGACCGCGCGTTCGCAGCGTCGTGGTTTGCTTGACGACGGCCGAGATCCGGCAGTGCACGCCGCTGCTTGTGAAGGTGCGCTCGACCTGGGCGCTCGGAAATCCGCTGTCGATCAGCATCGATCCGAGACCGCGCCGCTCCGGTTCGCCGACCGGCGGTCCACCAACCTCGTCCCACGTCAGTTCGAAGCTCGCCTCGTCGTCATTGAGGTGGTTGAACGTCCACGAAACATGCACGGAACCTATCACGTTCGACCAGGCGCCATGCTTGATGGCGTTGGTGCCGAGTTCATGCAGCGTCAGCGCGAGAGCGTTTGCGACATCTCCCGGCACGATGCCGTCCGGTCCCCGCATCACAATGCGGGATTCGCCCGGCGGCACTAAGGGCATCAGCGTACTGGCGACCAATTCGCTCAAAGATGCGCCGAGAAAACTCCGCGTCGCCACGAGATCCATCGCCGTTCCCATCGCGGACAAGCGGCCGGAAAGCGCCTTGGCAAAACTTTGAACATCCGAGCTATAGCGCGCCGATTGGCTGATCAAGCCCGACACGACCGCGAACGTATTCTTGAGCCGATGCCGCAACTCGACATTGAGCTGTTCAAGTTGCAGCTCGCCCAATGCGCTGTCCTGCAACAGGCCTTCGTTGCGGTCTCGTTCGTAGAGCAGCGTTTCGACCTTGCGATTGAGAAGGTGCACGATCGCGACGATCAAAAGGGCCAGGAACGCGAACGCCGCCAAAGCGACGATTGAATCGAAATCGCCGAATTGATGGGACTCTGAAAGATAGAGGCTCCATGCGAAAACAACTGACATCGCCACGACAAGCAGGCCGGGGCCTGTGCCTGCCACGAGCGCCGACAGCAAAACGGCAATAAAAAACGTCAGAAAGGGCATCGTTACCGGCAGCCACGTCGCCAGCAGAATACGCATGCCCGTCGCCAGCAGAAAAATAAGTATTGCCAGCGGATAAGCCACGAACGGCTTCCGTCGAATCCGCGGCAATACGCGCTCGACCAGATTGTCGACGTGCTGAACCATCCGTCTCACGAACGGCTCTCCAACTTAGGTTTTAAGGTTTTTTCTGGCCTTCGCCACATCGCTCGTGACGCCCCGCAGCCAACTTCCATGCCGTTCACGCTAGCATGAAGACCGGCCCATTGCGAGCCTCAACACGGGCAGGTTAACCACTGGTATTGCTCGCAAAGTCGGCCCGGGGAGATGTCCGCCCGCCACCCTGCGACGGCGTGCGTCCGGATGGTAAATCCGCCCATGATCGCAGCGCACAATAGACGGGGAACTCCCCGTAAATTCCGGCGTTTATGTGATGTACAGATTGCGCGGCGAAGCGGCCGTTTACAATGACGATCTGACGTTCCCAGAGAGACGAAAGGATACGCGTTGACCAGGCTGGTAATGGTTTCCAATCGCGTCATCGACTTCAACGCGGCGTCGCAAGCGGGCGGCGTCAGCGTCGCCATTTACGACGCGCTGGCGCGGCAAAGCGGTTTCTGGTTCGGATGGAACGGCCAAATCGAAGAAACGGATGACGCACAGCCCGCCACCACGACCGGCGGCGGCTATACTACCGTGACCATGCCGTTAAACGCCGACGACTATAACGATTACTATCTCGGTTATTCGAATTCGGTTCTATGGCCTGTCTTTCATAACCGCCTCGACCTCGCGCAGTTCGAAGCCGGATACTATTCGCGCTACGTTGCGGTGAACGAAAAATTTGCAGCCCATCTCGCTCCGTTGATCGAACCCGACGACGTTATCTGGATTCACGACTACCACCACTTTCCGCTGGCGCTGGAGTTGCGCAAGCGGGGCATCGAAAACCCGATCGGATTTTTCCTGCACATTCCTGTCGGGCCCGCCCAGTCCCTGATCGCGATCCCTGAGCATCGTGAACTCGCCCGCGCCCTCAGCGCCTATGACCTCATCGGCCTTCAGACACACGCCGACGTCCGCAACCTGATCGACTTCTTCCAGCAGAGCGTTCACGGGCGGTTGCTCCCCTCGGGCCGCATCCGCTCGTTCGGCGCCGAGTTGGATATCGGATGCTTCCCCGTCGGCATCAGCTCCGAAGATTTTTCCGGATCACCGATCGAACGCGATGCCGAGAGCCCCGATTTGAATCGCATCATCGGTATCGATCGGCTCGACTATACGAAGGGCTTGCCTCAAAAATTCCGCGCCTACGGCAAATTTCTCGAAGATTTCCCTGAGCACCGCCGCCGCATCGTCCTGTCGCAATTCGCCCCTCCAACGCGCGAAAGCGTCGAAGCCTATGCCGACATTCGTGCCGAGCTTGAATCGCTCTCGGGCGCCATCAACGGCCGATACGGTGAGCTCGATTGGGTGCCGATCAATTATATTCACCGTCCGATGCCGCGAAACGAACTACGCGACGTCTACCGGTCCTCGCGCATCGGCTGGGTGACGCCATTGATGGACGGCATGAACCTCGTCTCGAAGGAGTATATCGCCTCGCAGAACCCTGCCGATCCCGGCGTGCTTGTTCTGTCCAAATTTGCAGGCTCCGCCGAACAACTGAAAGACGCCGTGCTGGTCAACCCCTACGACCCGAACGAAATGGTCCAGGCGTTGCAGAGTGCACTCGAAATGCCACTTGATGAACGGGTCGCGCGGCACGAAAAACTTCATCGCGTCGTGCGCTCGCGCGATTCGGAAGCCTGGGGAAAGAGCTACTTTTCGGCGCTGGTGAAAGCCGGCAAGCGCCGGAGCGGCCGCATGCCGCCGTCCGCGCGCGTAACGGAGGCGATGAAGCGCCTCGGCGCCGCCGCCAAAAAAAAGCCCGGCATTAAACCGGCAGTAGCGCATGTGGGGGGATGATGCCCGCGAGTGTCGATAGAAGTCGCTTTCTACATCAGCAGCGTCGAGGCGGTAACCCGAACGTTTTATCGATCGACATCGGCGGTACGCTGATCAAGACGGCGGTGGTTGACGACTCCGGCACGTTGATTTCCGAATTTGTGACGACGCCGACGCCTAATCCCGCGACACCCGAGACCATCATCGCCCTCATAAGCCGTGTGGTCGAGCCGTTACCGGAATTTGGGTGTATCGCTGTCGGATTTCCCGGCGTCGTACGTCACGACTGCATTGTGACGGCGCCGAATCTCGGCACTCAGCATTGGAAAAATTTCGATCTCGAAACCGCCCTTCACGACACATTCGGTGCGCCCGTTCGCATCCTGAATGACGCGATCGTTTACGGCTTGGGAGTTGCGAAAGGTCCGGGGCGCGAGTGTGTTATCACCTTCGGAACCGGAATGGGGTGTGCCCTCTTTATCGACGGTTCCGCATTCTTCGGGCTCGAACTCGGCCAGCACTACGCCTGCGATGATTGCAGCTATGACCAATACATCGGACACGCCGCCTATCTCGAAATCGGGCTTGAGGCCTGGAACGAGCGCGCACAACGGGTCATCAATGCCGTCCACGCGCTGACGAACAGCGATCGGCTCTATCTCGGCGGCGGCAATTCACGGCGCCTCACCTTTGCTCTGCCGTCCTGGGCGACCGTCGTCGCGCCCTCTTCCGGAGTCGCTGGCGGCGCCCGGCTTTGGCATGCGGAGCTCGATCGATGGTTTGCCGCGAGACAACCTCCCTTTGAAGTACAGGCCCGTCGATGAATGTTCTCACCATCGGCGGAGCAATGGTGGACACCATCATCACCATAGCCAGCGACAGAATTGAGCAAATGAAAATGCTCAATGCCGACAGCTCGTATCTGTTGCTTGAGGAAGGCCTGAAAACTGAAGCCGACCAGATTTCGACGAGCACCGGCGGCGGTGCAATAAATTCTGCGGTCGCGGCAGCGCGCCTCGGACATGCCACCTCGACGATCGTCAAGCTCGGCAAGGATGCCAAGGCGAGGACGATCCTCGATCGGCTGACGGAGGAAGGCGTCGATCTGCATTGGATCGCGATGGACGATGAAGCCCCGACAGGCGCTTCCGTCATCGTATCATCGCACGATCGCAATGCCGCGGTGTTCACCTATCGCGGAGCCAACACGCGGCTCGCCGCCGACGATATTCCGTCCAATGCGTTCGACGGCAAAAACCTCGTCTACGTCGCCAACCTCAGCAACGAGTCCGCCGACTGCTATCCGTTGATCGTCAAACGCGCGAAAACGGCCGGGGCCGAACTGGCCGTCAATCCCGGCGTCCGGCAACTCACGGCGCGCTACGATGATTTTTGGGAAAGTCTCGAGCACATCGACATTCTCTGCGTCAATCGCTCGGAAGCGCAAGCGCTGATGCCCCGGCTGCTGCAATCGTTCGGCGACGGCGGAGCGGCGCTCTCCGTCCGGAGTGGCGACCCCATCCCTCCCCTGGCAAAGCGCGGATTGCGAAACGGCGGATATGAAATGTCCCTCGTGAAATTCCTGGGCGCGCTGATCGAGGTCGGCGTCGGCACGGTCGTTCTCACCGACGGCGCCAACGGAGCATTCATCGCCAAAGGCCATGACCTCCACTTTCGCGAAGCGCCCCATGTCGTCGCAGCCGCGACCACGGGAGCTGGAGACGCATTTTCTGCAACATTCGCGTGCTATCTGTCGCAAACGAGAGATGTCGCTCGCGCGCTGAGTGCAGCCGTCCTCAACGCGGCCAGCGTCGTCAAATACGTCGACACCCAAACCGGCCTGCTCACCTCCTCTCAGCTCGAGGAGGAATTGGAAAGCGCGGGCAATACGGAAATCGCCCTCTATAGCTGGTCGATCTAGGAGCAATCACATCTGATGCAGCAACTGAAGGACAATGAAACTTTGCATACCCTCGACCGGTCGCAGCGCGAACAAGCTCAATCGGCGCGCGCCGCCGTCGAAAAACTGTTCGCTGAACGATCACCCATCGCCTTGTATCTCGATATCGATGGCACGCTGCTCGACATGGCCCTGACGCCATCGATGGTCCATGTTCCGCCCGGTCTTGCCAACTTGCTGACGCGGACCAGCGAGCGCTTGTCCGGTGCACTGGCGATCGTGACCGGGCGCCCGATTGCCGAAGCCGACAAATTGCTGACCCCCCTCAGGTTCGCCGCCGCCGGCGTTCACGGTGCCGAGATACGAACCACGGCCACCGGGAAGATTACCTCAGTGGCTCCGGCTCTCGACCCGGAGTTGCTGAATGACCTGCGCGCCATTGGCGAGGCCATGCCCGGCATCGTCACCGAGGACAAGGGCACCGGTATTGCCATGCATTACCGACTGGTGCCCAACCTGCGCGAACCGCTGTTAGAGACAATCGAAGCCCTCATTCCGAAATACCCGGGGCAGTTCACGCTCTGCGGCGGCCGCAAGATCATCGAAATTCTTCCCGTTGGAATGTCGAAAGGCGTCGCCTTGCGCAAACTGGCTGGGCTTTCTCAGTTCACGGACCGCATACCCGTCATGATCGGCGACGACCTTGCCGACATCGAGGCTTTCCGCGCTGCCGAAGCCTTGGGTGGTTTCGGACTGAAGGTTGCCGGAGAAAACTTCACCAGCTCCGAGTCGTCTTTCAACGGCCCCGCCGACGTTCGCGCCTGGCTCGCAAAATTGAACGCCGATCTATAAAACTGCAACCGCGCGCGCGTTTCATTCTCCCCCGAACGGTCACTGAAGACCGGCATCCGCTACGCCTATTGGAGACGTTTCACCGGCGCGAACCAGCCTCTAGCCTGCCGGAAAATGCATTCGGCGGAATGGAGCGCCTTGGATGTTTGCAGGCGTCGCAAGCGTCGTCACCCACGCGCTAAACGTCAAACGTCGATCAGACGGCGCAACTCGACCGCTTTGGGGCGATGGGTTTGTCGAATGTCCGCTCGCAACCCTGTGGTACGCGCGAAGCTGGTCCGATGTCAGCGACGACGAACTGGTTTTGTTTCTTCCGTACTTGACCGAATGCGATGATCCGCAATTCAGAATTGCCACCCGCTTGCATGAAAGTTTGATTCATCGAACGCGCGTCTCTGAAGCGCTTTCGGACTTATCCGGCGACGTTTCGGCGCTTCGTGCGAAACCTCTAACGCTCGAAGAACGGGCAGCCGTCGAACGACTTCCGTTTGATCGTGATCGCCCATCGTGGATGCAAGAAGCCGCGATTTTAAACGCTATACGCCATATGCTACGTCGCGCGCGCTCCGAGATCGCGGAGACGTCTTCGCTGGAAAGCGCCCTGCTTGGATCTATCCATACCGGAATAAACGCATCCTACGTCTATCCCGAGCACGCATATGCCCACGAGCTTTTTGCGGCCGGTGCATGGCTTGGAGTATTGCTCAAGGGGCGTCGTGCCCTCATGCCGAAGGCCGTAGCAGACGTCTTCGTGGAGACAGAAGCCCGGGGCACGGAAAATATCATCGATGAAATGATGCTCCTCCACATGGACTACCTGGGCGGCAGAAAATTCTACATGCAGCAGGCTTCGCAGCTCATTGAGGCCAACCCATACGCAAGCATCGTGGATACCGCGCCATAAAATCGGTGCCGCGCCCGATGCCGCTGTCGCGAGTCCAAGGCGGCTGTAAAGGCCCGTTCGTCCCTCGCGGCTGCTCCGATCAAATCTGCGTTGCGAACCGCTTCGCTCCGGCTTGAGACTCGGCGCGTTCAGCCTTTAGGCGTATGCGTCCGCCGATATTAAACCCTTATACTAGGTGTCGCATCCCGAACGGTGTCTAGCGGATTTCCCAAGCCACGATAAATTTCTCCGAATGTGACGGTGGACGCGGAGAGCGCGAGAGGGCACTCCGCAGGCGGAGAAAACAATGAAAGTTCTGGTTACCGGAAATCGAGGTTACATCGGTTCGGTCATGGTTCCGATCCTCCAGGCCGCTGGCCACGATGTCCACGGCCTCGATATCGATCTTTACCGGCGATGCACGTTCGCGCCGGGGGGCACACTTCCCACTATACCGACGCTCGACCGTGATGTTCGGGACGTAACGGCCGCCGATGTTCGCGGGTTTGATGCGATCATTCATCTGGCCGCCCTTTCCAACGATCCTCTCGCCGATCTTAGCCCCTCGATGACCTACGACATCAATCACAGGGGCAGCGTAAGACTTGCAGAGGCCGCCAAAAAGGCGGGCGTGAAGCGATTTCTTTTCGCTTCGTCGTGCAGTAACTACGGCAAAGCGGGCTCCGAGCTGATCGATGAAAACGGCACGCTCAATCCTGTTACGCCTTATGGAATTTCCAAGGTGCGCGCCGAGCGCGACATCGCCGAGTTGGCAAGCGCCGATTTCTGCCCCGCGTATCTTCGCCCGGCCACGGCATATGGCCTTTCACCCCGGCATCGCTTCGACATCGTTCTGAACAATCTGGTGGCCTGGGCCAAAGCCGAGGGCCTCATCTATTTGAAGTCCGACGGCACGCCGTGGCGCCCCATCGTGCACATCGAGGATATCTCGCGCGCCTTTCTGGCGGCTCTCGAAGCGCCGGCGGAGACGATCCGAAATCAAGCCTTCAACGTTGGCCAAACCGAACACAATTATCGCATTTCCGACATCGCGAAAATTGCGTCCGAGGTCGTTCCCGATACGCGCGTCGAGTTTGCCGAAGATGCAGGCCCCGATACACGTTCGTACCGGGTCGACTTTTCCAAAATACGGACAGCATTGCCGAGCTTCAAACCGCAGTGGGATGCGCGCCGTGGCGCCAAGCAGCTTTATGAGGCCTATAAGGCCACGACACTGAGCGCCAAGGAATTCGAAGGGCCGAAATTTCAGCGGGTCGGCCATCTGAAAAAGCTGATTGCAGACGGCGCTCTCGCACCGGATTTGCGAAGTCCTAAAGCACCTGCGCACTGGGCGGCAGAAGCCGCTCCATAAGGATGAGGGACATCAGCTGATAAGCCTCACAAAAAAAAGAAACGCCGGAGGCCGCCCAGCTCGCGCCCTGCGGTCGCGCGCCGAAGAAAAAGACATCGGCGAGGAGATTTACGATTTAGCCGCCGAAATTTACCCGATCTGCCGTAGCATTGCCGGCGACGGCGTCCGCAGAACGCTTCAAATTTTGGGGCAAAAAATTCCCCTCTCCGTTCGAGAAGTTCCAACCGGCAAGCAGGTGCTCGATTGGATCATCCCGAAGGAATGGAACATTCGCGAAGCCTACATCAAGAATGGTCGCGGCGAGCGCATCGTCGACCTGCGTTCGTCCAATCTGCACGTGATGAGCTACTCCGCCCCCGTGCATGCCCATCTTGGCTTGAAAGAACTCAGCGAGCACATCTACACCTTACCCGAGCAACCGGATCTCATCCCCTACAGGACGTCATACTATTCGGAAAACTGGGCCTTCTGCATGTCCCACGCCCAGTTCTTGACCCTCGAAGACGACATCTATGAGGTATTCATCGACTCCGATCTCAAGCTCGGACATCTGACCTTCGGCGAAGCGAAACATCGGGGCGAGACCAGCGACGAAGTCCTATTATCCGCCCACATCTGTCACCCCTCGCTCGCCAACGACAATTGCTCCGGCCTCGCGCTTCTTGCGTGCCTCGCGAACCGGCTTGCGTCTCGAAAGACGCGCTACACGTATCGGTTTCTGTTCGCACCGGCGACGATCGGAGCCATCACATGGCTCGCCGAAAACTTCGATTCACTGAAGATAAAACACGGGCTCGTCATGTCCTGCGTCGGAGATGGAGGCGGCCCGACATACAAAAGCAGCCGCGTCGGAGACGCCATGATCGACAGGGCCATGAAACATGTGCTCACATACAGTTTCCCTCACGTGGACCTGCTCGACTTCATTCCGTATGGCTACGACGAACGCCAGTATTGTTCCCCCGGATTCAATTTGCCGGTCGGTCTTTTCCAGCGCAGCCGGTTCGGCGCCTTTCCCGAATATCATACCTCCGCTGACAATCTTGACTTCATCAAGCCCGAGCATCTTGCATCGTCCTTCAACGCAATCTGGGATGCGATCGATGTTCTGGAGAGCAACCGGCGGTTATTGAATACCAAGCCCTATGGCGAGCCGCAGCTCGGCCGATACGATCTTTACTCTCCCGTCGGCGGCGACAAGCGAACGGCGGAGCGCAACATGGCCATGCTCTGGATCCTCAACTTGAGCGACGGCCAACAGACCCTGCTTGATATTGCAGAGCGATCCAAGTTGCCGTTCAAGACCATTCGCGATGCCGCCGAGGTGCTCGAAAGCCGCGGTCTTCTTTCCGAGTGCGACGCCAATTAACGTGCGGCCAAATATGGCCAGGACAGATCGCGCTCCGAAATCACAAGCGGCGGCTGAGGCCATTTAACGTCGAGTTGGCGATCATCAAACCGGACACCGGAAGCAGCATCGGGGGCATGGAGCCTCGATATCGCATAACTGACGGTTGAAGCATCGGACAACGTTTGAAAGCCGTGCGCAAAACCTTCAGGAATATACAGCTGACGTCCGTTTTCCTGAGAAAGCTCATAGCCCTCCCATTGGCCGAACGTCGGTGAACCCGCCCGCAGATCAACGAGGACGTCATAGATCGCGCCCTGCACACACCCGACGACTTTCGTCTCCTGATGCGGCGCCCTTTGAAAATGCAAACCTCTCAGCGTTCCCTTCAGCTTATTGAAGGACAGGCTCGTCTGCACGAATTCGGTTTCGAGCCCCCGCGCCTCGAATTCTTCCACGCAGAATGTCCGGACAAAATGGCCGCGTTCGTCGTGTCTGCGTTCCGGCTCAATCAGCCACGCGCCCGCTAATTTGCTGCGATGAAATATCATCCTTACGCACACCTATCGACGATCAACTGGCGCCTGCTTCGATCCCGCGAGCCGGCATGCCCGCCAACGGGGGATAGCCATTCTCCTGACCCTTCTTGAGCGACACATGTTGGAATGCCGCCAGCCGGCACGCAGCGATCACTGCCACAGCAATCACAAAGATAACGCCCGGATCAGCATTGCCGCCGACCAGGCTGAATGCAGCAAGACTAGCAAGAGCCGACGCGCGCACGCTGTTCGCGATGGTAATGAGTTCCATTGTATCTTCGTTACGCTCCACGCCGCGCATGCCGTAAACGATGAACACAGTCAGCACGCCAATCAACGAAAACCCGATGACTCCCAACTGCGAGAGCACAGCGACAAGCCAGCTCGATGCACGGGCACTACCGAGACCGATGCCGATGCCGGAGGTCGCCATAAAGGCATCCATACTGCGCTCGTTCCAGTACGCTCGCTCGATACCAGAGGCCGACTGGGCCTTGTCCCAAATCGCGCTATAAAGAAAATCGACAAAGGGATCGATAATTCGCGGATCGAATACAGCGAAGCACACGATGGCAACAACGCCCACCGCTGCCACGCCCAGCAGTGCTGCATCCCGCCGTTTGAACCGGTTTTTGACCGCTAGATAAGCGATTTCCGCTCCCAAAAACACTGAAAGAATACCTAGGGACCCATACGCGGTCGATGACGTCGAAAGAACAAGCAATCCACCTGAAATCAATGTCAACCAAAGGGCGAGCCGAGTTCCGGACGCGCGCCAATAAGAGAGACAAAACGCGAGCGCGGCGAAGGTCACGCTGGCGAATGCCGACGCCTCTGGATGCCCGCCGGCGATGCGCCAGAATCCGCCAACCGACGTGGCCGTGTGCATCGTGTAGGCCGCGGTTCTGATCGGCAAGAGGATGTCGGAAATGCCGACGATCTTCCCGAGTATGTCCAATATCCCCAACGCTGCATTGACAGCTGCGAACGCAAAAAATCCCCGGCGAATGATTTCCAGATTTCGAACGTCCAGCAAACGCACGCTCAATGCGAAAAAAACGGCGACTCCCATCGCGAAGTAACACGCCTGGTTGAAGTTCCCCGGGACCGGCTGGAGCAAGACGTCCGCCGAATAGCCGCCGACGACGCCGGGAACAACGACACGCCCTGCAAAAAGACGCGGAATGAGAATGGCGCCGCCGACGACATAGATGCCGAGCGCCAGCATCACACCGGACGTCCAGTGCCGCCTCATGACGGCCGGAAGGCTTCGTAACTCTGATGGTCGCAATGCCAGCGAAGCGACGATCAGCATCTCAAACGCAGTAAACAGAAGTGGAGTCGAGCCCCCTACGGTACCTATGGCGGTGGAACCAAAGGCAAGCGAAGTCATCAACCCGATGATCAATGGTGACCCGAGTGCCCACCCAAGGATCGCAAGCAGCCCAAACACCAGAACTCCGGCAACGGAGATACCCATACCCGACAGCCCAAACGACACAGCTGCACAAAGCTACATCAGATCAGGGCGCGAGCGGCACGCTATCCTTCATCATGGTTTTGATTTCAGGCTACCACTTCTGGCGTAGCGCCCGGATCGAACATCGTCCCAAATGTAAGATGGAAGTCGATCTCATCCCTAGGCACAAGATGTGCGGTGCATCGCGCCAAGTTAGTCTGAGCGTATCAAACCGTATCGCGGTCCAAAAATGCCAAAAATTGATATTGCAATCCCCTGCTATCAATATGGAAGATTCCTCCGCGAGTGCGTTAGCAGCGTTCAATCACAATACGTATCTGATCTCCGTATCCTGATTATAGATAACGCCTCGACCGACGACAGCGTCGAGGTCGCCCGAGAATTGGCACGAGACGATCCCCGCATCGAAGTTGTTGCGCACAAGTCCAACCTGGGACCGCACGCCAGCTACAATGAGGCGATCGACTGGGCCTCTAGCGATTATTTCCTGTTGCTGGATGCCGACGATTTCCTGCTTCCCGGGTGCCTGGATCGCGCAATAGCAGTCCTGGACTCAAACTCAAATGTCGCGTTCTCGCATGGCAAAATTGCTCTGCTGACTCCGCAGATGCTTGAACTTTCTTTCGCTCAGGTGACGCAGCCCACCTGGAGCATTATGTCCGGCGCCGCCTTTCTCGATCGCGCCTGCAAATTCGCGACAGATATGCCATCTGCCCCGACGGTCGTTCGAAGGACCGACGCGCAAAAAAAGGTCGGCTACTATAGAAAAGAACTTGCCTACACGGACGACATCGAACTCTGGCTGCGCTTGGCAACGCAAGGAGACGTTGCGCAGACCGACGCTATACAAGCGGTAAGGCGCATTCATGCCAGTCAGGCAACGACATCATTCCGGGATGAACCTGTAAACGATCTCAAAGCGCACGAAGCTGCCTTCGAAAGCTTCTTCGCTCATGAGGGACAGATTCTTCCCAACCGCGACAAGCTTCTCGAATTGGCTCTGCGCAACATGGCCGATCACGCTTACTGGTCCGGACTCTCCCATATAATCCGAGGGTACCGGAAGGAAGGAATGACTCTCATCCGTTACGCAAGTCGCAATTCAAAGTTCGGACTACGCCATCCGCCGTTGCGATATTTAACTTTACACAGAAGCCTGATGTATCGGTCGCGCGAAATTCTCTCCCAACTCTCGTTAGCACACCGAGAGAGGCCGGGCAGTCATGAACGCACTTGAACCAAGGCGTCTGTCGCCGGGCAAAGCGATATCAACCGAAGCATCGGCAAGCGATAAAGCGCGCACACGGATTGCACTATTCGGCCTGTTCGGAACGGGTAACTTCGGAAATGATGCGTCGCTGGAAGTCATGCTCTCATTCTTGCAGCAGAGGATTCCGCACGCCGACATCTGCTGCATCTGCGGGAATCCGGAAAACGTACAACGCGATTTCGGGATCCGCGCCGCTCGTATAACTTACCGGCCGCGCCGTGAATGGGTGACCAAGCTCAACAAAGCGCTCTGCGATATTCCGAGAGAAGGTATTTCGCTTATCCGCGGCATCGCGGAACTCCGTCGGCTCGATCTATTGATTGTCCCTGGAACGGGCATTCTGGATGACTTCGGAACGGGACCGCGAGGAATGCCTTATGCATTGTTTCGCTGGTCGATCCTTGCCCGTCTGATGGGAAAAAAGATGCTGTTCGTCAGCATCGGCGCAGGCCCCATTGTCCATCCCGTAAGCCGCTACCTGATGAAGTCGGCGGCGCGCATGGCCAGTTATCGATCCTACCGAGATGCGATATCACGCGATTACATGAAGATGATCGGCCTGGACGTGGGCAACGATGCGATCGTTCCTGATATCGCCTTCGACCTGCCGCCCTCGCCAAAGTCGACGACCAATGATCGGCGACGCGGCACCGTTGGAATCGGCCTGATGTCCTACAACGGCTGGCACGATAATCTGGAGACGAAAACCGACATTTACGACAGATACCTCAACAACATGTCCCGGTTTGCGGCTTTCCTCTTGTCAGAGGGATACGCAATTCGGATTTTAGCCGGCGACGAGTACGACCAGAAAGCAATCGACGCGCTCCTGCAAAAGCTGCCGGACACGGCTGTGAAAGGCCCCGACGCTGCGGTCCTAGCCGAGCCCGCCCACTCCATTCATGACGTGCTGGATCAAATTGCTGACACCGATGTTGTGGTCGCTTCGCGCTATCATAATGTCGTCGCAGCGCTGATCGCCAACAAACCGACGCTGTCCATCGGCTATGCTGCTAAGAACGATGCTTTACTCACGCAGATGGGCCTAGCCGAGTACTGCCAACACATCGAGAAGCTCGACGTCGACCTGCTGATCAATCAATTTCAGAGCTTGATGCAAAATCGGGAACATCTCTGTCAGCAGATTCAAGAGAGACAGAACATATTCCGCGAGTGCCTGAGCGGGCAAAAGGACCGCCTGCTACAATTTGTATTTCCTGGATCGCAAAATCGAAATCCGGCCAAGACACATCCGACGGCTGAGCAGATCGGATCTCGTGATGATGCCGAGCCCACCACGCCGAAGTTCTCGGTTGTCGTATCGACCTTGGGACGCACAACTGAGCTTGGGAAGCTCATCGATAGTCTGCCCCGGGGCGAGCAGCTCGAAACAATCATCATTGACCAGAATGATGACGATCGCCTGCAACCGATACTCTCGGAACGCATCAACCCGCAGGCCATCGAGCGCATCCGGACTCCGGGTGCCCGTGGCCTAAGCCGGGGACGCAACCGTGGCTGGCAGAAGTCTCGCGGCCAGTATGTCGTCTTCGCCGACGATGATTGCTGGTATCCTGCGGGGCTTTTCGACCGCGTGGCACAGGCATTCGAGGAAACCGGCGCAGACATCGTCTGCGGTCGAGCGACGGATGATAGCGGCCGAAGCATTAACGGCCGCTATGAAACTGCAAGTCAGTGGATCGACCGCAACAATGTCTGGACCACGTCAATCGAGTGGATGGTATTCTTCCGCCGCGATATTCTCGAACCGCTTAGCGGTTATGATGAGATGATCGGCGTGGGCGCCGAAACGCCTTGGCAAGCTGCAGAAGGACAGGACATTCTCCTGCGTGCTCTCTCTAAAGGCTACCGTTGTTTCTTTGACCCCGACCTCTGCGGCCATCATGCCGAACTCGATGTCGCTCTTCCAAACGACACCGCGCGACGCAAAGCGCTTGGCTACGCCCGCGGCATGGGTTTTGTACTTCGCAAGCATCGGTTTGGCATTGCCAGCCTGGCGAAATGGGTTGGGCGCCCGGCCGGCGCGGCCGTTCTCTACACGCTGAAGCGGCAACCACAACGCGCGCTTTATTACGTCAGCGTCGCCCGTGGCCGGCTTGAAGGATTTCTAGGCTATCCGACATGAACGAGATGGCTTCAGAGCGTTTCGACACCGCCAGCGCGCGGCCTCATTTGCGGGTCGGTATCGGAATTGCTACTTCGGGCAGACCCGAAATCTTGAGTGAGACGCTGCAGTTCATCGCACTCCAATCCGAGCTTCCGGAAAAGGTGGTGATTTGCCCGGTGTCCGAAGCCGACATCGACCGCGATGCACTCCGCGCATTGCCTTATCCCGTCAGGATTGCACCGTCAGCTTGCGGATTGACCATCCAGCGCAACATCATTCTCTCTCTCATGACTGATTTCGACGTCGTGATATTCTTCGATGACGATTTCATGCCCGACGCAAATTATATCGCGAACGCCAAGGCTCTACTTCAAAATAACGATAGCATCGTTCTTGCGACGGGTGTTCTGCTTGACGATGGAATTCACGGCCCCGGCATCGATGCCGCTATCGCAAAACGAAAACTTCTCATGACGCCCCCGCGGCCGTATGAACAAGGAACAGAAAGAACTTATTACGGCGTCTACGGCTGCAACATGGTGGCCCGTCAGTCCGCTATTCGCGAAGCGCACATCCAATTCGACGAACACCTCCCGCTCTATGGCTGGCAGGAAGACATCGACTTCAGTCGGCAAATGGCGCCATACGGTCGGATCATCCAAACGCCGATCCTCACGGGAATTCATCTCGGCACAAAGCGCGGAAGAACGTCAGGGCTTCGCTTTGGCTATTCCCAAGTCGCCAACCCCATCTATCTGATGCGAAAAGGAACGATGTCCATACCGTTCGGACTTCGTACCATGACGCGAAATTTTCTCGCGAATATCGTTAAATCGTTTCGGCCCGAACCCCACATCGATCGACGGGGGCGTTTTACCGGAAATCTACTTGCTCTGTTAGATTTCGTTCGCGGCCGGTTGCATCCGCGGCGCATTCTCGAGATCGAGATAAATCCAACGCGCGGCTAAGCTAAACGACGCCCTTTTGCAGCCGTCGCGCCTCAGGATGGTTGCTACTGACAGGCTTCGTGATCTCACCCGTCAGCAGCGCATGTATGTCGCGGAAAAAGCCCAGCCTTTGAAGCTGTTCGACGCTTTCAAAAATTTCCGTTCCCTCATAGCGAAGGTCGATTTGCCCGTACTTCTGCAAGGCATGAGCGTAGGCAATATACTCCGCGCCTCGCCTATAATGCTCCCCTCGAGAGGCCTCCGCCCTCACCCGCACCGGAAAATCCGACAGGAATTTGAAATGACAGACGACGGCGTTTTCCGCGTGGAAACGCCATCCGTCACCACCATGTGCCGTCGAGTATGCGATTCCGGTGCCGCTCATGGCCAACGGCATCTTCGCCAGCGCCGGCGGCTGCTTTGGCCAAATACGAATGAGCCACGGAAGCAGAATGTCCGGCGTCATCGGCAGCAGACGATCAATCAGGCCGCGAATGAAATACGAGAGCCAGCCTGTGTTCACTTCCTTTTTGAAATCCGAGATCATTCGGACACGCGGACCGCCAATGATCTCGATAGCCTTGAATGGCTTCTCCCAGGGCTTCACCGGGCGATGCCTGAAGCAGATATCCCGATCGAAGCATGGCGAGACGGCAAAAAGATCGTCCCCTTCTGTCATCTCCGCCGACTCGAGCGGCCCGTTCGGATACATGTCGAGCATGGGAGCAAAGATCGCATTGCCACCCTGCGCCTCCGCTTCGGCGCAAAGGTCCGCAACCTTTTTTTGGGGCCAGCCCCGGTAAACGAGCAGTTCATCCGCGTCAGCGAATAAAATCCAACGATGATCCGTCAATTTTTGATGCAGCTCGTTCAACCAATGCAATCCGAAATTCGACGCCGCATAACTCTCCAGCGTTCGCACAAGCAGTACGTCGCACTGCTTTTGCAGATACTCAAACGTGCCGTCTTCCGATCCGTTGTCGACGATCACAAACAGGCGTATCCCCATCGCCCGGTAATGCTTAAGAAATGCACGCAGCCTCAGCATCTCGTTTCGAACAACGGCGAACACAATGATTTTGGAACGGGTGTCATTGATTGCCGTTATAAGTGCATCGGAAAACACCGCGGGTCTCCAGTTAGTTAGCCTTGCGCCCATCGAGTAAAACGCGAAAAGCCGCAGGCGAGGAGTCGCGCTTTATAACTCTCGACAATACCGCGTGAGCCATAATCCGCATTTCATCAAATAGTGGATGTTGCCCCATCCGGAGAGCAAAAACCCAGCCGGCGGCGCTTAGCGCAGCGCTCACTGCCGTTGCCGGAAGGGATAAATCGAACCCGTTCTTGCTCAAAGCGACGACCACCAACGGGCCGGCCGCAGCGCTTAGGCTGAGAAGTGCCGCGCGCCAAAGTATCCTCATCAAATCCACGTTCGAGAAATAGACGTGGCGCCGAATATAATAGTTGGAAATAAGCGCCTGGATTGGGAGTGCCACAAACCACGACAAGGCGGCGGCGTAGAGTCCAAAATTCGCGGCGATCACGATGATGGCCGCCGTGCTCGGCCACATGATCAATGCGCGCTTGAGGATGTCCCGCATCGCGTCAGCCGCGAAAAGCACCGGATACGTGAGTTGATCGGAAAAATTGAACAAGGATGCCAGCGCCATGATCCGGATGATGGGAACCGCATCGAGCCACTGACTGCCAAGAATGATGCGGACAATCGGGTCGGCAAGAATACAGATGACTATGAGCGCCGGCCATTGAAACGCGGTGATGAACTCAACGGAACGCAAATACGATTTGCGCAGATCGCCACCATCGCGCGCGTGAGCGGAAAAGGCGGGAAGCACCGCGGACGCGACCCCGCCGAAGAACACCTTGTCTGGAAGCTGGCAAATCGTAAGCGATCGATTGTAAAGCGCCACAGACTCGCCCGTTAGAATTCGACCGAGAGCGAGGTATGGAACGGAATCGTAGAGCCGGCCCAATGTCGTATTCATGCCGTTTATGCTGCAAAATTTCACAACTTCACGCAGCGATTTCAACCCGGGCCTGAATATCGAAATGTCCCGCCAGATGAGTAGCGACAGGACGCCACTCATCCCAGCAGCTGCCAACCAACCCCACGCAAAGCTCATGTAGCTGAAGCCCCACCACACGAGCAGCAGGGTCACGATGGTATTCGCGGCGGCGCTCGATATGTTTATGACGGCGAGCTTCTCGAATTCCATGTTCCGTCTCAACAGCGCTGCAATCGTGATTCCAACAGCTTCGAAGATAACGGCAAGAGCCACGAGATGCAGAAACAGCCGCAGCCGCTCATCGTGGTAGATTTCGGCGAGCAGCGCACTCATCAGGAAAATTGCCGCGCCGGTTATGATTGAGACGAAAACCTGAATGGTTGCGACCGTGCGCACATCGTCTTTCGAAATATTGACGCGTTGTATGATGAATGTCGGCGTCGCGAATTCCCGGAATGCCATCGCCGTGCCGGCAATCGCTCCCCCGAGAACCGAAACACCGATTTCGTCAGGGGTTAAAAGCCGTGAGACGACCGAGAGCGTAATGAAATTAGCAACAAGCGAAAAATATCGCTCACCCGTCGTCAAAACCAGAGCACGCCTCAGGCCACGCATATCAACCACGCTATTCCAAAAATATCGGTGCAACGTGCCAACTAACGCGCGCCCACAATGAGTTTAGCCGGCGCCCGCGCGATCATGTTCCTAATCCCGTCCGTTATCGAGCGCACCATCCGCTCCAGAATGCGAAAGACCGGTGAAATTCGAGCTACACAATTGGATATCTAAAGATGCATGCCGGCGCGCGCGGCTTCGTCAAAGGACGTAGGCTGCAACTGAGCCCTCATCAATCTCGGCTACTACACAGCGCGCGCAACCGGATTACACTAACGGCCGCCCGAGGAATTATGCTGCTGCAATCCGCCCAGTTAAATTGCCCATCGCCGGTTGCAATGCATGGGTTTGCGCGGGCCGTTTCATACAATCAGGCGCCATTAGTCATATGAATATTTCTCAATTTCAAAATCACGCAACGATTAAGACCCCAGCAAAATCGTGCCGATGCTGCGGAACTCCTCTTAAAACGACGCTCGTCGATCTCGGCATGTCGCCACTTTGCGAAAGCTTCCGCGCGTCGGACCAGCTCGACACCGTGGAGCACTATTATCCGCTTCACGTCCTTATTTGTCATGAATGCTTCCTCGCCCAGCTGGGCGAGTATGTGAGCTCGGAAAGCATCTTTTCCGAGTACGCCTACTTCTCATCCTACTCTTCAACATGGGTCGACCACGCAAAGCGCTATTGCGAAATGATCTCGGCCCGCCTGGGCCTGTCAGATAAGAGCACGGTCGTCGAATTGGCCAGCAACGACGGCTATCTGCTCCAGCACTTCCTACCGATGCAAATCCCGGTTTTCGGCATCGAACCGGCTGCGAACGTTGCCGCCGTCGCCATCGAGAAGGGCGTTCCCTGCCGCGTCGCATTCTTCGGAGAGGCGTTGGCGCGAGAACTGACGGCGGAGGGAGTCCAAGCCGATCTCATCATCGCCAACAATGTTCTTGCCCAGGTCCCCGATCTTAACGATTTCGTTTCGGGAATCGCGACTCTGCTCGCGCCGCAAGGGGTTGTGACGCTCGAATTTCCTCACCTGATCCAACTAATCGACAACAATCAGTTTGATACGATCTATCACGAGCATTTTTCATACTTCTCGCTGGCCGCGATCGAGTCACTGGCCAGCCGCTGCAGACTGCGTGTGATCGACGTCGAGGAATTATCGACGCACGGCGGATCGCTTCGGGTCTATCTCACGAGGGCGACGGCATCCTGGCCGGTATCGGATGCTGTGAATACCCTGCGACAGCGCGAAATGGCTTGGGGCATCAAGGATATGTCATCCTACGCCCAATTCGCGACAAACGTTGAACGTGTCAAACGTGACCTGCTCCGCTTGCTGATCGACGCCAAAGATGCGGGAAAGACAATCTGCGGATATGGAGCACCCGGTAAGGGCAACACTCTGCTGAATTACTGCGGCATCGGTCGCGACCTCATCGATTTCACGGTGGACCGAAACCCCTACAAGCACGGCCGGTACACGCCAGGCATGCACATTCCAATTCTGCCGGTCGAAGCGCTGGAAGCCGCAAGGCCCGATTACATTCTCATCGTGCCGTGGAACCTGAAGTCCGAGATCATGTCGCAGATGCGCCACGCCGGCTCATGGGGCGCGAAGTTCATCGTTCCCATACCTGATCCAATAATCATCGACCCGCAGGAGCTTGCGCCATGAAAGTCGTCCTATTCTGCGGTGGGCTCGGAACGCGGATCCGCGAGTATTCCGAAAACATCCCGAAACCGATGATCCCAGTCGGAAGCGCGCCGATTCTTTGGCACATCATGCAGTATTACAGCGAATATGGTCACAAGGACTTCGTGCTCTGCCTTGGTTACAAGGCGAACGCAATCAAGGAATTTTTCCTCACATACCGGCCACAGGTCTTCTCCAACTGCATGGTGTCCGGCTTTGGAAGCAAGGTCGAACTGCTTGAGCGGCCACAGTCCGAAGACTGGAACGTGACGATGATCGACACCGGCGTTTGGCGCAACATCGGTGAACGACTTTGGGCGGTCCGCGAGCACGTCGAGAACGAAGATATATTCATGGCCAACTATTCGGATGGCCTGAGCGACGTAAACCTCGATGACATGCTCCACCGCTTCAAGAATAGCGACAAGATCGGCTGTTTCCTCGCTATCCGCCCGCCGCTCACCTACCATCTTGCCGACATCGACAATGGTGGAAATGTCCGCGACTTCATTTCATCCAGTCAATCCGAAATCTGGATCAACGGCGGCTATTTCCTGTTTCGCAAGGAAATCTTCGACTACATGCGCTCCGGCGAGGAATTGGTCCTCGAACCCTTCAGCCGCCTGATCAAAGAGGGTAAGCTGATGGCTTATAAACACGAGGGCTTCTGGCGTTCGATGGATACGCTGCGCGATCGGCAAACGCTTGAAGATATGGCCGACCGGGGCCAGATGCCGTGGCGGCGCTCGACGCCAGAAACACCACCAGCCGTCGTCGCCGGCGAATGAAAGGGCTGCGTCTCGCACGTCCGGGAGAGCCGCTGACCCTTCTCTGCCTCGGCGCGCATTCCGATGACATCGAGATCGGCCTCGGCGGTACGTTGCTGGAGATTTTATCGGCCGGCATCGACGTTACTGTTTATTGGTGGATCTTCAGTGCCAACGATCAACGCGCCAGTGAAGCGACGAACTCCGCGAACGCTTTCCTTGCCGGACATCGCCCGCCGCTCATCCAGCTCGGATCATTCAGGGACAGCTATTTTCCCGCCGAGAGCGCGGCGATAAAGGAATGGATCGAAAAGCGCCGGACGTCCGTCGTTCCTGATGTCATCTTTACGCACCGCCGCAATGATGCTCATCAAGATCACCGAACAATTTCTGAACTGACCTGGAACGCCTTCCGAAATCATCTCATCTTTGAATATGAAATTCCGAAGTGGGACGGCGATCTCGGACGCCCAAACACCTACGTTCCGATCTCGGCGGCCGCGTTGGAAAAGAAGATTCAGCTTTTGATGACGCACTTTGGAACGCAGCGCTCGAAAGACTGGTTCAACGCCGCCACGTTTACTGGGCTTGCTTCCATTCGCGGCATCGAATGTCGTGCACCGGAACAATATGCCGAAGCATTCTACACACGCAAAGCAACGCTCGCCTTTGACTGAACGCAATCGCGACACGCAGATGCGCCGGGCCGCCTAGCCTTCGCCGTTGAACGCACGAAACACCGGTTGGGACGGGCGCCCCACAAGATAGCTTTCGACGCCGTCTTCCAGCGCCCGCGCGTAGATCTCCAGCGCACCGTCGATCGCATCGAGCGTTTGGTCGATATCGTTTTCGCGATGCGCGTAACTGACGACAAGCGATGGCGCCAGCACGCCGCGCTTGATGGTTTCCTGGAGAAATAGCGTTCGCATGGCCTGAGACGGATTTTCGCCACCGTCGCGCGTCGCGTAGATCAAACAACACGGCCGCCCCATAACCTCGACGTAGTCCTCCAGGCCGCGGCGCTTGATCGCATCATTGAAACCAGATGCCAGTCGCGAACCTAACCGGTAGATCGTCTCGATAACGGGCTGCTCTTCATACTCCCGCATGGTTGCGATGGCGGCAGCCAAGGCATGTGTTTCAGCCCCGTGCGTCGTCGATAAAAGAAAAACACGCTGTCGATCCGTGTGATCGATACCCCCGAGGCGCATGAACTCTCGTTTTCCAGCCAAAGCCGAGACTGAAAAGCCGTTTGCGAGCGCCTTGCCGAAACAGCTCAGGTCGGGAGTCACGCCGTAAACCTTTTGCGCGCCGCCGTTATCCCAGCGGAAGCCCGTGATCATTTCATCAAAAATAAGCAGCGCGCCGTTGTCATGGCAGAGATCCGCGAGTCCTTGTAGATAACCCTCCGCCGGCTCTTCCATACGCGCCGCTTCCAGTATGATCGCCGCGATCTTGTTCGGATATTCATCAAACAGAGATCGCACTGCGTCCAAATCGTTGTAAGGAAACGACAACGTCAGCCCGCTGACATCCTTCGGGATTCCCGACGACATTGCCGTTGTCCCGATAAACCAGTCATCTGTCGAGAAGAATGGATGATCGCCGCAGCGAGCGATGAAGTCCCGCCCTGTGTATGCCCGCGCCAGCCGGACTGCGGCGGAAGTCGCATCTGATCCGTCCTTGCAGAACTTGACCATATCCTGGCCGTCGATGAGAGAAAGGAACTGCTCAGCACACGCAACTTCGATTGCGGACGGTCGCGTAAAATTGCAGCCATTCACCAGCTCACGACGAACGGCATCGATGACGCGCGGGTAGGCGTGACCGAGTCCGACAGCCCGATTCCCCATTCCGTATTCAATGTACTCGTGGCCCTCCAGGTCCCAGACGCGGCATCCCTCGCCGCGCACGATGAAAGGAGGTGCCGAGATCGGGTACTGATCATCGCCCTTGGCGTACGTGTGTGATCCGCCAGGGATCAGTTCATGCGCACGGCGTTGCAATGCCGTCGTGGTGCGGATGGGTCGTTCAAGACTGTTCATGGTCGTTCCCTGTCCCTCATCCGGCGCGAAACGCGAAGTCCAGTTTTCCATTCGGTCACCGAACTGGATTGAGCTCCGGCCTAGAATAGGCGCAATGCGAACGCCGGCGAATGCCGCTGATGGACTGTTTGGCAGGTATCGAAGGTACGAGAAGCCGTACGCTGACTCTCCAAAAGACGTACGAGTCCACCGCGAGTCGAATTTCCGATAGCGAGATTGCTTTGTTCGCATTTACACGGCGCCTCCCTAGAATGGCGTCGCCGCTGCAGCATGGACGATCTCATGAAGCTTGCATTCAAACATTTACGGAATGCCGCGATCCGGCTCATATGGCTTACGGCGGCCCTTCTGTCCTCGACATTTGCGTCGACCGCGGAAGGTCCTCACAAGACGTTGGACCTTTCCCAGTACCGACTCACCTTCTCCGAGGATTTCGACAAGCTCGATGTTTCTCCCTGGGGCCCGGCGGGTCCGAAAGGAAGTCGCTGGATCGCGCACACGCCGTGGGCGGGGGACTTCGGCGATGCACAGTTCGCCGATCCGAGACCAACGTTTCCGTTCACGACCAACAACGGAATTTTGCGGATTGAAGCGCGCAAGACCGCCGAAGGAAAATGGCTCTCGGGCCTGCTCGCCTCCGCCGACGGCAAACAGCGCGGCTTTCAGCAGAAATTCGGATACTTCGAGATCCGGACGAAGTTTCCCCCCGGTCCGGGAATCTGGTCGGCGTTCTGGCTCGTCGGCAACGCCGATCCCGACACGTCGGCGGAAGTCGATGTCATCGAATATTACGGCGAAGCACCTGGCAACTATCAGTCCGTGCTCCACGTTTGGGCAAAGAACGACAAGGCAAAGCCTTACGGCGAATTGAAAACCTTCGATGTCCCATACGGATCATTGACATCGGATTTCCACACCTACGGCGTTTCCATCGACGAGACATGGACGATCTTCTATCGCGATCGCATGGAGACATGGCGCGTCAAGACTCCGCCCGAATATAATCGGCCGATGATGCTTCTTCTCAATCTTGCGCTCGGCGGAGGCTGGCCGATCGACAAGACTCCCAACCCGTCCTTCATGTACGTCGATTATGTGCGGGCCTATCAACTCAAATGAACATTACGACGCAATTCCAGCGACCCAAGATCGTCCGCGCCACGAACGCCCCCGCAAAAAGCACCTGTCCCAATATGCGCATCCTACATCTTGCCAACCACTGCAGAGCCGGAAACGGCAATGTCCACGTCGCCATAGATCTCGCATGTCAGCAGGTCGAAAACGGTCATGAGGTCGCGTTCGCAAGCGGCGATGGCGAATATGTCAACCTGCTGCGCGATCGCGGCGTCCATTATCGAAATCTTCCTCATGGCAGAATCGGTATTGCGAGCAACGTCAGAACGCTAACGCAGGCACTTCTCTTTTGCAGAGAATTTAAGCCCGACATCATTCATGCCCATATGATGGCGGGCGCGGCAATCGGTGCGGTCTGCAGACTAATGAGCGGGGCGCCACTCATTACAACGGTACACAACTCCTTCGACCCGCACTCTATTCTGATGCGGCTCGGAAGCCGAATTGTCGCCGTTAGCGCCGCCGAGCGTGCCGCGCTTTGCGCGCGCGGATTCCCCGAAACGAAAGTCGATGTTGTACTGAACGGAACGAAAGGCTCCTTGCGCGAATCTGCTCTGACCAGAGATCAGGATACGGTGTTAATACGACCATGCGTGCTAACGGCTGCCGGTTTGCATCAACGGAAGGGTATAGATGTTCTGATCCGAGCTTTTTCCGACGCGGCTACGACAAATCCAACCTGGCATCTCTACATTGTCGGCGATGGCCCCGAGCGCACTTCGCTGCAAAACCTAACGTCAGAACTTGGGATTAGCGATCGCGTTCACTTCCTCGGTTTCAGAAATCAGCCTCAAAAATTAATGCAACAGACTGATATTTTTTCACTTACATCCTATGCCGAGCCTTGCAGTCTCGTACTATGCGAAGCCAGAAATGCTGGTTGTGCAATCGTTGCGACTGCCGTCGGAGGCACCCCGGAGATTCTCAATTCCGGCGCCGCCGGAAGTTTGGTGCCACCCGGAGACGTTTCCCAGCTCTCGCTGGCCCTTGGAGAGTTGATGAGGCACCGCGACAAGATTGATAAATTTCGAGCGTTGTCCGCCCGTGACAGCAAGTTCTTTTGCGTTGAGCGCATGACCGACGACTACGGCACAGTTTACAACTGTGCGCTCAGATCGAGAGCCTCTGCGAGACCCAATCTCACAACAAGCTATACCCAACAGGAATGACGACGCCTTCTGCACGCCAATGGACCATCAACGGGCGCTTTCTCACCCAGAACCAAACCGGCGTGCAAAGGTATTGCGAACGAATTGTGCGTGCGCTCGATGAACTTATAACCGAGGGTCATCCGGCCGTAGCAGGTCTCTCGCTCGAAATCGCCGTTCCATCGCGTACCGTTCGCAGCCTCCCGCTGACGAACATTCCCGTCCGCGAGCTACCGCGCCTGTCCGGCCATGCGTGGGAACAATTCGTTTTACCGCTCGCGGTGCGCGGCGGGCTGCTGAGCCTTGGCAATACCGGACCTGTCGTGTTGAGGAAGCAGATCGTTTGTATCCACGACACGAACGTATGGCTGTATCCGGAAAGTTATGCACCGGCTTTCCGGGCCGTTTACAGGATGCTGCTCCCGGGGCTCGGCCGGCGAGCGGCAGCCATTACGACCGTCTCCGACTTCTCCGCCTCTCAGCTCTCAAAATTCGGGATATGCGCGGCCAATCGCATCGATCTCATCGGAAACGGACACGAGCATGCGCATGATTGGACTGCGCGCCGCCCGAGTAGCCTTTCAAAGTCCGCCGGGAAAAACACTATCGTTCTGTTGGGCAGTCCCGCGCCGCACAAAAACGTCGGTCTCATTCTCGGCCTCTCGCATGAGTTTGCCGAGCGCGGGATCCACGTTGCGGTCGTTGGCGAACGCGATCCCCGCGTGTTCGGAGAATTGGCCCCTTCAATGGACGCTGAAAATGTTCATTATCTGGGTCGGCTGAGCGATGATGAACTCGCAGCCCTCCTTGCCGACAGCTTGTGCCTCGTCTTCCCGTCCCACACGGAGGGTTTCGGTCTTCCCGCCGTAGAGGCGATGGCGCTTGGCTGCCCCGTCATCCTTTCCAATAGCTCCTGTCTGCCGGAAATCGGTGGCGACGCCGCGCTCTATGCGTCCCCGCGTGACGCCACGGAATGGCTCGCCTGTATCGATCGATTGAAAGGCAATCCGGATCTTCGGCGCGAGCTTATCGCGAAAGGCAAGCATCAGGCTGCCAAGTTTTCATGGCGCCAATCGGCGATCCGCTATGCCGAACTGATGCAGCGGATCGACGGCCAATCGGCCTAACCGGCGCCAAGCTGACAAGCGTCAGACATCGCCATCCAAGCGCTTTTTGCAAGCTGCGCGCACCGCGACCATCGCCTCCGCAATTTCGCGATCGAACCTCTCAGCCGAGAAGCGCGCCGCATTTGCCCTGCAGGCCGCTGGAGAAATTGCGTCGCTGTGCTGTTCGAAATGTTCGACCGCCGCAACGACCGCATCGACCGTCTGCTGGCCAAAAAGAATGCCGGTAGGCCATTCGGCTTCGCGAAGCGGCCGCACGATATCGCGAGCCCCGCCCCGTCCAAAAGCGATGAGCGGCGTGCCGCAAGCCTGCGCCTCAGCCAATGCGATTCCAAAATCCTCGCATCCGGCAAACACAAATGCCTTAGCCAGAGCAACCGCCCGGATGTAATCGCGTCTTGGCAAATAGCCTGTGAACCGGACATTGGGCCCGGCAATTTTTCGCAGGTCCGCCAACTGCTGACCCTCGCCGACGACCAGCAATTTCTGCGACGGCAACGCATTGAACGCGCGGACGACGAGATCGGTGCGCTTGTAGGGCGCCAGGAACGACGCCGTCACATAATAATCGTCCTTTTGGCTGGCATACTCGAGTTCGCTGAGTTCGACTGGCGGATAGACGACCTGAGCATCGCGGCCGTAGATGCGCCTGATCCTGGCGCGCACATAACTCGAATTGGCGAGCATCAGATCCGGGCCGTTCGCCGTGCGGCAATCCCACGTTCGGAGCTTGTGCAGCATATAACGAAACAACAGTCCCTTCGGGCCGTATTTCATTTTTGCTTGCTCAAGATAGGAAAACTGCTCGTCCCAGGCGTAGCGGATGGGACTATGGACGTAGCAAAGATGCGGCTGATCGGGCCTTGTCAGGACGCCTCGCGCGAATGCGGCCGATGACGATATGACGGTATCGTATGCGGTAACGTCAAACTGCTCGATGAGCAAAGGGCAGAGGAAGAACAGGGAGCGATAGTAGCGCTCGACCCAAGGCAAGCCATTGGCGACCGAGGTCGTAAATGAAATGCTGCTAAAGAAATCGTCTTTGACGTCTTGCGGCAGAAAGTCAAAGAGCGTGAAGACGTCCGGATTTTTTGCGTTTCTGCAAAGGCGCGCGAGAACCCTCTCTCCACCCCGAAAAGATGGACACCAGTCGTGAACGATCGCAACCTTCTCCAATTCCTGGACAGGCATCGGAGCATGGGCATAACCACGCTCAAGGGGGGTCAAACTATGGAGCGCGCCGATCGACATTCCTGCTCCGGAAATGACTGATGCTTCAGAACCCAAACGCGCCAAATCTCTATGCGACCCGCAGCTCACTGTTCCCGTCTTCGGGATATTGAGCGCATCCGAACAATTCACCTATGCCGGACATCGGCGGAAGCAGCGGCAACGCCGAGACTCGCATCAACGCCAATAGAGGTAAAAGATGCACCTAAAGATGCATCTCCCTCATCATTTCGTATCGTATGGCACGCTCGGTCGTATGGCTCGCGGCCATTCGCATATACCGATTTATAAAGCGCCAATAGACCTTCACCGCTCTACTCGTCTCCATCAAATCTGCGCTAGTTTGAATTGCCAGCTATCCGTGAAAGCGGCTGCGCACAAGCGCACGCCGTCAACCAGATGGCAAACGGAGGCATCAACATGACCGTACAAATCCGGCGAAACTCTTTCGATGCTTCGATCCCGTTGCGGAAAAATTCTTGCAAAGCTCGAACGCGATACGCGCTGCAGATTTGCGGCTGCGCACTTTTGGGCGCTCTTCTTCTCACGCCCTCGCAACGCGCTTCGGCATCTGGCGAACGCGCCATAGACGAAAACGTGGCGCAACCTGCCGGCGCCTACCATCTCGGGCAAGGCGACAAGGTTCGTCTGAAGGTGTTCGCGTGGCGCGCCGCCAAGGACGAGATCTTCGCATGGTCTCCATTGAATGCGGAATTTTCCGTTGGCGTCTCGGGCGCGGTATCTCTGCCCTTGTTGGGTGATGTGCAGGCCGCCGGCCTTTCGCCGGGTGAACTCAGCCGCAGCATCGCTTATAGGCTTCAAGACCGCTTCGGTCTGGTCGAGCGCCCCGAGATCTCCGTCGAGATGGCGCAATACCGCCCCTTCTACATTGTCGGCAACGTTGCGCATCCCGGGGAATATGCGTTCCGCCCCGGAATAACCGTCCTGCAGGCGATGTCGATCGCCGGCGGCGAAGCGCGATCGCTCGATGCATTGCGCCTGCGCCGCGAGATCATCTCCTCGAGCGGCGACCTCGATGTTCTGAAATCCGAGCGCGCCTCTCTCATGGCCCGTAAGACGAGGCTGAACGCCGAGCTGAGCGCATCGGACACGCTCGTGTTTTCGCCGCTGCTGACCTCCGATCCCGATGCACGCGCGATCCTGATGCAAGAGCAGCAGCTGTTCCGCGCGCGTAAATCAGCGTTCGACTCCCAACTCGCCGCGCTGACGAAATTGAATAATTACCTGCACAAGGAGGCCGACTCCGCCCAAGCGCAGCTCACGACGCACGAGCGGGAAGTCGAACTCGTCCAGGAAGAGCTAAACTCGATCAAAGCCCTCGTCGCGAAAAAACTCGCCATTCAATCCCGGCGCGTCGAACTCGAACGGAATTTCATGCAGGTGCAGGGCGAAAGATTGCGACTCGAAAGCGGCGTCATGCGGGTCAACCAGGAGATCAGTAAGACCCAACTCAGCATGGTTGAGCTTCGCAATAACCGCTCGCAGGAAATCACGACGGAGTTGGCTGCGACGGAAGCAAAGCTCGATCAGACCAATCGCCGCATCGAGACCACGAACGACCTTCTTGCCGACAGTATTTCCGTCGCTCCGCGTCTCGCCACGCTCGTGACGGGAAAGAAAAAGGGCGACGTCCAATATCAGATCATTCGCATCTCCAGCGAAGGCAACGTCACCCAATTCCCGGCGACCGAACTGACGACGATACAGCCAGGCGACACCATCAAAATCGATCAGGAACCTGACGAGGCCATCATGGCGAGTTCGCCGCCGGCCGATAAATCGCTCGCTCTGAACACGCAGGCATCGGCGCCTTCTCAAGGCGATACGGCGATTGCCGCGACGCCTGACTCAGCCAAGGCGGCCGCAACCGCGGCAGAAGCGGAACTCAATAGCGGACGCTAAAAAAAGACGGTGGGTATAAAAAATGAGCGGGTGCTAAAACACCCGCTCATTTCTTTTTGCTGTCGAACTGGCCAAGCCGCTATTCAGCGAAGCAGCTTATTGGCCATGAAAGCGACTTCCGTTCGATTCTTCGCCTTCAGCTTCTTCATGATATTGCGGACATGAACCTTCACCGTGCTTTCGCACATGTTGAGTTCGTACGCGATTGACTTATTCGGCTTGCCCATGCGCAGGGCTTCAATGACAGCAGCTTGGCGCGAAGTGAAAAATTCCGCCTCCGGCTTGTCCTGATTGAGCGATCGTCCACTCCGCTGTGCCATCAGCAGCATGTTCGCCGGAACGAACGTCCCTCCGGCCTTTACGAAGCGCATGGCCTCCACCGCAATATCGAGCGATAGATTGACGGGGATATAGCCCCGGGCGCCGCTTTCCAGACAAGCCAGCACATGATCCACATTGTCCGTATCCGATATGACGACGGCTGGAGCCGGATTTGGCATATCGCATAGGCTTTTGAGGTCCTGCTGGACTCCGTCAATGCCCCGGTGCGTTGAAGCCCAAAGCAGTACGAGTGAAGCGGCATTCCTGTCTGAAATCTCGCTCCAGGCTTGCACGGACGGCACGGAAATCACCGCAAGCTCGTGACGCCATTGCTGTTCGAGACAGCGAGTGAAGCACTCGCGAAAAAGCGTCCGGGAATCGATTACGACGAGAGAAGCAAGTTGTGTTCGCTCATCCCGCCCTGGTTGATCCTGATCGGACTTCTCGGGCTTCCTGCCCTTCGCAATAATGTCAATGTTAATGTCATTATTGCGTCTTTGATCGGCTGACTGGGTACGCATTACACAAGTCCCGCGAAAGCATATTAACTTAAATGGAAAATTTACAAATCAAACAAGAGGCGTAGTCCACGGCACGATACTCCCGCAAAAGGCGCGACATTAATTTTTTCTTTTAATAACGTTTATTTCAAAAGTTATCCTTTTGAGTTGCATAACATACCTCGAATTGTCAACTAATGTCGAAACAAATTTATATATCGCGACGCCGCACCGCGGCAGCGATGCAACCTGCGAGATGTGCAGGCACTTTTCATCATCATCGCTGGTAGGCGCCGAACGCAAAAAATCGCGCGGCCAGCCGTTTTAGACGATGACGCCTGCATTCAATGCCCGCTTGAATTCTACCCAACGGGAGTAGCCGCGCGCTTCGCGTCGCTGTCCTCCTACGCCGCACGTACGTCCTTTTCCGATCTTGTTGCAAGCGCTGCGCGGCACGAGATTCGGTTCACATTCAAGGGCAAAAACGGATTGTCGAAAGACGATTTCATGCGGGAAAGCGCCGAGTGGGGTAAGTGGAAAGTTCTCCTCCCCTCGACAATACATTTGAACGGACCGTCCATCGCGGATTCGTCTAACGAAGCGGTGACCGGAAGCCCGTATCAGATCGCTGTCGGGCAATCATTCTTGAATTCCGGCGCGGCGCGCAAGGTCCCGAGCTTCGGCGTCGACGTTTTCCCGGTGCCTGTCGACGGCATTCGGAGAACATCGCAACCGCCGATTGGAAAAGCGGTAAAGCGCGCAGTCGATGTAGTCATTTCGTCGATCGCTCTCATCGCAGCCGCCCCACTCTTTCTAGCGATTGCACTCCTCATAAAAATCACGACCGGCGGGCCCGTCTTCTACTCTCATCCCAGGGTCGGCTTCCAAGGGCGGAAGTTCGGTTGTCTGAAATTTCGGACAATGATCGAAACATCGGAAACCGCGTTATTGGCGTTACTTGAAAATGATCCGGTGTCGCTGAGCGAATGGCGCGTCACCCGTAAATTGCGCCGCGATCCGCGCGTCACGCCGCTCGGTCATATTCTCCGCAAGCTCAGCCTTGATGAATTGCCCCAATTTATCAATGTTCTAAGGGGCGACATGAGCTGCGTCGGGCCACGCCCCGTCGTGGAAGAGGAACTTGAAAAATACGGCATGTCGGCTGCGAGTTATAAAAGCACACGGCCCGGTTTGACCGGACTGTGGCAGGTCAGCGGCCGTAGCCGCACCACGTACAAAAGGCGCGTGGCGCTTGATCGCTACTACGCCACGCATTGGTCGCTGATGCTCGACATCTCCATTCTTCTACGCACCATTCCTGCCGTGCTGCGATACGAGGATGCGGTCTGACGCCGGCGGCTATGATGCCTGGCCACGACGACGCCAACTCGGCCGTCATCGGTTGGTAGAACGAGCCGACAAAAATCGCGCATGATAACCCTATCCCTTTGGGCGAATTCCTTCTCTACGCCCGATGTACTAAACCTTATCCCGGCGCAGGTTTTGGCGCTTGCGTTACCAAGTCATTTTTGAGCGGCGTCAACGCCAGGTAATTCAGTATGCTCAACCTGCCAGTACGCGGAGCAACGGAGTCAGGGCTCGCAGGCGCTTACAAGCGCGATTATATCTCGCACGCGGAAATATCGAGCTTTCTCCGCAGGTACATTCGCACGATCCTCGCATCCGTCGCGCTCGTGCTGTCGATCGCGATACTGTACCTGATCGTCACGCCGCCCACCTATACCGCTCGCGCGCAACTCTTGATCGATCCGAAGACCTCCCAGCCGGTTCGCAGCAGCACCGACGATTCTGCGCTCCTGGATGGGCCGCAGGTCGAGAGCCAGATAGCGATCTTAAGATCCGAAACGATTGCGCGTGGCGTCGTCGCCGCACTCGGTCTCGATCACAACCCTGACTTCATGGGCGAAGAACATGGCATTAGATGGCAGTTGCACCGCTTCGCACACATGATCGATGGGCGTACGCCGCCACCCCCCTCCCCGAGTGACTTGCAGCGGGCCGCAATCGATAAAGTTATTGCGGGGCTGGACGTCGGACGCATCGATATTTCCTATGCGATCGGCATCGCCTTCAGCTCAAAAAATCCGAAGCTCGCGGCCGAGATCGCCAACGCCACGGCCAAGGTGTATCTGCGTGATCTGGTCGAGACACGCGCTCAGGCCGCACGCATCGGCAGCGACTGGCTTGAAAAACGCGTGGCCAAATTGCGCAAGCTAATGAATGCCGCGGCGCGCCGGGCTCAAGAATTCAAGGCGACGCAGGACTACCGCATCGATCGTTCGGGCCCCCCTGATGACATCGACGATGGCGACGCGAAAAAAAAGCCGGAGGAAGAACCCGCGACACTCGATGAACTTGAGGCCACCGCCTCGACCTATCGCAAAATCTACGAAAATTTCTATCAGGCGTTCACCGAAACAGTGCAGCGCGAATCCTATCCCGTCATAAACGCTCGCGTTATTTCCGTCGCAGCGGTGCCGACAGGAAAGAGCTATCCCAAACCAGCCATCATCCTGGCGCTCGGCTGCTTCGCCGGTCTTCTCCTCGGCTTCGCCATCGCACTCGTGCGCAACGCCATCGACCAACCCGTCCGCTTTTCTCATCAGGTGCGCGACGAGCTTGGCTTGCGTAGTCTCGGCGATATTCCAAAGGTGCTGGAGCCCGTCGCCGGGTCCTTGAGCAAGCGAGTCCTCAATTTCTTACGCAGGATCGGACGCAGGGCTGCCAATCGCCGGCCACCAACCGTCGCAATAAATGAAGTCGTGACCGCACCGTATTCGGGATTCAGCGAAGCCATCCGGCGCGTCAAGACAACCATCAGTGTGACGCAATCGGGCCAACCGCCGAAAGCCGTCGGCATCATCTCCGCGTTGCCTCACGAAGGAAAAAGCACCGTCGCTTCCAATCTGGCAATGGCATTCGCCGCGAGCGGCGTACGAACGCTGCTCGTCGACGCCGACGTGCGAAACCGGACGCTCAGCAACGTTCTCGCTCCTGCGTCAACCGCCGGAATAGCCAATGTCACGTCGGATCTCAGCACGCTCGACGCCGCCATTGTCAGCGTCAGCGACGGCAAACTTGATTTTCTTCCCGCAGGGATCGTCCCCGAGACCGGGAGCATTGCCGAACTCTCGCCGCACGACGACCTGAGGCGGCTTATCGAAACGCTGTCGGAACGCTACAGCGTCGTCATCTTCGATCTGCCGCCCTCTCAGAGCATTGCGTACGCGATACCGGTGGCCTCGATGCTCGACGGCGTCGTCGTAATCGCCGAGAGCGAAGCGACGCCGATGGCGTTGCTCCAAGAGCTGGCGATCAATCTCAGGGCTGTGCAAACAAACGTTCTCGGGTGCGCCGTCACGAAATCAGCCGGCAGGCATGCGATGCAAAAGGCCCAGTTCGCCTATTCGAGCTAACCGGGCCGCGAGCGCAGAAACCTTATTGGGAAAGCCAGATGCGGAACCGTAACGAGCGACAACGCTCCCGCATCCTCGCGACGGAGCGGACGCCATTCGCAATCGGGCACACCGCTCAGCATCCGCACATCGATCGTCAGAGCCCGGCCAGGCTCGAAGCATAGCCGTTACGATGATATTTATAGTTTGCCGTTCGCTTCGCACTTAAACGATGGCGCCGCAGATCGGCTTTGACCATCATCTGACAAAGTTTTTCGATCGTGGTAACCGGCTCCCAGCCGAGCTTCCTGCGCGCCTTCTCAGGCGAACCGATGAGCACATCAACCTCCGTCGGCCGGTAGTAAGTAGGATCGACCCGCACGAGCACCCTCCCGTCCTCCGCCGAAATCCCGCGCTCGTCAACGCCGCTTCCAACCCAGTCGATGGGAATGCCGACGGCCTTGAATGCCATCGTTGCAAAACTCCGAACCGTATGCGTCGTGCCGGTCGCCAGAATATACGTGTCGGGCTCGTCGGCCTGAAGGATGCGCCACATGCCTTCGACGAACTCTCCCGCATAGCCCCAATCCCTTTGGGCATTGAGATTGCCAAGCGTCAGAACATCCAGCTTGTCGAGCTTGATCCGTGCCGCGGCGTCGGTGATCTTCCGCGTGACGAATTCCAATCCGCGCAATGGCGACTCGTGATTGAACAGAATGCCGGACGCGCCAAAGATATTGTAGCATTCCCGGTAATTCACCGTCATCCAATAGGCATGCAGCTTGGCGACTCCATAAGGGCTGCGAGGATAAAACGGCGTCGTTTCCCTCTGCGGCGTTTCCTGAACTTTTCCGAACATCTCCGCCGAAGAGGCCTGATAGTAACGAACGGCGGGATTGACGATGCGAATGGCTTCGAGAAGCGCAAGAGGCCCGACGCCGGTCACGTTGGCCGTCATCACCGGCAAGTCGAACGACGCCTTGACAAAACTTTGCCCGGCCAGATTGTAAACCTCGTCCGGCTCGGTTGCTTCTATAAGCCGGATGGCGGCGCCAGGCTCCGTAAGCTCAAACTCGCGAAGCGACAGATCGGGATGATCTCTCACTCCCAGCTCGTCCAGGCGCCAGAAATTCGGCGCGCTGCTCCTGCGGTGGGTGGCCACGACCTGGTAGCCCTTGCCGAGAAGAAGCTGCGTAAGAAGCGCGCCATCCTGCCCGGTTACACCCGTCACAACTGCTCTTTTCATGCAACGACCTCCGATGCTGCGGCCGGGAGACGAACTCCGAGAACGCGCTGATGCTCTAGCCATCTGTTCTGCACGAAGCGCTTGAATTCATGCCTGAAACTCCTGTCGGAGAATTTCTCCGCATGGGCACGAAGGCGATGCGGATCGAAACGCTCCGGCTGGCTTTCAAAGCGCTCGACCACGTCACAAATGGCGGCCGTCGTCTGCTCGTGGAAGTGCAACCCCGTGACGCCATCGATCACGGTCTCAGATGCGCCGCCCTTTCCGAACGCCAGCACGGGCGTTCCGCATGCCAATGCTTCAACGGGCGCAATTCCGAAATCTTCTTCCGCTGCGAAAATGAACGCCTTCGCACGTTGAAGATGCTCCAGAAGGACATCGTGAGGCTGATAGCCGAGCATCGTGACGTTCGGCGTCGCGACGGCCTTTGCCCCTTCAAACTGCGGCCCGTCCCCGATGACGACGAGACGCTTGTCTGGCATATCCGCGAACGCCTCCACGATGAGGCGCATTCTCTTGTAAGGCACCATACGCGAGGCGGTGACGTAGTAATCTTCCTTCCTCTTGCCGATCGGGAAGTCTTCGACGGCAACATTCGGGTAGATGACCGCAGCGTCTCGCCGATAGGCTTTCCGAATACGGCGCGCGATATAGTGTGAGCAGGCAATGAAGTGATCGACGCCGGCCGCCGTCCGCGTATCCCAGATGCGCATTCGATGCAGTTGCCAGCGAGCAATTGCCCCGCGAAGTCCGCGCGACATTCCCGCTTCACTCAAGTACTGGTTCTGCAGATCCCACGCATACCGGATCGGCGTGTAGCAATAACATATATGCAGCTGATCCGGGCCAGTAATGACGCCCTTGGCAACCGCGTGGCTATTCGAAATGATGACGTCATAGCCTCGCAAATCCAGTTGCTCGATGGCAAACGGCATGAGCGGCAAAAGATTTTTGTACTGCTTTTTTGCAAATGGAATTTTTTGCAAAAACGTTGTCTTCGGAGGCCGGCGGCAGAGAATTTTTCGATGCTGTTGCGGCAGGAAATCAATAAGGCAGAAAACATCGGCGTCTGGAAACTCGTCGAGCATGGACTCGAGGACTTTCTCCGCACCCGCGTACGTAACAAGCCATTCGTGAACAAAAGCAATGCGCATTGGAGTTATCGCCCCCTGGCGCGCGTGCATCTCTAGCTGGTAATCACATCAACGATGAGGAATCATTCTGCACACAACGAGCAAGGCGTCCCGCCCACCTCAATCGGCGTCAAACATCATCAATTAGGCGTACCGATTTTTCCGGATGACATCATCCGCCTAGAAACCAATCCGCGGAAATGCGTCCTCTATATTTAACATTATTTATAAAACGACATCGGCTTTACCATCTGCGGCAAAGTAGGAATTACAATCTGAAAATGAAATTTGACCCTACTCCCGACATAGAAACCGTCGTCATCGGCGGCGGCGTGATCGGCCTTGCGATTGCTGCCGCATGCGCTGACGCGGGTCATGAGACGTATTTGTTCGAACGCAATAACGCACTCGGACGGGAGGTGAGTTCCCGTTCGAGCGAAGTCATCCACGCCGGCCTTTATTATCCCGCCCTATCGCTCAAGGCCCGCATGTGCGTCACCGGCAAGCAACTTCTCTATGCCTACGCGCGCGAACGAAGTGTCCCTGTCCGCAACACTGGAAAACTTATCGTCGCGACGTCATCTGTCGAAACGGAGGCGTTGGATGACATCGCCGCAAAAGCCAAAGCCAACGGCGTCGAAGATCTGGAGGCACTGGACGCGAGTGGCATTCACGCGCTCGAACCCGAGATCGCCGGGGTCAAAGGCCTTTTTTCTCCATCCACCGGCATCATCGATAGCCACGCTCTGATGCAGGCCCTGGAAGCCGACGTCCTCAATCACGGCGGAACGATCGTTCTCGAAACGGAAGTTCGCAACGTGGCCCTGTCTGAGCATGGGCTTTTCGAAATAGAAATAAGCAGCGGCGGCGAGACGGCAAGAATCACCGCACGCAATGTTTTCGCTGCTGCGGGGCTCGGCATGCAGCAGATTGGCCCCCGCCTTCCGCACGCGGCAACATACACCCCACCTCCGATCTACTTCGCGAAAGGCCACTATTTTGGACTTCGACACAAAGCGAAGTTCCAACATCTCGTGTACCCCGTCCCTGTCGAAGGCGGGCTCGGCACGCACTTAACGCTCGACATCGAGGGCAATGTCCGCTTTGGGCCGGATGTGCAATGGATCGATCGGATTGACCATGCGTTCGCCGATGGAGACGGCCGGCGGCAAGCCGAATTCGAGCGCTCCATCCGTCGCTATTGGCCAAGCCTGGCGGACAACGCCTTAACGCCGGACTACACTGGCATCCGTCCCAAAGTCAGTCCCGAAGGCGAACCGGCACGCGACTTCGAAATTCATGGCCCGCGTGACCACGGCATTCCGAACCTCGTCGCCCTGTATGGCATCGAAAGCCCGGGCCTCACCTCGTGCCTCGCGATCGCGCGCTACGCGACGGAGGTGGTCAATGCAGGTTAAGCCACGCAATCACGCTGGCTTTTTTTGAAATACGAATACCTCTGTATGCCCGGGCCCGATTTGCACGCAGAAACTGCCCTTAACGTCAAAATTCTCGCTTTTGAAAAATGAAATTGCCGCTTCCCTCGGAATGGCGGCAGGGTACGCTCCGTTATCGGTTCCCGAATTAATCCATTTATTTAGAGTCGCCGGCTCCAGGCACGTCTCAGTTAGAATATCAAAGACGACGAACCCTCCGTCCCGGCATACGCGCGACATCTCTTTCCAGTAACCAAACGTGGGGAGCGACGGTATGCTGGAAAAGACCTTGTGGGCTTGCACAAGATCAACCGAGCGATCCGGCGTCGACGATAGATAACGGCCGTCCGTCGGGAGTAAGACAACATCGTAGTTCTGCTGCAAATAAGCTGCCCAAGGGGCCGACGTTTCGTAGATTTCATATCGCTCTGGCGTGCAGTGAGCGAGTGTCTTTTCGAGATAGCGCCCTGAACCCGGTCCGATTTCGAGAACCGTATCGATCGGCTTCTCAAACACATCCAGACTCGCCATGCCTTTAATGGTGGCCTCTGTTGTGCCCGGAATGTTATTCATCACCTCATCGATATAATCGCCAACCGAACAACCCTTGCGTCGGGCATTTTCGACAGTCTCTGCACACGGAATAAAATTTTTGGTGTCTTGCCAATCGTGGCCACTACGGACGATTTTAATTCCGAGGGGATTGATGCATTTATTGAGAATGACGCCTGCTGAACCGAACATGACCCGCTCCGGACCGAAGAACTGCATTTCACTAATGTGAAATTTCGCCAGCGCCGAATACGATCTTTGGGTCGCCGCGTTACCGCTTTAGGCGATGTGCGAAGATCGCTGCCGTGCCTGGATCGCGCACAAACCTCGTGGGCGTGGGTGCCTCTGAGAGCCCCACCTTGTTTGACTAGTTGTAGCTGACAGCAGCAGAACGCCGAGCATCCCGGGGACGGCGCCTAGCCGCGCACAAAGGCAATCAATTGGCGCAGGCGAATTCGGGTTTTCCGAAGCTCAGCTTATCCGTTCCGGAATTTTCAAGGGCTTGGACACAAATTTTATGTGCCATTTTGGCGGGTTATTGGTCGGAGCGAGAGGATTTGAACCTCCGACCCCCAGTCCCCCAGACTGGTGCGCTAACCAGGCTGCGCTACGCTCCGTCCGCCGTCTCGATGATGCCCGATTAGGCCGCTTGGCCCGTTTCACGGCCACCATCGCGGTCGTTGGCGTTGGGTAAAGGAATGCCCCACCGCCGTCAAGGCGGCAACGGGCGCGGGGCCGTACGCCGGGAAACCCGCCTCTCAGGGTGAACATGCATGAGACGGCATTACCGCCGGTATTCAGGCAGCCTGCTCAAGAGATCGATGATCGGATAATCGACCCAGGCATGGGTCACAAGATCGCGATGACGGACTTGACCGCCAGGAACGACCGCCACGCCGCCGGACGCCAGCCGGGTATTGATCTGTGGGCTGACATCGACGTCGTGGGCGGTAAGAAGATCTTCAAAGCGCGCGTTCTGGTTTCGCGTCGAGTTCAAATAGACGCTGACGAAGAACGCCGAGGGGTCGGCCTCGATCCACTTCGCGAACTTGTCCATGTCGCCGTAGAGGGAGTCGAGGAGCACCACCCCTCGCACGCGCTTCCTCAAACCGCCGCGTGCGATCGCTGCGGCCGCGGCGACATAACCTCCGCTATACGCGACGATGACGATTGGCATGCTAGCGAATGTCCTGAGCGACTTGCGGTCGCCATGCAGCCGCGCGAGTTGCTGTCCGGCTTCGCCGATGAAGCGTCCGAATGCCCCCGGCTCCCAGAATTTACCGGCGCTTGAATCGCGGGCATCGACCGCCAATTGCGGCGCCACCAGAACCACATTGGCGTTCGAGGCGGAAACTTGCGCTGGCACCTTCTGCCGGTCGATGACGTCCCGTTCCAGCGTCGCTCCGTGGCCGTGGAAGAAAACCAGCATCATGGCTGGACGGCGAATATCGAAACCCTTCGGGATGTGCAGCAGCACCCGATTATCGTTGTACGTCTGATCTTCCCAGTAAACGCGGCCGGACCCCGTCCTGTGGCCCTTGCGGCCATTCTCATCGACATTGAGGAACGGCGTCTCCGTACCGGGCATCATGCCGTGATAAGGAAACGGCGCGGTATGGAACGGAATGAGCGCTGTCCGCGCTGTCTTGAGTGGAGCGCTTCGCGAGCGGACCTGTGTTTTGGATGGGGTGATTTGGCGATGCGGTGCCGTCCGCCGGGCGGCCACGGCGCCGGCCATACCGACGGTTAGCGCCAAACCCGCGCTAATGGCGGCAGCCAGAAACCCCCGTCGCCCGTATGTCATGGCTTTGCGCGCAATGTCGTCGCCACACCCTTAAACGTGCACGCCCTTGTTAGAATCCGGTTTACCCTCGATGGCAAAAGTCAACGGATAGCTGGCGCTGATTCTCGCGGAGGCATTAAGGTCCAAAATTGTCCATATCGTGAGTGGAAAAAAGTAAATGATATTTGGCAGATTCTCGGGACGGTTGGCGCAATCGGCCAATAGCCACACCCCAGATGTATTTTGGCAACTGGAATTGAACATGTCGTGGTGCCCGTTGTTGGAAATCACGCGAGTCAATACTGTCGCCGAATCGACCACGGTAAAGCCACACTGATGACAAGCGCACCGAGCATGAGCGTACCATCTCCAATGGCACCCGGGCTCGACGTCCGGACCGTGTCCACGATGACGGCAATTGCCCTCGCCGTCGCCGATATGATCGGCATCGGCGTGTTCACGAGCCTTGGATTTCAGGTCAAGGACATTCCCTCGGTATTCCCGGTCCTGATGTTATGGATCGTCGGCGGAATTGCGGCTCTTTGCGGCGCGCTTTCTTATGCCGAATTATCCGCCGCATTTCCGCGCTCGGGCGGGGAATACAATTTCCTATCGCGGATCTATCATCCGGCAATTGGATTTCTCGCTGGCTGGATATCCGCGACCGTCGGTTTCTCGGCCCCGATCGCACTCGCCGCAATGGCCTTCGGCGTTTATTTCAAAGGCGTCGTGCCTGGAGCTCCGCCGCAATTGCTGGCCCTTGCCGTGGCCTGGGGCATCACATTCGTGCATTTGAGCGGCATCCAGCATTCCACCAAATTCCAAAATATCTCGACCATCGTCAAAGGCGCGCTGATCCTTGCCTTGATCGTCGCCGGACTGATGATGGGAACCCCGCAGGCCGTCTCGTTTGCACCCTCCGGCAGCGACCTGAGCTACATCGCGAGCGCCCCCTTCGCGGTCAGCCTTGTGTTCGTGATGTATGCCTATAGCGGATGGAACGCCGCCACCTACATCGCCGGCGAAGTACGGGATCCGGCCGTGACGCTGCCCCGCTCCATCATCGCGGCGACTCTGATCGTCATCACGCTGTATGTGCTCCTCAACGCCGTCTTTCTCTACACGACCCCGATCGAGGCAATGGCTGGCCAGTTGGATGTTGCACTGATCGCCGGAAAGCACATTTTCGGAGAGGTCGGCGGACGCATCGTCGGCGCCTTGATCTGCATCGGACTGATTTCTTCCATCAGCGCCATGACCTGGATCGGGCCGCGTGTGACGATGGCGATGGGCAGGGATCACGCCCTGCTCGCACCTTTGTCGCAAACATCTCGACGCGGCGTGCCGATACCGGCGCTTGTGCTGCAAATCACCATCGTCAGCCTGCTGCTGATGACTCAAAGTTTCGAAGCCGTCCTCGACATCATCCAATTCAGTCTGACGCTCTGCTCGTTCCTCGCGGTTCTTGGCGTCATCATTCTGCGTTGGACGGAACCAAAGCTCGTCCGGCCCTATTGGACGTGGGGCTACCCCGTCACGCCGCTCGTCTTTCTCGGTATTACGGCGTTCATGATGTATCATCTCATCGTCGAGCGGCCGCTGCAGTCCCTCGCCGGTGTCGCCATCATGCTGGCTGGCTTGGGAATTTACGCTTTTTCGCAAACGCGCCCGGTTGCGGCGAGGATCTAAGCAGGTACGGACATGTTGAGAATGCGCCTGATCGCAATGATTGCCGCTGTCTTCGCTGCGGCAACGTCATTGGCGCCGAGCCCGGGCTTCGCCGAGCCAGCGAGCATTGACGACACGGCGCGCATTCTTGCCGGCATGCCGCCGTCCGCGCTTTCGCCCCTGGCCGTCTATCAGAAAGATGCCTTCTGGCAGCAGCACGCACGCAACTTCGACGCAGCCTGGCAAAATCTTGATCGGCGGCAGCTGGCGAAGGTCCGCGCATTCGCCTCCAAGAATTTCAACAATCCGCAGCCGGTGCTCTTTTATTTCTTCAGCGGCCCGGACTTTCTGTACGCCAATACCTTCTTCCCGTCGGCCAACACCTATGTGATGGCGGGACTCGAACCGCCGGGACCTGTGCCGGATATCGCGAAGCTCTCTCGTCCTCAGCTTGCGAGCGCCCTCGGCGAACTGCGTTCCTCGCTGAACTCCGTATTGAGCTACAGCTTCTTCCGAACCAAATCCATGCGGCTCGACTTCGGCAGCGGCCGCTTGCAGGGCACGTTGCCGGTGCTGATGACGTTCCTGGTGCGCTCCGGCATGACCATCAACAGAGTTTCGCTCATCGACCTGCAGGGCGACGGAAGCATCCATCCGGCTGAAGACAACGTCTCAAACGTCACCGCCAAAGGCGCCAAGATCGTCTTTTTCGACAGCATCGGAAAGACGAAGACGCTCTATTATTTCAGCACCGATCTTTCCGACACCGGCATCAGAACCAGCGGCTTCATGCAGTTCTGCGACACGCTCGGGCACGGCGACAGCTTCATCAAGAGCGCTTCCTACCTGATGCACCAGGACAACTTCTCAACCGTGCGCGATTATCTGCTGTATCACAGCGTGTCGATCCTGGAGGACGATTCCGGTATTCCGATCCGCTACTTCGCCCACGGCTGGCGCTTGTACCCCTATGGCCGGTATGTCGGACCTATCCGGCTGTTCGGCAACCTTTACCAATCGCAGCTCAACTCCGTGTTCGGCAAAGGCCGGGCAACGCCGATCGATTTCGGAATCGGCTATCGCTGGCGGCCAAACGAGTCGAACCTGCTTCTCGCTGTAAGGGACGGTACCGCCACAGCTGTGGACCTTCCGCCGGCGAGCCCAGAGACCGTTGCTCCGGAGAAGACGCTCCGCAACGACGTCAGGGAAGCCAAGGCCGAAGCACCAGCACCGCGCAAGAAAACGCGGGCCTATCGCCGGCACAAGCGGCAGGCGGACGGTGGCCCCTACGAGATTTTCGGCTACTCGACACCCTAGTGTCTGGCTCGAACTGATCGCGCAAAAGCCGATGCGGCGTTCGTCACGGACAGGTTATTGCCGGGACAGGAACGCGGCCAAGTCATCGGCGCACGATGGAAAGGTCCGCACGGAAATCTCCTGCGGAAGATTGGCGGCTGCTACCGCGGCGACGTAAGGCTCCGGCACGCCGAGTTCCACGACGTCGAGCGGTGAATGCGCGTTATCGTGCACGCGCGGCCGATTGCCCCCGATGACCGCCTTCTCCGTTAGCAGAACGCCGATGCCGGTTCCGCGTACTTTCGCAACCGCCTCCAGCCGCACCCACGCCCTTTGAACGTCGGCATCGCGATCGGGATCGAACCGCGCATCCGATGCAGAGCCGGTCGCGGCCGCGATGATCCGGTTGCGCCGATCGGCATTCATCGACAATGGGCGCACCCGTTCGATATCGACGCCGATCGGGGCCTGCCACGATACGGCGATCAGCGCGGCGTTGCCGCTGTGAGAAACGCTGAAATGCGGCATGCCTTCTCCCAGGCCCGGCCGTCCACCGGACTCGACAATAAAATCGACGCGCCGCAATTGCGCCCCCGCCACCGCCTCAAGAACGATGCGTGTCGCGATCCGCGCCGTACGCCACAGCCGCTGCCTGTCGGGATCATCGGCAAGCCGCTCCACGCGGACGATATCGGAGGGCGCAAGCCGTGGCGCAGTCGTCTCTTGCCGGTCGAGAAAGTCAGCCGAGGCGTTGAGATCGACGAAAACGACATCAAGGCCGGAAGACGAAACGCGCGGAGCGTTCACCATTGTCGAGAGCGGCTCACGCTCATGTCCGTCCCGCACGGGCCTTCTTTGGCTCAGCTGCAGCCGGCGCACTCACCGGAGCGAGAGCCTGTCCAACCAGAATAGCCCGCGCGATTTGAAGTTCGCGGATCGCCGCCAGCACATGGACGTTCGAAGCACGCGCTTCGGCTTTGACCGCAACGGGCTTCGCGGGAGGAGCTGCCGCAATGGCTGCCGCTGCTTTGGCGATCGGCTTGCGGCCACGCTTGCGCTTCTTCGGCGCCTCTGCCGTGTCGAGAGGAGCGTCTTCTGCGTCTGGCTTCCTGCACGCGGCGGCCTTGACCTGATCGACGCCGTGCTCACGCAAAATTTTCTGGACGCCGCGAATTGTATAGCCTTCGGCGTGTAGCAGAGCCCGAATGCCGCGCAGAAGCTCCATGTCTTCCGGCCGGTAATAGCGGCGTCCGCCGCCACGCTTCATGGGCCGTATCTGAGGAAAACGCCCTTCCCAAAAGCGCAGCACATGCTTGGGGATTTCCAATTCTTCGGCGACTTCTCCGATCGTGCGAAATGCTTCCGCCGACTTGTTCATCGCCCTGCCTTTCAAGTTTGCCGAATACGATCTCAGCCGCCGCTGGCAGCTCGTATTGATGCGCCTCGCAGATAACAGCTGGCGCTAGTCCTTCACGTGCCCTTTGTTGATACGGTCCTTCATGATGTTTGAAGGCCGGAAAACGAGCACGCGGCGCGGCGTGATCGGCACCTCTTCACCCGTCTTCGGATTGCGCCCGATCCGCTCGCCCTTCTGGCGGATGCCGAACGAACCGAACGACGACAGCTTCACCGCGTCGCCATCGGCAAGGCTTCCTGAAATTTCATCAAGCACACGCTCGACCAGTTCCTGGCTTTCGTTTCGCGGCAAGCCAACCTTTGCTACGACCGCTTCTGCGAGGTCCGCCCTCGTCAATGTTTTTCCGACCATTCTTTCCTCCCGTCGCATGCGACGCCGGTCCACAATGCTAGCGGCAGTTGGTCGCGGGGTCAACGTAATGCGTTGAAGAAGCACATAAAATTTTTGATTGGGATTCAGTTTCCGGCGGCGCCGAAAATGGCGGGGTTCGAGCCTACCAGCGCGCCAGCACCGCGCCCCAGGTAAAGCCGCCGCCCATCGCTTCCATCAGAACCAGGCTGCCTTCCTTCACCCGATGCGCCTCGAACGCCTCGTTGAGGGCCAGCGGAATGGAGGCGGCCGACGTGTTGCCGTGCTTGTGCAGCGTCATCACGATCTTCTCCGGCGCGACGCCGAGCTTCTTGGCGATGCCGTCGAGAATGCGCTTGTTGGCCTGATGCGGAATGAACAGATCGATTTCGTCTGCCGCGTATCCGGTTTCGACCAGCGTCTCCTCGATGACGCCCGAAATTTTCTGAATGGCATGCCGAAAAACTTCGCGCCCATTCATGCGGAGATGCCCGACGGCTTTTGTCGAACCCGGTCCGCCATCGACGTACAGGAGATCCTCATAGCGTCCGTCCGAGCGCAGCCGTGTCGCCAGGATGCCTCGGTCGTTGCGGCCGCCATGCTGCGGTTGAGCTTCGAGCACGACCGCCCCGGCGCCATCGCCGAACAGCACGCACGTCGAACGATCCGACCAATCCAGAATCCGCGAAAACGTCTCCGCACCGACCACAAGCGCGCGCTTCGATTGCCCGGTCTTCAAAAAATTGTCGGCGATCGTCAGTGCGTAGACGAAGCCGGAACAGACGGCCTGCACATCGAAGGCCGCGCCCTTCGTCACGCCGAGCATCGATTGTATGCGAACAGCCGTCGCCGGGAATGTCCGGTCCGGCGTCGCCGTTGCGCAAATGATGAGATCGACGTCGATAGGATCGATCCCAGCGCGCACTAGCGCCTGCTTCGCCGCCGCCGCTCCGAGATCGGACGTCTTCTCGGTTTCGTCCGCAATATGACGATTGACGATACCGGAGCGCTCCTGAATCCAGGCATCGCTCGTCTCGACGATCTTCGAAAGATCATCGTTCGAGACGATGCGCTTCGGCAAATGCGCGCCGACGCCGCGAATGACGGAACGGAGAACTGCGACCACGCCTAAACCTTTCCGAGCGCGCCGCCAGCAGAACGGCCAGGCGGGACACCGCCGGTACCGGCCGCCGACAGCCGATGATGGAAACCGTCGATGTCGGCCGTCAGGCGCGCGATCAGACCGGAGTCGGCCATTTCGTAAGCAAGATCGACAGCGCTCGCAAATCCAAAGGCGTCGGTGCCGCCGTGGCTCTTCACCGCAATGCCATTAAGCCCCAGAAAGGTGCCGCCATTAACCCGCCGGGGATCCATTTTTTCCTTAAGAATCCGGAAACCGCCCTGCGCGAACACGGCCCCGAGTTTACTCATTAACGAACTTGTCATCGCCGATCTGAGGTAGGTCCCGATCTGCCGCGCCGTGCCTTCCGCGGTCTTGAGCGCGATGTTGCCGGCGAAGCCTTCGACGACGACGACATCGACAGCTCCCTGCCCGATCTGGTCGCCCTCGATGAAGCCTTTGTATTCGAGAGGCAGAGCGTCCGCCGACTTCAGCAGCGCATGTGCCGCCTTCACGTCTTCGTTGCCTTTCATCTCTTCGGTGCCGACATTCATCAGTCCGACCGAAGGCCGCTCGATGTGAAAAACCGCTCGCGCCATCGCCGCGCCCATCAGCGCGTAGTCGGTAAGCTGCGCCGATGTTGCACCGATGTTGGCGCCGACGTCGAGAACGATGCTTTCCGATTTGACGGTCGGCCACAGGGCTGCGATGGCCGGCCGCTCGATGCCCGCGATCGGCCGCAACACGAGCTTGGAGATCGCCATCAGCGCGCCGGTGTTGCCCGCCGATACGGCGGCATCGGCCTCGCCCGATTTCACCGCTTCGAGACACAGCCACATGCTCGAACCCTTGCCACGGCGCAACGCCTGGCTCGGCTTCTCATCCATCGAGATTACGTGATCGGTATGCACGATGCGTGACCGCGCCGCGAGCGCCGGATGCTGCATGAGAACGGCTTCGACGCGCGGCTGCTGCCCGAAAAAAATGAAGTTCGCAGACGGCTGCCGTTCGAGCGATAGCGCCGCGCCGGGGACCAGGACCTCCGGTCCATGATCTCCGCCCATTGCATCGAGTGCGATTGTTTTTGGGCTCGCCATGCTTGCCGCTTCGCCCGTCTAATCGTTTCCGGCGCGCAAGCGCGTCGAACCCGGCCCCAGGCCTTAGTTAACCCCGAAATTTGTCGCGACCATAGACTTTTGAACTTCTCGAACAAGACGAAATCGCGGCTCATGCACGGTTGCCGCAGGTACCGTCATTCTTTGGTCTTCAACTTTGATAACGCGGCGAAAGGGCTCGTTTTTTCGGGCTCGCCCTGCTCCGGGTCGCGCCAGTCGAAGGCCGCATCCGGCCGCCGCGGATAGGGATCGAGCGAGCCCGAGAGCGTCTCGAAAACGATGCGCCCGACCGGAATGACACCCCGTTCCATGATATCGAAGTCGGGACCGGCGAGCACGCTGGCGTCTTCATCATTGTCCGCGGATTCAATCTGCGGCCGGAACTCCACATCGAACGGTGCCTCGATTTTGCTGGCGACCGGTTCGAGCGTCACGACGCACGCCTGCTCGACCGCGCAGGTAACACGTCCGGCAAGGCGATACCCGCCGCCCGCAACGGCCTTGATGCGATAGTGCGCCGTCAGCTGTTCCAACTTCAGCAGATCGAGGTCTTTCGCGAGCGCCGCGCATTCGGCGTCCGTCGCCTGCCGTTCACGATCGAGGCCGCCAGCCGGAATATCGGTTGCGTTGTGCGTCCAGTTGCTCAGATGCTCGGTCACGGCGTTTCGCTTCCACAAGTGCTCAGAAGGCGGTCAAGTTGTCCGCGTGCGATCAACGTATCGAACGGCTCCGTCGAGAGCGCAACCGGGACGGCACGCATATACCGCGCAAGCGGCGCGGCACCAGCCGCCATTTCTCCACCGAAAACATAACGCGCGATGCTGTTTTCAAGATCCGGCCCGCTGCTGCCGAGCCCCTGCCGATAAGCACCGGCGCGTTCGTAAAAAGCCGCCGCCGCGCGCTTGACCTTTTTTCCGACCGCCATATCTCCGACACCCATCTCCCGCATGCAGTCGTCCATGTCGGTGACGAAGACTTCAATCGTGCGTTGCAAGAGAGCGGCCGTATCCGTCCCCTTCTGCTTCAGATTTTCCACAGCGAGGAAAAGGTGCAGGGCGATCAATTCAAAGCGGCCTTCCGGTGTGTCCGGAACGCCTAAGTCCCTGTAAAAACCCGCTTGCCGCGCTGCGGTCACGACGCTGCCATAAAGCTCTTCTGCTGTGCGGCCAGCTTCAGCGCGGCGCTTGAACCATTGCAACATGCTTGGAAGGGTCCTCGCCGTGGACTGATGCAAATGTCTGGGGATGGTGATTGGCGGCGGCCCAGGCTCGCTGTTGCCCGCCTTTGATGCACATTCTAAACACACCGCACGAGAGAACGAAGCGATTCTCAACGAGTGAAGGGTCGAATGCGACAGCATGGCAAGGTCACACGGTTCGGAACGGCGTTCTGCCGTCTGTTCGCTCTTGCGTGGCTTGTCGCGCTTGCCGGCTGCGGTGGGACCATTACGCGCCACGGCCAGATTTTCACGGAAACCGACCTGCAGGCCGTGCAGCCCGGTATGAGCCAGGATCAGGTGCGTGCCGCCCTTGGCACACCCGCGACGACCGCCGTGGTCGGTGATGGACGCGCGTTCTATTACATCTCGAGCACCGACAAGCAGGCCTCGTTCTTCTTGCCGACCGAGCAGGACCGTCAGGTCGTTGCGGTCTATTTCAACGGCGGCGGAACGGTCGATAAGGTCGCCAACTATGGTCTGAAGGACGGCAAGGTCTTCGACTTCGTCAGCCGCACGACGCCCGCGCCTGGCGGCAAGGACGAAGGCATCCTGAAACAGCTGTTCCGCAACCTCGGAAAACAGCAGCTCTTCGGTGCCGGCAGCGCCTTCGGAAACTAGGTGATCCGCCGGAGGCCGTTAGGCATCTGGCGGACTTTGCGCATCCTCCGCCCGCGCCATCCGCATCAGAGCTTAGATTTTCGCTTCAACGCGCTATATTAGGGCTTCAACCAGCGCGAGTATCAGTATGAGCGAAGACATTCAGGAAGGCTTCATGGCCTTCATCGCCGACGGCCAGGATGGCATCGGCGCCGTTCGCGAAGTCGATCCCACGTCAATCGTGATCTACGTCGAGAATGCTGGCGAATTCGTCGTGCCGCGCTCGGCAGTCAAGGACGTGCATTCTCAGAAGGTCATTCTGAGGCCCGATCGGCTCGACAAGCGACTGCTCGCCGCGATCGGGCATAGTCACGACAGCGAAGATCCCAATCTCGTCGGCTGAGCGAAGCCTGCGGTTCTCTTCGTTCCCAAAAAGCAAAGGGCTCCGGAATGATCCGGAGCCCTTCGCCTCGTTTCAGTTCGCTTGCGATCACCAGTGCGCAAGCACCGCGAGCAGCAGCAGCGCCACGATGTTGGTGATCTTGATGGCCGGGTTGACGGCCGGACCGGCGGTGTCCTTGTAAGGATCGCCGACCGTGTCGCCCGTGACCGATGCCTTGTGCGCCTCGGACCCTTTGACGTGCTTGACGCCATCGACATCGACAAAACCGTCTTCGAAGCTCTTCTTGGCGTTATCCCAGGCTCCACCGCCCGACGTCATGGAAATCGCAACGAAGATGCCGGTGACGATGACACCGAGCAGCATCGCACCGACCGCCGAGAACGCCGCGCCTTTGCCCGCAATCGCGTTCACGACGATGAACAGCACGATTGGCGAGAGCACCGGCAGCAAGGACGGAATGATCATCTCCTTGATCGCCGCCCGCGTCAGAAGATCGACCGCTGCCGCGTAGTCCGGCTTCTCGGTGCCCTTCATGATGCCGGGCTTCGCTTTGAACTGACGGCGAACCTCGAGCACGATGGCGCCGCCCGCACGGCCAACCGCCGTCATGGCGAGACCGCCGAACAGGAACGGGATCAGACCACCGAGCAGCAGCCCCGCGACGACATACGGGTTCTCAAGACCGAAGTTGACCTCGACGTCCTTGAAGAACTGATAGCCAGTCGCCCCCGCCTTGTTCGCTTCGTCGATGAAGTGATGCAGGTCGTAGTTGTAGGCCGCGAACAGAACCAGCGCGCCGAGGCCCGCCGAACCAATCGCGTAACCTTTGGTCACGGCTTTCGTCGTGTTGCCGACCGCATCGAGAGCGTCCGTCGAACGGCGAACCTCCTTCGGCAGCCCGGCCATTTCGGCGATGCCGCCCGCGTTGTCCGTCACCGGACCGAAGGCATCGAGAGCGACGATCATGCCGGCGAGACCGAGCATCGTCGTCGTCGCGATCGCCGTTCCGAAGAGACCGCCAAGCTGATACGTGGCGATGATGCTGGCCACGATCGCCAACGTTGGCAGAGCGCAGGCTTCGAGCGAAACCGCGAGACCCTGAATGACGTTCGTGCCGTGTCCCGTGACCGAAGCCTGGCTGATCGATTTCACCGGACGATATCCGATGCCCGTGTAGTACTCGGTGATCCAGACGATAAGACCCGTCAGAGCCAAACCGACGAGGCCGCAGAGAAACAGGTTCCAGCCCGAGATCGTCTGGCCTGCGGCCGTCCCGACATCGCCGAACCCGCCCAGCACATACTGCGTCGCCACCCACAGACCGGCGATCGACAGCACGCCTGACGCGATAACACCGCGATAGAGCGCCCCCATGATCGAACCGTTGGTGCCGAGCTTGACGAAATACGTACCAATGATCGACGTCACGACGCAGGCTGCGCAAATCGCGAGAGGATAGAGCATCAACGCCGCGAGGTTCGGCTGACCGGCAAAGAAGATTGCCGCCAGCACCATCGTGGCGACGACCGTCACCGCGTAGGTTTCGAACAGGTCGGCCGCCATGCCGGCGCAGTCGCCGACGTTATCGCCGACATTGTCCGCGATCGTTGCCGGGTTGCGCGGATCGTCTTCCGGAATTCCAGCTTCGACCTTGCCGACGAGGTCACCGCCGACGTCAGCGCCTTTGGTGAAGATGCCGCCGCCGAGACGCGCGAAGATCGAGATCAGCGACGCACCGAAGCCGAGCGAGACGAGCGCATCGACGACCTCGCGATCGCCCGGCGCAAAGCCGAGGCCGCCGGTGAGAAATGCGTAGTAGCCGGCAACGCCGAGCAGCGCCAAGCCGGCAACGAGCATCCCGGTGATCGCACCCGACTTGAATGCGATGTCGAGCCCTTTACCCAGCGAAACGGTTGCCGCCTGCGCTGTTCTTACGTTCGCGCGCACAGACACATTCATACCGATGAAGCCCGCCAGCCCCGAGAGAATCGCACCGATCAAGAAACCGAAGGCTTGAAGCGGTCCGAGCAGAAGCCACGCCAAAACGAAAATGACCACACCGACGATCGCGATCGTCCTGTACTGGCGGCTGAGATACGCCTGCGCGCCTTCCCGGACGGCCGCAGCAATTTCTTGCATGCGGGCGTTGCCCTGATCGGCGCTGAGAACGAAGTTTGACGTGATGAATGCGTAGAGGATCGCCAACGCCCCGCAGGCGATAATCCCCCAAAGTATGTTGCTCATGGAGTGGTCCTTTTTGGCCCGCTTCTTATTCGCGCACGCAGATCCCACCGGGAGGGCAGAATCCGACTGCTCCCTAGACAGACTCCCTCACCGAAAGTCGCGGCGGACCATGCCAAAATAGCCAATGCGTTGCAACATGGGCACGGCAGACTTGAAACAAGAAAAAGCGGCCCGGCGGGCAATTATGCCCGGGGCCGCTTAAAGCACACAGTATTCAGGGACTTTCGTCGGAGATGCTACCGGTGGCGGTGATGATGTCCGCCGCGCCATCCGCGATGACCCCAGCCACGATGATGGCCCCAGCCGCCGCGACGCCAGCCGCGATGATAGCCCCAGCCACGATGCCGCCAGTGCCGATGATGGCGATAGCCCCAACCCCGGCCGTAGCCGTAATAGCCGCCATAGTAATAGCCGGGATTATAATATCCATATCCGTAGTAGGGCCAACCCCAGCCAATGCCATAGCGCCACCAGCGGCGATGATGACGCCAGCCCCACCCGCGATGACGCCAGCCGCGGTGCCATCCGCGATGACCCCATCCTCTTCGCCAGCGTGCTTTCGTGACGACGCCCGTCTTGGCGATCGGCGCCGCCGTCAATCCAGCCGCCGCTTGTGCCGGAACCGACGGCGTGCCTGCAAACAAAAGTCCGCCCAGCACGGACAATGACATCAGTAATTTTCGCATGGAACTCTCCACATTCGGCATCCATCCGTCGGACGGGTCGCTACGCGAGTTTCTAACGCCAAAAGCGCCGCCCCGGTTGCACGAGAGGTTCGAGGGAAGGTTTGCGCGTTCTCACACCACGCGCAAACTAGAGGCCGATATGTATGAACAGCCTATGAATGATAAAACGCGATTTTTTCTCATCGCAGCGCAATAGAGCAAAGGCTGGCGAAGAAAGCGGTCCGTGCTAGAAATCCTCCGTGCATGTGATAGCGGCGGAGCGACGAGCGTGACGATTGAAGCAAGCCTCAGAAGCCCCGAAGGCCAGCAGATCATCAATCAAGTTGCGCGGGCTTTTAACATCGATGATGACAAGGCGAATGCTGCCGTCAGCTCGTTGACCGATGCGGTATCCGCCCGCATTCAACGCAGCATGCTTTCTCGCGGTGGCGTCGCCGACGTTGCCGCGCTGGTCACCAATCCGGCAGCAGCATCGGCACTGGCGGACCCGAAAGCACTCGCCACGCCTGAGGCGATCGCCGACGGCAATCAAATCCTCGACGTTCTCATCGGCAACAAACACATCAGCAGAAAGATAGCGGCGCGCACGGCTTCGCGCTCGGATCTCGACACCGGCACCGTGGAGAAATTGCTCCCTGCCGTCGCGAGCTTGGTCGTCGCCGAACTTCAGAGGCAAGCGCAGCCTGCGTTGGACAAAGTCGTGCGCGCGGTACCGGGCCTCGTCGGCGCCGGCGGCAGTCCGCTTCCGATGCCGGGAGATACGATTCCCTCTGGCGGCGTTCCGAACGAATGGAACACGGACGACCGATCTGCGCCATCGCCGTCGCAGCCGGCTCCGCGAAAGCCGATAAATCCCGGACAGCCGCTGCCCATTCCCGGCGACAACATCCCCGGCATCGGACGCTCGTCACGCCAATATCCCGAGGCGCAAAATCCCTACGAACGCCTTCCCGATATCCTGCGCCGCGGAGGTCAGCAAGCTCCCGGCGGCGGAGGCTCGCTGGAGGACATCATCCGTTCGATCTTCGGCAGCGTGCTGGGATCAAACCGGGGCGTGATCGGAACGATGATCCAGCTCTTTCTGATCCGCTGGATCGCGTCGCTCATCCGCCGCGTTTTCTCTGGCGTGTTGACCCGCCGATAAAAATTACGGGACGCCGCAAACGGCAAAGAGGCCGCGCCGGAGCGCAGCCACTGGCCTTGATCATATAACGGACGTCAGCCGATCAGCGGCACGGACGTGCGCTGATATCGCAACTCCACGGCCCACCAATGCCGGTCTGGCCGCACTTGACCTTTTTGCTGGCGGCACGGCCCCAGTGTGCCCAAAGCGAGCCGTACTCGAAATCTGTGAAGCCCGCCCAAGATTTGACCGCCATCACGACAGCGGCGCGCTTGGAAGGCTGCCCTGCGCTCGATCCGTAGTGATAGTGATCGACGAAGCAGATCCGGCCGCGTTCGCGCCTCTGCTCGTGCATCGCCGCCATTCCCGTCTCGTCCGCCATCACTGGCGCCGCAAAAACCAAAACTCCAGCCGCAATAAGCGCGAGCCGGACGCATCCCGTCGTCGTCATTGTCGAACCCCCCCGAAAACGACCTTGGGGCGAACCCCTGTGGATATCTTGCAGATTCAGAACGCCGTTCGAAGCGTTGTCATCGTCGGCCTTCACGAATTTAGGCGAACGAGGCAAACGAGTCACAGATGCGGCAGCCCGCCGGTCGGGGCTGACGCGGCGGGCTGAAACGAAGTTCTGGCTGTGCGAGCGGGTGCCTACTTGACGGCGACCACCGAAATTTCAACCAGCATGCGCGGATCGATGACCTTCGCCTCGACGCAGGCGCGGGCAGGAGCGTCCTTGCCGCCGAGCCAGGCGCTCCAAGCCTTGTTCATCCCGTCACGGTTGCGGATGTCATTGAGCCAGACGGTCGCCTGCACGACTTTCGACTTATCGCTGCCGGCCAGCGCCAGAAGCCTGTCGATCTCGGTCAGAACCTCTGCGGTCTGGCCTTCTACATCGCGCGACAGATCGGTCGGAATGACGCCGGCGGTGAAGATGAAGCCGTTCGCTTCCGTCATTTTCGAATAAACGGCTGAAGTTTCATAACGCTTGATGGTCACGTCCGCCTCCCGGGTTGCATATCGGGCGCCTGATAGCAGGTGCAGGCGGAAGTCAGAAGCCTCAAAGCAGGGGCGGGTCGACGTGCCGCTCGCCATCGACGACAAGCCCCTTGATCGCCGCCGTTCCGTCCGCCCCGACCGCGACAATCGCCTCGATCTTGTGCTCCCGCACCTTGCTTTCGAGGTCGCGCCCGGTGCCCTCAGGCACGAAATACGTCTCGATGCCGTAGCGCACGTTGAGCGTCTTTTCGGAGCCATCCGCGCGCGCCCAGGCACTCTTGACCCGGCCTTTCAAGACGACATCGGAAGCCGGAACTTGCGCTGGAAAGTCCTCCGAGACGCCACTGACGGACCATTCCCCGCCGGGCTGCGGAGTGAGCGTCACGAACGCCGTCGATCCGCGGAGCAAGCCGTCCAACTTTGCCGTCGGCGCCTTCGCCTTGGTCAACGTCGAGATGTCGTACCCGAGCGTCACGTAATCACCGCGAAAGAGATCGCGCGGATCGAGCGGCTGCACCGGCATCGTAATCTCGCGACCGATCTTTAAAAGATGGTCCTTGTCGTAGACGATCTTGAACAAAGCCGCCGATTGCACCACGGCAACGACGATCAGCAACGGCCAGAAATAGCGACGCTGTCCGCTCATGCCGCGATCTCCTTGGGCCGCCCGCGATGCGCGATGCGCAGCGCCATGTATGCAAGCGCCGTAACGATCAGCGCGGCGATCAGGAAGAACAGCGACGTTCCGAGGATCGACCCGACCGTTTGCCAATAGACCGACAGGATCTCGATGGAGAAGCCGATATACCCAAGCCACAATATCCCGCGATTGTCGGTCGCCAGGCCGTAGCTGATCGCTGCGAGCAGCGCCACGAGCGTCAACGCCGCGAGCCCGATGAGAGTCCCGAGTGTCGGACTTTCCAAGAACTGCAGCGCATAGAGTCCGGCAAAGGTCACCACGATCGCGTAAGGAAGAAGCGGGCTCGTCAAGGACTCGGTATCGGGCAAGGCTTTCTCGATGCCGACCAGTGCCGCGACGGCAATCGCGCCGATGACCGCGACGAGCCCATGATCATGTCCGCCGTCAAGCTGATAGCCGAGCATGATCACGAAAATCGTCAATGCCAACGCTGATAGATGCAGCCCCGGCCGCCAGCGCTGCCAGACGAAAGCCGCCGACACCGCGCCCCAGCCGATTAAAAACGGCCAGTAAACTTCGTTGCGGTCGATCGCTTGTGTGAACGACCAGACACAGACGAGCACAAGAGCCAGCGCCAACGCCGGGTTGGACCGCAGCAGCACGCCCGCGAACAGCGCCGCGATCCACCACATCAGCAGCGCGTCGAAAGGATCGCCGTCGATGTGATACATCTGGCTGATGAGCATGAGGCTCGCGCCGAACATTCCGACAGCGAACAGAATGGCCGCGTCCGCGAACAGCTCATAGCCGCGCGACGTCAGCCATCCGGCCGCGCCATAACCGGCCCAGATCGATGCCAACAGCAGCAACAGCCGCCATGTGCGCGGCATGTCTTCCCAATGCGCCGCGACGAACGAAATCGCCGCGAACCCGAACAGCACGCTCGCCAGGATCGAGAGCGCCGATGCCAGGCTGAACCCGCTTCCGCTTTGCGCAACGTCGGCGAGAATGGCGTCACGGCCGTCATCACTGACCCAGCCATTCCGTCGCCAGCGATCGAGATCGCGTGTCAGGCGTGTTTTATACGGAGCCCACATATCGAACCTGTCCGGCCTTCAACCGCGACGTCTCCTTGCAACTGTAGCTGCAGTAGAGATACGCATTCGCGTGTCTATTTTCAGACAGCCGCATGAAGTCACGAGGCGATCGATTTGGCCAGCCCGGACCCGAGCGCAAATGCCGGTGAATGTCCGGGACTGATGCTGCTTATCCTTAATTCGCGCAGCACGTCACTGACGGTGCCGCCTACCTGGAGGCAACCGGCAGACTGTCGAGATCCTTGATGTACCATTTCTCGGTTTCGACGATCGCGGGGTTCTCGCCGTTGGAATAAATCCAGCTATCGACGGCCCAGCGCTGCCCGGTCTCGGTCTCTTTCAGAACAGCCGTCCAATGCGTCCAGCCCGCGACGCCGCGCCATAGCTGATCTTTCGAGAACGGCGTGCCGACCGTGTGATATTTCAATAGGCCGTTGTTCTGCATGACGAGCAGATAACTCGTCGTGTTGGTCGATTCATCGACGCAATCCATTTGCGTCGGATCGCCGGAGGCTGCGAAATCCATGCCCGCGCGATCCTTGTCCGTGCCGATGGCCTTGCCGACGCGCGATTCCATCCAGCCGACGGCGTACGCCACGGCGCGGCGCTCCTCCTTCGCCGTGTCGGATTTCTCGATCTTTTTGAAAATCGCCCGCAGTTCATCGATATCGGCATCGGTAAACCGGAACTTCGTCCGCATCTTGCACGTGTAGGCGTGGCAGATGGAAACCGTGTTCTTATTCGGCGGATCGACCTGGAAATCCGCATAATGATCGCTGACCGGCCCAAGACGCTCGTGCGTACAGCCGGCGATCGCCACGGCAACCCACACAAGACACAGAACCCGTTGCAAGCCCATTTCGCCCCGCTTAAGTACCGGAAGGGCGCCTCGGCGTACCCTTTTCAATCTCGCTTAACATCCGAACGATTCGCGTCAAACCGCTAGACGGTGAAGCGATTCGGAGTCTGTGGAAGCTTTGTGCATATGACCAAATTACCCGCCATTCACGTCATTGGAGCCGGTCTCGCCGGATCGGAAGCCGCGCATCAGATCGCCAGCGCCGGGGTTCCTGTCGTCTTGCACGAGATGCGCCCGGTTCGCGGGACGGAAGCGCACAAGACCGATGGATTTGCCGAACTTGTCTGCTCCAACTCGTTCCGCTCCGACGATTGGGAAAACAACGCTGTTGGATTGCTGCACGAGGAAATGCGCCGTGCCGGATCTCTGATCATGAGCGCGGGAGATCAGCACAAGTTGCCGGCGGGCGGCGCGCTTGCGGTCGATCGCGACGCCTTTTCGGCCGAAGTCACCGCGCGCCTTTCCGCCAATCCGCTCGTCACGATCGAACGCGGCGAGATCGACGGACTGCCGCCCGCCGATTGGAGCAACGTCATCATCGCTACGGGCCCTTTGACGTCGCCTGCGTTGAGCACCGCGATACGAGCTTTGACGGATGAGGACTCATTGTCTTTCTTCGACGCGATTGCCCCGGTCATTCATCGCGACAGCATCGACACGTCGATCGCCTGGTTCCAATCCCGTTACGACAAGGCAGGTCCCGGCGGCACCGGAGCCGACTATCTCAATTGCCCGATGACGAAACCGGAATACGAAGCGTTTGTCGATGCGTTGCTCGCCGGAGAAAAAACGTCCTTCAAGGAATGGGAAGCATCGACGCCTTACTTCGACGGCTGCCTGCCCGTTGAAGTGATGGCGGAGCGCGGCCGCGAGACCCTGCGCTACGGGCCGATGAAGCCCGTCGGCCTCGATGACCCGCGCACCGGCCGCTGGCCGTATGCGGTTGTGCAGCTGCGTCAAGACAATGCGCTTGGTACGCTGTGGAACATGGTCGGCTTTCAAACGAAGCTGAAGCACGCCGAGCAGGTCCGAGTCTTCCGCACGATACCGGGTCTCGAGAATGCCGAGTTCGCCCGCCTCGGCGGCTTGCATCGCAACACCTACATCAATTCGCCGAAGCTGCTCGACCGTTCGTTGCGGTTGAAGGCGGAGCCACGCTTGCGCTTCGCCGGTCAGATCACCGGCGTCGAGGGCTACGTCGAAAGCGCCGCGATGGGATTGCTGGCAGGACGATTTGCTGCGGCCGAGGCGCTCGGCAAAGACATCGAAGCGCCACCCGCGACGACCGCACTCGGCGCTTTGCTCAATCACATCACCGGTGGCCATCTCGTCGTCGACGGTGAGGAAGGCAACACCACGCGGTCGTTCCAGCCGATGAATATCAACTACGGACTGATACCCGAGCTCGACGCGCCGCCGACGCTCGATGCCGGCGGCAAGCGTCTCAAAGGCCCGGAGCGGGGCCGCGAGAAGAAGCGCGTCATGTCGCGTCGCGCCATTGCCGATCTCACACGCTGGCTCGATGCGAATTAGGCGCGGCGTTGGTGTTAGTTTCCACCCGCAGGCGGCGCGGCGCCGCTCGCCGGTGCGAACGGCCGGATGACGATCTCCGTTCCTTCTCCGGTTCTCGACATCTCCGGTTCAGCAGGTGGCATCGGAGCAGCTGCCGGCGGTGCGTTCGATCCCGTCCCGACTGGCGGCAGCAACGTTCCTGGCGCGGGGACTCCCTCTCCCTGCCCCTGTGCTGGAGGCGCTTCGGTCGCAACCGGCGGCGCGCCCACAATGGGAACCGCACCTCCTGCATGTGGCTCCGGCTGCGGAGGCGTGAGTAGAGCCTTCGCCTCGTCGAGACCAGTCTCAGGTGCTGCTTGCGGAGCCGTCTGCGGCCCCGCAACAGGAAGCGGAACCGAAATTGATTTTCCGTCTGCGCTCGGCACGCTGTCTGGAGGAGGCTGCGGCGTACCTGCTGGCGGAAGCGGCGCGGCCGTTGTTGTGGCGTTGCCGTCCAGACCTGTCGCCGGACGCGCTCCAAAGTCTGTTGTGGCGGGAACCGCTGATGCGGCGCCTTCGGCGGGCGTCGGTGCCAGACCCGCTTTGACATCGAGTGGTCCGGCTTCCGTTTGCGGCAACGGCCCCGACTGCACATCGTCCGGTCCCGAGACGACGGCCTTGACCTTCGGCACCCCGGCGTTCGGATCGGGAAGCGGAATGGCCAGAGGATCGTCGTCCTTCGAAATGGCGATATTCTCGGAGTCGTCCGGTCCCTGACCGTACTTCGCAAGGACGGCCCGCGCCTGATCCGTGACCGCATCCGCGATAGCCGCCTGACCTTCGGCCGTCGGATGGAACGCACCCGAATACGTTGACGCCAGGAGCAACTGCAAGGGCGCCAACGGCTCGATCTTCAGGATCTTCGTAATCAATCCCGCGGCGACGTGGAAATTCGCCGTCATGAACGCATCGTTGGGCGTGCGGAACCAGCGTTGCCGCGACGCATAAGGCAGATAGTCGGCGGGATTGTAGGGCTTCCAGACGCCGTCGACCTTGCGCGGCAGCCGAAGATCATCGACCTGACTGACGCCCGTGACGCTGAGACCGGCGCAGATACCGCGTCCGATGAAGGTCCGCCTGTGCGCTTCGACGAAGGTCCAGCCGTAAGCCTCGGCGCTGGCACGCATCTGACGGTTCAGCTTGTCGGCGAACCACGTGCCGAGCTTGAGCTTGGTCGCATCGAGGTGAAAATCGGGAACGACCTCCATGCCCGCATTGCCGCTGCCGCAGGTATCACTGCCGTCGCCTTGCAGCGCCAGTCCCGGATAGGCGACGAGCAGAATTCGGTCGCTCTCGTTCCACGGCATGTAAAGAATGTTGTGCAGCGCCCGGTTCAGCGCCTTGTACCGCGCGCCGAGATGGCTGAGCTGCGCCGACGCTTCAGCTTCGCCGTGGACTTCGCCAAGCCAGCCGCCAAGCTCCCGCAAAATCGATTCATTCGACAGCACCGCATTCGCCAGCAATCGCGAAAAGCCAATGTCGTTGCCGCCGATCGAAACCAGCGCAAGATCGATCTTCCGCGCCTGTTCCAGCGGACATTTGCGCAGGACAAGACCGAACTTCAGCTCCGGAATTTTGCCGTTGATGTGATACGCCGCCGGCGCATCGAGAGGCTCCGTTTCATTGTTCCCGCACTGCGCTTCGGCAACGGCGGAAATTTGCGACAGCCTTGGCGGATTGGGCACCCATTCGTTGCCCTTGTAGCGCAGGAAAAGACCGTCCGTGACTTCAGCGCCGGCGCACGAAACGCCAACGAACGTCACGGCGCGATGCGGGTCTTCGATCGCCAGTTGCAAGGCGGTGCGCATTTGCTCGGAATAGAGCGAACGATGACACGCCTGATCGAGCCAGTGCGCATTTTGCTTCTGAAAGGTGGCGTCGCCGAATTCGCGCCACGGTCCGACACGCGCCGGATACCCCGTCAACTCGCTATAAAAGCCGACCGTGCTGTAATCGGCCGAACGCTTTCTGGAAAAACGCACGGCGACATCAGGATTGCCGTCGCCCGAAGCGAAGCTATCGCCCATGCCCGCGATCAGAATATCGCGAACCTTGACATCGGCCTTGGCGACCTGCAGGCCGCCGATCTCGACGCTGACGTCCGCGCCAGAAGGATACGGAATGACGAAGCGGACGGGTTCGCTGCACGGCTGCGTGATGGCTTTCCCGCGCGGGTCGGAGGAGTCGCGGGGCGCCGTCAGCCATGTGCACGACAGCATCTTCGGCGCGTCGATGCCGATAACCTTGAAGATGACCGCATGGCTCGTCGGATTGATGTAATCGTCGTAGGCGTCGCACTTGAAGCGGTTATTGTGCCAGCACGTTTTGCGGTACATCGCCGCCGCCCAACCGCCCGGATTGCCGCTCTGCAGCGCCCGTTCTTCGGAAAGCACCGGCGTCGTGCGCTGTTCCGGCCCCAGTGCACGATAGGCGGCGCGATGCTTTTCCGTATCGCGCGGGTCTATGAAAAAGCGGAACGGATTTTCGACGCGCCACGTGATGATGGCGGAGGCTTCGGCGGATTGTGGCGCGCCGGCCGCGGCCAGCATGGTCACAACCACTGCCAACACCTGCAATGCCGCGACGGGGCGCGGCGCCGATAACCAGCGAAATATCATCAGTCCCCTTCGCGTTGGTCAGAGGTACGCTTCTCAGAGCGTCCTGGTCCAATGCGCCCGTGCAATGCGCCACAGTCGAGCGAGTGGCGCGATCTCCACGATGTCACGACGCGGATCGTGTCGAACGTCCTGCAAAGCGCGAAAATAGGGCTCGATAAGGGCAAGCGGCAGCAACGCCGTCGTAAAAGCCCTTGGTTTGCCCGCCAGTTGCTGCCTCACAGTTGCGAGAGCGGACTTTGCCTCATCGGCGAGCCATGCAATTTGCGGACGCCAATCCGCGTCCACGTCGAAAGGAGACCGCGCCGCCGGCAACGGCGACCGCCCCGCCGCGAGCGCATAGGGCAACGTCAAGCCGATCCGCGTCAGGCCCCACGCGCGCGCGGCTGTATCGGCCAAATCTCGCGCAGCCGCATCATCCTTGGCATCCAGGACTTTCATGGCGAACGCGAACGGCGTCCCGTCTATGGCCCGCATCGCGTCATCGAGCGCCGCATCGCTGGCCGGCGGATCGGCAAACAGCGCATCCGCGTGCGCCTCGAAATACCTCTCAAGTTCATCACGCGGGAAGTTGTGCCGCCGCATGACGCCCGCAAATTGATCGAGCACCGGATTGCCGGAAGATTGGGCCGCCTCTCCATCCGCGCCGAGAAGCGCGTCGCGCCACCACTGGATACGGATTTCCCCCAGCGGCGCCTCGCTCACGATCCTGCCGATACGTGCGATTTCTCCGTCGAAGGCCGCGATGGCGATGAGATCGTCTCGCTGGGCGGGTGGAGCGAAAAGGGCCGCATAGTAGCGATCCGGCGCGTTGAGACGGGCGCTGGCGCGGACGGCCTCGATATCCTCGCCAGGTGCGCGATCCTTGCTCACATGTTGCTCCGCTGGCGACCGTCAAGGAACCGCGATCAGGGCTGCCGCAATCGGCCGTTTCTCTGCGATGAGAATGTTGTAGGTGCGGGCGGCCGCCCCTGTCGACATCGGCTCGAGGGCAATGTTGGCCTTTGCGAAGGCTTCGTAAATTTGCGGCCCCGGCCAGACCTGCGTCGGCCCCGTTCCGAGCAGCAGCGCGATGGGCGGCTCAAGCGTGCGCAAAACGTATGCGAAGTCTTCCGGTCGAAGGGCCTCGGCGGATGTCACATCCCACGCATGGATGCCGTTTGGCAGGCAGAGGATCGAGCCGCGGTGACTCATGTCGGCAAAACGAAATCCGCCGTTGCCGTAGGCGGTCACCGCGGTTTCATAAGGATAGCGTGCGCTCGCGTCCGTCATGGGAGCGCCGCTCCGACCTTGAAATTACGCCTTGGCCTTCGCTTTCGCGGAAGCCGCTACCGACTTCGCCGCCGCATCGCTCCAGTCGCGCTTGACGCCGAGATAACCCAGCAGCGGCGCCGCGATAAAGACCGACGAATACGTTCCGATCAGAACGCCGAGCAACATCGCGAGGTTGAAGTTGCGAATGACTTCGCCGCCGAAGATGTACAAGGCCAGCAGAACCGCCAAAGCCGTCATGCCCGTCAGAATCGTACGCGACAATGTCTCGTTGATCGACAGGTTCAAAAGCTCGTTGAGGTCCATTTTCTTGAACTTGCGCAAGTTCTCGCGAATACGGTCCGACACCACGACGGTATCGTTCACCGAATAACCGAGAATGGTCAGCAGCGCCGCGACGGTCGACAAGTCGAATTCGAACCGGAAGAACGAGAAGATGCCGGCAGTCACCAGAACGTCGTGCGACAGCGCCACCACCGCGCCGAGTGCGAATTGCCACTCGAAACGGAACCAGACGTACGTCACGATTGCCAGAATACCGGCGGCGACCGCAATGAAGCCGGTCATTCGAAGCTCGCTTGAAACGGCCGGCCCGACGACTTCAACGCGCCGCTCGTCATAAGTTGCGCGCGTCGCATCCGTGACCTTCTTCAACGCCGCCTGTTGCGCGACTTCTCCACCCGGCTGCTCTTCCAAACGAACCAGAACATCGTCAGGAGTTCCGAATTCCTGGATCTGGACGTTGCCGAGCCCAAGACCGTTCAGCTGTTCGCGCAGCGCGCTGATATCCGCGTTGCCGCTTTTCGTCCTGAGTTCGAGAAGCGAACCGCCCTTGAAATCGACGCCGTAATTCAGGCCGAGTGTCGCGCACAGCGTGAGCGAAATCAGCATCGCGACGATCGACAGAGCCAGCGCCGGCCCTTTGAATTTCATAAAGGGCAGGTTGAGGTCGTGCGGAAAAAAGTCCATGCCCTTGAAGACCGGAAGAAGTCTCATCAACACAGTTCAGGTCTCCTAAACGGGAACGGTCGTGACGCGGCCCTTCGGCTGCGCTTTGAGCCAATTTGATATCAACAGGCGGACGACGGTCACCGACGCGAAAATGGACGTCAGAATGCCGATCGTCAGCGTGACGGCGAAACCGCGGATCGGCCCGGCGCCCAGCCAGAACATGATGACGGCGCAAGCGAGCGTCGTCAGCTGACTGTCTGCAATGGTGACGAACGCGCGCCGGAAACCGGCATCGATTGCCGCCACCGGCATCTTGCCGACACGAAGTTCCTCTCGGATGCGCTCGTAAATGAGAACGTTGGCATCGACCGCCATCGCAACACCGAGGACAAGGCCGGCGATGCCGGGCAACGTCAGCGTTGAGCCGATCAGCGTCATCAGCGCCACGGTCAGCACCAAGTGCACGAGAAGACCGATGCAGGCAAAAATGCCGAACGTGCCGTAAGCCAAAACAGTCAGCGCCACCACCGCTAAACCGCCGATGATACCGGCGCGCTTGCCGTCCGCGATGGAGTCGGCGCCGAGCGACGGCCCAACCGTGCGTTCTTCGACGATCGTCAGCTTGGTCGGCAGCGAGCCTGATCGCAGCTGCACGGCAAGCGTATTCGTGCCCTCGACCGTGAAGTTGCCCGAAATCTGACCCGACCCGCCGAGAATCGGCTCACGAATGACCGGAGCCGAAATCACTTTGTCGTCGAGCACGATCGCGAACGGCCGTCCGACGTGATCCTTGGTGAAGTTTCCGAACTTGCGGGCGCCGATCTGGTTGAAACGGAAATTGATGACGGGTTCGCCCGTGCGGCTATCGAAGCCCGGCTGCGCATCGGCAAGATCAGCGCCCTGCACGACAGGCTGCTCACGCAGCAGATACTCGCCGCCGCCCTCGCTCTGGTCGCTGGGATAAACTTTGTAGCCGGTCGGGATCGAGGTCATCTTGGCCTCGTCCGCCGACAGTGACGGATGCACCTCGTGGAAGGTCAGCTTCGCGGTCTCGCCGATCAGCTTTTTGAGTTCCTTGGTATCTTTCAGACCTGGGAACTGAATGAGAATGCGGTCGGCGCCTTGGCGAACGATCGTCGATTCCGACGTGCCGAGATTGTTGACGCGCCGGTTGATCGTTTCGATCGACGCCGATGCGGCGTTGGCAATACGCTGCCGCAGGCCCTGTTCGCTCTCCTTGATAATGATCGTTCCGGCTTCGGACGCTTCGCTGATATCGACGTCATAGACGCCGGTGCCGAGCAATGCGTTGCCGATAGGCTGCCTGACCTTTTGCAGCACCTTCATCGCGGCGTCGCGCTGTTCCGGCTTCGCCAGCTTGATAACGAGCTGCGAAAGCCCCTGCGCGCCGATGCCGGTGAAGCCGATCTTCGCGTCGCGTAGAACCTTGCGCGCTTCATCACGTAGATTGTTGAGCCAATCCTTTTTGATCTCGTCCTGGTCCATCGCCAGCAAGAGATGCGCGCCACCCTGCAAGTCGAGGCCGAGGGGCATCTGCTTTGTCGGCAGGAACGATGGCCAGGATTTCAGCGTTTCCTTCGAAAACAAATTCGGCAGCGCGACCAACGCCCCTGCGAGGCAGATGAGCACGATGATAGCCGTCCTGAAACGGGTGAATTGCAGCATTGAAATGGTCTCAAAAATTTTAGTGGCTGATGCCTAGCGAAAGACGCCTGGCGCCCGTTTGCTCATTCTCGCACACAGAGAGCGTCAAAATCACGTTGCGTCTTTGACAGGTTCGCCCTTGCTGCGCACTTCGAGAAGCGTGCTCTTCACAATCTTCACGCGCAGGTTTTCCGCAAGCTCGACCTCGATTTCGTCGCTGGTATCGGAGGCCTTCAAGACCTTGCCGACCATCCCGCCGGACGTGATGACCGTATCTCCGCGGCGAACAGCGTTGACCCGTTCGCGGAGCTGCTTGGCGCGCTGCGACTGCGGGCGGATCAGAAAGAAATAGAAGATGCCCAGCATCAACAGCATGGGGATCAACAGCCCGCCGAGGGGCTCCATCGGGCTCGACGCGGTCTGCGCAAACGCGGGGGTCGTGAACATTGTCAGCAAGAATCCTCTGGGTGTGATTGGAATGAGCACCCCTGCCCCGAGCCCAGGGGCGTCAGGGGAGCACTCAGTTAAATTCGGGCGGACTATAGTGTGCCAAAGCCCATTTGCAACCTCACAAAGAGCCTGACGATTGTCGTTGGCTTCCCCGCCGGGACCGATTAAACACGCTATTTCCGTTAGATAGCCCCTACCCCACCTGGTCTCCATGAGCGCTGCCGAAGAATTAAAGCCACTTCTCGAACGGATTGCCGATGCACTGGAGCGTCTCGGGCCCCCGGCGGTGCGCGCGCCCGACTTCGCTGCGGCCGACGCCTTCGTCTGGCACCCGGACCCCGACAGCTTCGAACCGGTCCCGGAAGTGAACCGTGTTCCGTTGAGCCTCCTCAAGGGCATCGACCACACCGCCGGCATCCTGCTCGACAACACACGCCGCTTCGCCGCCGGGCTGCCCGCCAACAACGCCCTGCTCTGGGGCTCCCGCGGCATGGGCAAATCGAGCCTCGTGAAAGCCGCCCACGCCGACGCGCAGGGTCTCTCGGAAGGCGGCCTCAAGCTCGTCGAAATCCATCGCGAGGACATTGCCTCGCTGCCCAAGTGCCTGTCGTACATGAAGGCCGCGCCGTATCGCTTCATCGTCTTCTGCGACGATCTCTCCTTCGATCACGATGACGCGAGCTACAAATCTCTGAAGGCGGTATTGGACGGCGGCATCGAGGGGCGTCCGAAGAACGTTCTGTTCTACGCAACATCGAACAGACGCCACCTGATGCCGCGCGATATGATCGACAACGAGCGCGCCACAGCGATCAATCCCGGCGAAGCGACGGAAGAAAAAGTTTCGCTCTCCGATCGCTTCGGCCTCTGGCTTGGATTTCACAATGCCAGCCAGGACGATTATCTCGCGATGGTGCGGGCCTACGTGCAGCATTTCAAATTGAACATCGGTGCAGCGGAACTTGAACGCGACGCGCTCGAATGGGCGACGACACGCGGCGCACGCTCCGGCCGCGTCGCTTGGCAATACGTCCAAGACCTCGCCGGACGCTTGAAAGCCCCGATTTAAGTCCCGCGCTTGGCGGTCGGCTTTATCGCGCGCTGCCCTGAATGAGGATTGAATCTCGAACGAAGACACAGAGCCCGCGCTTGGCGGCCGGCTCCCCGAAGGGGAGTCGCCAAGCGCCAACAAAAACTCAAGCGCAAACAAAAACGAAAAGAGCCGGATCATACGACCCGGCTCTTCGTTTCCCTCTCTGCCAGCGCGTTAAATCCCCCGCGCTAGAGGTGGAGCGTCAGAGTTTCTCGAGATACGGAAGCGGATCAACCGGCTTCGATCCCTGACGCAATTCGAAATGCACCTGCGGCTGGTCGACGGAGCCGGTCTTGCCTGCTTTGGCGATGACCTGCCCGCGCTTCACCTTCTCGCCGCGCTTCACCAGCAGTTCGTCGTTGTGCGCATAGGCGGTCACCCATCCGTTGTCGTGACGAAGCAGCACGAGATTGCCGTAACCCTTGAGCTCGTTGCCGGCATACGCGACCACACCGGACTCAGCCGCGTGGACATCGGTGCCAAGCGGCACGGCGAGATTGATGCCGTCGTTATGCGTACCATCCGGACGTCCGCCGAATCCCGCAACGATCCGGCCCGTCGTCGGCCACCGCAGTTTGACAGCTCCGGCGAGCGCCGATGCCGCTGCCGTACCCGCCATCGCCACCTTCTGCTCTGGCTCCTTCGGCTGCGCTTCCGCTGCCGGAGGCGCGGGAGGCGTTGCTTCAGCCGTCGCCTGCGTAACTGGCGGCGGCGTGGCAGATGCCGGCGCTGCGTCGGTTGCCTTGTTGGTGTCGGTCAGAGCCGCTACGCGATGCTCGCCGTTGATGATCGTCGGCCGCGCCGACAACGACTGACCGTAGTTCGGCAAGTCCGAACCCGGAGGCGTTGCGTTGATCGGCGGTACGACGGCGGGCGGCGTGTTGTCCGCAACACTCCGATGCGGAGCTGGAGCGTGGGCGGGCTCCGCCGCAGCGACGGTCTCGCCGCCGTTCCCCGGAATTTTCAATACGGCGCCGGGTTGAACGTGACGCGGATCGCTGATGCCGTTCACCTGCTGCAGCTCGGCGAGCTTCACCTGGTGCGTACGTGCAATGCCGTAGAGCGAGTCACCCGCCTGAACCGTATAGGTCGAGTTGTAGCGCGCCGACACGTCCGGTGCTGCCTGCGCCAGCGGTGCCGGAGCAGGACGTGCCGATTCAACCGCCTGCGCCGCGGCAATGCTGCTGCGCGTCGGGCGACGGCCGTCACCCGGCAATGTGAGCCTCTGCCCCGGATGCACGTTCGGATTGCTGAGCGAATTCACGCGCATCAGCTCCGAAACCGAAACGTTGTGGCTCCGCGACAAGGAATAGAGCGTGTCGCCGGGCTGCACTTCGATCTGTTCACCAGGACCCGTGGCGAACGAAGGCTGCGCTTTCGCGTATCCGCCTTCCGGAACCTGATAGCGCGTGTGCGAGAACGGCTTCGCCTGATAGGACCGCGCCTGCGGCGGAGGCGTATATGCTGGCGGCGGGTTGTTGTTGTACTGAGGCGGCGGATACGACGGCTGCGCGTAGGATTGCGGCTGGTTCGAATATCCGGTGTCGGGCAGCGCCGCGACCTGGACGGACGATGCGCCCGCGCCATAAGGACCGCGCGGCTGCGCTCCAACGACCTGATTGTCGTTGAGAGAACTCGTCCGCACTGGCTCGGATGGAATGGGCCGGGCATCCGGCGGATCGTTAAGGCTGAAGGACGCACTATCGAAGCGCGTCACGTCTGCACTGCACCCCCCGATCGCGAGACCGGCAAAAATAATGGAAACGGCCTTTGCGGACTTGAGGCTGAAATGCCCGCGTCGGCTTACAACGCCAAAACAACTGGTCATGGTACGCACCTCTACTCGCACCATCCATTAACCGTTAACCGGTTAACAGGCGGTAAACGTCGCCGTACGGGATTTGCCCCAAATCCTGAGTAGCGATGCGTGCATCCCGCTTGCCCGTGCCCCACGCGCGAACGGAATGAATGGAAGGGAGAAAGAATTTCATGCAGGCGACGCTTGGAACGACGCCCGATGGTTAGTGACATAGGCTCGAATTGCGCTTTATTCGCGCACAAATTTCGGCTTTCCGGCGGCTTTTGGCTCTGAGGTTGCAGAACCCGTTTCTCGACGCCTAGCCGAGACGTGACGCAAGAATTTTAGCGGCACCCCGATCGGTGAGGTCGACGCTCAACGGCGTCACCGAGATTTTGTTTTCCGCGATCGCGGCAAGATCGGTCCCTGGAACGAGAGTCGATTTGCGCCGCTCGAAGCCGAACCAGAAATACGGCGTGCCCCACGGATCGGTGCGGCTGTCGATGTTGAGCAGCGACTGATCGCGGACACCCTGCGTCGTCACCGCGACGCCTGTGATGCGTTCCGGCGGCGCATCGGGGAAATTGACGTTGATGAGCGTAGTTGCGCTCCACGCCTCCGCAAGCAGCGTCTTGATGAGCTTCGGCGCGTGCGCCAGCGGCGTATCCCAGATCGCCCGCCGCTCTCCATCCTCGAACCCCAGCATCATCGACAGCGCAATCGACGGAATGCCGAGAAGCGCCCCTTCCATCGCCGCCGCAACCGTTCCCGAATAGGTGACGTCCTCGGCAAGGTTCGAACCGTGATTGACGCCCGAAAGAATGAGGTCCGGCGGCCGGTCCTTCAGGACATGGCGCACCGCCATGATCACGCAATCCGTCGGCGTACCGGCGACCGCGTGCGTGCGCTCGTCGAGCGAACGCAAGCGCAGCGGCGTGTGCAGGGTCATCGAATGCGCCGTGCCGGATTGGTTGGTTTCCGGCGCGATCGTCCACACGTCCGGCGATATGCCCAGCGCGATGGCTTTGAGGATTTCAAGCCCCTTGGCATTGATGCCGTCGTCGTTGGTAATGAGAATGCGCATATCTACCGAACAATCTCGCCATACTTGTTGACACGGATCACAGGGCCGCGATCTTCCTGAGCCTCAGTATCCCGCTCGCCTGTCATCCTGACGTCGTCCGGATGCAGACACCAGACCCGCTCCAAATCGTAGACAAAGACGCCTATCTGCGTAGGGGTAACTTCGCCAATGATGTGCCCGCGTTTGCCGCGCACCTCCTCGTCCTCGAAGTCGGAAGCGATGACAACGACGTCGAAGGGCGAAAGTTTCGTCATGGACTCTTGGCTGCCGTGATCTTCGTCAGACCGCCCATGTAGGGGCGCAAGACATCGGGAATTATGACACTGCCGTCGGCCTGTTGATAATTTTCGAGCACGGCGATCAGCGTGCGCCCGACCGCAAGGCCCGAACCGTTCAGCGTGTGAACATAGCTCGGCTTGCCGCCGTCCTTCGAACGATAGCGTGCATCCATGCGACGTGCCTGGAAATCTCCACACACGGAACACGATGAAATCTCGCGATAGGTGTTCTGCCCCGGCAGCCAAACCTCGATGTCGTAGGTCTTCTGCGACGCAAACCCCATGTCGCCCGTGCACAGAAGCATCGTGCGGAATGGCAGCCCGAGCCGCTTGAGAATCTCTTCCGCGCAACCGGTCATGCGTTCGTGCTCTTCCAGCGACGTCTCAGGCGTCGTGATCGAAACAAGCTCGACCTTCGAGAACTGATGCTGGCGGATCATGCCGCGCGTGTCCTTGCCGGCGGCGCCCGCTTCCGAACGGAAGCATGGCGTCCACGCCGTCACCCGCATCGGCAATTGTGCGTCATCGAGAATCGACTCGCGTACGAGGTTCGTCAACGGCACTTCAGCCGTAGGGATCAATCCTTTAGCCGCATCAAGTGCGACTTCTCTTGCTATCTGAAATCCTAATTGAGGATCGATCTCAGAGGATGAGCGCTTCTCTATCTCGCCCATATCAAAAAACTGCAATCCAGAAAGTGCCCAAAATTGCTCAATTTCAAACTTTGGCAGCTGAGCGGTTCCAAACATCGCGTTGCGTTTAACTAGGATCGGCGGATTGACTTCGGTGTATCCGAACTCGCCCGTATGCAGATCGAGCATGAAGCTCGCGAGCGCACGTTCGAGACGTGCGAGCGCACCCTTCAGCACGACGAAGCGCGCGCCTGAAATCTTCTGCGCCGCTTCAAAGTCCATCAAACCCAACGCTTCGCCGATCTCGAAGTGCTGCTTCGGCGCGAAATCGAACCGCGCCGGCGTCCCGACCTTGCGCACCTCGACGTTGCCCGTTTCGTCCGCGCCTTCCGGAACGTCCGTGCGCGGCAAATTCGGAATGACCTCAAGCAGTGCTTTGATGTCCGCATCGAGACGGCGCTCGTCGTCCTCGCCCTTGGCGATAACGTCCTTCAGCTCCGCGACCTCGGCCATCAGCCGCGCGGCGGTCGCCTCGTCCTTGCTCGCTTTCGCCTTGCCGATTTCCTTCGAAGCGGCATTGCGGCGCGACTGCGCCTCCTGCAGCGTCGTCAGCGTGGCGCGGCGTTTGTCATCGAGCGCGATCACCGCCGCCGCCTGAGGCCCCAAGCCCCGCCTCTTCAAGCCGTCGTCGAAGGCTTCGGCGTTGTCTCTGATCCATTTGATGTCGAACACGGGCGGGCCTCTGTCTTCAGGATATCAATTTTTACGTCATGGCCGCCCTCCGAGGCGGCCATCCAGAGCGACAGGAAAATCTCGCTGTGTGAGCCTGGATGGCCGGGTCAAGCCCGGCCATGGACTGGGATACGTGCCGGTCATACGGCGAACCGCGCGCAACGTCCAGAACGCCTCGACGGATTAGGGATTTGTGGCCTGCGCCTGCCGCTTCTCGACGAAGCGCACCGCCAGGATCGACACTTCATAAAGCGCGATCGTCGGCAACGCCATGATGATCATGCTGAGCGCGTCAGGCGGCGTCAGGATGGCGGCCGCCGCGAATATCGCAACGATGGCATAACGCCGCCCATGCTTCAGCATGTCGGAAGTGACGACGCCGGTTCGCGCCAAAAGCGTCAGGATAACCGGCAACTGGAAAACCAGACCGAACCCGAAGATCAGCGTCATGATTAGCGACAGATATTCCGAGACCTTCGGCAGAAGCTCGATCGTCGGAACGCCCTCGCCGGTATGTTGCGTCAGTCCGATGGAGAAGCGGATCAACACCGGCATCGCGATGAAGTAGACCATCATCGCACCGATAAGGAACAGTACGGGCGTCGCGATCAGATACGGCAGGAAGGCGCGGCGCTCACTTTTGTAAAGCCCGGGCGCCACGAACTTGTAGATCTGCGTCGCCACCACCGGAAACGACAGAAACGCGGCGCCGAACATCGCCAGCTTCACCTGCGTCATGATCTGTTCGAGGAAATGCGTCGCGATCAGCTTCACATGATCGCTGCCCGACGCCCACATGTAAGGCCAGACGAGCACATTGTAGATGTGCCCCGAAATGGCGAAGCAGGCGAAGAACATCACGACGAAGGCGGCGAGCGCCCAAATCAGCCGTTGACGCAGCTCGATGAGATGGTCGAGCAACGGCGCTTTGCTGGCGTCGATGTCTTCTTGCCCCTCCCGGGATGGATCATCGCTGGGAGGTGTCGGCGGTGGGATCCGGTCCAGCATCGCCTCACGACTCCATGCGCGGCGGCGCCGGCATCGGCGGCATCAAAGGCCCGGACGATTGCGCCGGCTTATCGAGCGCGATCGTATTGGCCGCCGACGGCTGTTCGATCGTCTTGACGGCATCCTGCACACCGGTCTTCGCACGCATGACCTCGGAATTGATCGAGGCCTGCATCTTATCGACTTCTTCGCGCATGGCGTCGAGTTCGGCCTCGCGCATCGCCGCGTCGAATTGGGCTTTGAACTCGTTGGCATGGCGGCGAACCATCCCGGCATATTTGCCGAGCGTTCGCATCAACGTGGGCAGTTCTTTCGGACCGACGAATACGAGCGTCACGATCCCAAGAATCAGAAGCTCGCTCCAGCTGATTTCAAACATGCGTTGACCTTGTCGAGATCAGCCGTGAACGCGCCCGAAAGAAGCAAACCGTCAGCCGACTTTCGTACGGTCGGGATTCGGATTTGTGGCTTCGTTCTCGATGGTGCGCGGCGCCGGCCTCTCGGGCTCGTCGTCCTCAGCCATGCCCTTCTTGAAGCTCTTGATGCCTTTGGCGACGTCGCCCATCAGCTCGGAAATCTTGCCGCGGCCGAACAGCAGCAAAGCGATGATCAAGAACAGAAGCAGGTGTTGTGCGCTAAAACCCATTGAAACCTCTCGGCGGCAAATGCCACCCAGTACTAGCTAAGCATCTTATCGCAGAACCGCCAGGGGCGGGCAAGGTTCGGGACCAGACCCACTCTAACCCCGTAGCGGACAGAAACCCAAGGTTTCCCCCAGGTCGTACGTGCGGCTGGGCTCCGCGCAGCGGAGTCGCACGCGCCACAATTGCACCCTTAACACGCTGTTGAGCGATAACATGACGTTACGACCGTCACGGATTAAGTTCCGTTAATTTGGCCGCAGGCTCTGAAACCTACTCGCCTTCGCGCTCCCGATCCGGCGCGTCTTCCGCCGTCTCGGAGGTTTCGCCATCCTCCTCGTCGTCGAGCGGCAGCGCCTCCTGCGCCTCCTCCTCGCTTTCCTCGTCTCCGTCGTCGGAAAGCGGCAGTTCGTCCGGCATCAGAGCCGCAACGTCGGTCGGAGCCGGCATCGTGAAGTTCGGCGGCAGATTGGCGTCGAGCAGTCCGGCGGCCTTCAGGTCCGCGAGACCGGGCAGATCCTTGATCGCATCAAGACCGAAATGCACGAGAAACGTCTCGGTCGTGCCGTACGTCAGCGGCCGTCCCGGAGCACGGCGGCGCCCACGCGGCCGTATCCAATTCGTCTCCATCAGCACGTCGAGCGTGCCGGGCGACGTCGAGACGCCACGAATTTCCTCGATCTCGGCCCGCGTCACCGGCTGGTGATAGGCGATGATCGCCAGCGTTTCGAGCGCCGCCTTCGAGAGCTTGCGCTCTTCCTTCTGCTGGCGTTCGAGCAGATACGATAGATCGTCAGCGGTCCGGAACTGCCAGCGGCCCGCAACGCGAACGAGAGCGACGCCACGATCCTTGTAGTCGTGTTGAAGCTCGGCCAGCAGAGCATTGACGTCGTCGTCAGGCTCAAGGCATCGCGACAGCGCCTTCACATCGAGGGGCTCGGAGGAAGCAAACAGCAATGCCTCCAGACGGCGGAGCTTCTCGCGCTGCGCCCGTTTCGACAGGCGATCGACCGCCGCCTCCGGATCGCTCAAAGCGTGCGGAGCGGCCTGATCGGGCACGTTATCGGCATCGTCATTCGCCGACATCCCATCCATCTCGCGGCTATTGTCCGGCACGACACTTAGTCTCGGCGGAACCATGCTATATCAAGCCCCCTTATACCGGCGGTTTTCCGCGGCACTAGCTGATCTTTTCCCATTCCGCGCCTGCTTCACGTTTGCGCATGTAGATCGGCGCGAACGGTTCGTCCTGGCGCAGTTCTATTAACCCTTCGCGCGCCATTTCGAGCGTCGCCCCGAACGAGCTGGCGAGCGCCGTCCGTTCTTCCTCGTTGCGTGGCAGGTATTGGTCGAGGAACATATCGAGCTGCGCCCAATGCCCTCCCGTTGCCCCCACCAGCTTTTCGAGCCGCAGCCTGGCATCCTTGATCGACCAGAACCGGCGCGCCTTGACGACGTGCACGACCTTGATCGTCCGCCTGCGCTGATCGGCATAGGCTTTGAGCAGATCGTAAATCGTCGCCGTATAGGTGCGGTCGCGCGTGACCTGAACGTGCTCCGGTTGCCCCCGTGCGAAGACGTCCCGATCGAGCCGGTGCCGGGTCAATAGCGTTGCCGACTTCTCGCGCATCGCGTCGAGGCGCATCAGGCGGAAAGCCAGCCGCTGCGCCAGTTCTTCAGCCGACGTCGTTTCCGGATCGTCCTTGTCCTTCGGCAGCAGCATCCGCGATTTGAGAAAGGCCAGCCACGCCGCCATGACGAGATAGTCGGCGGCGATTTCGAGCTTCAACTGCTGCGCTTCGGCGATGAAGGTCAGATACTGCTCAACCAGCGACAGGATCGAAATCCGCGCCAGATCGACCTTCTGCGTACGCGCCAAAGCGAGCAGCAGATCGAGAGGCCCCTCAAAGCCGTCGATGTCCACGACGAAGGCTTCGCCCGCCGCGGGCATATCCTCGAAGCCCGGCGCGTTCCAGTCCTGCGCGCCCGCTTCGCTACCGCCCTGTGCTGTCGATTCTGTCATTTGCTCTTGGAATTCGGTCCCGTTCGGGCACCCGGTGTCGGGATCCATCGGCCGACATTAACTGATTCAGACTGCGAGAGTCCGTCTCGCCCTCGCAACTCAACAATAGCGGCTAAAGTTGCAGCACCTACCGCGCAGCGCAAGGCGCGCATTCGGCCATCGCGCGGATATGAAGCACGACAACGCCGCGCTCAGCGGCTCATCAACGGTCGCGCTTCACATCTGTAAATGACGAAACCGGCCAGCACATCGCGCCAGCCGGTTCCAAACGAGCACTTTGTTGCGCGCCGTCTCAGTACGACGTGACCCAGCAGTTCGAATATCCTGCCGCCTTGAGTTCCGTGCAAACGCTGTTCGCCTCCTGCCGCGACCCCGGAGGCCCGACGATCAAGCGATCGTAGTGTCCCTTCGCGCCGAGATTTGCGGCGGCAATATCAGGCGTTTTGCCGGACAACGCCGACGAGTACTTCTGCTGCATGTCCGCATAACGCTTCAGCGCATCGATGCGGCTCGATGACGAATGTGGGATCGACGCCAGCACCGCGACATAGCCCGTTCCGCCCGATGTAGCGACCGAACCCGAACCCGGATCATAAGCATCCGACGCCGTGCCGGACTCGGCGCGCGCCACCCGCTTCAGCGGTTTCCGGCTGGGCGCTGCTGCTGAGTTGCCGTCATCGTCGATGCTGCTGGTCGTTGACGGCTTCGATGTCGAGTTCAGCGTCGTGATCTTGACCGGCGCTGCCTTTTTCACCGGAGCGGGTGTGTCATCGCCGCTGACGGATTTGGATGGCTTTTCGGGCAATGGCTCGTCGCGACCGTGAGAAGGCTGAGGGGCTGCGTGCGCATTCTGCCCAAAAACGTCGACCAGCGACGTTCCCGGAACCGCCGCCACCTGCGACGACGGCGGAGCGGAATCCGGCGGAGCCTGGATCGATCCGTCCCGGCCGACAACCAATGTCGAAACCTTGCGCGGACCACCATCGTCGTCCGCCGACGCATCGTCGTTGGACGCCGTTTGCGATGCCTCGGGCGAAGCCGGAGGAGGCAAAGTGGTCGGCGAGCCATCCGTCGGCGCCGACGAAGACCCGTCGCCCAGCCGGCCCATGATCTTGGTATCCGTGTACGGGAAGACCTTGCCGCCCGCGTCGGCCGGCTTGGTCCGCGCCGGGAAGGCTTCGCTCTTGACGATGGGCGGATCGCCATGCGGCCCGGTCGTTGTCAGCTTCTTGTAGCCATAGGCCATGGTACCGCCGACGATAATGGCACCGGCAAGCGCGGCCATGACGATGATCGGCCGGCGGCTGCGGGTCGGCTCTTCGTCCTCGTATTCGGCCTCTTCCTCATCATAGACTTGGTCAAGCTCGCCACCCTCGGCCTGCGCAAATCCGAGGTTGTCGCCCTGCTGATAGGAATCCTGGCCGAAATCGCTCGGCTGGCCTGCCCAATCGGCAGCGCTCAATTCCGATCCGCGATACGGCTGCTCACCGAATTCGGCGGCGGCGTGCGCCCGCTGTCCTTGCGATTGAAATCCCTGGTTGCCATAGAGGCCGTCGTCGAGGCCGCCCGGATCGGCTCCGCCATGCGCCGGCCATTGCGGCGCGGGCTGCTGTTGCTGCCCCTGTCCATAGGCGGGAGCCTGCTGGCGGCGTCCGAAAGCCCCATTGCCCGGCGGAACGTACGGCTCGAACTGCGGCGCGTAAGGGTCGGCAGGGCCCGGAGCCGCCGGATCATTGCGGTGGCCGGACTGGAGTTCTCCCCAATGTCCGTAATCGGGCTCCTGCGGAGCCTGCCCATATCCCGGCGCCGCGCCGTACCCGGACTGGAACGAATCATTTGGCGGCCACGAATTTTCCGGCTGCGGAGCATATCCAGGCTGCGTCTGCGGATTGACCCAGGAGGGCTGCTGCGTCTGCTCCGGATTTGCGGGTTGAGAAGCAGGCCGAAACCCCTTCGGCCTTGGAAATGCGTTCTGCGAGGACATCGCGAAACCCCTCAATATCGGGCGCAAACCGAAGCTGCACCAAATCGTCGATTCGAGACTTTACCGCATCGCATCGGGAGCCTCGACGCCGAGGATCTCTAAGCCCGATTTTATCACCGTCTTTGTCGCAGCAATCAGCGCCAGGCGCGCGGAAGTCACAACCCCGTCATTTGATTGAATAAATCTCAAATGTGGCGAATCGTTGCCCCGCGTCCATTGTGAGTGGAGAGCGCTCGCCAGATCGTAGAGGTAAAACGCGATGCGATGCGGCTCATGCGCCGTGGCCGCGCCATCGACCAATCTCGGGAAAGCCGCTAGCCGCTTGATGAGGTCGATCTCTCCTGGATCCTTCAGGATCGAGAGATCGGTTTTCTCCAAGGCGCCGGCCGACACGTCGAGTCCCGGAATTTGCTCGACGGCATTGCGCAGCACGCTCGCCGATCTCGCATGCGCGTATTGCACGTAGAAGACAGGGTTGTCCTTCGACTGCTCCGTCACTTTCGCGAAATCGAAATCCAGCGTTTCCTGGTTCTTGCGATAGAGCATCATGTAGCGGACGGGATCGCGCCCGACTTCATCGACGACATCGCGCAGCGTCACGAACGTCCCCGCCCGCTTCGACATCTTGAACGGCTCGCCCGCCTTGAACAGGCGCACGAGTTGTACAACCTTCACGTCAAGGTCGGCGGTCTTGTCCGAGAGCGCCGCAACGACCGCCTTGATGCGCGGAATGTAGCCGACGTGATCGGCGCCGAAGACGTTGATCAGATGTCGGAAGCCCCGGCTCAACTTGTCGTAGTGGTAAGCGACGTCGCCCGCGAAATAGGTGTAGCTCCCATCTGACTTCTGCAGCGCACGATCTTCGTCGTCTCCGAACGCCGTCGATTTGAACAGCGTCTGCAGGCGGTCTTCCCACTCGTCGTCGTCGTGACCCTTGGGCTTTTCGAGTTTGCCCTCGTAGATCAGCCCCTTTTTCCGCAGTTCCTCGATCGCCGCCTTGATCTGGTCCTTGCCGTTCGATTGCAGCGATGCTTCCGAGAAAAAAACGTCGTGCCGGATGTTGAGCGCCGCGAGATCGTCCTTGATCATCTCCATCATCCGGTCGATGGCGAACGACCGAACGATCGGCAGCCAGCGCTCTTCGGGCATGTTGATGAGCGCGGGCCCGTGCTCTTTCGCCAGCGCTTCGCCGACAGGCTTCAGATAATCGCCGGGATAGAGCCCTTCGGGGATCGCGCCGATATCGTCGCCCAGCGCCTCGCGATAACGCAGGTACGCTGACCGGGCCAGGACATTCACCTGCCCGCCTGCATCGTTGATGTAGTACTCGCGCGTAACGTCGTAGCCCGCAAAGACGAGCAGGTTGGCCAAGGCGTCTCCGAAAACGGCGCCGCGGCAATGACCGACGTGCATCGGTCCGGTCGGATTGGCGGAGACGTACTCGACATTGAGCTTCCCGGCGTCGCGCTGCAGCCCCGCGCCGTAACGCGGCCCGTCCTTCAGGATCGTCCGGACCAGATCCTGCCAGACACCCTCCTTGAAGGTAATGTTCAGAAACCCGGGCCCAGCGACGTCAATCTTCGCGATATCCGAATGAGCTTCGAGCTTCGCCTTTAAGGCTTCCGCGATATCGCGCGGCTTCATCTTCGCCGCCTTGGCGAGAACCAGCGCGGCGTTGACTGCGATATCGCCGTGGCTGGCATCGCGCGGCGGCTCGGCCTCGAAGTTCGGAAGCGGCAGATCGGCGGGCAATGCCCCCTCGCTCTTCAGCGCTTCGAGCGCAGCTCTGACGCGGGTTTCCACTTCGGCGAAGACGTTCATGGGAGTCCTTGAAAAATCGCGCTCGCGAAACGGCAGCGCGCTGGCGGCCGGCGCGACGAAGGAGTGTCGCCAGCGCCAATCGATAGCTCGCGCCTAGCCCAGTTCCGCCGTGGCGTCAAACAATCGGCGGTATTCGGCAATGGCGTAGCGGTCTGTCTGCCCCGCAAGGAAATCGCAGGCAAGGCGCGCCCGCCGCCGCGCATCGAGCTTCGCGAAGGCCTCGCGCCAGTCTTCGGGCAGCGTCGACGGATCGGCATTATAGCGAGCGAAAAGATCGCGAACGATCTGCTCGGCGTGCTCCATTACGTTCAGCACCTTGCGGTGGTGATAGACGGCCTGAAACAGAAAGGCCTTGAGCCGCGCGAGGTCCGCCGTCATCGGCTCGGAAAACGCCACCATCGCCCGCCCGGCATCACGGATATCGTCCGATGAGCCCGGAGCCAGCGCCGCGAGCCGCCTCCGGCTTTCCGCAATAACGTCGCTGACCATCACCGTGATCATGCGTCGCGTGATCTCGTAGATCAGACGGCCGGGCTCCGCGTCTCCTGCCGTAGCGGCGACCTGACGCGCCAGCCCTCCGGCGAGTGGTGTTTCGAACAAGCCGTCGAGAGACAGCAATCCGGCGCGCAAGCCGTCGTCTACATCGTGCGAAAGATAAGCGATGTCGTCGGCGAGGCTCGCGGCCTGCGCCTCGGCCGATGCCCATTTGTCGAGCGTCAGCGGCCGCCACGCATCGAGACGGCGAACGGCCTTGGCGACCGGCGACGCTCGGTCCGTCACCGGCCCATTATGCTTGGCGAGACCTTCGAGCGTCTCCCAGGTCAGGTTGAGACCGTCGAACGCCACATATTTGCGTTCAAGCCCGGTGACGACGCGCAGCGATTGGGCGTTGTGATCGAACCCGCCGAAATCGCTCATCGCCACATCGAGCGCGCGCTCCCCCGCGTGCCCGAACGGCGGATGCCCGAGATCGTGCGCTAGGGCGATCGTCTCGGCCAGATCTTCATCAAGCCGAAGCTGGCGCGCGATGGTCCGTGCAATCTGCGCCACCTCCAGCGTGTGTGTCAGGCGGGTGCGATAGTGATCCCCCTCGTGCGGCAGAAAGACCTGCGTCTTGTAGGTCAAACGCCGGAATGCGGACGAATGCAGCACCCGGTCGCGATCGCGCTGGAACGGGCTGCGCGTCGTACATTCGGGCTCGGCGTGGAATCGGCCGCGCGTCGGCTCGCCGCTCGCCGCATAGCGCGCCGGAGCGCGTTCTCCGGGCCTCAGGCTCTGCCCATAGTCCGCCGGATCGGGCTCCGGCTTTAACCCGATTGGCATAGCTTGCCGCGCTTGGTATTTAAGTTGATCACGCGCCTTCCTATCTGTTTGGGGCTGAAGGCGCCAGCCGCGCCAAATGCCCCTTTGATCTGAATTCAGAAAAAGCGCTTCGAGACCCAATGACCGTCACCGTCACCGACCGAGCAGCAACGCGAATCTCCGAAATCGCCGGCAACGAACCAGCGTCGCCGCTATTGCGCGTCTCCGTCGAGGGCGGAGGCTGCTCCGGCTTCCAGTACAAGTTCGATCTTGTCGGGGCCCGCGCTGATGATGATTTCGTCATCGAGCGCAATGGAGCCGTCGTCATTATCGATCCGGTCTCGCTGCAATACATGGAAGGCGCCGAGATCGACTTCGTGGACGATCTGATCGGCGCCGCCTTCAAGATCAACAATCCCGTTGCCAGCGCCTCCTGTGGTTGCGGCACCAGCTTCTCGATCTAGCCGCACTGGATTTTACCGCACCTCCACGGTAGCGGTTTCCGCTGCGTTTCTCTAACCTGCTTCCACCTCACGTCATGGCCGGGTTTAACCCGGCCATCCAGAGCCACCTAGCGACTGCCCGTGGCTATGCTCTGGATGGCCGCCTCAAGGGCGGCCATGACGCGAAAAGTAATCCAATTGGGTGAAGGCAACGGCGGCATGATCGTAACGACGTGGAACATCAACGGCGTCAAGGCCCGGCTCGAGTCGGTTCTGACCTATCTGCGCCAGCACGCGCCGGACGTCATCTGCTTCCAGGAAATCAAGTCGGTCGATGAAGGCTTTCCGGCGTCGGCCTTTCAGGACCTGGGCTACAACGTCGCCACCCACGGCCAGAAGGGCTTCAACGGCGTCGCGATTTTGTCGAAGTCGCCGATGGAAGACGTAACGCGCGGCCTGCCCGGCGACGATCTCGATCAACACGCGCGATGGATCGAAGCCTCTGTTCCGCTCGGACATCGGATGGTGCGCGTCGTGTCGCTGTACTTGCCGAACGGCAATCCGATCGGCACTGAAAAATTCACATACAAATTGTCGTGGATGAAACGCATGCAGCAGCGCGCCCGGCAACTTCTGGAAGATGAAATGCCGCTTGTGCTGATGGGGGATTTCAACGTCATTCCCGAAGCGGTCGACGCCAAACGCCCCGCCGCGTGGACCAACGATGCGCTATTCCAGCCTGAAAGCCGGGCCGCGTGGCGCACGCTCGTAAACTTGGGCTTCACGGATGCAACGCGCGCCTGCCATCCCGGACCCGGCGTCTATTCGTTCTGGGATTATCAGGCCGGCGCTTTTCAAAAAGACGACGGCATCCGCATCGATCACATTCTACTGTCGAGCGAAGCCGCTGACCTCATGGTGTCGTCGGGCATTGACCGCTCCACCCGGGCGCAGGAGAAGCCGTCGGACCATGTGCCCGTTTGGGTCAAGCTCGCCGCTTAGCGCGCTTCGCCCTGAGGCACGGTCGCGGTCGGTGCGAAACCGTTTGGTGCAGGCGGTCCGCCGACGCCAGACGCCGGTGCAAAGCCGGAAGACCCCACGCCGATGCCGATCGTGATGCTGCGGTGAGGATGCGTCGCTGCACTTGCCAGCGGCTCAGCCGGCGGCGGTAGCGGCTGCGGCGGCGGAACAACTTTGGTGGCCGTCATCGGCCGAACCAGTTCGCCATTGGCGCATGTTCGGATCGGATCGGCGGCAAGCTCTTCGAGCCCATCCTTGTCATCGCGCGGTTGTGGACGCCGCCCATAGCGGCTGTGCCATTCCGCGACCCGGCCCGTAGCCTGCTTACGGACTCCTTCGCCAGCGTTGCAGAAAATGTTCTGGTAGATGTCCTCGATCCAGACGCGCTCGCTCGGCGGCGCATTGGAGACTGCGACGTCGATCAGATTGAGCGCCGCGGCCGGGTCCTTGCGCACGAACTTCCCGCGCCACAGCAGGTCGGCGAGAAACGCTTGCGCCCCCGGATGCCCGGATCGCGAAAGGCGCGACAGCCAATGGCGGCCGTTGTCGATCTTGCTCGCCGGATCTTCCAACCCGGCCATCTCCGGCCCCTCGCCGCGCAGGAGAACCTTCGCGAGTTCGAACTGTGCGTCTTCGTCGTTGAACGTCAGCGCGGCGCGTTGCAGAGCCCGGTCTGCGGCCTCGACGTCGCGGTGGATGCCTGCATCGGTGATGCCGTTCCGCAAATACATCGACACTTCGGTCAGTGATTTCGCGGCAATCGGAGCCATCTCATCATCGTCCGGATCGATATCCTTCAGCTCGTTGGCAAGCTCGCTGTAAAGCCGGTACGCCTTGGCATGATCGGTATAGGCGCCTTCGTTGTCGCCGTAGATGCGCGCCTCATAAAAGCGTGCGATCACCGGCTTGGTGGCCGCCAGCGCCTCGAACGCCGGAAGCGCCAATTCGTAATAGCCACCGTTAAAGGCGGAGATGCCTTGCTTCATGGCGTCATCGGGCGAACGGAACGTCACGCCCGCCGCCGAAGCAACGCTCAGCGTGGACAAAAGAACTGCAATACTTCCAGCAACGGCAAACCTAAATGTCCGCATAGCAGTGCACTTCCGCCTTTCCTCCCGCATGGGTGACGGCGCCGTACCTGGCCGATCCCACTTGGTCTGCAAACTTTCTCAGTGCCCCTGACTGATACATGTTCGGCGGAGCCTTCCACGTCTTGCGACGCGCCGCCAATTCGTCTTCGCTCAATTCGACGTCGAGTTGCCCCGTGTCCGTATCGATGACGATGATGTCGCCGTCCTTCAGCAAACCGATGGGCCCGCCGACCGCCGCTTCCGGTCCGACATGGCCGATGCACAGGCCGCGCGTACCGCCCGAGAAACGGCCATCCGTGATCAGCGCGACCTTGTCGCCGGAGCCTTGCCCATAAAGCGCCGCTGTGGTCGAAAGCATCTCGCGCATACCGGGGCCGCCCTTCGGGCCCTCATAGCGAATGACGATGACGTCGCCGTCTTTGTACTTGCCCTCTTCGACCGCGCGGAACGCATCCTCCTCGCAATCGAAGCAGAGCGCGGTGCCGCGGAAGTGTCGCGTCTTCAGACCTGCGACCTTCACGATCGCGCCTTCCGGGGCCAGCGACCCCTTGAGCCCGACAACGCCGCCCGTCGGAGAAATCGGATTGGAAACCGGATACACGACCTTCTGGTCGTGATTGAAGGTCACGCCTTCGAGATTCTGCGCCAGTGTCCTGCCGGTGACGGTGATGCAGTCGCCGTGCAGGATTCCGCCTTCCAGCAGCGCCTTCAAAATCTGCGGCACGCCGCCGATGTCGTAGACGTCCTTGGCCACATACTTGCCGCCGGGCTTCAGGTCGGCGATGTACGGCGTCTTGCGGAAAATTTCGGCGACGTCAAACAAATCGAAATCGATGCCGACCTCGTTCGCCATCGCCGGCAAATGCAGCGCGGCGTTGGTCGAGCCGCCCGTCGCGGCCACCACGATCGCGGCATTTTCAAATGCTTTCCGCGTACAGATATCGCGCGGCCGAAGACCATCAGCGATAAGACGCATGACGGCCTTGCCACTCTCGGCGGCGTAAGCATCGCGGCTTTCGTAGGGCGCCGGGGCACCCGCCGAGCCGGGCAATGCCAAACCGATCGCCTCGGAAACACAGGCCATCGTGTTCGCCGTGAACTGCCCGCCGCACGAACCGGCGGACGGGCATGCCACACATTCGAGCTCATGCAGATCGGCGGCGGACATTTTGCCGGCCGAGTGCATTCCGACACCCTCGAACACATCGACGACCGTAACGTCGTGCCCCTTGAAGCGGCCCGGCAGGATAGAGCCACCGTACATGAAGACGCTCGGCACATTGAGGCGCAGCATCGCCATCATCATGCCGGGCAGGCTCTTGTCGCAGCCCGCGATGCCGACGAGCGCGTCATAGCTGTGACCACGCATCGTGAGTTCGATCGAGTCGGCGATGACTTCGCGCGACACGAGGCTCGACTTCATCCCCTGATGACCCATCGCGATGCCATCGGTGACCGTGATGGTGCAGAATTCGCGCGGCGTACCACCCGCTTCCTTCACGCCGGCCTTGGCCGACTGCGCCTGGCGCATCAACGAAATGTTGCAGGGAGCGGCTTCATTCCAGCACGAGGCGACGCCGACAAACGGGCGCTTAATGTCGTCTTCCTCAAGACCCATTGCATAGTAATAGGAGCGATGCGGCGCCCGCGACGGACCTTCCGTAACGTGGCGACTCGGCAGTTTCGATTTATCGAACGTCTTCGCGTCCATTACTTTCCTCTTCGGGCCCCCTGCCCTGATTTTTTGATCTACTTTCCATCCGCTTGATCGAATGGTGCAGGGATGCCAGTCGCCGGGCTCGAAAGGAAGTGCTCAACATATGCAATGCGAGCATTCCTGGTCCAACGCCTGATCTTGCAGGTGCGCGGTCTTTGTGGCTCGAAAGAGGCGCGGGTATCCAAAAAAGTGGCTCAACAGCAACAGCCGCTCGAGAACCGAAGACAGCGTTAAACCTGCACCGGCGAGGTTAGCGCGCCTGCCACATCCAATCCAAGCTCTCAAAGACGATCCGGGCCTCGAAAACCATCAGCGTGCCGCCGATAAGCCGGACGAGTTGGTCAGCAGAACGGCCCGAGTGCGGCGCGGTGAAGACATTTCTTTCATTGATGCCGCATGCTTAGATAATCATGGCGCGGCATCTTCCGCCCAAGGTTAACGCCGCAATCGAATGGCTCAGCTATGCCGCCCGCCACCCCAACAGCGCCTCCATCGGACACGACGTATTGCCGTTTCAGAGCTGGACGGAGTTCGCCACCGATCGACGGCGTCGCGTCGCTCGGTCTGAGCGGCATCGAAATCGATCTCGGATCGGAACAGCCGAAGCAGCTCTGGCGCTACGAGGGATTGAAGTCTCAGGAGCCGATAAGGCCGAACGCCATCGACGTCCTGCTTTCGTACCGCGATGAACCGGGTGCGTCCCTGTTCGTGCAAGGGCACGATTTCGCAACCCGGCTGATCGAATACGCACCGCAGATTTCGTTCCGCTCGGCGCGATCCCGCCGCTGGAAGATCGCTGCAATAGGACTGGCTATCGTCGCTCTGGCAATCGGCGCGATTTACGCTTCCGGCTGGAGCCCGCTCAAATCGATCGCCGGTACCTTCCCTGAAACGTGGCGTCAGCGGCTTGGCAATGCCGCGCGGGATTCGATGACGGAAGGCTACAAGCAGTGCGTCGATCCCGCAGGTCAGGCTGCACTCACGCATCTGGCGGAGCGCTTGGAAAAAGCCGTCCCCGCAGGCACCACGTTCGATGTCCGCATCTACGATTGGTCGCTGATGAACGCCTTCGCCGTGCCCGGCGGCGAGATCGTGCTGACCAAGGGATTGATCGACAAGGCCCAGACTCCCGATGAAGTCGCAGGCGTTCTCGCGCACGAGATGGGACACGGCATAGAGATGCATCCCGAGATCGCGATCATTCGTAGCGTCGGCTTGGCCGCAGCGGTTCAGGTCATGCTCGGCGGCACGGCCGGCGGCGGACTTGCAAATATCGGCCTGATGCTCGCTCAGCTCGGCTATTCGCGCGACGCCGAAAGGCAGGCCGATCAGCGCGCCATCGAACTGCTGAAAAGCTCCGCCATCACGCCCAACGGCTTGGCAAGCTTCTTCAAGCGCGTCATGGACATGGAGGCTGAGCAGGACGCATCCGGAAGCAAGTCCGATGCGTTCACGTGGCTGCACACCCATCCGCCGGTCAAGGAGCGACTGGCGCTCGTCCGCCATCAATCCGATTATCCGGCGACGCCTGCCCTCGATGAACAGTCATGGCGAGATTTGAAATCGATCTGCAAACTGACAGTCATTCCTGCTAAATCCAGCGACGAAAGCTAACGTCCAACGGATCAATCAGCCCGAAGATCGTTTCGATGTGATGCAACGTCAAAAAGATAGACCGGGCGAAGCGCCATGAGATCGCTCATCATCGCGGCCGCAATCGGATGCGCTGCCGTCGTCCTTTATGCAGGATCGCCGTTCCTGACGGCATGGAACATTCGCGAAGCCGTGCGCAACGGCAATTCCGGCTATCTCGCGACCGCCATCGACTGGCCGAGTGTCCGCGAAACGCTCAAACCGTCGATCGCCCGCATCGCGTTGGACCTGCCCGATCCCGAACAAACCACCGCCGCCGGCAATCCTAGCCTCTGGCAACGATTCAAATCCTCCTGGGGCCAGGAAGCTGTCGATCGCCTCATTGAAATGTACGTGACGCCGGAGGGTCTGCCGAAGCTCTTCACGATGCGCAAGGCTTATCGCGATTATGTTTCCGCCGATGACGGAACACGATCGCTGCCGGTCTTTGAGCGCATCCGGCGCGCCTGGGTCCGCGTCAAGCGCGCCGAGTTCACCAGCCTGACGACCTTCGAGATCGAAATGGCCGACAAGAACGATCCCGCGCGCCTTTATCTCGGCAAGCTGCAATTAACGCGAACGGGCTGGAAGCTGACCGAGCTAAGGATCAAGTTCCTGCCGGCCGCGAAGAATACCGCCACACAAAGCTCACGAGCGCTTCCCTTCTCCCATGGGGAGAAGGTGGCCGAAGGCCGGATGAGGGGACCGGACATCATCTCGTATTGTTGAAGTCCCTCACCTGCCCTTCGGGCATCCTCTCCCGTTCCGGGAGAGGAGGTGCAACGACTAAGCCGCATCCTCCAGCCGTCGAAGCGCCGCCGAGAAGCGTTTGATTTCGGCTTCGAGTTCGGCTTTGCGGTCCTTCGCCTCTTCGATGGCTTCTTCCTTCGCCCGCTCCATGAACTGCGGGTTGGAAAGTTTGGCGTCCATTTTCTTGAGGTCGCTGTCGGCCTTCTCGATTTCCTTCGCCAGACGGCGTTTTTCCGCCGCCATGTCGATGATACCCGCCAGCGGCAACGCCGCCGTCGTCTCGCCCGCAACGATCAACGCCGCGCCCTTCGGGGCCACATCGGCAAAATCGATGCTGTCGAGACGCGCCATGCGCCGCAGCGTTTCGTCATTGCGGCGAACGCGCTCGCGAATGACGTCGCTTGCACCGACGATGACCAGTGGCACCTTGGCGCCGGCCGGAACGCTCATCTCCGTCCGCACCGAACGGATTTCGGAAATAAGCGCCACGGCCCAGTTCACTTCATCGACCGCGTCCCGTTCGACGAGACCGTCAAGAGCCGGCCATTGGCTGAGCGCCAGCAGGTCGTCGCGCTTGATGCCGTGCTCGACCATATGCGCCCAAAGCTCTTCCGTGATGAACGGCATGAATGGATGCAGCAACTTCAGAATCTGATCGAGAGTCCACGCGGTTACTGCGCGCGTTTCCGCCTTGGCGTCTTCATCATCGCCAGCCAGCACCGGCTTGATCAATTCGAGATACCAATCGCAGAACTGGCCCCAGACGAATTCGTAGATCGCCGCCGCCGCTTCGTTGAATTTGTAGGCTTCGAGCGCACCGGTAACGGCCTTGGCGGTCAGCTCGGCCTCACCGATGATCCACTTGTTGAAGGTCTGCGTCGCCGATTTCGGATCGAAATTACGCTGCCGAACGCATTCGTTCATTTCCGCGAAGCGCGAGGCGTTCCAGAGCTTCGTCGCAAAATTGCGGTAGCCTTCGACGCGCGATTTCGCGAGCTTGATGTCGCGGCCCTGCGCCGCCATCGCGGCAAGCGTGAAGCGCAGCGCATCGGCCCCAAACTCGTCAATCAGGACGAGCGGGTCCATGACGTTGCCCTTCGACTTCGACATCTTCTGCCCCTTCTCGTCACGAACGAGGGCATGCATGTAGACGTCCTTGAACGGCACTTCGTCCATGAAGTGGAGGCCCATCATCATCATGCGGGCAACCCAGAAGAAGATGATGTCGAACCCGGTGACGAGCACGCTCGTCGGGTAGTATCGGCCAAGTTCCGGCGTCTCGTCCGGCCAGCCGAGCGTCGAGAACGGCCACAGCGCCGACGAGAACCACGTATCGAGCACGTCCTCGTCGCGCTTCAGCGCAACATCCTTGCCGTAGTGTTTATTGGCGAGCGATTGCGCCGCGGACTCGTCGGCAGCAACGAAATACTTGCCGTCCGGTCCGTACCACGCCGGAATCCGATGCCCCCACCAGAGCTGGCGCGAGATGCACCACGGCTGGATATTCCGCATCCACTCGAAGTAGGTCTTTTCCCAGTTCTTCGGCACGAAAACAGTCTTGCCGTTCTCGACCGCGGCCATCGCGGGCTTCGCCAGTTCGCCGGCATTGACGTACCACTGGTCCGTCAGAAATGGCTCGACGACGACGCCGGAGCGGTCGCCGTGCGGAACCGTGTGCGTCGTCGGCTCGATTTTTTCGAGCAGACCAAGTGCATCGATATCCGAAACAACTTTCTTGCGCGCCTCGAAGCGATCGAGAGCGCGATAGGCTTCCGGCACATCGCCATCGATCTTGCCGTAAGCATCGAGCACATTGATCTGCGCCAAACCGTGCCGCTTGCCGACTTCAAAGTCGTTGAAGTCGTGCGCCGGCGTGATCTTCACCGCGCCAGTACCCTTCTCGGGGTCCGAATATTCGTCCGCGACGATCGGAATTTCGCGGCCGACGAGCGGCAGCTTCACCTTCGCGCCGGCTTTGATCAGCGCCGCATAGCGCTCGTCGTCGGGATGCACCGCGACGCCGCTATCGCCCAGCATCGTTTCCGGCCGCGTCGTCGCGACGACGATATAATCCTTGTCGTATCCCGGAACCTTCGCCGCCAGCGGATAGCGGAAGTGATACATGTGCCCGCTCGGATCTTTCGCGAGCACTTTCGCAAGCGCCGCCGCATCGAACGGCTCGCCGCTGTCCTTCGACCACGAAAACTTGCCCCGCGCTTCAACCTGCACGACTTCGAGGTCGGAAATCGCCGTCTGGAATTTCGGATCCCAGTTGACGAGGCGCTTATCCTTGTAGATGAGCCCCTCGTTGTAGAGCTGCACGAAAACCTTGACGACGGCCTTCGACAAGCCCTCGTCCATCGTGAAACGCTCGCGGCTCCAGTCGCACGACGCGCCGAGGCGCTTCAGCTGATTGATGATCGTGCCGCCGGACTCGTCCTTCCACGCCCAGATGCGCTTCAGAAATTCCTCGCGCCCAAGCTCGCGCCGCGACGGTTGCTTGTCGGCGGCGAGTTGCCGCTCGACGACCATCTGCGTGGCGATGCCCGCATGATCGGTGCCCGGCTGCCAGAGCACATCGCGCCCGCGCATCCGCTCGAAACGAACGAGAATGTCCTGCAGCGTATTGTTGAGGGCATGCCCCATGTGGAGCGACCCCGTCACATTCGGCGGCGGGATCACAATCGAATAGGAAGCGTTCTTTCCTCCAGAGACGGCGCGGCCCGCTTTGAAGGCCTCGGCATTGTCCCATTCGGAATTGATGCGCGGCTCGATTTCGGCCGGGCGGAACGTTTTTTCAAGCATCTGAGGGGGCGTCGTTTCCAACCGCGGTTGTTCGACCTCGGTCGTAAGGCTGACATTCGTTCGCTGTCAACCTTGCCACCCCCTTTGACACATTCGCCTTGGCATTCTTCGGCGTACGGTTAGCGTGAGCCGGTCTCGTCGCGCAGAGCCTTCTCGACGATTTTCGGCATATTTTCCGTCAACCACTGGCGCAAGATCGGACGCAGCAGCTGGGCTGCGGCATCTTCCACGCCATCATGGCCCGCCATAGCCGAACCTTCTGGAAGACGCGGCGGCTCGGCCTGCGGTTGAGGCGCCACCGGCAGGTCAACCGCCACGGGCTGCGCCTCGATCTGGGCCATACGGTTCATGCGGGTATCGAAAAAGCTCGGCATGATCCGCTGCACGTCTTCCCGCACCGGCGCCGTCGAAGTCTGCTCGGCGTCCCTGTTGCGGTCGCGGGCAGCCGGCGGCGGCTCGATCATGCGGCCGTGCGAAGGGTCGAAAGGAATGACCGTGCGCGATCCGCGGCCCCATTCGCCACGCTGAGCGTGCTGCGCGTTCGATCCCAGCGCCTCGCTCAGACGCCCGAGCAAATTAGGGCGCTCCGTCGCCGGTTGCTGCTGTTGCGGCGTTGACTTGAAAATAGCCGGCAACTCGAATTCCAATGCCTCATCGGCGATATTGTTTCGGCCTCGTAACGTCGCCACACGCGCCTCCCGCCTGTCCACGTCGAAACCTGGCGACCGATCGGCAATGCTTGTGCGGATCGATGCAAGGATATCCTCGACGTCGTGCTTTGCTCCATTCATCATTGTCATGACGCTTCCTCTCTGCGTACGAAAACCATTTCGCAGAACCGCGTCGGCACCCCGTTGCCCCTCCGGTTCGTCGATTCTGGAAAGAAATCGCTGCTGGATTTCGTGTGCAGCTCTGTCCCCCAGTGACGTCACGAGCGGGTCACTTCACTCAACAATGTGAGTTGGCGTCGCTCGCCTAGGACAAATTCGTAGGACGCAGTCGAGGCAACCGTGTGGCAAAAGTCACGAACAAGAAAAAATCGCTGCAGATACACAAAAAGCGGAGAAGTCCCCGCTTTCATGTCCGCTTCTGATTGGAAATCAGGTCGCTAGTCGCGCGGGTTCTTGCGCCCTGGCAGCAAGCGCTCGGTCATTTCCCGCCGCAACGCCCGCTCGACGATTTTGGGCATATTTTCGGCAAGCCAGGTCTTGAGCAACGGCCGCAGCAGGTCGGCGACGGCGTCTTCCATCGTCCGGTCGCCGCCGGTCAGCGAATTATCAAGGGCATCCGATGATATCTGCGGGTCTTCCGGTAGCAATCTGGTGTCGCTCACCGCCCGAGAAGGCTCGACGTCTTTACTGCGCATGAAGTCCCGGCTGCTGAAGGCATCCAGGAGCGGTGTTTCGGGTCTCGGATAGCTGCTCTGCGGCGCCGGCTTGAAAGCCTCCGACAGCGGTTCGAGCCTGCGATGCGGTCCAAGCGTCGCCGAGACACTCGGCACCGCGAACGGCGCGGCGGGACGCGGTGACGAAGACCCATCCGGTGTACGCTCATGGCTTCGAGAAAAGTCGCTTCGAGACACATCTGGCCGCGAAGAGTCCGGCGAATGTGCGAAACCGTTCACAGCGCCGTTGATTTTGGGCCGGTCGAGATCAGAACGTGGCGCCGCTTCATTGCGCGGCGGAAGCGAGCGCGACGACGTCTCATGCGGGGCCGGAACACTGGTATTTTTCAGCTCACCGGCTTTCTCTGCCGCCATTCTAGCTGCGAATGGCGACGGTCCGAGATCGAACGAGAACGGATCGTTCCCCTCGTTGCCTTCCGCCGTCGCAGGCGCCGATTTTGCTTCGTGAGATGTCATCGGGGCCGATGCCGAGCCGTTAAGTTTCGCTTCCGATGCCGGGACCGATCGCTCGTCGTGGCGCGGCTCGCCAATTGGCGAAAATTCTGGATTGGATTTGCTCTGGGACGCGGGTGCAGCGGGCGCACCATTGCGCGGCGTTTCGCGATCCTCACCGAGCGTTTCGCGGCGCTCCGGGATATTCGCAAACGCCTCCAGATCAACGTCCCGTGCCGACCTGAGCTCTTCGTCGGCGGTCGTCTCGACCGGAGGTGTCTCCACGACGGCGGCTTCCGACTTCGGCTCGGGAGTGAGAGACTTCTGCTCCTCCTCGACGACGGTCTTGACTTCGACGTGCTCATTCAAATCGGGCTTGGCCGCTTCCGCGCGGACGTCCGGTTCCGCTTTCGCAGTCACTTGCTGCGCGTCGATCGCGGGATTGGTTGCAGCCACCCTACCATCGTCGCCGGACGTCGGGCGCGCCACCGGCTCCTCGATCTTTTCGATTTCGGGCTTCGGTGCCGAGGCGGCCTTGGCGGCTGGCATCGGATCGTGCGGAGTGACAGGCGTGAAATAGCGCTGCCCCGCCGGATCTTCCGACGAGCGCATGAAGGCTTCGCGCGACATGAACCCGCCATGCGGAGCGGCGCCGGATTTCATGGGTTGGCTGGAGCGAGAAGCTGACAAGCCGGAAGCTGCGGGAGGGGACGGCGGCGCGCGCGAACCTGACGTATCTTCCGCAATAATTTTGCGGATCGAGGCAAGGATCTCTTCCATGCTCGGTTCTACGTTAGGTTCAAATCTCGACATACTCGTACCTTCTCGCGCGGCGATGCCCAAATCGAGGGCGTCCTTGGGATCTCGCAGACTCGGCGCAACGGCGCCGACACCTGCGTTGGCCGGATGCCCTGCCTCCCAATAGCGAATATGGTGGCAGTTTGCACAATGACCGGCAACGATCCCGGCAGCAGTTATCCCCCGAGCACGGCACTCTCATGGCAACGGGCGAATACTAGCGCGCCATCATGTCCCGAAACGAGGCAAAAATGGCTATGGCGCCGGCCGGAGGCCCCTTATTTGATGGGCCGCTCCGGTACGTCGATGTGTTCGCGACGGCCGTCGTCATGCGTAATGTCGATGCCGAACCACTTATTGCGAACTTCCTGGTAATGCACTTCGGGGTGGTAGACCTGGCTCGCGGCCCCGACCTCGGAAACGCTCAAGCGGCCGATGGAGGAAACCAGCGTGTAGGACGCAACGAGAATGTTGCGCTTGGTCGTCTCAAGATTGACCTGCGACTGCAGGAGTTCCTGCTGAGCGTTCAAAACGTCGAGCAGCGTCCGCTGGCCGACACGCTCTTCCTCTTTCACACCCTCGAGCGCCGTGGTGTTGGCCGTGATCGATGCGCGATCCGATTCTGCCTGAGCCTTGAAGCCCTGAAGCTGCGCCCATGCCTGCACGACTTGCGATTGCGTCAGGGATCGCGCTTCCTCGATCTGCTGCAGCAATGAGATATGCGTATGCTTTGCCTGACGGATCTGAGCATACACCTCACCGCCCTGCGGATAGATCGGCACGTTGACCCGGCCGACAAGCGACGCCGAACTCCCGCGGTCAATCCCCTCTGACGGGTCCAAGCTATCGGTCCAGTTTGCTTCCAATTGAGCCTGAGGCAGCAGCTGTCCGCGCACCTGATCGACCGTAAAGCGCGCCGCCTGCTCCGAATACAGAGCCTGGACGACCTGCGGGTTTTCCTTCGTACCGATGGCCACCGCATCGTCAACAGAACGCGGCACCAACCTGGTATTGGGATTGGGTTCGACGAGCCTCGTCGGCGGATGGCCGACCACCTGTTCGTAGATCGCCCGGCTCGATTTCAGGTTGGCGCGCGACAAATCGAGATCGGACTGCCCGAGCGCGCGGCGGGCTTGCGCCTGCGCGACGTCGGTTTTTGTGACTTCGCCGACGTTGAAACGGTCCTGCGTCGCCTTGAGTTCGGCATCGAGGAACTTCAGGTTGTTTTCGTTCAGCTTGACGATGGCCTGATCGCGAACCACGTCGCCGTACGCCGTCACCGCATCCAGCAGCACCTGCTGTTCGGTTTGCCTCAGCGTCTCGCGGCCGGCGCGGTCGTTCGCTTCCGCGGCATTCACCGCGTTCGTGACCTGAAACCCGGTAAAAAGAGGCTGTACGGCGTCGATGGCGTAGCCGCGCGGCGACGAGACGGAATGATTATTGAGAATGTTGCCCTGCCCTTTCGTCCAGTTGCCTTCGCGGCCAACACTGGCAGAGGCATTGATGTCGGGCCGGTAGCCTGAGTTCGCGCGCGCAATGTCTTCGTCTCTTGCGCGCTGGCGCGCTCGCTCGGCGTCGAGGGTCGGGCTGTAACTGTAAGTCGCTGATAATGCGTCCAGAAGCGTTTCGGCAGCCCCGGAAGTCGGATGAGCAGCCATGCCGGCGAACGTCAAAAACGCAGCCAGCGCCACGCGCGATACGATCGCAGCGCGTCTGTCTGACGGTTGGAATACCGCTGTCTTCACCAATGCTTTGAACCTGTTTTGCCGCTCGCAACGCTCACAGGCGAGCGGATCCCCTACACCCGGAGGGCGTGTGTATCCGATTCGAACCACGACCCCTCCGCCGACTCGCTTCCCCATTGGAAAACTTACTGGATAACTTAGGAGCGAGCGCGTGCCCGTCGAGCAGGTATTAATAATTCCATAAGAAGCGTGGCCGGAAATACACTCTTTTGACCCAAACACGCTCGTTCACGGTCGCGGCCGGCAGGACGATGCGCGAAGGAACGCGGGCTTCGCGGCTTTTGCTCGGCCCGGCCTGCGACGCCAGGGCCGTCGAAAAAATTCTAGAAGACAAAGGCCGGTTTCGGAGCTTCGAACCCCGGAAGAAGAGCCGCAGCCGCCTGAAAGGCGTCCCGGCGCGAGAGCAGCTGCGATTTCTTATGAAGAAGAAACGCATGTCCGAGACCGCTTTCAACTTCGACCGCAACGAGACGTCCTCCGTCTCCAAGCTGTGCTGTCAGCGGTTCGGGAACGGCTTCCACGCCGCCTTCGACAACGATGACATTAAACGGAGCTTTCTCCGCCGAGCCCGCCGCCAGTATGCCGTGAACAGCCGTTACATTGGCGATGCCCAGTTCGGAACAGATCTTTGCAGCCTCCGCAGCGGCATTAGCCGCGGGCAGCAGCGCCACCACTTTTGCCGCCAATTGCGCGACGATCGCCGCCGCGTAACCGCAGCTGCCGCCGATCACGAGAACGCTGTCACCGGCTTCGACATCGGCAAGTTGCACAAGCCGCGCAAGCGTCGAGGGCGCCAGCATCGTTTGCCCGCCGCCGACGTCGAGGTTCTCGTCGCTATAAGCCAGCGCCGCCAGATGGCCTGGAACGAATTTCTCGCGCGGGATAGCCGTCATCGCGGCGGTGACGCGCCGGTCCGTGACGTCGCTCGGACGCACTTGGCTCTCGACCATGTTCCTGCGTTGCAAAGCAGCGATTGTCATGCTTATCCCCGCATTCAAGCTCTTTCGGGCGGCGCGCACGCGAATAGGTGAACGGTGGCGCCGGATTCCGCCATTCTATACGCGAGCGGCACCGGTAACGCGACAGCAAACCCGTCGCATGGAACGCCGGACCCGCAGCCGACTGTAACGGCTTGTAAGGTGTTGCTGCTCTATGTTAGACGGCCGTCTCGCCAACGGACGGACCCCGTCCGCACTATTATATAAAGACTGGCGCTAGCGGCATGCCGCTAGCAAAGCATCGAGGCCACGTGGCGGAGTGGTGACGCAGCGGACTGCAAATCCGCGTACCCCGGTTCAATTCCGGGCGTGGCCTCCAAACTTTGCGGTCGATTTTTCCAAGTAATCCGCTTCGCTGGACAATCTGCGCTCCAGCGATTGCAGCGGCTCTGGCAAAGCCGGGCTCCGAGATTTTGCGAAGCCCTGACGACGCCTCTTCGGCGACCGGCTAACCGCCTTGACTGATCTTCTTGAAGAACGCCGTCAATTTCTCGAAACGCTTGTCTGCCAATGCGACACCGCTCAAGCCCACCTCATCAGCGGGCTCTCCCGTATCGTATCCAAGCGAACTAATGTCAAAACTGTTGGCGGTCGCCATCCCGCCATCGCTCCAAATCCGCGCCACGACGACGCCACCCATTCTAATTTCATGCTGCACCGGCAGAGGCTGCCAGTTAGCGTCGGCATCATACCCCTGGTTCGGGATGCCCTGGATCGCCATCCCGGCGGGAGCAGGAAAGTTCAAACTCGCCGCAACAGGCTTGTATATCCCGGCGTCGTCCTCGTCGTCTGCGGGATCTGGCGAATAGGCGGCCTCAGAGAAAATTGTGTCAGCGGGTTTGATGGCGGTGGCACTCGGCGCACCATTTTTGACCGCACCACCTCTAAGCAGCTGCAAAGCCGTCAGATGACTGCTGTAGCTGTAGGTATTGCTGATTGCCGTCATGAAAAATCCTCGGCGGACTCGGCAGACTTTTTCGCGCGAGTCGTCTTAATGAGGCTCTAACCCTTTCCGAAGACCAATCCATTTAGCCTCGCGCCAACAAACCGTTCGCGTCGGGGCATCAAAATGAAAAATTCGAAGGCAGCATCCGCTGCTTCGGCTCGATTTGAGCCGCGATTCCGATCTGGCGTTGCATCAAGGATAAATCCGAATAGGCCAACGAGACGTCCTTACATTGACGCTCCCGAGACGACGCTCAGGCGCAAAGGATGATCGGAATCATTCCCGCTTTTCTCCCCGCCTCTGAAAACGTGCGCGCCCTGCCTGTCGCGTTGTTATCGCGATATCGGTGGGGATATGAGCGTTAAACTTGCCGTGGTGTGGATCTACATCGGTTGATTAAGTACCTCGTGGCCGCTAGCTTTCCGCTCGGGGGAAAGCATGCGAAAGACGGGGCTCGATGGCATTCGAGGTTGGGCGGCCATTGCCGTCGCGATCTACCATTCGATTATTCCGGGCGGTGGAATGCCGCTGGTCATCAACATCCTGAACCCGCCGTTTAGCGACATTCATGGCGCTTATAACCTCGCGACCAAATCAGCCCTGATGATCTTCAACGGCTATGTTGCCGTCTCGCTGTTCTTCGTCCTAAGCGGCTGCGTCCTGATCGACTCGCTCAATCGCTCGACGGACTCGCTCTTTGGCACGAGCTGGAAATTCGTGGTGCGTCGTGTTCTTCGGATCTATCCGCTGCTCGTTGCGGCAGTTCTTTTCGTCGTCGTTATGTTCGCTGGCCTTCATCATTTTTGGCCCGCGATCTTTCCGCATCTCAAGCATAGCGTCATTCTCAACAACATTACGCTTTATGACTCTGAGCTTATCGGCGCGACGTGGACACTTCAGGCAGAAATTCTTGCCATCCCGTATTTCCTTGCGTGCTTTATTCTTGCCCGGCAATTCGGCCCAATCGTCTATCTGCTCTCGGCAGTCTACGGCTTCGTCGCCTACACCAATCCGGCGCTCGTTCTGCAAAATCACATATTGAGCCAGACGCTGATTTTCTTCTCTCTCGGGATGCTGATCCCGACATCAATTGGCAAGCAGATCGTCGCCACGTGGGGACCGACGCGCTGGCCGCTGGCTTTGCTAATCATGATCGCAACACGTCAGATTTTCGGAGCGGCGAGCTTACCTGCGATATTCGCGCAAGCCATCGGCACGTTCATTTTCGTCGCCGTTGTCTACTACGGTGCGCCGCCGTTGCTCTCGAAGTTCCTCAACAGCAAACCGTCTCAGTTCATTGGAAAGCTAAGCTATAGCTTCTACCTGTTTTGCTGCCCCGTTTTAATGGCGCTGATCGAGTTGCTTGACGTAATGCCTGAGTGGCACCGGCCTCTCGAATTCGGTTTCTTCACGTCCGTCGCAGTCATCGGGAGCGGCATCATTTTAGCCTACTTCACAGAACGTCTCATCGAACGGCCGTCCATCGAACTAGGCAAGCGCCTTACGGCGCAAAGTGGGATGGCCACGCAGATACCCAGCCTTGCAACCGACTTTCTCTTGTCGCCGCGGCGAGCCGATCTTCCGGTTCGCACCATCAGAAGTCACGCGGATGCTGCTTGAGCCGCCACCCGCAAAGCGGGCAGGCCAGTCGCAAAAAGCCAGAAAAAAATGTTTCGACGTGTGCGAATATCGCTACCGTTTTGAACGGATGGCAGCGAATTGCACGAATTCGGCGCGCGCCCTCACGTAAAGCACGCCTTCCCGTCAACGAATCCCGAAGTATGTGAATGAACCGAACAAAATCCCAGTGCAGCCGTCGGTTGCCACGTCGCCGATCTTCAGACCGTGGTCCTGCATGATCCGCAGGACAACGGCTCTCGGCAACGAGTGCGTGTCCATAATGTGCGTTCCGGGATTCTCGACGTTCTCCTGTGTGTACGTATAGTTCGGTGCATCCGGCGTCTGGAAGAGACAGCCTCCCCCAACTCGTATCTTCGGCAGGATTTTATCGAGCAGGAGTTTCTGTACGGGAGGCGGATTATGCTGGATCGAAATGACCGAGTAGAAGAAGTCGAAATCCCCCAGTTGATCTATGTCATAAGGACTAGCCAAAAGCACGGGCTTGACGTTCGATGCGCCAGCCTCCTCCATATGCTTTTCGCACAGGGCTAGATTGCCGGGGGAAATGTCTGCCGCGACAACGCTTTCAAACTTTTGAGCTAGGTACTTCGTAACCCGACCCACTCCGCAACCGAGTTCAAAGCATCTTCCACGGCTAACGCGCCTGCCGGCTCTTCGCTCGAAGACGTCGATGAGGTTCGCGTCTGCCTCGCCGGATGCGTAGAAACGTTGCAGCCGTTCTTCGTTGAGATTTTCAGCTCGGTATTCATCGTGAGTGAGTACGGACCAATGCGGGTTACTTGCTCCGAGTGCAGTCCATTGGCGGCGAACATGCTCTACCAAGCGCCGCAGGCAAGCTGGATCGACATCGACCACGACGGAATTTGGTTCTTTCCGCGAATTATCTATCGCGATGTTTTTGGCTGCTTCGTTTAGGAACTCCGGAGATATCAGGAATGCTTGCCGTAACGAACTTATCGTCGAATGCGCTGAAATCCGAGACTTTACGACAGCGTCAGACTCCGGCTCGCGGTTCAACAGGAAGCGATAAGCTGCGCGAACATCTTCCTCAGTAACTTTGCTCATCGTGTCCCCGTTCTAAGTCAGGTATTTTTGACGTGCACAAACATATCGATCCAGAGACTATTTGCTCCAGCGATTGGGCCACGATATTATGATGCACAATAGGGTACACTTGACACTGTTGAGCCCGACTGTAAACCGCGCCAATCTGAGTGGCGACATCGCCATTTCCAAAATGTCATAGCAGCGGAGGCGGGCTCACTTGCAGGTGTTGATGTTCATGCCACGCAACATGCGGTTCGGTCCTCGCAATGCGACTTCGATCGACCTGTGCGTGCATGATCTCGTTGCCAATAGCCGACACCGTGGGTCAACCACCATCCTTTGCTGTGAAAACGAACCGTTGTTTGATGGGTTCGCTATAGAGACATACCCGAAGGCTATCGACGCAAGTAAGCGTCGAAAACTAGCATTCGCGCTCGAAAGAGTTCATGCGAAATCCCCCGACCTGATTGTGGTGCAACAGCATTTACCCACTGCTGTTGCGCTCGCAAGAAAGACGAGCATTCCCGTTATCTTACATAAGCACAATTTCGTCAGGCCGATTAACGGATCTTCGCTTGGCGAGCGATTGCGACGACACTGGCGGTTTCGCCAGCTTCGGTCCTTAGCCGGCTTGATCTTCGTCAGCCATGCATGCAAGGCGGCATTCCAACTCGATTGGCCCGAAGTTCAGTCACCGTTGTCCGTCGTGTCCAATGGACTGCAATTCTCTCAATGGGCCTCGGCGCAAAAGCGAAAGAAATCATTTGCGTGAGCAGAGCGGCGCCTGAGAAGGGCGTGCTCGAATCCGCACAGGCTATCGCGGCGGTTCTTAAAACCGAAAAAGAGTGGCGCGCACGGTTGATCCTAAGTGAGGCAGATCGCATGCCGGAATATGCCTCATCCATTATGAAAGTGTTGCAGCCTGTTTGCCATCGCACGATCGTCGATTACGATCAGCCGTTCGAAATGGTGAAAGGATCGTTCCAACGTGCTGCCATCGCAATTGTCGCGTCGAAATGGAAAGAGCCATTCGGACGCGTGGCCCTTGAAGCGCATGCAGCGGGGTGTGCGGTAATCACATCCGGCACTGGCGGCTTGTCGGAAATCAGCGCAGGACATGCAGAAGTTCTCCCGGACGGGTTTGGCGTCGACGATATTATCCACCGACTGACGCACCTCATTAAAGCACCCGCCCGACGCGAAGAATTAGCGGAATCTGGACGAGCATATTGCAAAACAAAATTTGATATAAGCCAGGTGAGCAAGCAGGCTGACGCCTTTTACGAGTCGATCGCTCGATAGAAAACAAATTCATTTCATAACCGATAGTCTGGGCGACGGCACACGTAGAATGGGGGAATGTCAGAGAGATGTATGATGTAGAGCGCTTCGGGCTCGCTCTTCTGAATTTCGTTGCGGAATCGTCAAAGCATCGGAGCGGATCCGAGTTCGAGATCGCCTGGTTCAGCGATGAAGCGCGGAAGCTTTTTATCTCGATTGCTCAGGGCCAGATGTGCGCCACCGATATCAGCAAGCTCAGCTCAATTCGCGAACGTGCCATTCTGATCTATTGGCTGCATTTGAGGCGGTTCCCGTCGCCAAGCCTCCTCGATTACTTTGATACCGTAAAGGATGTCGAAGACCACTTTCGAAATTACGAGCGCACAATCCTGGCTTCTGACGAGTACAAGAGTATAGGCCGGTTTGATCTCTCCCATGAGGCCTTATTTGGGGACCACGCGCCTCGACCTCCAAAGATTTTCATCGATGTTTCGAATACCATCAACTCTCGGGCACGCACCGGTATTCAACGTGTCGTGCGGGAGGTCGGAGAGCGGCTGGCTAGCAATGGCTCCGCGACCCTTATCTACACAAATCGCGAGCTCGCTAAATTTGTGGAAGTCGATATCGCCACGCTCGACGCGAGCGGGACATCGAGGCTGCCGAAGACACCAGCCGTGACGTTCCAAAGAGGGGATTTGTACTTTGATCTCGATGCGTCATGGGGTGAGCCGGTCAACAAATTCTTGCAGTACGCGCAGTTGAAGCACGGTGGCGTGCGTATTCTCACGATGCATCACGACGCCGTTCCGATCCTCTTCCCTCATTTTTCGCACAACAACACAGTTGGTCGCTTCATAGAGCACTTCCTCGCCTCCATCACTTTCAGTGATCGTATAATTTGCAACTCTGAGGCCGTGCGAACGGATCTTCAGAATCTGTGTCGCAAACTGAACTACCGGATTCCGAAGACGGCGGTTATCCGCCTCGGAAGCGACTTCGCGGTACCGACGGCCGCTTCGGGCATTCAGCGCGACGCGCAGGAAGTAATAAATAACGGACCTTACGCGCTCTGCGTTGGAACCGTCGAGCCTCGCAAAAACTACGGCGCGCTGCTTTCATGCCTCCAATCAATTCGAGATCTGGGCCTTACGCTAGTCATCGTCGGCAAGGTCGGCTGGGAAGAACCGGAAGTTATTCGAAGCCTTGATGATGCCTGCGCCAATGGGCAAGGGCTGATTTGGCTTAAGAGTGCAGACGACGCCTCTCTGCATGAGCTGTACAATAGATGTGATTTCCTGATTGCGGCCTCATTTTATGAAGGGTTCGGCCTTCCGATAATCGAAGGGCTTTCGCGAGGCTGCTTGATTGTGAGTAGTAACGGCGGCGCGCAGCCTGAGGTGTTGGGCGATCGTGGAATCGTATTTCAGCTTGAGAAACCCAATTCACTTACCCAAGCCATCGCCACCGCCGCGCGGGACAATCAATTGCGGACGGAGCTTAGGGATCGCGCCCATCAGTTCGTTCCAGCAAGCTGGCGAGACACAATCAAAGATCTGTCGAACCAATTTGAGGACTTTCTTTCGCCCGTTCTTACGAAAAATGTGGAAGCGATCCAGCTTGTCTACATCAGCATACGACCGGATAATTTAGCGCGATCGCTTCGCTCATTTAAAGAGCACTTCAATACTCCGATTAGTAGCGTGCTCGTGCTGACCAGTGCTGGTCAGCGGCAAGACATCGATTCAGTCGTTCAAGCAAGCGGCCTCAAAAGTACCGTGTTGCTTGACGAAAATGTATTGCCGCATTGGATCGGCGATCATGCCGAGCGCAACTTTGCGCTAAGATCCTTCCTGTACGCGTCCGAGTATGTAGAAGAAGCTTTTCTCGCGCTCGACGACGACACCGTTCTTCTTCGTCCTCTCGGGATCGATCATTTTCGCCTTGGCAATAAGGTGTTGGGTTTCTGCTCCTATCCATCCATGTCGAGATGGCAGGCAAGCCCCTTTTCAACGACGTCCTATGATCACGCACAATGGCATACCGGTTCACTTTTGGCCCAGTTTGGATATCCGGATAAGGCCTTCGCGGCGCATCGCCCTCAGCTTATCGTAAAGAAGATAGCGAGAGAGATTTTTGACGAGTTCGCTACTCTTCCAGACCGCCAACTGGATGAATGGTCTCTCTATTTTAACGTCGCATGTTCTCGTTACTGTGATGGGTTCAGAACACGTCGAACGACGACACTCTATTGGCCGGATCGTCTCAATTCCTGGCAGCCCGAGTGGTTTGATGCGGACATTTATTTTGAAAATTTCTACGCTCACAACTACGAACCAGGCGGGCTTGCATACGAGAGCGGAATTTCGCAAGACGATGATTGGCGTATAAAACGCGCAACATACGCAAATGAATATAATAAGTACTACTTCCAGGAATTGCTGGACGTGAGCTTCGAAAATATTGCGGCGTCAGTTGTCGAAGTGCTCGGCGATCCTGTGTTTTCGAATGAGGCGATCGTCGGGCTGGCGAATTTGTGGAAACCCGTACGCACCACTTGCGAAACGCACGAAGACATCACGTATGAAGTGCGGACAAACGACGTGATGGTCGTTCACGGACTTGAACCTCAGGTCATCGGACGCACGAGACCGCTATACATCAAGTGTCCCGAAAAACCGGGTCGTTACGACCTCGCATTGTTCAAACGCGGCCTGCTGGTTTCTCAAGCTCGACTCCTGATCTTGCCCGTGGCGGGCAACTAGGGCGATTAAGAAAAGTCATTCCTCGACGGCTCTACGTGAAATCACTTCTTCCAGCTTTTCGATCGTTTGACCTTTCGTCCGGAATGTCGGCGGGGCGGTGGTAGCAATCTTTAGCGATGCGACGTCCAGCTGGGGAGACAGCGAAGATGCCGGCAGACGCTTGCGTATGCTTCTTTTCAACTTGTTCCATCGGCGCGACCCGCGTTCGCTGACGGAATTAGGTAAGCGTTTTTTGATGCTGTTTTTCAGCCGCTTCCATCTTCTTCTCAGTTTATCGGAAAAAGCGCTTCGGCTTTTCTGGGTGCCACTCTCCGCAACATGACCGCTGGTCGATGGCCTCGATTGGGACTCAAGTTCCCAGATCGTCCGGCGGAGCGATTCATGTTCAAACTCATCTTTCAAAAGTGCAATTTTATGATTCATCGATAGAGCCAACTCGCGGATTTTCAGCTCCATAATCTCTCGATCTTTTCGAATTTCTGATTCAAACGCCGCGCGGCGCTGCTCATCGAGTTCGACAAATCGGTCACCCATTGCCCGCAAGTTAGCTATCTGCTCGGTCACTCCTTGCTCGATTTTTTGGTTGGAGTTCTGCACCATTTGGTCCAGGCCGCGCGCCAGGGTCAGCAACCGATGCACGTCTGAAGGCCTCGGTTGCGTCGTATCGCTTAGCTTTGTCCTCCAATCGGAAGTCGTCGAGACCGTAGGCGGTTTCTCGGCGATCACCGCATAATCCGGCCCGGATAGAAAAAGATTTCCGAGAATCTCTTCCAGTCGACCGTTCGGGTTGTTTGGCAGTGCGCCATTGAGACGAAGAACAAACGGATTATGAAAACCTTGGTCTTCCAAAATAAAGCTTAAAAGCAATGGCGGAAGCGCGCGTAGGTGCGTTGGGTCCATCAAGAATGCCCAACTTGCGACCCCCAAATTTTCCGGATTTGGCGTTTCGAACAGCAGGACTCCGCTTGCCGCTAAAACGCGATAGGCCTCCGAGACGACCTCCCTCAAGTACGGATGCGCAAGATGTTCAACGACATGAAATGCCGTGATGAGATCATAGCTCCCCGCTGGGCATTGCTTCAGATATCCAAGCGCGTCTCCGACAGCTAAAGCCTCCTTTGGAAGCCCTGCCGGATCAATCATGTCCTCGTTTTGATCTACGCCCGCGACGGTCCATCCGCGCGCCGCCAGCAAACGCAGCCACTCTCCTCGTCCCATGCCGAGGTCGAGCACACGCGGTCCTTCGCGTCGTTGCTCGATATTTTCGAGCAGAGGGATGTACGCTTCAAGCCTCTTCAGGATCGATTCCTGCGAACCGCGATACTTGTCTTCGAAGCGTCTATAGGACGACGAAAAATTCTGATTGGTTTCAGTCAACCGATCGCTCCGCGTGACGGGGTTGGCCTTAAGGATGGTTCCCAAAATATACCAATATGGCGGAACAGCCACCAGCCGAAGGAGTTAGGCCGGTTGAACCATCAGCGAATGCCCGTGGCCGTCGCGTAAGCTGAACGCAATTCGTCGGAGGCGTGATCCAAGTTGGCATCTGCCCACCAGAACCCCTTCTCCTCATAGTGGGCAAGCCAGTCCCGATAGCGGACGAGGCGGTAGGTCACGCCACGATAATTTTCGAAGGCTGGTCCGTATTCGCTGTTCGCCGACCAGTCAGTCGCGATCGTTGGTTTTCCGCAAAGCAGCGCCTCGTGAATATTAAGACCGTATCCTTCGGACCGGTGCAGGGATAAGAAAACGTCGCAGGCGTGCTGGAGGCTCGCGATTTCGTCCCCGCTATAGTCGGTGTCGATGAAAATGATGTTTTCATGAGGGTGCACGAGTTCCATAAGCTCTCGCAGCACCAGTCTCGTTCTCTTACTGGTCCTTAGCTTGACCACCAAAATCGCGTCACGGCGACCATCGAAAGCTTTCTTCCAGGCAAGCACATGGGCCCAAGGATTTTTTCTTGCTGGGCAAGAACGAATGTCCATGATGGACAAACCCATGAATGCAGTCTGGGGGATTCCCAGACGCAGTCTCATGTCGGTCGATCCACGCTTCGGCGGTGTGACTTCATGGGGAATGACACGCACGGGAACCGAAACATTTTGCCGGAAAACGGCCGCGCAAAATTCAGATGGAGCCCAAACTTCATGTAGCAATGGCGCTGCGAAGCGCCAGCGTCTGGGAAAAATCGGAGTTTCCCAAACCCATTTTCCCACACGCCACGTATTCTTGAGCGCACCCGGCGTGGCCACCGACCCAATATGCTCATAGTTGTCAGGTTGACAGAATAGATAGAGGTTCTCGATCGGGTTCGATTGGGGCACGATCTCGTGCTCGCCCGATCGACACCGACTAATGTCAACCGGAATGATCTCGGAGTGACGAGAGCGCAGCTGGTCCAAGTCGTATATTGCGGCGCGCGATAATCCACTTGTTCCAGAGAAATCCCCAATAACGGTCGCTAAGCCGGCTGTCGGGCGAGCGTCTGGGCGTGAAGCAAGGTTCTGAACGGCGCGAATCCGGATTGTCTCCCATCTCCGGCGGCGAATCCTCAGTCGAATGCGATACCATAAATGCTTTGGAGGCCTACGGCGAACCGCCCATCGCAGCCTCGTTACTATCGGTAGATCCTGGTACGTTTTCATCTTTCGACGGGGACTGGTGGCACTTGCATCGGCGTCGGCATCTGAAGTCCTAACGCAAGAAACTGTTCCTGCGGGTTCAAAGGCATGCTCCGACTATTCAGCTGCGAGTGGTCCGAGTGTCGTGCTTCGCGGCCCAGCGGGTTCAGGTGTGAAAGAACGGCGATCGTTCGCCGCCGACATTCTATGATGGGCAGATCTCGCGGAACTCATAAGCGCCTTCTTGCACGGCATTTCGATTAGTCTTGAAGCAGCGAAAGCCAAGAACAAAACGGTCATGTAAAAGGCTGCCAACGGCGCGTAATAAACGCCGGCTTCCCCTTTGGCCAGGGCTTCTGCCAACACTACGTCGTGTGGCAGATAACCGGCCAAAATGAACCAAACCAGTACAGGAAAGTGGATCAAGTAAATTCCATAACTCAAGCTGCCGGACCATCGAATCTTCCGGTCCGAAAGAACGCGGGCGAGCAAACCATCGCGGGACAAAACAAGGACTACCAGGCAAGCCAAGCCTACCGTCGCTAATTTTCCGGAGTTATTGAGCGGCATAGCGAACATGAAGAGTAGCGTGACCGTTGCTCCGATCTGCAGCGCCTCCACGGTCCAACCGCGCCAAATTTTGCTGCTCAGAGCGCGGTGTGCCTCGAACGTGAGATAGCCCAACATACATCCCATCGTACAGCGCACGAGGCCATAGGTTGTGATGCCGAAGGGCTTTGTGTGCAAACTATCGATGTTCTGTGTAGCCCTGAGCAAAATGATGGCGCAGGCTGTCGCCAGAATTGCGGCGATTAACGTGAGGCGATACTTCGCAACCGGAAATAAGAACAGAATGCCGATCACAAACTCTGCCGATACGGACCAAGCCGGATGATTGACTGTCAGATGATCGAAGAAGCCGACATCCTGCATCATGAAAACGTTTGCAGTGATCTCCCACGCGTTAGCCTGCGGAAGAATTACCAGAACCAGAAACAGAGTGAAGACGTGTAGAGGCCACAGCCTTGCGAAACGTGCCATAGCAAAAGATTTGAGCGAGCACGGTTCTAAAGCGAGTTGCCGGGCTAGGACAAAGCCGGAAAGGACAAAGAAGAAATCGACAGCCAATTGTCCGTTTCTCACGGCCCCGATCCAGCACATCGTGTGACCGGTGACGACGTACAGCGCGAAGACAAATCGCAGCGTGTCAAGTTGATAAAACCGCATGCTCCCCCCAATGCCCCTGCGAACTGTAATCTCACCTGAGCGCCAAGCTTGCAACACCCCGGCTGACTCGAGATCAGGAGCCGCTCATTCAGGATGCACGACGAGTGTCACAAGCTCGACGGGTCTCCGAACATCCCGACAGCGGCGAGCGTCGCTATTTACTTCGACGAGTTCCAGTAATATCTGCGAGGCTGGCGACGCACTTTGGAGAAGGCGCGGACGCAACATCGGGGAAGGTTACATGACGACATTGACCGCTCAGGACGTCAGACAAGCTTACAAGTTTTTCTTAAACCGCGAACCAGAGTCCGAAGCTGTCATTTCAGAAAAGTTGAAGCACTATTCTTCTTTCGACGACCTGCGACGTGACTTCATCAATTCTCCCGAGTTTCAACTGCTGTCTTCTCCCAGCCTACAGCAAGAGGTCTATCGCGCGTTTTGGTCCCCCGCTCCGAAAGTGGAGGTAGATGTGGGGCCAGACATGCTTGGTGAGTTGCTCGATAGAGTTCGCAAGCAATGGTCTAAGCTCGGAGAAAGCGAGCCTTACTGGTCAGTCTTGACCGAGGACAAATTTCGTCGGGCCAACATGACAGGCTCCAATCTCGACGAGTTCTACAGTTCAGGTGCGCGTGACGCCTCCGCCATCAAAATGTTTGAGGAACGGACCTCCTTCACTGTGAACAAGGGCACGTGTCTTGAACTCGGATGCGGAGTCGGCAGAGTTACACGGCATCTAGCCAAGCTCTTCGATACGGTGATCGCCGTAGATATATCACCGGCAAACCTTCAGATATGTGCGGATCACCTTGAGAGCGAGGGTATCAGCAATGTGAAAACGATTTTACTCACGTCGCCTGACGAGCTGTCGAAGTTCGGTCCGATCGATTTCTTCTATTCGATAATCGTACTTCAGCATAATCCCCCGCCTGTGCAGAAGGCGATGCTTCAGCAAATCTTCTCGCAACTCAATCCGCGAGGAAGTTGTCTATTTCAGACGCCCCATTCTCTGCCCGGCTATCGTTTTGTTGGTGCCGAGGCATTGAAGGAGCCAGAACGCATTATGGACATGCACTGTCTGCCTAAGGAGGCCGTCTTGAATGTGTTCAGGGATCATGGGCTGCAACTTCTCGACGTCGCTCCAGACCCGTGGACAGGGATTCCGCTCGCTTCCTTTATCTACTTTGCTAGCCGTCAATAGCGCTTCAAAAGGCCGTCGCTTGTGCGAATAGGAAGGCCGCAATAGATATTGCTTTCGCGGAGCATATTAAGTTGCATGACCTATACAGAACTTGTGACCGCCGATTGTTGCAGGAGCTGAGCAACGCGGCGCAATCCGTCAACGCGTGACGGGCTGATAAGCCACTCACACGCGATGCGCGAGCTTAAGCGAGGCTCGTCCGATCAGAACTCCCAAATGAAAGCCTAAAGTGGCTGCAAGCCCCTCCCCGCCGCGAGGATGCGGGACCCGGCGTCGCAGTTGCCCTAACCTCTCTGAAATGCAACACATTCGCCGCGAGGTTCCGGCCACGAAGTCGAATAAAGGGCCTCGCCATCGCCGATCCGTTCTGCTATGCGGAACGCTCTCCGGCATTTTGCACGGCATTCCGCGGTAGCTCAGTGGTAGAGCGTCCGACTGTTAATCGGATGGTCGTAGGTTCGAATCCTACCCGCGGAGCCAGTGCAGAATTTTCAGCGCTCCTGACGTTATGGTCCGGTCTTCGGATCGCTTCGGAAGACACGCCATCGTGCGTTCCAAAATTTTCGAACAACATTCGCGTCGTCGATCGGCTCTTGGCTTGACATGGAACCGTCATAATCGCGAACTGTCATAGTTCGCGAGACAAACGGCACATCGTTCAAAGACCGACGCCAACCGCTTTTCGCCCGCAAGCGAGCCCGCCGGTCCGTCGTTGCTTTTAAATGATGGCCACTGACGGAAGGACGAGGTGTTGGCCGGACGATCGCGTCGCATCCCATTCGACCCCAAGATCAAAAACCTGCTGGTGATCGCGGGACTGTCCGGATCCGGAAAGTCGACCTTCATCCGGCACCTGCTGCGCCGGCGATTGCAAGCGGATGTCATGAACGCACTGCCTGCCGACATTCATAATTGGCAGCATGCCTTTGGGCGTTCACGCCGCATCGTGCCGCGTTTCCGCAAGCGATCGTGCAAATGCAGCGGCCAGATTTATCACTACGACATTACGACGTCGTCCGCCTATCGCCAGGCCCTCCGCGAGGTGCGTGAAACCCACCACGAAGAGGAACTTTTGCACGGCATACTCGATGCGGCAGAGAACGTTCGCATCGTCGTCATCAAGCCTCCGAAGGAGCAGCTCATCCGCCAGCTTTCTGGTCGCGCGGCCGTCGTCCACTTGCCCGCCCCGCTCCGGCCATTGGCGAGTCGGGCTGGGCCATTGATGCTTACGTTGGAAAAGCGCATCCCCGCGGGCCTGAAATCGACGACGGGTCAGCTCGGCTTGCGATGGGCCCAGCGTTCCAGAGTGCGCGACTCCAATTTTCGCAATTGCGAATTCTATTCGCGCGACGGGGCCATTGAGGCGGTACATGCCGACTGGGAACAATCGATATGCCGGAAGATCGGCAGGAAACTCTCCGGTCCGCTAACCTACGTCGAACCCGCACCTAATGGCATCGGCCGCAGGTATTTCCGTCTCGCTGGCGCGCACCCGCAACGGCGCCCCGAATTGAAACCGGTGAAGACGTCCTACACCAAGCTGCACCGTTTCGCCGAAACGCTCGACGGCGCCATGACCGTGCCCGGCACGTCGTTCAAAGTTGGCCTGGATCCATTGATCGGCGTTATCCCCATCGTCGGCGACGCGATTTCCGGATCGATGAGCGCTTACATTATTTGGAAGGCCAGGCAGCTGGGAGCCCCGCGCAGGCTTGTCGGACGGATGGCGATGAACGCCACGCTGGACGCACTGTTGGGGTGCATCCCGCTTGCGGGCGATATTTTCGATGCCGCCTACAAATCCAATCTTCGAAACATGAGAATGCTGCGGCACCATCTTCTGGGCGCCGAACTTTTTCCCGTCGCTAGCCGGGCTTGAGTTACCCGTCGCCGCCGGGCGCCGTTGGCGCATAAGCCTGTCCTAGGCGAACGAAGCACGAGCAGAGATCGACGCGGAGTCGTCATCAGGATCGGACGTCGATGCGACGGGCAAATATGATATCGGGAGGGAAGGCCTCTAACTAAGCCATCGAAAAGTTTGGTCGGAGCGAGAGGATTCGAACCTCCGACCCCTTGCTCCCGAAGCAAGTGCGCTACCAGGCTGCGCTACGCTCCGCCCGACCGAACCGCCTGAATTTAGGCTTTCCTCCCAGGCGCCAGAGATTGGGAAGCGCCAAGGAGAGGGCGTTATAGCGATCTGTTGGGAGGCCTGCAAGCGCCCGAATTTCGGATCGGAGCTATCGGTCGAAACGCCGCGCAATCGTGTGCCCCGGCGAGCCGTCAGCAACCCTCCACAGCTTAGGTGCGCGCATTGCCACTGCCCTCGCCGGGGCCATTGCGGCTGTCCAGGTGACTGACTATGGTGCCGCTCCGCTAGCGCTTCGGCGCTGGTGCTTCCGACCCTTTTTGGGATGTAGCCAAGTGGTAAGGCAGCGGATTTTGATTCCGCCATTCCCAGGTTCGAATCCTGGCATCCCAGCCAACTCTTGGTCATTCCAAAAAAATCAATAAATTTAAAGCTCCCGCGAGAGCGCGTTTACCGCTGCTTGCCAACGGCGAGCCGTCATCTCATGGCGCATCCGCACGCGAGCACACGGAGAGAGAAAAGAACGTCAGCAAAGCGCGAGGCTGCGCTCATGGCTGACACACGTCACCTTCGTCTTTGCGGGTTGCAGTGGCACGTTGTTGTAGCAGTGCCCCGCCCATTGCGAGACGCCATCGGCAAGACGCAGCTCAAGCACTCGCTTCGCACAGACAGCTTAGCCCTCGCTCAGCAGCTCCGATGGCCCATCGTTCAGGAGTTCAAACGCCAACTCTCGCACGCCCGTGGAGCAAATGGCGGTGTGAGTGATCCCCTGACGCAAGAGGCCATGCATTTTGGCGCGGCGATAAAGCGGGATGCCGCTCTCGTAGAAAGTGGCGCACTCGACCCCGCATTGAGAGTGCCAGCGGGTGAGCTGCTAGACGATCATGTCGCGAACGTCATCGCGCCGAAGTTTGGAGAGACAGCCGCCCGCAAATATCAGGCGATAGCGGTGGGCCGAGCAACCCCTGTCATGCTCCACGTTGACGGTTGGCTCGGAGAGTTATCCGTAAAACAAGACACCAAGGACGACCACAGCCTTGCCATTCGTGAGCTTTCTGATTGGGGGAAGCTGAAGGATCACACGACGCTTCAGGACATCACGCAGAAGAACGCCGGGGAGTTCGCCGCTTACTTGCTGAAGGAAGGCAACCGCAAAGCCCCCGGCGAGCCGATGAGCCGCCGCACTGTAGCTAAGCGCCGGTCCAGCCTTGCGGCCTATTGGGATTGCTTACGGAGCGCGATCATCTGCCGGAAGATGCCGCGAACCCATGGCGACGTCTCCGCTCTCTCGCACCGAAGAAGAGCGACGCGAAGTCTCGCAAGCGCAAGTTCACAGATGGCGAGATGCGCCGCCTTCTCTACGCGGGTGAACCGGACGCGGTTCTGAGGGACTACATGCTCATTGGGGCGCTCAGTGGAATGCGTATCGATGAGATCGCACGCCTAAAGGTTGCCGATTGTAAGGGTGGCACCTTCAGCGTCCTTGACTCCAAAACACCGTCTGGCATTCGCGAGGTCCCGATCCACTCGGAGCTTCGCAAACTGGTTGACGTGCGCTCAAAGGGACGACCCGCCGATGCGTGGTTGATTGAAAATGCCGACTTGGGCGGGGGCGGCCATGCAGTGAAGCGCAAGGGGAAACGCGGCGATCGCTCGATGCCAGTCAGCAAACGCTTCGGGCGTTACCGTCAGAGTGTTGGCGTGCATGATCAGCGCGAGGGCGAACGGCAGCGGAATCCGACCCGGTTTTCACTTACTTGACGGAGCGGGCCGCTGAAATCAAGCGGCACCACGCGCGCGCCGTTGCTGCCCTCGCGCAGCAATCCACGGTTGCCGCGCGGCGCTCCGATAGCACCTGATTTCGCATTTTCGTCGATCCAATCCCCCATGTTCTACTCGCACCAGCGGAATTTCCCCTCCCCTTGATGGGGAGGGTTAGGGCTGGGGCGAAGGGTTGGCATGATGCCCGCGACCAGCGGCGTTAGCGCCGTTTGAATTGCGCGCCCTTTTTGATAGGTCTGCGCCAACCGCTGCTTTTCGTTGAGCAAGGCGCGGAGCCCGGAAAGGCGACTGACCTTGGATGCCCTGAAGTTCAAAACGGACATGGCGTTCGCTTATGGCGAGGCATCCCCGATGGGGCCGGGCATCGTTCGCGTCGTCGCGCAAAACCCGAGCCCGCTGACATTCAAGGGCACAAATACCTACCTCGTCGGATCGACGTCGCTGGCGGTCATCGATCCCGGTCCCGACGATCCCGAGCATCGCGACGCGATCCTCAGGGCGGCAGGCGGCCGCCCGATCACCCACATCATCGCGACGCACGCCCATCGCGACCATGTTGGCGGCATCGCCAAGCTCAAATCTGAAACAGGCGCGGTCGTCGCTGCATTTCCGCGCGATCCGGAGGCCGGACGCATCGCATTGAAGGATAGCCCGTCGGGCAAGTTCTTCGTCGATTACGATTTCCAGCCCGACGTGGCATTGCGCGGCGGCGATACGCTCGAAGGCAGCGACTGGGCTCTGACCGCCATCCATACGCCCGGCCATGCACCGGACCACTTGTGTCTCGCACTAGCAGGCCGGCCCGTCGTATTTTCCGGCGATCACGTCATGGCATGGAATACGACCGTGGTGGCGCCGCCCGAGGGGCGCATGGCCGATTACGTCGCCTCGCTCGAATTGCTGCTCGACCGTCAGGACGACGTCTTTCTGCCCGGACACGGCGGCCGCATCAATGATCCCCAGCGCACCGTCAAAGCCTATCTTCTGCACAGGCGCTGGCGCGAAAAGTCAGTGCTCGATGCACTCGCCGGAGGGGCAACGACTATTCGTCGTATTGTTCCCGAGATCTACCGGGGCCTCGCCCCGCAGATGCTCCCGGCGGCGACGCTTTCCGTCCAGGCGCACGTCGAATACTTGATCGAGAAGGGTCTGGTCGCCTCCGATCTGCCTTTGACGCCGGACGGCGTCCTTTCGCCGATTTGAGCTTCGCCTTGCTCGCGGCGCGATCTGGATCGGGAACCGACGCCTCGAACCGGGTCACGATCTGTTTCAGCAGCGTGCGGACGCGCTCCGCATTTCGTCCGAAGTCGAACGGCGCGTAGCGCGAGGCCGAACGAATATCGATGCGCGACGACTGATCTTCGTCAAGCACGCGAATGACGACGTCATCGACCAGCCCCAAGACGAGCGTGTGATCGGAGAACTCGATGAAACCCGGAGCGTTCTCCTCCGTCTCCGGCGGCAGTTCCAGCGTCGTCTTGTACTTGAGCTTTCCCAGCGCCTGTAGCACCAGCTCGTAAGCGTCGTCCGCCGGTCGCGGCAGAACGAGGCTCTTGAGATCCGGATAGCTGGCCCGCTGCAAGTCCGCGAAGCGCTCTCCCGGATAGTCGACCGAATTTGCACCCACCGGACGTTCGTCCTTGGCCTCGGTGAAGTCGGGCGGCTCCACGAGATCCGTGGAGACGTCGTTGATCTCCGGCCAATTGCGGCTGTAAGCCCAGGCACCCGCCGGGATTCCGAGAAGCGTCAGCGCAACGATGGCGCCGCAAAAAACCCGCGCCGCTCCCTGCCGGCCCGTGACCCAGATATCGAGCCCCGCCACGGCCGCCATTACCAGCGCCAGCAGAGCTCCTGCTAAAACGGCAATGGCAAGTGTGATCGCCACGGACGTCGGAAGCAGTGAAAAGCGATGCAGCGCCACCGTCACGATGGCCGCCAGCGCCGAGAAGACGGCCAGACGGCTCGTCCACATCGCCAGGAACGTGGGCGGCTGGCCACCGGCGTAATAGATGCGGTTCGAGCGGCGGCGATCGCGCACCCGTTTCCCCGCGCGCCGCTGCCCGATGCCGTTCGTCACCATGTTCAGCGCCATTCGGGTCTCTATTGTCGATGACGAGCCAAATCTATTGCCGCCTGGTCCGTAGCGTCACAAGTGGCGCCTTTTTGAGATGCCGCCCGTAACGCGACCATCCTTACGGATAAAGACGGCTCTTGTGCCAGGAATCGTGCGGTGCGTCGCGCCGAAAGACAATCCTGTCGTGCAGCCGGAACGGACGCTCCGCCCAGAACTCGATCTCGGCCGGAACGACGCGGAAACCGGACCAGTAGGCCGGCCGCGGAATCGTGCCATCGGCGAATTTATTCTCGTAGTGCTGGATTTTGGCTTCGAGCACCTCGCGCGACGACAGCGGCCGCGACTGCTGCGAGGCCCAGGCGCCAATACGGCTCAGCGGCGGACGCGACGCGAAATATGCGTCGGCCTCCTGATGCGAGACGAGCGTCACCGCACCACGCACGCGGATCTGCCGTCCGAGCGATTTCCAGTGGAACAGAAGCGCCGCCTTCGGAGTGGCGAGCAGCTCCCGGCCCTTGGCGCTCTCGAAATTCGTATAGAAGACGAAACCGCGCTCGGGGCTCGAAGCATCATCCACGCCCTTGAGCAGCACCGTTCGCACGTCCGGCAAGCCTGTGTCATCGACCGTCGCCAAAGCCATCGCATTCGGGTCGTTCGGTTCTGACGCCTCGGCTTCCGCCATCCACGCATGAAACAGCGCGAATGGCTCTTGCGCCCCGCAGAAGTCCTCAGCGCCGCTGCCACCGCTTGCCATGCTTGCCGTATCGCTCATGTTGCATACTCAATAGTTGATTTTAACAGTCTGGATCGCGTCACAACAAAACTCTGAAGCATCCCATCTTCAGGTGCTTTTAACCATGCCGCGCCACACTGCTCCCGTCGCCCTGTATGGCGGTCCGGAGTTTTCCCGTCGCGTAGAAAGTAGCGTCATGTCCAATAATGCGTCTCTTTTTCCCTTCGCAGCAGCCGGCGTCACGGCCTTCGCGCTCGTCGCCTCGCTGTTCGTCTCGAGCGGCTTCGCCCACGCCGGCAACAGCGCGGCAGCAAGCGGCTTGTGCCCGAAAAGCGGTGACACATCGCTGAGCCTCAAGCTCGATCAGCCCGCCCTGAACGAGGTCGATGAAATCGCGGCGCTCGAAAAAGTGCAACTCGCCCTGACCGAGGTCGCCGATGGATCGACCTACGTCTGGCATCGCAATAACGGCCGCTTGTCGGGCGTCATCCAGCCGGTTTCATCGTTCAAGGACACGAAAGGCGCCGTCTGCCGGCATGCCGTCGTCGTCCTGAGCACTGTCAAGATCACCAAACGCACCGAGATCGTTGCCTGCCGTCTTCCGACGGGCATCTGGCAGCTCGAGAGCTAATTGCCTGACTATTGATATTACCGATCCTCGACGAAGCACGGAAAGGCGGCCCGCGGGTCGCCTTTCTGGCACCGCCCGCCGAAACTGCCGCCGCGATCGAAGTTCTGGCTCAGTGCCGGTTCGATCCGGAAAAATGCCCTGGCAGGAAATGATGGCCCCCGCGACCGCCACCGACGATCGCATTGGCGATGACCGTCCCGAGAACGGTCACAATGACGCCGATGATGATTTGCGAAAACAACCCTCTCATAGGCGGATGCCTAGCCCTCCCCGGCGGCGGAAATATGTGCGCGCCGCTTGCAGCCAGAACGGCTCGGAACGCCCGATCCGTCGAATTTTCCACTGCGCTGTCGCAAAATTCGACAGTAGGCGTCGCAATCCCTTGACCTCGGTCCGAAAATCCAACCGACTACGCAAACACGTACCGAACGGAACATTGCTTTCGAACTGGCCGGCACCAAACGATTATCTTTGTGACTGTTGGAGATGCGATGAACCACTTCGCAATCAGCTACGACATTCATGATTCGCGACATGCCCCGCACGTCCACGCCAAGCTCGAAGGATTGGGTGCCGTACGGCTGCTGGAATCGCTGTGGGTCGTAACGTCCACGAAGTCGGCGCCGCAGATTCGCGATGAACTGCAAAAATTGGTCGATATCGACGACGGCTTGGCGGTCATCGAACTGAAGCCCGGCGCCTTTTGGTCCTGCCTCCGCGCCAAACACGCCGGCGTGACCTGGCTGAAACGAAACATCGCGTATTAGAAGCAAGGCCTAAGCCCGGAAGGCCGAAAACGTACAAGAAACGTATTGCGGCTTGAGCTTGCCCTCGTTACGGGCTTCTTCAAGCGAGAGGTATTTGCCTCGGCTCATGTAGTTACTAATCTCGATCTCTCACCGAGATTCCAAAGTTAGGATTCGGTTTTTGGCTAAGCTCGGGCCGAACTGAAAAATCGAACTCCTGCTTTTCCCTGATGGTTTGCGGAAGGTCATCCGGGGACTTTCCGTAACGGACCTCAAATTCTAGCAATCCTTTTACGTCGAGAAGTGCCAAATCGTTCAAGTCTACAGCGTTAGGAAACGAAGCTGCGCCGGTTCCGCCACCAACGTCGAGAAGCTTCCCCTCAAGCTGCCTAACATCGGCTGCGCGTCCCTGTATCGTAATGTGTAATGAAGTAATCTTATAAAAGATTGGGAAGGCCGCTTTATTTATGAGGTTGATGCCGATCTGGAGCGTCTTGATGTGCGCAGGGTGCCCGTCGTCGCCCCAAGTGCAAACGGGCTGGCAAAACGGCCCCATATATTCAAGCTTATTCGCAACCGACGTTAGAAGACGATACTTCGTCCCGTAGAAAAGAAGATGTGCACCTGCAGCAAAGGCCATTAGCACCGCTGCCATAATGACCGTGGCTGGCACGCCATGAAGGTAATCAGTCATGGCCCCAAGGCCCGAAAGCACCACTGGCGCCGCAAGGATCGACCATACGTTTTGGACCGACGATAGATTGTCGATCCATTCCTTCGCCCGCTTCCATGACATCTGACTGCCCCCCGAGTCGCGCGCTGATCCATTGGTCTGTGAGTCGCAACTCTGACACCAACGGAGCTTTTGATATTTTCCAGTTTTCAAACTGAGACACGACCGCTTCATACACCCCGCTTGCAGAACGAGACAAGAACGTGTAGCGTACATACACGATTTGTACTTGGCTTCGGCCGCCTTCACACCCAGTCGGCAGCGTCGCGCGCCACCGCGTGTGTCCTCAACCACGGCCCGTTTCAAACGCCACCAAAGGCTTGAGATAAAAATCGATGCTCACCGAAAAACAGAAAGACCTGCTGCTCTTCATTCACGGACGCATGCAGGAACGCGGCGTGCCGCCGTCCTTCGATGAAATGAAGGACGCGCTGGACCTGCGCTCGAAATCCGGCATCCACCGCCTGATCACGGCGCTGGTCGAGCGCGGCTTCATCCGCCGCCTGCCGCATCGCGCCCGCGCCATCGAGGTCATAAAACTTCCGGACAATCAAAATCCCGCCGGCGCTTCCGCAACGGCGCAATCGCCGCCACGCGGCTTTCAGCCGAGCGTCATCGAGGGCTCCGGTCCGAAGCCGAATCTCACCCCGCCGCCGTCGCACGTCATCGATGCCCGCACGGTTTCGATTCCCGTCATGGGCCGCATCGCCGCCGGTACGCCCATCAGCGCCATCCAGAACCACACCCACGACATCGCCGTGCCGCCCGATATCCTGACCAACGGCGAGCATTTCGCGCTCGAGGTCAAAGGCGACTCGATGATCGAAGCCGGTATTCATGACGGCGATACCGTCATCGTCCGCCGCTGCAACACCGCCGAGAACGGCGACATTATCGTTGCGCTTGTCGAAGGCGAGGAAGCGACGTTGAAACGCCTGCGCAAGAAGGGCTCGACAATCGCGCTCGAAGCCGCCAATCCGGAATTCAAAACCCGCATTTTCGGCCCCGACCAGATCGACATTCAGGGCCGGTTGGTGGGGCTTCTCCGGCGCTACTGATCCTGCCCGTCGTCACCGGTATCGGCGATCTCGCCGGGATCCTCATCCAGGAAAGCACGCTGTTCTGAGCGGGTATCAGGGGGCGTCGCCGCGCCTCCGGAGCCCGCTTCGCCGGATTTTGCCGCCGAAGCTCCCGTGCCCCCAATGCGCGGCACGGGCAGTGTCCCGGCTCGGCTTCCACTCGCGCCCTTGGCTGCGCCCGACCCACGCGCCGCTTTGCTTCGTTGCGGCGGCAGGCTCCACGGTCTCGCGCCCCGGTGCGCCGCGACCGTTTCGAGCCTGACCCGCGGCTGCGGACTATTCGCATCCTGATCGAGATAGAGCGCATAGGCGCCGTTGCGCCAGCGGTCGAAGGCATCAATGACCGTGCCGAGGATGGCGCAGTCGGCCGGCTTCGGCGCATCGAGAATGAGGATGTCGGCATTCAGGCAATCGTCCGGCACCGCCGCCGGATGCAGGGCGACCGCGATCGTCGCCCCCTTGACGTGCGCGATACACCCAACCGCATCGCACGAAAACGCTTTGGCCCCCTGTGCCTCGCGCGCCGAGCGCCCATCGCCGTCGTATTCAAGCCAACGATCGAGATCGTATTTCGCGCCATGCGCCGGAAGTGACGACAGCTTGCCCGCTTCGTCACGCACAGCAACCAGTGTTCCTTTCTGCGCCACGAGAACATCGGGACGCGGCATCCACGGCGCCGCCAGAAAACCGAGAAGCACCAGACTTGCGCCGAGCAACCGAACGCGCGTCCGCCAGAGCGTGAGCCACAGCCCACCCGCCAGCATCAGCGCGAACGCGATCGTTGGAATTTCCGGGATGTGCCCGACCGCGCCCGGCAATGCCCCGACACTGTTGGCGCACCATGCCATGCCCTCGATGCCCCACCCCATCGGCGTCAACGCCAATCCTTCGAGCCCGAACGGCATCAGCACCATCGCCCCCAGCGCCGCCGGCATGACGATGATGTTGCAGATCGGGATCGCGATCATGTTCGCCAGCACGGCATATTGCTGGCTTTGATGAAAATTGTAGGCCGCGAACGGCGCCACCGCGACGCTGGCGATCAATGTCGAGGCAATGATCTCTCCGAAGAATTTGAACACGCGCGCCACCGGATGCGGGCGGGAATTGCGACCGAGGAACCGTGTGAGCAACTCGTGCGACGCGATCAGCGCGGTCACCGCCGCGAACGACATCTGGAACCCGGCGTCGAGCAGACTTTCGGGATAGACCGCCAGGATCAGAAAGGCCGCGAACGCCACGTTGCGCAACGCCAGCGCCGGGCGATCGATCAGAACGGCCCCGAAAATAATCACGATCATCAACGCCGAGCGTACGGTCGCGAATGCGCCGCCCGAAATCGCCAGGTAGCCGAGCGCCCCTAAAATTCCGACCGCCGCCGCGATCTTCTTGACCGGCAGCGTCAGCGCGAAAAAGGGAATGGCCGCCAGCAGCAGCCGCACCGAATAGAACACGGCGCCGGCCATGATGACCATGTGCAGACCGGAAATCGACAGGATGTGAAACAGGCCGGAATTCTTGAATGCGTCATTCGTCGTCGCTGAGATGCCGCCGCGCTCGCCGGTGATCAGCGCCAGCGCGATCTCTCCGGTCTCCCCCGGCAACGCCGCACGGACGCGCGCGGCGATTGTCTGCCGAAGCTCTTCGATGCCACGCTTATATCGCGTCGCGAGCGCGCCGCTATTCGTCCGCGCCTCGATGACCGGCGGCGCGAACGCATAACCGACGGCGCCGATCTGGTCGAACCACGCCGTGCGCGCGTAATCGAAGCCTCCCGGCAGCGCCGGCTTGGCGGGCGGCGAAAGATTCGCCTTCAATCGAACGCGGTCGCCGGGCGCGGCGGCCGAACGCGACGACATTGTTCGCACCCTGATGACCGACGGCGTGCTCTCCGGCGTCAGGCCCTTGATGACGGGCGCAGCAATGGTCAGCCGCTGTCCGCGCGGATGCTTAGATTCGACCAGTGTGACCGTGCCGGTGAGTTCGGCATTTCGCAACGGCTTCGCGAGCACCGGAGCCCGCACGCTTTCGACGCGAAATTTCGCGTCGGCGAATCCGGCGCCCGCCAGGATCAGCCCCGCTATCAATACCGATCCGAGCGTTCCTCGCGCCGTCGCCACCCGCACGATCAACGCCAGGGCGAGCGGAACGAACGCGACGACGAACGACGGTTCGACGGGAAGCGCGAAATAGGCGGCGATGCCGGCTCCGAAACACACCGGCGACCACAGGAAAAATTGCTCTCGCTCGGCCTCGATCGCAGACGCAACGCCACGCGCCGCACCCTGAGGCGCGGCAATCGGCGCAGCAATGGGATCGCCGGAAATCACGGACATGCCAAAGGCCCGGTGCGAGTAAGAAAATGTCGGAGCGCCCCCGCCCCCTTAACTTGTCGATGGGCCCATGCTACGAGCGAAGCCTCATTCCCTCAATGGCAGATAAGTGAAAAGGTCCAATGGCAGAGACCGCGATTTCCAATGCGCCCGTTGTCCGGTTCGCACCTTCCCCGACAGGATACCTGCACATCGGTGGCGCCCGCACGGCTCTGTTCAATTGGCTGTATGCCAGAGGCCGCGACGGCAAATTTCTGCTGCGCATCGAGGACACCGATCGCGAACGCAACAACGAGCAGGCCGTCGCCGCCATCCTCGATGGCTTGAAATGGCTCGGTCTCGAATGGGATGGCGAGGCCGTCTCGCAGTTCGCCCGCGCCGACCGCCATCGCGAAGTCGCTGGAGAGTTGCTGAAGCGCGGCGCCGCCTATCATTGCTATGCGTCCCCCGCCGAAATCGAGGCCGCGCGCGAAAAGGCCAAGGCCGAAGGCCGCCCTCTGATTTTCCTCTCGCCCTGGCGCGACCGCAACCCGGGCGAAGCGCCGAAGGATGTCAAACCCGTCGTGCGCCTCAAAGCGCCACGCGAAGGCGAAACGATCGTCGAGGATCACGTTCAGGGACACGTCGTCTTTCCGAACAAGGATCTCGACGATCTGATCATCGTCCGCTCCGACGGCAACCCGACCTACAATCTCGCCGTGGTCGTCGACGATCACGACATGGGCGTCACGCACGTCGTTCGCGGCGTCGATCACCTGACCAACGCTGCGCGCCAGACGCAGATTTCCCAGGCGATGGGCTGGGCCGTCCCCGAATTCGCGCATGTGCCGCTGATCCACGGGGCCGACGGCGCCAAACTCTCGAAACGTCACGGCGCCCAGGGTGTCGAGGAATTCCGCGCGATGGGCTATCTCCCGGAGGCGCTACGCAATTATCTCGTGCGCCTCGGCTGGAGCCACGGCGACGATGAAATCATTGCGACCGACGATCTGATCCGCTGGTTCGATATCGACGGCATCAACAAGAGCCCGGCACGTCTCGACTTCAAGAAGCTCGACGATCTCAACGGCCATTATATCCGCACAACGCCCGACGATGAACTCGCGCGCCAGATCGAGGGAATGCTTCCGCATCTCGATTTCAAGACACTCGCCGGCACACCCATCGATCCCAAGGCGCCGCCGCGTTCCGACATCGCACTGGCGCTCGAAGTGCAGCGGCAGCTTCCGGACGTTGCGAACGGTGGCGATCTCGCCAAGCGCTTCGCGGCGAAGGGCTGGCAACGGTTCGTGCGCGCGATTCCCGCGCTCAAGGAACGATCGAAGACGCTCACCGAGCTTGTCGGCGGCGCCCTCTTCATCGCCGTCGAGCGCCCCATCACTCCGGACGCCAAAGCTGCCAAATTGCTCAACGATGCCGGACGCGCATCGAACGCCGCCGTGCACAAAATTCTGTCAGACATTCCCGAAAGCGATTGGACGGCTGCGAAAATCGAAGCGCTGATCAAATCTTACGCGGAAGAGAGCGGCGCGAAGCTCGGCAACATCGCCCAGCCGCTGCGGGCAGCGCTGACGGGCCGCGCTGTATCGCCGCCCGTTTTCGATGTGTTGGAGATTCTCGGCCGCGACGAAGCTCTTGCACGAATTGATGAGGCGTCCGCATAATTAATGCCCGTAAAGCCTGGTTAACGACCGGTTGCCGCAATGCAAAAAAATCGCTAAACCCTTCACCGAGCGATCGCTTTTTCGATGCCCGAGACTTTTTGCTCTGAGCATCAGCATTTACGGCGAGATGTAGCTGATAACGACAAATGAAATAGTCTCACAGCGCATCGGCGTTGATCCCAGGGCGAGGTGCCAACGATGAACATTCACGAGAGCAACCCGACGAAATCGGCCGATGATGCCAAGCCAAACGCGACGCTGACGGTCGACAACAAAAAAGTTGAGCTCGCGGTGAGATCGGGAACGATCGGTCCCGACGTGATCGACGTTGCAAATCTGTATAAGGACACCGGCTGCTTCAGCTACGATCCGGGCTTCACGTCAACGGCGAACTGCAAGAGCTCCATCACCTACATCGACGGCGACAAGGGCGAGCTTCTCTATCGCGGCTATCCGATCGACCAGTTGGCCGAGAACACCAACTTCCTCGCGGTCTGCCATCTTCTGCTTTACGGCGAGCTGCCGACCAACGCCGAGTTCATCAACTTCCGGCGCACCATCACCAATCACACGATGGTGCACGAGCAGATGACGCGCTTCTTCACCGGCTACCGGCGTGACGCCCATCCGATGGCGGTCATGGTCGGCACCGTCGGTGCGCTGTCGTCGTTCTATCATGACTCGACCGACATCACCGATCAGGAGCAGCGCGAGGTCGCCAGCCATCGCATGATCGCCAAGATGCCGACCATCGCGGCGATGACCTACAAATACTCGCTGGGCCAGCCCTTCATCTATCCGCGCAACGATCTCGATTACACGTCGAACTTCCTGCAGATGTGTTTCGCGGTGCCGTGCGAACCCTACGTCGTCAATCCGATCATCTCGCGCGCGCTCGATCGCATCTTCATCCTGCATGCCGACCACGAGCAGAATGCCTCGACATCGACGGTGCGTCTCGCAGGATCATCCGGTGCCAATCCGTTCGCCTGCATCGCCTCGGGCATTGCGTGCCTGTGGGGTCCGGCGCACGGCGGCGCCAACGAAGCCGCGCTGAACATGCTGAAAGAGATAGGCTCGGTCGATCGCATTCCGGAATTCGTGAAGAAGGCGAAAGACAAGTCCTCCGGCTTCCGCCTGATGGGCTTCGGTCACCGCGTCTACAAGAACTACGATCCGCGCGCCAAGGTGATGCAGAAAACCTGTCACGAGGTGCTGGACGCGCTCGGCCACGGCGACGATCCGCTGCTGAAGATCGCGCTCGAACTGGAGCGCATCGCGCTGCAGGACGAATACTTCATCGAAAAGAAGCTCTATCCGAACATCGACTTCTATTCCGGCATCACGCTGCGCGCGATGGGCTTCCCCGTCGAGCTTTTCACGGTTCTCTTCGCCGTCGCGCGTACCGTCGGCTGGATCGCGCAGTGGAAGGAAATGATCGAGGACCCCGAGCAGCGCATCGGACGTCCGCGTCAGCTCTACGTCGGACCGCCGCGCCGCGAGTTCCCGGCCGAGTGATCCGCGATCACCGCTAGAACCGCCTCAGCCGCCGCGCGGCTGGGGCTCGACGCTGCGAGACGTAGCTTATCGGGCGTTTGTGACAGTGCAGCACTCTGCGCTTGTCGTTGCGGCGTATCGCTGAGCAGCGGCAGAAGCGCGTCGGCCAATGCCTCGGCTGTGCAGGCTTCCTGTAGATATTCCGGATAGACGTTCTTACCGAGCACGAGGTTGGCGAGCACGACGCTCGGCACTTTCAAAAGAAATCTGAGATTGGCGATCAGCTTGTCGACCTTGTAGGCGACGACGCTCGGCGTCTGCGCCAGGGCAAGCTCCAGCGTCACGGTGCCGGATGCCGCCAACGCCGCCTTGGCGAGCCGCATCGCCGCATACTTGTCCTGCGCACCGGCGTCGATGATGTGCGGACGCGGTGACCACGATCGGGTCCGCGCCGAGATCAGATCACGCACGTGCCGCACGGCCGGAATGACGACCTCGACCGGCACTTTCGCCGACACGCGGCCGACCGCCTCGCCGAACACGTCGATCAGCCGCCCGACCTCCGACGTCCGGCTTCCGGGAAGCACCAGAAGAACCGGCTTCTCCGGCGCCAAGCCGAGCCTTTGCGCCAGCGCCACGCCATCGGCGTTTTGAATGTCGTCGAGCTTTTCGATCAGTGGATGCCCGACGTACGTGCACTCAGGGCCGCCGAGCCGCGCGTGAGCGTCCGGCTCGAACGGCAGCAACGCCAGAACGCGATCGACATAGCGGCGCATGCGCTTCGCACGACCCGGCCGCCATGCCCAAACACTCGGACTCACGTAATCGATGATCGGAATACCGGGCGCGCGTTTGCGGATACGCTTGGCGATCGGATGCGTAAATTCGGGGCTGTCAATGATGACAACGGCATCCGGCGCAAAGGCGATCCCCGCATCGACTGTCTGATAAACGCGCCGCAGAATGCGCGGCAGCTTCGGCAGGATTGACATCGGCCCCATCACGGCCACGTCTTCGATCGGGAACAGCGAAACGAAACCCTCGTGCGCCATCTCCTCGCCGCCGACGCCGGAGAACGTGATCGATGCGCCGTGCATCGTCTTGAGCGCCGCGATCAGCTTGGCTCCGAGCGCATCGCCGGAATGCTCGCCCGCAACGATGAAAATCTTCAGGGGACGAGAGGATTCAGCCACGGTCCTACGCTCCTGTGCTCAAGCCTGTTTCGACAACGGCGATGAATACCCCGAGCTGATCGGCAAGGTCGATCAGATCATCGGACAAAGGCATTGCGCCTGCCGCACGAACCGCTGCCACACCGGCGAACTTGCCATCCGCCGCCGCGCGCACGACACGCGCATCAAAATCGTGGGAAGAGCCAACGACGACAACGCCGCGCCGCCGCTTCCCGCCACGAAGCCCGGCCGCGCGACAAATGACTTCACCCGGCGCCTCGTCCGTTCCGACGGCAATAACCCGCCTGCGATCGGCGACGACTGCCGAGCCTGTATCAAATCCGGAGAGCGCCGACAAAATTCCGGCTGCGCGGCGAATATCGCTCACGGCGACATCATCGAGCGAAACCGAGCCGAGCGCGACGGCCTTGGCGTTCGTCCCCTCACCACGCGCATCCGCACGCAATTGGCTCGCCACACCCGCAACGAACACGCCGCGCGCGTTGGCCGCCGCGATCATGCGCGAACGTTCGGCACAAAGAACATGGCCTACCATGACCGCAACGCCCGAAAGCCCGGCGGCGGCGGCGCTGTCCATCGTGTGCGGCCCGATCGCCGGAAGATCGACGCGGAGATCCTGACCGGGCTTCGGCCGCTTGACGAGAACGCCGCCGCGCCTCTCGCCCGCCGTGCGCCCGCGATCCTCCGCGACCCGCTTCAGCATGCGATCCGTTCCTTCCGCGCCCTCGATCGCTTCGACGCGGCCGTTCGCAACGACGACCGCCTGCCCGATATCGTAGCGGCCGAGCGCGGCGACCAACGCCAGGCCCGTCGCAGCATCCGCATCATCCTGAGACGACGGCGCGCGTGCCGTCAGAACGCCATCCTCGGCAAGCAGATCCGGTGCTACATCGCTGACTCCGACGACGTTCAGCCCGCGCCGCTCGAACAGAGCCACAAGCCCGCGCAGCACCGCATCGTCGCCGCCCGCACGCAACAGCCGCACGACGCGCGGAAGCATCTGGAAGAATCCGAAATCCGGCCGCGCGCTGCGAAAACGCGGCCGCTGAAATCCACCGAGCATGACGACCTCGCGCACTCCGGCGCGCTTCAGCGCCGCCGTCGTCCGGCCCGGTTGCGCCCAATTGACGACCGTATGCGGAAACATCGCCAGCGCCGCTTCCGCCGCGCCATCGACCATCACGACGTGAACGCAGCCGCCGCGCCCGACGATGCTTTCAGCCACCTCACGCGGCAGCGATCCCGACCCGGCGATGATTCCAATGCGATTGGCCGGCCCCGTCATGGCCGGGCCTCAGCTCTCGGAGCCGTTCTTCGGCGTGCACAGCGAACGCTTGCCGCCCTCTCGAATGAAGGCCAGGATTTCCTCAACCGACGCATGGCCCGCGAACTCCTCCGCGACGTCGTCCATGCGTTCGACAAGCGTGCCTTCCGCCGCGAAAAGCAAGCGATAGGCGCGGCGGAGATCATGAATGTCGGCCCGCGAAAAGCCGCGCCGTTGCAGCCCGACGATATTCAATCCCGACAGATACGCACGATTGCCGAGCGCCATGCCATACGGGATGAGATCGTTTTCGAGGCCCGACATGCCGCCGACAAAACTATGATGCCCGACGCGGGCATATTGAATGACCGCCGCGCCGCCGCCGATGATGGCAAAGTCGCCGACGTTGCAATGCCCCGCCAGCATGACGTTGTTCGAGAAGATGACGCCGTTGCCGACGCGGCAGTCATGGCCGACGTGACTGTTGGCGAGAAACGCGCAGCCATCACCGACCGTCGTCACCGAGCCGCCACCGGCGGTGCCGGGATTCATCGTCACGCCTTCGCGAATGATGCAATCGCTGCCGACGGTCAGTGAGCAAGGCTCGCCCTGGTATTTCAAATCCTGCGGCTGATGACCGATCGAGGCGAACGGAAAGATGCGTGTGCCCGAGCCGATCTCGGTCGTGCCCGCGACGACGACATGGCTGACGAGTTCGACGCCCGCGCCGAGCTTGACCTCCGGCCCGACCGTGCAAAAAGGTCCAATTTTCACCCCAGCGCCGAGCTGCGCGCCGTCTTCGACGATCGCGGTCGGGTGAACTTGAGCTTCAGCCATTTTTGCTCGCAAAAGCGCGCGCGTCGGACGTATCGGCAAGCATGGCGCTGATCTCCGCCTCGGCGACCACCTGCCCGTTCACCCGCGCTTCGCCACGGAAGCGCCAGACGCGGCCGCGATTGCGGATCTTCTTGACGTGGTAGTGAAGCTGATCGCCGGGCAGCACGGGCTTGCGGAACTTGGCGTTGTCGATGCCCATGAAATACACGAGTTCGGCGTGATAATCTTCGCCGACGTTCGAAACGCAAAGCGCACCGGCCGTCTGCGCCAGACCTTCGATGATGAGCACGCCCGGCATCACCGGGAACTGCGGAAAGTGTCCCTGGAAGAACGGCTCGTTGATGGTCACGTTCTTGACCCCGACGCAGCTTTCGTCCGCATCCATATCATACATCCGGTCAACGAGCAGAAACGGATACCGGTGTGGCAACAGCTTCATGACGGTCGCGATATCCGCGGTCCCGAGCGCTTTGCCGGCCTTTGCCTTGTCGTCCATAACCTTCAACTCCAATAGAACCGCGTCACTCGCGGCTTGTCGTATCACTCAGCTTTCGCCGGAATCTTTTGTGCCGTCGTCACGGTTGCCTTTGTCGCGCGCGACGAGGCGCTTGATGAGCGCCTGCTCGCGCGCCGCTTCGCGCAACGGTTTGGCCGGCGTACCGAAATACCGTGCGCCAGCCGGAACGTCGTGGTTGGGATGCGATGCACCGCCGACCTGCGCGCCCGTCCCGATTTTGATGTGACCGACGGTTCCCGATTGGCCGCCCATGACGACGTAATCGCCGAGCTCCGTCGAACCCGAGATGCCGCACATCGCCACGATCACTGAGTGGCGGCCGACGATGACGTTGTGCCCGATCTGGCAAAGATTATCAATTTTGGTGCCTTCGCCGATCATCGTGTCCTTGAGGGCGCCGCGGTCGATGGTTGTATTGGCGCCAATCTCAACGTCGTCCTGAATGATGACGCGGCCGATCTGCGGCACCTTGAGATGGCCACCCGGACCCATAGCAAATCCAAAGCCGTCCTGGCCGATCCGGACGCCGGAATGGATAATGACCCGGTCGCCGACCAGCGCATGCGTCACCGTCGCCAGCGGTCCGATATAGCAATTCCGGCCGATGGCCACCCGGGCGCCGACGACCGCCCCGGCCGCGATGCGCGTCCCGGCTCCGATATGGGCTTCCCGGCCAATGACTGCGCCAGGCTCGACAAGCACACCGTCTTCCAGACGAGCCGTAGGATCGATGGGAGAGGCCCCGGGCGTCGCCACCATCGGATGCAGGGCGGACGGATAGAAGAGCGTCAGCGCCCGCGCGAAGCCGTGGTAGGGCTGATTCGTGACCAGACCAGCGGTCCCGGCCGGGACGCGGTTCGCCAGCAGCGGCACCACCAGACAGGCGCCAGCCCCCGTCACATCGAGCTGGGGAAGATATTTCTTGTTGTCGATGAAGGAGATATGGCCGCGTCCGGCCTCCGAAAGAGGGCGCACATCCTCGATTCGCATGTCCGGATCGACGCCAGCCGGGATTTCGGCCCCGACGGCCGCCGCGACCTTGGACAAGGGGAAAGGCCCGGCCCGCTCGAAAAATCCGGGATGCTCCATGTCGCCCGCCTCCGGCACACTGAGGTTTTTGCTTTGTGTGGCTTGATTGAGCCGGTTGAATGAACGACGCCGAGGGCGTTGGCAAGCCCTCGGCGCATTCCTGTCAACCTTATCGGGCGAGCACTTTGGCTCAGCCCGCGACGATCTGGCCCCGTTCGTCCGTTAGAAGCGGCTGGATGCGCCGAAGCGGAAGAATTGCGTCTCGTCGTAGCTCTCTTTGGTCAGGACTTTGGCGAAGTCCATGCGGATCGGGCCGACAGGCGAGTTCCACATGACGCTGGCGCCAACCGATGACCGGATTGAGCTGCTGTCCGCCAGACAATTCGCTCCGCTTGCGAGCGTGCAGTTCTCCAATGCGGTCTTCGCTCCGCCCGTCGCGTCGAACAACGAACCGGCATCGGCGAATACCGCACCGCTCAGGCCCATGTCCTCCGGCACGAACGGCAGCGGGAAGCGAACCTCAGCCGTTGTCGCCCAGTAGGTCTGGCCGCCGAGCGCGTCACGATTGCCGCTCAAGTCGCGCGGACCGAAGCCGGCGATATCGAAGCCGCGAACCGTCTCGCCGCCCTTGAAGAAGGCGTCAAGCAGCCGGACATCTTCGCCGCCCCAGCCCTGGATGGTGCCGCCGATGGCGCGGCCGACGAAGGTGATCTTGTCGGTGATCGGATAGTAACCGCGTGCTTCGGCGTTGACACGCCAGTACTGAGCGTCGCCGCCGACACCGGCAAAGTCGTTGTTCAGCTCAAGATAGAAGCCGCTTGTCGGATTCTTCGGATTGTTACGCTTGTCGTAGGCGATCGTCGTACCGATCAGCGACGTCCAGTAGCCGGAGTCCTGACAATCAGGATCCACGCCTTGCTCCAATATCGTATCGCCGCACGCTTCCTTGACCGCCAACGAAGCATTGCGGTCGACGTCAAAGATGCGGTCACGCGAGAGCGTGTAGCGCGTCGTCATCCAGAGGTTCTCGGCAATCGGGAACCCGAGGCGCAGCGAGCCGCCGGCCTTCGACTGGTTGAAGCCCGCGACGTCCTGATAATAGAGCTCTTTATAGAAGAGGTCGAAACCGGCCGACAGGTTGCGGTCGAGGAAGCGCGGCTCGGTGAACGACAGGTCCACCTGCATACGCTCGAACGAACCGGCAAGAGCCAAGCGCAGGTACTGCCCCTGGCCGAACAGGTTGCGCTCGGTGATCGACACGTCGCCGATCACGCCTTCACTCGTCGAGTAACCGGCGCCGAACGACAGCTCGCCCGTCGATTGCTCTTCAACGACAACGTCGAGAACGACGCGATCAGGCGCTGACCCCGGATGCCGCTTGATATCGACGTTCTTGAAGATACCGAGCCCCTGCAGGCGCTTCTTGGCGCGATCGACCATCAGCTGATTGTAGGCATCGCCTTCCGCTAAGCGGAACTCGCGCCGGATCACGTAGTCCTTCGTGCGCGTGTTGCCGATGACGTTGATGCGCTCGATGTAGATCTTCGGACCTTCGTCGATCACGTAGCTGATGCTGATCGTGTGATTCGCCATATCCGGAACCGGACGCGGGCGAACGCGCGCGAAGGCATAACCGGCGTCGGCAACGGCAAGCGTCAGTTTCTCGGTCGTCTTGTCGATCTCGGACGCATCGTAGGTCTCGCCCGCGTTGGTCAGCAGATCGCCGCGATAGGCATCCGGATTGACGCCCGGAAGCGTGCTTTCGATCGTGATTGCGCCGAAGTTGTAAAGCGGACCTTCGTCGACTGCGAACGTCAGGAGGAAGCCCGATCCGTTCGGATCGATTTCCGCGTTGGCGGCCGTCACCGAAACGTCGGCGTAGCCGTTCTTCAAATAGTACTGCCGCAGAAGCTCGCGATCGAGGTTCATGCGGTCCGGGTCGTAAATCGACGTGCCCTTGAGGAAGTCGAACCAGCCGGACTGTGTCGTCGAAATGACGTCGCGCAGCTGGCTGTCGGTGAAGGCGTGGTTGCCGACGAAGTTGATGCCTTTGACCTTCGTCGAATCACCCTCGGTGATCTCGAACACCAGGTTCACGCGATCTTCTTCGAGCGGAATGATCTTGGGTTCGACGCTGGCGGCAAAGCGGCCCTGGCGGCGATAGACGTCGAGAATGCGCTGCACATCGGCTTGCGCCTTGGCGCGCGTGAAGACGGAACGAGCCTTGAGTTTGACTTCGCCCGAGAGCGTCGCGGTATCGACTTCGCTGTTCCCCTCGAAGGCGACCTGATTGATGATCGGATTTTCCTTCACCGTCACCACGATGGTCGAGCCCTTCGGCTCGATGGAAACGTCGGCGAACAATCCTGTCGCGAACAGCGCCTTGATCGAGCCATCGACCTTCGCGGCGCTCGCACGATCACCTACGTTGAATTGCAGGTAGGAGCGCACGGTTTCCGGCTCGACGCGCCGGTTGCCGATCACTTGGATATTACTGATGACGCCCTGAGCATACGCCGCACCTGACCCCCAGGTGGCGTCTCCCATCGCGATCACCGGCGAGATCAATGCAAGCGCAATTAGGACGCGCAAGCCCGCCATGATGACCTGAATTCTCTGCATACGCGGATAAGCCCCCGTGTGCCGCCGACCCCCAAATTCACATGCGCGCTGTCGGCGGCAGCGTCACACTCATGCGTCTAAGTTCTACGTCTTTGTTTTTGTAGTGATCGTTTCGTATCGTTGAACTCACATTGTCCGCAGCCGGTTTTGCAAACCCCGCCTCGGCCCCCCGATTCGGAATTTAACCTGCTGCGCACCATACCGCTTTTAACGATTCAGAAACGCCCCGCAAAGTGGCAAGTTTACGTCACTCCCGCATGATTCCGCATGGGCTTAGCCGGTCCCGGTCAGGCGGCGCCAAACGTTCATAATGTCGTTGAAATTCACGAAAACGACCAACATCATCAGCACCGCAAGCCCGACTTGGAAGCCCATCTGCTGCATGCGTTCGCTGGCCGGTTTGCGGCGCACCGCCTCGTAGGCGTAGAACAGAAGATGCCCGCCATCGAGCACCGGGATCGGCAGCAGGTTCAGAAATCCGATGTTCGCCGAGATGAAGGCGATCCACCGCAGCATCGGCTCCCAGCCAAGCTCAGCGACCTTCGCCGTGACCTCGGCCATCATGATCGGGCCGCCCATCTGCTCGGCCGACTGCTTGCGGGTCACGATGTCCCACAGCCCTGATAGCGTCTGGGTGATGTTGCCGTAGGTTTCGCTCGCCCCGAGCATAATGGCACGCGGCAGGCTCACGTCCACCGTCCGCACCTTATCCGGCGAAACCGAGCGCTGGATGCCGATCAGGCCGCGACGGTAGGTCCGGCCGAACGCATCGCGCTGCTCATCGACGTTTGGCGTCGCGTTGAGCGTCAGCTTCTGGCCATCACGCTCGACGGTGAATTTCAGCGGCTCGCCCCCGCTCGACCCGACGATTCGCTGCAGATCCTCGAATTTATCGATTCGAGTATTACCGATTGCCGTGATCTGGTCGCCGGGCTTGAATCCGGCCGTTGCCGCCGGCGAGTTCGGAACCACCGCATCGACGAACGCCGGCAGCACACGAATGCCGACCGTCGCGTTGAGAGCCGCATAAAGGACTGTCGCCAGGATGAAATTGGCGATTGGTCCGGCGGCGACCACGGCGGCGCGCGCCCCCACGGACTTGGAATGGAACGCCCCGGCCCGTTCGGCCGGCGTCAATCCCTTCGCCGCCGTCGATGAGCCCTGGGACGAAGCATTGTCGTCATCGATGAACTTGACGTAGCCGCCGAGCGGAATCCACGCGAACCGCCAGCGCGTCCCGTGCTTGTCGTAGAAACCGTAGATTTCCGGCCCGAAACCGATCGAAAAGGCCCTGACCGTGACGCCGCACCAGCGCGCCACCAGAAAGTGGCCGAGCTCGTGGATGAAGACCACCAGCGTCAGCACGAGCAGGAACATGACCCCGTACTGCCAGATGCCGGTGGCAAGCGCCGCCAAAGAATCCATTGATTTGTAATCCCTTATCGCCCGTCCGCGAAACGAATCGCAGGACTCGGGCGGTACACGTTTGCGCTCTTAATAGCGGCTTAACCCATCTTCGGCCAGTCGCCGTGCATGTCCATCGACGGCAAGGATGTCATCGAGGCAATTCGCCGGGCTGATGACACCCTGCCGTTCCGCGGCATCGAGCGTTTCCTCGACCAGCGCCGCGATCTCCAGGAACTTGAGCCGCCGGTCCAGGAACGCCTTGACCGCCACTTCGTTCGCCGCATTGAGAACCGCCGGGCCGGTGTCGCCGCGCCGGAGCGCCGCTCGCGCCACCCGCAAGGCCGGAAAGCGAGTCTCGTCCGGCGCTTCAAACGTCAGCGACCCGAGGCGCGTCAGATCGAGCTTCTCGGTTGGCGCAATCATCCGCTGCGGCCACGCCAGCGCCACGGCAATCGGCGTCCGCATGTCCGGCGCCGCCAACTGCGCCAGCACCGAGCCGTCAACGTAGCTGACGAGGCAGTGCACAACCGACTGCGGATGCACGACGCAATCGAGCGCCTCGACCGAAACCGGAAACAGATGGAAGGCCTCGATCAGCTCCAGCCCCTTGTTCATCAGGGTGGCGCTGTCGATCGTGATCTTCGACCCCATCGACCAGTTCGGATGCTTCAGCGCCTGTTCCGGCGTCGCCGTCGCGATGGCGTCGTGCGTCCAGGTGCGGAACGGACCGCCCGAGGCGGTCAGCACGATCTTCTCGATCGAGTCCGGATCGGCGCCGGCGAGCGCCTGGAAGGCCGCCGAGTGCTCGCTGTCGACGGGGAGCAATTCGGCCCCCGAACGCTTGATTTCGGCCGTGAAGACATGCCCCGCCGAAACGAGACATTCCTTATTGGCCAGTGCGACGCGAATGCCGCGTGCCGCCGCTGCGAACGTCGGACGCAATCCGGCCGCGCCGACAATGGCCGCCATCACGCAATCGGCAGGCATCTGCGCCGCCTCGACCAGCGCATCCTCACCCGCCGCCGAGCCGATACCCGTCCCGGCCAGCGCCTCGCGCAGTTCGCCGAGACACCGTTCGTCGCCGATGACGGCGAATTTCGCGCGATGCTTGCGCGCCAGAGCCGCCAGCGCCCGCGCATTCGATTGCGCCGTCAGCGCGACGATCTCGAAACGCTCGGGCGCGCGTTCGACAAGATCGAGCGTGCTCGTGCCGACCGAGCCCGTGGCGCCGAGCACCGTGAGACGCATGGGCGGCGCAGTTTGCGCACGAACGATGTGCGCCTCGGCTTCCTCCCGTAGCGTCTGTCTACCCGGTACGCTTGCCATCAACGCCATATGTCAGGATCCGTAAAGAAGGGCGCGCGCCGGAGCATACGCATCGATCGCGAAGGCGATCAGCGCAGCCGCAATGCTCGCAGTCACAATTCCGTCCATGCGATCCATGACTCCCCCATGCCCCGGAATCAGATCGCCACTATCTTTGACGCCAAAGTGGCGCTTCAGCGCACTTTCAGCCAAGTCGCCGCCTTGCGCAATGATTGCGAGAACGCCGCCGAGACTAGCAAGCCACTGCGCCGATCCTGTGCCGGAAAGCCACGAAAATAAGGCGCCTGCAATACTTGCCGCCACGACAGCGCCGATAAGTCCCGACCACGTTTTATTTGGCGATACCTTCGGCCACAGTTTCGGCCCACCGATCGTCCGGCCGGCGGCGTAGGCGGCAACGTCTGTCACGACCACGCTCAACAGCACGAAAATCGTTGCGAGAAACCCGAGCGGCTCATCGCCCCGAAGCCATCCGAGCGCCACGACAGGCAGCGCCGAGTAAAGCACGCCGGTTCCTGAAAGCTGCGCCCGTCCCGTTCCGATTGCCAGCGCGGCAACGACGATAGCGCCGATGAACGCCGACGCAACGCCGAGGCCCGCCATGTCGGTAGCGCTCAACGAAGCGGCAAGAAAGACCGCGAGAAGATGGACGATCATTCCGGTGTCGGGCATCGGCCCACGCACCAGCCGCCCCCACTCCCAGCTCATGGCAGCGGCTGCGATGAACATCAGCACCGCGAATGTCACCGGGCTCCAGTACGTCAGCGCCAACCCAATGGCGCCCAGCGCCGCGCCGGACACAATGCGCTTCGACAGCTCCGGGGATAGGAACGCCAACCAGTCCGGGAGAACGCGCGGCGGATTATCGGGCTTGTCATCGGACATCGGCCAGCCTCACCCGGCCGATCGTTTTGTCAGACCGCCGAAGCGGCGCTCGCGCGACCAGAACTCGTGGATCGCGCCGACAAAAGCAGCCTTGTCAAAATCCGGCCAGTAGCAATCGAGGAAGACGAACTCGGAATAAGCCGTCTGCCAGAGAAGGAAATTGGATAGCCGCATTTCGCCCGATGTGCGGATCACCAGATCCGGATCCGGAATGCCCGAGGTATCGAGTGCATTGGCCATGCGTTCGACATTGATCGCCGCCGGATCGAGCTTGCCCGCCGCGATTTCCTCCGCGAGCCGCCGCGCCGCTTTCGCGATTTCACCGCGCGAACCATAGTTGAAGGCGATGACGAGCGTCAGCCGGTCGTTGCCGCGCGTCAGTTCCACCGCTTCATCGATCAGTGTCATCAGCTCGCTGTCGACGTGCTGCCGCTCACCGATGATCCGAATGCACACGCCGGCCTTATGGAGTTCGGCAAGATCGCGCCTGATGAACCGTTTCATCAGGCCCATCAGGTCGTCCACTTCCTCGATGGGCCGCTTCCAGTTCTCCGATGAGAAACTGAAGATCGTCAGATAGGTGATCTGAAGTTCGATCGCCGTGCGCACGGCGCCACGCACCGCCTCCACGCCCTGCCGGTGCCCGAGCGTGCGCGGCATGCCCCGCTCTTTCGCCCAGCGGCCATTGCCATCCATGATGATGGCGACGTGCCGGGGTGGCGTCAGGGCAGGGGTCCCCTCATCAGAAGCCTTCTGTGCTGCCGCCACGATCGGATAACCTTTGTGATGAAGCGTCAAGAAAGGCGCGCAAAAACCGGGACTCCCTCATCGCCCCGTCTCGAACCATTATACCTTCTGAATTTCAGCCTCTTTCGTGACGAGAGTCGCGTCAACCTCCTTGATGAGCCGGTCCGTCAGCTCCTGGACCTTCTCGGAATGGCCGCGATGATCGTCCTGGCCCATTTTCCCGTCTTTTTCGAGTTTCTTCAGCAGGTCCATCGCTTCACGTCTGACGTTGCGGATGGCGACCTTCGACTGCTCGGCGTATTTGTGCGCGAGCTTCACCAGCTCGTTGCGCCGATCCGCCGTCAGCGCCGGAATAGGCAGCCGCAGAATCTGGCCGTCGATGATCGGGTTGAGACCCAGATTGGCCTCGCGAATTCCCTTGTCCACCGCCATAACGTTGCTGCGGTCCCAGACCTGAACCGAAATCATGCGGGGTTCCGGCACCGAAACCGTCGCCACCTGGTTGAGAGGCATCCTGGCGCCATAAACCGTCACCTGCACCGGATCGAGCAGATTGGCGTGGGCGCGGCCCGTGCGCAGGCCGGAAAACTCTCTCTTCAGCGCGTCGATCGAGGCGCGCATGCGCTTTTCAATTTCGTTTAGGTCGTGCGTATCCAAAGACATTCATCACCTTCCGAGCGGATTGGTCGCCACCGAGCTTCCGCGCCCATGAGGACACGCAGCGCTTGAGGTACGACGCTTGCCGCCGATTTTCAGCCGGTCGCCTCGATGATCGTCTGCCGCGCCTCTCCGCGCAGCACCTTCAAGAGATTGCCCGGTTCTTCGATGGAAACCACAATTAGCGGAAGTCGGTTGTCGCGGGCAAGTGCAATGGCCGCTCCGTCCATCACCTTGAGATCTTTAGCTAAAACTTCCGAATAGCTCAAACGGTCGAAACGTACCGCGTTCCGGTCTTTCTTCGGATCCGCCGAATAGACGCCATCGACCTGCGTCGCCTTCAAAACGGCATCGCAATTCATCTCGATGGCCCGCAGCACGGCGGCCGTATCCGTCGTGAAAAAAGGATTGCCCGTTCCGGCGGCAAACAGCACGACCTGAGACTTGGAAAGATAGGTCAGGGCTTTGGGGCGGACGTAGCTCTCGCAAACGGTCGGCATCGGGATCGCCGACAGCGTACGCGCCGCCACGCCCCTGTGATCGAGCGCATTCTGGAACGCCAGAGCGTTCATCACGGTCGCCAGCATGCCCATGTAGTCGGCGGTGGCCCGGTCCATGCCCTTGGCGGCGCCGGACAGCCCGCGAAAAATGTTGCCGCCGCCGATGACGACCGCGATCTCGGCGCCCGCCTCAACCGCTTCGGCGATATCCTGCGCCAGCCGGTCGGCAACGGACATGTCGATGCCGTAGGCCTGCTTGCCCATCAGCGCTTCGCCCGAGAGCTTCAGCAGCAGCCGTTTGTATTTGAGATTTTTCCCAGATGTCGTCATGGCCTGTCACTCCCTCTCCCCGTTCCTGCACTCGACGGGGAGAGGGTCGGGGTGAGGGGCGGCCCCTTGCGCCGGCGTTATCTTGCCGCCCCTCACCCTGACCCTCTCCCCATGAAGAATAGGGAGAGGGAAATTCGATCCGCACAAAAAAGCCGGCCGGTCGAACGAACCAGCCGGCTGATACCTAACGTGTCAAAGCGATTTCGCCTAGCCGCCGCTGGCCAATTTGCGGACTTCTTCGCCGAAGTCCTCTTCCTTTCGGTCGATGCCTTCACCGAGCGCATAACGCGCATAGCCCACGACCTTGATCGGTGCCCCGGCGCGGCTTTCGGCTTCTTTCATGGCCTGCGCCACGGTCTTCGTCGTGTCGTGAATGTACTGCTGCTCCAGCAGGCAGTTTTCCTTGGCGAAGGCCTTGATACCCCCGGCGATGATCTTCTCGAGCATCTCGGGCTTCTTGCCCTGGTTCTTCTCGGCCAGGATCGCCTTTTCGCGCTCGATCACGTCCGCCGGAACGGCGCCGATTTCGAGAGCCAGCGGGCTCGCCGCCGCGACGTGCATCGCCAGCATGCGGCCGATCTCGAACAGCGTCGGCTCATCGCCCGCGCTTTCGAGCGCCACGAGAACGCCGATCTTGCCAAGCCCGTCGGCGACGCGGCTATGAACGTAATCGGCAACGACGCCTTCCTTGACCGCAATCGCGGTCGTACGGCGCAGCGTCATGTTTTCACCGATCGTCGCCACGGCTTCCTGAAGCTGCGTCTCGACGGTGTTCTTCGTGCCCGGATACGTTGCGCCGAGAAGCGCCTTGAGATCGCCCTTGGCGGCGGGAGCCAACGAAGCAATGTCGCGCACGAGCGTCTGGAACTGCTCGTTACGAGCGACGAAATCCGTCTCCGAATTGACTTCGACGACGGCGCCTTCACGACCTTTCGCGACGATGCCGATCAAGCCGTCCGCGGCGATGCGGCCGGATTTCTTGGCGGCCTTCGAAAGACCTTTCGTGCGCAGCCAATCGACGGCTGCTTCGATATCGCCGTTGGTTTCGGTCAGCGCCGTCTTGCAGTCCATCATGCCTGCGCCGGTCATGTCGCGCAGCTTTTTCACGTCTGCTGCGGTGATCGTCGTCATCCTGTCACCCATGAGGTTCGAGGCGCCGTGAGGCGCCTCATGTGTATTTGAGGACTCGCGTCCTGGCGGCAGAGGCAGCGCCTTAGACGGCGGCGGCCTCGACGAGCTTCTTGGCCTGGGCCACCCAATCTTCCTTGGCGACCTGACCCTTCAGCTTCAGCTGGCGATCGAGAGCTTCGGCGTGGTCCTTATCGAGATCCGCGATCTGCCAGAAATGGTAGACGCCGGCGTCAGCAAGGCGCTGCTCGAGTTTCGGCGTGATCCCCGTGATGCGCTTCAGATCGTCGGCCTCGCCGCGCGGCGCTTCGATGCCCTTGAACGTCACCTTCGGCAAATCTTCAGCCGGCGGCGTTTCCGAAGCACCGACGTCAACACCGGCAGAACCCTGCGACCGCTCCAGACCGTCGAGCGCGGCGCGCGCCATCAGATCGCAATAGAGCGTAATGGCGCGGCCGGCGTCGTCGTTGCCCGGAACCGGGAAATCGATGCCGTCCGGATCGCAGTTCGTATCGACGATCGCAACGATCGGGATGTTGAGCTTACGCGCTTCCTGGATCGCGATCGCTTCCTTGTTCGTATCGATCACGACGAGAAGATCGGGCGTGCCGCCCATGTCCTTGATGCCGCCAAGCGACTGATTGAGCTTGTCGCGTTCGCGCGTCAGGGTCAGCACTTCTTTCTTCGTACGGCCCTGCGGATCGGCGAGAATATCATCGAGTTGGCGCAAACGGCGGATCGACTGCGACACCGTTTTCCAGTTCGTCAGCGTGCCGCCGAGCCAGCGATGATTGATGAAGTACTGCGCGCTGCGCTTTGCTGCGTCCGCGATACCATCCGAAGCCTGACGCTTTGTCGCCACGAACAGTACGCGGCCGCCGCCGGCAACCGTATCGGAAACCTTGAGCAGAGCCTGATGCAGCATCGGCACCGTCTGCGTCAGATCGAGAATATGAATCTTGTTGCGGGCTCCGTAGATGAACGGCGCCATCTTGGGATTCCAACGGTGGGATTGGTGGCCGAAGTGAACGCCAGCTTCCAACAGCTGACGCATATTAAAGGCGGGAAGCGCCATGAAATGATCCTTTTCCGGTTAGACCTCCGCGAGACTGAGAAGAGATTTGTGAGCACCATCAGGGGCTTACATTTCTCCACCGGAGCGCGATACGGGGCTTTTCATCCGCAGTGCGCTAATGTCTCGCGTGTGAGATGGCGGCTATATACGGGCGATTGTGGAATTGCGCAAGGCACACCTGCCCTTATCGCCCGCGGCAATGGCGCCTCAAGTTGGAGATACGCCCCGGAGCACGCCGCAGATAAAAAGAAACGCCGATACCTCCCCGGCGGGCGGATATCGGCGTGTCCTTGATCTTCGGATATTGGGTGTCGTGGATCAGTCCCGGCGTGAAGACCGGTATCGCGGCGTTACTTGCCGCACTTCGCGTCGAGCGCGTCGATCCCGGCGTCCATGGCTTTGGCTTCAGGCGTGCCGTCGGCGGAGTCCTGACCGGCATCCCAGGCATTTTCGAAATCTTCGCCGAGCGTCTTGAAGTAACCGTCGATCTCATCGCCGGCAGCTTCGGCTTTCTTTTCGTCCTCGCCGACTTCGTCCATCTTTTTCGACATGGCGCAATAGGCTTTGACCTTCGCCGGATCGGAAGCGACAGCTTCAAGACTCTTCTTGATGTCCGCGGCGCTCATCTTCACTTCCTGCTTCGCGTCCTGTGCGTGGACGGCGGGCGCAAGAAGCAGAGCAGCAATCAGAGCGGGGTAGAATTTCGACATATTTTGCCTCGTTTTCGACTGGCTCAGGGGGGCGAGAAATACACGCTAACTGGGTCATAAGAAGGCAGCGCCGCAGCGCCGCCTTCCGATTTCAATTAGCGAAAGCGATTAGCGCCAGAAGCAGTGGCGATGACCGTGGCGATAGCGGCAAACCCACTTCTTTTTGTGCCAGCGGTGATGACGCTTATAATGCCGCTTATTATAGTGCTTCTTGTAATAGACGTGCTCGGCAACGGTCGTGTCAGCATGCGTGCTGATGCCGTTGAGGCCGACGCTTGCGACACCGGCACTGGCCGTAGTCGCAGCACCGAAGGCGAGAGCTGCGAACGCTGCAGCGGCGATCAAACTTTTTTTCATTAGGGGCTCCTATCTGGCGTAGGACGCGCTTTCACACGTCTGAACCCCTAACGATTAGCCGATAAAAAAGCCGTCGTTGATGACGCAAAATTTTTCAGCGCCACGAGTGTAACATATTTGTCTATATCGACTGCGTTATAGCTCGACGACTTCCGCAACTATTGCGAGTGATGCGAATCGCCCCGCCTCCTGCGGAGAAACATCGTATCGGCCCGGCAAAACAAATTCCATTTCGTATCCGTGCTCGATCAACGGCAAAACGATACGCACTTCTCCGCCCTTCGAAACGGGTTTCAAGCGTCCGCTGATCTCCGGCAATCGCTCGACGCCGGACCCCGCGCATTGGCGATGATCGAGCACGAGCTTGAGATTGCGCGGCACGCCTGCCGCCGCCTTGTCGAGCGCCTCGATCGACTGCACGCGCATCTTCAGCGTATCGCCGTCGCGCTCGGCTTCGACCGACACGATCACCGGCGTGCCGGGCTCCAACAGGTCACGGCAGACGGCAAGCGTGTCGGAAAAAATCACGGCCTCGAATTGCCCGGTCGCGTCAGAAAACATCGCGAAGGCGAACTTGTTGCCCTTCTGCGAACGGCGCTCGCGCGCCGCGATGACGACGCCCGCCAGACGACCCGCGGTTGCGCCCCGCTGCGTGAGAATTTCGAACTCGCTGAATTTTCTGACGCCGAGTTTTGAAAGCACACCGTCATACTGATCGAGGGGATGCCCCGAGAGATAAAAGCCGATGGCTTCGAATTCGGCCGATAGCCTGTCCATCGGCGTCCAGCCATCGACGGACCGCAGAACGAGTTCCGCCGGCTTCCCCCCGGAGCCGAAAAGATCGGTCATGCCTTGAGCTTCATTGGCCGATCGCCGCTGCGCCGATGCCAGGATCGTATCGGCGTTGGCCGTAACGATCGCCCGGTTATCGTTGAACGTATCGAACGCGCCGCCTTTCGCCAGCGTCTCAATCGCGCGCCTGTTGAACGCCTTCGCATCGACACGCGCCGCGAAATCCGCGAGCGACGAAAAAGGCCCGCCGCTGTTGCGCTCGTTGACGACCGACTCGACGGCCCCGGCGCCGATATTCTTCAAGGCCGCCAGCGAATAGCGGATCGCGCCGAGTTGACCGTCGTCATTCGGACGCTCGACTCCAAAATCGACGCCCGATTGATTGACGCACGGCGGCAGCATCCGAATTCCCGACTTGCGCGCTTCCGACGCAAACATCGCCAGCTTGTCGGTATTGCCCATATCGAGCGTCATCGATGCCGCGAAGAATTCCTCGCGGAAGTTCGCCTTCAAATAGGCCGTGTGATAGCTGACCAGCGCGTACGCCGCCGCGTGCGATTTGTTGAAGCCGTACCCGGCAAACTTATCGACAAGCTCGAAGATATGGCTCGCCTCTTCGTTCTTGACGCCCTTCTCGACGGCGCCCTCGACGAAGCGCGCCTGCTGCTTCGCCATTTCGGCCTTGTCTTTCTTACCCATCGCGCGACGCAGCATGTCGGCCTGGCCCAGCGTATAGCCGCCCATCACCTGCGCGATCTGAATGACCTGCTCCTGGTAGATGATGACGCCGTAAGTCTCCTTCAGAATTCCTTCGAGCATCGAATGCAGATAATCGACGGGCTCCTCGCCGTGCTTGCGGTGAATGTACGTCGGGATGTTGTCCATCGGACCCGGGCGATAGAGCGCCACCATGGCGATGATGTCCTCGAAGCGGTCCGGCTTTAGCCGCTTCAGGCTTTCGCGCATCCCCGTACTTTCGAGCTGGAACACGCCCGCCGTATCGGCCTTCGCTAGCATTTCGTATGTGGCTTTATCGTCGAGCGGCAGGCTCGGCAGATCAACCGTGATCCCGCGCCCGCGCTTAATCAGATCGACCGCCTTCTCAAGCACCGTCAGCGTCTTCAGGCCTAGGAAGTCGAACTTCACGAGACCGGCGGCCTCGACCATCTTCCAATTGTATTGCGTAATCGGAAAATGCGATTTCGGATCGCGATAGACCGGAACGAGTTCTTCCAATGGCCGGTCGCCGATCACCATGCCGGCGGCGTGCGTCGAGGCGTGGCGGTAAAGCCCTTCGAGCTTCTGCGCAATTTCAAGCAGCCGCGCGACGATCGGTTCGCGATCCCGCTCTTCCTGAAGTTTCGGCTCGCCGTCGATCGCTTCCTTCAGCGTCACCGGATTTGCCGGATTGTTCGGCACGAGCTTGCACAGCCGGTCGACCTGACCGTAAGGCATCTGCAGCACGCGGCCGACGTCGCGCAGCACGGCGCGCGCCTGCAGCTTTCCGTGCGTGATGATCTGCGCGACGCGATCCTCACCGTATTTCTTTTGCACGTAGTCGATGACCCGGTCGCGCTTCTCCTGACAGAAATCGATGTCGAAGTCCGGCATCGAAATACGTTCGGGATTGAGGAAGCGCTCGAACAGCAGTCCGAACTGCAGCGGATCGAGATCGGTGATCGTCAGCGCGTAAGCGACAAGTGAACCCGCACCCGAACCGCGGCCCGGACCGACGGGCACCCCGTTGGCTTTCGACCACTTGATAAAGTCGGCCACGATCAGGAAGTAACCGGGAAACTTCATCTGCGTGATGACATCGAGTTCGTAGGCAAGCCGCTTTTCGTAGTCGTCGAGCGTAAAGCCCGGCGCCGGACCGTGCGCGGCAAGCCGCCGTTGCAGCCCCTCCTTCGCCTGGCTCTTGAGTTCCGCCGCCTCAAGACGGAAATTCTCGATCTCGCTCAGACTGTCGTCGCCTTTCACGAAGCGCGGCAGAATGGGCTTGCGTCCCTCGGGACGCGCCGTGCATCGCATCGCAATTTCGATCGTATTGGCGAGCGCTTCGGGAAGATCCGCGAAAAGCTCGGCCATTTCCGCTTCGCTTTTCAGATAATGCTCGGGACTGGCGCGCCGGCGATCGTCTTCGACGACATAGCGTCCATCCGCGATGCACAGAAGAACGTCGTGCGCTTCGTAATCGTCACGCCGCGCGAAATAGCATTCATTGGTCGCGACGATGGGAATGCGCCGATCGTAGGCGAGATCGAGAAGCTCCGGCTCGACATCGGCCTCCTCGGGAAGTCCGTGCCGCTGTACCTCGACATAAAGCCGGTTTCCGAAAATCTTTTCGAGCGTCTTCAGCCGCTCGACGGCGCGGTCGTGCTGGCCTTCGCGAAGCGCGGAATCGATCGGGCCTTGCGGTCCGCCCGTCAATGCGATGAGCCCTTCGGAGAATTCCTCCACCCGGGCGATCTTGACGTGCGCGGACTCGTCGGGAGCGACTTCGAAATAGAGCGATTTCGACAACCGCAGCAGATTGGCGAAACCATCCGCCGTCATCGCCAGCAATGCGATTTTACCCGCCGGTTTGCTGCGCGGCTCGTTACTGAGCGCTCGCAACGCCGAAGGCTGCGCGTCGTGGTTGTCGCCAAAATCGACGTCCAGCGAACAACCGGCGATGGGCTGCACGCCCGCGCCCCAAAGTTTCTCGGAAAATTCCAGCGCCCCGAAAAGATTGTTGCTATCGGTCAAGCCAAGGGCGGGCAGATGCATCGCTTCCGCCAGCTTGGCGAGCTTCGCGATCGGCAATGCCCCTTCGAGAAGCGAATAGGCCGAATGCACCTTGAGATGGATGAACCGGGGAGCTTTGGCGGCTAAGCGAATCGCGTGTTCCATGACCCTATTTTACGGCATGCGCGGACCCCGGGGATAACTCTCCCGCGTCGCGCGCAATCCATCCACAGAACTGCAGGTTTTAGGCGCTCAACGGCCGATGGACGCCGGCGCAAGTTCGACGAGCTTGCCGTCCTGGACGAGCAGAACGCGGTCCATCCGACGTGCCAGTTCGATGTTGTGCGTCGCGATCAGCGCCGCGACGCCCTGGCGGCGAATAAGATCGACGAGTTCGCGGAAAACGTACTCCGACGTATGCGGATCGAGATTGCCCGTCGGCTCGTCGGCGAGCAGGAGCTTCGGACTGTTCGCCAAGCCCCGGCAGATGGCCGTGCGCTGCTGTTCGCCGCCGGAAAGCTCGGCAGGCCGATGATCGACGCGATCGGTGAGGCCGAGGCTGCCGAGCAGGTTTCGCGCCCTTGCCTCCGCAGCTTTGCGAGGCCGCCCCAGGATGAGCTGCGGCAGAACCACATTCTCCAGAGCCGAAAATTCCGGCAGGAGCTGATGGAACTGGTAGACGAAGCCGATTTCCTTGCGCCTCAGACGGGTGCGCTCCGCCTCCGAAAGCGTCGCGCAATCGTGGCCATTGAGGGAAATGCGACCGCTCGACGGAGATTCGAGCAGCCCCGTGATGTGCAGCAGCGTTGACTTGCCGGCCCCCGACGGACCGACGAGCGCCACGGCCTGTCCAGGCCACAGCACGGCATCGACGCCGGATAGGACGACAATCTCGCGCGCGCCCTGGCGGAAATGCCGCGTGACGCCTTCAAGCTGCAGGATGGGTGAAAACGTTGTGCCGATGGGTGTCGTATCCATGTGCGTCACTCGTACCGCAACGCTTCGACCGGATCGAGACGCGATGCGCGCCACGACGGATAGAGCGTCGCCAGGATAGAAAGCAGCATCGCCATCAGCACGATCCCCCCGGTTTCATGCGGATCAATATCCGCCGGCAGCTTCGTCAGATAATAGACGCTCGGATCGAAAACGGTCGTTCCCGTAACCCAGGACGCGAAGTTCTTGATGCTGTCGATATTCCAGCAAAACACGACGCCGAGCACCAGCCCTGCAAGAGTGCCGACAATCCCGATCGACGCGCCGGTTATCAGGAAGACGCGCATCACCGCGCCTTTCGTGGCGCCCATCGTTCGAAGAATGGCAATGTCGCGGCCTTTGTCCTTCACGAGCATCATCAGCCCGGAGATGATGTTCAGCGCCGCGACCAGCACGATCAGCGACAGGATGATGAACATCACGTTGCGCTCAACCGAGAGCACGTTGAAGAACGTCTCGTTACGCTGCCGCCAATCCGCAACGGCGATCGACGGACCGCCCGCTTTCAAAATCTCGGGGCGAAACGCATCGACATTCTCCGGATTGTCGACGACGACTTCTATGACGTCGACTTCGCCGTTCTTGGAGAAATACTTTTGCGCTTCCGCCAACGGCATGAAGATCATCATGCGATCGTATTCGCTCATGCCGAGTTCGAAGATCGACGTAATTTGATAAGCCTTGGATCTCGGCGCGATCCCAAACGGCGTTGCGGCGCCACGCGGCGACACCAGAGTTACGCTATCGCCGATGCCGACATGCAGCTGGTTCGCCAGCCGGACGCCCATCGCGATGCCCGCCTGCTTGTCAAAACCTTCGAGCGTCCCGCCACGCAGGTTGCTTGAAACGAGCTTGAGTGATTTGAGATCGCTTTCGCTCAAGCCACGGACCAGGCCGCCCAGCGCCTGCGTCGCCGATGACACCATGACCTGGCCTTCGATCACCGGCATCGCCGAAACGACGCCCGGTACTTTTTTGATCCGCTCGGCCATCGCCGCGTAATCATCGAACGGGTCGCCGATCTTCTGCACGATCACGTGGCCGTTGAGGCCCATGATCTTCGCGAAGAGGTCATGACGAAACCCGTTCATCACCGCCATGACGATGATGAGCGTCGCGACCCCGAGCATGATTCCAAGAAACGAGAATCCGGCGATGACGGAAATGAAGCCTTCCTTGCGCCGCGCCCGCAGATAGCGCCCGGCGATCATCCACTCGAAAGGCGAAAAGGGCTTGGTGTCCTGGACGGTTGCCGATGTCATTGCCCCTCACTCCGTCTGCCCCTGCAAGCGCGCCGCATCGCACCCCCGTGTGTCGCAGTTAAGGCCGTCCCCAACGATTTTGCGCCGTTTTAATAGGCGCGCGCGATTAACACGTACTCCTTCGCCGGTTCTCCGGTGAACAGGCACTTCCCGGCCACATCCCCTTGCGTCAGCGGCGCGTTTCGGATCGTCAGCTTAAGCGCTTTCAGGCGATCGGCGATGGCCTCCAGGCTGTCGCCCTCGGGACGCGACCACGGCACGCGCGCCCATCCCTTGAACGCCCCGCCTTCGTCCTCCGTCTCCGCCGCCGGACCGAAGTAGTCCGCAAGCGCATCGAAGGACGTGATGTGCGTGACGATATTCCCGTCCAGCCGCGCCTTCGCTTCGGCATAGAGGCTCGCCTGGATCTCCTTCAACAGGCCCGGCGCCTCGGCGATGAACTCAGCACGCGCCTTGGTCTGCGAAACGACCTTGTCGCCGTCACGCAGGCGGTCGCGGCGCATGAACGTGACGTTGCCGCCGCTCGCATCCCGGCCGCCGATCTCGACAATGACAGGAGCGCCGCGCCGCACCCAGTTCCAGCGCTTCTCGGCCGACTTGATCGGCTTCGCATCGACGAGCGTGCGAATGCCCGCCGCCTTCAACTCCTGCTCAAGCTCTTTGCAATACGCGATCAGCGCCGCATCTTCCGGCTTGTCGCGCAGCATCGGCACGATGACGATCTGGCGTGGCGCGATCATCGGCGGCAGCCGTAATCCATCGTCGTCGCCGTGCGTCATGATCACGCCACCGATGAGGCGCGTGGAGACGCCCCAGCTCGTCGTATGGCAGTATGTAAGCTGACCCTGCTGGTTCTGGAATTGAATGTTCTGCGCTTCGGCGAAGTGCGTGCCGAGATAATGCGACGTGCCGGCTTGCAGCGCCTTGCCGTCCTGCATCATCGCTTCGATCGAATAGGTGTTGTCGGCGCCGGGGAAACGTTCGTTCTCGGGCTTCTCGCCGGCAATGACCGGCATCGCCAGCACGTCTTCCGCGAACGAACGATACACTTCCAGCATCTTCAGCGTTTCAGCCTCCGCGTCGGCGCGGTCGGCGTGCGCGGTATGGCCTTCCTGCCAAAGAAACTCAGCGGTTCGCAGGAACAGCCGCGTGCGCATTTCCCAGCGCACCACGTTGGCCCACTGGTTCACGAGCAGCGGCAGATCGCGATAGCTCTTGATCCATCGCTGGAACGCATCACCGATGATGGTCTCGGACGTCGGCCTGACGATCAACGGCTCTTCGAGCTTCGCGTCGGGATCGACCACGAGCTTGCCGCCTTCGTTCTTGAGACGGTGATGCGTGACGACCGCCATCTCCTTGGCGAAGCCCTCGACGTGCTCGGCTTCCTTGGCGATGAAGCTCATCGGAATGAAGAGCGGGAAATAGCAGTTGTCGTGTCCGGTATCCTTGATGCGCTGATCGAGTTCGGCCTGGATGCGTTCCCACACGCCCCAACCCCACGGCTTGATGATCATGCAGCCGCGCACCGGACTGGTTTCCGCCATATCGCCGTCACGGACGATCGCCTGATACCACTCCGGGAAATTCTGTTCGCGAGTGACGGAAAGCGCGCGCTGGCTCATTGCATGACCTCACGCACGGAGCGCGTTGAACGGCAGTAAAGTCCCTCGGATAGGCGCATCAATTTCGCTCGTAAAATTTCGCGCGGACGAGCCGCGTCTCGTTATCGGCCGAAATCGCGCCCCATGAGCCTCTTCGTACCGCTGTTGCATCGTTGAACGGCAGCCGCTGCGAAAACGCACGGATGGCGGGATCGGATCAGCGCGCAATAGCCGGTAATGCCCGAGCTGACAATGCTAGCCCGCCTGGAATGTCCCTTCGCGAACAAGAATCTCGCCGACTGTCCCGGTTTTGCGGCGGAGTCCGGGGATTCGGACCCCAGCTTACCAATTGGCAATAACCGTATAGACCACTGCGAAAGCTGCCATCGTTGCCAGCGTGTTGACGCAGAACACCCTGAGGATGTTGATCTTGTGCGGCGCGCTTTCAGGCGTACCGGGAACCACGTCGCCCGCCTCGTCTTGCGTGTGCGCGAAAAACGGCAGCACCGCAAACAGCGTGATGAACCACATGCAAAAGAATGTCGCGAGGGCAACGGATGTTCGCATCGTCTGTTTCCTTTCGCCTTCGCGAGCGACGATCGGCTGCGCGAATGATTACACCTGCTCCAGCTCCACGAGTGTACCGCAGAAATCTTTTGGATGCAGGAACAGAACCGGCTTTCCATGCGCGCCGGTCTTGGGATTGCCGTCGCCGAGAACGCGGGCGCCCTGGGACTTCAACTGATCGCGCGCGGCAATAATATCGTCAACCTCATAGCACACATGATGGATGCCGCCATCCGGCGCTTTTTCGAGGAACTTCGCAATCGGCGAATTTTCGCCGAGCGGCTCCAGCAGCTCGATCTTCGTATTCGGCAGCTCGATGAAGATGACGGTCACCCCATGCTCCGGCTGGGCAAGCGGTGCGCCGACCTTGGCGCCAAGGGCGTTCTTGTAAACCGATGCAGCCTTGTCGAGGTCTTTGACCGCGATCGCGACATGGTTCAAACGTCCAATCATTCATCAATCTCCAGCGTAGTCTTGATTTTTAGCCCGCCGTCTCCGGCGTCAGCCTCTTGCTTCCACCACGGAGAGCAGCACTTTGACAACCGGCTTCTTGCCCCAGGCTTCGTTAATGGCCGCCCGCACCGCCCTCTGCACGGCTTCCTGAACCATTCCGGCATCGCTGCGTCGTTTCTGCGGAATGGATCGCAATGTCCCGTCGATGGCGTCGAACACCACGTCGCGCATCGACTCTCCGTCGCGGTCCGCCGCCGGAATGCCTTCGAGAACGAGTCCCGGCTCGCCGAGAACTTCGCCACGGCGCGACAGCACCATCGAAACGACCGCGATACCTACGAACGATAATTTACGCCGCGCCTTGATCGGACCTTCCGCATCCGGAACGATCAGATTGCCGTCGCGGTAAAGACGCCCGACCGGGGCTTCATCGACGACCGACGCAGGCTCCGGCCACAACTTCAAGATCTCGCCGTCGACGAGCGTGAACGTGTCCTTGACGCCGCACGCGCGCGCCAGCTTGGCGTGCTCTTGCAGATGCCGCGACTCTCCGTGCATCGGCACCGAAATTTTCGGACGCAGCCACGCATACATGTCTTTCAGTTCGTCGCGGCGCGGATGCCCCGTAACGTGAACCAAGGCCTCGGCATCCGTTATGATGTCGACCCCGAGACGCGCGAAAGCGTTCTGCACCCGCCCGACCGCTTTTTCGTTTCCCGGAATTGTGCGCGAGGAAAAGATGATCGTATCGCCCTTGTCGAGCGAGATATCGGGATGCTGGTCCTCGGCGATGCGCGCCACTGCGGCCCGCGTTTCGCCCTGGCTGCCGGTGCATAGAACGACGACCTTGTTGCGGGAGAGGTCGCCAAACCGCTGCTGATCGAGATAGCTGAAGTTCTCGGGCAAATAGCCCGTCTCGATGGCCACCTCGATGATGCGGTGAAGCGCGCGGCCGGCAACGACCAACGTTCGCCCCGCCTTGCGCGCCGCTTCCGCAACCGAGATCACGCGCGCGACGTTCGACGCGAACAGCGTGACGGCGACACAGCGCGGTGCGTCGGCAATGAGTTTTTCCAGCGTCTTCGCGACGTCGGCTTCCGAAGCTGAACGTCCTTCGCGCATGGCATTGGTTGAATCGCAGACGATGGCATGCACGCCTTCGTCGCCCAGCGACTGGAGCTTGGCTGCGTCATGCGGCTTGCCTGCTACCGGCGTCTCATCGAACTTCCAGTCGCCGGTATGAAACACAAGTCCCGCAGGCGTACGGATCGCAATACCGTTCGGCTCCGGGATCGAATGCGTCAAGCCGACGAACTCGACGTCGAAAACACCGGCCGTAAAACGTCCGCCGAGTGGGATCGTACGGATCGGCAGCGTAGCCCCCGCCTCTCCCGATTTCGTCTTGAGCATTCCCGCCGTAAACGGCGTCGCGTAGATCGGACAATCGAGCGACGGCCAGAGATCGAGCACCGCGCCGATATGATCTTCATGTGCATGCGTCAGGACCAGCCCCGCCAGATTCTTCCGGTCGGCAACGATGTAGCGCAGGTCGGGCAGAACGACGTCCGCGCCGGGTTCCGTTTCGTGCGGGAAGGTGATGCCGAGATCGACCATCAGCCAGGATCGCGCATTCGGCGGACCAAAACCGTAGAGATAGGCGTTCATGCCGATCTCGCCGAGACCGCCGAGTGCCATAAAGACAAGCTCGTCGACTTTACCGCGTTGTGATGCCTTCGAGCGCTCGCTCATTTGCCCCCGTCATGTCCGGCCGCGCCGCCAAGCAGCACGTCGCCGTGAGTGATTTCACGAACGCTCCCCTCGATCACAGCGAGCAATGCGCCGGTCTCCGAGAGCCCTTGATAGGTTCCCGTTATCGGACCGTCCGCGGTATTGACCGAGATCGCCTCGCCAAGCGGCCCCGAGCGATCCGTCCATGCCTTGCGGACCGCTTCGAAGTTGCGGCCGTCCTGCCAGATGGCGAGCCAGCGCGAAACCTCAGCCGAAAGCTCCGTCAGCAGACGATCCGGCGTCGGGGCTGTCGTATGCTCGGAAAGAGCCGTCGCGGCGCGTCCGAGATCGCCGGGCGCCGAGGCGAGATTCAACCCGAAGCCGATCGTCGCCACGAAGCCCGGGCTGCCCCGCGCCGTCGTGCTCTCGACCAGAATTCCCCCCATCTTGGCGGTCCCCATCAGGATATCGTTCGGCCATTTGAGGCGAAGTCCGGGGGCCTGCGCAAGATGCGTCGTCGTTAAGATGGCCTCGAAAAGCGAGATTCCCGCAATTAACGACAATTGTGCCGCCTTTTCGAGCGAAGCGGCACAACAGAATGCAAGGCTTGCATAAAGATTGCCCTCGGGCGACACCCAGGTGCGGCCCGCGCGGCCACGCCCTGCCGTCTGCCGGTCGGCTATGACCCAGAGCGGAAGCTCTTCGCCGTTGAGCGCCAACCGCATCGCATCGGCATTCGTCGAACCCGTCTCGCCGAGATGAATGATACGGGGGCGGGCACCATCCATTGCTCTGTCAGAGAACCTGTGCAGGAGCTAGAACCGCCGCCGCCGCGTGCGCCGCCTCCACCAGCGTATCGCCGATAAATGGAAGCACGAACAGCACGACAAACGCTGCGGACAACGCCATCACCACCGAGGTTTTGCGCTCACGCTGCAGGAACGCTTCGCCCGAGTCGTCGAAGAACATGATCTTGACGATGCGCAGATAATAAAAGGCGCCGACCACGCTCGTCACGACGCCGATAACCGCCAGCGGGTAAAGTCCGGCTTTGATCGCCGCCAGGAAAACGTACCACTTGGCCCAGAAGCCGGCCAGCGGCGGAATACCTGCGAGCGAGAACATCAGGATGGCGAGAACTGTCGCGTACGTGAGGTCGGTTTTCGCTAGCCCGGCGAGATCGGAAATGCTTTCGACATTCCCGCCTTTGCGCCGCATCGCCAGAACACAGGCGAACGACCCGAGCGTCATCGCCACATAGATCGCCAGATAGATGAGCACCCCGGCCGTGCCTTCGGTATTGTTCGCCGCAAGGCCGATGAGCGCAAACCCGACGTGTCCGATCGCGGAATAGGCAAGCAGGCGCTTGATATTTGTCTGACCGATCGCAGCGAACGCGCCGAGCACCATGGAGGCGATCGCCAGGAAAATGACGATCTGCTGCCATTCCGCCGCAATGCCGGGCAGCGCCGCCTGAGTGAAGCGCACGATGAGCGCCATCGCGGCGACCTTCGAAGCGCTGGCCAGGAACACCGTCACCGGCGTCGGCGCGCCCTGATAGACGTCTGGCGTCCACATATGGAAGGGAACCGACGCGATCTTGAATGCCAGCCCGACCAGCACGAACACAAGGCCGACCGTCAGCCCGATGTTCGACGCCATTTCCGGAACCCTGGAAGCGGCCGCAATCTCGACATAGCCGGTCGATCCGGTCACGCCGTAAAGCAGCGACGCACCATAGAGAAGCAATCCCGACGCCAGCGCGCTCAGCACGAAATACTTGAGGCCCGCTTCACTCGATCGGACACTGTCCCGCTTGAAGGCGGCGATCACATAGAGCGCCAGGTTCTGCAATTCGAGGCCGAGGTACAGCGCGATAAGATCATTCGCTGACACCATCATCAGCATCCCGAGCGCCGCCAGCAGCATCAAGACGGGGTATTCGAAAAGCATCAGCTTGATGCGTCCGAAGTCATCGAACGTCATCAGCAGCGACAGAACGGCGGCAACCAGGATCACGATCTTGAAAAAGCGCGTCAACGGATCGGAGACGAACGCATTTTCAAATACGCTCGCGACGCCGCTCTGCTGGAAGATGGCGATAATGGCCGCAACGAAAACGCCGATCGCCAGCCAGCCGATGAGACGGCCGGCGCGCTCGCCGTTCGAGGTGAAGACGCCGATCATCAGGAGCGTAAGGGCGCCGACGGCTAGGATCAGCTCCGGCAATATCGTGTGAAGAAGGGCGCTATCCATCGGTCAAGTCCTCATGGCGCCAGGAGAGCGGCGGCGGAATGCTGAGCCGACTCGTAATTCTGCACGAGATTTTTCACGGAACTCGCCGTGACGTCGAGCACAGGCGCCGGGTAGAAGCCGTAGAAAATCGTCAGCAGAACGAGCGGCGCGAGAATGGCGACCTCGCGCGGCGAGAGATCCAGAATGCTGCGAAGGTTCGCCTTTTCGAGCATCCCGAAGATGATGCGGCGATAGAGATAAAGGGCGTAGGCCGCCGACAGGATGATGCCCGTCGTCGCCAGGATCGCCACCCAGGTATTCGCCTTGAATGCCGCCAGCAGCGTCAGGAATTCGCCGATGAAGCCGCTCGTTCCCGGCAGGCCGACGTTGGCCATCGTGAACACCATGAACGCCACGGCATATTTCGGCATGCGCTCGACGAGTCCGCCATAGGCCGCGATTTCGCGCGTGTGCATGCGATCGTAAATGACGCCGACACACAGAAATAGCGCCGATGATACGAGACCGTGCGACAGCATCTGGAAGATGGCACCGTCGATACCCTGCTGCGACGCCGTGAAGATACCCATCGTCACGTAGCCCATGTGTGCGACGGACGAATAAGCAATCAGCTTCTTCATGTCCTCCTGCACGAGCGCCACGAGCGACGTGTAGATGATCGCCACGATCGACAGTGTGAAGACAAACGGCGCCAGATCGGCCGAGGCATTCGGGAACATCGGCAACGAGAAGCGAAGGAAGCCGTAGCCGCCCATCTTCAGCAGAATACCGGCGAGGATGACCGAGCCCGCTGTCGGCGCTTCGACGTGCGCATCGGGCAGCCACGTATGCACCGGCCACATCGGCATTTTCACTGCGAACGAGGCAAAGAACGCGATCCACAGCCACCACTGCATATCCGCCGGAAACTTCGTCTGAAGCAGCGTCGGAATGTCGGTCGTGCCGGCGTGCCAGTACATCGCCATCATCGCGAGCAGCATCAGCACGGAGCCGAGCAGTGTGTAGAGGAAGAACTTGAAGCTCGCATACACGCGGCGCTTGCCGCCCCAGACGCCGATGATGATGAACATCGGAATGAGGCCGCCTTCGAAGAACAAATAGAACAGCACCAGATCGAGCGCGCAGAACACCCCGAGCATCAACGTCTCGAGCACCAGGAACGCGATCATGTATTCCTTGACGCGGTTCTCGACCGACACCCAGCTGGCCAGGATGCACAGCGGCATCAGGAATGTCGTCAGGATGACGAACAGCATCGAGATGCCGTCGACGCCGAGCTTGTACTTCAGCGATCCGAGCCAAGCGTGCTCTTCGACGAACTGGAATCCCGCTGTCGTCGTATCGAAGTTCCACCAGATCAGCAGCGATACGAAGAACGTGACCAGCGTCGTCCACAGGGCGATCCAGCGCGCATTCTGTTTCGCTTCCGCATTCTGCGCAGCGATCAGCAGTGCCCCGACGAGAGGCAGGAAGATGATGACGGAAAGGATATTGTTCATTTCGACACCCCGACGAAAAGCCCGTTGTAGGTGAGCCAGGTCAGGAGCGCCGCGACGCCGATCAGCATCGCGAATGCATAATGATAGAGATAGCCGGTCTGCAGCTTCACGACGCGCTCCGTCACGCGGCCGACACCCGCCGCCGTCCCATCGATCGCGCCGTCGATCACTGCACCGTCACCGCCCTTCCACAGGAAGCGGCCGATCGCGAAAGCCGGACGCACGAAAATCGCGTTGTAGAGTTCGTCGAAGTACCACTTGTTGAGCAGGAAGAGATAAAGCGGCTTGAACGCCCGCGCTGTCGCGGCCGGCAGCCACGGCGCCCGGATGTAATAGAGCCAGGCAATCCCGAAGCCGATCAGCATCGCGATGAACGACGAGTAGCCGACCCACTCCGGAACGCCGTGCATCTCGTGCAGGATATGATTGGTGTCGGACCGGAAGAGCGCCGCCCCCCAGAATGCCTTTTCGTCGTGGCCGATGAAGTAGCTCGCGAACGCAAGACCCGCCACAACGGCGCCAAGCGACAGGACGGCAAGCGGCACCATCATGGTCGCCGGGCTCTCGTGCGCATGATCGTAGGTGTGATGATCGGCGCGCGTGTCGCCGTAAAACGTCATGAAGATCAGGCGCCAGGAATAAAATGCCGTCATCAGAGCGCCGATAACGAGCAGCCAGAACGCATAGTTGTTCGGCGTGTTCGCAGCATAGGCGGCCTCGATGATCGCATCCTTCGAGTAAAAACCGGAAAAGCCCGTCAGATGCGGAATGCCGACGCCAGTGATCGACAGCGTGCCGATGACCATCGCCGCGAATGTCCACGGTATCTTCTTCCGTAGGCCGCCCATCGCGCGCATGTCCTGCTCGTGATGCATCGCGTGGATCACCGAGCCCGAGCCGAGGAACAGCAGGGCCTTGAAGAAAGCGTGCGTGAACAGATGGAAAATGCCCGCGCCATACGCGCCGACGCCGCAAGCGACGAACATGTAGCCGAGCTGCGAACACGTCGAATAGGCAACGACGCGCTTGATGTCGTTCTGCACCAAGGCGACCGTTGCGGCAAAGAACGCGGTGATCGCGCCGATCAATGTCACAAACGCCAGAGCGTGCGGCGCCAACTCGAAGATCGGCGATAGTCGCGCCACCATGAACACACCGGCCGTCACCATCGTCGCCGCGTGGATCAGCGCCGAAACCGGGGTCGGACCTTCCATCGCGTCGGGCAACCATGTGTGCAGCAGAAACTGCGCCGACTTACCCATCGCGCCCATGAACAGCAGCAGCGACAGCGTCGTCAGAATGTCGACGTCATACCCTGCGAATAGGAACGTCTTACCGGCGACGCCCGGGACCGCCGCGAAGATGGCGTCGAAATTCACCGTCCGGAAGACAAAGAACAGCCCGAAGATGCCGAGAGCAAATCCGAAATCGCCGACCCGGTTGACGACGAACGCCTTGATCGCCGCGGCATTGGCGGCGGGCTTTTTATACCAGAAGCCAATCAGCAGATAGGATGCGAGACCGACACCCTCCCAGCCGAAGAACATCTGTATGAGATTGTCGCTCGTCACCAGCGTGAGCATCGCGAACGTGAACAGCGACAGATACGCGAAGAAACGCGACCGCGAATCGTCCTCGTGCATGTAGCCGATGGAATAGAGATGCACGAGCGACGACACTGTCGTCACCACAACAAGCATAACGGCCGTCAGCGTGTCGATCTTCAGCTTCCATGACACATCGAGTTCGCCGGACGTGATCCAGCGCAGCAGCTGCACCGTGTGCGTTTCGTGCCCGAAGGCGACCTGGACGAAGACGATCCATGACAACACCGCCGCCAGAAACAAAAACGACGTCGTGATGATCTCGCTTGGCCGGTCGCCGATGATACGGCCGAACAATCCAGCGATCAGCGCGCCCGCGAGCGGCAGGAGAACGATCGTTGCGTAAATCATGCTCCGCCCCGCCTCAGCCCTTCATCATGTTGATATCTTCGACCGCGATCGACCCGCGATTGCGGAAGTAGACCACGATGATCGCCAGCCCGATTGCCGATTCAGCCGCCGCCACCGTCAGCACGAACAACGCGAAAACCTGTCCGACGAGGTCGGCATTGAAATGCGAGAACGCCACCAGGTTGATGTTCACGGCAAGCAGCATCAGTTCGATCGACATCAGGATGACGATGACGTTCTTGCGGTTGATGAAGATGCCGAAGATCCCGAGCGTGAACAGGCACGCGGCGACCGTCAGATAATGTCCAAGCCCAATGGTCATTCCGCCGCCTCCGGACGTTTTGCTGGCGGGATCATCGATCCGCCACTCGGAACCTTGACGACCTCGAGACCCGTCTTCGGTCCGCGGGCCACCTGTTCCGCAATCGACTGCCGCTTGACGCGTTCGCGATGCTTGAGGGTCAGGACGATCGCTCCGATCATCGCGACCAGCAGGATCAATCCGGCGCTTTGGAAGAAGAAGACATACTTCGTATAAATGATCTCGCCCAACGCCTGCGTGTTGGTGGTGGTGGCCGGTATCGGCGAAGCCGTGCTCATGTCCGGTGCCACGGCAAACCCGCGATAGCTGAAAAGCGCGATAAGCTCGACGAGCACGATGCCGCCGACGAGCGCACCCGCCTTGGCATTGTTGATGAAGCCGGCCTTCAGCGCCGCGAAATCGACGTCGAGCATCATCACGACGAACAGGAACAGCACCGACACCGCGCCGACATAGACGATAACGAGCAGCATCGCGATGAATTCGGCGCCGAGCAGAACGAACAACCCGGCGGCGTTGAAGAACGCCAGGATGAGAAACAGCACCGCATGCACGGGATTCTTCGCAAGGATGACCATCGCCCCCGAGGCGACCGCCAACACCGCAAATAGATAAAAGAAACCAGCCGCAGCCATCGTCCGTCGTTCTTTCCGTTACCCTCGAGTGAGGGCGTTATCGATATTTCGCGTCGAGCGCGATGTTCTTCGCGATTTCACGTTCCCAGCGATCGCCGTTCGCCAGCAGCCGCTCCTTGTCATAGAAAAGCTCTTCCCGCGTCTCCGTCGCGAACTCGAAATTCGGTCCTTCGACGATCGCATCCACCGGGCAGGCTTCCTGGCACAGCCCGCAATAGATGCATTTGGTCATGTCGATATCGTAGCGCGTCGTGCGCCGCGTGCCGTCGTTGCGACGCGGACCGGCCTCGATGGTAATCGCCTGCGCCGGGCAGATCGCTTCACACAGCTTGCACGCGATGCAGCGCTCTTCGCCGTTTGGATAGCGGCGCAAAGCATGCTCGCCACGGAAGCGCGGTGACAGCGGACCCTTTTCATACGGATAGTTCAGCGTTTTCTTCGGCGCGAAGAAGTAGCGCATCGTCAGCACGAACGCCGCCACGAACTCCGTCAGAAACAGGGATTTGGTCGCGCGCGCGACGTTCATGAGAGGAAGCCTCCAAACCGCAGAACTGCAGCCGTCACGATGACCATGACGAGCGACAGCGGCAGGAACACCTTCCATCCGAGCCGCATCAACTGGTCGTAGCGATAACGCGGAACGATCGCCTTCGCCATCGCGAACATGAAGAACACCAGGACGACCTTGATCAAAAACCAGAAGATCCCGGGAACCGCGTTCAGTGGCCACACGTCGAGAGGCGGCAACCAGCCGCCGAGGAACAGGATCGTCGTCAGCGCGCACATCGTGGTGATCGCGACGTACTCACCCAGCATGTAGAGCAGATAGGGCGTCGACGAGTATTCAACCATGAACCCGGCGACGAGTTCGGATTCCGCCTCGACGAGGTCGAATGGCGGCCGGTTGGTCTCGGCCAGCGCCGAAATGTAGAACATGACGAACACGGGAAAGAGCGTCAGCCAGTGCCAGTCGAGCAGTGAATTCGTGAGCCCGAGACGTGTTCCGACGCCCGTCTTCTGGGCGTTGACAATATCGGTCACGTTCAGAGAGCCAACGCACAGAAGCACGCATATGATGATGAAGCCGATCGAGACTTCGTACGAAACCATCTGCGCCGCCGAGCGCAGGCTGCCCATGAACGGATATTTTGAGTTCGACGCCCAGCCGCCCATGATGACGCCGTAAACGCCAAGGGACGAGATCGCCAGCAGGTAGAGAATTCCGACGTTCATGTCGGAGATCACCCATCGGCCCCAGCTGTTCTCGTTGACGGGGATGACGGCCCATGCCGAAAGCGCACACAGCGCCGTCGCAAGGGGTGCGAGCAGGAATACGACCTTATCCGAGCCCGAAGGAATGACCGGCTCTTTCAGCACGAACTTTAGAAGATCGGCAAACGATTGCAGCAGCCCGAACGGCCCGACGACGTTTGGTCCGCGCCGCATCTGCACCGCCGCCCAGACCTTGCGATCCATCAACAGCAGGAATGCGATGATGATGAGCAGCGAAACCAACAGCAGCAAGGACAAGCCGACGAGCGCCAGCAGGTTCCAGCCGTAATCCGCCATGAATGTTTGCAGCGTCTCGATCATTGCTTTCTATTCCGCCGCGCTGAGTTTCTGTTCGCGGCTGCTTCTGAGCGCACTCATGCCCGCCATCACCGCTGACGCACGGGCAATCGCATTGGTCAGATAAAAGTCGCCGATCACCGAAGCAAAAGGCGCGGCTGTCACTTGCCCGGAAAGTTTGGCGAGCGTCTCAAGGCCCGAGACGGCGCGCGTCTCGACCGCATCGACCGCCGCCAGCTGCGGTGCGGCGCGGTACATCGCGGCGCGAAGCTCTTTCAAGGTATTATAAGGAAGAATCGCATCGACCCGCGCCGACAGAGCCCGGATGATCGTCCAGTCTTCCTTGGCGCTGCCCGGCGAGAACGCCGCCTTGACCGTCTGCTGCGCGCGGCCCTCGGTGTTGACGTAGGTCGCGTGCTTTTCCGTGTAGGCCGCGCCCGGCAGGATGACGTCGGCGCGCTCGGCGCCCCGATCGCCGTGGCTGCCCTGATAGACAACGAAGGCAGAGCCGAGGCGCGACAGATCGCATTCGTCCGCGCCAAGCAGGAAGACGAGGTCCATGCTCCCGCCAAGAATGCCGGCCGCATCCTTGCCGCCCTTGCCGGGAACGAACGCGAGATCGAGCCCAGCAACGCGCCCGGCGGCGGTATGCAGAACATTGAAGCCGTTCCACGATGCGTCCTTGCCCGCGCACGCGGCGATCGCGACGCGCGCCGCCAGCGACAGAACCGCGAGCCCGTCGGGACGTGCAAAAGCACCCTGCCCGACGATCACCATTGGCCGCTTGGCATTTTTCAGAACGTCGGCAAAAGCATGTTTTCCGTTCGCCAGTTCGGCCAGCGTCTCCGGCCCGGCGCCGAGATACTCATAAGGGTACGTCAGATCGACCTTGGCGCCGATGAGCGCGATCTTTGCGTGCGTCGAGCGCCATCCCTTGCGGATGCGTGAATTGAGAACCGCCGCTTCGAGACGCGGGTTGGAGCCGATGATCAAAATTGCGTCGGCGTGCTCGATTCCCTCGATCGAGGAATTGAAGACATAGCTGCCCCGGCCAAGCTTCGGATCGAGCTTGTCGCCCGCCTGACGGCAATCGATCGACGTGACGCCGAGACGCCCGAGCAGATCCTTCAGCGCGAACATTTCTTCCGCACCCGCAAGATCGCCGGCAATCGCGCCGATCTTCGAGGCGTCCGTCACCTTGAGCTTCTCCGCCACGAGATCGAGAGCTTCATCCCAATTCGCCGGTTCGAGGCGTCCGTTTTTGCGGATATACGGCTGATCGAGGCGCTGGATTTTCAAACCGTCGGCGACATGCCGCGTCTTGTCGGAAATCCATTCCTCGTTCACGGCGTCGTTGTTGCGCGGCAGAATGCGCATGACGGCGCCGCCGCGCGTATCGACCCGAATGGCCGAGCCGACAGCATCCATCGCGTCGATGGTTTCCGTGGACTCCATTTCCCACGGCCGGGCGCTGAAAGCCCACGGACGATGCGTCAGGGCGCCGACCGGGCAGAGATCGACGGCGTTGGCGCTCATTTCCGACATGATGCCGCGTTCGAGGTACGTCGTGATTTCCGCGTCCTCGCCGCGCCCGATGAGGCCAAGCTCTTCGACGCCCGCGACTTCCGTCATGTAGCGAACACAGCGCGTGCAATGGATGCAGCGCGTCATCATCGTCTTGATGAGCGGCCCGATGTTCTTTTCTTCGACCGCGCGCTTGTTCTCGTGATAGCGCGACCCGCCCATGCCGAAGGCCATCGCCTGATCCTGCAAATCGCACTCGCCGCCCTGATCGCAGATCGGGCAATCGAGCGGATGGTTGATCAGCAGGAACTCCATCACGCCTTCGCGCGCCTTTTTTACCAGCGGCGTCGTCGTGTTGATGACCTTGGGTGAACCATCCTTGTTCGGCGGCAGGTCGTTGACCAGCATCGCACACGAGGCGACCGGCTTCGGCGAACCCTGCACCTCGACGAGACACATGCGGCAGTTGCCGGCGATCGACAAACGCTCGTGATAGCAGAAGCGCGGAATGACCGAGCCCGCCATCTCGCAGGCGTGCATCAGCGTCGTGCCGTCTTCGACTTCGATCGCCTTACCGTCGACTATGAGTTGCTTTGGCATGGATGCTTTTCCGCCGCCCTACTCTGCCGCCACGGGCGTGTGTTTGGCCTGATACTCGTCGATGCGCGCTTCGATGACGGGCCGGAAATTATTGATCAGACCCTGCACCGGCCAGGCTGCCGCGTCGCCGAGCGCGCAAATGGTATGACCTTCGACCTGCTTCGTGACGTCGAACAGAAGATCGATCTCACGCTTCTCAGCCTGACCGCGTTCCATCCGTTCGAGAACCCGCCACATCCAGCCCGTGCCTTCGCGGCATGGCGTGCACTGGCCGCAACTCTCGTGCTTGTAGAAATACGCCAGCCGCCGGATCGCACCGATGATGTCCGTCGATTTGTCCATGACGATCACCGCCGCCGTGCCGAGCCCCGAGCCGAGCTTGCCCAGCGCATCGAAATCCATCGTCACGGCTTCGGCTTGTTCCGCCGTAATGCAACGAACGGAAGAACCGCCCGGAATGACGGCCAGCAGATTATCCCAGCCGCCGCGAATGCCGCCGCAGTGCTTGTCGATGAGTTCCTTGAGCGGAATGCCCATTTCTTCTTCGACGACGCATGGCCGTTCGACGTGACCGGAGATCTGGAAGAGCTTGGTACCGGTATTGTTCGGTAGACCGAGCGCCGCGAACCAGTTCGATCCGCGTCGCAGGATGTCACCGACGACCGCGATGCTTTCGACGTTGTTGATCGTCGTCGGCGCACCATAGAGCCCGACGTTCGCCGGAAACGGCGGCTTCAGGCGCGGCTGCCCCTTCTTGCCTTCGATGCTTTCCAGCATCGCCGTCTCTTCACCGCAGATGTAAGCACCGGCGCCGTGATGGACGTAAAGATCGAAGTCCCAGCCGTGAATGTTGTTCTTGCCGATCAGCTTGGCTTCGTAGGCTTCGTCGATCGCCCGCTGCAAAGCCTCGCGCTCGCGAATGTATTCGCCGCGCACATAGATGTAGCTCGTATGCGCCCGCATCGCAAAGGACGCCAGCAGCGCGCCTTCGACAAGCAGATGCGGATCGTGCCGCAGAATTTCGCGGTCCTTGCACGAGCCCGGCTCCGACTCGTCGGCGTTGATGACGAGATAGCTCGGACGCGCATCGGCCTTCGGCATGAACGACCATTTGAGGCCGGTCGGAAATCCCGCGCCGCCGCGCCCGCGAAGCCCCGACTTCTTCACCTCGTCGATGACGTAGTCATGACCCTGATCGATGAAGAACTTCGTTCCGTCCCACGCACCACGGCTGATCGCCGCTTTGAGGTTCGGCGAATGGAATCCGTAGATGTTGCGAAAGATACGATCGCGATCCTGAAGCATGCGAGCTAATCCTTCGGCCTTTCACCGGCCTTGTTCTCGGGACGCCATCCCGAGGCGAGCTTTTGCGCCTGCTCGATCCATTTGTCACGCATGACGCGACCCTTGAATCCGTCGAGCTGGCTTTCGAACCATGTCACGTTCCCGGGCGTCCACTTTGCGATCTGGTCGAAGTGCCAGATACCGATGGCATTGAGCCTCTCGACCATCTTGTCGGCCACGCCCCAGATCAGCGAAAGATCGTCGCCCTTCCCGCCGCGCGGCTCGGTCATGAGTTCCGGCTTGCTTGCGCCGCCCGCCGCTGCAGCGATCGCCCGGTCACGCTGCATATCGGCTTTGATTCGGTCGAGTTCACCCGCCGAAAGAGCCTTGCCGCCGCCGCGCACCTCAAGCTCCTTGACGAGCCCGGCGTTGGCCATGGCCGCAAGCGCCGCGGGATGCACCGGCGGATTCGCGCCCTTTGCACCACCCTCCGGCGATGACGGAGACGAGCCTTCGGCGACGGCGGCCTTGTGCGCCGGTGATGCCAACGCCGACGCGGGTGGCTCCTCCTGAGCTTTGTCCTTCGCTCCATCCAAGTCTTCGAAGCGCTTCTTCCAGGCTCCAATTGTCGAGCCGTCGTAAAGCTTCTCATCGGTCAAAGACGTCGGCCCGTTCGCCGGACACGAGGCTTTGCGGCCGGTCTGCGATCCCCACTTCGGTTGCTTGCCGGCTTCAAACCCATCGAGGATCTTTTCAAGCTGCTCGGGCGTCAGGTCCTCGAACGTATCCTTGCCGACCTGAACGACGGGTGCGTTGGCGCAGACGCCGATGCACTCGACCTCTTCCCACGACAGCGTGCCGTTGGCGTTCGGCGTCAGCGGATGCTCGTTGATCCGACGCTGGCACACACCCACCAACTCGCGCGAACCGCGCAGCATGCAGGGCGTCGTGCCGCACACCTGGATATGTGCCTTCGTCCCGACGGGCGACAATTGAAACATGGTGTAGAACGTCGCGATTTCCATGCCCCGGATGTAGGCCATGTCGAGAAGATCGCAGACGGTGCGGATCGCGGGCTCCGGAAGCCAGCCGCCAGCCTGTTCCTGCGCGCGCCACAGCAGCGGTAATACGGCCGATGCCTGCTTGCCCGGCGGATACTTCGCGATCGTCTCGCGAGCCCAGGCGAGGTTGTCCGCCGAAAATGTAAAATCGGCGGGTTGATCGGGATGCACTCGGCGAACGGCCATCAACGGCTCCTGAACCTCAGTCGCATGGCGCTGAATGTGTAACGAGACCACGTCAAGCGGACGAATTCCGGTCCGCTCCGCCCATGCCGACTCTCAAATCGACATTACCCTTCCAGCGTCAGCACGGTCCAGTACGCGCAACGTGACGACTAGGCAAGAATTTGCGGATGCTTCCAAAGGATGAAGCATTCGCGACAAGTGCAAAACTTGGTGCGACGAATGGCGCGAGCCCGTTGGGCGCGCTGCTCAATCCGTGGTCAGGGCTGAGGGGTTGCTGGATGCGAAGGCACGATTGTCGACGCACGCCGCTGCACCGTTTCGGCAGGGCTCTCGTTGACCCACTGGCCATGCGCGAAGCCGAGCCATCCAATCACCAGCAGGAAGGTCGCGATCGGCGCCAATACAAGGGAAATCTGTGAGGCGACGCGCAGGAAACCCGTCCACACACCCGCAAGCACCAGACCGGCGACGATGATGACCCAGCCGCCATCGTCGGCACCCCTGGCGGTGGCGAAGATCAGCGCCGCAAACAATCCGGCAAGTCCGATCAGAACCGGGATGAACGGCGCGTCGGCCTGCAGCGCCCCCATCGGCCAACCCCTCGAACGGGCGAAGAGACGGTATGTCGCGAGACTCAATCCCCATCCAAATGCCGCGACGGCCAGCAGAAAGAGATTGTCGAGAACGGGAGTGGCTCCATAGACCATACGCGACACCTGTTGCTGGCAGCCTGTGTTGGACGCAGACGCCTTTTTGCCAGCGCTTTGTGGCGGTGGCTAGTCCGGTCGGCAGGGAGCCGGAAATCTTGACGAACAAGGCGAGCGGCCGTGTCCGCCGCCGGCCGCTTCTTCCGTCATCTCAGATGTCCGACGTACCCCCGGCGCCGTCTGTGTTCAGCGGTCGATTTCACCGAAGACGATATCCAGCGATCCGAGGATCGCGGACACGTCCGCCAGCATGTGGCCCCGGTTGATGAAATCCATCGCCGCCAGATGCGGGAAGCCCGGCGCCCGGATTTTGCAGCGATACGGCTTGTTCGAGCCGTCGGCCACTAGAAACACGCCGAACTCGCCCTTGGGCGCCTCGACGGCCGCATAGACTTCACCCTCCGGAACGTGGAAGCCCTCGGTATAGAGTTTGAAGTGATGGATCAGCGCTTCCATCGAACGCTTCATCTCACCACGCTTCGGCGGCACGACTTTCTTGTTGTCGGCGACATGCGGTCCTTGCCCGCCGGCCGATTTCAACAGCTCGCAACACTGCTTCATGATCTTGGTCGATTCACGCATTTCCTGCATGCGGATCAGATAGCGATCGTAGCAGTCACCGTTCTTGCCGATCGGAATATCGAAATCGAGATCGGCGTAGCATTCGTAAGGCTGCGACTTGCGCAGATCCCAAACCGCCCCGGAGCCGCGAACCATCACGCCGGAAAAGCCCCACGCGAACGCTTCCTCAAGCGAAACGACGCCGATATCGACGTTGCGCTGCTTGAAAATCCGGTTCTCGGTCAAAAGCTCATCGATGTCGTCGACGACTTTCAGGAACGGATCGCAGAAAGCGTAAATATCGTCGATCAGCTGTTCGGGCAGATCCTGGTGAACGCCGCCGATGCGGAAATACTTGGCGTGCATGCGCGAGCCGGAGGCGCGTTCGTAGAACACCATCAGCTTTTCGCGCTCTTCGAATCCCCAGAGCGGCGGCGTCAGCGCGCCGACGTCCATCGCCTGCGTCGTGACGTTGAGAAGATGCGATAGCAGCCGCCCGATCTCCGAGTAGAGCACGCGGATGAGCTGCGCGCGGCGCGGCACCGTCATGCCGAGCAACTTCTCGCCCGCCAGGCAGAACGCATGCTCCTGGTTCATCGGCGCGACGTAGTCGAGACGATCGAAATAGCCGATCGCCTGCATGTACGTCTTGTGCTCGATCAGCTTTTCGGTGCCGCGATGCAGAAGTCCGATGTGCGGATCGACACGCTCGACGACCTCGCCGTCAAGTTCGAGAACAAGGCGCAACACGCCGTGCGCAGCGGGATGCTGAGGCCCGAAATTGATGTTGAAGTTGCGAATTTCCGTTTCGGCCATAATCAACCTGTTCCCCGCGTGATCGGAGCGACACGCGCGCGCTTTGCCTTGTCATTGACGCGCTGCTCGAACTTGTCCCAATCGACAATCACGCGCTGATGCTCGCCCTCGCCGATCAGGTCAATACCGTCGTGAGCTTTGACGTGAAAAAACACGCGCCGGCCCTCGACCTTCGTACACTCCGCCTCGACCGTCACCGTCTGCCCGGGCACCGTCGCCGCGATGTGCGACACGTCGATGTGCACGCCTAGCGATCCCTCGCCCTCTTCGAGATGCGATTCGAGGACATGCAGGCACGTCCACTCCATCAACCCGACCATGAAGCCCGTCGCAAAAACGGTCGGCATGAGTTGAAAGTCGCGGGCTTCCGGAAAGAGATGCGGCACCGTCTTCGTCGCGGGAATGCGGTACGAAAACTCGGTGCGCGCGCCTGCTTGGAGCGAAGGTTTCACCGCGGCGTCCTCACAGCCTGTCTTTCAAGTTGCGGATCGTAATATAGATATTTGACGCTGTGGCCGCGACCGAAAAGACCCCCAGCAGCAGCGATCCGAAGCTCGGCCCGTCCGTCCGACCGATGAGCGGATAGACGAATTCGCCGATTACCGCGATGACGACGACGCCGAGAGGAACGACGATCGTCGCGTAGGGCAGAAACCGGCTCAACAGCCCGAAAATCGCCCCAGCCAGCGCACGCGGCCAATCGAGCACGAACGCAGCGACCAGAAGCCCGGCCGAGATCGCGACATTCGTTTCCAATTCCATTCAATTGCTCGACGTTGCAGTTCGATCCCGAAACGCACCACGCTGTTGATTGAGACGATTGCACAAGAGTCTATTCCCGACACCTACGAGCGATGCGCTTTCTCATCGCCCGGCAGCAGATAGTCCGGACCTTCCCATGGGCTTTCAAAGTCGAAATCGCGGAATTCCTGCGTCAGCTTGACCGGTTCATAGACGACCCGCTTCTTCTCGTCGTCGTAGCGCACCTCGACATACCCCGTGAGAGGGAAATCCTTGCGCAACGGATAGCCCTGAAAACCGTAATCAGTCAGCAGCCGCCGCAAATCGGGGTGTCCGGTAAAGCGAATGCCGTACATATCGTAGGCTTCGCGCTCGTACCAATTGGCCGCCGGAAAGACGTCGTTCACGCTCGGAACCGGCGTTGTTTCATCGGTCATGATCTTGATGCGGATGCGCTGATTGAGGCGCGGCGACAGCAGGTGATAAACGACGTCGAACCGATGTTCGCGCACAGGATAATCGACGCCGCAAATGTCGATCAGAACTTCAAACAGACACTTTGGATCATCGCGGAGCTTCGTCAGAACCTCGGCGACGCGATCTCTCGCAACGGTGATGGACGCCTCGTCATACGCATCGTCGGTCGTGATGACGTCTGCTCCGAGGAGCGAACTGACATGACTTAGAAGGCTTGCGGTATCCATCGGAGCAGCACTCGTTTTAGGCTTCTTGTCGGTTCGTATCGGAACGCGGTGACGATCAGGCACGAAGTCGCGGCACGGCTTTCCGAGTTTGCCTATCTCTCGATCGTTCCCGTTCGGCGAATCTTCCGTTGCAGCAGCAGCACGCCGTAAAGAAGCGCTTCCGCCGTCGGCGGGCATCCCGGCACGTAGATATCGACCGGAACGATACGATCGCAACCGCGCACGACGGCATAAGAATAATGGTAGTAGCCGCCGCCGTTGGCGCAGCTTCCCATCGAGATGACATAGCGTGGCTCGGGCATCTGGTCGTAGACCTTCCGCAGCGCCGGAGCCATCTTGTTGGTCAGCGTTCCGGCGACGATCATGACGTCCGACTGACGCGGCGAAGCCCGCGGCGCGAAACCGAAGCGCTCCAGATCGTAACGCGGCATCGACGCCTGCATCATCTCGACGGCGCAGCACGCGAGCCCGAACGTCATCCACATCAGCGAGCCGGTCCGCGCCCACGTAATGAGGTCATCCACGGTCGTGACGAGGAAGCCCTTATCGGCCAGTTCGTTCGAAACGCCCGTGAAAAACGGATCGTCCGCCCGGGCGACCACAGAGGTTCCCGCGGGCGCCCCGCCTTCCCGCACCCGGTCGAAGGCACGGTCAAAAATCAACCGATCGTGATCGTCGTTCGCGCGAATTAATCCCATTCGAGCGCGCCCTTCTTCCATTCGTAGATGAAGCCGACGGTCAGCACGCCCAGAAACACCATCATCGACCAGAAGCCGAACACACCGATCTCCTTGAAGGCCACCGCCCAGGGGAACAGGAACGCAATCTCCAGGTCGAAAATAATGAACAGGATCGACACGAGATAGAACCTCACGTCGAACTTCATGCGTGCGTCGTCGAAGGCATTGAAGCCGCATTCGTAGGCCGAGACCTTTTCCGGGTCCGGATTACGGTAGGCGACGAGAAACGGCGCGAGCATAAGCGCGCCACCGATAAACAGCGCGACTCCAATGAAAATCGCGATCGGCAGGTAATGTGAAGCTAGGTCGATCATCGCATCTCGTCCGCTGAGCATGCGAGCCCACTGGGGGCGCATGACGACGCCGTGAACGTTTTCCCGGTGTTAACCCAGGTCGTATTGCGGCGCAACTCCGGGAAGGTCGCGGAGGCGCTTTCCCATACTCATAGAGATTGCGACGCCCGTTTTCGGCAACAAGGCCCTCGTACGCGACCGCGCGCCGCATCCGGAAATCGAGCAGTAGCGGCCGCAGCGGCCGGGCGAAACGAATCGCGCCGGTCCGCCGCCTGCCGGACGGACCTAGGCTGGCTTTACGCTGCTATGCTTGTGGATGCGCCATGCAAAGCCGCAAAGGAGAATGCCATAGAGAATGGCATAAGCGCCGATAACCCACACCAGCGCCAACACGCCGACTTTCGGCTGAACCACGAGAATGATGCCGAATAGCACCGACAGCGCCCCGCTGGCGATCAGCAGCCATTCGTCGTCGATTTCCTTCCGCAGCCGGATAGCGCCGATGATTTGCATAATCCCGGTGGCGATCGCCCAAGACGCAATGAGGAACAACAGAACGAGCGCCGTAATGCCCGGCCACGCGAATGTCAGGATTCCCGCGCCGATGCCGATAATACCGACCACCGCCAGCCACCAGCGCGGTGCCGGCACGCCGCCCTTGATGGCAGCCGCCAGCGCCAGCACGCCGTCAACCAGCGCGAAAGCGCCGTAAAACAGGACGAGCGTCAGGACGGTGACACCGGGCCACGCCAGCGCCAGAAGCCCAAAAATGATCGCGCAGATGCCTTTTAGAAGGATCAACCACCAGTTCTCAGCCAAGGCATGCAGCATCGGCCCGGCCGCAAAAACTGGAGGCATTGACGTATCGGAACGCTCCATAATCAAATCTCCTTCAAAAATGTTGTGAGGCAGCAGTATCGGTGAACAACTCGCCAACCGACGCGGGCGCTCCTTCACGGAGTTTGACGACGTTCGGTCTGGCGCGAGTGAAAGCCTCGACTTCTGGCAAACGCCGAGTTGATATCCATCGACGCCTTTTATGCAGTGCACTCAGTCGCCCCCCGGAACATACGATGAGGGGTTGGCCGTACAGCCCAAAACAAAAACGAACACGCGCCGCCCGGAACGCTCTGCCAAAGCAGACGAGGGCCGTCGGCCAATGCCACGCGGAACCGGCGGCGAGACATGCCCTACCGCCCAAAACGGATAATCGATCTCCGTTCACCTTGAGGCTCCCGAGGCGGAAACCGCGGCACGCGCTCCGCCGCCAACGAGCCTGTCGCTGCTTCGGCCGTCCGTCAAATGCCTTTTTTAGGTGAGATGCCGATCGGACGGCGTAGCCGTTCCTCTACCGGCGGAAGGGGTCTGCCCCGTGATGCCCCGGTAAGCGGTCGACGTCCGTTATCGCTCAAACCGCAGTGGCACGACGCCCGCCCTGCGCGGCGACGGCACGAAGTCCTCGTCCGGGTCCTCGCCAAAAATACGAAAGCTCCTCCGGCCCGCCGCCTTGGCCGCATAAAGAGCCGTATCGGCCTCGGCGAACAACACCGCTGGATCACGGCAGACCGGTTGCTTCAGGAGTGCGACGCCGATCGAAATGCCGACATCGATACGCAAATCCCGCCACATGACCGGCCTGCAAAGAGCCCGCAATGCCGAGGCGAGTGTCTGCTTGATTTGCATCACCGAGCGCGGCCCCTTCAGAAGCAGCGCAAACTCATCGCCGCCAATGCGCGCGACGACATTCCGGCCACCGAATATCCGGTACAGCCGGTCGGCAACCTGGCGCAGGCATTCGTCGCCCGCCGAATGGCCAAGCCGGTCATTGATGCTCTTGAAGTGATCGAGATCGATCAACGCCAACGCGGCAATCGAAACGTCGCTCGCGTCGCATTTGCTGAGTTCGTGGCATCGCGCTTCAAACACGCCTCGGTTTGCCAAGCCCGTCAGCGGATCTCGTTCCGCGAGGTGCCGCAACCGGTCCCAGAGCTCTTTTTCCTGCGTGACGTCCTGCTTCGCGCCAAACAGCCGGATCGCGCGCCCGCCTTCAAATATCGCATTGCCGCTGAGACGCATCCATCGGCCCCGGCCCCGCCGCGTCCGAATACGCGCATCGATCGAGAACGGCCCCTCGCCGGCAATTGCCTCGGCGCGAACACGTTCCATGAGCGCGCGGGACTCATCCTCATAGAAATCGAGGATCATCGACCGGCGAATATGCGGTTGATACGGGAGTTCGAAGAGATCGTAGACACCGACGGTCCACGTCAGCTCTTCCGTATTGAGATCACATTCCCACGCGCCGAATTTGGCAAGCTGCGACGCCCGATCGTAGATGTCATTCAAATGGGCCATAGGACTTGCGTCGTTGCAGAAGGCTCACATCCACGACCGGGAATAACTCAAGTGAGATCGAAAATTCCCAGGTAGGTGTCGCCGAATTGTATATCTAAACTATTAATGAAAATCGGCAGCGCAGTGATTATGCGGCATCGGACGAATTCCAGCCACCGCCGCGCCTGTCAAAAATTCCCTATAGGGAAACCCAACCGGCGCACCACATCACGACGATGATTCGTCCTCACGTGCAAGGAGCGCCCGTTTGCGCTCGACGCCCCATCGATATCCGGACAATGATCCGTCATTGCGGACGACACGATGGCAGGGAATTGCGACGGCGATTTTGTTTGCCGCGCACGCCCCCGCAACGGCCCGAACCGCGTTCGGCATTCCCAGACGTTCTGCAATTTCCGAATAGGACGCGGTCGTTCCCGCCGGTATTTCGCGTAGCGCCTGCCAGACGCGATGCTGGAAGGCGGTGCCCCGGACGTCGAGCGGCAAATCCAGTCCGGCCTCCGGCACCTCAACAAGAGCGACGACCCGTGCAACGATCGTCTCAAAGTCGGGGTCGCCGCCGATCAACGTCGCTCGTGGAAATCTTTCCTCGAGGTCATGCACGAGCACTTCCGGGTCATCGCCGAGAAAAATCGCCGTAATGCCCTTTTCACTCGCCGCGACCAGAACCGATCCGAGCGAACATTGCCCGATGGCGAAACGCATTTTGATATCGGCTCCCCCAGCGCGAAAATCGGAAGGTGTCATACCGAGAACCGCGTCAGAATTTTCGTAGAAGCGGCCGCTGGAATTGAAGCCCGCACCGAAGATCGCCCCCATCACTGTGTTGCTCTCCTTCATTTCGTCGCGAAGTCGTTTCTGGCGATGCGCCTCCGCATAGGCTTTCGGCGTCACGCCTGTAACGGCCCGGAAGACCCTGTGAAAATGAAACGCACTGACCCCCGCCGCATCGGCAAGCTCAGCTAGCGTCGGAATGGTTTCCGACGCTTCGATCAGCCGGCACGCTTCGGCGACCTTCTTGATATATTGATCGTGGGTAGAGGGTTGATCCGGCTTGCAGCGCTTGCACGGCCGGAACCCTGCGGCTTCCGCGTCCTGACGCGACCGAAAAAAGATCACGTTGTCCCGCTTGGCATGCCGGGCCGGGCACGAGGACCGGCAGTAAATTCCAGTCGTTTTCACGCCAAAGCAGAACGTCTTGTCGAAGCCGGGATCGCGCCGCGTGACTGCGTCCCACCACAGATCCTCTAGCGGCCCCGAATACTCGTCGTCTCGAACGCTGCGGATCATATGTGCTGGCATCATGAGCGGGAGCCTAAACCATCGAGAAGCCGGTATCACTCCGCTCCTTGCTCTCAAAGGGGCGCGTTTCCCCGGCCCATAGCGCCACACTCTCGCAACACCTCGGATCCGACGCGCTCCCGGCGTATTTCGAAGGCTGCCTCGTTAAGCCTAATGGACACCCAATCGAACGCCGTAAATTAAAGGCAGATCGTAATCCCGGCGCCATCGGCGAGATGTGCACCAATTTTAGATACATCATCACATTGTCAGGAGACGCTAGCGCGCAATTTCTCTATACTGCGAGTAGACGGGGGACACTTGGCGGCTCATTTTCGGATCACCAAGGAGTTCGTGCTATGAAGTATTTTTCCGCCACGGCACCGCCGTCGTTCCTATTCTTGATTCCGCAACCATTCGTATTTTTTGAACGACCGGCCCTCGCCGGGCGGACGCCCAACGCCCACAACAAGCGACTGACTTAACACTCGATTCAGTTCGAAAACTGAAGAATGAGACCCGCACTCGCGCGTGAGGCAGAAATCGGGAGTCGCCAGCCGAAACCACGCAATCGTCCATTCATGTAGCGCTTAGGAGTACTGTCATGACGGCCAATCCTATTCCAGAGACCCGCTCGGAAGCCGACCCCAGTTGGTGGGGCGCAATTCTAGTCGGCGCTATTTTCGTTTTTGCCGGCTTCTTCGTCCTTGGCGACGTCGTGGCGGCAACCGTGATCAGCGCATTTTTGATCGGCGTTTTATTGCTCGTAGCGGGCGCCGCGGAAGTGTTTCAGTCATTCTCGGCACAATACTGGCGCGGCTTTTTTCTGAGGCTGCTCGTCGGCGTCCTCTATGTCATCGCCGGATTGATGCTGATAACCGATCCGGCGAGAGCCTCCGTCGTCCTGACGTTGGTATTCGCCCTCGCTCTCATTGCCTCCGGCATCGTTCGCATCGTCCAGGCTGTTCAGTACTGGGAGTGGTTCGGCGGACTGCTGCTTTTCTCCGGCATTGTCGGCATCCTGGCCGGCGCGATCATTCTGTCGAAGTGGCCCGTCAGCGGCCTATGGGTTCTTGGCGCCGTCGTTGGTGTCGATCTTTTGCTTCACGGATTCTGGTGGATTTCGCTTGGTAGCCGGCTGCGGCGGGAACGGCACAGCGCCCCGACGTGATCGATGCTGTTCCGATTAGGTGTCGCCGAGCAGTCGGGCGATAGGGTTCAGCATTCGAAGTGAGCGACATGGCAGGCGCTAAATCCGAAGACCGGAAGAAACCTGACCGTGACGCTCACTTGGTGGACCTCGCCCTGCAGGGCGGCGGCTCGCACGGCGCATTCACCTGGGGCGTGTTGGATCGACTGCTCGAGGAGCCGTGGCTGAAGATCGACGGCATCACGGGCACGTCGGCCGGCGCCATGAACGCAGCCGTTTTGGTCGATGGTCACGCCCAAGGTGGCGCCGACGGTGCCCGCGCGGCTTTGGAAAAATACTGGCGCAGCGTTTCGCATGCGGCGCTGCTGAGCCCATTCCAACGCACGCCGCTCGACGTCTTGCTCGGACGCTGGACGCTCGATACGTCGCCGATATTCATCACGATGGATTTGATGTCGCGCGTATTCTCGCCGTACGACATCAATCCCGGCGGCGCCAATCCCCTGCACGAGATCCTCACGAACAACATTGACTTCGAGCGCTTGTCGCGCGCACCGATCAAGCTGTTCGTCACGGCGACCAATGTCCACACGGGCCGGGGGCGTGTCTTCCGCAACGCCGACATCACACCCGACGTTCTGCTCGCATCCGCCTGCCTCCCGACGCTTTTTCAAGCCATCGAGATCGACGGCGAAAGCTACTGGGACGGAGGCTATTCCGGCAATCCAACCATCACTCCGCTCGTCCGTGAGTGCAAATCTCAGGATACGATCCTCGTTCAGATCAATCCGATCGAGCGATCCGAAATTCCCCGCTCGGCGCGCGACATTCTCAATCGTCTCAACGAAGTCTCCTTCAACGCGGTTCTGCTGAAAGAGCTGCGCATGATCGCGATGCTGAGGCAGATCGCCGATCCCGGATGCGGTGAGGGCGCAAGTTGGGCGAACATGCGCATCCATCGCATCACGAGCCCCAGGATGCTCTCTCTCGGCTATTCATCGAAGCTCAACGCCGAATGGGAATTTCTATGCATGTTGCGCGACGAAGGACGCAGCTGCGCTGAAGCATTCCTCCAACAGGACAGAAAAAATATCGGCGTGCGATCTTCCTACGACCTCGACGCGCTGATGGAAGGAATATGACGCGATGGGGCTTCTCGGCATCCTGGTCGGGCTCGGACTGCTCATATGGTTCGCCTACAAAGGGTGGAGCGTTCTTTTGCTGGCGCCCGCCGCAGCCCTCATCGCCGCAGCGTTTGCGCGCGAGCCGCTGCTCGCGCACTGGACGCAGACGTTCATGGGAAGCGCCGCGCAATTTCTGGCTCAATTCTTCCCGATCTTTCTGCTCGGCGCCCTATTCGGCAAGCTGATGGAAGACAGCGGCGCGGTAACCGCCATCTCCCAATTCATGACGGAGCGGCTCGGATCGAAACGAGCCATCCTCGCCGTCGTGCTCGCCGGCGCCATCGTGACCTACGGCGGCGTCAGTCTGTTCGTCGCGTTCTTCGTCCTGGCGCCGATGGCACGAGCCCTGTTCCGCGAAGCCGGCATTCCGCTTCGGTTGATGCCGGCGGCGATTGTGCTTGGCACATCGACCTTCACGATGTCCGCATTGCCCGGAACGCCAGCCATACAGAACGCCATCCCGATGCCCTTCTTCGGGACAACGCCGTTTGCCGCCCCCGGGCTTGGCATCATCGCGTCGGCGGTCATGCTCGGCTTCGGTCTGTGGTGGCTCGGCCGTGCGGAAGCCGCTGCCCGGCTGGCCGGTGACGGCGTCGGCCCTGCGGACGCAAATGCAAATGACGCGGTGGCTGCGGCCGAAAGTGAGCTCGTGCGTGAACGCGCGACCGTCGCTCACGAATTCGATCCGGCCGAACTGCAAAAAGGGCATCGCAGCGCGACATTGCCGCCGATCGGCTTGGCAGCGCTGCCGTTGATCGTCGTCGTGGCCGTGAATTTCGTGATGTCGATGTTCATCCTCCCGGCGATGAATGCCGCCTTCCTTGCCGAACCCGAGTGGGGCGCAACGTCCCTGTCGGCAGTCGGAGGTGTCTGGTCCGTGGTCGTCGCCCTCTTCGCGGCGATCGTGACACTCATCGCCATGAACGGCTCACGCTTACCCGCACTTCGCGAAAGCATGGATGCCGGGGCAAATGCCTCGGTATTGCCAGCATTGAGCGTTGCCAGCCTCGTCGGCTTCGGAGCGGTCGTCGCGGCGCTCCCGTCCTTTGCGATCGTGCGCGACTGGGTTCTATCGATCGGCGGCGGTCCCCTCGTCTCGCTTGCCGTCGCGACAAACATTCTCTCCGCATTGACGGGGTCGGCTTCCGGCGGCTTGACGATCGCCCTCGATGCTCTCGGCCCGACGTACATGAACCTTGCGGCACAGCACGGCATCGATCCGGCGCTGATGCACCGCGTCGCTGTCATCGGCGCCGGCACGCTCGATAGTTTGCCTCATAACGGCGCGGTCGTGTCCCTGCTCGCGGTCTGCGGCTCGACCCACAGTGAAAGCTATTTCGATATCGTGATGGTCGCCATCGTCGGCGCGCTTCTCGCGTTGGCGACGGTGATCGTATTGGGCACTGTATTCGGGTCATTCTGAGATATGCTGACAATTGTGAAAAAGTCCGATGCCGGACCGATCCATCGCGCCGCCGGACAAGCAACGTTCCTTCGCAAGGAAGATTAGATGCGCCCGATCGTCGATCCACGTTGGGGTGATGCCGAGGACGACGCATCGAGTACGAAGCGGCGAACGCTCATCTCACTGGCCGGAAGTCTGTTGGCGGAAATCAGTCTTCCGAAGTTGATCGCCGCGTGGCTGACCCTCATCATTTTGCCCGCGATCCTGCTTGGCGCGGCACCGCTCCTGGCATCGATCTGGATCAGCACCGTCTCGTCGAAAGTCGCTGCGCTGACGACCGGACTGCTGCCTCCATTGCTATTGGCCCTGCTCGTGGCGGCGGCATGGTTCGGAAGCCGGCCCTTGTGGCGCATCATCGAAACGAATTTCTGGTCATTGAACGCGCTTGCGGTGCAGCCCGTCTATGCGATATCGCGCGAGGCATTGCGCCAGATCGCGGAGCACTTCCTTCCCGCGAATGCCGACCCAAACACGCGAAGCAGAACACGCGCGATATGCGCAGCCGTGTCCGGCGTGCTGATCTGCGCGATCTCGGCCTGGATCGCGGCGCTCGCATGGCCGAATACGCGCTGGACCGGTTCGCTCTCCGATCTTGCGGCGCCGACGCTTCTCGCCCACTCCGCCCTTTTCAATAGCATCGTTATCGTCGCCGTTTATCTCGCGGTGGCCGGACTCGCGTGGGGTTTTGCGGATGCCTTGATGCCTCAACCACGCGATCTTCCGCACGCACCCGCCGCGCCTGCGACCGAGAAAACCTGGCGCGTCGCGCACTTGTCCGACGTTCATGTCGTGGGCGAAAGGTTTGGATTTCGGATCGAAGGCGGGCGGTCCGGCCCGAGGGGCAATGAACGCCTTCATCAGGCATTCGCGGAACTCGATGCAGCGCATGCGCGCCACCCTCTCGACGTCATACTGATCACTGGCGACATGACCGACGCCGGGCGCTCCTCCGAATGGGCGGAGTTTGTCGAAGCATTGGCTCCCTATCCGCACTTGGCCGATTTGCTTGTCATGCTTCCGGGAAATCACGATCTCAACGTGGTCGATCGCGCCAATCCTGCCCGCTTGGACCTACCGACAAGCCCCAAGCGGCGCCTACGCGAAATGCGTGCCCTTTCCGCGATGCTCGGCTTGCAAGGCCAGCGCGTGCATATAGTCGATCCGCAGACGGGCGCGCCCAAGGCGACGTTGGAACAGGCGTTGAAAGCAAACATTCAGCAAGTCGCGGCCTTCGCTGACGCCGGATCGGCGCGCCTCGCGTGGAAGCTGGCCGAAGTCTGGCCGAACGCCTTCCCAATGGTGTTGCTGCCGAAAACGGAAGACGGTCTCGGCGTCATCCTTCTCGACTCCAATGCCCAGACGCATTTCTCATTCACCAATGCACTCGGGCTTGTGACTTGGGAACAGACCTCGATCATCGAGAAAACGGCTGCGCGCTTTCCGAAAGCCAATTGGATCGTGGCGCTGCATCATCATGTCGTCGAATATCCCAAACCTGCTAAGGCGCTCTCCGAGCGCATCGGAACCGCGCTCGTCAACGGAACATGGTTCGTTCGGCGACTGCAACGGCTGGCGGATCGTGTGATCGTTATGCACGGCCATCGCCACGTCGACTGGATCGGAACTTGTGGCAACCTCACTGTCGTATCGGCGCCGTCCCCGGTGATGGACGTGACCGACGACAAGGATAGGCATTTCTACATTCATCATCTCGGCGTCGGCACGGATGGCCGTTTGAACCTGTATGCACCGGAACGCATCGTTCTGCACGGAGCAAGCGAAGGGTTGACTGCCGGCGATGCAGCAGTCGCACCAACGGCTATTGCTCCGGCTGACCGAAAAGATCAGCGACCCACCTGCTCGAAGGATGCTGCTCGCAAATTGTGAGAACGGCGATCACGATGGGAACACCGATGAAGGCGCCGGGGATGCCCCACAGGAACGTCCAGAAAAAAACGGCGAAGAGAACAAGGAAGGGCGAGATCGACAACGCATTGCCGACGAAACGCGGCTCCAGGTAGCTCCCGACCACGAACTGAATGACGTTGAGGCAGGCGAAAACGACGACCGCCATCTGCCATGACTCGAACTGTGCGACAGCAAACAGCGTCGGAAACATCGTTGCGATAAACGGGCCGATGAACGGAATGAAGTTGAGCGCGAACGCGATCACGCCCCACTCAGCGGCGAGCGGTAGACCCGCAAACAATGCGAATGCCCATACGAGAAGGCCGGTGATGACGCTCATCAGCGTTCGGACAAGCATGTAGCGCCGGAGTTTTACCGCCGTACTCGTTCCTCCGGCCAGCAGCACTTCGCCAAATTGCCCGTGCCGCCAGTTCCGCAGCGTCTCCCAGGCATCGTCGACTTCCAGCAGCCCAAGCAGCACATAAATGAAAACCACGATCAGAAAGCTGGCGACCGTATGCAGTCGCGCCGTAAGTTGCTGAACCAAGCGGATCAGTTGATCGGCGTTGAAGTACTGCGACCATATCCCCGCAAGCGCGATGCCATGACCTTCGAGCCAGTCGGCGAACGACGCATAGAGCGCCTGAATATGCGCCGCATCGCTGATGATGAAGCGCCCGACACGATTTGCCGCCCAGGCGACGAGCCCCGCAAAAACGACGATCACGAGAATCGTCGCAGCCATCGTCAGCGCCAGCGCCAGAAGCCGAGGCATATGCGCCTGCAGCCGGCGCTGCAGTGGCCACGCCATCGCGATAATAAACAAAGCGAATGCCAGCGGCGCAAAAACCGTTTCCGCGACGGAAAGCGCTGCAACCGTCAATATGACGGTGCACACGCCGAACATCGCGACAAGCGCGCGGCGCGACTCGAGCGGAGGTGTTGGTATGGGACCGGTCACAACGGGAACTGTGATCCCGGCCAAGTCACCGGTCAAGAAATCCGTTGGTGCGGTGGTAAATCATTTCACGTCCGTCAAACGACGACCGCAGCTTCGGTGTCCGTGCCCCCCTGGCCCGGAGGGAGCTACAGCCTTCGGCTGTCATAACCCCAGTGGAGGAGAGCTTGGCGCTGACGCTTGCGGCACGATAGATCACAGGGCTCACAATTGCGCTGAACCTGACGTACGTGGCGCTTCATCGCCTTCCATCTGCCGATCTGGCGGGCATCCTCTTCCGGCAAACGGCGACCGCTGTAATAGCGGCAATACCATTGAAACCAGCCGCGCGGATCATCGGAATAAATCCAACCCTTCCTGCGCCATTCCGATAGCGGCTGGCTGGCGTCAACGCCAAAGAAATTCAATGAGGGATCTTTGCCGCCGACCGCGAGCTTGGCGCCTGCAAACCAGCTTGCGGGAAATTCATCCCTGCAGTCGGTCAGATACTTACCGCCGAACACGCCAAGGCGCAGCATTTCGGCTGGCGTCAACTCGGGTCGGAATTCAGGATCGAAGCTCCGCCCCGCGGACTTGACGCGCCGATAGCGGTAGTTTCGCTGCATGCGATCATTCACGACGACGCTAGTCTCTTTCATGCGCGACCGGGGATTTCAGATCAGGGTGCATCAACCGGCATACATATAAGAACGGCCGGCCCTTGGGGGAAAGGACCGGCCGTCGTCATGGACCCAGTTGCGGCCGGGGGAGCCTGCTGGGTCGCGGCATCCTCGCGAGAGGGATCGCGAGGAATTCGTCCGCGCGGGTCGTCATCCGACCCTCGACTGAGGGACAAGAGTCAGAGATCGGTCACGCGCTGCGGATCGGCGGATGCGAGCGCGGCGGCCCGCACGGCCTTCGGCGGATAGATCCACACGGTATTGATCTCTTGTTTGGTTTTCTTAGCCTCGGCTCCGACCATCTCCACCTTGCGATCCCAGCCGCGCGTGAAAATCGCACCGGCCGTCCCGAGATCGAGGCAAGTCACGTAGGCCTTCTGATGATAAGGCGTAGCCGGTTCTCCGAGCAGCTCCGCCGCCGCGTTGTGACCGGCAAATGCGCCCATGCGTGTCGCATGCTGGCACGACATCAGCGCGTAATTGCCGTCGTCGTCACACGCCGCCTTGGCCGCATCGCCGGTGGCAAAGACATTGGGCACGCCCGCGACGTGCAGCTCCCGGTCAACCAATAGTCGCCCAAAGTTGTCGCGCTCGCCGGGAACTTGCGCGGTCAGCGGCGCGGCGCGCATGCCGGCCGCCCAGATGACCGTTGCGCTCTCGATGTGCTCTCCATTGGAGAGCGTAACGCCGTCCTTGTCCAATTCGGCAACGCCAACTCCGAGGCGGCTTTCGACGCCGAGCTTGCGAAGCGCATCCTCAATGAGGGGACGCGGCCCCGCACCCATGTCGGAAGCAACAGCTTTATTCCGGTCCACGATGACGACGCGAATGTCTGCGTCGCTTCCGAGCACCGCGCGCAACCGGGCCGGCATCTCGGTGGCCGCCTCGATACCCGTGAACCCGGCACCGGCAACGACGACGGTATTCCGTGCCTTTGTTGCCGGTTGGCGCGCCAGACCCTGGAGATGCCGATCGAGCGCCATCGCGTCATCGAGCTGGTCCACGCTGAACGCATGCTCGGCAAGGCCCGGTATATTGGGACGGAACAAGCGGCTGCCCGTCGCAACGATCAAACGGTCATAGTCGAGTGTCGTTATCGCGCCGTTGGCGATTGCGACAGAGCGGCGCGTTGTATCGATCGCCTCGGCACTGCCTTGCACATAGATGACGTCGATGGCTTTCAGCACATCCTGCAGCGGCGCCGTCAGAGTTTCAGGCTTTGGTTCATAGAGCCGCGGGCGAACGACGAGAGTCGGCTCCGGCGCAACCAGCATGATCTCAAGATCGTTCGGCGATACGCCCTTGATGTCGCGCAGACGGGCAGCGGACAGCGCTGAATACATGCCGGCAAACCCGGCTCCGATAATGACAAGTCGCATGTGTGGACTCCTTTTAAGAGGTTGCATGCCTCCACCGCCGCTGGCCGTTGGGCAGCGGATTTCTCTGTGGCGCGGAGGTTGAAGAGCTCAGGCTGAGAGCGGGTGTTTCTCGATCATGGTTCTCTCTCCTCGAACTTGGGATCGCGTGGGCACCATGATGATTTAGCGAAAGGAGGTATCGGACTGCGCCAGAGGGATTGCTTCGCTTGCAGCGATATTGCTGTGATATTGCTGTTAAACCGCGAGGCGGCGCCATTCGCCCGGAGAAATTCCGGTCAACCGCTTGAACGCCGCGGCGAAGGCTGTCTGCGAGGCGTAGCCGAGCGCCACCGCGACCGTGACGATCGAATTCGAAGGATCGCGCAGCATGGTCTTGGCTTGCTCAAGCCGGTATTGCCTTAACCAGGCATGTGGCGACAGTCCCATGCTGTCCTTGAAGGCGCGGCAGAAGTGAAATCGCGATAAGCCCGCATCCGCCGCCAGCGCTGAAAGAGAGACATCCGCATCACTGTCGGAACGAAGGCGCTCGATCGCGCGACGCAAGACCTTGGGCGATAGGCCACCCGACGCCGATTGAGGCGCGACCGGCGCACCGGTGTGCGCAACCAGCAGCCGGGTCGCAAGAAGATCCGTGATTTGCTGCCGGAACATCGCGTCCAACGTCTCGCTTCCCTCCAGCGCTTCCGCTGCCGTCGTCAGCAAGCGCGACGTGATGGGATCGAGATAGCCGGTCCGTTCGATGAGCTCCTTCGGCGCAACATTGCCGGCCTCGCTGGCAATGCGCTCGAGCGTTGCTTGCGGAAGATAAAGTTGCACCACGTCTACCGGCCCGGCGATGTCCCATCGTGCGCTGGAACCCGCCGGAATAATCGTTACGGCCCCGGCGCGCGCCATTCCGGAAGCAACAGTCCGGCCGCTGCGCCGCTCCAGGCGCTCCATAGTACCGATGTAGGTCATGACGACATGATCTTGCATCGGTTGCACGACGTCATGGAGCGCGCCGTGATTCCAATGAGCGATAGCTCCGCTGCTGGAATCGGAAACAATGCGCAACGGATCGGTATTGAGAACGCGCGCCATCTCCTCGTTGGCCGGGCGTCGATCGGAAGCCGGCCGAAGTCGCTCGCTCGCTTCGGACGCGGCGAGCACTTCTTTTCGTCGAGGATCGAGCAAAATTTTCGTGCTCATGGAGCTATGCGTCTGAGTGCGACGCCTCTCTCGTAGGTTTGACCGATGGCCCAAGCCGTGATCGCAAGTCCCAAGAGCGCGGGCAGAGTCACCGCCGGAAAGTCGCGCGGTATGACGGAGGCCGAGCAGATGCCGACGGCAACTTCCCAAAAGTGAAACAGGGCATGACCTGATAGCCAGATTGATGGGGCCGCCCAACAGATGACGCGCAGATCCGGTCGCACCGCTCCCAAGAGAAACGCACCGCCAATGAGAAGAAAGATCAGCCCGATATCGCGCACAAAATGTTGGTTGAATGGCCCCGTCGTCGTCACGCCGGGAACGGCAAAGTACCAGTTCTCTGGAGCGACAAGCATGAATGCGCCGTTGGCGATGGCGGCAACGCCGAGCAGCACGGCCAATCCGATACAGATGGGTTTCAGCATAATTGTTCCTCGCAGTGTCAAATGACCGGCCTCGCACCAACGCACGGATTAGTGCTGCGCTGCCTGCGTCTTCAGCCAATCGTCAAAGCTGATTGCGCCCAGGCGCGGACGGTCGCCCGGCGTTAGCGATGTGTCGTCGAGCTGCGCACCGAAATAACGAGCGTGAACGTCGGCGATAACCTGTCGCCGGTCGCCGTTGGCCGCAAGATATTTGCGAGCGATGACGTCGAGCGGAATTTTTTCCGGCCCTGCAACCTCGACAATTCCGTTCACCGGAGCAGCGACCGTAACTTCGGCCAATACTGCAGCGACGTCGTCGGCCGCGATGGGCTGCAGCAGAGCCGGAGACAGGCGGATCAAATCGCCGTCCGCGCCCGCCTGGACGATGCCGCTTACGAACTCATGGAATTGAGTCGCTCTCAGGATGGTGTAGGGAATTTTGGAAGCCTCTATGAGCTTCTCCTGGGCCGCCTTGGCGCGGAGGTAGCCGCTTTCCGGCACTCGATCCGTGCCGACAACGGACAGCGCAACATGGTGCCCGACACCAGCCGCAGCTTCGGCTGCCAAGAGATTGCGTCCCGAGCGCTCAAAAAATTCCAGAACGGCCTTGTCCTCGAACGAGGGCGAATTCGCCACATCGACGACCACCTGTGCGCCTAAAAGAGCTTCGGCCAAGCCTTCCCGCGTCAGAGCGTTGATTCCGTTTCTCGGGGACGCTGCAATGACCTCATGGCCACTCTGGCGAAGGCGATGGACGAGATTCGTTCCAATAAGCCCGGTGCCTCCTATAACCACGATTTTCATAATTGCTCCTTTTCTCACCAGCCAATCTGATAAATGGCTCATGAGCGGAGATTGCCCGAAAGATCACGCGGGGACTTTGCGAGAGCCTTCTGTTTCTCTTCAATTTACCTTGCTTTTTCGTCCAGAATGACCCGGGGCTCGACAGCGTACGGGCAATCATTCTACCGGCAATCAAGCGGTTGCCGCTAAATCCGGGGTGCGGAGCGCAGACGTGAAATACGCATTTAATGATTGCGTTCTCGACCTGGAGCGGCGGGAATTGACGCGAGCCACCGAAACGGTCTCCGTCGGCCCGCAAGTTTTCGACCTGCTGGTGTACCTCGTACAGAACCGCGACCGTGTGGTCAGCAAGGACAGCCTGCTCGACGCCGTGTGGAGCGGTCGCACCGTTTCGGAATCGACCCTGACCAGCCACATCAACGCCGTTCGAAAAGCGATCGGCGACAGCGGCGAGGAGCAAAAGCTGCTGCGCACGGTTCCGCGCAAAGGCTTCCGCTTCGTGGCAGACGTTAAAGAACCGCCGTTGACGGACCGCTCATCGAAAATAGCGGCAATCGTAACGGAAGAACGCAACCGTCCGGCGCTTCCCCTCCCCGACAAGCCGTCCATCGCCGTCTTGCCGTTTCAAAACTTGAGCGGCGACCCCGAGCAATCCTATTTCGCCGACGGCGTGGTCGAGGACATCATCACGGCGTTGTCGCGCGTCCACTGGTTGTTCGTCATTGCGCGCACCTCGAGCTTTACATACCGGGAGCACACCGCACCCATCGATGCTCAGCAGATCGCCCGGGAACTCGGCGTCGGATACGTGCTGGAGGGCAGCCTCCGAAAGTCCGCGGATCGTGTGCGCATCACCGGCCAGCTCATCAATGCCAATACGGGCGCGCACCTTTGGGCCGAGCGTTTCGAAGGCACGTTGGACGACATTTTCGAGTTACAGGATCAGATCGCCACGAGCGTGGCCGGTGCAATCGCCCCGCAGGTGGAACTCGCCGAGATCGAACGCGCGAAGCGCAAACCCACCGCCAGCCTGAGTGCTTATGATTGCTATTTGCGCGGCCTCGCGCACCTCAACCGCGGCAGCCGCGATGCAATCGACCAGGCATTGCCCCTCCTCTACAGAAGCATCGAACTCGACGGCGAGTACGCCGCCGCGCACGCTTTGGCCGCCTGGTGTCTCTTCTGGCGTAGGGTCAACGGCTGGACCACGGATCATGCGACGGAAACGGCGGAGGGCGCACGGCTGGCGCGCCGCGCCGTCGAACTGGGCCGAGACGACGCTATCGCGCTCACGCGAGGCGGGCACGCCTTAGCCCATTTTGCAGGCGACATCGACGGCGGTATCGCCTTGCTCGACAGAGCCGTCGTCCTCAATCCCAACCTGGCGTCGGCTTGGTTCCTCGGCGGCTTCTTGCGCGTTTGGCGGGGCGAAGCCGAAAACGCAGTCGAGCACTTCCAGCGCGCCATGCGCCTCAGTCCCGTCGACCCTGAATTGTTTCGAATGCAGGCCGGAATGGCGATGGCGCACCTGTTCGCCGGCCGCCTGGACGAGGCATCCTCATGTGCCGAGGAGTCTTACAAAAATCTGCCAAGCTTTCTGCTGGCCGTAAGCATCGTCGCCGCCAGCCGCGCGCTCGCAGGACGATTGGACGATGCTCGGCGCGCAATGGCTGAATTGCGGGAACTCGACCCCGCACTCCGCATCTCTAATCTCACGGATTGGCTTCCAATTCAGCGGCCTGAGGATCTGTCCGTATTCGCCGAAGGGCTGCGCATCGCTGGCCTTCCGGAGCGATAAGCCACGAGCGTTAGGGATTGAACGGCGTCGGCACGAGGATAATGCTAAATAGTCTGCTTTGGCCGGAACCTTTTCGCGGCGCAGGCATCAAATGCCCTTATGACCTATCGGCAAGGATCTGAGGCATGCTTCAATCGCAGCTGAATAATGCGGCAAAACCGGCGGAAGCCGATCTTATTCGCAAGGCCGTCGCCGGCGACGAGATGGCTGTTCGCGCCATTATTCGCGCACATAACCGCCGCCTCTACCGTGTCGCACGCAGCATCGTGCGCGACGACAGCGAAGCCGAAGACGTGTTGCAGGAGGCTTACCTCCATGCATTTTCGGCGCTCGCCGACTTTCGCGGCCAGTCAAGCCTCTCGACGTGGCTGACGCGCATCGTTTTCAACGAAGCGTTGCAGAGACGGCGGCGGCGCGTCGATCTGCCGACAGAGCAAACAGGCTTGCAGCAAAAGATGCAGACCCAAGTCATACCTTTTCCATACGTCGGAAATCGCGCCGTGGACCCCGAAAGCATGACTGTTCAACGAGAGGTTATCAGCCTGATCGAACACGCGATCGATGAACTGCCGGAGGATTTCCGCACGGTATTGGTCGCTAGGGCGATAGAGGACATGAGCATCGAGGAAACCGCCGAGCTTCTGGGTATTAAACCCGAGACGGTGAAGACTCGGCTGCATCGCGCGCGGCGATTGCTGAAAGAAGATCTCGCGGATTATTTCGGCTCCTTCATGGATGACGTTTTTCCATTCGACGGCGCGCGTTGCGATCGCGTGACGAACGCCGTGATCGAACGCTTGAAGAAGTCCACCCCATAACGGGAACCTCGCCGAAGGCCCTCGCATCCAACCTCTTCGATAGCACATTGAGCCGTTGTGGCTCGCAATCGAAGAGGTATCAAAAATGCTCCGCATACACTCCAGTCATGCACTTGGCTTGGTAGCCGCATTCGTTTTAGCCGGTTCCACGATGCAGGCGAACGCCGCCGATGCGCCGACCGATCCGCAAATCGCGCATATCGCGTACACCGCCGGCGCGATTGACATCGAAGCCGCGAAGCAAGCGCTTAAAATTTCGAAAAACGCACACGTCCGCGCATTTGCCAACGACATGGTGCGCGACCACCAAGCCGTGAACGACAAGGCGCTCGCTCTGGTCAAGAAGCTGCACGTCACGCCCGAAGACAACGATACGAGCAAAGCATTGACCAAGCAGGCCGACGACGAGCGCGCCAAGCTTGCCAAGCTCTCGGGCGCGGCGTTCGACAAGGCCTACGTCGAAAACGAGGTCGCCTTTCACAAGACCGTCGACAATGCGCTGTCCACGACGCTCATTCCGTCCTCGTCGAACGGCGATCTTAAAAAGCTGCTGCAGACCGGCCTCAAAATTTTCGAAGGCCACCTGAAGCACGCCGAGCATCTAGCGAGCACGTTGAAGTGACGGGGCTCCTGATGCGCACGCAATGGCGAAGCATTGCGTGCGCGCTGCTCGCGCTTCTCGCAGGCTGTGGTGTCGGGATAGCGGGTGCAGCCGTAAGGGTTACGATCGCCGACCTTGTTTTCTCGCCTGCCGATATCACCGTCAAAGCGGGCGATACCGTCGAGTGGGTGAACAACGATTTCGTCGATCATACCGCCACGGCCAAGAACGGCGCTTGGGATGTCATGATCCCCGCCGGGAAATCCGCACATCTAAAAATGACGAAGGTCGGCACCTTCACTTATTTCTGCCGTGTGCACCCGGACATGGTCGGCACCATCCGTGTGACGAATAATTAAAGGCGGGGTTGAGGGGTTGGACTCCCCTCGACCGGCTAACCCTGCTGTCGATGAATAGCGGGAACGAGCGAACCGACGACCGTCGGTTCTGCGCTACAATCGGATTTTTGGATAGAATGGCGCGAGAGACGGGACTTGAACCCGCGGCCTCCGCCGTGACAGGGCGGCGCTCTAACCAACTGAGCTACTCCCGCAATCCAGAAAGTGACGGGCGCCGAAGCGCCCGCCGTCACAGCGTCCGAATACGTGATGCCCGGGCGGGCGTCAAGCCGGTCTTCGCGCCTTTCGGCACAAACGCTTCGCCCTCATTGCAGTTATCTGCGAACGAAGTCGCGCTTGCCGATCTCGAGGCCGTTATGCCGCAGAATTCCGTAGGCCGTAGCGCAATGAAAATAGAAATTCGGCAGCGCGACGTGCAGCAGGTAATCACGGCCCGGAAGGGTCGTTTCCTGACCGCCGATTTTCAGCGTCAACTGCCGGGTATCCGAACCCTCGAATTGCTCCGGCTTATAACCGGCGAGCAGCTCCTGGGTACGCGCCAGACGTTGCTTTAACTCGGGAAGCGTCGTTTCCGTATCGGGAAAACTCGGAACCTCGACGCCTGCGAGCCGCGCCGGGGCGGCCTTCGCAAAATCGGTCGCGAGTTGAACCTGGCGCGTCAGATTGAACATGTCCGGGTAGAGCCGGGATCCAAGCAAAACCGCAAGATCGATTTTCTTGGCAGCTGCGTAATCGGCGGCCTTATCGAGAATGGCCTCCAGCGCAGCAAGCTGTTTCTGAAACGTCGGAATGGCGATGTCGTACATCGAGACGGCCATGAATTCTCACCCTTCGTTGCTAAGGACGGAGGGCATACACCTGCAAGATGAAAGGAACAATCTGCCTTGCCCGCAATGCAGGTAGCCGCCACAGGCCCGTCCCCGGCGGCGGTCGCCGCGCAGCACTGTGAGATGCTTCAACAGGGCTGTCCCGGCGGCCGGCTCCGCGCAGCGGAGTCGCCGGGACCAACAAAAATGGTGGGCGGTGAGAGGGTCGAACTCCCGACATCCTCGGTGTAAACGAGGCGCTCTACCACTGAGCTAACCGCCCGACGCAACTGATCTTCTATGCAGCATCGGCGAAGCCCGCAAGATGCTTGGGCCTGGCCGTACAAAGTGCCGCCCTTCGACGCAACGCATCAGCCGTTGAGCCGCTGCACCCGCTCAAAATGCAAAGCGCGCCGATCGATGCGGCGCGCTTTGAAAATTCCGAAAGCGAATGGGTTAGTTCAGAGCGTCCTTGAGGCCCTTGGCAGGCGTGAACTTCGGCACGCGCGACGCCGGAATCTGGATCGTCATGCCGGTCGCCGGATTGCGGCCCTCGCGCGCCTTACGGTCAGCAACCTTGAACGTTCCGAAATCAGGAATGCGAACTTCCTGGCCGTCCTTCATTGCGGTGCGAATATGCGCCAGGACAGCATCGACAACGCCGCTCGCCTTTTCCTTCGTCAGCTCGCAGTCCCTAGCCACGGCGTCGATCAAATCTTTCTTGCTCATTAGACAGTTCCTCTAGTGTCGAGATTGGGTTCAGCTCGGGGACGAAGCCCGAGACGGCCGTCAATTGGGGGAGGTTCGGCCGGGCACGTATATATAGGGGGTAGAAGCGCCCAATCAGCCCGTCCGTCAAGCAGAAATCGCCCGTTTTACGGGACAAAAGCGCCCTAAAATGCTCTGAGTTAACACAAGAAAAACCCCTGCGCGTTCGACGCACAGGGGTCATTATTCCTAATCGTTAATCTCGTCTGCGCGGCTAGTGGGCCGTGACGCGCTGACCAGCTTTTTCCTTGTCTTTGGCTTCGAGAGCTTCCGCTTCCGCCGCCTCATCCCAGGTGATCGACTCCGGCATGCGGACGAGAGCGATCTTCAGCACCTCCTCCAGCTTGGAAACCGGAATGATGTCCATCTTGGTCTGCACCTCGTTCGGAATCTCCGCCAAGTCCTTGGCGTTTTCCTCCGGAATGATGACCGTTTTGATGCCGCCGCGCAGCGCCGCAAGGAGCTTCTCCTTGAGGCCACCGATTGGCAGGACGCGGCCACGCAACGTGATCTCACCTGTCATCGCCACGTCCTTGCGAACGGGGATACCGGTCAGCACGGAGATGATCGCGGTCGTCATCGCGATACCTGCGGACGGTCCATCCTTCGGCGTCGCGCCTTCCGGCACGTGCACGTGGATGTCGCGCTTCTCGAACAGCGACGGATGAATTCCGAACTCAAGCGAGTGCGAGCGCACGTAGGCATTCGCGGCCTGAATCGACTCCTTCATCACGTCACGCAGATTGCCCGTGACCGTCATTCTGCCTTTACCCGGCATCATGACGCCCTCGACCGTCAGCAATTCGCCGCCGACCTCGGTCCAGGCAAGACCCGTGACGATACCGACCTGATCTTCAAGCTCGGCTTCGCCATAGCGATACTTCGGCACGCCGAGGAAGTCGTGGACGTTCTCCACCGTAACGACAATCGACGGCTTCGACGTCGTCAGGATCTCCTTCACCGCCTTGCGTGCGAGCTTGGCGATCTCACGCTCCAGCGAGCGCACACCGGCTTCGCGCGTATAGCGACGAATGACTTCCTTCAGAGCGCTGTCCTCGACAGTCCACTCGCTGGGTTCGAGCCCGTGCGCGGTGATCTGTTCCGGGATCAAGTGACGCTTGGCGATCTCGAGTTTCTCGTCCTCCGTGTAGCCCGCAAGGCGAATGATCTCCATGCGGTCCATCAGGGCGGGCGGGATGTTCAAGGTGTTCGCCGTCGTCACGAACATCACGTTCGAAAGGTCATAATCGACTTCGAGGTAATGGTCGTTGAACGTCGCGTTCTGCTCCGGATCCAGAACTTCGAGCAATGCCGCTGCCGGATCGCCGCGGAAGTCCTGACCCATCTTGTCGATTTCGTCCAAGAGGAAAAGCGGGTTCGTCCGCTTCGCCTTCTTCATCGACTGGATGACCTTGCCGGGCATCGAGCCGATATAGGTCCGGCGATGGCCGCGGATTTCCGCTTCGTCACGCACGCCGCCGAGCGACATACGTACGAATTCGCGTCCCGTAGCGTTCGCGATCGACTTGCCGAGCGACGTCTTGCCGACACCGGGAGGCCCGACGAGGCAGAGGATCGGTCCCTTCAGCTTGTTCGTGCGCGCCTGCACCGCGAGATACTCGAGGATGCGTTCCTTGACCTTCTCGAGACCATAGTGTTCGAGGTCGAGAATCTGCTGCGCTTCGGCAATGTCCTTCTTGACCTTGCCCTTGATCCCCCACGGGATCGACAGCAGCCAGTCGAGATAATTGCGCACGACCGTCGCTTCCGCCGACATCGGCGACATCTGTTTGAGCTTCTTGAGCTCAGCCAGCGCCTTGTCCTTGGCTTCTTTCGACAGTTTCGTGTTCTCGATCTTCTCCTCGAATTCGGAGATGTCGTCGCGCTCGTCGGAGTCGCCGAGTTCCTTCTGAATGGCCTTCATCTGCTCATTCAAATAGTACTCTCGCTGCGTCTTCTCCATCTGGCGCTTGACGCGCGAACGGATCTTGCGCTCGACCTGCAGAACCGAGATCTCGCTTTCCATCAGCGTGTAGACGCGCTCCAGCCGCTCGGAAATGCTGGCGGTTTCCAGCACGTCCTGCTTGTCGGAGATCTTCACCGCCAGATGCGAAGCGATCGTATCGGCGAGCTTCGCGTAGTCCTCGATTTGACCGACGTTGCTGAGAACCTCGGGCGAAACCTTCTTGTTGAGCTTCACGTAGCTTTCGAACTGCGTGACGACCGAACGTGCCAGAGCTTCGAGTTCGTCCTTGGCGCCAGGCACCTCGACGACCCGCTCGACTTCGGCTTCGAAATAGTTGGCGTTCGTCGTGTAGCGCGTGATGCGCGCCCGCGCGTTGCCCTCGACCAAAACCTTCACGGTCCCGTCGGGAAGTTTCAAAAGCTGCAGAACGGAGGCCAGCGTACCGATCTCATAGATCGCATCGGGCGACGGATCATCGTCACCGGCGTTCTTCTGCGCCGCGAGCAAAATTTGCTTGTCCGCGCGCATGACCTCTTCAAGAGCCGCGATCGACTTTTCGCGGCCGACGAAGAGCGGCACGACCATGTAGGGGAAAACGACGATGTCACGGAGCGGCAGAACCGGGAACAGCTCTTTGCCGCCTGCCTTTTCCTTCGTCTTTTTATCTTCGCTCATTTCACTACCTATCGCCGTGCGCCGAAAACCTCGTGAGGCTTACCTGCGCAATCCACGCTCGTTCCACTTAGGAGCCATGCTTCCCGTCCCTTTTGTGGCGGCGGTCAGCATTCTCGTGAAGTGCGAGCGCGGGGTGAGACCCAAGCATTGAGGCACCGGTTTGTGGAGGAAATGAACCGGTAATGCTTGCTGTCATTCCCTCCGAACAAATGGGGACCAGTGTCCCGCAAACAAGTGCCGGGGCAAAGCCCTGGCACCGCCTTAATTGTCGCGATTGCAGTTACGCCGTCGAGCCCTTTTCTTCGACCCGTTCGGCATAGATGCGCAGCGGCTTCGCCGAGCCTTCGACGACCTCCGGTCCGATGACAACTTCCTCGACGCCCTTCAGCGTTGGCAGGTCGTACATGGTATCGAGCAGAATGCCCTCCATGATGGACCTGAGGCCGCGGGCACCGGTCTTGCGCTCAATGGCCTTGCGCGAGATGGCTTTCAGGGCGTCCAGCGTAATCGTCAGCTTCACGTCCTCCATCTCGAAGAGGCGCTGATACTGCTTGACGATGGCGTTCTTCGGCTCGGTCAGGATCTGGACCAGTGCCGTCTCATCGAGATCTTCCAGCGTCGCGATGACCGGCAGACGGCCGATGAATTCGGGGATCAAACCGAACTTCAGCAGATCTTCCGGCTCGACATGGCGCAGGACTTCGCCCGTGCGCCGCTCATCGGGACCCGTCACCTTAGCCGAGAAGCCAATCGACGACCCCTTGCCGCGTCGTGAAATGATCCGTTCAAGACCCGCGAACGCGCCGCCGCAGATGAACAGGATGTTCGTCGTGTCGACCTGCAGGAACTCCTGTTGCGGGTGCTTGCGACCGCCTTGGGGCGGCACGGAGGCAACGGTGCCTTCCATGATCTTCAGCAGGGCCTGCTGCACGCCCTCGCCCGAAACATCCCTCGTAATCGACGGATTGTCGGACTTGCGGCTGATCTTGTCGACTTCGTCGATATAGACGATGCCGCGCTGCGCCCGCTCGACGTTGTAGTCGGCCGACTGCAGCAGCTTCAGAATGATGTTCTCGACATCCTCACCGACGTAGCCGGCTTCGGTAAGCGTGGTTGCATCAGCCATCGTGAACGGCACATCGAGGATGCGCGCCAGCGTCTGCGCCAGCAGCGTCTTGCCCGAGCCCGTCGGACCGACCAACAGAATGTTCGATTTCGCCAACTCGACGTCGTTGTTCTTCGTCGCGTGGTTGAGCCGCTTGTAATGGTTGTGAACCGCGACCGACAGCACGCGCTTGGCATGGAACTGGCCAATCACGTAGCTATCGAGAACATTGCAGATTTCCTGCGGTGTCGGCACCCCGTCACGCGATTTGACGAGAGTGTTCTTGTTCTCCTCGCGGATGATGTCCATGCAGAGTTCGACGCATTCATCGCAGATGAACACCGTCGGACCCGCAATCAGCTTGCGCACCTCATGCTGGCTCTTGCCGCAGAAAGAGCAGTAGAGAGTGTTTTTCTCTTGAGCCATGTTTTCTCACTTTCAGTGCAAGGCCATCGAAAATCCCGATGTTCTTGCTTTGGCCCGCTATTCACGTTCCGGCTTTTGCCGATCTGCGGCGACATGAAATCACGGATTCAATCTCAACACGCTAGCGTTCGGCAGATCAAGATTGGATTAATGGACCGCACCCGGCCACGCCTCGCAAGCGGCGGTATTGCCACAGTTGGTGAACGGAGTGGCAACACGAAGATTCATCCTAATAATTCACGTAAATAAAGCTGCAGATGTACAGTCTTTGTTCCTTGCCGCGACAACACGTCAGGGCGGAGCGGGCCATGCCCGCCCCTCGTGTTGCAGACACCCGTCATTCCGACGGCGATTTGAGTTCAAGCGCCCCGACGTCGGCTTCGTCCCGGCTCTCGAGAACCCGGTCGATGATGCCGAAATCGCGTGCCTGGTCGGCGGTCATGAAGTAGTCGCGATCGAGCGTCTTCTCAATGGTCTCATACGACTGGCCGGTATGCTTCACGTACGTCTCGTTGAGACGGCGCTTCATCTTGATGATGTCTTCCGCATGCCGCTCGATGTCCGACGCCTGGCCGGAAAAGCCGCCTGACGGCTGGTGAACCATGATGCGGGCGCTCGGAAGCGCAAAACGCATACCCTTCTCGCCGGCGCACAGCAGCAGCGAGCCCATCGACGCCGCCTGACCGATGCACAGTGTCGCCACGGCGGGCTTCACGAACTGCATGGTGTCGTAGATCGCCATGCCGGCCGTCACGACGCCGCCGGGTGAATTGATGTACATCGAGATTTCTTTTTTCGGGTTCTCGGATTCAAGGAACAGGAGCTGCATGCAAATCGACGCAGCCATGTGATCCTCGACCGGTCCGGTGACGAAGATGATGCGCTCTTTCAGCAGGCGCGATGGCAGGTCATATCCCCGCTCGCCGCGCGAGGTCTGCTCGACGACCATGGGCCAGAATGTATTCGTCACGGTGGTGATGGGATCGCGCATCGTCTCGATCTTTCCTCATTTCGGCAACCCGCTCATGCCGAGCGGGACCCGTCTGACTCGCACACGTCGTCTCGTCCGCGCCGCCACCAATCAGCGGCAAGTCCGTCTTAGTTCTCGGTCACCTCTTCGACGGCCTTCAACAGCTCGTCGCGCGAGACCTTCTTCTCGATCGGCTTGGCTTCGGCGATCACGTGATCGATCACCTTGTCCTCGAAGATCGGAGCGCGGAGTTCGGTCAACGCGCCGGGCGTCTTCTCGTAGAACTCAAAGACTTCCTTCTCACGGCCGGGGAACCGGCGCGCCTGTTCGATCAGCGAATGGCGCAATTCTTCCTGGGAAACCTGCAGTTTGTTCTTCTCGCCGATTTCGCCGATCACCAGACCCAGACGCACGCGCCGTTCGGCAATCCCGCGATATTCAGCCCGCAACTCATCCTCGGATTTGTCCTCGTCCGCCACAGTTTTGTTCTTGGCTTTGAGGCTGTCCTCGAACTGAGTCCATATGTTGTTGAATTCGAAATCGACAAGAGACGCCGGCAACTCGAAAGAATGGGCGTTGTCGAGAGCATCCAGAATTTCGCGCTTCAACTTAGCGCGCGACGCCTGATCGTACTCGCGCTTGATCTGCTCGGATACAAAACCGCGCAGCGCCTTCAAGTCGTCCGCACCGAGGCCCTTCGCGAAATCCTCGTCAATTTCCGGCTTCTTCGGCTTGGCGACGGCCGTGACCGAAACGTCGAAGTCCGCCTTTTTGCCGGCGAGCGTCGGCATCTGGTAATCGTCCGGGAACGTCGCGCTGACGACCTTCTGGTCGCCGGCCTTCATGCCAATGACGCCTTCCTCGAAACCCGGGATGAACTGCTTCTTTCCGATGAGGAGGTTGGCGCCTTCGGCGGAACCGCCCTCAAATGCTTCGCCATCGATACGGCCGACGAAATTCATCGTCACCATGTCGCCTTCGCCAGCAACCCGGCCCTCTTCCGGCTCATACGCCGTGTTGCGTTCGGCAAGATCAGCCAACGCCTTGTCGACAGCTGCGTCATCGACGTCCGCCACAAGCTGCTCGAGCTTCAGCGTCGTAAGATCCGCGACCGGGATCGGCGGCAGGACCTCGAAATCCATCTTGTAGGAGAGATCGCTTTCGCCATTGACCATGCGATCGAAAACCGACTCGTCGAAATCGATAAGTTCGACCTTCGGCTGCTGCGCCGGGCGTTCGTTGCGATCCTTGACGGCCTTGGCGCTGGTATCGCTCACCGTCTGCTCCAGCACTTCCTGCATTACGGATTTGCCGTAGACTTTTTTCAGATGCGCCGTCGGCACCTTGCCTTTGCGGAAGCCTTTGATCTGCACGCGGTCCTTGAGCTCATCGAGCCGTTCGGAGAAACGCTCGCCCAGTTCGGCCTTGCCCACGACCACTTGGAGGGTGCGCTTCAGTCCGTCTCTCGCTGTTTCAGTGACCTGCATCGTCCGTTTCCTGATTGAAGGCCGGTGCGGATGCGCCAGCCTCTTCGATCGACCATTTATCTAGGGAGGCTTCGTCACGTCTACAAAGCTCAGCCGGAACCCGAAGGCTCCACGCTGGTGCGGGCGGAGGGATTTGAACCCCCACGACTTGCGCCGCTGGAACCTAAATCCAGTGCGTCTACCAGTTCCGCCACGCCCGCTGAAGACGTTTCGACCTCACCTTTCCCGCCATGCACCGCATGATCATTCCGGACGAGCGTTAGGCGACCGTGACCGCCCGGACTCCCTCAGCCAATGGCACAACTGTCCAGCTCTTGACGAGGCGTCCGGCACACGAGCGGCGGGGAAGCCGCTGTCATACGCAAGAGCGTTCGTGAAAACAATGCAGAAATGCGAATAATTTGCCAGAAGATATCAATCGCTCCGGCAAAGGTTACCGCTCAATCGACCTCGCCGAGTGCCAAGTAGCTTATAATAGCCGCCAGCGGCAGGAGCAGAAAAAGGTAGGTCCGATCCAGATCAAACTCGCTTTCGATCAGCGTGTAACCGGCGAGGCCCGCCAACAACCAAAATATGACCTTGAAAAACATCGCGATACCCGCCTTTACGGGTGGTCCCCCAAGTATTGAAGACACATGCGCTACGGCAACCATCTGCCTGCCGCGCCGACTGCGGCAAGTCCAGGATGCGATCAAGAATAACAAGCGGTAACGAGCCGCACAGCGAGATATCCGCCAAGAAATCTCCGGCGGTCACGGAATCGCCGCTGAATTTCGTTCAACAATCCGTCCGCAATGATGCGCCGAACTCGACCAACGCCTTGCGACCCGGCCTGTATTTGCCTATCTGCTTTCAGCCGCCGACATAAACTCCCACCACTCATGCCTACGGGGTGCTCTTTGCCGAAGTCTGCCCAAAATTGGATCGTTGAAACGGACTGGCTCGCAAGCCACCTGTCGTCCCCGGACCTGATCATTCTCGATGGCAGCTGGCATCTTCCGACTGCCAAGCGCGACGCCAAGAAGGAATATCTCGCCGAGCACATTCCCGGCGCCCTGTTCTTCGACATCGACGATCTTTCCGACGAGAAAAGTTCGCTGCCCCACATGCTTCCGTCGACGGTCAAGTTCGCGTCGCGCATGAAGAAAATGGGTATCGGCGATGGCGCCCGTATTGTTGTCTACGATACGGCTGGAATCTTTTCCGCCGCGCGCGTCTGGTGGACGTTCCGCGCCATGGGCCACCGGGACGTCGCTGTTCTGAACGGCGGTCTGCGTAAATGGAAGGCTGAGGGCCTGCCGCTGGAAGACGGACCGCCGGTCAAGCGATCGGAGCGCCACTACACGCCGCTGCAGAATACCGAAATTCTCCGCGATCTCGATGAAATGCGGGCTCTGCTCGCAAAGTCCGGCAAGCAGATCGTTGACGCTCGCCCGGCCGGGCGCTTCGAAGGGCGCGAACCCGAGCCGCGTCCCGGTCTGCGCGGCGGCCATATCCCCGGATCGAAAAACGTTCCTTCGCAGGAATTGCTGAATCCTGATGGAACGTTCAAGTCATCTGAAGAACTCGGAAAACTCTTCAAATCGGTGGGCATCGACGTCGCGCGTCCTGTGGTGACCACCTGCGGCTCCGGCGTAACCGCCTCGATGCTCGCGCTGGCACTCGCAGTCCTCGGCCAAACCAATGCCGCTGTCTACGACGGCAGCTGGGCCGAATGGGGCCAGGACAACGGATTGCCCGTCGAAACCGGACCGGCAGCCTGACGCGCGGGCGGGACAAACGGCGTAGCGCCGTCCTGCTCCGTCGCGCACCCGCTAATTCTCGACGACGGCCGGCGCGGGTGCGGCCAATGCCTTGTCGATCCAGCCCGTGATGTCCTCCGATAGCGGCGGCAACTTGGTCGAGAACGAGCGCAGTAATCGGCCGTCGCGGCCGATCAGATATTTGTGAAAATTCCAGTTCGGCACGCCTGCCGGTCCCATCGTCTCCGCCGCCCATTTGTAGAACGGGTGAGCGTCGGCCCCGACGACGTGCTGTTTGGAAGTCAGTGGGAACGTCACACCGAACGCACCCTGGCAAAAGGTTTTGATCTCACCTTCGGATTTCGGCTCCTGTTCGCCGAAATCATTCGACGGTACGCCGATCACAACGAGTCCCGCTTTCTCATAGCGAGTCCAAAGCTCCTGCAGCCCCGCATATTGTTTGGTGTAGCCACAGAACGATGCGGTGTTGACGATCAGCATCGCCTTGCCGCGCCACGCGGCGAGCTTCATCGGCTTGCCGTCGATCGTTGAGAACTGAAAATCGTAAGCCGTGCCCGGAACCGATTTCACTGGCGCCACGCTGGGAGCCGCCGTCCACATGGCGGCGAGACTAACGACCGTCGACCAGAGCTTTCCCATTTTTTACACCGCATTTGAATTCGTTCGGCTCGACATCCGCCTGCCATGTTCCGCCGGGAACAGCCGCGATCGCCGAGCCACTCTAATCGTTTCTCCAACGATGAAGGCAAACCCCTATCGCCAACACAAGGAGGAATTTCACATGACACGGTTCAGCAACCTTTTCGCAGCCGCCGCCGCAATCCTGACGATCATCGCCGCCACGTCAACCGCCCAGGCCCGTGGCGGCAAGGACGTTTACATCCAAGACTATCAGTTCGCCAAACCAATGCACGGCTATTCCGGCCACTCCGGCAACTACTATTGCGACTACCAGCGTCTCCCGAACCGCAAGTGCTTCATCAACGCCAGCGGAACGGAAACATGCAAAATCGTCGGCTGGACGCTGCGTGAGATGTGCCAATAACGGCAACAGACATCAGCAACCCGACAATTTTTTCAGAAGGCTTCGGACACGCTCCGGAGCCTTTTTCATATTTGAAAATCCTGACGGCGCGCCGTTTCAAACATCAAACCGAACACCTGTTCCAGACGAAACAGGCACAAGGAAAGAAGCTCGCTACCGTCTCTCCTATTCGAATTCCCAAGGAGGATTGGATCATGAGCACGAACGAAACTTTTCGCCGCCCGAAATCGAGGCTTTTGACGAAGCTGATCTTGCTCGTCGCAACGGCAGGGACCGGCGCTGCGGCCACCATCGCGTTATCGCAGTACGGTCTCTTGAGTTCCAAAGCCGACGAAGCGTCGAAGGCGCAGGATCTCGTGCCGGCGATCGACTGGGCAGCGGCTGCACCTGGACGCATCGAACCGAAGTCGGGAGTGATCCGTATCGGCGCCGCCCTTGTCGGCCGCATCGCTGAAGTCGCCGTCAAGCAGAACGACAAAGTCGAGGAAGGCGAACTTCTCATCCGCCTCGATGACGACGAAGCCCGCGCTCGCCTTCAGGCGGCCGAGACGGAAGTCGCATCGCGCAAACGCGAGCGCGACGCACAGCCCCTCGACAAAGACCGCGACGCGCTGCGCACCGCCGAGGACAACGTCTTCACCGCCGAACGCGCGCTGACCAACGCGCATTTTGAATTGGAATATGAGCTTCACGCGCGGCGCGAAGGAAAGGCCAACGACGAGCGCATTGCACAGGCGCGCGACGATCTTGCAAAAGCCAAGGACAAGCTGCAGGACGAGCGATCCAGCTACGCGAAAGCCAAAGCCAAGCCGAACGTTCCCGCGCCGAGTCAACTGGAGTCCGCTCTCCAGGCCGCGCGCTCCAACGTGGCGGTGGCCGAAGCTCTGCTTGAGAAAACCAGAATTCTTGCGCCGGTCGGCGGCACCGTTCTGCAGCTCCCGGCGAAGATCGGCGAGATGGTTGCGCCGTCGCCCGATCAAACGCTGGCCGTTCTCGGCGACATGTCGGTCGTGCGTCTGAAGGCCGAACTCGACGAGATCGACGTCTCGAAGGTCAAGGTCGGCGGCAAGGTCGTCGTCAAGAGCAACGCTTATCCGGATAAGGAATTCTCAGGCACCGTGGCGGAGTTGGCGCCGTCGTTGATGTCTCCGCAATTCGCGCTGCGCGGCGCCCGCCGTCCGATGGACGTCGAAGTGTTGCCCGTCACCATCGATCTCGAAGGCAATCCGCCCCTGCTGCCCGGCATGCGCGCCGACGCATTCTTCAAGTGACGACATTCAGATAGGCCAGCGGCGGCTCGCTTCCTCCTTAGCGGTGCCGCCGCCGGTCCGAAGCGGGAAGGATGCGGAAGCGGCCATACGACCTCGCACCGCTCCTTCCCGCAGTCGGTTCAAGCGATGCTTCGGCATCGCTTTTTTATTCCTCGAAACCGCAAATTTCTCCGCACGCGAACGATCCTGTTTCGGCCGGAACAGCGCGCTCGCGATGCTCTCCGCATGCTGACGGACGGATGGCAAACATCCGCCAACGCACACTCAGGGAGAGTCTCATGTACGGAGAAATCACGAAAGTCCGCAGCGATCTCGGTGTCGGCATCATCGCCGCCGAGGACGGCCGCGCATACCGTTTTCAATGCGCTGAAATCCTCAATCGGCGCGACGATCTCGAAGGTCAGGAAGTTCACTTTGAACTCGGTGAACTCAAGGCGCGCGGCATCATCGTGTTGGCCGGATCGCCGTGGACGGCATTCGGCAACGTCACCCTCTGATCATTTGAAGAGGGAGCGTTTCAATGATCGCACAATTCGATACCGCCGACGTGCCGCCTGTCGCGCCGCGCGATCTCAATCGGCCGATGCAGATACTGATCGCAAACGGTCAAGGACTGGCGCTCCTCAAAGGTTTGAGCGAGAGCGAGCTTCGCCAACTCGAATGCATCCTGTGGAACGAGTTCGGCAACGATTCCCGCACTCGGCTCGCCGTCGCACTCCGGTTTCGCGCCCTTGTAGATGTATTCGCCGCGCGACGACTCAAAGATCTGTTGCTCGAACGCGGCTTCAAGGTCGTCACCGCAGCCATCGCGGAAACCTCGATTCTCCGTCTCAACACGCGCTTCGGATTCAATCCGCAAAAACTTCTGCTCGCAATCGACGCAGCCACGGATGCCGCGCGCCGGCCGCTCTCCCCAACATCTCGATTGCAAGTCGCGGCCTAGGCCGTGTCACGGGCGGAACTGCTGTCCGCCCGGCACGCACGTAACGCTACCAGCATCAACAAAATTCTACATCCGGGAGGGGACAATGGCGACCGATCCAAGTTTCAAAATCAAGGGCGGAAAGGTGGGGATTTTATTGCTCCATCGACTGTGCGGCACGCCCGTCGAAATGCGCTTCGTGGCAAGCGGCCTCGCCAAGCAGGGATATACCGTGCATTGCCCGTCGCTCGCCGGTCATTGCGGCAGCGATCATGAGTTGAAAACCTCGACATGGACCGACTGGTATCGCAGCGCCGAGTTCGCGCTTGATGAACTGAAGAGCGAATGCGACGTCGTCATCGCCGGCGGTCTCTCGGCGGGCGCCGTTCTCGCCGTCATGCTGGCCGCGAAGAACCCCACGAAGGTCAACGCGACGGCATTGCTCGCGCCGACGCTGTGGCTCAACGGCTGGATGATCCCGTGGTACGCGCGGCTATTTCGGCTTGTAGGGACCAAACGCTTCGCGAACCTCTTCAGGTTTTCTCACCACGATCCGCACGGCATCAAGGATGATCGCATCCGCGAATTCATCCAACGGGCCCGAGCGTCGCTCGGCGCAGCCGAAACCGGCAATCCCATGACGCCGGGCGGTGCCGTGTTCGAGCATCGTCAAATGGTGAAGGCTGTCCGAAAACTCGTTCCGTACGTTCGTCAGCCCGCACTAATCCTCCATCCGCTTGAAGACGACTACGCAGCGATGAGCAACGCCACCTATCTGCGCGATCGCCTCGCGGGCCCCGTCGCATTCGAAGTGCTGGACGATTGCTATCACCTCGTCACCGTCGATCGGCAGCGCCACGTCGTTGTCGAAGCCATCGACCGCTTCGTCTCGAACCTCCTTGGCCTTCCAATGCAGAAGCCGCTGCCGGCCTCAGACCAGCATCGCATCTCGGCATAAGCCAAGGCATTGATAAATATACGCATTCTATCGCTTTAGCGAAAATCGAACATCGTGTTCCGGCCGGAACAGCGACGGCACGAGCGAAAGAGCATTCTCCACACATGGCCGGTGAACACCGGCGCCGAGATCAACAAACGAGTTCGTAGGAGGCTCCGATGACGAAGACCACGCTCACCCTCGCCGCAGTTCTGCTGGCTGGCACCACACTGTCGAACACGGCCTTTGCCGGAGGCATTCGCGTCGGCTTCGGCTTCCCGCTCGGCTCGTTCGTCGCTCATTCGAACCAGAGCTATGCCGGCCGCGGAAATGGGTACGGGCGCCATTGCGACCGTGAGCGCAGCGCCCGCCGAATACGCCATGCGAAGGTCGCCGCACCCCGCAAGATCAAGCATGTCCGCAAGGTCCAGACCGCGAAGGTCAAACCGGCACCTGCTCCGACGATCACGACAGCCAAGCTCGAAGGCAAGCTGGAGAGTAATCCGGCGACCACGACGGAAATCGTCAAGACGGCCAGCGCGCCGATCGCTACTGGATCGGTCACGCCCGCTTCGGCCACTTCGACACCGGAAACAAAGGAAACCACGCCGGTGACGGCCGCAGCCGACATCAAATCATCGGAACCAGTGAAGCCGGATCTGAAAACGTCCATCGCCGCTGCGAAAAAGGTGTGCCGTCGCTATTCGGCGGCAATCGCCGGCCTGATCGACGTGCCGTGCAACGAATAGAGGACGAAGCATGACGCCGGGGCGGCCGGAAAATCCGCCGCCCTGGAGCCGATCCCTTCAAGCAATCACGGACCAACGCCCTCAAGGAGGAGGACCGGTCATGGAACTCACAATCAACGCCCCCACTCAAATTCTGGCCCGCCCGGTGACTTCGACACGCACGCGCTCACACAAGCGCACGATCCCGATGGTCATGAAGCTCGCCTACCGTAACCTCTTCCATGATCGAATGAGCTTCTTCGTAACGATCGTCGGCATCGTCTTCTCGGTCGTTCTCGTCGCGATCCAGTCGGGCATCTATCTCGGTTCGCAAAACAAGATCTCGGCGATCATCGACGCCGCCCCGGCCGATCTCTGGGTCGTTCCGCTCGGCACCAAGAGCTACGACGATCCGTCCTTCCTCTCGGGGCGCGAGCGCCACATGGTTCTGTCCACGCCCGGCGTCGCGAACTCGGAGGACATGGTCGTGTCGTTCGCCAGCTGGCGCAAGCCGCAGGGCGGCAAGAACACGGTTCTGCTGATCGGCACCGCAGGTGACAGCTCCAAGCCGCTGCCCTGGAACATTATCGAAGGCAGCCGCGCCGCGCTCGAAGCGCCCGATACGGTCGCCATCGATCAGAGCTATTTCCCCGATCTTGGCGTCAGCAAAATCGGCCAGCACGCCGAGATCAACGGGGCTTCGGTCGAACTCGCCGCCGTCACGAAGCGGATTCGTTCATTCACGACACTGCCGTTCGTTTTCGCCTCGATCGAGGAAGCGCGGCGTTTGTCGGGCGCCGATCAGGATCAGGCGTCCTATCAGCGGGTGACGCTGCTCCCGGACGCCGACATTGAACAGGTTCGCGCCAAGATCGCCCAGCGCTTGCCGGATACCGAAGTCTTGACGCAGCAGGAATTCCGCAAACGCAGCCAGAACTATTGGCTGTTCCAGACAGGTGCCGGTGCGGCACTGATCGCAGGCGCCGTGCTCGGCCTCATTGTCGGCGTCGTCATCGTGGCACAAACGCTTTATTCGAGCACGAAAGACCACATCAACGAGTTCGCGACGCTGCGGGCTCTCGGCGCCGGAGCGGGCTACATCGTGAAAGTCATTTTGATGCAGGCCGTGTTGTCCGGCTTCATCGGATATGTCCTCGGCATTGCAATGGCGCTGCTCGCCATCCGCGCTGCCCAGGACACCAAGCTGACCGTCATCATGACACCGGCGCTCGCCGGCGGACTGCTCGCGGTCACCATCGGAATGTGCGTTTTCGCTGCCACCAGCGCCATCGTCAAAGTCGTCCGGATCGACCCGGCCGTCGTATTCAGCCGCTAACTCTGGAGACCGACATGTCCACGCCAACAAACAGCAAGGTCATCCTCGAAGCCCACGGTATCGTGAAGGTGCTGGGCTCCGCCCCTAACGAGGTCCAGGTGCTCAAGGGCATCGACATGCAGCTTCACACCGGCGAGTTGACCCTGCTGATGGGTCCGTCCGGCTCCGGTAAGACGACGCTGCTCTCGATCCTCGGCTGCATCCTGTCCCCAACCGAAGGCCGCTTGAGCCTCTCCGGCTACAAGACCCACGAAATGAATTCCGAGGAGTTGGCCCACCTGCGGCGCAAACACGTCGGCTTCGTGTTCCAGTCTTACAATCTGGTACCGACGCTGACCGCCGTCGAGAACGTCATGCTGGCGCTCGATCTCCGCGACCTGAGCGGCCCGGACGCATACGACCACGCTGCCGAAGCGCTTGAGGCCGTCGGCCTCGGGCATCGCATCAATGCCATGCCTTCGAAAATGTCGGGCGGCGAGAAGCAGCGCGTCTCGATTGCCCGCGCACTCGCCGGATCGCCCTCCGTCATTCTCGCCGATGAGCCGACGGCAGCGCTCGACGGGAAAAACGGCATGGCCGTCATGGAATTACTGGCCAAGGTCGCCCAGGACACACGCCGCGCCGTTCTCGCGGTGACGCACGATCACCGGACGCTGCAATACGCCGACCGGATCGTCACCATAGACGATGGACGCATCGCCGCTTCCGAGCGTCCGAAGGTCTCTGGCCAGCAGGCCGCTGTTCCGGCGCACTAAGAAGGTAAAAATTCTTTGCTTTGAGGCATACTGCGGCACATTTTCAGGCGCCGTGCGGGTCGCGGACCCGCCCGCCTCGGGGCCAATGGCCGCGCATTCCGGCCTCCCGGCCATCTGGACCAGCAAATCCAATTGTGTAGGATGCCCGCGCTGCTCACACCCATCAGAAAACTGAATTAAGGAATTGAGCCCATGGCGGGGTCAGAGGCGAACATGTCCGCAACCGCGGGCCAGTTGATGGCCGGCAAACGCGGCCTGATTATGGGAGTCGCCAACAATCGGTCGATCGCCTGGGGCATCGCCAAAGCCTGCGCCGCCCAAGGCGCCGAGATCGCTCTCACGTACCAGGGCGACGCCCTGAAGAAGCGCGTCGAGCCGCTGGCCGCCGAACTCGGATCGAAGCTCGTTCTGCCGTGCGATGTCACCGATGCAGCCTCGATGGACGCGGTGTTCGAAACTCTGGAGAAGACCTGGGGCGGGCTCGACTTCCTCGTCCATGCCATCGCCTTTTCCGACAAGAACGAACTCGATGGCCGTTACGTCGACACGACCGAGAAGAACTTCACGCAGAGCATGCTGATCTCTTGCTACTCCTTCACGGCGCTCGCCAAGCGCGCCGAGAAGTTGATGACCGACGGCGGCTCGCTTTTGACGCTGACCTACTACGGCGCCGAAAAGGTCATGCCGCATTACAACGTCATGGGCATCGCCAAAGCCGCGCTCGAAGCCAGCGTGCGTTACCTGGCTGCCGACCTCGGCCGCAACGGCATCCGCGTCAACGCCATCTCCGCCGGACCGATCAAAACGCTCGCCGCGGCCGGCATCGCTGATTTCCGCTATATTCTCCGCTGGAATGAATACAATTCGGCCCTCCGCCGCAACGTCACGATTGAGGATGTCGGCAATTCGGGCCTCTATTTCCTCTCTGATTTGTCGCGCGGCGTGACCGGTGAAATCCATCACGTCGATAGCGGCTATCATGTCCAGGGCATGAAAAACGAGGACGCTCCCGACATCACTGTCGTGAAGAGCGATGGCGCGTGATCGAGAGGGCGGCGACCGCGAGCCTGAAGCCGGGTCTGACGCTCTACCTTATCCGGCATGGCGAAACGGACTGGAATAGAGACGCGCGCTATCAAGGGCAGCGCGATATTCCGCTGAACGAAACCGGCCGCGCTCAAGCCCGCCGCCAGGGCGACGTTTTGAAGTCCGTCATGCCGGCGCTTGCCGCCTTCGATTTCGTTTCGAGCCCACTAGTTCGCGCCGTCGAGACGATGCAGATCATGCAGGCCACGCTCGGGCTCGAAACGGGCAGCTACCGGACCGATGCCAGTCTCGTTGAACTGAGCTACGGCCACTGGGAGGGCCAACTGTCCTCCGAACTTCCGCAAAGGGATCCAACGGGCGTCGCGGCCAAAGCCTCAGATCCGTTCGGATGGCGCCCCATTGGCGGCGAAAGCTATTGCGACCTGCAGAAGCGCATCGCGGCCTGGCTGCAAGGCGTGCAACGAGACACGGTCGTTGTGACTCATGGCGGCGTCAGCCGCGTTGCGCGCGGCGCCCTTTTGGGGATCGCCACAAACCAGATTCCATTTCTTGAAGCGCCGCAGGACCGAATTCTCGTACTGCGAGATGGCACGATGGCCTGGCTCTAAGGTCTCTCGAAAGCAAAAGAGCCGGAGAAGCGGCTTCTCCGGCTCTTCGTCGTCCGATACCGGACGCAATATGAAAGACCCTTCGACCGTGGACGCTCAAATCCCGGCAGAACAGTCTTTTGAAACGCATTACTTGAGAATGGTCCCTCCCTCGCGGAAAGGACTGATCCGCATGGTGCATCTGCCTTGCGATCCTTCGAGGCGACGCGGGCTGCGTTCAGGCAGCAATCGCATGCTCGGTCGAGTTGCAGATCAAATGCGGATACGAGTTACACCGTTATCGCCATGTATTCACAAGCGTGGCGGAATCATTAGCGAACGCAAACTGTGGTCGAGTTAATCTGCGTCGCCCATTGTTGTCACGCACTTAACCAGCGATGTGGGCTTGCCGCATCACTCCACCGCTCCTAAGAAAGACAGTGACGCAACCCGGCAACATAATCGTTGCAGAGCCTCCGCCATCGGAGCTCGACGGGGATTCAAACGAACGAATTGCCAGGCGATGTCTCACAACACCTTCGGCCATCTTTTTCGCGTAACGACGTGGGGCGAAAGTCACGGTCCCGCGATCGGAGCGATCGTTGACGGCTGCCCGCCGGGCATCCCCCTCGACGAAAGCGACATCCAGATTCATCTCGATCGCAGGCGCCCCGGCCAATCGCGCTTCACGACGCAGCGCCAGGAAGCCGACGCGGTGAAAATCCTGTCGGGTGTCTTCGCCGATGCCTCCGGCAAACAGGTGACAACCGGCACGCCGATCGCCCTTGAAATCCAGAACACCGATCAGCGCTCGAAAGATTACGGCGACATCAAAGACAAATACCGCCCGGGGCACGCAGATTTCACGTACGACGCCAAATACGGCATCCGCGATTATCGCGGCGGTGGTCGCTCGTCCGCCAGGGAGACGGCGTCGCGCGTCGCGGCCGGAGCCGTCGCCCGCAAAATCTTGTCCGGCATCACGATCCGAGGCGCGCTCGTTCAAATCGGCCCGCACAAGATTGATCGCGGCAACTGGAACTGGGACGAAATCGACGCCAACCCCTTCTTTTCTCCCGACAAGAAGGCGGCTGAACTCTGGACGACCTATCTCGACAAGGTGCGCAAAGCCGGATCGTCCATCGGAGCCATTGTCGAGGTCGTCGCCGAAGGCGTTCCGGCCGGATGGGGCGCGCCGCTCTATGGCAAGCTCGACCAGGATCTTGCCAGTGCGATGATGTCGATCAACGCCGTCAAGGGCGTCGAGATCGGCGCCGGCATGGCGGCCGCCGAGCTGACCGGCGAGCAGAACGCTGATGAAATCCGCATCGGAAATGACCGTCAGCCAATGTTCCTCTCGAACAACGCGGGCGGCATTCTCGGTGGCATCTCAACCGGCCAGCCGATCGTCTGCCGCTTCGCCGTCAAGCCGACGTCGTCGATCCTGGCGCCGCGCCGAACGATCGACAAGGAAGGCCACGACACCGAGATCATCACGAAGGGCCGCCACGATCCTTGCGTCGGCATCCGTGCCGTGCCGGTCGGAGAAGCGATGATGGCGATCGTCCTCGCCGATCATTTCCTGCGTCATCGCGGACAGACAGGCCGCTAACGCCGGAACACCGCGACCACCTCGACGTGCGCGGAATAAACGAACTGATCGACCGGCGTGACGGAGTCTATTTTGTAACCGCCATCGACCAGATGCCGCGCATCGCGCGCCAGCGTCGCCGGATTACATGAAACACCGACGACTGTTTTGACTTTCGATTTCGCCAGCCGTTGTGCCTGCGCGTCGGCCCCTGCCCTCGGCGGATCGAAGACGATCGCATCGTGCTCGTTGAGTTCGAGCGGCGACAACGGCTCGCGAAAAAGATCGCGGACGCGCGCCGTTATCGGCTTCAAACCGGTGGCTTTCTTCGCAGCCGCCGCGAGCGCCTCGACTGCCGCCTTGTTGCCATCCAAAGCGAGAACCTTGGCGCGCCGGGCAAGCGGAAACGTGAAGGCGCCGACACCGCAAAACAGATCGGCGACCGATTTGGCTTTGCCGACAGCCGCGACGACCTGTTGCGCGATCGCGTTTTCGGCTTCCGCAACCGCCTGCACGAAGCTCGCGGGAGGCAGAACAACCTCGGCGGCCCCGAAGTTGAGAAACGGCGGCAACGTCTCAACGACAATCTCATGACCGACGCTCAATCGCGCCAACCGCAAAGCGCTCGCCTCTGCCGCCAAGCGGCTGCGAACATCCGGCGATAGACGGCGCTCGACTCCGTCGAGATGCACATCGAGACCGGACTTCGTAAGCGTCACGGTCAGCCGCGCTTCGCCCCGTCGCGAAACGAGCGGCGCGATCAGCGTTGTAAGTGATGGCAGCGCGGCAACGATCGCATTATCAAGAACCGGACACATCTCGATTGCGACCAGCGCGTGCGAAGCAGCCTCGTGATACCCGACGACAATGACGCTTGTTCCCGTCCGCTCGACAGAGAACACCGCGCGCCGTCGCTTGCCCCCCGTTTCGATCAGCTCGCCGGGCACAACGTCGAGCCCGCGTGCCTGAAACGCCGAAGTGACGAGATCGCGTTTCCAGTTTCGATAGATATCCAGCGACATGTGCTGGACGGAACAGCCGCCGCACGCCCCGAAATGCCGGCAAACCGGCTCAATGCGCGACGGGCTTGGTTCGAGAATACGGACGAGACGGCCACGATCGCCCGAAACGTCGGCCGAAACTTTCTCGCCCGCCAGCGTGAACGGCACGAACACCGCGCCGTCCGCCGTCTCGGCAACGCCGTCGCCCTGCGCTCCGACACGCGCAATCAGAAGCTCGCGCTCGTCAGACATCGCGCCGCGCTCCAATCAGGTATTCGACATTGCCGGAGCCACCAACAATCGGGGACGTCGTCTCGCCGACGATACGCCAGCCAGACTGTTTCTCCAGCCAATCGCGAACGCGATCGACGGCATCGCGCCGCGCCGCTTCATCGCGCACGATACCGCCGCTTCCAACGCGCTCGCGTCCAACTTCGAACTGCGGCTTGACGAGTATGACGAGCCACGCGCCCTGGCTGGCGAGCGGCAAGACACTGCCAAGAACTTTCATAACGGAAATAAAGCTGACATCGACAACGATGCACGCGATGGGCATCGGCACCAGATCGCGCGAGAGCATCCGCGCATCGCAATTCTCGATCGACGTAACGCGCGGATCGTTCCTCAAGTCGTCGTGCAATTGCGCGCTGCCGACGTCGACGGCGTATACGCGCTCGGCTCCACGTTCGAGCAGAAGCTGTGTGAACCCACCCGTCGAAGCACCGACATCCAACGCCACGAGTCCCTTCGGATCAAACTGGAACGCATCGAGCGCAGCCGCGAGTTTCTCGGCACCCCGCGAAACGTAGCGTGGCGCGTCGTCAGCGACGTCCACGGCGTCCGAAGGCGAAACGTCGAACGCCGGCTTTTCACACACCCGTCCGGCAACACGAACGAATCCGCGCTTGATCAAATCCTGAGCCCGCGCTCGCGATGGCGCCAAGCCGCGTGCGACGAGCGTCTGATCGAGGCGCATGCCGTTTGCCGGTCCCTTGTTCTTGAATATACTGGGCTCGCGTCCCACTTTTTCGGGATCGCGTGACGCAAATTGGAGGGAATTCATGAGAACCGCAATCGCTGCCACATGCTTCGCTTTAGCATTCTCTTCAGTTGCATTAGCAGACAGCGAACGGACGCCCGCACCTCCAGGAGCCAAGGTCTTCATTATCGAACCGCAGGACGGCGCCAAGGTTTCGAGCCCGGTGACTGTGAAATTCGGCGCCGAAGGCGTGGACATCGTCCCCGCCGGCACCGACCAGGCGAACAGCGGCCATCACCACCTGCTCATTGACAAAACCATGACCGACTTCAGTTCCGCCATTCCGAAAGATGACCACCACATCCACTACGGGAAAGGCCAGACGGAAGCCAGTGTGACCCTGACGCCCGGCACACACACGCTGCAGCTCGTGCTCGGCGACAAAAACCACATTCCGACCGATCCGCCGGTGGAATCATCGGTCGTCACGATAACGGTCGAATAAGAGTCGCCATGAAGCCCGACGTCAGTCGGGCTTCACCGCACACGCGCCCAATCCGTTTACCAAGCAACGATGCGCCTTACGCGCGCCCCTCAAGGGCGTCGGCGCGGCCGAGCGCGGCAAACACCGTCTGCACGATGCCGGATGCGTTGAGGCCCGCCGCCTCGTACATCGCTTCCGGCTTGCCGTGATCGAGAAAGACGTCGGGAAGCACCTTCGTCCGAACGCGCAGTCCACGATCGAGCAGCCCTTCCTGCGAAAGGAACTGCAGCACCTGACTGCCAAATCCGCCGATGGAGCCTTCTTCAACTGTCACTAGCACCTCATGATGGGCCGCGAGGTTGCGAATGAGGCTCTCGTCGAGCGGCTTGGCGAAGCGCGCATCGGCCACGGTCGTCGAAAGTCCGAACGTCGCGAGCTGATCGGCGGCCTTCAGGCACTCGGCGAGGCGCGTGCCGAACGATAGCAGCGCTACCTTCGACCCTTCGCGAACGATCCGGCCCTTGCCGATTTCGAGCGGCACACCTTCCGCCGGCAAATCCACGCCGACGCCTTCGCCGCGCGGATAGCGCAGCGCGCTCGGCCTGTCGTCGATGATCGCTTGCGTCGCCACCATATGAACGAGTTCGGCTTCGTCCGCCGCCGCCATGATCACGAAATCCGGCAGGCACCCGAGGTAAGCGATATCGAACGCACCAGCGTGCGTCGCACCGTCGGCACCGACGAGCCCGGCACGATCGAGCGCGAAACGCACGGGCAGCTTTTGGATCGCGACGTCGTGCACGACCTGATCGTAGGCGCGCTGCAAGAACGTCGAATAAATTGCGGCGAACGGCTTGTAACCCTCGGCGGCAAGCCCGGCGGCGAACGTTACGGCGTGCTGCTCCGCGATGCCGACGTCGAACGTCCGATCCGGAAACTCCTTGCCGAAATGATCGAGCCCTGTCCCCGACGGCATGGCGGCAGTGACGGCAACAATGCGCTCATCCTTGCGCGCTTCGGCGATCAGGCTGTCGGCGAAAACTTTCGTATAGCTCGGAGCGTTCGGCTTCGGCTTCACCTGCGCGCCGGTCACCACATTGAATTTGTTGACGCCGTGATACTTGTCGTCGGCGGCCTCTGCCGGGCCGTACCCTTTGCCCTTCTTCGTGACGACGTGCACGAGAATGGGCGCTTGCTGCGTATCGCGCACATTTTTAAGAACCGGCAGCAGCTGGTCGAAATCGTGGCCGTCGATCGGGCCGACGTAGTAGAAGCCAAGCTCCTCGAACCACGCGCCGCCCTGCCAGAGGTGGCGCGTATATTCCTCGACTCGCGCCGCGCGGCGTTCCCATTGCTTCGGCAGCATTTTGGCAAGCTGCTTGGCGTAATCGCGCAAATGCAGATACGTGCCGCTCGACGTGACGCGCGCCAGATACGCCGACAGCGCTCCGGTTGGTGGCGCAATCGACATGTCGTTGTCGTTCAGAATGACGATCAGACGCTCGTCCCGGGCACCGGCGTTGTTCAAGGCTTCATACGCCATGCCGGCGCTCATCGCTCCGTCGCCGATGACGGCAACGACGTTGTTCGTGCCCTTCTTCAGGTCGCGCGCCACCGCCATGCCGAGCGCCGCCGAAATCGAGGTCGAGGAATGCCCGGCGCCGAACGGATCGTACGGGCTTTCATCGCGTTTGGCGAAACCGGACAAGCCATCCGGCTGCCGCAGTGTGCGAATGCGATCGCGCCGCCCGGTCAGGATTTTGTGCGGATAGGCCTGATGGCCGACGTCCCAGATCAACCGGTCCTCGGGCGTGTTGAAGACCCAATGCAAGGCAACCGTCAGCTCGATGACGCCGAGGCCGGCGCCCAGATGCCCACCCGTCACGGAAACCGCGTCGATTGTTTCCGCCCGCAGTTCGTCGGCAAGCTGCGGAAGATCGCTCTCCGGCAGTTGACGAAGATCGTGTGGCGTACGAACGCGATCGAGTAGCGGTGTCTTGCTCACGAGTTGGAACCCTGATCTGACCGGCGGGACGCAATCAACCGCGATTGACGCCTCGCATAGTTTCTTAGCGTCTCCGGCAAGCGTTCCGAATAGGCAATTTAGAAGCAATCCATAGTGCGATGGCTTGCCGCAGTGAAGTCAACGCATAAAAGTCGACCCACTTCCAGCCCCGCAATCGTCAGAAAGGCGCGCCGTTGTTCTTGTCCAGCGGCGTCGTCCCTTTTGGTGCGCCATCTGACCCAAGCGTCAACTTCTCAACCTTCGACTCGGCCGCCTTGAGCAGCCGGTCGCAATGATCGCGAAGGGCTTCGCCGCGCTCGTAGATGGCGATGCTTTCCTCCAGATCGACGTCGCCGCGCTCAAGCCGTCCCACGATGGCTTCAAGTTCCTTTAAAGCCCGCTCGAACGTCATCTCTTTGATGTCATCAAAACTTTTCTCTGGTGCTTTTCGTTCGCTCATAAATCCTGCCTTGAAAATTGTTCCTAAATGGCCCTCGCCGCTCAGGCGCCAGCCTGCATCAATGCCGTGACATGCGCCGCCACCGATTGTCCGAGGCCCGTCAGATCATAGCCGCCTTCCAACATCGATACGATCCGCCCATTTGCATGCCGTCGCGCAACTTCTGTCAAAGATTCGGTCGCCCAGCGGAAGTCATCCTCCACCAGCGTCAGCCCACCGAGGGGATCGCGATGGTGCGCATCGAAGCCCGCGGAAATCACAATGAGGTCCGGAGCAAAATCATGCAGCGGCCGAAGAATTCTATCGCGAAACGCCTGTTCGAATTGATCGCGCCCATCGCCAGCCCTAAGCGGCGCGTTGAAGATATTCCCAACCCCTGTTTCCTGCAACGCACCTGTACCGGGGAACAGCGGCATCTGATGCGTCGATCCATAGAATAGATTTTTGTCGGACCAGAAGATTTCCTGCGTCCCGTTGCCATGATGAACATCGAAATCGACGATGGCGACCCGCTCCATGCCGTGCTTCTTGCGCGCGTAGTGGGCCGCGACGGCCACATTATTAAACAGGCAAAAACCCATCGCGCGGAAACTCTCGGCATGATGCCCCGGCGGGCGCACCTGACAAAAAGCATTCGCAGCGTCACCGCGCATCACCAGATCGACCGCATCGAGCCCGGCGGCAACAGCGCGCCGCGCCGCCTCCCATGACCCGGGCGAGATCACCGTATCGCCATCAATATGACGGTGCCCGCTCGTGACCTGTTTGCTGAATTCGCCAATCTCACGAATGTAGGTGTCCCGATGGGCGAGCGCGATATACGTCGTGTCGTCGTCGCGCAGTGGCGCCTCCCGCCGTACGAGCGACGCAAAGTCTTCGCCCTGCAACGCCTTGTCGATGGCGCGCATTCGATCGGCGCGTTCGGGATGCCCTTGCCCCGTATCGTGCTTGACGAATGCCGGATGTGTCATGAGCACCGTTGTCATGCCGCGCCCCAAAGCATCCGATTTTCGAAATGTCCGCTCCCCTTCACGACAACTCCGACAGTCGGGCGATCTGAACTCCGGGCGGCGGCTTGTTGGCCGCAGGAACGAAAAAATCGGGAGCCAGCGGCATCGACGGATCGATGCGATAGTCCTCGAAATTGGTGACGCCGCCCGCCGAATATAAATAACTGTCGTCGATCAAAAAGTTCCCGGTGAACGATTTCGCCGGTTGCTGAAAAATGAGATGGGCCGCATCCGCCACAATGTCCGGAGAGCGGCTCATACGCATCAGACGGTCGCCTCCGAGAATGTTCCGAACCGCGGCCGTTGCGATCGTCGTGCGCGGCCATAGCGCGTTGACGGCAATACCATCGCTTTTCAATTCATCGGCAAGACCAAGGACGCATAAGCTCATGCCGTATTTCGCGATCGAATACGCGACGTGGCCGGAGAACCATTCCGGCTTCATGTCGAGCGGCGGCGACAAGGTCAGAATGTGAGGATTTTCTGATTTTTTCAGATGCGGCAAGCACGTCTTCGATACGAGAAACGTTCCGCGCGCGTTGACCCCGAACATCAAATCGAAACGCTTGATTTCGGTCTTTTCGATCGGCGTCAGGGAAATGGCACTGGCGTTGTTCACGCAGATATCGATGCCGCCGAACGCCGCAACAGTCTCGGCAACTGCGCGCTCCACATCATCCTCGCGACGAATATCGCAAGTGATCGCAAGCGCTTTGCCGCCGGCGTCCTCGATATCCTTGGCGGCCGAATGAATGGTGCCTTCCAGCTTCGGATTGGGATCGGACGTCTTCGCAGCGATGGCGATATTCGCGCCGTCACGCGCCGCCCGCTTGGCGATCGCCAATCCAATCCCGCGACTGGCGCCCGTGACAAACAGGGTCTTGCCCTTGAGCGACGCCATTGGCTGTTCTCTCTTTTTCTAATCGCCAGCGGAGTATGCTAGCGCGCTCCCGCACCGAACGTAAGAGCGCGTGGCCGAGGTCAGCGAAAATTGGCGGGGCGCTTTTCGAAAAAGGCGCTAAACGCCTCGATCGCTTCCGGCGAACCCAACCGCTCGCGGAACGCGATGACCTCCTTGTCAATATGCTTCAGGATGTCTGCCGGGTCGCCCCGCATCAGCCGCCGGGCGACCGCCAACGCTTCCTGAGGTTTACCTGCCAACCGGCGTGCCGCAGCAAACGCCGTCTCCTCCAAATGCGCTCGCGGCACGATTTTGTTGACGAACCCCGACTGCATTGCCTGTTCGGCCGTGAAGGTTTCACCCAGAACCAGCATTTCGAAAGCCCGCGCATATCCCATACGTCGCGGCATGAGCAGGCTCGACCCTGCCTCGGGAATCAAACCGAGATCGAGAAACGGCGTCGCGAACGTAGCGTCAGGCGTTGCGTAGACGAGATCGCAATGAAACAGGAGCGTCGTGCCAACTCCGATCGCCTTGCCGTCGACCGCCGCGATCAGCGGTTTTCGAACCATCGGCAACAAATGAATGAACCGCAGCACATCCGCGCTGAGATCGCCAGTTCCCCGCGCCGTCGCGAGAAAATCGCCAAGATCGTTGCCGGCCGTAAACACGCCTTCCGAACCGACAAGCACATGCGCGGCAATCGCTGGATCGGCGTCGCCCGCTTCGATCGCGTCGCATAACGTCTTGTACATCGCGCCGGTCAGCGCGTTCTTCTTCGCGGCCCGCGTCAACCGTAGAATCTGCACGCTCTTCGCGTTGGTAATTTCGACGTCGGCGCTCATGCGAACACCGCACCGTGCGCATCGACGAGCACGGAATCGGCTCCGTTCTGCACGGACTCGGCGAGTCCCTCCGCCTCCGTCAGTAAGTTTTCAGCAAAGAAACGTGCAATCGCGACCCGGGCCGGCGATGCGTCCTCGGAAAGCGCGCCCTTGGCCAGATATGCGCCTCCAGCTGTCAGGCTCATCAATCGCAGGAACGGCGTTGCCGACGCGAGCGCCGACTCTGGTGAGCTTTGCAGCATCAGCGCCATCCACAGCGTCGCCGATTGAAGTCCTGACAAGGCTTGCGTCAAGCGCAGCGCCATGACGCCGAATTCCGGCCGGTTCGAAGCCCGCACGTCGGCGACAATATCCGCCAGCTCGGATAGATACGACGTCACGACCGCACCACCCGCCAGCGGCAGCTTGCGGGTGACGAGATCGATGGCCTGAATACCATTGGTTCCTTCGTAGATCGGCAGAATGCGTGCATCCCGGAGGTACTGCGCTGCGCCCGTCTCCTCGACGAAACCCATGCCGCCGTGCACCTGGATGCCGAGCGACGCCACCTCGTTCGCGATATCGGTCGAGAATGCCTTGGCGAGCGGCGTCAGCAGCGCCGCCTTGTCGAGCGCCGACGCCCTCTCGGCGCTGTCGTCGGAGCGTTGTGCGATATCGAGTTCGCGCGCAGTCGCGTAACAGATCATACGTGCCGCTTGCGTCATCGCCTTCATCGTCAGGAGCATGCGCCGAACGTCGGCGTGCTCAATGATCGGGCTCATAACCTTCGAGCCGTCAGCTGCGGGACTCCGGCCTTGGCGGCGCTCCTTCGCATAGGCGACGGCCACTTGCGTCGCCCGCTCGGCAACTCCTACACCCTGCAGGCCGACGCCGAGCCGCGCCGCATTCATCATCACGAACATTGTCGCCAGTCCGCGATTTTCGGCCCCGACCAAATAGCCGGTCGCGCCGCCCTTCTCTCCGAATTGCATGACGCACGTCGGGCTCGCCATGATCCCGAGCTTGTGCTCGACGCCCGCGCAGACAACGTCGTTGCGCTCGCCGAGCGTTCCGTCATCCTCGACGAGAAATTTCGGCACCAGAAAAAGAGAGATGCCCCGCGTGCCGGGAGGCGCATCCGGCAAACGCGCCAGCACGAGGTGGATGATATTCTCCGCCATGTCGTGCTCGCCATAGGTAATGAAGATCTTCGTCCCGGTGATGCGATATGTCCCATCCGATTGCGGCTCGGCGCGCGTCGAGAGCGCTCCGAGATCGGAGCCTGCCTGCGGCTCGGTGAGATTCATCGTGCCGGTCCAGGCGCCGGCGACCATCTTCGGCAAAAACTTGGATTTCAGCGCATCGCTTCCTCCGGCCTCGACCGCGTGGATCGCACCCTGCGTCAACAACGGGCAAAGGCCGAAGGAAACATTCGAGGCGTTCCAGATCTCACCGGCCGCGGCCGCCACGATTTCCGGCAAATTCTGGCCACCGAAAGCCTCCGCACACGGCAAGGAACTCCACCCGCCTTCGGCGAATTGCTTGTAGGCATCGCGAAAGCCCGGAGGCGTTGTCACACGCCCATCAGAAAGTTTTGATCCCGTCTTGTCGCCTGATGCGTTCAAAGGCGCCAGCACCTCGGAACCGAACTTGCCGGCTTCCTCAATGACTGCGGTAATGGTTTCGACATCGAGCCCCGGATAGAGTCCGCGCGCGATGAGATCCTCAAAACCCGCCGCCGTCTTGAGAGCGAAGAGGATGTCGTCTACTGGAGCCTGATAAGTCATGAATGGTGTCTCGGTATCGCTGCGCGTTGCTTGGAACACTATGCCGAAGATAAGTCGTAGCAAACCGGGTGATTGACGAATGCAGGGCAGGATCGTGCCTGCGAATGCGGAATGGGTTGCTGAAGCAGGTCAAATGATCCGCTCCGGCGCGCTCGTCGCATTTCCGACGGAAACCGTCTACGGGCTTGGTGCGGATGCGACCAACGGCGAAGCCGTGGCCCGCATATTCGCGGCCAAGGGCCGTCCGACGTTCAATCCGCTGATCGTCCACGTGCCTGGGCTCGAACAGGCCGTCCTCATCGGCAGCTTCTCCAGCGCTGCACGCCGCTTGAGCGAAGCGTTCTGGCCTGGCCCGCTGACACTCGTCGTGCCGCGTCTCGAAACGACCGAGGTCAGCGATCTCGTGTCGGCGGGCATGCCGACGGTCGCGCTTCGGTCGCCGGATCATCCGACCGCGCGCCAATTGCTCAAGGAAGCCCGCCGGCCGATCGCCGCGCCTTCCGCCAATCGCTCAGGCCACGTCAGCGCCACACGCGCAGACCATGTCGCGTCCGACTTGGGCGATAGGGCCGCGCTTATCCTCGATGCCGGTCCGACCGCGCACGGCCTCGAGTCGACCGTCCTCAGTCTTGTCGAAGGCACACCGGTCCTGCTGCGGCCGGGCGCAATTTCGGTGGATGTCATCGAAGACGTCATCGGCGAACGGATCGTCCGCGCCAACGAGGCAGGAACGCATCTGACGTCGCCGGGGCAACTCCGTAGCCACTACGCGCCGCATAGCCGGTTGCGGCTCGATGCGCTGGATTGGTCGGCGGACGAAGCCGTCCTTGCTTTCGGCGACGTTCCGCAACGTCCATGCCGCGCCAGCATCAATCTCAGTCCGTCCGGCGATCTGATCGAAGCGGCCGCCAACCTGTTTGCCGCGCTCCGTAGTCTCGATGCCAGCGGAGCTACGACGATCGCCGTCACGCCGGTTCCCAAAGAGGGTCTTGGCGACGCCATCAACGATCGTTTGGAAAGAGCGGCGGCTCCACGAACGTAGGATGCATCAGCGAGCGCCGATCGTCACAACCCGATTGAGCACCGGTCCGAGTATCGGACTGTCCTCGGCAAGCGCCCTGACTGTCGACCCGACGGACCGGCTCAAACCCGAAACCGACGGAACGAACGCCCATACCGCAGCGTAGAGCAGCGCGGTCGCGATCCCATTGACGATCAAGTACCGCCGCAACATTTCCGCTCCGCCACATTCATTAAGCCTTTCTTAATGAAGCACGGACAGAGCGGCGGGCTCAAGCTGTTTCGAGAGACACTGATCGTAATGGTGAACGGCGGAGCGCAATCCCGCGTGGAGAAAGTCAATCAGCCGGCCACCATCGCCGGGCGCGCCTTCTTCCCCCAAAGCGCCGCGATGTGCGGCCGCAAACGCAAGGCGGGTTTTTCGATTCCTATCCAGGAGAGAAACGCCAGCGGCAGCACGATGACAAACGCGATTACAGCCAGTAGCGCCGGCGCCATCGAAGGCATGAACCAAAGAAGCGTCTGCTGGATCGGGCCTGCCAGGATATAAATGCCGAACGACGTATCGAATTTGTTGCAGAGCCCGCGCAGCGGACCCCAGGTCTTCGTCGCGGCCCACAACGCGGCATAGCTGAGGAACAACATGGCCCCGACGTCGGCGAAAGGCGTGCGAACCGATGCGACGAAGATGAGGAACAACGGCGCCAACAAAAGGCCGTTGATCACCACATGGCGGCGCAGCAGATAGGCCAGCACCCCACCAAAGAAAAAGACGATGAAATAGCGCAAATTCTCGGCAAACCCATAGTCGTCGGGGTTGCTGGGAAGCGACAGCGAGATCGTCGCAACGACGGCCACGAGCCCGACCGCTGCAAGCCAGCGCCATTTCTGATGGAACAGACCGGCGATGCCAATAAGCGCCAGCCCGACGTAGCAGGCGACTTCGTACTTCAGCGTCCACAGCGACGAGTTGACGTAGCCCGCATAAGCATTTGTTTCGAAGACGCCGGGCAGCGGTGCAGACCCCGTCGAAAGCGACAGCGTCTTGACGACGTAGGTGTAGAGTTCAGGGCTGGAGTAATACTGAGCAGGCGGCAGGCTCGCGACGATCGGCCCGAGAACGAGCGCCGTCGCCAATACACAAACGATCAATGCCGGAAAAATTCTGAGAACCCGCGCGACCGTAAAGTCGATGATGCTGCGGCTCCGATCGAAGCTCTGCGCCACCATCACGCCGCTGAGGATGAAAAACACCTGTACGGCGCATTCGCCGAGCGATCGCCCAAGCCAGGGCTGGAGCGGCTCGGCTTCCGACGTCCCGGCCGCGTAGAGATAGCTGTGCGAGATCAGCACCAGCGTCGCCATGACGAAGCGCAACACGCCGAAACTGTTCGTTTCCGGCGTCAGAATATCGGCAAGCCGGGGCGATGCCGCAAAGGATGCACGAAGAGTCATGGGTCCCGAGTGTGCTGGATTGAAACTTTCGATTTCGACAGCAGCACTCTTTATGCCAAACGCATTAACGATCCCGGCTGAAAACCGTTACCCGCGCCTTATCAAGTCGGCCGAATTGGGACGATCAGGTCGACGCTTCTTGATCGGCCTCCTGCGGCTTGCTCCGCGACGGCCAGCTTGCCGCCATCCAATCGTCGGTGCCGAACAGCCAATACCAGAAGCCTTGGCGGCGCCGGTATCGTTCGACGATGAACCGGTTCATCGTATCCATATGCTCGTTGACCGCTTTGAGCGTCTCCGCCGGCACCGCCGTATCGCGATCGAACTCTCCGATGCGATTGAGGATATTCGCGGTATCCGTCGCGGCGTCCGTACGCCACTGATCCATCGAGCCCGCCAGCGTGTGCTGGTTCTGATTGAGCTTCATCAGGGCGTCGTGAAGCTCGGAGAGATCGTGCGCGTAGGCCTGATACTTCGCGGCCGCCGTTTCGATTTCGCCGGTCAAAGCGCGCTCCACGCCTCCGAGCCGGTCGCCGATATCGGCCGTCGCCTGCGTCACCCAGCGGTGCTGCTCGTCAAGCCGGTCGACAAGACCGTTGATACGTTCGAACCCCGCAACCAGCGTTTCAATCCGGCCGCCGTCCGTGGTGCTGGAGAGCGCCCGCTGCACATCGCCATGCAGCTTGTCGAAGCGCTCGCCAAGCTCGCCTCCGTTGCGATGCGGTTCGCCGAGCAACGCTTCTTCGATGACGTCGAGCCTGTTGGAGATCGGTTTCAAATCGACGAGGCTGCGAAGCTCGTCCGCCGTGGCGCCGCCTGCCTGCTGCGTTGGACGCTCGCGCACGGCCGTTTCGAGATCCTGCAGCCGCTGCGATAGCGCGCTCCAGGATTGCGACATTTCTTGCAAGCGCAGCTCCAGCGCCGCTTCGACATCTTCGAGTTTTGACACCAGCGATTGGTCCGCTGTCGGTCCACGCGACTCCAGCATGACTGTTTCCAACGCTCCGATACGGTCGAGCAGGACACTCTGTTTGTGGTCCTGATCGCCTTGGTGGGCCTGCGTATCCCGGCTCAAATCGCGAACGAGGCCCGCAATGATGTGACGCTCGTTCGAAAAGTCCTGGCTGAGCGCGCGAAGCATTTGCTCGAGCGCCTCGATGCGTGAATTCTGCAAGGCGTCGGCCGGAGAACCGGAAAAATCGCCGCGATAACCCCGCGTGTCGGGGACGTATCGCATGCTGCTCGACGCCGTATAGCGCGGCTCGGCCCCCGCGCGCGTCAATGGCGGCAACGGCTCGCTGATTTCACGCAGCGGCGCGCGCGCGGCATAACGCAAGACCATATCGGATGCGGGCAGCTCCGAACGATGATCGAGGAGAACCTGCAGCAGATCATCGACGTCGGCTGCTGCGTTCCGCCGTATCGCAATGCTCGATGCAAGCCGCAGGAGTTCCGCCAATTCGTCGGACCGGCGCGGAGACATCGCGCCGCTGCCACTCACTGCCGGAATTTCGCCGGCGACGATTGCCGCCGTATCACGGCGCAGCAAAGGCACGCGGATGCCGCGCGATTCCAGGACGGCAATCGCGCCATCGATCCGCGTCATCGCATTGAGCAGGTGCTCGATGCGGACCTCGGCAGCACGGTGCGCCACGGCAATGTCATAGGCATGGTTGCAGCAGGCGAGCACCGTCTCATCGACGAGCATCGGACCCGGCCGGTAGCCGCTGCGTTGTCCATTCGGCGCGACGGATAGATCACCCGACGCAGCCAGATCAGCCGGCGTCCCGCCCCAGGTCTGCGGAGTCCTGAGATCGAGGTCCTCACCCCTGTATGCCATTCATTGCCTCCCTCGCGCCCCGTAGAGCGCTCCCCGTGTCCGCCCCGGCATGCCCGTCGTACATGCGGATATCGGCGACGTCTTGACATACAGAGATTAGCGGCGATCGAGTCCGGCCGCGAGTCGCAATGGTTAAAGGTATTCCAAGGCTTGCGCCGCCCCGGACGGGGTGCGGCGGCTGCCGCTTGTCAAAGCAGCGTCGGGATGGCCGGCAGATGCAGGTCTGGCCCTTCCGCATCCGGATGATTCAGCTTCGGATTGACGGCCGTCACGCTAACGCAACCTTCGGGTAACGGACGCAGCAGATCGCCAATGCCCATCGCGCTTCCCGCGCTGCAATCGATCCAGCGCTCGTAATCGCACCGATCGAGGATCACAGGCATGCGATCGTGTATCGCCGCGACATCGCCATTCGCCGCCGTCGTCAGCACCGCCATCGTTTCGATCTCGCTGCCATCGGCGCCGAGCCAAGCCTCCCAAAGCCCGGCCATCGCGAAAAGCTCCTGTCCCTTCAGCCTGATGAGATGCGGCTGCTTGGCGCCTCGGCGGCCCGTCCATTCGTAATAGCCGGTCGCCGGAATGAGGCAGCGGCGATGGCGCATCGCACCACGGAACGATGGCTTTTCAGCTGCTGTCTCGCTGCGGGCATTGATGAGGGGCTTAAAGACGCGAGGATCCTTGAGCCAGGAGGGAATGAGCCCCCACTGAACGAGCTGCAATTCACGCTGCCGCCTCGCATCGTGACGCACAATTGCGACCGGCTGGGCCGGCGCGATATTGTACCTCGGCGGAAAATCCTCACAGTGCGAAATCCCGAAGAAACGGCGAACCGCTTCGGGAGGCGACGTCAGGGAGTAGCGCGAGCACACGGTTGCGTTTCTTTTCGTTGGACGATCCGCGAAACAAAGAACGCGGTGGCACGATCCGTTGCCGCCGAACCGCCGAGAATCTGATTTAGTTCATCGCGATGGCCATTTCATCGGCAAAAACAATGGGGATAACTCCAACCCGCCTTCGTCGCGCGGCGCTCGCGGCATTCGCGGCGCTCATCGTGGCGGCATTCGCCGGACACGCGACGGCGTTCGCGGCCTCGGATGCGAAGCCGTACGACGATCGATTGCTGAGGCTTTCCGAGATCTTGGGCGCCGTTCACTATCTTCGCGAGTTGTGCGGCGCCAACGAAGGCCAATACTGGCGCGAACGCATGAGCGAGTTGATGCAGGCCGAAGGCTCGAGCGCATTGCGGCGCGCGAAACTGACGCGCGCGTTCAACCAAGGGTATCGCAGCTACAGCCGCACGTATAATACGTGCAGTCCGTCGGCACAGACCGCCATCACACGGTTTCTTTCCGAAGGTTCGGAGTTATCGGAAGGATTGCTCAAGGCATATCACTGAACCGATTACGAACACTCTTTATCTTGCGGCAACGACGGGTTTACTGTGAATTAGCGCCGTTTGAAACTTTCGCGGAAGCACGTGCTAGTTCACAATCTTCAAAGGGGGAGCCGCCCGTCTCGGGCGACATTTGGGTTGAACGCATATGCAGTGTTTCGAAGACATCGACACGAAAAATCCGACGCTGAAGGCACTCGATCTCATTCTTGCCGCGTGGGATGAAGGCGTCGATACGGGGGTCGAACCGCAACAGATGGCCTATGCCGCGCTATTCACGGCTTTGACGGATCTCGTTGCCATTTACGGCGAAGACGCCGTGATCCATCTGACGCGCGGTCTTGAAAAGCGCGTCGTCGAAGGCGAGTTCACGCTCGCCCGCCGCGATCAATAGACGGGGCGAAACACACTTCGGAAAGAGCGGCGGATTAAAAGCTGCCGCCCTTCCAGATCACTTCGGCGATCAGCACAGCTCCAAAGATCGCCAGCAGCAGACCCGCGATCCGGTTCACGCGCTGCAGCGTCCGCAAATCGATCTGATGCCGATAGCGGCCGATGATGTTGGACAGCGTCACCCACCACAGCATGCTGCCGCTGACGATAGCCGCCACCAACAGCAGGACGTCGATCGTCGACTGCACCTCGACGAATGTGCTGACCCCGCCAAACACCGCGAAGAGACCAAGCACCGCGCCGGGATTCGTGATCGTGAGGAAGAATGTCTGCGGAATGTCCCAGGCGAAATCCTTGAGGCGCGCCGTCGAGGCATCCGCTTCCGATATCGGCTTGAGCTTCGGACCGCTGAAGTAGAGCCGCGCTCCGAAAGCCAGCAACGCCAATCCGCCCAACACCTGTATGAAAGCCCGGTGCGCGTGCACGGCGCCGAGCACGGTCCCGACGCCCAGACCCGCACAAAGCGCGATCAGCCCATCGCCCATCACGGAACCGAGTCCGGCGGCGACGCCGCCCCAGAAACCACGCTCGACGGCGCGCTGAATACACAGAACGTTGACGGGCCCCACAGGCGCCGCGATGAGAACACCAACGATCAGGCCGATGGGAATGATGAGCGGGTTCGGGATAAAGTCCATCAAGGCGGGCGTGCTCGGCGTCAGTGCTGGAATTTGCGCAAGTCGTGGTCCGACCGCGCGGCTTTCTCTTTCATCGTGCAGACGAACGGCGCAACGGTTAGCGGATACCCTCGTCAGGTGCATTCACAATGAGATTACAACACCCGCGAATGTGCCCATATCCCCAACGGACTCGCCCGACCCTTCTCCTGCTACTCGTAGTGATGGCCATCGCGCTTGTCCATGTTTTGCCGTCCACCGCCACCGAAGGCGATCAACACGTGCATCTACCGCGAAACGTCGCCGATCTTCGCGACGCCATACTTGCAGCCGCACGATCCGGCAACATCGAAGAGCTGAGGTCAGTATTTAAGATGGGCGCATTGCCCGATCTTGGTGTCGCAGGCACCGACGATCCGATCAAAGCGCTGAAAGGCCAATCTGCCGATGGCGAGGGCCGCGAAATACTGGCCGCTCTCGTCAATTTGCTGGAAATGCCTCCCGCGACGAAGCCGATCGGCCGCGACATCGAGAACAACTCCGTCTATGTCTGGCCCTATCTCGCAGCAAAGCAGCTCGACAAACTCACGCCGTCCGAAGATGTCGATCTCTATCGTCTCGTCAGCCCGGCCAAAGCCGCTGAGATACATGAGAAAAAACGCTGGTTGTGGTGGTGCCTCGCCATTGCCGCCGACGGCACCTGGCTGACGTTCAAGCAAATCAAGTAGCGCTGCACGCCATCCGGGCTAAATTATCCTGGCAATCGCGAATTGCCGCAGAGGGGTGGCCACCGCCCCGGCTTTTGCTTTATTGCGCCCGTCACACGCTATGTGAAGCGCGAGGATGAGTTCGATGAAGTCTATGAGTATCCTGGCTGCCGTGTTGCTAAGCTGCGCGATCGCGGCTCCGGCGCAAGCCTTCCACCCCGCCGATGAAACCTATGGCTATGTCCCCCCGAAAAAATTGAAACGCGAACGTCGCGCGACGGCTGCCGCCAAACCGACGCCGCTTTTCGGCATGGGCTGGGACTGGGGCCAACCGCAAAACAACCGCGCCGACAATGATGACGATGACTCGCCGGCGAATGCTCGGGAGACATTGACCGGTGGCGGCAAACCGCACATTGCGGCAGTCGCGCCGCCGAGAGTGTCCTTCCCCAATCACTATGGCAAAGGCTCCATCGTCATCGATACCGCCGGGCGGCATCTGTACTACGTGCTGTCCTCATCGACGGCGTACCGCTACCCGATTGCCGTCGGCAAGCAGGGCTTCGCGTGGTCTGGAGTCGAGAAGGTTTCGCGCAAGGTCGCCTGGCCGGAATGGTTCCCGCCCGCCGAGATGCGCGCGCGCAAGCCGAACCTGCCCGTTCACATGGCAGGCGGCGTCCGCAATCCGCTCGGAGCGATGGCGCTTTATCTCGGTAATACGCTCTACCGCATCCACGGCACCAACGACGTCAAGTCGATCGGCACGGCGACGTCGTCGGGCTGCATCCGCATGACCAACGGCAACGTGACCCACCTCGCGCAGCTCGCTGGCGTCGGAACGACGGTCTATGTGCTGAAGCGGCTTCCGGCCGGAACCGCTCGCTTGGCGAAGGTCGGCGACGAAGGCTGAATTCGGAAATCCGTTTCGCGCGCTGGCTGGCTAAGGTCAGCGTGCGAAGCCTTCGAGAAATCCGACCGGCTCGCCCTGTGCCGGTCCGATGATTTCTCCGTCCCACATGACGATCCGGCCGCGCACGATCGTTCCGACCGGCCACCCCGTCACCTTCATCCCGTCATACGGCGTCCACGCACACCGGCTCTCGATCCAATCATTGGAAATCGTCGCCTGCCGTTTCAAATCGACAATCGTCAAATCGGCATCGTAACCAACGGCGATGCGGCCCTTGTCGCGGATTCCAAAGAGACGCTGCGGACCGTGGCTCGTCAGATCGACGAAGCGTTGCAGAGATAGCCGTCCCGCATTCACGTGATCGAGCATCACCGGCACCAGCGTCTGCACGCCGGTCATTCCGGAATGCGTGTCGGGATAGATGTGATCTTTTTCCTCGCGCGTATGCGGCGCATGATCTGATCCGAGGACATCGACGATGCCAGACTGCAACGCCGCCCAGATCGCCGCCCGATGGCGCGCGTCGCGCACAGGCGGGTTCATCTGCGCGTAGGCACCGAGACGCTCGTAGCACTCCGGCGCCTCAAGCGTCAGGTGATGCGGCGTGACTTCGACCGTCGCATACGACTTGTGATCCCGCAAAAACTGCATTTCGTCGGCGGTCGAGATGTGCAGCACATGCACGCGCTTGCCATGCTTCTCCGCCAGCCCCACTAGCCGCTTCGTCGCGATGAGCGCCGCTTCGGGGTCACGCCATTCCGGATGCGAAGACGGATCGCCTTTGCGCCGCAGGTGCATGCGCGCCTTGAGGCGTGCCTCGTCCTCGGCATGAAAGGACGCGCGTCGCGAAATTCTGGCGATGATGCGATCGAGCGCCGCTTCCTCATCGACGAGCAAGTCGCCGGTCGATGACCCCATGAAGACCTTGATGCCGGCCGACGCTTCGAGCTTTTCGAGATTGGGAATATCGGCGACGTTGTCGCGCGTTCCACCGACGAAGAATGCGAAATCGCAGAACATGCGGTGACGGGCGCGGCTGACCTTATCGGCGAGCCTCTCGCTGTCGGTCGTCAGCGGCTTCGTGTTCGGCATTTCGAACACCGCCGTGACGCCACCCGCGACGGCGGACCGGCTCCCCGTCTCCAGGTCTTCCTTATGCTCGAGCCCCGGCTCCCGGAAATGCACCTGCGTATCGATGACGCCCGGCAGAATATGCAAACCCTTCGCGTCGATCCGGTTCGGGGCTTTGGCCGTGCCGAGGTCGCCTATAGCCGCGATTTTCCCGCCCGCGATTGCAAGATCGCGGATGCCCTCGCCGTCATGGTTGACGACTGTCGCACCCTGGATCACGACATCGAATGTTTCGGCCATTCCTCGCGGCGCTCCTTGGACTTGCCTTCGGCTAGGACCCCGCATACGTAACTCTTACCCCGTTTGCAATCGAGACCAAGCCCATGCAAAGCGCAAACATCGCGCGATTGACCGACCGCGGCGTCGTGAGTGTCGATGGCGGCGACAGCGAGAAGCTTCTGCAGGGCCTCGTCACCAACGATCTGCAGGGGCTGCGCCGTGGCGAAGCGCGCCATGCGGGCCTGCTATCGCCGCAGGGCAAGATCCTCTTTGAGTTCTTCGTCGTCGCCACCGCAAGCGGCTATCTGATCGACGTCGCCTCGTCAAAAACCGGCGATCTCGTCAAACGGCTGACGATGTACAAACTTCGCGCTGACGTTGCCATTAAGGACATATCGTCGGATTTCGCGGTTTACGCCGTCTGGGGTGCAGGTGCCGATGCCCTGACCGAGACGCGAACATGTCTCAGCTATAAAGATCCGCGCCATCCCGGAATGGGAAACCGATGGCTGGTGCAGGCCCCGCCACCGCCTGACAAGCAAGTGGTCGAACTTGCCCACCTCGATTACGACGCCCATCGCGTTCACCTGGGCGTCCCCGAAGGCGGCAAGGATTACGAGTTCGGCGATGCGTATCCGCACGAAGCCGACTTCGATCTGTTCAACGGCGTCTCCTTTACCAAGGGCTGCTATGTCGGTCAGGAGATCGTCTCGCGCATGCAGAACAAGTCGGTCGTGCGCAAGCGCGTCGTCAAAATTTCGGCCATGTCGCCGCTGAGTCCCGGCGCCGACGTGCAGGCCGGAGAGATTTCGATCGGCCGCGTCGGCACCGTGGACGGCATGCACGCGCTCGCACTTCTGCGGCTCGATCGGGTCGTGGAAGCACAGGAAAAGAACGAGCACGTGCGCGCCGGGAACAAGATCATCGACGTCGATCCGCAAGCGCTCGGTCGCTATCGCGCCTCCGCCGCCCGTGCATCGGCGACATCGTCCCGATGAGCCCCGCAAAGCCGATCGAACGCTGCCCGTGGGCCGGAGCAACAGGAACGGAATACGCGCGCTACCACGATGAAGAGTGGGGCGTGCCAATGACCAGTGATCGTGCCTTGTTCGAAAAGCTGGTCCTCGAAGGCTTTCAGGCCGGCCTGTCCTGGATCACGATCCTTCGCAAGCGAGAAAATTTTCGCAAGGCGTTCTACGATTTCGATGCGGCGCGCATAGCCCGCATGACCGAACGCGACGTTGCGAAGCTGCTGGCCAACGAAGGCATCATCCGTAACCGCGCAAAAATCGAAGCAACGATCTCCAATGCGAAGGTCTATCTGGTGCTCAGTGAACGCCAGTCCTTTTCGCAGTTCATCTGGAGCTTTGTCGACGGTCGGCCGATCATCAATACCCTGAAGACATTCAAGGACGCCCCCACCGAAACGGATATCTCAAAGCGCATGAGTAAGAGTCTCAAGAAAGAGGGCTTTCGCTTCGTCGGCTCGACCACGCTTTACGCCTTCATGCAATCGACGGGCATGGTCAACGATCATATCGTCTCCTGCTTCCGCCACGCCCCCTGCGCCCGGCTTCAAAAGAACCTCAAGATCGCAGCCCCATGAGCGCGAACGGAAAACGCCCGGCACGGGCATGGCAGCGCATGTTGTCGGGCCGGCGGCTCGACCTGCTGGATCCGAAACCTGAGGACATCGAAATCGAGGATATCGCGCACGGACTGGCGCGAGTCGCGCGCTGGAACGGTCAGACCGTTGGCGACCATGCCTTCTCGGTTGCGCAACATAGCGTCCTCGTCGCTGCGATTGTTGCGGCGATTGAGCCCGACTTTAATGCAAGGCAGCTATGCGCTGCGCTTCTGCATGACGCCCCGGAATACGTCATCGGCGATTTGATCAGCCCGTTCAAATCGGCCATTGGACTCGATTACAAAGCCTTCGAACAAAATCTGCTGGCAGCGATCTATAGCCGCTTCGGAATTGGCGAAATCGACGATTATGCCGTGTCCACCATAAAACGCGCAGACACCATTGCTGCCTACTATGAAGCCACGTTACTCGCGGGTTTTACCCCTGACGAGGCGGAGCGCTTTTTCGGCCGCCCTGCGCTTCCCGAAATAATCGGCAGGGAACTTATGGTGCTCACGCCGCATTCGACAAAGGATGCACAGAGACAGTTTCTCGATGTCTTTAAGAAGTACGCGCCTTTTTGAAATCGGGCCGATTTGCGGCGTCTGCGCAGTTTTTTTAGTTGTGCAGGATATCTGAAAATCGCCACGATCGCCAACTAGCTCGCCTCATGGGGAGCACGGGGAAGACACTATGAACATGGAATTTTCTGGCCGGAGAAAACCGACGCCCGATACGTCTCATCGGACTCCCGACGCCGACGCGGAACCAACGCATTCCGTCGGCATCGGCTTGAATGCCGCTATCGTAGCGGTAGCAGAGAACGAACCCGTCGCACTTGTCGTGCGTGGCGACGCGGACAGTATTGGCGCAACCGACCTCCTTCCGTTTGGTCCTTTTAATCCTCTTGAGCATCGTACGCTTGAAAGCGGGCTCAGGTCATGGGTTCACGATCAAACGGGCCTTGAACTCGGTTACGCCGAACAGCTCTACACGTTTGCCGATCGTGGACGTCACTCCGATTCCGACGACGTGACGCCTCACACCGTTTCGATCGGCTATCTCGCGTTGACGCAAGCCGTCGGCCATCATGGCCTGACGGATGGTGTCTGGCGGAGCTGGTACCAGTATTTCCCTTGGGAGGACTGGCGGCGCGGCAGACCCGAAATCATCGCGAACGAAATCGAGCCGAGGCTCAAGGCCTGGGCCGAGAAATCGGGTCCGCAAAAGTCCGTCTCGTCTCCGATACCGCGCGCCGATCGCCTGCGTATTTGCTTCGGCCTCGACGGTATGTTGTGGGACGAAGAAAAGGTGCTCGAGCGGTTCGAGATGCTTTACGAAGCGGGACTTGCCGATGAAGCGGCGCGGGATGGCCGTACCTCGGCGCGCGAGTGGGGCGACCGCCCTAAGCTCGGCCTCCCGATGCAATCAGATCACCGGCGTATTCTCGCGACGGCCATCAGCCGCACGCGCGCGAAGATCAAATATCGCCCGGTCGTGTTTGAACTCATGCCGGACGAATTCACGCTCTACGAATTGCAGAAGACCGTCGAAGCCATTCTCGGTCCGCATCTGCATAAGCAAAACTTCCGCCGGCTGGTCGAAGGCGCGGGCCTCGTTGAGCCGACGGGCGACGTCAAAACGCGAACAGGCGGCAGACCTGCAAAGCTCTTTCGTTTCCGCCGCGAAGTTCTGTTGGAGCGTCCGGCACCGGGCGTCAGGGTTTCTGCTCCGCCGAGCCGGAACTGACAGCACGATCTTACGAGGCCTCTCATCCAGGGCGCGCGGGAACCGCCGCCCTGGAAATCTGTTTCCAAGTACACTATGTTAATCGTGTCCAGGAATGCTCGAATAGAGCATTTCAGACGTAATCGGCTGGGTATGCCGGTATCTCTTTTACCCCATATATGCTCCCTGAGAGCATATAGCGATTTGTGAGAGGCAGTCAATGGTTTCTACGCTCGCAAAAACCGAGAAGCCCGTCGCGGCCAAGCAACCCGCGGCGAAAGCGGCACCTGCCTACGCCTGGTCAAAGTCCCTCGAGGCCGAGATGGCGCCGCTCTACGAGCGTGTCAAAGACGTCATCACGCCGATGGAATGGCCGTATTACGCGCCGCTGATCAAATCGATCAACGAGCTCAAGGTTCAGCGCAACGCCGTTATCCTGGCGCACAATTACATGACGCCGGAGATCTTCCATTGCGTCGCCGATTTTCGCGGCGACTCCCTGCAGCTTGCCAAGGAAGCCGCGCGCACCGATGCCAAGGTCATCGTGCAGGCCGGCGTCCACTTCATGGCCGAAACGTCGAAGCTGCTGTCCCCGGACAAGACCGTCCTTATTCCCGATATGCGCGCCGGCTGTTCGCTCGCATCCTCGATCACGCCCGAGGACGTCCGCATGCTGAGGGAAGCCTATCCCGGCGTGCCGATCGTGACGTACGTCAACACGTCGGCGGCGGTGAAAGCCGAATGCGATATCACCTGCACATCTTCGAACGCCGTGAAGGTCGTAGAAAGCCTCGGCGTGCCGCGCGTTCTGTGCATTCCGGATCAGTATCTCGCGAAGTGGGTGCAGTCCCAGACGAAGGTCGAGGTCATTGCCTGGAAAGGCGCGTGCGAGGTTCACGAGCGCTTCACCGGGGAAGAGCTTGAGGCCATGCGCGCCAACGAGCCCGGCCTGAAGATCATTGCGCACCCCGAGTGCCCACCCGACGTCATTGCGGCCGCCGACTTCACCGGCTCGACGTCCGGCATGATCGAGTGGGTCAAGACCAAGCATCCGGCGAAAGTCATGCTCGTCACCGAATGTTCGATGGCGTCGAACGTCGCCGTCGAAGCGCCGGGAGTCGAGTTCATTCGTCCCTGCAATCTCTGCCCGCACATGAAGCGGATCAGCCTCGAAAACATTTACGACAGCTTGGTCAACATGCGTCACGAAGTGACGGTCGATCCGGATGTCGCTGTTCGTGCACGTCGCGCTGTCGAGCGCATGGTCAATCTGACCAATTAGCTTTTTTGGGCGACGGTCCAGGAGGCAATGCAATGGCTGCACGAAAAGGGCACGAGGGCAGATCGTTCGTGCCGTTCGAGAGCGAAGCCGGACCCGGCGACGTCGTGATCATCGGCGCGGGCCTCGCGGGACTTTTCACCGCGTTGAAGCTCGCCCCCCTTCCCGTCACGGTCATCGCCGCCGCTCCGCTCGGTGAAGGCGCGTCTAGCATGTGGGCGCAAGGCGGCATCGCGGCAGCGGTCGGTGAAGGCGACAGCACCGCGAAGCATGCCGCAGACACCATTGAAGCAGGCGGCGGCATCGTCGACGCCAAGGTCGCCGGTATTGTTGCCGACGAAGGGCCGGATCGCATTCGCGATCTGCTGAGCTACGGCGTTCCCTTCGATCGCGACCTCGAAGGCCATTACGTGCTGTCGAAGGAAGCCGCCCACTCGGAGAAACGTGTCGTGCGTGTTTCCGGCGATCGTGCAGGCGCCGCCATCATGCAGGCGCTCATTGCGGCGGTACGCCAAACGCCGTCGATCCGCGTGCTGGAAGGCTACGAGGCCGACGACCTCATCGCAACCAACGGCCGCGTCGAAGGCGTTCGGCTGATCCGCTCGCGCGCACTCGGCAACGGCAGCTATGTCTTCGTGCCGGCATCGGCCGTCGTTCTGGCGACCGGCGGCGTCGGCGCTTTGTTCGCACTGACGACCAATCCGTCCTACGCCAAAGGCGAGGCGATCGCGATGGCCGCGCGTGCCGGAGCCATCATTGCCGATCCTGAATTCGTACAGTTTCATCCGACCGCCATCGACGCGGGAATCGATCCCGCACCGCTCGCAACGGAAGCTCTGCGCGGAGAAGGCGCGACACTGGTCAATGCCAACGGCGAGCGCTTCATGCTGGCCATCGATCCACGCGGAGAGATGGCTCCGCGCGATGTCGTCGCCCGCGCCGTCTACAATGAACTGAACGCCGGGCGCGGTGTTTTTCTCGATTGCCGCGCCGCGATTGGCGCACACTTCGAAAAAGAATTTCCGACCGTCTGGAATCATTGCCGCAACGCCGGCATCGATCCGACGATCGACCTCATCCCGGTCGCCCCGGCCGAGCACTACCACATGGGCGGCATCGCAACCGATCTTCGCGGCCGCACCAGCCTCGCGAGCCTGTGGGCCGTCGGAGAAGTGGCTTCGACCGGATTGCATGGCGCCAATCGGCTTGCATCGAACTCGCTTCTTGAAGCCGTCGTTTTCGGCGCCCGCGCCGCGTCCGACATTCGCGCTTTCCTTCCGCACGATCGCGTCGGACACTTTGTGCAGCCAAAGCGCATTCCCGGGCCGCGTTCCATTGCAACGGCAAAACGCAACGAAACGCTCGACCGGCTGCGCGCCGTCATGACGAAATATGCCGGCGTGCAACGCTCCGCCAAGGGCCTGAGGCTCGCACTCGCGGCACTCAAGGAACTCGATGCGGCGGCTGCCGGCGATATGGTTCTCACGAACATGATCCTGACAGCGCGTCTCATCACGACGGCGGCTCTGATGCGCAAGGAAAGCCGTGGCGGTCACTATCGGACCGACTATCCCGCCACCGATCCGGCATTCGCGCATCGCACGTTCATAACGATCGAAGATCTCGACGCGCCAACATCGAAACCGCCTTCGCGCGCCGGTATTTCCACGGTAGCCTGCCGAGCATGAACAAACTCACGAACCTTCCCGCACTTCCGCGAATTCTCGTGGAGGAAGCGGTTCGCGTTGCTCTCGACGAAGACCTCGGGCTCGCCGGAGACATCACGACGAACGCAACGGTCGCTCCCGGCATCCACGCCGAAGCGGTGATCGCGGCACGCAAGCCCGGCATTGTCGCCGGTCTTCCGCTCGCCGCAGCCGCGTTCCTCGCCATCGCCCCGGAAACCTCGTTTGCAATTGAAATCGACGACGGCGAAAGCGTACAACCCGGCGACGTCATTGCGCGCATCTCCGGAGAAGCGCGCGCGATCCTGACGGCCGAGCGCGTTGCGCTCAATTTTCTTGGTCGCCTGTCCGGCATCGCCACGTTGACGCGACGCTACGCCGACGCCGTGCGCGGCACGAACGCAAAAATCGTCGACACGCGCAAAACGACTCCCGGCTTGCGGGCATTCGAGAAATACGCCGTCCGTTGCGGCGGCGGCTACAATCACCGCGTCGGACTATTCGATGCCGTGCTGATCAAGGACAACCACATCGTCGCGGCGGGCGGGATAGCGCAAGCAATCCGCGCCGCGAAATCAGCCGTGGGTCACATGACCAAGATCGAAGTTGAAGTCGATACGTTGGCCCAACTCGAAATCGTCTTGCGGGAAAAGATCGACTGCGTACTGCTCGACAACATGGAGCCTGCCGAGCTTTCCAAGGCCGTGAGACTGGTTGCAGGACGCTGCCTGACCGAAGCATCAGGCGGCGTAAACCTCGATACGGTGGGAGAAATCGCGGAAACCGGCGTCGATCTGATTTCCGTCGGCGCCCTCACCCATTCCGCACCCGTCCTGGATCTCGGATTGGACTTCGTTGCCTCTCCAAACCAAGCCGCTATCGAAGCGTGAATTCGCCATAGTCGAGGGGCATTTGGCTGGTATGCTGGGCGCGTGGCGCTCTTCTGATGAGCCCGCAACAAGCGAGGGTGAAATGACGATGCAGTGGATCGTAGCATGGGGCTTGGTCGCCGTCGCGGCTTCGGCGCTCGCGGCGGTCCTCGCGGGCTTCAAGAATCGCGACTATTCCTATTGGATGGCTTGGTGCTTCGTCGTGCCGCCGCTCGTACTTTGGCTCCTGATGCTGCCGAAAAATAAAGGCGAGCGCCCGCGTCAGCCGCGCCTCGACGACATCGACCGCCGCGAGAACGGCCCGCTGTAGCAAAGCTAAGTAATAGCTGGATGCCGATGGACTCCGGCGGAATCCGGAATTGATCCGGGTTCCGTAGATCGGCCTAGAAAAAATTACGAATCCTTGGCTTTCGCCCGCCGCCTGATCGTGGCCTGCGCTGCCGCCAGGCGCGCGATCGGCACGCGGAACGGCGAACACGAAACATAATCGAGATCGATGTTCTCGAAAAAGCCGATCGACTTCGGATCGCCGCCGTGCTCACCGCAAATGCCGGTCTTGAGTCCGGGCTTGGCGGCACGCCCGCGCTCGACGCCGATTTTAACAAGCTCGCCGACGCCGCGTTGGTCGATCGTCACGAACGGGTCGGTCGAAATCACCTCGTGCTCGAGATAGTTCGACAGGATCGGCGCTGCATCGTCGCGCGAAAGCCCCAGCGCCGTTTGCGTCAGATCGTTCGTACCGAACGAAAAGAAGTCGGCGCCGTCCGGTCCGCCCGCGATATCGGCGGCGCGCAATGTGGCGCGCGGCAGCTCGATCATCGTTCCGACGTCATAGGGAATGGTGACACCCATTTCCTTCTGAACTGTCTCTGCCGTCTCCGTCACGACTTTCCGCAACACATCGAACTCGCGCCGGTAGGCGACGAACGCGATCATGATTTCCGGGCGAACCGCCTCGCCCGTCTTTTTTTGCGCGTTGATCGCCGCTTCGAAAATGGCGCGCACCTGCATGCGCGTGATCTCCGGGTATTTGATCCCGAGACGGCAGCCGCGGAACCCGAGCATCGGATTGAATTCTTCAAGTTCCGCCACGCGGTTCTTGAGCCGCATCAGGTCCATCCCGAGAACGGCCGCCACCTGCGCCGCCTCGCGATCTTCATGCGGGAGAAACTCATGTAGCGGCGGATCGAGCAACCGGATCGTCACCGGCAGCCCCGCCATGATTTCAAATAGCTCTTCGAAATCGGCACGCTGCACCGGAAGCAGCTTATCCAACGCCTGCTGACGGCCCTCCTCGTCTTCGGCACAAATCATTTCGCGCACGGCGAGAATGCGCCGCTCATCGAAAAACATATGCTCGGTACGGCAAAGCCCGATGCCCTCGGCGCCAAACAAGCGCGCTTGGCGTGCATCGCGCGGCGTGTCGGCGTTGGTGCGGACGTTCATGCGCCGGGCGCGATCCGCCCATTCCATGACCGTCGCGAAAGTTCCTGAAAGCTGCGGCGGTAGCATCTTCGCCTTGCCCGCGTAAACGCGCCCCGTGCTGCCATCGATCGAGATAATGTCGCCCGATCTGAAAATACGGCTTCCGGCGCGCATCGTACCGGCGTTCGTGTCGATCCGCAGCGTTCCGGCACCGGACACGCACGGCCTCCCCATACCGCGCGCCACGACGGCGGCATGGCTCGTCATGCCGCCGCGCGCCGTCAGAATACCGACAGCCGCGTGCATGCCGTGAACGTCTTCCGGACTCGTCTCCGAACGCACCAGGATGACGTCTTTGCCCTTGGCCTTGAGCGCTTCCGCCATTTCGGAATGAAAAACAATTTCACCCGACGCCGCTCCGGGAGACGCAGGCAAGCCTCGGGCGATCAGATCATGATCGGCGCCCGGATCGATCGCCGGATGCAAGAGCTGATCGAGCTGCGCCGGTTCGATACGAAGAATGGCCTCATCCTGGCTGATGAGCCCTTCCGCCGCCAGTTCGACCGCGATTTTGAGCGCCGCTTCCGTCGTGCGCTTTCCGGCGCGCGTCTGCAAAATCCACAGCTTGCCGAGCTGCACCGTAAATTCGACGTCCTGCATATCGCGATAATGGCGTTCGAGCCGATCGAAGATTCGCCTGAGTTCCGCGAACGCTTCCGGCATCGCCACTTCGAGAGACGTCTCCGCCGCCTCGCGTGCGCTTTTCTTCGTCAGCGGCTGCGGCGTGCGGATACCGGCCACGACGTCCTCGCCCTGCGCATTCGGCAGGTATTCGCCGAAAATCTCTTTCTCGCCCGTCGAGGGATTGCGCGTGAAGGCGACGCCCGTCGCGGAATTGTCTCCGAGATTGCCGAAGACCATCGCCTGCACGGTGACGGCTGTGCCCCAGTCGTCGGGAATGTCGTGCAACCGCCGATAGGTTTCGGCGCGCGGATTGTGCCAGGAGTCGAATACGGCAGCGATGGCGCCCCAGAGCTGCTCACTCGTATCCTGCGGAAAGGGCGCGCCGTGCTCGCGCTCGATGGCGCTCTTGTACTCGGCGATGATCTCGCGCCACGCCTCTTCATCGAGATCGGTATCGGAGGCAAATCCGTTCAGGTTCTTGAAGTTTTCGAGAATGTCCTCGAACGCCCCATGATCGACGCCGAGCACGACGTCGCCATACATCTGGATGAAGCGGCGATAGCTGTCGAAAGCGAAACGCGAGTCGCCCGTCAGCGCCGCCAGTCCTTCGACCGTCTTGTCGTTGAGGCCGAGATTGAGGATCGTATCCATCATGCCCGGCATGGACGCCCGCGAACCCGAGCGTACGGACACGAGCAACGGCCGTTTCTCATCGCCGAAACGTGCGTTGACGGAGTTTCCAATCGCATCGAGCGCCCGAAGGACATCATCCTTCAGCGCCTCGGGAAGCGTGTTGCCCGTTGCAAAAAAGGCCTCGCAGACCTCCGTCGTAATCGTGAAACCCGGCGGAACGGGCAAGCCGAGGACTGCCATCTCGGCGAGATTCGCGCCCTTGCCGCCGAGCAGCTCCGCCATATCGGCGCCGCCGTCGGCCTTGCCGGGAGCAAAGGCGTAGACCCATTTCTTTTTGCCGTCAGTGTCCGGCTGTGCCATCAGACCTCCGGTGCGGTCTTCATGCTGCCATGATCCGCGTCAGGAGACGTGCCATAGCAAATGGAGACCGGCATTCCTAGCGACAGCCCGTCGCCGCTTCGCTCGCAATTAACGGAAAGTCTATCACGATGGCCGCGCTTGAAACCGTTCTCGATACTCTTGGTCAATCAAAGGCTGCGGGGCTCGATCGCCTGTTCGAGCTTTTGCGCATCGATAGCATCTCGACCGACCCGGCCTACAAGGCGAGTTGCGGCAAGGCTGCCGAGTGGTGCGCGGCGACGCTGAAGGATATCGGCTTCGCGGAGGCTAAGGTTGTGCCAACAAGCGGCCACCCGATGGTCGTTGCGCATGATCGCACGAAACGCGAGCCGGGCATGCCACATGTGCTCTTTTACGGGCATTACGATGTACAGCCGCCCGACCCGCTCGATCTCTGGGAAACGCCGCCGTTCGAGCCGCGCATCGCCAACGATCCGGCCAATGGCGACGTTATCGTCGCCCGTGGCGCCGAGGACAACAAAGGTCAGTTGATGACCTTTTTCGAGGCGGCCCGCGCCTGGATGAAAGTCGCCGGGCAACTGCCGATCGCCGTATCGGTCTTGATTGAAGGCGAGGAAGAGTGCGGATCGCCGTCGCTTCCCGGATTTCTTGCCAAGCATGGCGACGAACTGAAGGCCGATCTCGTGCTCGTCTGCGATACCGGACAGTGGGACAAGGACACTCCCGCGATCACGACCATGCTGCGCGGCCTCGTCGGAGACGAGTTGGTCATCACCGCGCCCAATCGCGATCTTCATTCCGGCATCTACGGCGGACCGGTCGCCAATCCCATCCGCGCCCTCGCCAAGGTCATGGCGGCGCTTCATGACGAGTCCGGCCGCATCGCCGTGCCGGGTTTCTACGACGGCGTCGAAGATCCGGTGCCCGAGCAATTGGCACAATGGAAATCGCTCGGGCTTCGGGCCGATGCGTTTCTTGCCGCCGTTGGCCTGAAGACTCCAGCCGGCGAGCAGGGCCGCTCCGTCATCGAGCAACTCTGGTCGCGACCGACGCTCGAATTCAACGGCATGACCGGCGGCTATCAGGGCGTCGGCTCCAAAACGGTCATTCCAGCCAAGGCATCGGTCAAAATCACCTGCCGCCTCGTGCCGGGCCAAGACCCCGACAAGGTGATGGGCGCGCTTCATGACTACGTCGAAAAAATCCTTCCTGCCGACTGCAAAGCGACATGGCTCGGCCACCACGGTTCCGGCGCCGTCGCCTTTGACACCACCGACCCGTCGATGCGCGCCGCCGCCAAAGCGCTCGAAGAGGAATGGGGCAAGCCCGCCGTGTTGATGGGCAGCGGCGCATCGATACCGATCGTCACCTCATTCCGCGACGCGCTCGGTATGGACAGCCTGCTGATCGGCTTCGGCCTCGACGACGATCGCATCCACTCTCCGAACGAAAAATACAACATACGGAGCTTTGAAAAGGGTGCGAGAAGCTGGGCCCGTATTCTCGCGGCTCTGGCTCCCGCCGGCGGATAGCGTCTAGGTTCCGTATCGCAAGTCTTCATCGCAGCTACTCATCGAGACGACGAAATGCTCCGCCCTCATGTACTCCTGACCGTTCTGGTTTTCGCCGTCATCGCGGCGTTCGCCGTGCACCTCGCCACACAGAATGACTCGCCGTCGCGCAACGGAACCATCGCGAGCAACGATACCAACACGAAAAGCGGCAATTCCGACGGGGGCAACGGCTACAGCAGCGGCGATGGCTATCGGCGCAACTACGGCGGCAACCGCCAGGACAACACGCCCGGCCAGTTCGATTACTACGCGCTCGTCCTGTCGTGGAGCCCGACCTACTGCGCCGAGAAAGGCGAAGACGACAACACACAATGCAACCGCCGCGACGGACGCCGCTACTCATTTGTACTGCACGGGCTTTGGCCGCAGTACGACTACGGGTATCCGTCCGCCTGCCGATTGCCGCGGCGTCCCTTCGTTCCAAATGACGTCATCTCAAGCATGATGGACATCATGCCGAGCCGTGGCCTCGTCATTCACGAATACCGCACGCACGGCACCTGCTCCGGCCTTGATCCAGCGCGCTACTTCACCCTGGCGCACCAACTGTTCGACGGCATCGTCATACCCGAACAATTCCGCAATCCCTTCGAGAAACAGTTTGTTTCGCCATCAGAGATTCGCGACGAATTCCTTCGCTCCAATCCGAAACTCAAACCGGACATGATCGCCGTCGTCTGCGGCGGAGCCGGTAAGGGACTAAGGGAAGTCCGTATTTGCTATTCGAAAGACGGACAGCCGCGCTCCTGCGGGCGCAACGAAAATCAGAACAAACTTTGCTCCACCGACCGCGTGTTCGTTCCGCCCACTCGCTCGACCGCATCACAGGATTCGCCGAGCCGTTGGAGCCCGCCGTCGCAGGCCCCGGCAACGACGAACCGGCAAGCGCCCCTCCCAGGCCCGCGCATGGATTACGATTACGGCCAGCGAACCCGCTAGAGCGCACCGGCATTGGAAGCCCTGCCCAGAGTGAGATCGCACAAGATCGCGGATAGCCGACGTGCGCCTTACGCCGCCACGCTCAATCGCTCGGCGTGCCACGTTTGCGGAGCATAGGCGACCCAGCCGACACCCGCGTCGGCGGCGAGCGATCCAATCGCCATCGGATTGATGCTCCAGCCGTCGGCAACGCTCAGAACCTGTCCCTCGGTCGGATGCAATTGCAGTTCTCCGCCGATGTCGCCCTCGCGGTTTCGGATGCCCCTGATCTCGATCATCGAGAGGCCGAGCCGCTGTTCTTCCAGCGTCCGGTCTCCCGCATCCCATACGACACCGGCTTCGCCGACGGCGAAAGCCCGAACGGCCCGGCCGTTCTCAAATCGTGCCCAGGCATAAAAATCGATGATCGGAAACGTAGCGAAATACTGAACCTGCGCGAAGTGGCTCCCCAGACGCTGAAGTAACGGACCCGTCTTGTCGATGAAAGCCCCGCCCGCGGGCAACGGAAGCGATACACCGGCGACCATCGTCCATCCGCCAACGGGCGGCGTTATGAAGACGAACGCATCGGCAAGCTCCAGATCGTAGATCGCGCCAAGACCGGAGTTCCAGTTGGCCGGGCGGATCTCAAGCCCGAGCACCGCTGCCAGCCGTTGCACATCGTCCGTCTTTACCGCGAGCCAGGACATCTCGCTTCCGAACGGCTGCGGCTGGTCCGGAGCGTCATCGACGGTGACACGGCGCGGCAGCAGCCGCGGCGCCAGAAGCACCGCCGCAACCACGATCGTCAGTATAACGAGAATGCCGACCGTCAAGACCACGAATGGCACCACGAGAAAGTAACCTGAACGACTTTTGTGTCCTGAGTTGCGCTGCTTCGCAAGTACTCGCGGCGCCAGCGAATGCAAAATTGTAAGCCGAACCGCACGAAACAAAAAAACCGGGGCCACGAAGGCCCCGGTGACTCAGTCGGGAGTTCAGAGGGAGAACTACGGCAGGTTGACGCCCGCGCTAAACACAAACCGCGAGTCGGCAATCGAGTTGTTGAAGTCGTTGCCGCTGTTTTCGCTGATGTTGGTGTCCCAGTAGCGGAAGTCCATGAAGTACTTGTCGACCGCCAGCTTCAGACCGACGTTCCAGTAGGTGTAGTCGCCTTCACCCAGGAAGAAGCCGGCTCTATCCGCATTCGAATAACCGAGCGTGCCGCCGATCGTGGGATCGAAAATGCCAAACTTGGGCAGCGTATAGTTGATGCTGCCTTCGATGGTTTCAGTTTCACCGTAGTTCGTGCCCTGATCCGGCGTGTAATAACCGATGAGGCCCAGGGTCAAATTCGTGACCGGCGAAACCGATGCGCCGACTTTGAATTCGACGTAATCCGTCGCACTCCATCCGAGGCTATTGGCCGGATAGGTGTAATAGAGAACGCCAAGATCCCAGCTTACAGGCCCGGTTACAGGGCGGATGCCAGCCGTGATATCCATTTCGAATGGCTCGAAGCCTTCGCCCGCGATGTTCGAACCCCAGAAGTTCAAATAGGCGATGCCGTACGTAAACTCGATGAACGGCTGAAATGCCGGCAACTGATCGTTCAGCGAGATGCCGCGGAAGATGTAGTCACTCGTTCCCGTTAGCGTGATCGAGTAACCGAATTTCCGGTCCTCGGTATCGTCTGCGAGCACAGCCGTGGACATGACCAGCGAGGCCATCGCTGCCAATCCAGCCGCACCCAGAAATCCTTTGATATTCGCCATAAGACAACCCCCGTCCCAAATCCGCGATTTCGCAACGCCCCACCAGTGCGGAACTCACCTGAGTCGCACCGCTCTGCAGTCAGGAAACCACATCGATCCGTCGGCACAAGTGTTTAGGCACAGGAAACACCGACTTGCTTAGGCCCTGTAACTTGTGGGCAACGATGCCGTGATAAGAAGCCAGCATTTCGAAGAATTGCCTTGAAAATGGGCACAAAGTACACTGCTGCCTGCCTGCAACACGTGCAGTCGAGGTCAAAAATCGCCACCTTAAACGACCATATCAAACCAAATAGGTTGCAGAGGCATTCGCTCTCTCAGCAGATCGACATGATTCCCTGAGTCGATTCTGCTAGTTCACCCCAATGACTCGATCACCTACCTCCGCCGGAACCGTCCTCATCACGGGAGCCGCCCGCCGTATCGGCCGCGCCGTTGCGCTCGACCTCGCAGCAGTGGGTTGGGCTGTCGCCATTCACTATCGACGCTCCGCCGCCGAAGCCGCTGAGCTTGTAGAGGAGATCGAAAAACGCGGCGGATGCGCCCGCGCATTTCGCGGCGACCTCATCGATCGCAACGCACTCGAACAGCTTGTCGCCAATGTCGAAAGCGAACTGGGGCCGGTAACGGCCCTCATCAACAATGCTTCGGAGTTTCTTCCGGACAGCATCGGAAACTTGGACGAAACGACCTGGGATCTGCACTTGTGCATCAACCTCAAGGCACCGGTGTTTCTCTCCGAAGCGATGGCCAAGCGGTTGCCCGAAGGTGTCGAAGGCAACATTATCAACATCATCGACCAGCGCGTCTGGAACCTGACGCCGGAGTTCTTTTCCTACACGATTTCGAAAGCCGGGCTTTGGACGGCGACGCGCACGCTGGCTCAGGCGCTCGCGCCGCGTATTCGGGTCAATGCGATCGGCCCCGGCCCGGTCCTGCGCAGCATCCATCAAACCGACGATGACTTCGAACGCGAAAAACAATCGACGCTTCTGAAGCGCGGCCCTTCAGCGACGGAGATCGCCGCCGCCGTCCGTTTCATCCTCACGACACCGTCGTTAACGGGTCAGATGATCGCTCTCGACGGCGGTCAACACCTGACCTGAGTTGCTTCTAAACGGCACACAAACCGAGCTTCACTCGTGACGCTGCGCGTCGCGCGTCGCGGACGCTTGCCCCATTCTAACCCCCGGACGCCCCAAATACGGCCCAATTGATCGGCAAATCTCGTCCCAGACTCACGGGGGGTCTCAACACTTTTTTAACGTTAAGCGCTTACGAACCTTAATTGGTTTTGTTGGGCGCTCATCGAGGGGTGCCGCGTCATTATGGGTGGATCCATGATTTGCCGCGTTCGAACGCCGTATGCGTTCGTTATCGCAGCAGCCGTCTCATTGGCTGCAGCGTCTCTGCCGGCTTCGGCAGCGGACCTTCCGCAAGTTCTCATGACCAAAACGAATACGGTTCCGGCGTGTGCCACGCCAGGCCGTCTCATGGGCTTCCTGACGAGCCGCAACCGCAACGTCGACGAACGTTTCTCGACGATTGCCGCCGATTACATGCGCATCGGCGACAAGCTCAACATTCGCTGGGATATCGCCTTCTTCCAGATGATGCTCGAAACGGGCAATCTGTCCTTCAAAGGCGTCGTTTCGATCAATCAAAACAACTTCGCGGGTCTTGGCGCCACGAGCCGTCGCGTTCCCGGCGAAAGTTTCCCTGACGTCAAGACGGGCGTCCAGGCGCATCTCGAACACCTGCTTCTTTATGCCGGCGTTCATCTCGACAATCCGGTCGCCGAACGCACGCGCAAGGTGCAGGAATGGGGCGTTCTGACAAATTGGCAGAAGACCATTCACGGCCCGATGACCTACGACCAGCTCGCGAAGCAGTGGGCGCCTTCGGCGCGCCACTACGGGCGCGAAATTGCCGGCTTGGCCGAGACGTTCTATGGCAGCCCCTGCCATAGTCCCGATCCCAATCCCGAACTCTTGGCGCTCGCAAAGCCGGGATCCGTACCTGCCAAATCCAGCACGGCCGCGGACCCGAAGGTGGTGGCGATGGCGGATGCCACCGACCCGTCCAATGCCCCCGAACATAAGCTGTCCGGCGCTGAACTCGCACGCCGCGCCGTTGAAGAAGCGCGCAAGTCTGGTTCGTTCGTGCGATCGAGCCTCGGAGCGGAATCTCTCGTTCCTCCGGCCGACGAAGCCAAGACTGTTGCTGTTGGCGAACCGGCGGTGGAAGAAAAGCAGCCCGTCAAGATCATAAACTCGGCGGTCGCATCGATCGATATCACCGACGAGCCGCCGAAAAAGACGTCCGGCAAGAAAATTCAGACCGCCGCACTCGGCGCCGGAACGAAGTCGGCCGTGCTTCCCGGCATCACCGCCAAGTCCGCGATGGTGCTGTCTCCGACGCAGCCGAAATGCAAAGTCTGGACGGCGAGCTACGGCGGCGTTCGATCCGTGATCATCAAGGCGCGCGCCGATCAACAGGACAATTATACGGTTCTCGACGTCAACGAAGGCTCGGAGAAGCGCGAAGCTCAAGCCTACATCGCCGCGTATGCGAAAGGCGGCAAGATGGTCGGCGAGTTCACCAATCCGTCGCAAGCGCTCGACAAAGCCTTCGAGCTTTGCCCGGATGGCTGAGTGAGTTCGACTGCGCAGGGCCGCCCTCGCATGGCGCGAAAGTCAGTCCGCCATCCCGGCCTCCTCACCGCGACGCTGTTCGCATCGATGCTCGCTGCTGCGCTGCCGCCTGCGGCCGAGGCGGCGCCGCCGATTCGAACGAGCCCGACAAATCAGGTTCCGGCGTGCGTCACGCCGGAGCGCCTGATGGCCTTCCTCACCGAGCGCAATCCAAACCTCGACGCCCGCTACCGCAACATCGCCGATCTCTACAAGCGCTACGGAGAAGGCTGGCATGTGCGTTGGGATTACGCCTTCTTCCAGATGGCGATCGAAACCAATTTCCTGAAATACCGGCGCGGCGACGGACGGCGCGGCGACGTCAACCCAACGCAGAATAATTTCGCGGGCATCGGCGCGACGGGCAATGGCGTTCCCGGCGAACGCTTCCCCGACATCGCAACCGGCGTTCACGCACAGATCCAGCACCTCGTTGCCTATTCAGGCGAGCGCTTGCAGCATCCGGTGGCCCGTCGGACGAAAAACAACCAGGATGACATCATAAAGCTGTCGCATCGCCTTGGCCGTCCCGTGACCTTCGGCGACCTGGCGCGGCGTTGGGCGGCTGACCGCCATTACGGCAAATCGATCGATTTCATCGCCAGCCAGTTTCAGGATCGCTTTTGTACCGGCCAATCGGTGCAAGCGGCTCAGGACGTGACACCGCCGCCGCCGCGCCCGGTGTATCGCTGGCAGAGACTCTCCACCGAGCCGTCGGGACTTGGCGGCCCGATTGCCGAAGCAGTGCCCGACCCCAAGCAAAGTCGCTGACTTTTCGTTGATCGGCACAAGCGCATTGTTCGATCATCACGTCCCAGATCATTACCCCCACCCCTAACCCCTCCCCGCGCGGGTGAGGGGAATAGAGTTCCGGTCACGCGCGACAAGCGAGGGTGAAAGCTCGGATGTAAGTGCCACTGCCACTTCTCTCCTCGACAGGAAGAGGCCGGGAGTGGGGTGAAAAGCTTCGGACGCAAGCGCCACGGGCCACTTCTCCCCTCCCCTCGACGGGGAGGGGTCGGGGGTGGGGTGGAGAATCTCAGCGGATACTCAGAGAGAGAAGACAACGAGCGGCGCAGCCGACGATCACGCGCAGTGTCAGTCTGAAAGCAACTCAAATTACTGCGATGGCTGGAAGTACTTGAGCGCCGCCGTCGATACCGCGCCGCCGACCACGCACGGAATGCCGAACTCGATTTGCCCCAGCACGCCGGCCGCAACGCACCCGAGCGCCAGGACGGTCTGTCCCGTTTGACCCCACCAGTTGTAATTGCGCAGGCTTTCGGAACCCTTGGACTTCAGTTCCTCGATGGAAGCCAGCGCATCCTTGCGCAGCTTCGAAAGCTCCACCGTCTCGGAGGCTTCGATCACTTCGGTCAACGGCTTGCGGATTTTCGGATCGCTGTCGGCCGAAATTTTCTTCAGCATCATCAGCAGATCGTTGTCGCGCGAGGCATTCTGCGCCAGCGTCCACTTGGCCATCGCACCAATGGTCAGCTTATCGACCTTGTCCTTGTCGACGGAATACTCGAGCGCCGCAACAATGCGACGGATCGGAGCTTCCCAGCCGGTCGCGAAATAATAGCCCCAGTTGAGATCGATCACCGTCGCGTCGTCTTCGATGGAAAGCGCCGTAAGGATCGGCTTATTTCCGTACAGGAATTTCTCGATCAAATCCCTGCGCGCCGGCATGCGCTCGACGAATTTGACCATCAGCTTGCGCCAATTCGGAAGCCCTGAATAAGCGATCGCCTTGATGATGATGACCTGATCTTCCGGACGCAGCGGGAACATCTTCGTAACGAGAGACTCCGCGATCTCCGGATTGGCGCCAATCGCGCCCGCGGCAAACCCGATGTAAATTCCCGACTGCTCCGCATCCTTCATCAAGTTGAACCTGGACATGGCTTTGACGGCTTCGGGAACGCGCTGTGGCTCGGGGTGGCGGCGGTAGCCATTGATCCACGTCAACAACTGTTCGTTGCTCGCGAACGGCTGAACGGGCTTTTCCTTGGTCCGCTTCGCCAGCACGGCACCGGGCAGGGAGACGATCAGCGCAAAGCCCAAAATGGCAAACATCGAGCGCATGGCACCCCCCACTAAATCCACCTCATCCGCATGTGCTGAGAGCGATAAACCACCCTTTCGAGGTGGTGATTTTGTGGCGCACCATCGCAGAGCTTGCTTGACCTCGAACGGAGCCCGATCTTAGGTGCGCCATGATTGACGACCCAAGACCGGCGGGCTCGGAGACGGCGCCGGAAGCGCCGCCCAAGACCGGCGCCGAAGTCATAGCTCGATACTTGAAATTGCTGCCGCAGACCCCGGGCGTCTACCGCATGCTCGATGTCGCGGGCGATGTCATTTACGTCGGCAAGGCCCGGTCACTGAAGGCCCGCGTCTCAAACTATGCCCGGCTTGGCGGCCACACGAACCGCATTGCGCGCATGATCCTCGCAACGGCCTCGATGGAGTTCGTGACCGTCGCGACCGAAGCCGAAGCGCTGCTGCTCGAAGCCAACCTCATCAAGCGTTTCCGCCCGCGCTTCAACGTCCTGATGCGCGACGACAAGTCGTTTCCGTACATTCTGATTGCCCGCGATCACCCGGCTCCGGCCGTCATGAAGCATCGTGGTGCGAGAAACCGGAAAGGCCAATACTTCGGGCCGTTTGCTTCCGCCGGTGCCGTCAATCGCACCGTCAACATGCTGCAACGCGCCTTCTTGCTGCGATCCTGTTCCGACAGCGTCTATGAAAGCCGGACGCGCCCATGCCTGCTCTACCAGATCAAACGCTGCTCTGCCCCATGCACCGGCGAGATCAGCCTTGATGACTACGCCGGGCTTGTCGATGAAGCCGAGCGCTTCCTCAACGGCGAGAGCCAAACCGTCCGCGAAATGTACCAGCAGCTGATGCAGGATGCGTCTGAGAAACTGGAATTCGAAACGGCGGCGAAATATCGAAATCGCCTCTGGGCGCTCGCACACGTCACGGCAGATCAATCGGTCAATCCCGAAGGCGTCGAAGAAGCCGACATATTCGCGGCGTATCAGGACGGCGGACAAACGTGCATCCAGGTCTTTTTCATTCGCACCGGCCAAAGCTGGGGCAACCGCGCTTACTTCCCGAAGGCTGACCGTTCGCTCGATGTCGCGGAGGTACTCGATAGTTTCGTCGCCCAGTTCTACGATGACAAACCCGTGGCGCGTCTGATCCTCATCTCACACGACATTCCGAACCGTGCCCTCCTCGCTGAAGCGCTGACGGCCAAAGCCGGGCGCAAGATCGAAATCCGCGTTCCGGCGCGTGGCATGAAATCGAGCCTTGTCGAACACGCGCTCACCAACGCGCGCGAAGCGTTGGGACGTAAACTCGCAGAAAGCTCGACGCAGGCGCGCTTGCTCGAAGGTGTTGCCGAACGCTTCAATCTGGCCGCTCCTCCGCGTCGCGTGGAAGTCTTCGACAACAGCCATATCGCGGGCACGAACGCCGTCGGCGCCATGATCGTCGCGGGGCCGGAAGGCTTCGTCAAAGGCCAGTATCGCAAGTTCAACATCAAGTCGCCGGACATCACGCCCGGCGACGATTACGCCATGATGCGCGAAGTCCTGACGCGACGCTTCAAACGCATCGCCGATGCCGAAGTCCTCAATGAGATCGAAACGGAGGTCGCCGAAATCGCCGCCGCAATCGGTGAGGAAACGGCGTTGCCCGACATTGCAGCCGATGAACGTCCCTTTCCCGACCGCCCCGACATGGTGCTGATCGACGGCGGCCTCGGGCAACTCTCCGTTGCGCGCGAAGTGCTGGCGGGATTCGGACTGCACGACATTCAATTGATCGGCGTCGCCAAAGGGCCGGATCGTGATGCCGGTCGCGAGCACTTTCACATTCCCGGCCGCGACGGCCCGATCATGCTGGAGAGCAAGGATCCCGTTCTCTATTTCATCCAGAGATTGCGTGATGAAGCCCATCGTTTCGCGATCGGCACACATCGCGCCAAGCGATCCAAGGCAATCGGCGTCAATCCGCTCGATGAAATCGAAGGTATAGGCCCAACGCGCAAGCGGGCGCTGCTCAAGCATTTCGGCTCGGCCAAGGCCGTCTCGCGCGCAGGTGTCGAGGATTTGAAAGCGGTCGATGGGATTTCAGCGGATATGGCGCGGAAAATCTACGATTTTTTCCACGAGCGATCGACCTAGTGCGACCCTATGCGGGGATAAGAGGCTGGCCTTCAGCGTCCCTGTTGCCCTATTTTTGCGGTACTTAAGGGCGATGCGCTACGTTCCAATTAAATCTGCCAAGGACACCGGTTCCGCCGATGCTGAGACACGTTCTAGCACTCGCCGCCACGTTCGCTTTTGCGATCGCTCCAGCGGAGGCCAAGCCAGCCCAACCGGAGCCGAGCGCACCGGCAACGTCTCAGCAGCATAACGCGACACCGGCGCAACAAGCCCCTGCCTCCGAAGCGGCGCAGCCCGCATGGCCCGCGACGACAGAACCGGCACACCCAGCGGCTGCTTCCCCGCAAGGCGTCACGGCCGCGCCCGCACAGCCCGCCGCAACCCAGCAACCGGTTGCAACCGCGCCGCAACCGGCCCCCGCGCAAGCCCCAGCGCCTGCCGCTG